>Ga0210063_1000007_pt1 | contig 176171 bp, 175 predicted proteins | sample Muzzi_PWA_D1_FD_185529 | JGI IMG/M metagenome (GOLD analysis project Ga0210063, IMG submission 185529) | Wetland microbial communities from San Francisco Bay, California, USA, that impact long-term carbon sequestration - Muzzi_PWA_D1 (SPAdes) | ecosystem: Environmental > Aquatic > Marine >... | reverse complement strand
CGAGTACATGCACGTCGACGACTCGGCCTGCAACCTGGCCTCGCTCAACCTGATGAAGTTCCGCCGCGAGGACGGCAGCTTCGACGTCGAGGACTTCAAGCACGCGGTCGACATCGTCTTCCTCGCGCAGGAGATCGTCGTCGGCTTCTCCTCCTACCCGACCGAGGGGATCGCGAAGAACGCCAACGCCTTCCGCCAGCTCGGCCTCGGCTACGCCAACCTCGGCGCGCTGCTGATGTCCGACGGCCTGCCCTACGACTCCGACGAGGGCCGCAATGTCGCCGCCGCGATCACGGCGCTGATGACCGGTCGCGCCTACCGCCAGTCGGCGGAGATCGCCGCCGACGCGACCGGGCCCTACGACGAGTACGAGAAGAACCGCGAGGCGCACAACGGCGTCATGCGGATGCACCGCGACGCCGCCTACGACATCGATCCGCAGGGGATCAAGGCCGACCTGCTCGAGGCCGCGCAGAGCGCCTGGGACGAGGCGGTCGAGCTCGGCGAGCAGCACGGCTACCGCAACGCGCAGGCGACGGTGCTGGCGCCGACCGGGACGATCAGCTTCCTGATGGACTGCGACACGACCGGGATCGAGCCCGACTTCTCGCTGGTCAAGTTCAAGGAGCTGGTCGGCGGCGGGCAGATGACGATCGCCAACCGCTCGGTGCCGCTGGCGCTGCAGCGGCTCGGCTACGGCGAGGCGGAGATCGACCAGATCAACGCCCACATCACCGAGAAGGCGACGATCGTCGGCGCCCCGGGGCTGAAGGACGAGCACCTGGAGGTCTTCGACGTCGCGGTCGGCGAGCGGGCGATCACGCACACCGGCCACATCGACATGATGGCCGCGACCCAGCCGTTCATCTCCGGCGCGATCTCGAAGACGGTCAACCTGCCCGAGAGCGCCACGGTCGCCGACATCGCCGACGCCTACACGCGCGGCTGGAAGGGCGGGCTGAAGGCGCTGGCGATCTACCGCGACGGCTCCAAGACCGCGCAGGCGCTGCGCACCGACGCCCAGGAGGAAAAGGAGGCCGAGGCGGAGGCCGTCGCGGCGCCGCCGGAGCGCAAGCGGATGCCGCGCGAGCGCGAATCGATCACCCACAAGTTCTCGATCGCCGGCCACGAGGGCTACATCACCGCCGGCAAATACGAGGACGGCTCGGTCGGCGAGATCTTCCTCACCGACATCGGCAAGGAGGGCTCGACGATGCGCGGGCTGATGAACGCCTTCGCGACGGCGATCTCACTCGGTCTGCAGTACGGCGTGCCGCTCGAAGACTTCGTGCGCAAGTTCAGCTACATGCGCTTCGAGCCCGAGGGCATCACCGGCAACCCGGAGATCCCCTTCGCCAAATCGCTGCCGGACTACATCATGCGCTGGGTCGCGAGCCGCTTCATCGAGGACACCGAGACGCTCGAGGAACTGGGGATCATGACCCGGGAGGTGCGCGCCAAGCAGGAGGCGGAGACCTCGCAGCTCGGCCTCGGCATCGCCACCGACACCGCCGGCCCGTCCAACGGCGGCGGCAACGGCCACGCGAAGCCTGCCAACGGCGCCGAGAAGGCGAAGGCGAGCGGCGGCGACCCCGTCCCCGCAGCGGCCGCCTTCACCGAAACCCCTCCGGTCGTGCCGGCCAGGATGAAAGGCCTCGACCTCGGCCCCGCCTGCGAGCAGTGCGGCGGCATGATGCAGCGCACGGGCAGTTGCTACACCTGCTCTTCTTGCGGCAACAACACCGGCTGCGGCTAGGGTTCTGCGGCAGCTTTCAGGGCACGGTTGAGCCTGGCGCAGGCCTGCGAGCCATCGCCCGCTTTCTCTTCCCGTCCGATGCAGGTGGCGCGTGCAATCTCCAGGGCCGCAATCGCATCCGCTGCCGTCTTGCGGGCGCTGGGCTCGTCCGCCACGGCCTCGCCCGGCTCACCGCAGATACCCGGTAGCTCCGCCTCGACGATCGTCGATTTCTCGCGTGCTTCGGCGCACAGCTTCGCGGTCTCGATCTCGCCTTTGCGTTCGCTCTCGAGCGCATCCGCTCCGAGCGCGGTGCCGTACCAGCCGATTACGAAGAGCCCGAGCAACGCCAATGAGCGCCACCCGAAAAGCGCGTAGGTGGCCCGTCTCCGCACGATGAACGCCGCACCACGATCCTGGGCCGCCTGCACCTCGGCGAAGATCCTTTCCGCTTGGTGATGCCCTTTTTTTGCTTTCTCGGTGTCTTCCTCGGCTAACGCTTTCGCCTCGTACTCCTTTCCTCTATCGGCAAGCTCCCGCAGCGACCGGGCGCAATTCGCCTTGGCCGAGTCTTCGTAGGCTTCCCTGAGCAACCGGCTCTCTTCCTTGTTGAGCTCGTTCTCCTCGGCCGTGGCACACCGGTCCGGGCTGGTGATGACCACCTGGCTGGCACGAAAGAAGCGCCGCACGAGCAAGCCGACCGCCAGGGCCATTCCGATGGCCCCAGCGAACAGCGTCAACATCGCCCAGAGCGGCCCACCGTAGGGAAAGATGTCGGCGAGCTTGGCGTAGCCCAGCGCCGCGATCGCCGCCGTGCCCACGCCCGCGAGCCCCTTGGAGGTGAGATCGGTTCGCTTGCGCGTCAGCTCCATCGCATTGCGGAAGCGCTCCGAATGGTGATTGGCCCGGCCGGTGCCCGGAAGCGTCTCGTCTGCCATTACCGGACCGCCCCTCGCACCGCCGCGTGCCCGCTTCCTACATTTGGATAGCCGGCGCAGAACCTTGCAGATTCTCCCATTCTTCCCCCGTTCATACCCATTCCATTTCAACACTCGGCACGTTCCTATCACTGGAACGAGCACAAGGCAACCCCGGAGAGCGGCAGAGCTAGCTGAGCACTACCCGCGCGTTGTGGCGCGGGGTCTCGGTGATCGCGCGGCGGAAGATTCGCTCCGGCTTGGGGCTGGCGGGGCGGATCTCGCGGCGCTTGACCAACTCGCGCAGGACCACCGCCATCTCGAACTGGGCGAAGGAGGCGCCGAGGCAGCGGCGCACGCCGCCGCCGAAGGGGATCCAGGTGTAGGTGCCGGGCGGGTTGTCGAGAAAGCGCTCGGGCCTGAACGCCTCGGGGTCGGGGTAGACCTCCGGATCACGGTGAGCGAGGTAGATCGAGGGGGCGACCGAGACCCCCGCCGGCAGGTGGTAGCCGCCGACCTCGACCGGCTCGGTCAGGCGGCGCAGGACGATCGAGATCACCGGCCGCAGCCGCAGCGTCTCCTGGATCGTCGCGGTCAGGTAGGCGTCGTCCTCGCCCGCCTCGACCTCCGCCCGCAGCCGCTGCAGCTTCTCGGGATGGCGGACCAGGCGCTCGACCGCCCAGGCGAGCGAGGTCGCGGTCGTCTCGTGCCCGGCAACGAGCAGGGTCAGCAGCTCGTCGCGGATCTCCTCGTCGCTCATCGGGCTGCCGTCCTCGTGGCGGGCCGCGACCAGCATCGAGAGGACATCCTCACGCTGCTCGCGGCCGGAGTCGCGGCGCCGCGCTGCGATCTCGCGGTGGATCAGGCCGTCGACCCGGGCGAGCCGGCGGCGCACGGGGCCGAAGCCACGCACACGGCCGGGGCCGATCAGCAGCACGGGCAGCAGCAGGCGCGGATTGGTCGTCAGGTCGAGGAACTCGCGCAGCGCGTCGCGCAGCTCGCTCATCCGCTGCTCCCCCTCGATCCCGAAGACCGTGCGCAGGATGATGTCGAGGGTGATCGCCTGCATGCGGGGACGGAGCTCGTAGGGGGCGCCGGTCGGCCAACGCTCGATCTCACGGGCGGCGATCTCCGCCATCGTCTCGCCGTAGGCCTGCATCCGCTCGCCGTGGAAGGGCGGCAGCAGCAGTCGGCGCTGGCTCATGTGCGGCTTCTCGTCGAGGACGAGGAGCGAGTTGCGGCCCAGGAACGGCGCCAGGATCTGGTTGCCCTCGCCGGCGTGGAACACGTGCGGGTCGCCGGTGAAGACCTGCTTGACCGCAGCCGGGTCGGCGAGGATCACCCAGGTCCCTTCGTAGGCGAGCTTGATCGTGAAGATGTCGCCGTAGCGGTCCTGGCAGGCGTAGAGCATGCGCCGCGCCTGGCGCGACCAGATCGCCGTCTGCACCGGCACCGGCAGCGGCGGGCCGGATGGGAGACCCTGTCTCATGCTCGAATTATCCCTACTCGTACTGGAGCGACTCAAGGACGTCTAGGCGCGAGGCGCGGCGGGCCGGGGGGATCGCGGCGAGCACGCCGGCGATCGCGGCGAAGACCAGCAGTGCGATCAGCTGGCCGACGGGGTAGGAGAGGGCGAAGCCTTCGTCCTTCAGCGGCTGCGCGATCAGCGCCGCGAAGACGACCCCGATCGCCATCCCCAGCAGCGCCCCGATCAGCGCCGTGATCACCGCCTCGTAGCGGATCATCGTGCGCACCTGGCGGCGCGACATGCCGACCGCGCGCAGCATGCCCAGCTCGCGGCGGCGCTCGTGGATCGAGAGCGCCAGCGTGTTGGCGATGCCGAACAGCGAGACGATCACGGCCAGCGCCAGCAGCGCGTAGATCAGGCCGAGCAGCTGGTTGATCTGTTCTTCCTGGTTTTCCTTCAGCTCCTGCTGGTTGCGCACCTCGGCGACGGGGAAGTCGCGGTCCATCAGCCGCACCAGCCGCGCCTGGGTCGCCTCGGCGTCGGCGCCCGGCGCCAGCTTGACGAAGTCGAGCGAGTCGTCGCGCTGGTCGAAGGCGCGCGCCATCAGCCCCTGGGTGACGATCGCGCCGCCCAGCAGTTCGGCCCGGTCTTCGAACTCGCCGACGACCCGCAGGCTCGGCCTGCGGCCGATCTGGGTCAGGAAGCGAACCTCGTCTCCACGCTCGAGCCCGAGGTCGGAGGCCAGCGACTCGCTGACCGCCACCTCGCGGTCGGTCAACCGGCGCAGCGTGCCCGGGCCGCCCGCGACCCAGTCGATGTCGAGCACCGCGCCGGCGTCCGGGCTGAGCGCCGAGACGCGCTTCTTGCCGCCGCCGTCGAGCACCTTCGCTTCGGTCGCGCGCAGGGTCGCGACCAGCTCGACACCGGGCTCCCGCTCGGCCGCCGCCGCGGCCTTGGGCGAGATCGGCGAGAAGCCGTCCGTGTTCTGGATCACCAGCTCGCCCTGGAAGCTCTCGTCGACCGCGGTCGCGATCGAGCTCTTGATCCCGGCAGCGAAGACGGTGACGAAGGCGACGACGGCGAGCCCGATCATCAGCGCCGCCGCGGTGACCGCCGTACGGGCCGGGTTGCGCTGCGTGTTCTCGCGCGCGAGGCGGCCGATCAGCCGCCGTGCCAGCTCGAGCGGGCGGCCCGCCAGCGAGGCGAGCGGACGGACCAGGCGCGGGCTGAACAGCGATACGCCGAGCAGCACCGCGACCGCGCCGAGCCCGATCAGCCCCGCCGCCGAGCCCCCGTCGGCGCCGCCGAAGAGCCCGGCGAGCGTCGTCGCCAGGCCGGCCACGGCGAGCACGATCGCCAGCAGGGCTACGACGCCGCGCCGGCGCCGGCTCTGCGGCAGCTCCAGCGCCAGCAGGGCGGCGATCGGCGGCACCCGGGTCGCGCGCAGCGCGGGGATGAAGGAGGAGACCAGGGTGACGCCGATCCCGATCGCCAGCGAGACGAGGATCGTGCGCGTCTTCGTCACCAGCGCCGTCGTCGGCAGGTCGATCCCGATCGCGACGAAGAGCGCGTTGAGCGCGACCGCGATCGCGTAGCCGCCGAGCAAGCCGAGCAGTGCGCCGATCACGCCGATCGCCAGCGCCTCAGCGACGACCGAGCCGAGGATCTGGCCGCGCCCGGCGCCGAGCGTCCGCAGCATGCCGAACTCCCTGATCCGCTGAGCGACCGTGATCGAGAAGGTGTTGAAGATCAGGAAGGCGCCGACGAAGAGGGCGACGAAGGCGAAGACCAGCAGCGCGATGCGCAGGAAGCCGAGGTCGTCGCGGATCTGGTCGGAGTTGCGTTCGACGTTTTCCGCCGCCGTCTCGACCCGCAGGCCGGCGGGCACTCGCGGTGCGATGCGGCGCCTCAGCTCCGCTTCGGTGACGCCGTCGTCCGCGGCCACCCAGAGTTCGTCGAACTGGCCCCGCTTGCCGGTCAGCCGCTGCGCCTCGGGCAGGGTCAGCGCGGCGATGCTGGCGCCGCCGAAGGAGGCGTCGCCCAGCTTGACGATGCCGACGAGGCGGAAGCTCTTCGCCCGCTCGACCGCCGCCAGCCGGATCGTGTCGCCGAGCTCGAGGCCGGCCTCGTCAGCTGCCCCTTCGTCGATCGAGACCTGCGCGGCGTCGCGCGGCCTGTGGCCCTCGACGTAGGTGATCGATTCGAGCGCCTCGGGGCGGTTCGAGCCGATGAACTTGGGCGCGAACTTGGAGCCGATCGGATCGCCGTCGGCGTCGAAGAACCCGCCCGGCGAGTTGATGATCCCGCCCGCCACGCGAACGCCGGGAACACGCTTCACCCGGGGCAGCACGGCGGCGCTGAAGCTCGGCACCTCGCCGGTTTCCTGGCGCACCTCCTCGCGCGCGGTGATCACGACGTCGGCCTTCGCCAGCGAGTCTTCGAAGATTTCGTCGAAGGCAGCGAAGGTCGTGTCGGTGAGGATGTAGGTGCCGGCGACGAAGGCGACGCCGATCACGACGGCGACGATCGTCGCCAGCGCCCGCGCCTTGCGCGCCCAGAGGCTCTTGATCGCGAGCCCGGTCAAGGCCGCTAGTCGATCTGCTTCATCAGCTCGATCACCTCGTCCGCCGAGCCGGGCACGGCGTCGTGGACGATCTGGCCGTCGCGCAGCGTGATCAGGCGGTCGGCGTGGGCCGCGGCAGCGGGGTCGTGGGTGACCATGATCACCGTCTGGCCGAACTCGTCGACGGCCTGGCGCAGCAGCGCCAGCACGTCGGCGCTCGCCTTCGAGTCGAGGTTGCCGGTCGGCTCGTCGGCGAAGACGACGGCCGGTTTGGAGACCAGCGCGCGGGCGACGGCGACGCGCTGCTGCTGGCCGCCGGAGAGCTCCGAGGGCCGGTGCGTGCGGCGGTCCTCGAGCCCGACCGTGCGGATCAGCCGCTCGAGCCACTCGGCGTCGGGCTTGCGGCCGGCGATCGAGAGCGGCAGCACGAGGTTCTCCTCGGCGGTCAGCACCGGCAGCAGGTTGAAGAACTGGAAGACGAAGCCGAGCTTGTCGCGGCGCAGCTTGGTCAGCGCGGCGTCGTCGAGTCCGGTGATCTGCTCGCCGTCGAGGGTCACCGTGCCGGCGGTCGGCGCGTCGAGCCCGGCGAGGATGTGCATCAGGGTCGACTTGCCGGAGCCCGACGGGCCCATGATCGCGGTGAAGCGGCCGCGCTCGAACCCGGTCGAAACACCGGCCAGGGCGTCGACCGCGGCCTCGCCCTCGCCGTAGCGGCGCGAGACCTCCGAGGCGACCACCACCTGTCCGTTCGCTGAGTTCACGGCGGGCACAATAGCCTGCGCGAGATGGCGCTGGCGGACGAATTCGACGGACTGCTGATCGATCTGGACGGTGTCGTCTGGATCGGCCGCGAGCTGGTGCCGGGGGCGGTCGAGGCGCTGGCGAAGCTGGTGGCCGAGGGGACGGAGATCGTCTTCGTGACCAACAACTCGGTGAAGCGGCCGGCGGAGTATGCGAACCGCCTGCGGGATATCGGGATTCCGACGGCTGACGACAGGGTCCTGACCGGCGGCGCGGTGACCGCACAGCTGGCCGCGGAAGAGGCGGGGGTCGGTGGAACCGCCTTCGTGATCGGCGCCCCTGGGTTCAAGCAGACCGTTGCGGCAGCTGGGTTGGAACTGCTCGATGGCGAGGCCGGAGAATCCGCCGACGTGGTGGTCGTCTCCGCGCATCGCGAGTTCGACTACGGAGAGCTGTTCACGGCCACGCGTGCCCTGCAGGGTGGCGCTGCGCTCTTCGGCACCAGCCGCGACCCGACGCTGCCGATGCCCGGCGGCGCCTGGCCAGGGACCGGGGCCACCCTCGCCGCGGTCGAGACCGCCTCCGGCAAGCGGGCCGAGACCGGCGGCAAGCCCGAGCCCCACCTCTTCGAGCAGGCCCGGGCGCTGATCCCCGACGCCGAGCGGGTGGCGATGGTCGGCGACCGGATCGCCTCCGATATTGAGGGCGGGCGCAGGGCGGGGCTGGCGACGGTGCTCGTCCTCACCGGCGCGTGCACCCGCGCCGAGGCGGAAGCCGCCGACCCGCCCCCCGACCACGTAATCGACGATCTCTCAGGCCTCTTGGCATGAGCTCGGCCAACGCATCCGACATTGACCCCACCAGGGCGTGGTCAATCTCGGATGCGCGACGGCGATGACTACCCCGGTCGCCCGGCCGGGCATCGCCTTCGCCGGGGTCTTCGCCGTCACCTTCTCCGGCCTGGTCGCGGTCGGCGCGGTGCTGCCGGTGCTGCCGCGCTACGTCGACGGGCCGCTCGGCGGTGGCAACATCGCCGTCGGCGTCGTGATCGGCGCCTACGCCGTGACCGGGCTGCTTCTGCGGCCCGTCGCCGGCCGCCTCGCCGACCACCGCGGCCGCAAGCCGACCGTCCTGCTCGGCTCGTTCCTGGTCGCGATCGCCGGCTTCCTCTACCTGCTGCCGCTCGGCATCCCCGGGCTGATCGGCGCGCGGCTGCTGCTCGGCGCCGGCGAGGGGACCGTCTTCACCGCGGGCTCGGCCTGGATCGTCGACATCGCGCCGCCCGACCGGCGCGGTCGGATCATCGGCCTCTACGGGCTCTCGGTCTGGGCCGGGCTCAGCATCGGGCCGCTGATCGGCGAGCTGCTCCTGCACGCCTCCGGCTACACGGCGGTCTGGCTCTTCGCCGGGCTCGCGCCGCTGGTCGGGGCGCTGATCGCGCTGCGCCTGCCCGACCCCTTCCACGCCAAGCCCGGCGTCGACGAACGCCACCCGCTGATCGCGCGCGAGGCGGTGCGGCCGGGCGCCGCGCTGGCGCTCGGCTCGCTCGGCTACGCGACCGTCGCCTCCTTCGTCGTCCTCCACCTCGACCAGCGCGCGCTCGGCCACGGCGCGGTCGTCTTCGGCGTCTTCGCGACGATGGTGGTGCTCACGCGGCTAGCCGCCGGCGGCTTGCCGGACCGGATCGGCCCGGCCCGGGTGGCGATCGGCGCGGCGCTGGTCGAGGCGGCCGGACTGGCGACGCTCGGCCTCGCCCAGAGCCTCCCGGTCGCCGTCGCCGGCGCGATGGCGATGGGCGCCGCCTTCTCGCTGCTCTACCCGGCGCTGCTGCTGATCGTCGTCGACCGCGTGGCCGAGACCAGGCGCGGCGCGGCGCTCGGCACCTTCACCGCCTTCTTCGACGCCGGGATCGGCTTCGGCGCCCCCCTGGCCGGGATCGCCGCCGCGCTGAGCAGCTACGAGGGCGCCTTCCTCTTCGCCTCCTGCGTCGCGCTGGCCTCAGCGACGATGATCCTGCTCACCATCTCCACCCGAGGCCGCACCCTGCTCACCCCCCGCTGAGAGTTGCGTGTGAGGTAAAGGCTGCCATGCAGTCCTAACCTCACACGCAAACACAATCAGGGGCGTTCGGCGACCATCAGGGCCTGGGCGGCGCGGCCGATGCGGCCGCGCTCGTCGGAGAGGACCGACTCGGCGGTGCCGATCCCGTTGCGCTGTGGCAGCGTGACCGCGTCGACGCAGACCCACTCGCCCTCCGGCATGCGCTCGAGGTGGACGCTGAGGTCGACGTTGATGAAGAGGTAGCGGCTCCAGTCGAGCACCCAGCTGATCCCATTGCCGACGTCCGCCGCGACCAGGGTGCGTTGCAGCGGCGTCGGCTCCTCGCCCGTGACCAGCTGACAGTTCATCCGCATCCACACGGTCGCCGGCCCGGCCTCGTGGAAGCCGCCGCCGACCGAGCGCCAGTCCATCGCCGTGTGGTATCCGACCGCCTGCCCCGTGCGGAAGAACTCCGGCTTGTACCCCTGCTCCGGCCCGGCCGGCGGCGCCGGCGTCGTCTCCACATCGTCGGGAATCGAGATCTCCGCCTCCCGGATCCGCCAGGCCCGCGCCGTCATCAACTTCTCGCCGTCCTCGCCCCGCAGCGCCCCCTCGATCATCTGCACCGACCGCCCCGGACGCACCACCTCAGCCTCAACGCTCACCGCCCCGATCGGCACCGGCCGCAAGATCTCAAACGTCACCCGAGCAACCTGAAACCCATCAGCACCATCGACAAGCTCGATCTCCCGCCCCAGCAGTCCCGACGGCGGCCCCGCATGTTGAGCCCCTGGGTCCCAGGGACCTCGCGTCAACTCATTGGCAATGAAGCCATTGCCGTCCCGCTCGTAGAACGCTTCTCCCACGCGGCGAATCGTATGGGCGCCGGGGGTCGCCCCGTCGGTGCCTCCCCCCGGCACCGCGGAGTGACCTCTTCCCCGAAGGGGAACATCATTAATCCGCCGAAGGCGGATTTAGGCATCCGACGGGGCGACCCCCGGCGCCCTCTACGCTTAAGTCCATGAAGAAGTCAGACGACCAGTGGCGACAGGAGCTCACCCCCGAGCAGTACGAGGTCACCCGCAAGGCCGGCACCGAGCAGCCGTTCACCGGCCCCCACCTGGACGAGAAGCGCGACGGCACGTTCCGCTGCGTCTGCTGCGAGACCGAGCTCTTCTCCTCGGACGCGAAGTTCGAATCCGGCACCGGCTGGCCCAGCTTCACCGAGCCGGCCAACCTCGAGCACGTCGAGCTGCGCCCCGACAACAGCCTGCTGATGCGCCGCACCGAGGTCGTCTGCAAGCACTGCGACGCCCACCTCGGCCACGTCTTCGAGGACGGCCCGCCTGAGCGCGGCGGCCAGCGTTACTGCATCAACGGCTGCGCACTCACCTTCGAGGAGTAGCTCAGGCGCCTATTTGACGCCGCCGCCGGCGCCGAGGTAGCTGAAGCGTACGGCAAGCGCGACGGCCTCGGTCCGCGTGTCGACCTCGAGCTTGGCGATCGCGTTGCGCACGTGCGTGTGCACCGTCGCCGGGCTGAGGTCGAGCCGCTCGGCGATCTCTTTCACCCGCAGGCCCTCGGCGAGCAGCTCGAGGATCTGCCGCTCGCGCGGCGAGAGCTGCAGCAGCTTCTCGACCTCCGACGGCTTGCCGCCGGCGAAGTCGCCGCCGAGGAAGGTGCCGCCGCCGGTCACAGCCTTGACCGCGTGGGCGATGTCGCTGGCCGGGGCAGACTTGAGCACGTAGCCGGAGGCGCCGGCGCGCAGCGCAAGCGCCAGCAGGTCGGGCTGAGCGTGGGCGGTGAAGATGATCACCTTGGTCCGCGGGCGCGCCCTGAGCACGGCCTTGGTCGCCTCGATGCCGTCCTGCTTGGGCAGCTCGACATCGATGATCAGCACGTCGGGTTCGAGCTCCTTGACCACGTCGACGACGTCGCGCCCGTTCGAGGCCTCGCCGACGATGTTCAGCGTCGTCGAGTTCGCCATCCGCGATTTGATCGCGTCGCGGACGATCTCGTGGTCGTCGCAGAGGACGACCCGCTTAGCGCTGCCGACCGCCGCGCTCAACCTGGGCCGATCCTTTCAGGGCAGCCATACTCGTACAGAATATTGGGTAGCGTAAACCCGCCGTCTTCCTCTTGTCTGTTCTCGATCAGGGCGATCATCGTGCGTCCGACGGCCACGGCAGTCCCGTTCAGGGTGTGGACCACCTGGGCAGCTTCGTTATCGGCAGGCCGATACCTACAATTGAGGCGTCGCGCCTGATAATCGGTCGTGTTCGAGCAGGAGGTCAGCTCGCGGTAGCGCTCCTGGCTCGGGATCCACGCCTCGCAGTCGAACTTCTTCGCCGCCGGGGCGCCGAGATCGCCGGCGGCGACGTTGACCACGCGGTAGGGGATCTCCAGCGCGGTGAGGATGCGCTCCTCGATCGCCAGCAGCCGCTCGTGCTCGGCCGCCGATTCGGAGGGCTCGACGAACGAGAACATCTCGACCTTGTCGAATTGGTGGACGCGGAAGATGCCGCGGGTGTCGCGGCCGCCGGCGCCGGCCTCGCGGCGGAAGCAGGGCGAGAAGCCGGCGTAGCGCAGCGGCAGCCGGCCGCCGTCGAGGATCTCGTCGGCGTGCAGGCCGGCGAGCGCGACCTCGGAGGTGCCGACGAGGAAGAGCTCGTCCTTCTCGATCTCGTAGATCTGGTCGCGGTCGCCGGGCAGGAAGCCGGTTCCGTAGAGGGCCTGCTCGCGGACCAGCACCGGCGGCACGACCGGCTCGTGGCCCTCGCCGCGGACTAGATCGAGCGCGAAGCGGACCAGGGCGAGCTCGAGCAGGACCAGGTCGCCCTTGAGGTAGGCGAAGCGCGAGCCCGAGAGCTGCGCCCCGGACTCCATGTCGATCAGGCCCAGCTCGGTGCCGAGCTCAAGGTGGTCGCGCGGCTCGAAGGCGAAGCTCGGCCGCTCGCCGACCTCGCGCACGACGACCGCGTCCTCCTCGGTCATCCCGTCGGGGGCGTCGGGGTCGGGCAGGTTGGGCAGCGCCGCGGCGAGGGCCTCGAGCTCGGCCTCGACCTTCTCCAGCTCCTCCTTGCCGGTCTCGATCCGCCGCTTCAGCTCGGCCACCTGCTGAATCGGCCCGGCCGCGTCCTCGCCGCGCTGTTTCGCCTCGCCGATCTGCTTGGAGAGCGTCTTGCGCTCCGCCTGGGCGCCCTCGATCTCGGGCAGCAGCTCGCGGCGGCGGGCGTCGAGCGCGAGCAGCGCGTCGACCTGCTCGGCGGCGCCGCGGCGGGCGAGCGCCCGCTTGACCCGCTCGGCGTCGGAGCGGATCAGCTTCAGGTCGAGCATCGGGCCTCCGGGTTAGGGCGAGGAGTTGCCGTCGGGGCGCGGCGGTTCGCCGGCTTCGCTGCCGGCGTACTCGGCGACGAATCGGGCCAGCGCCTCGGCCTCGTCGCCAACGACGATGTTCTGCGGCATGATCGCCCCGGAGAAGCCGCCGTTCTGGATCGCGAAGAGGGCATCGTCGTAGGTCTCGGTTCGCTGGTCGAGGTTCGGACCCTGCGTGCGGGCGCTGCGATTCCCGCTTCCCTGCGTGCCCGCGGCGCCCAGCGTGTGGCAGCCGCTGCAGTGGGTCGCGAACAGCTCCGCCCCCTCGCGATCGGGGCTGTTCTGGGAAACCTCGACGCCCTCCTCGCCGAATCCGCAGGCGGCGAGGGCGAGCGCAGCCACCAGGGCCGCCGCTATGGCAAGTACAGGTCGCACGCGGCGCGCATCATATTGTCCAGCCGAGATGTCCGACGCCCGCTCCAGGCCAGACCCCGCCGGCTTCCGCGCCGCGATCGGGCTGCTGCCCACCGGCGTCACCGTCGTCGCCGCCTCTGGGCCCGGCGGACCGGCCGGCGCCACGGCCAATGCGGTCAGCTCGCTCTCGATCGAGCCGATGCTGATGCTGGCCTGCCTCGACCGCGGCTCGCGCACCCTGCTGGCGGTGCAGGCCGCCAACCGCTTCGGCATCAGCGTCCTCCACGCCGGCCAGGAGCCGATCGCCCGCGCCTTCGCCACCAAGGCCCCACCGGCCGAGAAGTGGGAGGGCGTCCCCTGGTCCGACCGCGACGGCGTCCCCATGATCGACGACGCCCTCGCCTTCGTCGCCTGCGACCTGCGCGACGTGATCGCCGGAGGCGACCACGTGATCGTCACCGGCGAGGTCACCGCCCTGGAGACGAGCGAGGGCGACCCGCTCGTCTTCCACGGCGGCGAGTACAGGCCGCTGGGCTGAGCCGGCCGCCTACGGCTGCTCCGGCGCCCCGATCAACGGCGTCTTGACCGGCGCCGCGACGCCGAGGTAGGCGACGATCTGGTAGCCGCCGGGGTTGGTCTGGATCGGCCCGTTCTTCCAGTTGTTGGTCGCCCAGACGTTGCCCGAGGGGTCGATCGAGACGCCGGTGGTGCGGGTCAGGCCGTTGAAGCCGTAGCCGCTCCCGGGCGGCGAGATCGAGGCCCCGACCTGGCGCTTGCCGGCCGGGCAGTTGCGCGGCCGCGTGCCGCAGAGGGCGGAGAGCCGGCGGCCGCCGAAGTTGCCGACCCAGACGTTGTCCTTGCCGTCGATCGCGACCCCCCAGGCGTTTTTGATCCCGCCAGTGCGGTAGGGGCTCGCTTTGGAGACGCTGCCGTCGCTCCCGATCAGGGTCATGCTGCCGCCTTTGCGCGGGCCGCGCTCGGGGTGGAAGCGACCTTCGCAGGGGGCGACGACCCAGGTCGAGTTGGAGACCCAGACGTTGCCGCGGCTGTCGGTGGCGAGGCCCATCGGCCGGTGTAGGCCGCCGCCCTGGATGCGGTCAAGCACTTCGCCGTAGCGGCCGAGCTTGACCACGTTGGCGCTGCCGTTGCCGCCGACGTAGGCATTGCCGGCGGCGTCGGTGGCGATCCCGAAGGGGCGGTAGAAGTCGAACCCGGGGCGGCGGAAGTGGTCCCTGGGGTAGTTGATCGCTCTCCTCGGATCGCCGTCAGGGATCCGGGTGACGCTCTCGTTGCCGCAGTTGGCGACCCAGATGCTGTTGTGAACGTCGGCGACCGTCGACTGCGGCCAGAAGATGTCGCCGACTTCCCAGCCGCCCTTGTAGGTCTTGAGCACTTCGCCGGCTTCGTTTTCAGTCGTGCCGGTCCGCCGCAGGTCCGGCGAGAGCGCGGTGCCGTCGGCTTCGTACTCGGAGACGCTGTTGTGCGGCGGTTCCTCGTCGCAGCCCTTGCCGGCGAAGCCGAAGTTGCCGATCCAGACGTGGTCGCGCTTGTCGATCCCGATCCCGTAGCCGACCCCGCTGGCGCCGCCGCTCCTGTATGGCGAGCCGGGGTAGGTGCGGCCGGTCGGGGTGAAGCGGATCAGCTCGCGGCCGAAGCAGACGGGTTTGCTGCGGTCGCGGCTGTAGACGTAGTTGTTGCCGACCCAGATGCTGCCGCGCCGGTCGATCGCGAAGGCGCCGGGGCCGTTCAGCGCACGCGGGCTGCCTTCGAAGCGCAGGGCGAGGGTCCAGGCGTCGAGCTTGCGGCGCGCCGGCAGCGAGGGCGGGAAGAGGTTGCGGGCGCGCTGCGCGAGCCCGAGCAGGGCGCCCGTGTTGTGCCACGGATAGCGGGCGAGGGCCACTGCCGCCGCGAGCGTGTCGCCGGAGGGCGCGGCGCCGGGGACGGAGGCGAGCCGCAGCAGGTTGGCGCAGCGGCGACCCTGCGCGCGGCAGACGCCGAGCAGGTTGGCGAGCGAGCCGACCGTGCGCAGGGTCGTGGTCGAGTTGCCGTTGGGGAAGGTCCTGAGGACGGGGCTGAGCCGGCCGCTGCGGGCGATCGCCAGGTTGCGGGTCATCGCCGCCGCGTTGCGCAGGCCGGGGTTCTTGCCGGTGACGCGGCCGCCGCCGATGAACTGCGCCATCGCGTAGCCCATCGCCACCGTGGTGCGCTCGTTCAGCGTCGCCCGCGGGGGGACCGGGCCGGCGCCGAGCGCGGCGCCGAGCCGGTAGGAGCTGCCGGGCACCGGGAAGCCCGCTTCCGCGCCGCCCCCCGGGCGGGTGGCGAGCACGTACTTGACGGTGCGCCTGGCGGCGGGCCGGTAGCGCAGCGCGAAGGCGCCGCCACGCCGGCTGCGCGTCCTGCCGAGCACGGCCGGCTGCGAGCCGCCCGGCTGGGCGGCGAACAGGGCGACGTTCATCCCTGCGGTGGGCACGCTGCCGCGCAGCATGCGCTGCTTGGCGGCCGGGGCCACGGACGGCACGAGGACGGCGATCAGAGCGAGGCCGGCCGCCAGCATGGCGACGGCCCGGGCGCGGCGTGCGAGCAAGGCGTTCCTCCCAGCGATTGACATCAGAGCCTGCGTCGAGAATCTACTTCTCCAATCGGCCCACAACGCCCGGCATTGAGAGAATCGCCCCGTGGACACCGGAATCCTCTGGCGCGTAGCCCTGGTGCAGGTGGTAGCCGTGGCCCTGCTCTCCCTCCTGCTCGGCCTGCTCCTCCCCCACGGCTTCTTCGAGACCTGGGGCTGGCTCACCGGCCCCCTCGCCTGGCTCGCCTGCGCCTGGCTCACCGCCCGCATAGTCGGCCTCCCCGAGCCCCCGGTCCTCCTCCGAGCGATCCTCGCCGGCATCCCCAGCCTCCTCTTCGTCCTGCTCGGCCTGCACTGGCTCGGCGCCCTCGCAGCCGTAGCGATCTTCGCCGTCGCCTGCGCCTACCTCTCCCGCCCGTCGCCCGGCGCCGTACCCGGCTCTTGACCCGTCACCCGGCCGCCCCTAGTCGCCCCAGCGTTGGTAGCGCGGGCGACCGTGTTCGATCGCCGTCGCGAGCCGGGTCGGCATCGTCGGCCCCGGTCGCGGTCACGTTGGTCCGAGAGCCCAGGGGCGGACACGAACAGGCGAGCGAAGAACCGCGGGTTACTGCCGATCGCCACCGATAGGCCGAGGCCGGCGGCGACGTAGAGCAGCACCACGGCGACGCTGATCAGGTACTCGCTGTGCGGCAGCCAATAGTCCGTGATGCTGAGGGCGCCGAAGAGAATCGTCGGGCCCAGCAGCACCACAGCAAGCGCGCCGACGACGCTGTTCAGCTTTTCGGTCTGCTCCTGGCCTATGCGGATCTCTTTCTGCTGCTGTTCCAGCTGCCTGACGGTCGCCGCCACGTGCAGCGAGGAGGCGTGCTCGCGCGCCGCCAAGAAGCTCCCCTGGAGGCGCTGCTGCTGCCGATCGAGCTTGTCCAGAGCCTCGTCGAGCGAGTCTAGGAGCAACTCGTAGAGCCACGCCTCCTCGCTCCCGTGGCCCGCAAAGAGAACCCGGCGCGTGAGGTCGGCACGTGAATCGGCGGCCGCGACCTCGAGCTCGTCGAGACCCGCGTTGAGTTCGGCCAGGTCCGATCCGAGCCGGTTGAGCGCCTCTTGCGCCAGCTGCTCGTCGCCCTGCTCGAATACGGCCTCGGCCGTGCCACCGAGTGCCTGCGCCCGCCGGCTCGCCGAGTCGATCGCGACTTCGACCAGAACGCCGCCGAGTGCCGCGCCGTGCTCGGGCAGCTTGGCCCGCCGCCAACGCGGGACCATGCGCTCGACGAGCCGCTCCGCGTCGCCTTCGGAGAGCCGCTCGACCGGTGCGGCGAAGACCCAGGAGCTTTCGGCGGCCACGGCCCAGAGCTGCCGCGGCCGCCGCGGATCGGGCCAGAGCGGAACGATCGCGATCTCCTCGCTGCCGGTCAGCCCGGGGCGCACAGCCCCCTCGGAGGGACGGCCGTCCTCCGCCTGGCTGAGGCAGCGCTCGACCATCTCCAGCCGCTCGGGCGAGAGCTGAGGCGCGATCAGGTGGGCAAGGTCGAACGTGCGCGATCGGTGTCGCTCGTCGAGGCCCTCGCGGGGCACGCAGATCAGGCAGAGCCCTTCGGCGGCGTCGGCAACCCGGGCCCGTCCGCTCCCGGTGGCGAAGACGCGGGCGGGCGCCGCGCCGGGTGACCAGGCGCTCAGATCCAGCAAGGTCTCGCGCAGCTCGGGCTCCGCAGCCTCGATCTGAGCTTCGTCGAATCTCAGCGTCAGATCCTTGTTCGAGCCCGTGCTGATCGCCCGGCCGAGGCTATCGGGGATGCGGGGAACGACTTTCACGCCGGCCTCTGCCAGCACCGCTTCGAAGCGCTCGGCTTCGGCCATCACGCTGTCTTTGGCCTCCTCAGTGATATCGCGCCAGTAGATGTCGGCAGAGCCCAGCAGCGTCCGCAGGTCGGTCGGCAGGCAACGGTCCGCGGCGTTCAGCACCTTCGCGCGGTGCCCGCCCGCGGCGAGGCGCATCCGCTCCTCCGGAGCGACCGCCGCCATCAGGCCCTCACTTCGCCCGACCCTCGGCGTGCCAGTAGCGGGCCACGGCCTGCTCGACACGCTCGACCAGCGCGCCCACCTCACCGGACCCGGCGCTTGCGTCGAGCAGGACGAAGCGATCGTCGAGCGCGCCAAGGGGGCCAAACGTCTCCTCGTCCGGCTCGCGCGGCTCGCCCGGCAACCACCAGCCGCGGCCGAAGACGGGCCGCGAGCGCAGCGGGCCCGTCCAGCGCACACCGGCAGACAGTGCGGCCCGGCGCTCGTTGACCGCGCCGAGGTCGAGTGAGGCGCGAAAGCGCCGCGAGCGGGCAAGCGTCTCCCGCAGCCACTCGAACGAGCGGGCGCGCGAAAGCACCAGCAACCGCCCGGCGCCATGCGGCAGACATTCGAGTCGCAGCGCATCGGCCGGCCGTGAGACCAGCTCGCGCGGTGGGGCTGTCTCGATTTGACACCAGGTGCTGGTCGTGACGCTACCCTCCGCGCGCGCCGTTTGACGGCCGGCGAGCCAGCCGACGCAGGTCACCTTCGGGTCGTCCTCACCGCGTGGCAGCGGGCACCAAACGGGCACCGGGCGCAACTCGGCGACGGCGTCAGCGTCGACCGCCCGAGCCTCGATCTGCGCCTCGACGAGTATCGCCGCGGGCTTGCTCATGGGTCGAGGCTGTCGTTCGCGAACACGTAGCCGATTCGCTCGAGGTGGGCGGCCGCATTGGGCGCGGGCTCACCGCCCGAGCCCTCGGCGAGCCACTCCGGCGGAACGACGACGCGCTCGAGAATCGAGCGCACGGCGTGCTCGACCTCGAGCAATCCGGAAGGCAGGACGGTGAGCGTCGAGCGGGCGTGCATGGAGACGGGCCTGCCGCCGTCAACCGGGGCAGAGAGCGGAGCGCCGTTGACGTGCGGAGCGCCCAGCCGCAGCAATTGCCACCAGGCAGCGAGCACCGGGCAGGACCAGAGCGGTTCGTCGCCCGGCGCGGGCGACCACAGCTCGACGTCGAGGTGGATGCCGTGCATGCGACTGCCCGAGATGCGGCTGGGCGGCGTACCCGCCTCCCCCGGGTCCTCGTTCATCTCTGCCGCGCTGAGCTGGGTGGTCGTAGGTCGCCCGGGCTCGCCATTGGCCAACCAGCGCTCTCGCTCGGCCAAAACGTCGACTGGGGGCGGGCGCACGGCGGTCCCCAGCGCCCCCGCGAGACCGAGGTCGACCTCGCCGGTGAAGCGTTCGATCATCTTCCCGATCGAAGCGGCGCACTCGGTCTCGCGCACGGCGTGGTCGAGCGGCAGCCCGGTCGCCTGCCATGCGTCGCGCAACCGCGTCTCAAGTTCGTCACCGTCGGCGCGCGGGTCGGTGTCGTCAACGAGCATGCAGATCGACCACTCGCGGCCGCGCCGCTCGAGCGCGGAGACGATCGCCTCCACCCAGCGCGCCTCGCGCTCCGCGTGGCGGACGACGGTCTCGGGGGCAGCCGCGGCCCCGTAGATGTGCAGAACCTCAATCGAGACATCGGTCGGCGGCGCGGCGCTCACAGGACGATCGGGTCCCCGAAGAGGTCGACGGCGAGCTTGCGGTAGGCCTCGATCAGCTCGCGGCTCGCGTCGGCTAAGTTGGGCAGCGTCTCGGTGGCGATGATGCCATCGCGCCAGTAGAGGATCTCGCTGCGCGGGATGTCGGTGACGGGGTACTCCTCGAGGCCCACTTCGCGCGCGATCCGTTCGGTCTCGGTGTCCTGGTCGTGAACCCAGCGGGCGGCGGCGATCTCGGCCGGGCTGCCCTCGAGGTCGGGGGGTGGGGTGCCGCGGGCAACGCGCACGGTACGGATCATCTCCCTCGGAACGTTGCTGGAGAGGAGCTGCTCGATCAGGTGGGCGGTGCCCCGAACATGCTGAGGCGTCCAGCGGTAGAAGACCGCCCAGGTGCGGTCAGCCGGCCGATGGTGGTGGGTGAGCGCGAGCAACTGGCTGTCGGTTCCGGCGCCGACGTCGATGAAGGTGTAGGGCCAGCGCGAGGCGAGCGTCTCGATCACCTGGTTGATCGGTTTGAACAGCAGTTCGGGGCTGGCGACGTCGCGCCATTCCGCCTCGCCGAGCAGAACCCGGAAGGAGGGGTCGTCGCCGAGGTTGCGCAACGCGTCCCTCACCCCGGGGCTGGCGCAATTGCTCTGCACGTCGACGAGCAGATCCTTGTCCTCGAGCAGGGCGCCGACCTCGCGCTGTCGGTTCCCGGTCTGAGGGTTGGGGAGGAAGGAATGGATGCCGCGTCCGACCTTGGTTCCGGACTCGTAGCCGGCCAGCTCGAGCACCGAGCCGAGGGTCGGCGCCGCCAGGTCGAGGTCGACCATGCAGACGCTGTTTGCCGGGCTGAGCGCGAGGCGGAAGGCGACGTTGGCCATCGTCGTGGTGCGCCCCGAGCCGCCCTTGTAGGAGACGCCGATGACGACAGGCGGGCTGGACATTTCATGAACCTCCGTTGGAGTCGGTGGCCGAGACCACCTTGCTGAGCAGATCCTGTGCCTCGGCGAGCAGGGCCGAGACGCCCACCTCGTCGCGCCGCGTCTGCAGATCCGCGAGGTTGCTGAGTAGCGGCGCGCGCTTGGTGATCGAGGTCTGGGCGATGCGCCACTCGAGGTCGGCGAGCAGCTCGTCAACCAACTCGGTGCTCTGCCGCGCTGCGCCGGGGCGGGCCTGGCGCAGCTGCACGAGCGCGACAAGCGCCTCGACCACCCGCTCCGTCATGTACCAGGAATTGACCCCGAGCCACTCCGAACTGTCGCCGGCGAAGCCGTCGCCGACGCTCAGGCCGCGCATGTTCCACAATTCATGCGGCGGCCAGCTCGCCCAAGCGCGTCCTTCGAGCGGGGCGCTATCCCCCGAGCGGGCCCTGCGGGCAGCTAAATGGCGCCAGGACGCTTCGATGATCGTCCGCAGTCGCTGCTGCGCCTCTTCGCCGCCTGCAGACTGGGCGAGCTTGGCGACGAGCTTGAGCAACTGCGGTGCGTAGTCGTAGATGCGCAGAGAGACCGGGATGCCGTCGCTGTCCGGGGCGGGCTCGAGCCGCAGTAACTTGCCCGGTTCGTGCAGCCCGAGCGCAGGATCCTCGCCGCTGCGCTCATCGACCCGTGGGTGGCGCGTGATGCGACCGCGCTGGGCAAGCTCCTCGGCGACGCGGACGAGACAATCGACCAACTCGGGGTCGTCGAGCGTCCCGGCGCGGCCGTTGCCGACAAGCACGCGCATGACCAGCAGGGTGTAGTACTCATCCTCGTCGTAGTCGGGCGTGCGCCAGGGCACATCCTCGATTCGCCAGATGTCGGACAGCGGCTGGGCGGCGCGGGCAAGCGCCTCCCAGTAACGGCCCGTGACCGAGGCGCAGAAGGAGAGCTCAGCGGCGAGGGCGGCCTGCTCGGGGGTGAGAATGTCGGAGGAGATCACTGCCTGGCTGGTGACGTCGCGAATCCCATCGAGCGCAATGACGGTCGAGTAGAGGTAGGGCGCTTCGATCGCGGGCCAGCCGTGCCCGTCAATGACGTTGCGAGTGCGTCCCCAGGTGAAGCCGCATTCCCAGGGCCGCGAGTTGCCGAGGTCGACGGCGAGGTAGCGCTCTACCTGGGCCCGGGCACGGTTGAGCTCGGCGCTGTGGGGGAAGAACGATTCGTCCTGCTCAAGCCTCGGCGGGCGGCGGACCACGTAATCCCATTGCTCGTCCGTGCTCTGCACCGCGACGAAGCTGTCCCTGAGGCCCTGCATGGCGGCGGTCAGCCGCTGCCGCGCCAACTCCGCGACCTGTTCGAGGTCAATCGCGGGAAGGCGCTCGCCGCGGAGCGCCTGCTCTATCTCAGCCCTGGTGTCGGAGTCCTCGAGGCCGCGAAGTAACGTCAGCGCCTGGATGCAGACGGAGAGCGCAAGGGAGTAACCGTCGACAAAATCGCAGGTGAACCCCCCCCCCCCCCCCCCCCCGCGAATTCACCGTCGACCGGCTCTACGTAGCCGTTCGCGCGGAACGTGGGGTGTCCCTCCGTGTCGCGGTGAAACTCGAGGTAGTCCGCAATCCGACTCAGCACAAGGGAGAAGGCGCGGACGCTCTCACCACTACGCGCCTGCGGCGGCGAAAGAGCGCTGCGCGCGTCGGCGACGGTCTCGCGCACACGCCTGGATGGCGAGAGGACGCGATCGAGCATAAGGCCGTCGACCGCGCTCCCCGGCAGCAACACGCACTCGAGCATCTCCGCGTCAGCAACCGCGTTGCGGTCTGGGGTTTCGGCGTCGCCCCACCGCCGCTCTCCGTCGCCAGGATCCCGCTCGCGATCTTCGTCGGCGGAGAAAAGCACCCAGCGCTTCCAGACGCCGAGCAACTCGCTAGTGGGGTCGATGGCCGGGTCGAAGTTCAAAGCGCGCGGGAGAGTAACATCTAGAAACTTGCAGTGCTTTTACAAGCTCCGTTTGGTTCTTCTAAGACTGCCGGTCGCAAACACCATGCCGTCATAGTCGGGCCGGGCCGGGGGATCGTCGATCGGGCCGCGTTCGACTCGCAGCTCGGCGAACTTCAGGCCCGCACGAGCCAGCAAGGGCTGGAGGTTGTCCTCATCGAGCGAAAGCGCGGGGTAGAGGGTGTCGTCCTGAAGGCGATAGGGACGCGAGCGACGGATGTAGGACAAGGCGATCAGCGCCCCCGGCGACGCCGCTTGGCCGATATGACTCGTCATCTCCACGAACCTCTCCTCGTCGCCGGTCGCGCTCTCAGCGAAGAAGTGAGAGCCGACGACATCTCCGACCCCCCACAGGTCCGCCGGCAGTGGTCGGTGGAGATCGAGACGACGCATGTCCCACTCCGCGCCGCGAACCCGACCAGCCAACTCGGACCGATCGACGTCAAACTCGTCTTCCAGCCACTGGAGCACGGCTGCGTAATCGAACGCGCCAGCCTCCATCCGCAGCCAGTCGTCGACCTCTTTGAGACAGCTCGACGCGACATCCATCCAGACCACCCGCGTCGGTCCGACGCGGGTCGCGGCGACCATCGCGAACAGGGCGCAAAGAGAGGGGCCGCCCCCCAGCTCCGCGAAGACTCCCAGCCGCTCGACCGGACGAACCGATCGCGCCGCGGCGCGCATGAACGCGGCGTTCTCCAAACCCACATTCGTGTAGTACTTCTCTAGGTAGTAGCGCGCGGGAAATCGCCGTAAGGGAGGAGAATCTGGCATGACAGTCAGCGAACACTAAGACCCTGGCCCTTCAATCAGATGATGCGCTGTAGGATCGCTGCTCATACATGCCACCAGATGTGCGGGTCTACCTGGCTGATGCCGATACCGGCATCGAGTTGATGGTCGAAGATGAAGCTGGCGATTACGCCGTCGGCCCCAGGCTGCGCACGGACGCCCTCGGAGCGACAGGGCGCAGGTATGCCGGCGAGTTGTTCGCACGTGTGGCACGGGATCCAGCGAACCTGGTTGATCACCTGCTCCAGCGAACGGAGCAACTCGCACTCGACGGGATCTGCGCCGGGACCCGCTCCATGCGCGACACGGCCATCGCCCGATCGGTCGTGCTCTGGGCCACGATGGTCATCCAAGCCGTCGCCGAAGAGGCCGACGTGGCGTCAACGGCAAGCTTGGAGGACCGCCTGAGCCGCCTGGTCGCGCTCGCCCAGGGTGCGCAGGCGGATCCGCTGCGCCTCTCCGATCCGGCACCGGTCAGGGACGACCAGGAGCGCTCCCGTGGGAGAACCGGCATCGCGGGCCGCGTCGCCGCTTATATCGAAGCATCGAGCTCTCGCGGCTCGGCGGACGAAGCGACCAGCGGTCGCGAGATCGTCCTTCAACCCTTTCAAAACCGTTGGGCAATCTTCTATGAGATCGCCGCCGGCATCGCCTTCACCACGTTTGCGAGCGCGGGCAGCTTCGTCTTCCTCGGCGTCCGACTGCAGAAGTGCACCGGCCGCTGCGACGCCGGCGGCATCACCGGCTTCTCCGCGTCTTTGGACATCATCGCACTGGTTATCTGCTCGTTCGGCTTCCTCTTCGCCACCCTGGCATACGCTAATGCAACCGGTGTGCTGGCCCGACTGTCCACGATGAGCTACGGCGAGGCGCTCGAACGTGGCAACCGTGTCTCCGAGTACTTCGGGGTGTATGCGCTGATCTTCGCGATTCCGCTCGCGGTCGAAGGCTCTACGTCCAGCCCAATCCCATTCATAGTCAAGCTCGTTGGCCTGATCGCCTTCTTCGGCTATCACTGGGCGCCGCGATTCTCGCTGCTCGAACGAGTAATCGGTGATCGAGGATTTGGCAGCGACTCCAGCCGACATTGGATAGTCCTCTGCCTGCTCTCCTTGCTCGCTCTGGCCTGGTTCGGGCCGAACCTCGACGACGGTGAAGGCGGCCTCTGGATTCGGGTCATAGCAAGCGCCCTCTTCCTCGTCGCAACCTGCCTCATCTACATGATCGCCTCCCTTACCCCCGAGCAATCGATCTCCTCCTCCTACCGCGTCCATCAAGAGGACACCCTCAACGACGAAAGCCCCTCCCGCACCCGGATTACGCCAAGGCCCTCCTTCTCACCCCCAGCCACTACAGGAGAAACGCCCCCCGAAGAGCCGAGCTCGGGACCCTCAGGCTGAGCTCGTTAGAGATCGGGGGCGTGATGTCCCTCCAGGCATCGAGTGCCGTGGCATCGGCGATCGGCGCCTGACGAAAGTCCACAGGCAGCCTACGCACCACCCGACCGGATGCTCTTCTCGTCGCTCATGAGCCAACCGGCTACTCGGCCGGCACGACCACCGTGAGGCCCGGCACCCGTCCGAAGTCCCTGGTGTTCGCGGTCGCAACCACCATGCCGTGGCTCAGAGCCGTGGCCGCGATCCAGAGATCGTGGGCTCCGATCAGGTTGCCTTCCTTCTCCAGCTCCGCCCACACCGCCGCGTGCGCCCGTGCGATCGCCGTCGTGATCGGCAACGGCTCCATCGCAGAGATCACGTGCTCGACGAATGCGGAGCGGCGCGCACGAACCGCGCCCTCTTCGGCCCTGTGGACGCCGTGTAAGAGCTCACTGGCCGTGATCGCGCTGATCCCACGCTCCTGGTCGCCGACCACGTCGTCGAGGGCGTGACCCCGTCGCTCGGCGTTGACCAGGACGGTGGTGTCGATCAGGACGGCCATGCGCCGCTCGGCGGGCCGATCGCCTCCCGCCCGGCTTCGACGTCGCGCGCGAAGTCCTCATCGGGCGAGGGCGCGGAGGCCATCAACTCCCGCCACCTGGTCGCCGAAACCAGATGCCCCGTGCTCGGCGGCCGCATCTGCATGACCGGCACGCCGTTGCGCATGACCTCGATCTCCTCGCCGGCCCCGACCCGGTTGACAACGGTGGAGAACTGCCGAGAGACCTCGGTTGCGCTCAAGCGAATCATGCTGTGACCGTATCAGATAAATCTGATTCAGCGCTCATGCATCTCTGCCGGCGTGCCGATGGGCGCGATGCATGGGGAGCATGGCCAAGATTGGAGGGCGAGCAGCGGGGCAGCACGCGCGCGGGCAGGCCCGTGCCCTGGCGACGCGGATGCTCGTGGCGATCGGCCTGCTGTTGCTGCTCCTGCTCGGCGCGGGCCCGGTGCTCGGGCTGCGAGGCCCGGCGTTGATCGGGATCGAGCTGGTGGCGATCGTCGGGATGGTCGTCGCCAACCGCGCCTACTCGCCCCGCTTCGGCCGCTGGCTGCGGGGCGCCGAAGGCGAGGAGAGCGTCGGCAACGTGCTGGAGGGCCTCGAGGCCCAGGGATGGCACGCGATCCATGGCCTCTCGCTCGGGCGCGGCGACGTCGACCACGTCGCGATCGGACCGGGTGGGATCTTCGCGATCGAGACCAAGAGCCACCGCGGCCGGATCCCGATCGACCGGATCAACCCGCGCTGGCTCAAGCAGGCCTACGCCGAGCGCAAGCTGCTCGAGGGCATCACGAGCATGCAGGTCGAGGCGCTGCTCGTCTTCAGCAACGCCTACATCGTCGGCTCCGTCCCCGCCCGCCGCCAAGGCGTAACCATCCTCCCCGCCCGAATGCTCACCGGCTTCCTAGAACGCCGCCGTCCGACCATGTCAGCCGCGGAGGCCCGCGAACTGGCCGAGCGCCTGGCGAGCGCGGTCAGGTAGGCGACGCGCTCGGCTGGAGGCCCTCGGTTTGAAAGGACGACAGGGTCAAGACTCGGGATCGTCCGAATGGGCCAGGCGTTCGAGGCTGGCGGCGAACTCGCGTAGGTCATCGAGATGTGCCAGCGAGGCGAACACGGAGCGATCGTCGATCTCCATGTACAGATGCACTATGAGATTGCGCTGCTTCGCCGCGTCGGAGAGGCGCTGCGCGAGCTCGCTTGGGACGACTTCCTTTTCCCCAAGGATCTTGAAGACATCGGCGTAGTCCGCCGGAGGTCTTGCCGATTGCTCGGTGACGAGCTGGGTGCCGAGGTCGATGCAGATCTGAACGGCGACCTGCAGCCAGCGCTCCGTCGCGGCGCGCTGCTGCTCATCGGCGAGATAGGCCTCCTCGCCAGCCTGACGCACCTCGTCGAGACGCTCGATCAGCTCCTCCAGCCTCTGCACTCGAGCTTCCACCCGGCTAACGTCGACCAAAGCGCCCTTCCTCCATCCGCCGCCGCACCCCGCGCCCCAGCTCGGCGCGCAGCGGCGCAGTGTCGAGGTAGTCCAAGATCGCCCGAGTCTCCAGCCGCACACGCTCGTCGTGATCCCGCTCAACCAGGCGCTTGCCGTCGCGGACGGCGCGATGGCACATCAGCGGCGGAGCGTGGTTGAGCATGACGATGTCGATCTCGTCGGTGCCCAAGACCCGACCGGCGTCCTGGGCGAGCCTCAGCTGAAGGTCGAGACGCCCGCGAGGATCGAGGGTCGGGTCATGCCAAATCGCGATATCCACATCCGAGAGTGGACCCGGCGTTCCCCGTGCCTGCGATCCGATCAACATCCCAGCGACCACGCCCTCCTTGTCGAGCGCACCCCCGAGCCGCTCCAGAGCGGCATCGTCGATCAGCGGAACCCGTGATCTCTCGTCTATGACGACCATCCCTCACATCGTCCCCGATCAACCGGACCGAGTCCAGCCTGGCTACGTCCTGGCAACCTAAAGCGTTCGGATTGAAAGGACGAGGATGGCTGGCATCAGCAGCGGGATTCCGCAGCTGATGTGACCGAAATGAGGCCTGCTACTGCTTGGACTTGCGGCCGTCGTTGCGGCGGCCGTTCTCAGCCTTGAGGTCGTCCACTTTCAGGCCCTCACTGGCCAGCAGCTCACGGTCGAGACGCCGAACATCCGCCATCGTCGTGCCCTTAGGTAGTCGGTATCCGGCCGGCAGTTTCATTGGTTCCATCCCGCTACCCTCCTCACAAGTTCATAGACCTCCACGTGCAGCCACGGAGGCCGTCCGGTTTGCCCTAAGCGCCGCCGCGCCATGAGTATCGAATAGACCTCGGCGACGATCTCATGGGTGTATTCGCGAGGACGGTAGCCCGCCGCCCGGACGAGTATCGCCAGACCAGCTGGCAGCAGCTCGACATAGCGCTCGCCGGCCGCTATGTCGTCGTGCTCAGCACGATCAAGCGAGAGCGCGTGGCCCCACTCGTGCCAGGCGACCCGCGAGAGGTCGTAATCGAGAGTCGGACCGTCCAGGCCATCGAAAGCCGAGTGGGCCTCGTTGATCAAGACCACCCGGAGGTCGGGAATCCAGAGTGCCAAGGCGTCGTTCGCCCGGGAGATCTCCATGGGCGGAAGTGAGTTGCTACCCGCCGAGCGAAGAAGCTCATCCGCACAAGTCCCGAGCGCCCGGCCGCAGAGCCGCCACTGATCGGCGCGGATCGCCTCCAAAAGCTTGCGGTCGTCTCGCGGCAGCTCCTGCCACGCGCGTCGCACGATGTCGGCTGCGCTCATCCGACGAGGACGCGTCCCTGCGAGAAGGCCGCGTGGACAACTCCACCGCGCACCTCCCGCCAACGGTCGGCGTAGTCGCGACTGAGGACGATCACGGTTGACGGCACCCGCAGATCGCGCAGGGCCCGTTGCAGACGCACCGACTCCTCGGCCTCATGAGCGACCTCAGGCTCGATGACGAGAAAGGCGACATCGCCATGCGGATTGGCCTCTTCGTGAACATGCGAGCCAAACAGGATCACCTGGGCATCGGGAGCAGCGGCGGCCAGGCGGCACCCTGCCTCGGCCACCAACGTCTCTTCAACCTCCCTCATATCCTGAATCGTATCGTCTTCATAAATACCCGAGGGGATCATCATCGAGCTGCAGAAGAGATCAGCTGAGGGGCTCTGCCCACCTCGGCTTGTAAGGACGAGGGGCGTTGGCTTGAGGGGCGGGTCTGCGGCGGCTATGCGACCGAGATGAGACTCGTTGCTACCCGACCACTGGCTAGAGGTCAGACAGAGGCACGGTCTCGCCACGCCTTGCCTGCTCAATCGAGACCTGCGCCCGCTCCCAAGCGCCGGGGATGCCGTTGAGGATCTCGGTGAGGCGCGCGCCATCGGGTTCAGCCTCATCGAACGCGCTCTTGGTCGGCCGCTGCAATGCCGCTTTATCAAGCGACGGGACTCGCGATGTCTCGTCAGGCATGCTCATCGAGAGTCGAGGACTCACCTCTCCACCCGGCTACGCGGGAAGGCGCTCCAAGAGAGACGCGAGAGAGACCTGCGGCTGAGGGTCGTCCCGCTCGCTGCGGACCTGCTTGAGCAAGTCGCCGATCTGGGCCTCTCGGCCGTTGCCTTCGTCGTCTGCGCGAGCGTGTGCGAGCGTCGTAAGCGCGAGGTCGTACTCGCCGGCGTCGATCGCGACCTCGGCGACGGCGAGCTGCGCGTCTGGACCGGACCACTGGCCTTCGCCTCTCTGGTCCGACAGATGGATGGCGCGCGTGAGGAATCCGAGAGCGAGATCGTTGAGGCCCAGGCGATTCATCGCCGAGCCGAGGTTCCAGGGATAGGCAGGCTCACCCGCATCAAGGCGCATCGCTTGACCGTAGAGAGCAAGAACGCGGTCGAGCTTGCCCTCGGAGAGGAAGCGGTCAACGGCATCCGCCTCCGGCCACTCGCCGGGTCCGAAGGCATCGCCGAGCAGCGCGTCGGCGTCGCCAACAAGCGCCGCGGCCTTATCCACGGCTTCGCGGTCTGCGCCCTCGGCCTTGCGTGTATTGGCTTCGTTGGTCATCGGTCAACTCTTTCCACCAAGACTGCCAGCGCTTGGCTCGCTCTGTGACGCACTCCCAGGACTTCCTCGCCAGCCTGGACAAGATCGCAGACACGAAGCCGCTCCCCGGTCGTCGGGTCGGCACCGGCCGCATCCGCCCAGTTGCGAGGTCGCCTGGGCATCAGCCGAGTGTTTCAGCGCAGCGAGACGGAGCGCGGGCCACGGCCAGCGCCTTGGTCCAGCCGCAAATGGGCGGAAAAGACGCATCGTGGCCCGCGCGACCGGCATCGGTCCCTTCGAGCTGATGGCCGGGTTCAGGGTTGCCACCACTTGCTTCATGGGCATGCCGGGCTCGCCCGACCAGCAACTCAAGGGTCCGGTGCACTTATTACCTTTCTGGGTACCCGCTGTCCTTGATCGGGTCATTCGCACCATCTTTTCTAGCCACATGAGCCAACTCCCTCTGCTCCAGACCCCCCCGGCATTTTGCCAGTACGTCGATGGCCCATGTGACCAAACTTTCTCCCAACAAAAATCTGGTGAGGGGCTTTTTCTATTCGGAAGTAGGCCGCCGGCAATTGCCGGCGCTATCGAAACGGCTGCCATGCAACTCGACGATTCGTCGGATACCACTTGGCGTACCTGGCAAGGCCTTGGCAATGGCGGGCAGATTATTTTCTGTGAAATATGTAAAGCAATCCGACGGTCAGAGACTGTCTTTACTGACGTCACCACTCTGAATTTCAATCTTCTTTTCGAGCTTGGCTTCTGCATAGGTCTTGATGTCCCCGTTGTTCCAATCCGAGATCCATCATATGTAGAGGACAAGAAAGCATTTCAAGCACTAGGAGTTTTGGATACGCTCAAATACATTGAGTTTAGGAACGCCTCGGAGTTAGCGAAGGAAGCAGCAAAGACCCTTGGCTCCACAGCGCTTCAACGGCCGCCGAAAAAGACCTATCGCGATGCGCCTCTATATGTCCTCAAGGGTCCGATCGATACGGAGGGTGCCGTTCAATTAATGGCAACCCTCAAGAAGTCGCCGCTCCACTTTCGTACCTATGACCCTGATGAGAAGCCTCGGGCCTCGTTGCATCACCACTGGAAGCATGTTCAGGGGTCATTCGGAGTATTCGCGCACCTCTTGTCACCGAATCGCGAGGGTGCGGTTGTGCACAATGCTCTCTGCGCATTGGTTTGCGGTATAGCGATGGCTGAACAAAAGGCAGTCTTACTCCTGCAAGAAGAGGGAGCCGAGCAGCCAATCGACTACCGAGATCTAGTTCAAACTTACGAGCGACCCGATCAGGTACAAAAAATCCTTGAACAGCCCATCGCTTCGGTTTTTGAACGGCTGCAAGATTTAGATTCTGGTTACGAGGCACCTCCACCTGACTTACTTAGCAGAATTGACCTAGGAGATGGCGCAGCCGAGAATGAGGTCGCGGGGCTAAAAAGCTACTACGTCAGGACGGGGCAGTTCACCAAGGCTGTCCAAGGACATGCCCGTCTCGTCGTTGGGCGAAAGGGAGCGGGTAAGACGGCGCTGTTTTACGCCGTCCGTCGCGCCGCTCAGAAGGGTCAACAAACTCTTGTGCTTGACCTCAAGCCAGAGGGCCACCAATTCACGCGTCTCCGCGAGGCGGTACTCGCCGAGCTATCCCCTGGACAGCGAGAGCAGGCTGTTGAGGCATTTTGGACGTTTCTCCTCATAGCCGAGGTAGCGCACAAGATCCTCAATAGCCCCCGTGAGCTTCTGGTAGCCGAACGAGAGCCAACTCGGTTTGAGCGGTACGAGACTCTTCAAAAGGCCTATGAAGATCATGGACTCGGCTCAAGTGGGGATTTCTCCCAACGTCTCCTAAGGCAGGTAGACAGGATCGCTCAGCGCTTAGGCGGAGCAGACGAGCTAAGCGTTCGCACCGATCTACCGGAGTTGATCTACGGCCGCGACATTCGAAGTCTCGCTAACGCTGTTGCAGCCTACGTTGGAAACGAGAAGGACGCAGTATGGCTACTCATAGATAATTTGGACAAGAGTTGGGCGACCCGTGGGACCACTCCTGAGGACATCGAGATTCTAAATGGTCTTCTAGATGCTTCCCGATCTTTGCAGCGGCAATTTGAGGCTCGTGACGTCACCTTTCCTTGCCTAGTATTTATACGAACGGATATTCTTGAACACCTAAATAGACACACGGCTGATCGCGGCAAGGAGAGCACTATTAGTCTAGACTGGAATGACGCTGAGTTGTTTCGGGAGATCGTGCGCTCTCGCTTGAAGGTAAGTGCAGAACTCGACGGAGACTTCACCTCGGTCTGGAATCAGGTAGCCGAGCCAACTATTGGCACTCAAGATTCCTTTCAGTACCTTGTCGATAGGACCCTCATGCGACCGCGTGATTTGCTGCTCTACCTTGAGCAAGCAATCGAGGTAGCGACGAACCGTGGGCATAGTCGGATTAAGTCCGATGACATTCTTCACGCTGAATCAAGCTACAGCGAGGCAGCGTTATTGTGGCTTGGATACGAAATCGAAGATACGAACCCAGATATCGCGAACGCGATTTACGAATTCTATGGATGTGACGCGCTCTTAGAGCTGGATGGTGTGCAAACTCTTTTAAGAGCTACGGGAATTTCCGATAGCTCCCTAGAAAAGGGTATTGAGTTGCTTTTTTGGTTTGGCTTTCTCGGAATTCGAAATATGTCTGGGGAGGAAGAGTTTTCCTACCAGGTGCAATTTAATCTTCGAAAGCTTTTGCACCCGGCAAAACAGGGAAAGGCTAAAGTGGTTGTTCACAAAGCTTTTCGCTCAGCACTTTCCATTGAGTTTCCTTAACTCAACCAATTGCCGAGCGGACAGCATGGAAGCTGCTGCCGAGCCCATGCGTGTACGGCGCCAACATCGTCTCTACTCGGTGCCCGGCGATTTCGGCCAGGTCGGCGTTGTTGATGCCAGCGGCGCGAAGGTGGGTTACGTAGGAGTGGCGACACTCGTGGGGGCGGATGTCTAGGCCGGAGACCTCCTGGGCAGGCTTCCAGATGTCGCGGTAGAAGTTGCGCTCGCGCCAGATGCGGCCGGTGGGGGTCGTGAAGAGAAGGGAGGTCAGGCGGGGTCGCGCAGGAGCAAGCCCTGTTCCTCAGCCTGGTCCGGTGGGATCAGGGCGTTGGTTGCCTGTAGCTGGGCGGTCGCGCGGGGCATCGACGACCAGTTGACTAGGGACGACCAGCGTTGGGCTCGGTCGGCCATGCGGATCAGGGGGTCGGGGTTGGACTGGCGGCTCATTGCGCGGAGGGCGCCGAGGTAGTCGGCGCGGAAGCAGAGGGGGATGAGGATCCGGCACTGGCCGGCGGCGCTGAGCTCGGCGTTGAGCAGGGCGCGGCAGACGCGGCCGTTGCCGTCGGCGAACGGGTGGACCTCGCTGACCGCGAACATCGCGAACACGGCGCGGGGGAAACCCGGCGGGAGGGTCTCGTAGAGGCTCCACGCCTCGGCCAGCGTGCCGAGGACAAGATCGGGGGCGACGAAGCTCGTCCCCCCAGCGCGGTTGGCGCGCTGCTTCCACTCCCCCGGCGCCTTGTCGGGGCGCTGCTCGAGGATGCGGCGATTCAGAAGCCGGAGCAGCTCCGCGAAGTCGTCGCTGTCCTCGGGAGTCCGACTGCGCAGCAGCGGGTCGGTGACGACGCCGAAGGTTCCGAGGATGTCGTGGGCGTCCTCCGGCCGGTCCTCGGGCACGACGCCGGAGAAGACGATCTCCTCGGCCTCCTCCAGCTCGAACTCGGTCCCCTCGATGAAGTTCGAGAAGTAGGCCTCGAAGAAGGCGAAGGCCCGCTCGGGATCGACGGGCTCGGGACGCACCGGGGCGACATGCGCCGCCAGAGCGCCACGCAGGGTCTCGAAGAGCCCCACGCGGGCGGCGTCGAATGGCTGCCTCCGCCCCCGGGCCCTGGCGGGCTCCGTCTTCAAATCGGCGTCGCCGGTCCCGAGCAGCGCCGCGATCAGCTCGTCGAGTTGGCGCTGCTGCGCCTCGGCGGACAGGGAGGGCGCCAGATCTCGGGCCTCGTCCCTGATCCGCAGCAGATCCCCCTCGCCGCGGTTACTGGCGATCCGCTCCAGCCACTCCTCCAGTTCAGCGGCCCCCAGGGTCCGCGCCACAGCCCCGCGGGAGCGCGAGGGCCGCGCGTTGTCCAGAGCGGTGCGAGCCTCGCCGCTGCGCCAGAGAGGCCCGAACTGCATGTCACCGGCGACCGGCCCAGGGCCCGAGCGCGGCTTGAGGACGAGCCCCGGCAGCCGGACGCTGCTCGGGTGGGCGGGTTTCGGCCCCGAGTCGATAAACACCGATCCATCGGCAGCCGGCCGCGCCTCGATGGCGGAGCGGTCGACCAGCACCGCACCAGGGAAGTAGAGCGAAGCGACATCGATCCAGCGGCGCCGCAGCAGCTGCTCGGCGGGCTCGTCGAGGTTCCAGCTGTAGAGGCCGCGGCCGAGGCGCCGTATTTCGCCACGCTTCGAAGCGCGACTCGCCGCGCCCAGATCCGCCGGCCGGAAGACCTCTGGCTCGTTCAAGAACTCGTGTTTAACGTTCGCCATTGCCTGTCCTTTGTGCAAGAACTCCTATTTAAGGAGCTGCAAAGGACAATAACTCGTACTTAAGGCCGTGGAGCAACGGCTCACGCGATGGGCAGCGCCATTCAGCCCTGCTCTCCCCCAATGCGCCCGACGAGAATCGAACTCGCGACCTCCGGCTTGAAAGACCGGCGCTCTTTGGTCCCCGTGAAGGGACCGTTGACCACTGAGCTACGGGCGCCCTGCCCGATAACTTTATCGGCGTGAACTCGTTCGAGCATTGCCGTCGGCCATGGAGCTAGGTCTCGAGGGGCGCGTCGCGCTGGTTATGGCGGCCAGCCGGGGGATCGGGCGCGGGATCGCGACCGTGCTTGCGCGCGAAGGCGCCCGGGTCGCGATCGCCAGCCGCACGCGCGAGCGGATCGAGGCGGCGGCCGAGGAGATCGCCGCGGCCGCGGGCCCGATGGGCGGCTCGGCCGAGATCCTCCCCTTCGTCGCCGACACCGACGACCTCGACCGCCTGGCCGAACTGCCGGGCGAGGTCGAGGCGGCGCTCGGGCCGGTCGAGGTGCTCGTGCTCAACAGCGGCGGCGCGCCCTTCGGCGGCGCGCTCGACCAGGGCCTCGACGAGTGGAACACGGCCTACCGCTCGCTCGTGCTCGCGCCGCGGGTGCTCGCCGGCGCCGTCGTCCCCGGCATGCGCGAGTGCGGCTGGGGCCGGATCGTCAACGTCGGCTCCAGCTCGACCCGCGAGCCGATCCCCGCCCTCAACCTCTCCAACGCCAACCGCATGGCCGCGGTCGGCTTCCTCAAGACGCTCGCCACCGACGTCGCCGGCGACGGGATCACGGTCAACACCGTCGCCACCGGGCTCTTCGCCACCGAACGCCTCGCCGACTCCTCCGGCTCGCTCGCCGGCGCCGAAGCGGGCGCCCGCGAGGACGTGCCCGCCGGCCGGCTCGGACAGCCCGAGGAGTACGGCGACCTCGTCGCCTTCCTCTGCTCCGAGCGCGCCGCCTACCTGACCGGCACGGTGATCCCGCTCGACGGCGGCGCCCTGCGCTCGATCTTCTGATGAGCCACTCGCACGAGGGCCACAGCCACGGCGTCAGCGCCGACGCCGACCGCGGCAAGCTGCGCATCGCGCTGGCGCTGATCCTCGGCTTCATGGCGGCCGAGGTCGTCGCCGGGATCCTCGCCAACTCGCTGGCGCTGCTCTCCGACGCCGCCCACATGCTCACCGACGCCGCCGCGATCGCGCTCTCGCTGGTCGCGCTGCGGCTCAGCAAGCGCCCCGCCCGCGGGCACATGACCTTCGGCCTCAAACGGGCCGAGATCCTCTCCGCCCAGATCAACGGCGTCACCCTGCTCGTGCTGGCGACGATCATCGCGATCGAGGGCGTGCGCCGCCTGATCGACCCGCCCGGCGTCGACGGCGGCCTCGTCCTCTTCGTCGCCCTCGCCGGGATCGTCGTCAACCTCGCCGCCACCGCCGTGCTTGCCAGCGCCAACCGCCAGAGCCTCAACGTCGAGGGCAGCTTCCAGCACATCCTCACCGACCTCTACGCCTTCGTCGGCACCGCTGTCGCCGCCGCCGTCATCCTCACCACCGGCTTCAACCAGGCCGACGCGCTCGCCTCGCTGATGGTCGCGGCGCTGATGCTGCGCTCCGCCTACGGCCTGCTGCGCGACTCCGGCCGGATCTTCCTCGAGGCCTCGCCGAAGGGGATCGACCCCGACCTGATCGGCCGCACGATGGCCGAACAGCCAGGCGTGGTCGAGGTCCACGACCTGCACGTCTGGGAGGTCACCTCCGAGTTCCCCGCCCTCTCCGCCCACGTCACCGTCGGCAAGGACGCCGACTGCCACCGCGCCCGGCTCGAGCTGGCCGAGCTGATCGAGCGCGAGTTCGACATCCACCACACGACGCTCCAGGTCGGACACGAACCGGAGCAGATCGTCCAGATCGAGCGCTGAGCGCCGACGGGACGCAAACCGGACTATCTGGCCGCTTTAAGGCCCATCGGCGGGGGGTGCCTCGCGCATCGAGGGGAAGAGGATCACGTCGCGCAGGGTCTGGGCGCCGCTGAGGATCATCATCAGGCGGTCGACGCCGAGGCCGGAGCCGCTCGCCGTCAGCATCCCGTATTCGAGCGCCCGCACGAACTCCTCGTCGTGCTCGTGCGGCGTCTCCTCCGCCCCGGACTCCTGCCGCTCGCGCTGTTCGACGAAGTGGCGGCGCTGTTCGATCGGGTCGTTGACGTCGGTGCCGCCGCCGGTGATCTCCATCCCGGCGACGATCCCGTCGAAGGCCGCCGCCAGCAGCTCGGGGTGCTCGGGCACCGGCTTGACCAGCGGCCAGATCGCCAGCGGCAGGTCGACGATGAAGGTCGGCTGGATCAGCTTCGGCTCGACCAGCTTGCCCTGCAGCGTGTCGACCAGCGCCGCCCAGTCGTCGTCGGGCGCGGCGTCCTCGCCGGCGATCTCGGCCAGCTCGTCGCGGCTCGCCTTGGTGATGTCGACCCCGGTCTCTTCCTCGAGCAGGTCCTGCAGGCGCAGCCGCGGCCAGGGCGGCTTGAGGTCGATCACCTCGCCGTCGCGCTCGACCTTGGTCGTCCCCAGCACGCTTTCGGCGACGTGGCCGACGATCCCCTCGGCGACGTCCATCACGCCGTGGTAGTCGGCGCCGCTGACGAACCACTCGAGCATCGTGAACTCAGGGTTGTGCTGCGGCGACATGCCCTCGTTGCGGAAGAACTTGCCGAGCTCGTAGACGTGCTCGAAGCCGCCGACGATCGCCCGCTTCAGATACAGCTCGGTCGCGATCCGCAGGTAGAGGTGGCGGTCGAGCGCGTTGTGGTGGGTCTTGAACGGGCGCGCCGCGGCGCCACCGGTCATCCGCTGCAGCACCGGCGTTTCCAGCTCGACGTAGTGACGCTCGTTGAGGTACTCGCGGATCGCGGCGACGACCTTCGCCCGCAACGCGAAGACCCGCCGCGACTCCTCGTTCGCCATCAGGTCGAGCTCGCGCTGGCGGTAGCGCACCTCCGGGTCGGAGATCCCGTGGAAGAGGTCGGGCGGGTCGCGCAGCGCCTTCGCCAGCAGCACGCACTCGCGCACCGCGATCGCCAGCTGGCCGCGCTTGGTCACGTAGAGGTCGCCCTCGACCCCGACCAGGTCGCCGATGTCGAGCTCCTCGATCCGCCCGAACGATCGACCGCCGAGCGCGTCGACGCGGGCGTAGGCCTGGATCGTGCCGGAGACGTCGCGGATGTCGAAGAACGCCGTCTTGCCGTGGCCGCGCTGCCCCGTCACCCGGCCGGCGACGCGGTAGCTGAACTCGCCCTGCTCGCCCTCACCCAGCGCCTCGGGGTCGTGGGCCGCGTGGATCTGCTCGATCCGGTCGCGGTCCGGAAAAGAGAAGGGATACGGGTCGATCCCTTCGGACCGCAGCCGCTCTACCTTCGCAAGGCGCTCCTCCGCGCTCAAGGCGCGACGCCGACGGTTACCCGCTCACCACCCATGTAGTCGCGCATCGTAGTCGCGTCGCGGAGCATCTCGCGCATAGCCGGGCCGTGGTGCGTGTCGTGCTCCATCGCCAGCCCCCAGCCGCTCGGCGTTTCGGCGATCAGGCCGCGGATCACGCCGAGCCCGTCGGCGCCGCAATCGCCGGTCACGGCGATCCGCGGCTCGCGCTTGATCTCGGGCGAGCGCTCGTCGATCGTCTCGTCGGTGACGTAGGGAAGGTTGGCGATCACCATGTCGACGCCCTCGAGGCCCTCGGGCAGCCCTTCGGCGACGCTGACGTCGAGCTCGAGCCCGAGCCGCTCGGCGTTCTCGCGCGCCGCCTCGGCCGCTTCCGGCGAGACGTCGGAGGCGGTGACGCGCAGGTCGGGGCGCTCGGAGATCAGCGCCAGAGCGATCGCGCCCGAGCCGGTGCCGACCTCGTGCACGCGGGCGCCCTGCGGCAGCTGGGCCCCGACCTCGACCAGCAGCTCGGTCTCCGGCCGCGGCCAGAGCACGCGCGGGTCGACGTGGATCCAGAGGTCGCGGAAGGGGGCTCGTTCGAGCACGTAGGCGAGCGGCTCGTGCTCGGCGCGGCGGGCGACCGACGCCTCGACCACGGCGACCACCTGCGGCGGGACCTCGCCCGCGCCGTCGCGCGAGAGCTCCTCGACGCCGACCCCGAGCGCGTTGGCGACCAGCGCCTCGGCGTCGCTGCGCGGCTCATCGCAACCCGCCGCCGCGATCGTCTCCGCCGCCGCCTCGACCAGTTGGGCGACGGTCGCGGCTGACGAGCCTCCCTCGCTGCCGGTCTCCACTGCTTCCACTCCCGTTCGCCTCCTCGTTTAACTCAAAGAATTTTGGGCAACATTACCAGCGGCCTCGCGAGACAGGGTCCCGTGTCGCTGCCGCACCACATACAGCCAGACGATTCCGGCGACCATCATTGCAAGGCTCTCGAATTGTGCGCCGGTAAGCCCCGCCGCGATCTCGTCGTTGCGCCGGACGAACTCGACCAGGAAGCGCTCGCCGCCGGCGTAGATGAGGTAGAGCGCGAACAGCACGCCGGCGCGGACGCGGTCGCGCAGCCGCCACAGGAGCCAGGCGCCGAAGCCCATCGCCAGCGCCTCGTAGACCGGCGTCGGGTGGACCTCCTCGGTGGTCGGCACGGTGCCATCCGGGTAGGCCATCGCCCAGGGCCCGTCCCAGGCCCTGCCGTAGTCGCCGTCGCCGGAGAGCTGGCAACCGATCCGCCCGACCGCGTAGCCCAGCGCCAGCGCCGGCGCCGCGAGGTCGAGCAGGGCGAGGCGGAGGAAGTCGCGGTACCAGGCCCAGAGCAGGACGGCGATCGCGCCGCCGATCGCGCCGCCGTACCAGACCAGTCCCGAGCCGCCGAAGAGGCTGCCGAGCAGGTCATCCCTGACGTCGTCGTAGTTCTGGACGACGAAGTAGAGGCGCGAGCCGACCACGCCGCCGATCAGCGCCGCGAAGCCCATCTCGTAGGCCCAGTCGGGCGGCTTGCCGATCTCCCCCAGCCGTTTCCAGATCAGCCAGCCCGCGGCGAGGAAGGCGAGCGCGAACATCAGGCCGAAGCTCTGCAGCGTCAGCGGGCCGAGTTCGATCTCCGGGTACATGACTACTCGGCGAGCAGCGTGAGCAGCAGCGCCTTCTGCGCGTGCAGCCGGTTCTCGGCCTGGTCCCAGACGGCGGAGCGCTCGCCGTAGAGGACCTCGGCGGTGATCTCCTCGCCCGGGTGGGCGGGCAGGCAGTGGAGGACGATCGCGTCGTCCCTGGCGGCGCCGAGCAGATCGGCGTCGACGCGGAACGGGGCGAGGTCGGCGCGGCGGCGCTCGGCCTGCTCCTCGTCGCCCATGCTGACCCAGACGTCGGTGTAGATCGCGTCGGCGTCGGCGACCGCCATCCGCGGGTCGTCGCTGAGCTTGACCCCGTGGCCCTGCTCGAGCTGGTAGCCGTCGGGGGCGGCGACGGTCAGCTCGACCCCGGTCAGCTCGCAGGCGATCGCGAGCGAGCGGGCGACGTTGTTGCCGTCGCCGACGTAGGCGAGGCGCAGGCCGTGCAGGTCGCCGCGGCGCTCGCGCAGGGTGAGCAGGTCGGCGAGCGCCTGGCAGGGGTGGTGCAGCGGCGTCAGCGCGTTGACCACCGGCACCTCGGCGGCGCCGGCAAGCTCGGCGACCGCCTCGTGCGAGCCGTGGCGGATCACGATCGCGTCGAGGTAGCGCGAGAGCACGCGGCCGGTGTCGCCGGCCGACTCGCCGCGCGAGAGCTGCATTTCGTCGCCGCGCAGGACGATCGGCGTCGCCCCGAGCTCGGCGACGCCGACCTCGAAGGAGATCCGCGTCCGGGTCGAGGGCTTCTCGAAGACGAGCGCGATGCTGCGCCCGGCCAGATCGCCCGCGTTCGCTGTTTGTGGTGCTGAGCCCGACGAATCGCGAACGCGGCGGCTTGCTTTCAGCTCGGCGGCCAGCTCGAGCAGCTGCCCGAGCTCGAACGCCCCCAGCTCCTCGCCGGTGATGAAGTCTCGCTTTGCCAAGCAGCGGATACTACGGCCCGTGCAGCTCACGGCCCTCTCCTGGAACCTCTTCCACGGCCGCGACTTCCCGCCCGGCCGGGAGCTGTTCACCTGGCGCTCACGGCTGCTGCGGCGGACCGAGCGGGGCGCCACACACGTCCAGGTCAACCGCGAGCTGCTCGACGAGTTCGCCCGGCTGCTGGCCGGCGCCGAGTGGGACGTGGCGCTGCTGCAGGAGTGCCCGCCGCGCTGGTGGCAGCCGCTTGCGGCCGCCTGCGGGGCAGAGCCGCACGGCGCGCTCACCTCGCGCAACTCGCTCGCCGCCCTGCGCGCCCGCGCCGCGCGCCTCAACCCCGACCTGATCGCCTCCAACGAGGGCGGCTCGAACCTGACCCTGGTCCGGGGCGGGGCGATCATCGAGCGACGCGAGCTGGAGATCCATCGCGGGCGACCCGAGCGGCGGGCGATGGCGTTCACGCGCATCGCCGCGGGCGAGAACGGCGCCCCGCTCGGCATCGCCAACCTGCACGCCTCCGCGCACAATCCGGCGCTCGCCATCGCCGACGTCCTGCGCGCCGCCGAGGCAGCGACCGCCTGGGCCGGGGAGGAGCCGCTGATCTTCGGCGGCGACCTCAACCTGCGCCCGCGGCAGAGCCCCGCGGCCTTCGACGAACTGGGCGAGCGCTTCGGCCTCGCCGCGCCGACCGCGCCCGGCGCGATCGACCACCTGCTCGCCCGCGGCCTCGACACGGTCGAATCGTCGCACCAGTGGCCGCCCGAGCAACGCGAGCTGGAGGAGGACGGCCTGGCGCTACGCCTCAGCGATCACTCCCCCGTCGAAGCGCGTTTTGCAACCCTCCGGGGACGGTAGTGACATAGTCAGATCCACCGCGTTCGCTGTTTGTCTCGCTCTACACGACAAAAAGCGAACGCGCTCCCCAGACCAGGCGACCCAGGAGGAAGCAAAGGATGGCGGCGAAAAAAACCAAATCCGGCAAATCGGCGAAAAAAGCGAAAGCCGCCAAACCGAAAAAAGCTAAATCCAAAGCGAAAGCCAAACCGGCGGCTAAATCGAAAACGAAAGCCAAAGCCAAAGCGAAACCGAAAGCCAAATCGAAAGCGAAAAAATCGGCTGGCGGCGGCGCCACCGGCCTCGACAAGAGCGTCGAGCAGTTTCGCGAGAGCCTCGAACAGAGCGTCACGCTGAGCCGCGACCGCCTGCAGGACGTCGTCGACGACGCGGTCAAGCGCGGCCGGATCACCCGCGGCGACGCCGAGAAGATGGTCTCCGACCTGGTCAAACGCGGCAAGCGCCAGACCGACGGCATGCTGAAAGAGCTCGAACGACTGGTCAAACAGGCCCGCAAAGGGGTCGGCGGCCACACCGCGCCGGTGCGCAAACAGGCGACCCAAGCGGCGCGGCGCGCGCGTAAAAAACTCGGCTAAGTGACGACGGCGACGCGCCCGCGAAAGGGCGAGCGACTCGAGCTCGAGATCGACTCGCTCGCCCACGGCGGGCGCGGCGTCGCCCGTGCCGGCGGCTACGTCGTCTTCGTCTCCGGCGGCCTGCCGGGCGACCTCGTGCGGGCCGAGGTGACCAAGCCGAAGAAGCGCTTCGCCGAGGCGCGCACGGTCGAGCTGCTGCGGCCCGGCGCCGACCGCGTCGCCAACACCTGCCTGCACGAAGGCGAGCCCTGCCCGGGCGCCCCGTGGCAGGGCCTCGCCTACGAGCAGCAGCTGATCGAGAAGCGCCGCCAGGTCGACGAGGCGCTGCGCCGGATCGGCGGTCTCGACGGCTTCGAGCTGGAGCAGATCGTCCCCGCCGACGAACAGTGGCGCTACCGCAACAAGCTCGAATACTCCTTCGGCCCGGGCGAGGACGGCGCCGCGCTCGGCTTCCACGCCGCCGGCCGCTGGGACCTCGTCGTCGGGATCGAGGACTGCCGGCTCGCCTCCGAGCGCGGCAACGCCGCCCGCAACGACGTGCGCGAGTGGGCGCGCGCCGAAGCGGTCGAGCCCTACGACCGCCAGGCCGGCACCGGCACGCTCTGCAACCTGGTCGTGCGCGAGGGCCGGCGCAGCGGCCAGATCCAGACCCGGCTGGTGACCACACCGAAGCGCTTCCCCAAGCCCCCGGTCGACCTGCACACCGTGGTCGACGCCGGCTCGGGCGGCAGCGACGGCCCGACAGGCGCCGTCGGCGAGGAGACGCTGCGCGAGAGCCTCTGCGGGCTCGACTTCGAGATGTCCTACAACGCCTTCTTCCAGACCAACACCGAGATGGCCGAGCGGCTCTACGGGGTCGCCGCCGAGTACGCCGGGCTGAGCGGCGCCGAGCGCGTCTTCGACCTCTACTGCGGGATCGGCACGATCGGGCTGACGATGGCGGCCCGCGCGGGCGAGGTCTGGGGCCTGGAGATCGTGCCCGAGGCGATCGCCGACGCGGAGCGCAACGCCGAGCGCAACGGGATCGGGAACGCCCGCTTCATGGCCGGCAGCGCCCGCACCGGCGTCCGCCCCCTGGTCGAGCAGGCCGGCAAGCCCGACGTCGTCCTGCTCGACCCGCCCCGCCCCGGCCTCTCGCAGAAGATCGTCCGCCGCGTGCTCGAGTGCGAGGCGAAGCGAATCGTCTACGTCTCCTGCAACCCGACCACGCTCGCCCCGAACGCGGCGCAGCTGGTCGAGGCGGGCTATACCCTGCGCCGGGTGAGGCCGGTCGACATGTTCCCCCAGACCCCACACATCGAGTGCGTCGCAGAATTCGACAAGGGGCCCTCCGGAGGCGGCGCCTGATGTCCCGCGGCTACGGAGTCGCGGCGGGGCTCGACCCCGAGGTCGCCCGTCCGCTCGCCACCCGCTGCGCCGAGCTCGGCTACGGCTCGGTCTGGTCCAACGACCACCCCGGCGCCAAGGGGCTGGAGACGCTGGCCGAGTTCGCCGCCGCCGCGCCCGAGCTCGACCTCGGCGTCGCCGTGATCGCGCTCGACCGCACGCCGCCGGAGGAGATCGCCGCCGACATCGAGCGGCTCGGGATCGAGAAGGAGCGGCTCTGGCTCGGGGTCGGCGCCGGCTTCTCGAAGAAGCCGCTGACGCAGATGCGCGAGCAGCTGCCGGCGCTGCGCGAGGCGCTGCCCGGTGTCCGCCTCGTGCTCGCGGCGATGGGCCCGAAGATGTGCGCCCTCGCCGGGGCCGAGTTCGACGGCGCCTTCTTCAACTGGATGACGCCGGAGTTCGCCGCCCGCGCCCGCAACCAGGTCGAAGCCGGGGCGAGCGAGGCGGGCCGCGAGTGCCCGCCGGTCTTCGGCTACGTGCGCACCGCCGTCGGCCCCGACGCGGCCGAGCGCCTCGCCAAGGAGGAGTCCTTCTACCGCGACCTGCACGCCGGCTACCGCAACCACTTCGACCGCCTCGGCGAGCCCGAGGGCACCGTCGGCGTCGCCGTCCCCGACCGCGATATCGCCCAGAAGTCCCTCGCCGCCTACACCGCCCTCGACACAATCGTCGTCCGCGGCCTCGCCAGCGCCAAGGTCGACGCGATGTCAGCCGTAGCCGAAGCCGCCGCGCCGTAGCTCAGCTGACGGGTCCGTCGCAGCTAGCGACGCTTGAGCGTGGCGGTCCACTCACCGCTGCCGGCGCAGAGCTGACCGTCGACTCCGAAGGGGAGCAGGGGGTTGAAGAGCGACTCGAACTTGCTCGCTTCGAAGGAGCCCTTGGCCTTGCGGCGGGAGACGAAGCGGCCCTTGACCGCCCACTCGACCCCCTCACTGTCCTGCGCCTTGCCGGCGAAGACCCAGCGCCGGCCGCGCTTGCGCAGCCGCAGCACCGCTTCCGGTTCCTGTAGCGACGGACCCGTCGCCAGGTTCTTCGTTTCCGTGATCGCCCCGTCGGAGCTGCGCTGGCAGTTCGTTTTGACCCCGGCGTTGAAGCGGATCACGGCGCGCCGCCGCACGTTGAAGATGATCCGCGCAAACGTCCCCACCTTGCCCGCGTACTTGCCCGCCATCGGCGGCTTCGCCGCCTTGCGCGCAGCCTCGGCGCCGCTCTCGGCCAAAGCGAAGGTGAGCAGCCCCAGCGCAGCGACGAGGGTGAGCGCGAAGCGGGCGCGGACAGAGGCTCTGGTGGATCGCAGGAGCATCGTCAGCACAAGCCTAGTACGGCGGCAGGTCCTCGTACCACTCGCCCAAGGTCTTGAAGGAGCGCCAGAAGCGCTGCTTGGCGGTCTCCTCGTCGAGCGACTCGTCGATGTCGGGGGTGTAGAGGGCGTCGATCGTCGGGGTGAAGGCCTGGATCTCGCCCTCGCGCGGCTCGACCTTGCGCGCCAGCGGGATCTCGAGCCCGTTGAGCGTGCGCAGGGCGGGCTCGCCCATGACGACGAGGATCTTCGGCTGCACGATCGCCAGCTCTTCGACCAGGCGCCGCACGCACTCCTCGGCGGCGAGGTCGGGCTCGGCGATCGGGCACTTGACGCAGAGCGTGCCGTAGACGACCAGCGGGTCGATCCCGAGCCGCTTGAAGCTTTTCATCAGCGCGTTGCCGGCGCGCCCGTAGAAGGCGACGCCCTCTTCGATCTCGGCCACGCCGGGGGCGTGCTTGATCATGAAGACGTCGGCCTGCGGGTGGCCGGAGCCGAGCACCGGCATCAGCTTGCCGCGCGGACAGTGCGGGCAATCCTGCAGGTCGTGGGTCATCTGGTTGAGCTCGCGGATCGCGCGCTCGAGGTACTTCTCTCTGATCTCGTCGTCAGTCGCAGGCACGCCGGCAGACCTCTTTGACGGCACCGGCGCGGCTCCTTTCGCGCCCGCCTCCTGCATCAGCTCTTGCCGCCCGCGGCGCCCCCCGCCGCGCGGCGCCGGCGCCGCCGCTGGCCGCCGCGCACCGGTTTGGCGTCGGGCACGCTGCGCTTCGCCGCCTTCGGCCGCCCGGTCGTCTGCAAGAGCTTCAGCGCCTGCACGTAGACGAGGTTCTTGTGCTTGCGGGTGATGTCGGCGTCGCGCATCGCCTCGAGGAACTCGGCCGGCCCGTCGAAGTCGTGGATCCGCACGCGCACGCTGCCCAGCCCCTGGGCGACGTGGCTGTCGGAGCCGGCCCCCGGCACGATCCGGTACTTGCCGGCGAAGCGCTCGGCCTCCTCGTTGAACGAGGTCAGCGCCACGCGCGGGTTGAAGACCTCGAGGATGTCGATCTCCTCGACGATGTCGAGCAGGTGCTCGTAGTCGGGCACCGAGTGCAGGCGGTCGAAGGGGTGCGGCACGTAGACCAGCCCGCCCTGCTCGCGGATCGCGGCGATCGTCTCCGCCATCGTCATCCCGCGCGGGATCTTCTGCTCGAGGAAGAGGCCGATCACCTCGCCCTGCTCGGCCGTCTTCACCTCCTCGGCGACGATCACCTTCAGGTCGCCCATCTCCTCTTCGGCGATCTTGCGCGCCTCGAGCGCGCCCGAGACCTCGTTGTGGTCGGTGATCGCGATCGCGCCGAGACCGCGGTCGCGCGCCGTCTCCAGCAGCACGCGGACCGGCGTCGCGCAGTCGGTCGAGTGGTCGGTGTGCATGTGCAGGTCGACCTCGATCAGCGGCCGCGCCGCGATCCGCTCGCGCACCGCCGGGTCGCCGGCGGGATCGTGGCGGCGGGCGAGCAGGCGGCGGTAAATCGCTTCCAGCTCGTCGGCGACGGTCGCCCACTCGCGCTCCCCGCCGGCCGGCTCGACCAGCTGGTAGGAGCCGGGGAAGTAGCGCTCGAGCAGCTCGCCGGTCGCCGGCGCGGCGACGGTGCGCGCGTCGAGGCGGCCGAAGAAGATCTCGACCAGCGGCCGCGCCACCTGGATCGAGAAGAGGCGCTCCTGGGCGCGGTGGAAGGTGGCGACGTTGAGCGCGTGCGAGTGGCGCAGCGCCGCCGAGGAGACGCTCGGCGCGAACGGCTCGTGCACGTGGACGATGTCCGGCGCGGCGCCGGACATCCGTCGCTTGACCGATTCGCCCGCGCCGATCCGCAGCAGCTCGTGCCCGCGCCGCTCGAGCTCGGCCGAGACGCCGTCGACGAAGCCGTTGACGGCGTTGGGGGTGCCCCGCCGGTGGGGCGCGACCTGGGCTATCGAGAGCGGCGCGCCCGGCACGGCCTCGGGGTCAGCCCGCCGAGACCTTGGCGCCATCCGGCGCCGGCGACTTGCCGCGCGCGTTGGCGGCGATGAACTCCTCGGTCTGCTCGCGCGCCTCGTCGTCGGGCCGCTGGCTGTGCGGCGACTTCATCAGGTAGCTGGACGGGCCGTCGAGCTGACCGGAGACGCCGTTGTTCAGCGCCAGCTTGATCAGCCGCACCGCGTCGATCACGACGCCGGCCGAGTTGGGCGAGTCCCAGACCTCGAGCTTGAGCTCGACGTTGAGCGGCACGTCGCCGAAGGCTTTGCCCTCGAGCCGGATGTGCGCCCACTTGCGGTCGGTCAGCCAGGCGACGTAGTCGGAGGGGCCGACGTGGACGTCCTCGACCGGCAGCTCGTGACCCATGATCGAGGTGACCGCGTTGGTCTTCGAGATCTTCTTCGAGTCGAGCCGCTCGCGCTCGAGCATGTTGTAGAAGTCCATGTTGCCGCCGACGTTGAGCTGCGAGGTGCGCTCGACCCGGACGCCGCGGTCGTGGAAGAGCCGCGCCAGCTGGCGGTGGACGATCGTCGCCCCGACCTGGGACTTGATGTCGTCGCCGATGATCGGCAGGCCGGCTTCTTCGAAGCGCTTGTCCCAGTAGTTCTCGCGGGCGATGAAGACCGGCAGGCAGTTGACGAAGCCGACGCCCGCCTTGAGCGCCTGCTCGACGTACCACTTGGTCGCCTCCTCGGAGCCGACCGGGAGGTAGCAGACGAGCACGTCCGCCTTGGTCTCTTTGAGGATCCCGACCACGTCCGCCGTTTCGCCCGGCGCTTTCGTGATCTTCTCTTTGAGGTACTTGCCGAGCCCGTCGTGGGTCATCCCGCGCTCGACCTTGATCCCCAGCTCGGGCACGTCGGCGAACTTGATCGTGTCGTTCTGGCCCGACCACATCGCCTGCGAGAGGTCCTTGCCGACCTTCTCGGAGTCGATGTCGAAGGCGGCGACGAACTCGACGTCGCCGACGTGGTAGCCGCCGAGGTCGACGTGCATCAGGCCCGGCACTTCCTCCGCCGGGTCGGCGTCCTTGTAGTACTGGACGCCCTGGATGAAGGAGTTGGCGCAGTTGCCGACGCCGACGATCGCGACGCGGACCTTCTCGTCCTTGGCCGCTGCGGCGCCGTTGCCGCTTGCTCCGTTGGTCTCGCTCATGAAGTCTCGGTTCCTTCCTCGCTCTGGCTGACGGGCACAGTAACCCGCTGCCTCGACTGGTTACAGCTCGGGGGGCGGTTTGGGCTCGGTTGTCAACTCGTTGCGCACATGCCACACGCGCTGGATCGTGGTGACGATGGTCAGCGCCGCGATCAGGTAGACCGCCGGCGCGAGGAGCTCGAAATCTGCGAGCCCGGCGCCCTTGGCGAAGACCAAGCCGATCGACAGTATGACTACCCGCACGGGGCGCGTCGCCAACCCGACCGTGCACTCGACCCCGAGCGCCTCGGCGCGGGCGCGCGTGTAGGAGACCATTAGCGAGCCGAGCACGGCGACCACGCACATCGCGGCAGCGAAGTCGTCGCCGATCGCGGCGAAGTAGCCGGCGACCGCGGCGAGCACGATCCCCTCCTCGATCCGGTCGAGGGTCGAGTCGAGGAAGGCGCCGAACATCGTCCCCTTGCCCGACATCCGCGAGTAGCGGCCGTCGAGCGTGTCCATCACCGAGCCGAGAATGAAGGCGACGCCGGCGAGGAAGAAGAGCCGCTGCGTGACCAGGCCGGCGGCGACGAGGTTGCCGATCAGGCCGGCGACCGAGATCGCGTTCGGGGTCAGCCGCGACTCGATCAGCCGGTTGCGCGCGTAGGAGCGCAGCTCCTGTGCGTTGCGCGCCTGGCGCCCGTCGCGGCGGCCGCTCGGAGCCCGCGGGGGGGCCGACGAATCCATTGCGCGGGGAGTCTAAGCCTCGGCCTCTTGGGGTGCCGAGCGCGCCCGCCAGCCCCAGGCCTCGGGCCGGGCGCGGGCGAGCAGGCGGCTGGCGACCAGCGCCGAGACCGCAGCGACGCCCCAGCCGAGCGCGACGTCGATCCAGTAGTGGTTGCCGGTGACGATCACGACCCAGGCGACGAGCAGCGGCCAGCAGGCCCAGAAGACCATGACCGGGCGGCTTTTGACCAGGCGCGCGGCGCTGATCCCGACCATCGCGGCGAAGGCGCAGTGCATGCTCGGCACCGCCGCGTAGGGGTTGATGAAGGCTTTCGCCAGGCCGGAGTCGTGGTTGACGCTGGAGAAGTCGTTGATCGTGTCGACGAAGCCGTAGGCGCCGAAGAAGCGCGGCGGCGCGGTCGGGTAGAAGGCGTAGCCGAGCAGCGCCAGCCCCATCGCGACCATGAACATGTTGCGGACGAAGTAGTAGGCGTCGTTGCGGAAGAAGTAGAGCCAGAAGAAGAAGGCGACGACGACCGCGAACTGGCTGTTCATGTAGACCTGGTTGGCGAAGTCGATCAGCCACTGGAACTGGGTGAAGAAGGCCTGCCAGCCGGGCTCGAAGAAGGTGTGGGTCGAGCGCTCGATGTCGATGATCTGCTGGCCGTTGGCGAAGGCGACCGCCTTCTGGCCCTCGGCCATGCCGCGCACGGTCTCGTAAGCGAGATCGACGGCGACGAGCAGGCCGATCTGCCTGCCGAAGTCGCCCCAGCCCTGGGGCAGCCGGGCGGTGACTGCTGCGAACGCACGCTGCATCCGGCAATTGTAATCGTCGCGTTAACAGCTGGGGCCAGACGGAGGCCCGACATGGTTAGGTGTCGCGAATGACTTGGACCAGGCCGCGGAAGGAGCGCGTTCGAGCGATACGTAATCGCTTGAGAGAGATGTATGGGCGGCCGGCGAATGAGCCGCACCGGCAGCCGATCGCGGAGCTGGTCAAGACGGTGCTCTCGCAGCACACGAACGATCGGAACCGGGATCGGTCCTTTGCGCAGCTGCGCGAGAGGTACCCGACCTGGGAGGAGGTGCGCGACGCGCCGGTCGCCGAGCTCGAGGAGACGATCCGGCCGGGCGGGCTGGCGCGGCAGAAGGCGCCGCGGATCCAGGCGATCCTCGAGCAGCTCGGCGAGCACCCCGACCTCGACTGGACCGAGGACGCGCCGCGCGAGGAGTCGCTCGAGTTCCTGCTGGCGCTGCCCGGCGTCGGCCGCAAAACCGCCGCCTGCGTGCTGATCTTCACCTGGGGCATCCCCGAGATTCCGGTCGACGTCCACATCCACCGCGTCGGCGGCCGGCTCGGCCTCTTCCCCGAGAAGGCCTCCTTCGAGCGCGCCCACGACGAGATGCTGGCCGTCGTCGACCCCGAGGACGCCTACGAGCTGCACATGAACCTGATCCGCCACGGGCGCGAGGTCTGCCGCCCGAAACCGCGCTGCGGCGAGTGCGAGCTGCGCCGGATGTGCCCCTGGTACCGCGCCCGGGACCGGCGCGGTTAGTATGCGCGCCGCTGAATGAGCAAGAAGACCTTCATCTGGTTCGGAGTGCTGATCGCCGTGCTGGCGGTCCTGATCCCCTGGCTGGCCTTCCGCAGCGACGGCGACGAGGTCGAGGCCGCCTCCGTCCCGGCCGGCCTCGAGCAAGGCAGGGACCTGTTCGACACCAACTGCGGCAACTGCCACACGCTCTACGCGGCGGGCACCGACGGCAACTTCGGCCCAGACCTCGACGAACTGCTGGCCCCGAGCGGCCCGGCGGAAGGCTCGGCCGTGAAAGCGACCGAAGGCCGCGTGCTCAACGCGATCGAAAACGGCGTCGACGGCGGCACGACCGCGGGCCGCATGCCCGCCGAGATCATCAGCGGCGAACAGGCCAAGGAAGTGGCCGAATTCGTCGCCGCCACCGCGGGCGAGGGCTGAGAGCCCCCGCCCGCAATGGACCGCGCCTCAGCGCACGAACCTCAGCGCGCTGAAGACGCCGGCGTGATCTGAGTTCCAGAACCCGTTGACCGGGAAGAGCCCGGTCACCGTCGAGTCGCGCAGCTTCACGTTGTCGGGATCGCGGGTCATGATGTGGTCGACTTGGTGGTCGAAGTCGGCGATGCTGCCGCCATCGAACTCACCGATTTCGCTCGCGTCGAGGCAGCAGCTGAGCGGGTCGTCGGTGCTGCGCTCGACCATCCCCGCGGCGAGCAGGGCTTCATAGGCGAGCGTGTCGGGGAATGAGACCGTGTCGTCGTCGGAGTTGAGGTCGCCGACGAGGACGACCGGCAGGCTGCTCGTCGCCGGTCCGCCCGGGGCGACCAGTTCTTTCGCCTGCGCCTCGCGGATCAGCGGCTGGAACGCCTCGAGGTGGGTGTTGACGAAGCGGAACGGATGGCTGCCGCGCACCTTCGCGTCGGTCGCCGTCCAGCCCCGTTTGATCGGCGTCGGTTCGCCGAGGATCGGCACTTCGAGCAGAGTCGCGAAGTTGCCACCGCTCTCGTTCCAGGTTCGCACCCCGGCGCCGTGGCGGGCGAGGATCACATCGCGCATCGTCAGCCGCCCGAGCATCTCCGAATTGGGGAAGCCCGGCAGGGGGCCATCGTTGGCAACGCCGTTGTAGTCACCCGGCGCCTCGAGGTCGAACTCTTCCTGGACGACGACGACCTCGTAGCGCTTGCGGTCCTTGTTCAGCTCCGCGAGCAGTTCCGGCAGATAGTCGTAGGCGATCGGCGTCGCCGCTGAGGAGAGCGGGGTGGTCTGCCATTTCGCCACCTCCTGCAGCCCGACCAGGTCGGGCTTCTCGGCAAGGATCTCCGCCGCCAACCCCTTCGCCCGCGTGGGGAAGTCGTTGTGCACCACTTCACGCAGGATCTGGCCGTTGGCGGCGCCCAACGCTTCGGAGCTCGGCGCGCCGATAGCCGGCGTCAGATTGGCGCCGAGGTAGAGGTTGCGGGTCATCGTGTCGACGGCCTTTCCGCGGCCGTTGCCGCCGGCGAGTGCCACCGCTGGCATCAACGCGAAGACGAAGATTGCCGCGATCGCCGCGAGCAGGCGACGAGCCGGTGCGTGAGCGTGACTCAAGATATTCCTCCTGTTTCCGTGATTAATCGAGGCGCCTCCCCGGTGCCCGCTGTCACGGTGCCCGAAACCAATATACGCACATCGCCTTGAAATCGCCTGAAACATCTGCCACACTGCCACTTAGATTTTACGAGTCCGCACGGCGGCTCTCTACCAGTCCGAGACAAATCCCCTGCACCTGGAGGTACTTGCGAAGTGGCGAAAACGATCGGCATCGACCTGGGCACGACCAACTCCTGCGTCGCGGTGATGGAGGGCGGCGAGCCGACCGTCCTCGAGAACTCCGAGGGCGGCCGCACGACCCCTTCCGTCGTCGCCTTCGCCGACTCCGGCGACCGCCTCGTCGGCACCGTCGCCAAACGGCAGGCGGTGATGAACCCCGAGAACACGATCTTCTCGATCAAGCGCTTCATGGGCCGCAAGGAGGCCGAAGTCAAAGAGGAGGAGACGATCGTCCCCTACGCGGTCGTCGCCGGCCCCAACGGCGACGTCCGCGTCGACGTGCGCGACAAGCAGTACAGCCCGCCGGAGATCAGCGCGATGATCCTGCAGAAGCTGAAGACCGACGCCGAAGCGAAGCTGGGCGAAACGGTCGACAGCGCCGTGATCACCGTTCCCGCCTACTTCAACGACGACCAGCGGCAGGCGACCAAGGACGCCGGCAAGATCGCCGGGCTCGAGGTCAAGCGGATCATCAACGAGCCGACCGCCGCCTCGCTCGCCTACGGGCTGGAGAAGGAGGAGGCCGATCACACGATCCTCGTCTTCGACCTCGGCGGCGGCACCTTCGACGTCTCCGTGCTCGAAATCGGCGACGGCGTCTTCGAAGTGAAGTCGACCGCCGGCGACAACCACCTCGGCGGCGACAACTGGGACAAGGCGATCGTCGAGTGGCTGGTCGCCGAGTTCAAGAAGGACCAGGGCGTCGACCTCGCCGCTGACAAGAACTCGCTGCAGCGCCTCTACGAGGCGGCGGAGAAGGCGAAGATCGAGCTCTCCTCAGCGCAGGAGACGCAGATCAACCTGCCCTTCATCACCGCGGTCGAGGGCCAGCCCAAGCACCTCGACATGAAGCTCACCCGCTCGAAGCTGAACGAGCTGACCGGCGACCTGCTGGAGCGCATCGTCGGCCCGGTCAAACGGGCGATGGACGATGCCGGCACGACGATCGACCACGTCGTCCTGGTCGGCGGCATGACGCGGATGCCCGCGGTGCGCGACCGGGTCAAGGAGCTGACCGGCAAAGACCCCCATCAGGGCGTCAACCCGGACGAGGTCGTCGCCGTCGGCGCCGCGATCCAAGCCGGCGTGCTGGCCGGCGACGTCAAGGACGTGCTGCTGCTCGACGTCACCCCGCTGACGCTCGGAATCGAGACCAAAGGCGGCGTGATGACGAAGCTGATCGAGCGCAACACGACGATCCCGACGAAGAAGTCGGAGGTCTTCTCGACCGCCGACGACAACCAGCCCTCGGTCGAGATCCACGTGCTCCAGGGCGAGCGCGAGATGGCCGGCGGCAACAAGAGCCTGGGCAAGTTCCAGCTCACCGGGATCCCGCCGGCGCCGCGCGGCCTGCCCCAGATCGAGGTCACCTTCGACATCGACCCGAACGGGATCATCCACGTCACGGCCAAGGACCTGGGCACCGAGAAAGAGCAGAAAATCGAGATCAAATCCGGCGGCGGCCTCTCCGAGGAGGAGATCCAGCAGATGGTCTCCGACGCCGAGTCGCACGCCGACGAGGACTCCAGGCAGCGCGAGCTGGCGGAGGCCCGCAACATGGCCGAGAGCCTCGCCTACCAGTCCGAGAAACAGGTCGAGGAGCTGGGCGACAAACTCGAGTCCGAGAACAAGGAGGAGATCGAGGGCGCGATCAAAGCGGTGCGCGAGGCGCTCGAGTCCGACTCCAAAGAGGAGATCGGCGCGAAGACCGAGGCGCTTACCGCGGCGATGACCAAGGTCTCCGAGCAGATCTACGCCGCAGCGCAGGAGCAGGCGCAGGCGGCCTCCGAGGACGGGGCCGAAGCGTCTGGGGACGACGAGGAGGAAGTCGTCGATGCCGAGGTCGTCGATGAGGGCGAGGACAAATGAGCGAGGAGCAGCCCCCGCCTGAGGTGAGCGAGGAGCAGGTCGAGCACGATTTGGACGCCCTGCTCAAGGAGCGGGACGACTACCTGGAGCTCGCCAAGCGGACCAAAGCTGATTTTGAGAACTATCGGAAGCGGATGACGGCCGATGTGCAGGCTGCCAACGCCCGGGGCAAGGCCGAGGTGCTGGCGGGGGTGCTGCCGGTGCTCGATGATCTGGAGCGGGCGATTCAGGCCGGGGGGCTCGATCCGGAGGGGGACTCCGAGGACGGGTTGGCGCACGGCGTGCTGCTCGTCTTCCGCTCGCTGCGCGAGACCCTGGGCAGGCACGGGATCGAGGCGGTCGACCCGAAGGGGGAGAAGTTCGACCCGAACCTGCACGAGGCGCTCTCGGCGCAGCCCGCCGAGGGGGTCGAGTCCGGCGTCGTCGTCGAGACGATGCAGAAGGGGTACCGGCTGGGCGAGCAGTTGATCCGGCCGGCCCGTGTCGTGGTGGCGGAGTAGGGGGAGCGCTTGGCGGACGACCTCTACAAGGCCCTGGGCGTCTCCAAGGGGGCGAGCGAGGAGGAGATCAAGAAGGCGCACCGCAAGCTGGCGCGCAAGTACCACCCCGACCGCAACCCCGACGACCCCACGGCCGAGGAGAAGTTCAAAGAGATCCAGAGCGCCTACGACACGCTCTCGGACCCCGAGAAGCGCGAGCAGTACGACAGCGGCGGCATGCACAGCGCCTTCGGCGGCGCCGAAGCGGGGCGCAACCCGTTCACCGCGGGGCCGGCCGGCAGCGGCGGCTTCGTCGACATCGGCGACCTGCTCTCCTCGATGTTCGGCCGCGGCGGAGGGGGCGCCGCCGGGCCGCGCGGCTTCCCGCCCCAACCCGGCCGCGACCTCGAAACCGAGGTGCAGATCGGCTTCAAGCAGGCGCTGAGCGGCACCCAGGTCACCGTCGCCGGGGCGGAGGGAAAGCGCTACAAGGCGAAGATCCCGGCCGGGGTCAAGAACGGCGCGCGGATCCGCCTCGCCGGCAAGGGCGAGCCGGGCCCCGAAGGCGGCCCGCCCGGAGACCTCTACGTCGTCACCCGCGTCACCGCCTCGCCAGTGTTCAAGCGGCTCGACGGCGGCAACCTCGAGGTGACGGTGCCGATCAGCGTGGTCGAGGCGCTGCGCGGGGCGACGATCGAGGTGCCGACGCTGGACGGCACGAAGAAGATCAGGGTGCCGTCCGGGACGAAGCACGGCACGATCCAGCGCCTGCGCGGCGAGGGCGCGCCGAAGCCGCGCGGAAACGGCAGCGGCGACATCCGCTACCGGCTCGAGATCGAGCTGCCGGGCGAGCTGAGCGAGGAGCAGCGCGCCGCGGTCGACGAGCTGGCCGAGACCCTGAACGGTGCCGACCCACGCGCCGACCTGCTCAAGAGGGCGGCACGATGAGCGCAGCGGAGTTTGACCGTGCCCCAGTACGTAAAAGGTCCACTACGACGATCGCCGTCGACTCCGAGCAGGGCGTGTTCATGATCTCGGTCGCCGCCGAGCTCGCCCACATGCACCCGCAGACGCTGCGGGTCTACGAGGCGCGGGGGCTGATCGAGCCGCAGCGCTCACCGAAGAACACCCGCCTCTACTCGCAGCGCGACGTCGAGCGGCTGCGCCACATCCAGCACCTGACCTCGACCGGGCTCAACCTCAGCGGGGTCGAAATCGTGCTCGATATGGAAGCCGAAGTGGAGCGGATGAGGGCAAAGCTGGAGCGCATGCGCCGCCACGCGGCCGAGCTCGAACGGCGGATCTCGAAGGAGGGAATCTGATGCAGCCCGACCGGTTCACCGTCAAGTCCCAGGAAGCGGTCGCCGCGGCGCAGCAGCTCGCCACGACGCGGCGCAACACCGAGGTCGCCCCGGCCCACCTGCTGCTCGCCCTGGTCCAGCAGGAGGACGGCCTGGTCGCGCCGATCCTGCGCAAGACCGACGTCGACCCGGCGGCGGTCGGGGCCGGCGCCAACGAGGCGATCGAGGCGCTGCCGAAGCTGAGCGGCTCCGAGCAGCCCGAGGTGCGCCCCTCCTCCACCTTCCTCGCCGTGCTGCAGGGGGCCGAGCGCGAAATGAGCAAGCTCGGCGACGAGTACATCTCGACCGACCACGTGCTGCTGGCGCTGACGGACTCGGGCTCCGGCCTGGCCGAGCTGCTGCCCGACCCCGCCGCGCTGGAGAAAGCGATCGGCGAGGTGCGCCCGCAGCGGGTCACCTCGCCGGAACCGGAGACGACCGCGCAGGCGCTGGAGAAATTCGGCCGCGACCTGACCGCCGAGGCCGAGAGCGGCAAGCTCGACCCGGTGATCGGCCGCGACGAGGAGATCCGCCGCGTGATCCAGGTGCTCTCGCGGCGGACCAAGAACAACCCGGTGCTGATCGGCGACCCCGGCGTCGGCAAGACCGCGATCGTCGAGGGCCTGGCGCAGCGGATCGTCGCCGGCGACGTGCCCGAGAGCCTGCGCGACCGGCGCGTGATCGCGCTCGACATCGGCTCGCTGCTGGCCGGCTCGAAATACCGCGGCGAGTTCGAGGAGCGGCTGAAAGCGGTGCTCTCCGAGGTGCAGGAGGCGGAGGGCCAGATCGTCCTCTTCCTCGACGAGCTGCACACGATCGTCGGCGCCGGCGCGGCCGAAGGCGCGGTCGACGCGGCCAACCTGCTGAAGCCGATGCTGGCGCGCGGCGAGCTGCGCGCGGTCGGCGCGACCACGCTCGACGAGTACCGCAAGCACATCGAGAAGGACGCGGCGCTGGAGCGGCGCTTCCAGCCGGTGCTCGTCGGCGAGCCCGACATGAACGACACGATCGCGATCCTGCGCGGGCTGAAGGAGCGCTACGAGGTCCACCACGGGGTGCGCATCTCCGACTCGGCGATCGTCGCCGCGGCGACCCTCTCGGAGCGCTACATCGCCGACCGCTTCCTGCCCGACAAGGCGATCGACCTGATCGACGAGGCGGCCTCGCGGCTGAAGATCGAGATCGACTCGATGCCGACCGAGATCGACGAGGTCGAGCGCCGCGCCCAGCAACTCGAGATCGAGCGCGAGGCGCTGAAGAAGGAGAGCGACGACGCCTCGAAGGCGCGGCTGGAGGCGCTCGAGGCCGAGCTGGCCGAGCTGCGCGAGGGCTCGGCCGAGATGAAGGCGCGCTGGCAGAACGAGAAGGCGGCGATCGACGCGATCAAGGCGGCGAAGGCGCGGCTCGAGGAGGCCGGCCGCGAGGCCGAGCGGGCCGAGCGCGACGCCGACCTCGAGGGCGCGGCGAAGCTGCGCTACGGCGAGATCCCCGAGCTCGAGAAGACGCTGGCCGAGCAGGAGGAGAAGCTGGCCGAGCTGCACGCCGGCGGCGGCTCGCTGCTGACCGAGGAGGTGACCGAGGAGGACGTCGCCCAGGTCGTCGCCAAATGGACCGGGATCCCGGTCAACCGGCTGATCGAGGGCGAGGTCGAGAAGCTGATCCAGATGGAGGGCCGCCTGCACGAGCGGGTGATCGGCCAGGACGAGGCGATCGAGGCCGTCTCCAACGCGCTGCGCCGCTCGCGCGCCGGGCTCTCGGACCCCGACCGGCCGATCGGCTCCTTCCTCTTCCTCGGCCCGACCGGGGTCGGCAAGACCGAGTTGGCGAAGGCGCTGGCCGAGTTCATGTTCGACTCCGAGGGGGCGATCGTGCGGCTCGACATGTCCGAGTACATGGAGAAGCACACGGTCGCGCGGCTGATCGGCGCGCCGCCCGGCTACGTCGGCTACGAGGAGGGCGGGCAGCTGACCGAGGCGGTGCGGCGGCGGCCCTACGCGGTCGTCCTGCTCGACGAGATCGAGAAGGCCCACCCCGACGTCTTCAACACGCTGCTGCAGCTGATGGACGACGGCCGCCTCACCGACGGCCAGGGCCGCACGGTCAGCTTCGCCAACACGGTCCTGATCATGACCTCGAACGTCGGCAGCGACCGGATCGTCGGCGAGTCGGTCGACGAGAAGATCCGCGAGGGGATCGAAGAGGTGCTGGCGGCGACCTTCAAGCCCGAGTTCCTCAACCGGATCGACGACACGGTGATCTTCCACCGCCTCTCCAAGGCCGACATCGGCCGCATCGTCGAGCTCCAGGTCGAGCAGCTCGCCGGCCGCCTGCGCGAGCGCGGGATCGAGATCGAGCTCAGCGAGGACGCGCGCACCCTGCTCGGCAACCTCGGCTACGACCCGACCTACGGCGCCCGCCCGCTGAAGCGGGTGATCCAGAAGCAGCTGGTCGACAAGCTGGCGCTGAGGCTGCTCGAGGGCGAGTTCGCCGAAGGCGACACCGTGAGAGTCGACGCCGCCGACGGCGAGCTCGCCTTCGAGAAGGCCGGCGCCGTGGCGGCGGCATAACCTCACAAACGCGCAGTTCGCGCCTCACAAACGCGCAATATGAACCGTCACCGGTAGACGTCGGCGGGGCCGAGCGGGACCAGGTCGGGGTGCTCGGCATCGACAGCGGTGGCCGAGGCGAGGATCAGCTTGGCCTTGGGAGCTTCGAGCAGGTCCCTGACATGGAGCAGGCGGTCGAGGTCGGGGGCGCCGAGCGCGCGCAGCTTGGTCTCGCCGATCGCGACGACCTGCTTGCCGCGCATCGCGATCAGGTCGACCTCGTGGCTTTCGCGCCTGCCGGGGTCTGAGACCGTGGTCGCGCCGACCTGGTCGACCACGCCGAAGCGCTCCTCCCCACCGCGGGAGAGGTGTTCGCGGACGACCGCCTCCCAGCGAGGGCCCAGAACCTGCGAGGGCCAGGTCGTCGCGCCAACCCGGTCCCAGACCTCCGCGGCGGCGCCGGCCTGCAGCCGCGAGCGGGCGGGAGAGACGATCGCGAGCCAGAACCGCAGGTGGGGATCGGCGAGCTCGTAGAGGTCGCGGCGCGAGCGCAGCGGGTCGGGGACGCGCTCGACCAGGCCGGCGCGCTGCAATGTCGCGAGTGGGCGGCTGAGCGCGCCCGAGGGCAGCCCGGCCACACGTGAGATCGCGCTGAAGGTGCGCTCGCCGTCGGCGATCGCGGCGAGGATCGCGCGGTAGATGCCGCGCAGCGCCGGCAGCTCGGGCACGTTCGCGAGACCGGCCTCGGCGGCGTCGAGCAGAGGCGAGCCGGGCGCCAGCACCTCCTCGACCATCCAGGCGTCGCGGTCCGCGCCCGGCGGCGCGACCAGCGGCCGGTACCCGGGCAGCCCGCCCAGCGCCGCGTCGACCCAAAGGGCGGCGAGCGGCTCGTCCACGCCCCAAAGGGCACGTAGGTCGGCCCCGCAAAAGGGGGTCGGAACGACCACCGCCGCGGCGCGACCGTAGAGGGGCGCGCGAGCCTCGACCAGGTCGCTCATCACCGAGAGGGCGCTGCCGGAGAGGATCACGGCCGGGCCCTGGCCCGCGTCGACGTAGCGCTGCAACAGGCTCGGCAGCTCAGGGCTGACCTCGGTCAGGTAGGGGAGCTCGTCGAGGGCGACGAGGGGGAGGTCGACCCGGGCGAGGCGATCGAGGGCGTCGGCCCAGCCGTCGACGCGCAGCGGCCCGGCGCCGAGCCACTCGCCCAACTCACGGGCGAAGTCGGCGAGCTGGGTGGCGGCGACCCCGCCGATCGCCTGGTAGCGACGTCCCCCTGACGCACGGCAGACCGCGTCGAGGAGGAAGGACTTCCCCACTCGACGCGGTCCGTAGACGACTGCCAGGCGCTGTCCCCGATCGACGAATCGCTCGAGGGTCGACCACTCGATCTCGCGGCCGATCATCGTGTCCTGACTTACGAGCATTGCTGCATGATACACAGGTGCTTGTTAATTACGCACCGTCTTGCTCCTGACCACGATCCGGCCGCGGCAGGGCGAGCGGCGAAAAACCGGATCGACCGCGCCCGGCGGGGGTTCTTTAGCCACCGCTCAAACTGGCTTGCTAAGTAGTCCTGTGCGGGATTGGGAGACGCAATCCATCTGGCGGACTTCAGGTATCGGGAGCGGATTCCGACGTAAGCTTGTGTGGGCTTCAAACAGATGCTGAGAGAACGGCATATCAACGGCAATCCGAGGGGGCGCTTCAAGCGCTTCCTGGCTGCTGCCGCGGACGGCGTCCGCTGGCCGTTCGAGCGCGTGCTCTGGGCGGGCGAGCGCGGCGTGGTCTGGCCGCTGCAGAAGCGCTTCGCCGGCTGGATGCCGGCGGGCCGCAGCTTCGGCGCCGGCGCGCTGGCGGTGGTCGCCGCCGCCGCTGTGCTGGCCGGCGTGCTGCTGCTGCCGGGCGGCAGCGAGCCGACGCGCGAGCGGGTCGCCGCACCGGCCCGGGTCGCGATCGAGACTTCGGGCCCACGACCGCAGGCCGCAGAGGAGCCTTCCGGCCCCGTGCTGCAGGGCGCCGCGCCCGACTTCGACGCCGACAAGAGCAGTGGCGTCGCCAAGGCCGGCAGCGGCAGCGACGAGGCGGCCGCAACCGAGACTGAAGACGGCGAGGCGCTCGCCGCCGCGGACGACGGCGAAGCAGCCGGCTCCGAAGCGGGAGCGTCGGCGTCGAGCTCGAGCAAGAAGCCGGTGCCCGCCGGCCCGGCGGCGATGAAGGTCGCGCGCCGCTTCTCCGAGGCCTTCGTCTTCTATGAGGTCGGCGAGCGGCCGGGCCGGGCGAAGGCGGTCTTCGCCGCGACCGCGGCGCCGCAGCTTGCCGAGGCCCTCGGCAAGCGCCCGCCGCGGCAGCCGAGCGAGGGCGAGGTGCCGAAGGCGAAGGTGCTCAACCTCGTCCCCGGCCCGCGCGCTGGCAAGGCCTACACGGTCAGCGCCTCGCTGCTGCGGGTCGGGCTGACCAGCGAGCTGCGGCTCGAGCTGAACAAGAAGAAGGGCCAGTGGCTGGTCACGGACGTGCGCGGATGAGGAAGCTCGTCCTGACCGTGGCGATCTTCGCGATCTTCGCCACTCCGGCGCAGGCCGAGGAGCCGGCGGCGCCGGCAGAGCCCACCGACCCGGCGGCGAGCCAGACCGAGGCTCCGGCACCGGTCCGCGGCGACACGCTGGCGGCCCCCGAGCCCGAATCGGAGCCCGCGCCGGAAACGCAACCGAAGCCGAAGCCGAAGCCCGAGCAGAAGCAGGGTGGTGGCGTCACGGCCAAGCCCAAGGCCCAGGCGACCGAGGACGCGGAACCCGAAGAAGGCGCCGGCGACGGCCCGATTCCCGCTCCCCCCTCCTTCTCCGTGCCGCTGCTGCCCGGCTCAAGCTGCGCCCCCTCCGGCGTGCCCGCCGTGCTGGTGCCGATCTACCAGCGCGCCGCCGCCGCCTACGGGCTCGGCCCGCAGGGCCCGGCCGTGCTCGCCGCGATCAACGGGATCGAGACCGCCTTCGGCACCAACCTCAACGTCTCCTCGGCCGGCGCGGTCGGCTGGATGCAGTTCATGCCGCCAACCTGGGCCGCCTACGGGGTCGACGCCAACGGCGACGGGGTCAAGGACCCCTACGACCCCGAGGACGCGATCCACGCCGCCGCCAACTACCTGAGCGCATCCGGCGCCCCGGCCGACTGGTACCGGGCGGTCTTCGCCTACAACCACGCCGACTGGTACGTCGCCGAGGTGCTCGCCAACGCGCAGTGCTACGGGCAGCTGAACGGCGCCGCGGCCGGCCTCTTCGAAGCGCCGAAGCTGAAGGTGCTGAGCTGCACCGCGGCCAAGGTCTGGCGCAAACGGATCCCGGCCGCCTACCTCGACGCCTTCGAGAAAGCCGCCGCCCGCTACGACCTCGGGCGGCGCGGCGTCTGGGCGCTGGCCGCCGTGGCGCGGTTGGAGTCGAACTTCGGCCGCACAATGTCGAAAGCCGACCTGCGCAAGCACGGCGCGCTCGGGATGGTCGGCGAGGAGTGGCGCCGCTACGCGGTCGACGGCAACGGCGACGGCCGCATCCGCCGCCAGGACCCGGCCGACTCGGCCGCCGCGCTGGCGCGGATGATCTGGGCGCAGGGCGGGCTCAACGCCGGCCTGTTCGAGCACAACCACGCCAAGTGGTACGTCGACGCGGTGCTCGCCGAGGCCGACGGGATCGAAGGCAAGTGCAAGGTGAGCGAGGTCGAGTGGGCGCTGGCGCTGCCCAACGCCGTGCTGGCGCCGATCAACTGGGACAACCTCTCGTTCACCAACGAGACCCAGCGGCTGGACCTCGAGGCCGGTGCGGTCGACCCGCGCATCGTCGGCCTGCTCGGCGCGATGACGCAGTCGCACCAGATCACGATCTCCTCGCTGCGCTCCGACCACTCGATGTACACGGTCGCAGGCGGCGTCTCCAACCACTACTACGGGCGGGCGATGGACATCGCCGCGGTCGACGGCGTCTCCTGCACCGACACCGCGCCGAGCGCGCCCTGCGCGGCGCTGGCGACGACGCTCTCGCAGCTGCCCTCGCCGGCGATGCCGACCGAGCTGATCTACTGCTTCGACGTCGACGGGCCCGGCCCGGCCTTCGCCCGCGCCGACCACTGCGATCACATCCACGCCGGCTACGACGGCTGAATCCCGGCCGTCCGGGTAACGTAGGGCCGTACCCCGACAGGAGGCCCTCCATGCCCACTTACGTGATGCTGACCAACCTCACCCCCGAGGGTGTTCGAACCCTCAAGAACAACCCCGGACGCGTCTCCGAGGTCAACAAGGAGGTCGAACAGATCGGGGCGAAAGTGCAGGCCCAGTTCGCGACGCTCGGCCAGTACGACTTCATCACGATCGTCGAGGCGCCCGACGAGAAGACGATGGCCAAGGTCTCGGTCGAGCTCGGCTCGCGCGGCACGATGACGAGCCAGACGCTGGCGGCGATGCCGGCCGACGTCCTTTCGGACTCGCTCTAGAGCTTGAAGGTCCTCGTCGTAGGGGGAGGCGGCCGCGAGCACGCGATCGTGCGGGCGCTGGCGCGCTCGCCGCGCGCCCCCGAGCTGCTCTGCGCCCCCGGCAACGCGGGCATCGCCGCCGACGCGGAGTGCTTGGCGGACGTCGGCGCCGAGGACGTGGGGGCGATCGTCGCCGCGGCCCGCGAGCGCGATGTCGACCTCGTCGTCGTCGGTCCCGAGGCGCCGCTCGTCGACGGCCTCGTCGACTCGCTGGAGGCGGCCGGGATCGCCGCCTTCGGGCCGCGCGCCGCCGCCGCCGAGCTGGAGGGCTCGAAGGCCTTCGCCAAGCAGCTGATGGAGGAGGCCGGCGTGCCGACCGCCGCCCACGTCCTCCTGCGCAGCCGCGAGAGCGCACTGGAGCAGCTCGCCACGACCTCATACCCGACCGTGCTCAAGGCCGACGGCCTCGCCGCCGGCAAGGGCGTGATCCTCTGCGCCGACGAGGGCGAGGCGCGGGCCGCGATCGAGGTCTTCTTCGGCGAGCGGCGCTTCGGCGAGACGACCGTCGTGCTGGAGGAGCTCCTCACCGGCGAAGAGCTCTCGCTGCTCGCCCTCTGCGATGGCGAGAACGTCGTCCCGCTCGCCCCGGCGCAAGACTACAAGCGGATCTTCGACGGCGACGAGGGGCCGAACACCGGCGGCATGGGCAGCTACTCGCCGGTGCCGGGCTTCGGCCCGGACGAGGTCGCCGCGATCGTCGACTCGGTGCACCGCCCGGTCGTCGCCGCGATGGCGGCCCGCGGCGCGCCCTTCCACGGCGTCCTCTACGCCGGCCTGATGGTCGGGCCCGAGGGGCCGAAGGTGCTCGAGTTCAACACCCGCTTCGGCGACCCCGAGACGCAGGCGGTGCTGCCGCGGCTGCGCTCCGACCTGCTCGAGCTCTGCCTCGCCGCGCGCGAGCCCGGCGGCCTCGCCGGGGTCGAGGCCGAGTTCGGCGAGGACTGGGCGGTGACGCTGGTGCTGGCCTCGGCCGGCTACCCGGAGTCCTCCTCGAAGGGCGACGTCATCGCCGGCCTCGACGCCGCCGCCGGGCTGGCCGAGCTGACCCACGCCGGCACCGCGGCGCGCGCGGGCGAGATCGTCACCGCCGGCGGCCGCGTGCTCAACGTCACCGGGCTCGGGCCGACGCCAGCCGCGGCGCGCGATCGCGCGTACGATGCAGCCGGCCGGATCGCCTTCGACGGAATGCAGATCCGCACCGACATCGCCGCCCGCGCGGTCGAGCGGGTGCCCAGCTGAAGTCCCGATGAGCCCAGACCCAGAGAGGAAAAGATGAGCGAGATCTCAGAGGAGCCGCGGCCCAGCGGAGCGACCGCGATGCCGGCGGTCGAGGAGGCCTTCGAGGAGATCGAGGTCGACGAGCCGCACGTCGGGATCATCATGGGCTCGAAGAACGACAAGCCCAAGATGCAGCCCGCCGGGGCCGCTCTGCACGACGCTGGCATCCGCTATGAGGTGCGCGTGATGAGCGCCCACCGCGACCCGGAGATGGTCCGCGAGTACTGCCAGAACGCGCGCATGCGCGGGCTGCGGGCGATCATCGCCGGGGCCGGGATGTCGGCGGCGCTGCCCGGCGTCGCCGCGGCGCACACCGACCTGCCGGTGATCGGCGTGCCGATCCTCGGCAAGAGCCTCGGCGGCCTCGACGCGCTGCTCTCCGCGGTACAGATGCCGCCGGGGGTCCCCGTCGCCTGCGTCGCCGTCGACGGGGCGAAGAACGCCGGCCTGCTCGCGGTGAGAATCATCAACGCTTGATCCCGCGCTACACCCGCAAGGAGATAGGCGAGGTCTGGGCGCAGCAGCGCAAGCTCGAGTGCTGGCTCGAGGTCGAGCTCGCGGCGACCGAGGCCTGGGCCGAGGAGGGGACGGTGCCGCGCGAGGCGGCGGAGGCGGCGCGCGCGAGCGCCGCCTTCACGGTCGAGGCGGTGAACGAGCGCGAGCGGGTGACCGACCACGACGTCGCCGCCTTTGTCGATGTCGTCGCGGACTCGGTCGGCGAGCACGGACGCTGGGTCCACTACGGGCTCACCTCCTCCGACGTGCTCGACACGGCGCTGGCGCTGCAGCTGGGCCAGGCCGGCGAGCTCGTGCTCGGCTCGGCCCGCGCCTACCGCGACGCACTGATCGAGCGGGCGCTGGAGCAGCGCGACACGCTCTGCGTCGGCCGCACCCACGGGGTCCACGCCGAGCCGACCACCTTCGGCCTGCGGCTCGCCGGCTTCGCCTTCGAGGCCGACCGCAACCTGACCCGGCTCGCCGACGCCTTCGAGCAGCTGCGCTTCGGCAAGCTCTCCGGCGCGGTCGGCACCTACGCCTCGGTCCCCCCCGCGGTCGAGGCGCGGGTGATGGAGCGGCTCGGGCTGCAGCGCGAGGACGTCGCCACGCAGGTCGTGCCGCGCGACCGCCACGCCGTGCTGACCTCGGCGATCGCGATCGCCGGCGCCGGCCTCGAGCGCTTCGCGACCGAGGTGCGCAACCTGCAGCGGACCGAGGTGCGCGAGGTCGAGGAGCCGTTCGGCGCCGGCCAGAAGGGCTCCTCGGCGATGCCGCACAAGCGCAACCCGATCCGCACCGAGCGGATCACCGGGCTCGCCCGGGTGCTGCGCGGCTACGCCCAGACCGGGCTGGAGAACGTCGCCCTCTGGCACGAGCGCGACATCTCCCACTCCGGCGCCGAGCGCGTAATCCTGCCCGACGCGACGATCGGGCTCGACTACATGCAGGGCCTGGCGACGAAGGTGGCGGCAGAGATGACCGTGCGCGCCGAGCGCATGGAGGAGAACCTCGAGCTGACCCACGGCGCCCTGTTCAGCCAGCGCGCGCTGACCGCCTTGGTCGAGTCCGGCCTCAGCCGCGACGACGCCTACCGGGTCGTGCAGGAGAACGCGCAGCGCGCCTGGGACAGCGGCACCCATTTCCGCGAGCTGCTCGGCGAGGCGGCGCCCGACCTCGACCTAGACGCGGTCTTCGACTACAGCGCCTACCTAAGCCACGTCCCGGCGATCTTCGAGCGCCTAGAAGCGCTGCGAGTCTGAGCGCGGCGGTCGCTCAGACCCGAATGCGGCCGGCCGCTAGGGTTGCCGCCGTGATCCTCTACACCTGTGCGCAGAAGAAACGTGGGCCGGCGCTGATGCATCCGTGTGCGAAAGCGGGCAAGGCGCTCGACGCGGCGGGCTACCGCTACGAGCTGCGCACGGTCTCCGGCTACCGCGGGCTGCCGCTGACCTGGGCCAGTCGCGACGACGACCGGGCCGAGGTGCGCAAGCTGAGCGGCAGCAACGAGGTGCCGATCCTCGTCCTCGACGACGGTGATGTCGTCTCCGGCTCCGGCGCGATCGCCGACTGGGCCAAGGAACACCCTGCCGCACGTGCCTCTAGTTAGAGGCCACTATGGGTACTCAACTTGAGGCACGTCTAGGCGGCGACCGGCTCGCGGGCGGGGTGGCGCGCGGTGAGGACTACCGGGGTGCCGTCCTTGGGCGAGAGAGTGATGTTGCGGCGGCCGATCTTCTCCGGCCGCGGGTCGGCCTTGTGCAGCTCGCAGCGACCGAGCACCTCGCGCAGCACGATCCGCATCTCAAACTCGGCGAAGGCGGCGCCGAGGCAGCGGCGCACGCCGCCGCCGAACGGGACCCAGGCGTACGTCTCGGGCGGGTCGTCGATGAAGCGCTGCGGGCGGAAGGCGAAGGGCTCGGGGTAGACGTCGGCGCGGGTGTGGGCGAGCCAGATCGCCGGGGTCACGTCGGTGCCGGCCGGCAGGGTCAGGCCGTCGGCCTCGAGCTCCGTGCTCAGGCGGCGCCCGGCGAGCGGCACGACCGGCCGCAGCCGCAGCGACTCGGAGATCGTCGCGCGTAGGTACTCGTCCTCCCCGGCCTCGAGCGAGTCGCGCAGCGTCGCCAGCTCGCGTGGGTGGCGCAGCAGCAGGTCGAAGGTCCAGGCGAGCGCGGTCGCGGTCGTCTCGTGGCCGGCCAGCAGCAGGGTCATCAGCTGGTCGCGCAGATCGGTGTCGCTGAGGCCGCTGCCGTCCTCGTGGCGGGCGAGGATCAGCGCCGAGAGGATGTCCTCGCGTTCCTCGAGGTCGTCGCGGCGGCGGTGCTCGGCGATCTCCTCGTAGAGCAGCTCGTCGACTTCCGCCAGGCGGCCCTCGAACTTCGCCCAGGGGCGGCCGCCGAAGCGCCGCGTGGCGAGGCCGACCAGCTGCGCGAGGGGCGAGGCGGTCTCCTCGAGCACCGTGGTGAGCAGGCCGCGGAGGCGCTCCAGCCGCGGGCCCTCGGCGATGCCGAAGACGACGCGCAGGATCGCCTCGAGCGTGATCGCCTGCATCCGCGGGTGGATCGCGAAGCTCTCGCCGAGCGGCCAGGAGTCGATCTCGGTGTCGACGATCTCGGTCAGGGCGGGCTCGTAGGAGCGCATCCGCTCGCCGTGGAAGGGCGGCAGCATCAGCTTGCGGTGGGCGAGGTGGTCGGCGCCTTCGAGCAGCAGCAGCGAGCGCGAGCCGAGGATCGGCTCGAGCAGGATCTCCCGCCCCGGCGGCAGCCCGTGCGAGCGCTCCGTATAGAGGGCCTTGATCGCGGCCGGGTCGGAGACCATCACCATCGGCCGCTCGAAGCTGACGAAGCGGACGCTGAAGCTGTCGCCGTAGCGTTCGCGGCACTCCTGCAGGAAGGGCAGCGGCCGGAAGGCCCAGCGCAGCGTCTGCGACAGCGGCGAGTAGCGCGGTTCCGGCGGCAGCATCGCCGTGAAGACTCCCAGACCCGCATTAAGCGGAGATTTTGGCCTCCGTTCCGCGGCCCCGCCAGCTAGCATCGGCGCCGATGCCCGCCGTCGCAGATCTGAAGCTCCATTCCTCGGGCAAGGTGCGCGAGATCTACGAGTGGGAGGACGACCTGCTGATGGTCGCCTCGGACCGGATCTCGATCTACGACGTGGTGATGCCGACCCCGGTCACCGACAAGGGCAAGGTGCTCAACCGGATCTCGGAATTCTGGTTCGAGCTGACCGGCGACATCGTCCCCAACCACTTCCTCTCCGCCGACGTGCCGGAGGAGGTCGCCGAACGGGCGATGCGCGTGCGGCGGCTGGAGATGTACCCGGTCGAGTGCGTCGTGCGCGGCTACCTCTCCGGCTCGGGCTGGAAGGAATACAAGGAGGGCGGCGCGATCTGCGGGATCGAACTGCCGCCGAACCTGCTCGAGTCCGACAAGCTGCCGGAGCCGATCTTCACCCCGGCGACCAAGGCCGAGATCGGCGACCACGACGAGAACGTCGACTTCGAGCGCGCCGCCGAGATCGTCGGCGACCGGGCGCTGATGGAAGAGCTGCGGCGGATCTCGATCGACGTCTACAAACGCGGCGCCGAGCACGCGGCCGAGCGCGGGATCGTCCTCGCCGACACCAAGTTCGAGTTCGGCCGCCACGCCGGCGCCGAGATCGTCCTCGCCGACGAGGTGCTGACCCCGGACTCCTCGCGCTTCTGGCCCGCCGACCGCTACGAGCCGGGCAAGACGCAGCCGTCCTTCGACAAGCAGTTCGTGCGCGACTGGGCGACGCAGGCCGGCTGGGACAAGAAGCCGCCGGCGCCGGAGCTGCCGGCCGACGTGATCGAGCAGACGCGGGCCAAGTACGTCGAGGCCTACGAGCGGGTCACGGAGCGCAGCTTCTAGTGGCGAAGGCCCGGGTCCTGATCCGCCCGAAGGAGGGGATCCTCGACCCGCAGGGCAAGGCGGTGGAGCGGGCGCTGCCGGCGCTCGGCTTCGAGGGCGTCGGGCACGTGCGGGTCGGGCGCATGGTGGAGCTCGAGGCCGAGGACCCGGCGCAGCTGCCCGCCCTCTGCGAGAAGCTGCTCGCGAATCCGCTGATCGAGGACTTCGAGATCGAGAGCATCGACGGCGCCTGATGGTCTGGGGCGTCGTCCAGTTCCCCGGCTCCTGCGACGAGCGGGACGCCCTGCACGCCTGCGGCCTGAGCGGCGAGGCGCGGCTGGTCTGGCACGAGAGCCGCGACCTCGACGGGATCGACGCGGTCGTCGTCCCCGGCGGCTTCTCCTATGGCGACTACCTGCGGGCCGGCGCGATCGCCCGCTTCTCGCCGGCGATGGAGGCGGTCGCCGAGTTCGCCGCGGCCGGCGGCCCGGTGCTGGGCATCTGCAACGGCTTCCAGGTCCTCTGCGAGACCGACCTGCTGCCCGGCGCCCTGCTCGTCAACGAGAGCCTGCGCTTCGTCTGCCGCCAGGTCGAGCTGGATGTTGCAGCATTGTCCCCACAGGAGGGGGGAAAACTCGACAACATCGCCGAGCAGACGCTGTCGATTCCGGCCAAGCACGGGGAAGGGCGCTACTGGGCGCCCGACGAGACGCTCGACCAGCTCGAGGCGAACGGGCAGATCGCCTTCCGCTACGCGCCGGGGCACAACCCGAACGGCTCGGCGCGCGACATCGCCGGCGTGCGCAACGCGGCCGGCAACGTGCTCGGGCTGATGCCCCACCCCGAGCACGCGGTCGACGCGATGACCGGGTCGACCGATGGGCTGGCGGTCTTCGAGGCGGTCGCGGGGGCGCGAGCGTGAACGCGCCCGCCGCCTCCTCCCCGCACCGCGAGCTCGGCCTCACCGACTCCGAGTTCGAGCTGATCGTCGAGAAGCTCGGGCGCGAGCCGAACGGGGTCGAGCTGGCGATGTTCAGCCTGCTCTGGTCCGAGCACTGCGCCTACAAGCACTCGCGCAAGCTGCTGCGGCGGCTGCCGACCGAGGGCGAGCGGGTGGTGATGGGGCCGGGCGAGAACGCCGGCGCGGTCAGCCTCGGCGAGGACGTCGCGATCGCCTTCAAGGTCGAGTCGCACAACCACCCGAGCGCGGTCGAGCCCTTCCAGGGTGCCGCGACCGGGGTCGGCGGGATCCTGCGCGACGTCTTCGCGCTCGGCGCGCGGCCGATCGCGATCCTCGACTCGCTGCGCTTCGGCGAGCCCGACTCGGTGCGCTCGCGCCACCTGCTCGACGGCGCCGTGCGCGGGATCGGCCACTACGGCAACAGCATCGGCGTGCCGACGGTCGGCGGCGAGATCTACTTCGAGCCCACCTACGAGCACAACTGCCTGGTCAACGCGATGTGCGTCGGCATCGCCCGGCGCGACGAGATGGTGCGCGCGGCCGCCGCCGGGGTCGGCAACGCGGTCGTCCTGATCGGCGCCTCGACCGGGCGCGACGGGATCGGCGGCGCCTCGGTGCTGGCCTCGGCCGAGCTCGGCGAGGGCGACGAGGCGAAGCGGCCGACTGTTCAGATCGGCGACCCGTTCGAGGAGTCGAAGGTGCTCGAGTGCTGCCTCGAGCTGCTCGGCAAGGGGCTGCTCGTCTCGCTGCAGGACCTCGGCGCCGCCGGGCTGACCTCCTCGGCGAGCGAGATGGCCTCGGCCGGCGGGGTCGGGATCGACCTCGACGTCGCCACGGTGCCGCTGCGCGAGGGCGACATGGAGCCGTTCGAGATCATGGTCTCCGAGTCACAGGAGCGGATGCTCGCCGTGGTCGAGCCGGGCCGGGTCGCCGAGGTGATCGCGGTCTGCGAGAAATGGCAGACCGGCGGGACCAATATCGGCGCGATCGCCGACCACGGCCTGGTGCGGGTGTTGCGCGCGGGCGAGGTCGTCGGCGAGATGCCGGTCGAGGCGCTGGTCGACGGCTGCCCGCTCTACGACCTCGAGCCGGCCGAGCCGGAGGGCTGGATCTACGGCAACGAGGCGAGCCTGCGCGGCGACGCGACGCCGGCCGAGACGCTGCTGGCGCTGCTCGCCTCGCCCAGCGTCGCCTCGAAGCGCTGGGCCTTCGAGCAGTACGACTCGATCGTCGGCTCGCGCACGGCGCGGCGGCCGGAGAGCGCCGACGCCGCGGTGCTCGCGATCCCCGAGGCCGACGCGGCGATCGCGGTCTCGATCGACGGCAACGGCCGCCGCGTCGCCTGCGATCCCTACGCGGGCACGGTCGAGGCGGTGCTCGAGTGCGCCCAGAACCTCGCCTGCGCCGGGGCCGAGCCGCTCGGCCTGACCAACTGCCTCAACTTCGGCAACCCCGAGAAGCCGGCGACGGCCTGGCAACTCGACCGCTCGGTGCAGGGCCTGGCCGACGCCTGCGAGGCGCTCGGCGTGCCGGTCGTCGGCGGCAACGTCTCGCTCTACAACGAGGGTCCCGACGGGCCGATCTACCCGACCCCGGTGGTCGGCATGGTCGGCGAGCTGCCCGACCCGATCCTCACCGCGCCGAGTGCCTTCGCCGCCGCGGGCGACGCGATCGCGCTGCTCGGCCCGTTCGAGCCCACGCTCGCCGGCTCGGAGCTGGCGAAGCTGCGCGGCGAGCTCGACGCCGGCCTGCCCCAACCCGACGTCGCCGCGGTCGCCGCCGCCTGCGCCGCCGTGCGCGCCGCGGTCCGCGCCGGCAAGGTCGCCTCGGTCCACGACGTCAGCGACGGCGGCCTCGCCTGCGCCCTCGCCGAGGCGGCGATCGGCGCCGGGCTCGGCTGCGGCGTCGACCTCCAGCACCTGCGCGAGCGCGGCTGCTCGCCGGAGGAGGCGCTGTTCGGCGAAGGCCCCGGCGGCTTCCTGATCAGCGGCGAGGCGGAGAAGCTCGAGAGCCTCGCCGGCGAAGGCGTCGCCGTCCTCCACCTCGGCAAGGTCGGCGGCGAGACGATCGAGATCGCCGCCGGCGACCGCAGCCTCAGCCTGCCGCTGAGCGAGGCCGAGCGCGCCTGGCGCTCGCTCGGCGCGCCGCTCACCGGCTGACCGAACGAACATCTTCCCGGCCGAGAACGGGACAAGTTCCCGGTTGAGCTTCTTACTTTCTTCCCGTTATCTAGCTCTTTTTCTTACCGATAGATATCTACTATTTTTCCTGTTAAACTGCTCCTATGCCGTATCTAGAGCGAATCGTGGACGAGGAGCTAAGGGACGATCTGGGCGCAATGGGAGCTGCGGTCATCGAGGGACCAAAGGCCTGCGGAAAGACCGTCACCGCGCAGCATGCCGCCGCCAGCGAAGTTCGCCTTGACGTCGATCCGGAGGCTCGGCAGGCGGCTGCCCTTGAACCGGAGTTCATTCTCGACGGGCCGACGCCCCGCCTCATCGATGAGTGGCAACTCGAGCCGGCGGTCTGGAACCACGTGCGGCGCGCGATCGACGATCGCCGGAAACCAGGCCAGTTCATCCTTACCGGCTCGGCCATCCCCACCGACGACATCACCCGTCACTCGGGGGCCGGACGCCTAACCCGGCTTCGCATGCGCCCGATGAGCCTGTACGAGAAGAGCCGAAGCTCCGGTCGCATCTCCCTCCGTCGCTTGCTTGCCGGCGAAAAAGAGGGCGCCCCGCAAGCCAAGATGACGTTGCGAGAACTCGCAGACGAGATCTCACTGGGAGGCTGGCCGGGCTTCCTTGAGATGCCAGAGAAACGAGCACTGATGGCCGGGCGACGCTATCTCGACGAGATCCGGCGAGTAGACGTCGGTGCGGTCACGGGGAAACACCGGAACCCCGTCAAAGTCGAGCGTCTGCTCCGAAGTATTGGGCGAAATGTATCGACCGAGGCCTCGGTCGCAACACTCGCACGCGATGCCGGGGGCGCCGATGGCCCGCTGAAGCATGAAACCGCCGATGAATACCTGGATGCGCTGAGGCGGCTCATGGTCGTCGAGGACCAGCCCGCCTGGGGCGTTCACCTGCGGACGACCCATGTGCTGCGGAAGGCATCGAAGCTTCACTTCGTCGATCCCTCGCTCGCCGTGGCGGCGATGCGCGGCAGCCCCGAGCAACTCGTTCAGGATCTCTCCCTCCTCGGCCTCCTCTTCGAGTCGATGGTTATCCGCGACCTGCGCGTCTACGCCCAGGCCGCCGACGCGGAAGTCCTCCACTACCGCGACAGCGACGGGCTCGAGGTCGATGCGATCGTCGAAGCGCGCGACGGTCGCTGGGCCGCCTTCGAGGTAAAGCTCGGCTTCAACCAGGTGGAGGAGGCCGCCGCCAGCCTCCACAAGTTCGTCAAGCGAATCGACACCAGCAGGTGCGGCCCGCCGGCCGCGCTCGGCGTGATCATCGGCAGCGGCTACGGCTACAAGCGAGAGGACGGCGTGCACGTCATCCCGATCGGCGCGCTCGGTCCTTAGCGCAACCTTTCAGCAGCGAAGTGTCTTGTCTGCTACACTCGGGACATGATCGTTGGAGAAGCACTCAGTCACCGGGCCGATCTGCAGAAGCGGGTCGGGCAAATCGAAGATCGCCTGCAGGCGAGCGCACTTGTACAAGACGGCGACAAGCCGCCCGAGGACCCCGAGGAGCTGCTGACCGAGCTCGGCTCGCTCTTCGACGCGCTGCAGGAACTGATCGCGAAGATCAACCTCACAAACGCGAGCACGAGGCTGCCGAGCGGGGAGACCGTCACGGAAGGCCTCGCGCGGCGCGACGTGCTGGCGATGCGGCAGGGCGGCCTGCGCAGCGTCGTGCGCGCCGCGACCAGCGATGGTCGCCAGGGCCTGTTCCGCTACAGCCACTCCGAGATCCGCATGGTGCGAACCGTCTCCGTAAGCGAGATCCAGACGCAGGTCGACGAGATGGCGAAGCAGCAGCGCGAGCTGGACGCTGAACTCCAGGCCCATAACTGGACGACGCCGCTGATCGAGTAGCGATAGTCGGTAGTCCCGAAGGGCGAGCGCCGAGGCTAGTGGTCCAGCCAAAGGGCCGCGCGCAAGGGTCGGAACCCCTACGTTGCGCCGGGGCGGCGCAATCCACGCACCGTCAGCCCAGCAAAGGGCAATGGGCAAAACGCAGCGGGCACCGAGCACCACCAGGCGTTGACTTCCGGACGAGGGCGGGCAAGGGGATCAACACACACGTCGTTTAGACAGCCGCCGTTCCGGGCATTCCCTTTCTGCACCCCTGGGCCCCACTGCCCCGGGGACAGGGGTGAGTGATGGAGGAACGAGAGTGACATCACGGGCGGCGACCACGGCTCTGATCTGCCTGGGGGCGACGGTGCCGGCGGTCGCCGCCCTTGGTGGCTGCGGATCGGACTCGGAGGGTGGAACGCGGCACTGATCCTCGCCACGTCGAGCGAGTCGACTTCGCCCGCCCCCACTCACCGTGACGCGAGCTGGTCCGCCAGCGCGTTGGCATCGGGTAACGGCTCGCCGCCCTCGCTCGGCCTCGGCGCCAGCGTAACGACGCCGGAGCGCGGCTCGATCTACCACCACTTCCCCGGGGCAAGAGCGAGCTCGCGGTCGCCGCGGCGCTGGAGCAGGAGGGCGTCGAGGCGAGGACGCGGCGACCTTCGCCGGCCTCGTCGTCTCGACGATCGAGGGCGCCCTCATCCGCGCCCGCGCCGCCGGCGAAGAGGCCCCCTGCGCTCGGCCGTCGCCGGCCTGCACCAGGCGCTCGACTCCTTGCTCGCCAGACGTGCCTCAAGTTGAGTACCCATGTGGGCCGCGAAGTTGAGGCACGTCACCGGGGCGTGGTCCCGGCCCGCTGGTACCCTGCCCGGGTAGGCAGTCTGCCTGCGCGTCACGTCCTTTTTCCAACGCGAGGAACACGCGCTTTGACTCCGCCCTTGGGGCAGCAGATAGAACGCGAGGGCCCGCGTGAGGAATGCGGGGTGTTCGGCGTATACGCCCCCGGGCACGATGTCGCCCGCCTCGCCTACTTCGGCCTCTACTCGCTGCAGCACCGCGGCCAGGAGTCGGCCGGGATCGCGACCTGCGAGGGCGGCCACATCACGACGATGCGCGATTCCGGGCTCGTCTCGCAGGTCTTCGACGAGGAGAAGCTGCGGGCGCTGGAGGGCGACATGGCGATCGGCCACGTGCGCTACTCGACCACCGGCGGCGGCTCCTGGGAGAACGCGCAGCCGGTCTGGCGCGACGACGGCCGCGAGCTGGCGCTCGCCCACAACGGCAACCTGACCAACGCGGTCGAGCTCTGGGGCGAACTGAAGGAGGCCGGGATCGCCTTCCGCGGCACCTCCGACTCGGAGATCATCGCCGCGCTGATCTCCTCCAACGGCGCCAGGTTCGTCGAGGACGCGGTCGCCGAGATGATGCCGCGGCTGCAGGGCGCCTACTCGACCGTGGCGATGACCAAGCACGCGATCGTCGCCTTCCGCGACCCGCACGGGGTGCGGCCGCTCTCGCTCGGGCGGCTGGGCGATCGCTTCGTCGTCGCCTCGGAGAGCTGCGCCTTCGACATCGTCGGCGCCGAGCTGCTGCGCGAGGTGCACCCGGGCGAGATGGTCTCGCTGACCGAGCGCGGGCTCGAGACGCGCCAGGTGGTCAAGGCCGGGCGGCCGGCGCACTGCGTCTTCGAGCACATCTACTTCTCCCGCCCCGACAGCCGGCTCGAGGGCAAAGTGCTGCAGCAGGTGCGCGGGCGGATGGGCGAGATCCTCTGGCGCGAGTCGCCGGCCGATGCCGACCTCGTCGTCGCCGTGCCCGACTCGGGCAACCCGGCGGCGGCTGGGCTGGCGCGCGCCTCCGGGCTGCCGCGCGACGACGGCCTGATCAAGAACCGCTACGTCGCCCGCACCTTCATCCAGCCCGGCCAGGAGCTGCGCAAGCGCGGGCTGCGGCTCAAGTTCAACCCGCTGCCGGAGATCGTCGAAGGGCAGCGGATCGTCGTCGTCGACGACTCGATCGTGCGCGGCAACACGACGCGGCAGATCGTCGGCATGCTGCGCGACGCCGGCGCCCGCGAGGTCCACCTGCGGATCTCGGCGCCGCCGATCCGCTTCCCCTGCCACTACGGCGTCGACATGTCGACCCGCGAGGAGATGATCGCCCACGAACGCACGATCGAGGAGATCGCCGACGAGCTCGGCGCCGACTCGCTCGCCTACCTCTCGATGGAGGGCGTCTACGAGGCGATCGGGACCGCGCCCGAGGACCACTGCGACGCCTGCTTCACCGGCCGCTACCCGCTCGGCGACCCGACCGACGCGAACGGCAAATTCGCGCTCGAGGATGTCACCGTAGTGCCGGCGAGCTGACGCATCCGACTTTCACCCACCTCTGGTGGGGTCAATGTCGGATACGCGGCGGCTACCTGGGGCGCGGGCCCCAGGTGGGCGCGCCGACCGTCGTCCCGGAGCCTTCTTCGTCGATGCTGCCGCTGTCGATCGTGAGCAGCGGCGGGCGGCGACGGTCGCTGCGGATCACCTCGATCGCGCTGGTGCGGGTGGTCGAGCTGAGCACGGCGATGCGCCTGCCGCGCGGAGAGAAGGCGGGGTCCGAGTAGGCGGGGCACCGGGGGAATGACACACAGCGCGTCAACCGCCTCACCGCGTTGCCGTTGGCGCGGGCGACGAAGATGTTCGAGGCGCCGCGGCCGCGGCTGCTGGAGAAGACGATCCGGTTGCCGCCGGGGGCGTAGTCCGGGCCGCCTTCCTGACCCGGGCCGTCGATCAGGATCCGGATGCCGTTGCCGTTGGCCCGCATCGTGAAGATGTCGTCGCCATCGCCGTCGCGGTCGCTGACGAAGGCGATGCGGCGGCCGTTCGGCGAGATCGCCGGTTCGGTGTCGTTGTAGGGGCCGGAGGTGAGCTGACGGGGGCGGGTGCCGTTGACGCGGGCTGCGTAGATGTGGCTGTAACCGCTTTCGTCTTTGCTGGCGAAGAGGATGCGGTTGCCGTTCGGGAAGAACGAGGGACCGCTGCCGAGCGCCCTGCTCTCGCGCATCTGCCGCCCTTGGTTTGTGACCGTGAAGATGCCGTTCAGCAACCCCGAACGTTCGGAGTCGGAGACGTAGACGATGCGGCGGCCGTTCGCCGAGTAGGACGGTTCGCGGTCGATCGGCCTGAGGGTCAGCTGGCGGGGGCGCTGGCGCGGCGCGGCGCGGCGGGCGTAGATGCCGCCGTCCTCGAAGCCTTCGCCTCCCCCTAGTTCCCGGATGAGAGTTTTCGAGTAGGCGATCGGGCCGGGCTTGCCGGGGAAGGCGGCGAGCGCGGGCGCGGCGCCGAGCGTAAGCAGGGCGGCGACGCAGAAGAACGAAGCGCGAATCACGACGTGAGCGTAGCGTCCACGGGCATGGAGCGCCAGACGTTTCGTCTAGTCGTCCTCGCCTCGGGCAGCGGCACCAACCTGCAGGCGATCCTCGACACGCTGCACGGGCGCGAGGGGATCGAGGTGGCCGGGGTCGGCTCGGACAAGCGCGAGGCGTGGGCGCTGGAGCGGGCGCGGACGGCGGGAGTCGAGACCGCGGTCTTCCCCCGCGAGGAGCACGCCGGCCGCGCGGCGCGCGACCTGGCGATGGCCGAGTGGATCGAGGCGCGCGGCGCCGACCTCGTCGTCCTCGCCGGCTACATGCAGCTGCTCTCCCCCGCCTTCGTCGCCCGCTTCCGCCACCGCACGATCAACATCCACCCGGCGCTACTGCCGGCCTTCCCCGGCCTCGACGCGATCGGCCAGGCGCTGGCGGCGGGGGTCGAGGTCACCGGGGTCACGGTCCACTTCGTCGACGAGGGGGTCGACACCGGGCCGGCGATCGCGCAGCGCGAGGTGCCGGTGCCCGCCGGGGGCGACCGGGTGGCGCTGGAGCAGGCGGTGCACGCGGTCGAGCACGAGCTCTACCCGGAGGCGATCCGCATGATCGCGCGGGGCACGGTTAGGATCGACGGCGACGGCTCCAGGGTCGTCATCGCCGATGAGTGAGGCTCCCGCAGACACCCCGACCGAGGCCGTGAGCAACGGCGCGATCCGGGTGCGCCGGGCGCTGGTCTCGGTCTCCGACAAGACCGGCGTCGCCGAGTTCGCCCGGTCGCTGGCGGCACTCGGGGTCGAGCTGCTCTCCACCGGCGGGACGGCGAGCGCGCTGCGTGAGGCCGGGCTCGAGGTGACCGACGTCGCCGAGTTCACCGGCCAGGAGGAGATTCTCGGCGGCCGGGTGAAGACGCTGCACCCGCGACTGCACGCGGCGCTGCTGGCGCGGCGCTCGGACCCCGAGCACATGGCGATCCTCGAGCGCGAGGGGATCGCGCCGATCGATCTCGTCTGCGTCAACCTCTACCCCTTCGAGCAGACCGTCGCCGCGCACGAGGTCGACCCCCAGGTTGCGGTCGAGAACATCGACATAGGCGGGCCGACGATGATCCGCGCCGCGGCGAAGAACCACGAGGGCGTCGCCGTCGTCGTCAAACCGGAGTCCTACGACGCCGTCTGCGCCGAGCTGGAGGAGTCGGGCGGCGAGATCTCCGCTTCGACCAGCCACTGGCTCGCCAACGAGGCCTTCGCCCAGACCGCGCGCTACGACGCCGCGATCAGCCGCTGGTTCTCGACCTCCTACGAGGACTTCCCCGAGCACCTGACGGTCTCCTACGAGAAGGAGTTCGACCTCGCCTACGGCGAGAACCCGCATCAGCGGGCGGCGCTCTACTCCGAGAACGGACTGCGCAGCCACATCCTCTCCGGCGTGGCGAAGCTGCACGGCAAGGCGCTCTCGTTCAACAACGTGCTCGACCTCGACGCGGCGCGGCAGCTGAACGAAGACTTCGAGCCGCCCGCCTGCACGATCGTCAAGCACAACAACCCCTGCGGCGTGGCGATCGGCGAGAACGCGCTCGACGCCTACCGCAAGGCGCTCGCCTGCGATCCGCTCTCCGCCTACGGCAGCGTGATCGCGGTGAACCGGCCGGTCAGCGTGGCGCTGGCCGAGGCGCTGCACGAGAACTTCGTCGAGGTGCTGCTCGCGCCCGGCTTCGAGGACGGGGCGCTCGAGGTGCTGCAGCAGAAGGAGGCGATCCGGATCCTCTGCGACGAGGAGCGGCGCCAGGGCGACCCGGGCGAACGCGACGTCAAACGCGTGCGCGGAGGACTGCTGATCCAGGACCGCGACGGCGACCCCGAGCCGCGCCAGATCATGGAGGCGGTGACGAAGACGGAGCCCGGCGAAACGCAATGGGACGACCTGCTCTTCGCCTGGACCGTTGTGCGCCACGTGCGCTCGAACGCGATCGTGATCGCCAAGGGCGGGGCGACGCTCGGCATCGGCGCCGGCCAGATGAGCCGCGTCGACTCGGTCCGCCTGGCGGTCGAGAAGTGCCGCGACGCCCGCGGCGAGGAGGCTGCCGCCCTGCTGGCCGGCTCCGCCGTCGCCTCAGACGCCTTCTTCCCCTTCGCCGACGGCCCCCAGGCCGCGATCGACGCCGGCGCCAACTGCGTGATCCAGCCCGGCGGCTCCAAGCGCGACGCCGAGGTGATCGAGGCCTGCGACGGCGCGAGCATCCCGATGGTCTTCACCAAGCACCGCCACTTCCGGCACTAGCCCGTCCGTATGGCCGACCGCTACGTCTTCTCGGACGAGGCAGGCAACTTCGATTTCTCCAGGCAGCGGGGCGCAAGCCGCTACTTCATCCTGGGCACCGTCAGCGCAGACGATTGCGGTATCGGAGACCGCCTCCTACAGCTGCGTCGAGAGATGGGCTGGCGGGGCACCCATCTCGACCAGGTCTTCCATGCGACCGACGACCCCCAGGCCGTTCGGGACGAGGTATTCGAGGTTCTGACCACCGGTGATTTTCGTATCGACGTGACGATCCTCGAGAAGTCGAAAGCGCAGCCGCACCTGCACGCGGAATCGGCGCTGTACAAGATGGCCTGGTTCCTGCACTTCAAGCACGTGGCGCCGCGTATTGCCGGGCCCGACGACCGATTGTTCGTCGTCGCGTCCCGCCTTGGCACCAAGAAGAAGCGAGGGAGCTTCCATACGGCGGTCGATGACGTGGTCGCCCAGGTCTCGCCCTGCGCATCGCACCGGGTCGCGTTCTGGCCCGCCGACAGCGATCCGTGCCTCCAGGTCGCCGACTACTGCATCTGGGCGATACAGCGCAAATGGGAGCGCGAAGACGCTCGCTCCTACGACTTGATCAAAGACAAGATCGAGTCGGAGTTCGATGTGTGGTCAGTCGGAACGACCCACTACTACTGAGGTCGTCCTACCGGCGCAAATAAAAGGCCCCCGGACAGCTAGCCATAGGCAGAGCCCAGGGGCTCTTTCGCCGTCCGAGAGCCAAGATGCGAACAAAGGATAGGGAAGCGAGTGGACGACGCCATGCCCCCGGCGGGATTCAGCCCTCGCCACGCAGGGTCAAGACGGGCCTACTGCCCGTAACCGGCCGCCTCGACCTCGGCCAGCGTGACCATCAGGCTCCTCGGCGCCTCACTGAGGCCGCGGAAGCCGAAGCGCTCGTAGAAGGCAGCGGCAGTGTGGTTGATGGCGTGAACGACCACCGCACGGACCGCGACCTCCCGTGAAGCCCGGCATATCCGCTCGAGAGCATCGTTGAGCAGGGATGCGCCAAGCCCGTTTCCCTGATCGCGCTCGTTGACGGCAAGGCGAGCGACGATCGCCACCGGAATCGGGAAGTGGCGAGAGAGGCCCTTGCGCACCGTCGGGGTGGCCTCGCTGTGCTCGAGCTGGCCGGCCACGAGCGTGTAGTAGCCACGCACCGCACCCTGCTCGTCGGTCGCGACGAAAGTGCGCGTCGCATCTCGCCGCTCCCCCTGACCCGCATAGCGCTGCAGCCAGCGGTCGAGCGACTCCTCGCCGCAGGCGAAATCTGCCACCAGGTGAACCGCGGGGTCGAAGCGCTCTGTTGGTGCGGCCGCCTCGGTCACGCCCGGCGGCGCAGATCTTCGAGCCGCTCCACCGTGCCCGCGTCCGGTCGCTCGAGCGCCTCGAGAAAGCGCGTCGCCTCCACCTCGCTGAGTGCGATCGTCCGCTGCTCGGCAAGCACCTCCTGCGCACGCGCCTGGGCGGCGCGACGGAAGAAGTCGCTCAGACTCACGCCAAGCGCCGACGCAGCAGCGGCATCGAGCTCGCGCTCCTCGTCACTGAGCCGAACTTCGATCCGGCGGGTCTTCGGGCTTGTAGCCGGTTCCATGACCCGGACATTGTACGGGATCCGAGCGAGAGTCAGGCGAGGTCCGCGTCAAATCGATCGAGTCGATCGATGCCCCCGGCGGGACAGAAGACGAACCAGACGGCGCGGATCGAGGCTGCCCCGGTTTCGCTGGCACGGTAGCGCAGCCTCCGAGGCCCGACAGGCCAGCACGCGATGATCGGTCAACCAGCCGCAGCAACGGCTAAGTTGCAGGGCTTGCGCACGATTGTCTACATCGACGGCTTCAACCTCTACTACGGGGCATGCAGAGCGCCGGGGCGACGCTGGCTGAACCCCGTGGCGCTCGCCCAGCGATTGCTGCCCAAGGACGACATCGCCGAGATCGCCTTCTTCACGGCAAACATCAAGCGCGATCCCGGAGACCCCGGTGCACAGGACCGCCAGCGCCTCTACCACCGCGCCCTGCAGACAATCCCCAATCTGGAGATCTTCCTCGGCCGCTACATCTCAAAGCGGGTCCGGGGCGAGCTGGTCGATGCCGCCCCCGGCGAGCTATCCAGACGCGCGGTCCTCACCTGCGAGGAGAAGGGAACCGATGTCAACCTCGCCACGCGCCTGCTCCTCGACGGATTCAACCGACGCTATGAGTCCGCTGCGGTGATCTCCAACGACGGCGACCTGAAGATGCCGATCCAAGTTGTCCGCGAAGAGCTGGGCCTGCATGTGACCGTGGTCAACCCTGTGCTGCACAGCAAGCACCGCAGTGCCGCGCTATCCCCCGACCCCCTGCCGGCCAACGCCAGCTTCATCCGCCTCTCCGCCCGCGACGTTGCGGAGTGCCAGTTACCCGATCGGATCGTCTCTCCCAAGGGCGCCCGGTTGGTCAAACCCGAGACGTGGTGAGACTTATGGTCCCCGCCTACCGATCCCTATACTGAAGCCAATCCCCCTGCTGTTTCGTCAGCAGGGCGCGAGGCCGCCGCAAGGCGGCCTCGGCATTTCTGGACTCCCTGCTGATCCAGAACCGCGCACCACGGAGGTTCGACCACCGCCCCGGTCACCCGACGCTCTAGCCAACAAGTGCCCCCGGCGGGATTCGAACCCGCGCCGCGCGGCTTAAAAGGCCGCCGCTCTAACCAACTGAGCTACAGGGGCGCGGGGCCCATGGTAGAGCGCGGCGGGGGATTGAGCGCGGCTGGATCTAGGGGAGCTCGGGCAGGCCCTGCTCGGGGGTCGAGGCCTGGGCGTGCGTGCGGCGGGGGATGCGGCCGGCGCGGCGGGCGGTGTGACCGGCCTCGACTCCGGCGCGCAGGGCGCGGGCCATCGCGGTCGGATCCTCGGCGCCGAAGATCGAGCTGGCGGCCATCACCGCGTCGCAGCCCAGCTCCATCGCCAGGGCGGCGTCGGAGGCGGTGCCGACGCCGGCGTCGAGGATCACCGGCACCTCGGCCTGCTCGGTGACGATCGCGATGTTGTACGGGTTGCGGATGCCGGCACCGGAGCCGATCGGCGAGCCGAGCGGCATCACCGCGGCGCAGCCGGCCTGTTCGAGCCGGCGGGCGAGGATCGGGTCGTCGTTGGTGTAGGGGAGCACGGTGAAGCCCTCGCCGACCAGGGTCTCGGCGGCGTCGAGCAGCTCGACCGCGTCGGGGTAGAGGGTGCGGTCGTCGCCGATCACCTCGAGCTTGATCCACTCGGTCTCGAACGCCTCGCGGGCGAGGTGGGCGGTGCGGACCGCGTCGCGGGCGGTGAAGCAGCCGGCGGTGTTGGGCAGGGCGAAGAGCCCGAGCCGGTCGAGCACGTCGAGCACCGAGCCCTTGGCGGCGGGGTCGATGCGGCGCAGGGCAACGGTCACGACCTCGGCTCCCGAGGCGGCCAGCGCCGCCTCCATCTGCTCCAGCGAGCGGAAGCCGCCGGTACCGGCGATCAGCCGCGAGCTCCACTGCCGGCCGCCGAGCTCCCAGCTGTCCTCGCCGCCCTGGATCGCGGCGAGCACCTCGACGCTGCGGCCCTCGTCGAGCGCGGTCGAGTCCCACTCGGCGCGCGGCACGACCTCGCCGTCGAGCGCCACTGCGACCCCGCGGGCGCTCTCGTCGGCGCCGCTCTCGCGCACCGCGTCGGCGAGCGTCGCCCCGGCCCCCAGCTCGCGCGGCTCGCCGTTGAGCTCGATCCTCATATCGCGCCCTCGGCAGCGCGTTCGCTGTTTGTGGACGTGTGCCCGACAAAAGGCGAACGCGGCGAGGCTTCGAGTTGCTTGACGGTGGTGTCGGCGGCCAGCGACGCCAGCAGGATGCCGTTGCGGAAGTGGCCGGTCGCCCAGAGCAGGCCGTCGAGCGGCGCCGGGCCGACCAGCGGCAGGTTGTCGGGAGTGCCGGGGCGCAGTCCGGCCGCGGCCTCGACCAGCTCCATCTCGGCGACCTCGGGCAGCAGCCGGTAGGCCTCGCGCAGCAGCTCGTGCACGCCGCCCGCGGTCACCGCCGTATCGAAGCCCTGCTCCTCGACCGTCGCGCCGGCGATCAGGCGGCCGTCGCCGCGCGGCACCAGGTAGATCCGCTCGGAGGAGACGATGCGGCTGCAGGGCGCGGCGCCGTCGCGCGAGCGCAGCTCGAGGATCTGGCCCTTGACCGGGCGCACCGGCGGGCGGGCGGGCTCGGGTAGCCACTCGGCCTGGGCAGACCAGGCGCCCGCGGCGAGCACGACCGTGGCGGCGCGCAGCTCCTCGCCGCCCGCGAGCCGCACCCCGACCAGCCGCCCGCCGTCGAGCAGCGCCTCCCCCACCTCGGTCCCGCTCAGCAGCTCGACACCCTCCGCTTCGCCCGCGGCGAGCAACGCGGCGGCCAGCGCCCGCGGATCGATCGAGCCCTCGCCGCGCGCGTGGACGCCGCCGTTCAGCGACGGCGTCAGACCGGGCTCGAGCTCGCGGCAGCGGCGCGGCGGCAGCCACTCGGCGCCGAGGTCGAGCGAGCGCTGCAGCTCGTGCACGCGGCGCAGCTCCGCCGCCTCGTCGCGGTCGAGCGCGACGTGCAGGGCGCCGTCGCGACGGTAGCCGGTGGCGAGGCCGCTCGCCGCCTCCAGCTCGGCGACGAAGTCCGGGTAGAGCTCGGCCGCGGCCAGGGTCAGCTTCAGCAGCTCGGGCTCGCCGAAGCTGAGCTCGCCGACCGGGGCCAGCATCCCGGCGGCGACCCGCGTCGCCCCGGCCGGCGGGCGCGAGCGCTCGACCACCGCGACCCGGGCGCCGCGCTGCGCCGCGCGCCAGGCGCAGCTGAGGCCGATGACCCCGCCGCCGATGACCACCAGATCGAAACTGCGCTCGCTCAAGACATTGCCTCCGCCGGCATTACCCGGATCAGGTCCACGGTCGGCGGCCGTGCTGCCGCCCTCTCAGCCCTCGGTGGGGCTCCCGAACACCTCCGATGGTACCCCTCCGGCGATGCCCGCAGGCCATAATCGCCTTATGAGCCTGGCGCCACCTGAGGCACACGGACCGCTGCGACGCGAGCGGCTGCGCACGGCGCGGCTCTACTTCGTCTGCGAGGCGCTGCCCGGCGGGCGCGAGCCGGAGGCGCTGCTGCGGGCGGCGCTGGACGGCGGCGTCGACATCGTCCAGCTGCGCGAGAAGGAGCTGGGGCGGGAGGAGATCGAACGCTCGGCGCGGACCTTCCGCCGCCTCTGCGACACCTACAGCGCCCTCTTCATCGTCAACGACGACCCCTGGCTGGCGCGCACCTGCGGCGCCGACGGCGTCCACATCGGCCAGGACGACGCCGGCGCGAGCGAGGCGCGCGAGGTGCTCGGGCCGGAGGCGATCGTCGGCCTCTCGACCCACTCCGAGCAGCAGCTCGCGGCGAGCGCCGCCGAGCCCATTGACTATGTGAGCGTGGGTCCTATCTGGGAGACGCCGACGAAAGCCGGCCGGCCCGGAGTCGGCCTCGGCCTGGTCGAGCACGCCGCCGCGCAGGCCCCCCACCCCTTCTTCGCGATCGGCGGGATCGAGCCGGCCAACGCGGCCGAGGTCGTCGCCGCCGGCGCGCGGCGGCTGGGCGCGGTGCGGGCGATCCGCGACGCGGCGGACCCGGCCGCGGAGGCGGAAGCGCTGCGCCGCGCGCTCGCCGCGGTCGGGGAGGCGGCGCCCGGTGGCTGAGGGCGGCGAGCCGCAGAAGCGCAAGCGGCGTGGCGGCGGCGAGGAGGCGCTGACCCCGCGCGAGCGGATGGAGCGCGGCTACGCCCGCGCCGAGCAGCGCAACCAGGAGGTGCGCGAGAGCCTCGAGCCGCTGGCCGAGGGAGAGCGGCCGCTGGTGGTGACGCTGGGCGCGGTCGTCGCCGGCCTGATCTGCGCCTCGATCCTGATCGCCTACCTCGCCGGGGCCGAGGTCGACGGCGAGAAACCGGCGCTCGCCCAGGTGCTGGCGCCGGCGCTGATCATGGGCGTGATGGCGTGGGGCATGTGGCGCGCCCGCTACTGGGCCGTGCTCGGCTTCCAGCTGCTGCTCGTCTTCCTCATCTTCAGCGCCGTCTTCGGCCTCGCCGTGCAGGCGTCGAGCGTCGGCCAGTTCGCCGCCACCTTCGGCCTGCTCGCCGTCACCGGCTCGTTCTTCTACTTCATGGTCAAGGCGATGGCGCGGATCCAGATGCCCAATCGTCCACCGCATTAGCGAGCGTCACGATCTGATTCTCCGCGAGCGGGGCCGATGTGGCGCGCAGCCGCCGCCCCCGGACGCGAAGCGGAGGAGGCGGCGGTTTATGTCCTATAGGCTGAACCGACTTGGCTGAATCCTTCGACACGATCGTCATCGGCGGTGGGCCCGGCGGCTACGTGGCCGCGATCCGCGCCGCGCAGCTCGGCAAGAAGACGGCTGTGGTCGAGCGCGACAAGCCGGGCGGGCGCTGCCTCAACTACGCCTGCATCCCGGCGAAGACCCTGCTGCGCACGGCAGAGATCTACACCGAGGCGCGCAACGGGGCCGAGCTCGGCATCGTCGCCAAGGACGTCTCGCTCGACTGGGACGCCCTCGGCGAGCGCCGCGCCGCAGTCTCCAAGTCGCTCTCCGACGGAGTCAAGATGCTCTGGGACAAGAACAAGATCAAGCTGATCGAGGGCGACGGCTCGCTCACGGCGGACGGCGATGTCGAGGTCGGCGACGAGGTCTACGAGGCCGGCAACGTGATCCTCGCCACCGGCTCGGTCGCGCGGCCGATCCCCGGGGTCGAGTTCAGCGACCGGGTGCTCGACACCTGGGGCGCCTGGTCGCTGCCCGAGCAGCCGCAGAAGATCGCGGTCGTCGGCGCCGGCGCTTCGGGCTGCGAGATCGCCTCCGCCTACGGGCGCTTCGGCACCGAGGTGCTGCTGATCGAGATGCTCGACCAGATCCTGCCCGCCGAGGACAAGGACATGGCGCGCGTGGTCGAGCGGGCCTTCAAGAAGCAGAACATCACGATCTCCACCGGCAGCCCGGTCGAGGACGTCGAGGCCGGCAAGAGCTCGGTCAAGTTCTCCTACGGGGGCGAGAGCGCCGAGGTCGACTACCTCTGCGTCGCCGGCGGCCGCGGCGCCGACGTCGAGGGGCTGGGCCTCGAAGCGGCCGGGGTCGAGCTCGAGGAGAACGGCAAGGTCAAGGTCGACGAGTACGGCCAGACCTCGAACCCCAAGGTCTTCGCGATCGGCGACCTCGTCAACGCCAAGGCGCTCGCCCACAAGGCATCGGAGGAGGGCGTCGTCGCGGTCGAAAAATCTGCCGGCGAGAGCCCGCACCCGGTCGACCAGAACCTCATCGCGGGCGCCACCTTCTGCCACCCGCAGGTCGCCAGCGTCGGCCTCACCGAGGCGGCGGCGAAGGAGGCCGGCCACGAGATCAAGGTCGGCAAGCAGAAGCTCGGCGGGGTCGGCGGCGCGACCGTCTACGACGACCGGGACGGTCTGGTCAAGCTCGTCGTCGATTCCAAATACGGCGAGATCCTCGGCGCCCACATCGTCGGCAACCGCGCCTGCGACATGATCGCGGAGCTGGTCGCGGCGATGGCGCTGGAGGGCGGCTACCAGGAGCTGGCGCAGATCGTCCATCCCCACCCGACGATCTCCGAGGCGATCCTCGACGCGGCACGGGCTGTCGATGGCTGGGCCATCCACGCCTAGGGCGACGTTCTACTTCGACCTGGGCTCGCCCTACGCGTACCTGACCGCGGAGCGGATCAGCGGCCTCTTCACCGACGCCGAGCTGGAGCAGCCTGAGTGGCAGCCGATCCTGCTCGGCGGGCTCTTCCAGCGCTACGGCCGCGACTCCTGGGGCAACGGGCCCGAGCGCGAGGACGGGATCGCCGCGGTCGAGCGCCGCGCCGCCGAGTACGGGCTGCCGCGGATCGCCTGGCCCGAGCCCTGGCCCGGCGACATGCTGTTCGCGATGCGGGTCGCGACCTTCGCCAAGCAGACCGGGCGCACGGTCTCCTTCGCCCTCGCCGCCTTCCGTCAGCAGTTCGCCGCCGGGCGCGACCTGAGCGAGCACGACAACGTGCTGATCGCCGCCGCGGCCTGCGAGCTGCACCCGAACGCGGTCGGCAAGGCGGCCGGGACCGAAAGCGTCAAGGGCGCCCTGCGCGAGGCGACCGACGCCGCCGCCGAGCGCGGCGTGATCGGCGTGCCCTCGATCGCCGTCGGCGAGCAGGTCTTCTGGGGGGACGACCGGCTCGGGGAGGCAGTCGAGGCCGCGAGCTAATGTGAGGTCGATGCTCGACCTCCCAGACGCCGGCACCTGTTACGAGCTGCTCGCGCGGATGTCGCTGATCCGGCGCTTCGAGGAGGAGGCCGGGCGGCAGTACCAGCGCGCCAAAGCCGGCGGCTTCCTGCACCTGGGGATCGGCGAGGAGGCGACGATCGTCGGCACGACCTCGGTGATGCGCGACGAGGACTACCTGATCGGCACCTACCGCACGCACGGCCACGCGATCGCCCGCGGCACCGAGCCGAAGCGGGTGATGGCCGAGCTGTTCGGCCGCGTCGACGGGACCAGCGGCGGCCGCGGCGGCTCGATGCACATCTTCGACCGCGAGAAGCGCTTCATGGGCGGCTACGGGATCGTCGGCGGCAACCTGCCGATCGCCGCCGGCCTGGCGCTCTCCTCCGAGTACAAGGGCGAAGACGCGGTCACCGTCTGCATGTTCGGCGACGGCGCCTCCAACACCGGCAACTTCGGCGAGACGATGAACCTGGCGGCGCTCTGGTCCCTGCCCGTCTTCTTCCTGGTCGAGAACAACCTCTACGGGATGGGGACCTCGGTCGAGCGCCACTCCGCCCAGACCGATCTCTCCAAGAAGGCCGAGGGCTACGGCATCTCCGGCGAGCGGATCGACGGGATGGACGTGATCGCGGTGCGCGAGGCCGTCGCCGAGGGGATCCGCCAGGCGCGCGAGGAGCGCCGGCCGACCCTGCTCGAGGCGTTCACCTACCGCTACCGCGGCCACTCCGCCGCCGACCCCGAGGTCTACCGCGAGCGCGAGGAGGTCGAGGAGTGGCAGCGCAAAGACCCGATCGAGGCCTTCGCCCAGCGCTGCATCGACGCCGACGTGCTCGGCGAGCGCGAGGTGCAGGAGGTGCGCGACAAGGCCGACGAGCAGGTGACCGCGGCGGTCGAGTTCGCCGAGTCCTCGCCGGAGCCGGCGCTCGACAGCCTCTACGAGAGCCTCTACGTGGTCGAGGAGGAGGCCGGCTGGTACGCCGTCGACGAGCGCAGCCCCGAGCCGCACCGCGGCGAGCGCGAGGAGCAGATGCCGCAGGCCGCGCGCGAGCTGGCCGAAGCGGGGGCGGCGTACGGGGGGCAGCCGGACGGGCCCGAGGTCGAGGAGGGCGGCGACTGATGGCGACGCTGCGCATGCGCGAAGCCCTGCGCGACGCGATGAGCGAGGAGATGCGCCGCGACGAGGCGGTGCTCGTGATGGGCGAGGACGTCGGCGTGTTCGAAGGCGCGTTCAAGGTGACCGAAGGCCTGCTCGAGGAGTTCGGCGAGCGGCGCGTGCGCGACACGCCGATCTCCGAGAACACGATCGTCGGCGCCGGCGTCGGCGCGGCGATGGGTGGGCTGCGCCCGGTGGTCGAGCTGATGACGGTCAACTTCTCGCTGCTGGCGCTGGACCAGATCGTCAACCACGCCGCCGCGATCCCCTACATGTTCAACGGCCAGGCGCGGGTGCCGATGGTGATCCGCATGCCCGGCGGCGGCGGGCACCAGCTCGGGCCGACCCACTCGCACAGCTTCGAGGCGCTCTACCTGCAGGTGCCGGGGCTGCTCGTCGCCTGCCCCTCGACCCCGGCCGATGGCAAGGCGCTGCTGAAGGCGGCGATCCGCAACGACAACCCGGTGATCTTCATCGAGCACGAGAGCCTCTACGGGACGCGCGGCGAGGTCGCCGACGAGGGCGAGGAGGACGGCGACGGGCTGCTGCGCTTCGGCGAGGCGGCGGTACGGCGCGAGGGCTCCGACGTGACGATCGTCGGCCTGCTGAAGATGGCGCACGTCGCCGAGGGCGCGGCGCGGGCGCTCGCCAACGAGCACGGGGTCGAGGCCGAGGTGATCGACCCGCGCACGCTGCGCCCGCTCGACCTCGACACGATCGTCGAGTCGGTGCGCAAGACCAACCGGGCGGTGATCGTCGAGGAGGGCTGGCCGCACGGCGGCGTCGGCGCCAACCTGGCGACGCTGATCACCGAGCAGGCCTTCGACCACCTCGACGCGCCGGTCCAGCGGGTGACCGGCGCCGACGTTCACATGCCCTACTCGAAGCGGCTCGAGCAGGCCGCGATCCCGCACGAGGAGCACGTCGTGCGGGCGGCTCTGGCGGCGCTGGAGGGGAGCATCTGATGGCCGACGTGGTTATGCCGAGATTGTCTGACTCGATGGAGGAGGGAACGGTTCTGCAGTGGCTGAAGAAGGTCGGGGACGAGATCGCCGTCGGTGACGAGCTGGTGGAAATCGAGACGGACAAGGCGAACATGGCCTACGAAAGCGATGTCGCCGGGACTCTCTCCGAGATTCTTGTGAACGAGGGTGAGACTGTGGCTATCGGGACTCCGATTGCGAAGGTCGGGGACGCCGAGGGCTCGGACGCATCGACCGCGGGGCCTGTCGGGGAGGAGGTCCCCGCCCCGCCACCCGCGGACGACGCCAACGGCCACAGGGTCAAAGCTTCTCCGCTGGCGCGAAGGATCGCCAAGGAACAGGAGCTTGACCTCTCTCAGCTGCAGGGGTCCGGGCCCGGTGGGCGCATTGTCAAGGCGGATGTCGAAAGCGCCTCGTCCGCGGGTGACGCGGTCGGGGGGGTCCCCAATAGCGGAGGAGACCGCGAAGCGGGATCCGAGCACATGGGGGAGCCTGCCGCGGCAGGACCCGCGGTCGACACCTCCACGGAAACGGCCAAGGGGAAGACGTCTTACGAGGACCTGAGCAAGACCCAGCAGCTGATCGCACGGCGAATGTCGGAGTCGAAGGCGACGGCGCCGCACTTCTATCTGCGGGCTTCGGTCGATATGAGCCGGGCGGTCGCCGGGCGCAGGCTGCTCAAGGAGGCGGCGGGCGAGGGGGATCCGGTGCCGTCGTTCAACGACATGGTGGTCAAGGCCTGTGCGCTGGCGCTGCGCGAGCATCCGCGAGCCAACGGCGCCTACCGCGACGGCCGCTTCGAGCTCTACTCGCGGGTCAACGTCGGCGTCGCCGTCGCCGCCGACGACACGCTGATCGTCCCCACCCTGTTCGACGCCGACCGCAAGGGGCTGCGCCAGATCGCGACCGATTCGCGGGCACTGGCGCAGAAGGTGCGCGAGGGGCAGATCACGCCGCCGGAGCTCTCCGGCGCGACCTTCACCGTCTCCAACCTCGGCATGTACGGGATCGACGGCTTCTCGGCGGTGATCAACCCGCCGCAGGCGGCGATCCTCGCGGTCGGCGCGATCGAGGAGCGGCCGGTCGTCCGCGACGGCGAGGTGACGACCGCCCAGCTGATGCAGGTCGACCTCGCCTGCGACCACCGCATCCTCTACGGCGCCCCCGCGGCCGAGTTCCTCGCCCGGATCAAAGCATTACTGGAAGAGCCGCTCTCGCTCGCCCTCTAGATCGACGACTGAACCATTTGCCCCCCTTTTCGGGGGGTCAATGCGCCATTCGTCGTCTCAGCAGGTTTTCTTGGCGCCGGTCGCAGCGTTCCAGGCGCGGGGGAGCGAGAAGTCGGCGCGGACGCGGAAGACGCCGGGGCGGGCGGCGCGGGCCAGCGTCCAGTCGCCGTGGCGGACGAGGCAGCCGCGACCGCGGGCGATCGACCAGTAGGGGGTGAAGGCGACGCGGACGAGGAACCTGCCCGGGCGGTCGACGTCGAGCGCGAATCCGCCGTGGCCGATCGAGCGGGTCGTCGCCACGCCGGCGCCGAGCGACTGCACCAGCGGCGCCGGGTCGCGCACCTCGTAGACGCGCCAGTGGGTGTCGCTCCAGCGCGGGATCAGGTAGGGCGGGTCGCGCAGGATCAGGCGCCGCTCCGCCACCGAGGAGTAGTCGAGCGGCGCGTCGGGCAGCGCCACGTAGCGGATCGCGTTGTCGTGCAGCCAGGCGCGGTAGGCGCGGTCGGCGAGCCGCCCGTCGCGGTAGAAGATGTCGTCGCGCGTGGTGTCGAGCTGGCGCAGCCAGCCGCGCGCCAGTTCGAAGTCGGGCGCGAGGTGGGCCGACTCCCAGTGGTTCGCCGTCGGCGGCACCTCGATCCGCGCCGCGTCGCCGCCGTGGTCGCGCAGCCAGCCCGCGAGCGGGGCGAAGTAGGCGGCCTCGGTCGAGGGGTCGCCGACGCTGCGGGCGATCTGGTTGACGCTCGCGGTCAGCTGCCAGTAGAGGCCGCCGGCGACGAAGAGGGCGAGGAACCAGACGGGGACCTGCGGGCGGCGGGTCAGGATCACGGCGGCGAGCACCGGCCCGCCGAAGAGGGCGCCGAGGCGGACCGCGTTGCCGCCGACCGCGTTCGGCACCAGCCAGATCGCCGTCGCCGCCAGCAGGTAGGCGAGCAGCACGCGGCGCAGCTGGCGCTCCTCCTCGCCGAGGCCGCGGGTGATGTAGAGGGCCGAGCCGCACCAGAGCGGGATCGCTATATAGGAGCTGAAGGCGAACGGGAACTCGCCGGCGCCGGGGAAGGCGATGTTGGGGATCAACACGAGAGCCAGGGCAACAGATGCGACCCAGGCCGCTCGGCCGCGGGTCCTGTCATGGGGGATGGGGGGGTGCTGCGGGCGCGGTCGTCCTCGACCCCCCCATCCCCCATGCCACCCGCGGAAGAGGCGGTTGAGCTCGGCACCCGGATCGAAGGCTCCCGCCAGCAGCACCCCCGCCAGGAAGACTGCAGCTACGGGACTCGAGAGCGCGCAGGCGATTGAGGCGGATAGGGCGAGAGTCGGGCGCTCGATCTGGAGGGCGCGTAGGGAGGCCAGGGCGAAGACGACTCCCAGGGCGAAGGTGAGTTGGCCGTCGGCTAGGAGGGTCACTACGCCGGCGGCGAACCAGAGGGTTGCCCAGCGGGCGGCCTCGCCCCAGCGGTCGCGGACGAGGCGGTCGAAGAGGTAGGCGGAGGCGACCACGGCGAGCGTGCCGACCAGGCGCGGGCCGAGCAGCGCCGCCAACGGCGGGAAGAGGACGCTGTAGGTGAGGGTGTAGTGGCCGCCGTACCAGGAGCCGTTCCAGATCGCCAGGCCGCCGCGCTGGAACAGCTCGGTGCGGAACACCTGCGCGGCGAGGTCGCCGACCGGCGGGTTCCAGGCGAGCATCGCGGCAGCGAGCACGGCGCTGAGCGCGACGGCCGGAAGCCAGTCGGGACGGAGGAGCTGTGCGCTCTTGGACTGGTCCATGGGGGGCAGCGAAGGATATGGCCGCGGCATGCGACGATTTCAAGGGTGAGCGAGGAAATCCTGGTCGTACGCTGCGGCATCGTCCCCTACGCGGAGGCGCGCGTCGCCCAGCGCTGGCTGGAGGGCGCGCGCCAGGAGGGCGAGATCCCCGACGTGCTGCTGCTGCTCGAGCACACCCCCGTCTACACCCGCGGGCGCCGCTCGACCGAGGCCGAGCTGCCGATGCAGGCCGAGTGGTACGAGATGCAGGGGATCGAAGTCCACGACACCGACCGCGGCGGGCGCGTCACCTACCACGGGCCGGGGCAGCTGGTCGCCTACCCGATCGTCTCGCTCAAGCCCTACGACGACGATGTCCACGAGTACGTGCGGCGGCTGGAGCGGGTCGCGATCGAGGCGCTTGCCGCGCACGGCGTCGCCGCCGGCACGATCGACGGCCTGACCGGCGTCTGGACCAACCCGACCACCCGCCGACGGGACGCAAACGGTCGCATATCGACCGGATTCGGCCCATCGGCGGGGGAGGAGGCGCGGAAGATCGGGTCGATCGGGCTGCACGTCAGCCGTGGGGTGACGACGCACGGGATGGCGGTCAACGTCAACAACGACCTGCAGCCGTTCGAGTGGATCGTCCCCTGCGGGATCGACGACTGTCGCATCACCTCGCTCACGCGCGAGCTCGGCGCCGAGCAGGACCTCGGCGCTTTCGCCGCCACGGTCACGGCGCGCTACGCCGAGCTCTTCGCGCGGACGCCGGTGGAGACCGCGCCCGCGGCCCTCGGGCTCGACCTCGCTAGGCTCGGAGTGGCATGAGCGCACCGAGCGAGAGCAGCGCCACGGCGGACCCGGCCGAGCGCGTCCACGTCACCCGTTCGCGCGCCAAGCCGGGCGGGACCGCGGCCGCCGGCGAGGACGCGATCCCCTTCCGCCGCGCCCGCAAGCCACCCTGGCTGAAGGTGCCGGCGCCGGGCGGGCCGACCTACCGGCGGCTGAAGGCGGAAATCGGCAGCGACAACCTGCACACCGTCTGCGAGGAGGCCAACTGCCCCAACGTCGGCGAGTGCTGGGAGCGCGGCACGGCGACCTTCATGATCCTCGGCGACGTCTGCACGCGGCGCTGCGGCTTCTGCAACGTGCAGACCGGCGTGCCGAGCTGGAACGACCCGCTGGAGCCGCTGCGCGTCGCCAACCAGGTGAAGAAGATGGGCCTGCGCCACGCCGTCGTCACCTCGGTCGACCGCGACGACCTGCCCGACTACGGGGCGAGCGCCTTCGTCGGCGTGATCCGCTCGATCCGGATGCAGGCGCCGGGCTGCAAGGTCGAGATCCTCACCCCCGACTTCCGCGGCCAGGAGATGCCGCTGGCGAAGGTGATCCACGAGCGGCCCGACGTGTTCAACCACAACGTCGAGACGGTGCCGCGGCTCTACCCGAAGGCGCGGCGCGGCTCCAAGTTCATGCGCTCGGCGCGGGTGCTGCGGATGGCGAAGGAGATGGGCGGCGCCGAGGTCGTGACCAAGTCGGGGCTGATGGTCGGGCTGGGCGAGTCGTTCGAGGAGATGGTCGAGACCTTCGCCATCCTGCGCGAGCACCGCGTCCAGGTGCTGACCGTCGGCCAGTACCTGCGCCCGACCGAGAACCACCTGCCGGTCGAGCGCTACTGGCACCCCGACGAGTTCGCGGCGCTGGAGCGCGAGGCCTACGCGCTCGGCTTCGAGTCGGTCGCCTCCGGCCCCCTGGTCCGCTCCAGCTACCACGCGGACCAGAACCTGCCTCAGGCGAGCTCGATCCGCTCCGGGTTGGCGAGCTCGTAGAGGACGTCGAGCTCGCGGCCCTGCTCGATGCGGCCGAGGCGGCCGGCTGAGAACTTGCGCTTGGCCTGGAAGGGGGCGCTGCCCTTGGGCCGCACTTCGAGCGTCAGCTCGACCATCTGGTAGCCGGCAACCGAGCCGGGAGTGCCGCGGGCGTCGAGGATCGTCGCCTTGGCGCGTCCCTTGCCGGGCGGCGGCTTCTTGCGACGGCCGAACATCGGTTGGCGAGCCTATAGCCAGCCGGGTGCGGCGGCGGTAGGGTCGGGGCGACAACCGGGGAACGGCAGGCCGACCAGGAGCTGGCCGAGAAGCTCGCCAACGAAGGCGTCGACGGCACGGCGACGATCGTGCAGCTGCAGGCGACCGGCAAGCAGGTGAACATGCAGCCCAAGCTGCAGTTCGAACTGACGGTGGACGTGGGCGGCAGCCAGTCCAGCGTCACCCACACGCAGGTCGTCTCCCCCGCCCTGATCGGGCAGCTGCAGCCGGGCGCGCAGGTGCCGGTCAAGGTCGACCCGAGCGACCACTCGCAGCTGTTGATCGGGCTCGCCGGGTAGCTCGCGCGGGCGCGCTCAGGCGGAGACGGCGGCCGGCTCGCCGATCGGCAGCCAGCGGAAGCGGGCGGCGACGGCGGGCGGCGCGGCAGCGAGCTCGCGCTCGATCGCCTCGCGGCCCTGGCGGAAGTGCTTCCAGCCCTCGTAGTGGATCGGAATCGCCGTGCTGGGCTCGATCAGGCCGACCAGCTCGATCGCCTGGGCGGCGGTCATCGTGTAGTGGAGCGGGCCGGTGACCGGGAAGCGGACGCCGCCGAGGTGCAGCAGCGCGGTGCCGACGTCGAGCCGCTCGGCGACCTTGCGCACGCCGTCATAGAGGACGGTGTCGCCGGAGATCCAGAGCGCGCCGTGCTCCTGCCCCTCCCAGGAGATCGCGAAGCCGGCGACCTCGCCGACCAGCGGCCGGCTCAGCGGCGGGCCGTGGCGGCAGGGCGTCGCGACGATCTCCAGCGAGGGCCGTCCCGGCGCCTCGAGCCTGGTCGCCTGCCAGGGCGCCAGCCCGCGGGCGCCGTCGCCGAGCCGCTTGGCGCCGGAGACGGTGGTGACCACGGTACCGACCGACGGCAGCATCGCCCGCCCGGCCGGGTCGAGGTTGTCGTCGTGCTGGTCGTGGCTGAGCAGCACCGCGTCGATCGGCGCCAGCCGCTCGGCGGGCGTCGAGGGCTCGGTCAGCTTGCGCGACCCGGTCCCCCAGCCGAAGCGATACCGCCCGCCGGCAGGGTCAAAGGTCGGATCGGTCAGCAGCCGCCAGCCCCCGACCTCGATCAACACCGTAGGCCCGCCGATGTGGGTGAGGGTGACGTCGATGCGGAGGACCGTATCGCGCGGCGATGGAGCCAGCCGGGTTCGAACCGGCGACCTCCTGCTTGCAAAGCAGGCGCTCTTCCAGCTGAGCTATGGCCCCTCGCGGGAAAGTGTAGGGGCGCTCAGCGGGTGACGGCGCGTTTGTAGCGGTTGACGGAGAGGGCGGCGAAGAATGCGGCTATGCCGATCGCCCAGAGGGCCGCCTGCCAGACGTTGTCGCCGGCGGGGGCGCCGAGCCAGAGGGCGCGCATCGCGTCGACCGTGACCGTGATGGGGTTCACTTCGGCGAAGGCCTGGAGGATCATCGGCATCGAGTCGACCGGGACGAAGGCGGAGGAGATGAAGGTGAGCGGGAAGATCACGATGAAGCCGAACGCCTGTGAGGACTCGGGCGAGGACGAGACCAGGCCGACGAAGGCGAAGACCCAGGAGAAGGCGTAGCCGAAGAGCAGCATCAGGCCGATCCCGGCGGCGACGTCGGTGACCGGGGCGCCGAAGGAGAAGCCGGCGACCAGGCCGACGGCGATCATGATCGCCAGCGAGACGGTGTTCGTCGCGATGTCGGCGAGGGTGCGGCCGGCGAGCACCGCGCCGCGCGACATAGGCAGTGAGCGGAAGCGATCGACCAGGCCCTTCTTCAGGTCCTCGGAGAGGCCGAGCGCCGTGACGAAGCCGCCGAAGGCCATCGTCTGCACGACGATCCCCGGGATCAGGAAGTCGACGTAGTCGTAGCCGGGGGTGCTGATCGCGCCGCCGAAGACGTAGACGAAGAGCAGCACGAACATAATCGGCTGCACGGTGAAGGAGACCAGCAGGTCGGGCGCGCGCTGGATCCGCATCAGGCTGCGCCTGGCGAGGACCAGCGTGTCGCTGACGCTGTCGCGGAAGCCGCTCATGCTCCGCCGTCCTCCTCGGGAGGTGCGTCGGCGCCGTTCTCGGCTTCGCTCGCGGCGCGGCCGGTGAGGCTGAGGAAGACGTCGTCGAGGGTCGGCCGGTGCATCGCCACGTCGTCGATCCCGATCCCGGCCTCGTCGAGGCGGCGCACGGCGGCGGCGATCGTCCCCTGGCGCCGAGCGACCGGGAAGCAGAGGGCGCCGCTGGGCAGGACGCTGGGTGGCTCTGTGGCCAGCGGCGCGAGCGCGGCGGTCGCGGCCTCGGCCTGGTCGCGGTCCTCGAGCGTGAGGTCGAGCCGCTCGCCGCCGAAGCGGTCCTTGAGCTCGTCCGAGCTGCCCTCGGCGAGCAGCCGGCCGTGGTCGATCACGGCGATCCGATCGGCGAGCCGGTCGGCCTCGTCGAGGTACTGGGTGGTGAGCAGCACCGTGGTCCCCTGCGAGACGCGGTCTTCGATCGTCTCCCAGAGGTCGATGCGGCTGCGTGGGTCCAGCCCCGTGGTCGGCTCGTCGAGGAAGAGCACCGGCGGGCGGGCGACGAGCGCGGCGGCGAGGTCGAGGCGGCGGCGCATCCCGCCCGAGTAGGTGCGGACGAGGCGGTCGGCGGCATCGCTGAGGCCGAAGCGCTCGAGCAGCTCGGCGGCGCGGGTGCTCGGCTCGCCGCGGGGCAGGTGGTAGAGACGGCCGACCATCTCCAGGTTCTCGGCGCCGCTGAGGTTTTCGTCGACCGCCGCGTACTGGCCGGCGAGGCCGATCTTCGCGCGCAGCGCCGCGGCGTCGGCGGCGACGTCGAGCCCGGCGACGCGGGCGCTGCCGCTGTCGGCCCGCAGCAGGGTGGCGAGGATGCGGACCGCGGTCGTCTTGCCGGCGCCGTTGGGCCCGAGCAGGCCGAGCACGGTGCCGGCCGGGGCGTGCAGGTCGACCCCGTCGAGGGCGACGACCTTGCCGTAGGACTTGCGCAGGCCGCTGGCCTCGATTGCTGCGGCGTCGGAGCTCACAACCGCAATCTATACGGTTCGATTACGCGAGATCAGTCGTCGAAATCAAAATCCTTCGGGGGCTTCTGCTCGAACCAGAGCCGATCGGCCTCGGGGGCCTCCTCGAGGAACTCGGGCGTCTCCTCGAGCACGTCCTCCTCGCCCTCGGCGGGCCGCTCCTCGGCCGGGGGCGCGGGCTCCTCGGCGGCGGGGGCCTCCTCGGGCGGGGCGGGCGCCGGCGGCTCCGGTTCGGGCTCGGGCTCGCTCGGCGCCTCCAGCGCCTGATCAAGCTCGTCGGAGAGGCGCTTCTCGTCCCAGAAGTCGTCGTCCTCGTCATCCTCGTAGGTGGCCTCGTCCCCGCCGTCGGCCTCCTCGTCGTCGATCAGCTCCTGCTCGGCCTCCGCTTCGGGCGCGGCGGCGGCGAGCTCCTCCTCGAGGACGTACATCTCGGTCGGCTGCTCGGCGATCGCCTCGCGCTCCTCGGTGGTCGGGCCGGTGGGCTGGACCGGGGCGTCGGCCTCGGGGATCGTCTCGTGTTCCATCGCCGGCGACTCCTCCTCGACGGGCTGCTCGGCCTCGGCCGCGTCCTCGATCGGCTCAGGCGCCGGCGGCGCCTCCTGCAGGTCGGCCAGTTCGGCGCGGCGGCCGGGGTCGCCGGCCTCGGGCGCCTCGGGCTCCGGCGCGTCCGCGGCGGGCGCGTCCGCATCCGCGTCGAGGTCGGGCTGCTGCATGAATTCGGTCGGCGCCTCGGCGGCGGGATCCGGCGCAGCCTCCTCCCCGGGCCGCTCTGCGGCGCCGAATGCCTCGTCCTCAAGCTGCTGCAGCTCCGACGCGTCCGCGCCGTGTGACCGCTTCAGCTCAAGATGCTCTTTGATCGCGTCGTCGAGAATGCCCATTGGAAGCTCCCGGGAACCTAGAGACTATGCGGTTATCCTTGCATCTGCGAGGCCTTTGGGACGATCCTCCCAGCCAAGCACGCGGGGCTATAGCTCAGTTGGCAGAGCGCCTGGATCGCACCCAGGAGGTCGCCGGTTCGAATCCGGCTAGCTCCATCTACTGAAGTGGCTGCACGTGAGCGGCTTCGGTTTCTGAAGCGTCTCCAACCGCCCCTCTAAATGCACTCGATTTCGGGCACGAGTGCCCGAAATCGTGCCAATACGAAGGGATTGCCGACAATTCCGCCTCGCTTTGTAGCCTGGACGACATGGATTTGGGGGGCGACGCGAACCGCTTGCCGGCAGAGGCGCGCGCTCGGGTGTTGATCGATCGGCAGCTCGACAAGGCCGGCTGGTCGGTGCAGGACAAGCAGGCAATGAACCTTTTTGACTCCCAGGGCGTCGCTGTCCGAGAGGTGACGCTGAAGCCCGGCCACGGACGGGTGGACTACGTGCTCTACGTCGACCAGTCCGCCGTCGGCGTGATCGAGGCCAAACCGGAGGGGACCCCACTATCAGGCGTGGAGTGGCAGAGCGCGATGTATGCCGAGGGGCTGCCGCCGGACGTTCGCTTGGCGGCGCTCACGAAGGACGGGCGCCTCCCGTTTGTGTTCGAGGCCAGCGGCACCGAGACCCACTTCACCAACGGCTTTGATCCCGATCCTCGCGCGAGACGCATCTTCAACTTCCCACAACCGTCGACGCTGGCGGGCATACTGAAGCGGAAGGACGACGAATATCCGACCTGGCGAGGCAGGATCGGTGCTCTGCCGCCGTTGGACACGAAGCCGCTGCGCCCTTCGCAGATCGAGGCGATCAACGGCCTCGAGCTGAGCCTCGCCCAGCAGCGCTACGACCGCAGCCTCGTCCAGATGGCCACCGGCGCGGGCAAGACGTACACCGCCGTGACGCTGTCCTACCGGCTACTCAAGCACGGCGGCTTCGATCGGATCCTCTTCCTCGTCGACCGCAACAACCTCGCCAAGCAAACGATGGCCGAGTTCGAGAACTATCAGACCCCCGACGACGGTCGGAAGTTCACCGAGCTCTACAACGTCAACCGCCTGCGTCGCGGTCCGATGCCGGACGCGACCAGCGTCGCGATCTCCACCATCCAGCGGGTCTTCAAGGCACTACGCAACGAGGAGGTCGACGACAGCGACGACCCAGGGTTGGATGGCTGGGTGCCCGACACTCCGGTCACGGTTGCCTACAACCCAGACATCCCGCCCGAGACGTTCGACCTGGTCATCGTCGACGAGGCGCACCGCTCGATCTACGGCCAGTGGCGCGGGGTCCTGGAGTACTTCGACGCACACATCATTGGCCTGACGGCCACGCCAGGTAAGCAGACGTTCGGCTTCTTCAAGCAGAACCTCGTTTCGGAGTACACCTACCCGCAGTCGGTGGCCGATACCGTCAACGTCGACTTCGATATCTACCGGATCAAGACCCAGATCAGCGAACAGGGATCTCTCATCGAAGCCGGCACCGTCGTTCCAAAAGTCGACCGCCGTACGAGGACACAACGCTACGAGGAACTCGACGAGGACCTCGAGTACCAAGCCCAGCAGCTAGATCGGGCGGTCACCGCGACCGACCAGATCCGGACGGTGCTCCAGGCGTTCCGAGACCGGCTGTTCACCGAGATCTTCCCGGGGCGCTCGGTGGTGCCGAAGACCCTGATCTTCGCAAAGGACGACGCCCACGCCGAGGAGATCGTTACCCAGGTGCGCGAGGTATTCGGCAAGGGCAATGACTTTGCGGCAAAGATCACTTACAACGCGCGCAACGCCGAGCGCCAACTCGCCGCGTTCCGCACGAGTGCCGCGCTGCGCATCGCGGTCACCGTCGACATGATCGCCACCGGCACTGACGTCAAGCCGCTGGAGTGCGTCTTCTTCATGCGGGACGTTCGCTCACCGCAGTACTTCGAGCAGATGAAGGGGCGCGGCTCTCGCACGATCCCCGACGCGGACTTCCAGGCCGTAACGCCGGATGCGAGCGAGAAGACGCGCTTCGTGCTCGTTGACGCAATCGGCGTGACCGAGCACGAGTTTGTCGAGCCGCCCCTAAACCGTGTGAAGTCGATCAGCCTGGCCAAGCTGCTGGAGAAGACGGCGAACCTCACGATCACCGAGGACGAGACTGCGACCCTCGCTTCGCGCCTCGCGGCCTTGGAGGCGCAGATCACCCCCGACGAGCGCGCCGAGCTGGACCGGGTCGCCGGCGGTTCGCTGCGGGCCGTCGTGCGCCATCTCGTCGACGCGGTCGACACCGACGTACAGGCGAAGGCCGTCGAAGGTGCCGACGATCCCGGCGCCGCCCGCCAGCAGCTCATCGTCGACGCCATCCGCCCGCTGGCCTCAAACCCCGATCTGCGCTCCCGCATCCTGGAGCTCCGCCGCGCCCACGACCGCGTCATCGACGAGGTCTCCGCCGACACCCTCCTTGATGCCCACGGGGTCGTGGACACGAGCCAGGCGAAGTCGGTCGTCGAGTCGTGGCGGGCATACCTCGACGAGCACCGCTCCGAGATCACCGCGATCCAGCTACTCACCGAAGCGCGCGAGCAGCGCGTCTCCTATGACGACATCAAGGAGCTGGCCGACCGTATCGCCAGGCCGCCCTACAACTGGACGCCCGACCTCATCTGGAACGCCCACATCGCGGTCGAGCGTGACGGGCAGGGCCAAGCCGGCGCGCGCCGGACGCTCATGGACCTTGTGTCGCTCGTCCGCTTCGCGATTGGCGAGGACGACCAGCTCGTCCCGTACGCCGACCGGGTGAACGAGCGCTACGCCGGTTGGCTACTCCAGCAAGAACAGGCCGGGGTGACCTTTACCGATGCGGAGCGCTGGTGGCTCGACCGCATCGTCGAGGTCATCGCCGCGTCTGCTGGCATTGCCTCGGCCGATCTCGACAACCCACCGTTCAGCGAGAACGGTGGCGCCGACGGAGCCGTGCGCGACCTCGGCGACCGCGCGAAGACCCTTCTCGATGAGCTCAATGAGGAGCTCACGGCGTGACTTTTCCTGAGAGTGGCTGGCACACGGCAGCTCTTGGTGACGTCTGCGATGTGGCCCCGAGGGACGCCCCTCTTTCCCCGGATGTCCCTTTTGTACCGATGGATGCGGTGACTGTCGGAAAGCGTTGGCCGAGCTACTACGAGACGCGAGGCGCCCGATCGGGGGTCCGAGCTAAAGCTGGCGATATCCTGTTCGCCCGCATCACGCCCTGCCTTGAGAACGGCAAGCTCGCGCAAGTTCCGCCCGACCTCGAACGAGTCGGCGGCAGCACCGAGTTCATAGTGGTGCGCCCAGGCGACCTGGTGGACGGCGGTTATCTCTACTTCTGGTGCATGGAGCCCTCCGTGCGGTCGAAAGCGAAGGCACTGATGGCGGGTGCGACTGGCCGGATGCGCCTTGGGGCGGCTGATCTCGCCCAATTCCAGATCCCACTCCCTCCACTGGACGACCAGCGGCGGATCGTCGAGCTCCTCGAGGATCACCTCTCCCGCCTCGAAGCCGCCCACGCATACCTAGGAACCAGCCAGCGCCGGCTGGACGCGATGGAACAGGCGGCTCTGGCGAACTGTCGAGACGGCGAGCTTCGACCGCTCGCGGACGTCACTGAGATTCAAAGCGGTATCCAGAAGCAGCCAAAACGTGCCCCGCGAGATAATGCGCACCCCTTTTTGCGAGTTGCCAACGTGACTGCACGTGGCCTTGAACTCGATGACGTTCATCGGATCGAGTTGTTCAACGACGAGCTCGACCGCCTCAAGCTGCAGGCAGGCGACCTCCTCGTTGTCGAGGGCAACGGGAGCCCCTCGCAGATCGGTCGAGCGGCGCTATGGGATGGAAGCATTGCGGACTGCGTCCACCAGAACCACCTCATCCGAGTGCGACCGATGGACCGGCTGCTTCCCGAGTACCTCGAGGCCGTCTGGAACTCGCCGGAGAATCGTTCGCGACTCACCCAGGTCGCGAGTTCCAGCAGTGGCCTTCATACGCTCAGTGTCTCGAAGCTGAAGCAGTTGTCCGTGCCGGTCCCAAGCATCGCGCGGCAGCAGGAGCTTGTGGACGAGGTAGCAGGGATAACGGATATCGGAGCCCGGCTCGGAGCATCCATCGCGACGGCCGCCCAGAGAAAGAAGGCCCTCCGCCGTTCCCTCCTCGCCGCAGCCTTCGCCGGCCAGCTCACCCATGTGCCAGCGACCGCGTGAGAATGCGCCCGTGACCGAATCGCGCCGCCTCGTCTCCAAGCTCGTCGCCGGTAGCAATGTCCTCCGGGATGCGGGCGTCAACATGTTCGAGTACACCGAGCAGCTCACGTTCCTGCTGTTCTTGAAGATGGCCGAAGAGCGCGCGACGCGCCCGCTGAATCCGGAGCAAGTCGTTCCCGAGAAGTACTCCTGGAACCAACTGGTCGGGCTATCCGGCGAGGAGCTTGAAGACACCTACAACCACGTTCTGCGCGGATTGGCTAGTCAGCCCGGCGTGCTCGGCACGATCTACCGCAGCGCGCAGAACAAGATCACCAACCCGTCCCACTTGAAGACGCTGATCGTCGACTACCTCGACAAGGAGAACTGGTCGGCAGCCGGAGCGGACATCAACGGTGACGCCTACGAGGAGTTGTTGGAACGCAGCGCCGGCGACACGAAGACGACTGCCGGGCAGTACTTCACGCCGCGCCCGCTCATCAAGGCCATCGTCGACGTCGTGCAGCCGACCGTCGCCGACCGAGTCGTCGACCCGGCTTGCGGATCCGGTGGGTTCCTGCTCGCCGCCTACGCTCACGCCACTCGCGATGCCACCGCGTTGACGCCACCTGAGCGCGAGCACCTGCGCACGACCTTTGTCCGTGGGGTTGACATCGGCGCCACCACCTCCCGCTTGGCGTCGATGAACCTGCTGCTGCACGGCCTCGGATCGATCACCGGCGACGCGCTCGTAGACCAGAAGGACGCGCTGATCGCTGACCCCGGCGAGCGGTGGAGCGTCGTCCTCGCCAACCCGCCGTTCGGGCGCAGCTCCAGCACCGACGTTGGAAATGGAAGCGACGACGCTACGGAGATCTTCCGTCAGGACTTCGTCGTCACGACGTCCAACAAGCAGCTGAACTTCCTGCAGCACATCATGACCATCCTCGACACCAACGGCCGCGCCGGGGTGGTGCTGCCGGACAACGTCCTGTTCGAGGGCGGAGCCGGCGAGACGCTGCGCCGCAAACTGTTGACCGCCTTCGACTTCCACACGCTGCTGCGCCTGCCGACCGGGATCTTCTACAAGCCCGGCGTGAAGGCAAACGTCTTGTTCTTCGACAAGAAGCCGGCCGCCGAGCAGCCGTGGACGCAGCGCCTCTGGGTCTACGACCTGCGGACCAACAAGCACTACACGCTGAAGAAGAGGCCGCTGCGCCGCGAGGACCTCGACGACTTCGTCTCGTCCTATCTGCCGGGGCGTCCGCGCGACGAGCGCGCGGCGTCCGAGCGCTGGAAGCCGTTCTCCTACGACGAGCTCATCGCTCGCGACAAGGTCAACCTCGACATCACCTGGCTTCGCGACGAATCCCTCGAAGACGCCGACGACCTGCCAGCACCCGACATCATCTCTCGCGAGATCGTTGAAGACCTCACCGCCGCACTTGCCGAGTTCGAGGCTGTCGCCGCGGCACTCGAGGCGAAGAGCAGCTGATTTGCGCGTTGGCTGACCGTTGGTTGGCTCCAACCGCCTTTGGGGCAATTTCGGGCGAATTTTGTCCTCGGGGGGGGAGAGGTTGCCCTCTGCCAGCCCTTTACCGGTCGTGACCATGTCCGAGCCAGGAATCCGAGTTGTCTCTCAGGCGCTGATCGAGGAGTTGATGGGCGCGGTCGTCGCGGTCGACATCGTGCTCCAGACGCTGATGGGCCTGCCGGCGGACGCGCTCCCCGGCGAGGAAAAGTCCGACGCGATACGCGAGCTGCTGACAGCGAGTGCCTGCCGCGAGGTGGAGGCGGTCGGGGAGGAGGCCTGCAGGGAGGCAATCGCGCTTATCGAGAAGGTCATCGACCGGATCGCCGACGACGCCCGCGCCGCTGCGGACTTGGCAGGGGCGACGTACCTCCGAACCTGCTGAGGCGCTCAGCTGGTTCGCGCCCGGTCTGTCGGACTCCGCTACGCGTGCGAGCGCCAACGCTGTGCCTCGGGGTCCCAATGGCCGCCAGCCTCCGATCGAAGCACTGGGTCGAGTAGCCGAGCAGCCGCGGCGTGGCCCGTCTCGATGTTTACCGCGACTCCAATCTCGCGAGCTAGCACCGCGTACGGCACCGCCCACGACGACGGTGGCGACGGTATGGCGTTCGGGAGCGGCTGGCGGGCGCGCTGCTCGAAGGTGGTTGCGAGCTCCTCGCGGAGGCGCGCGGCGTCGATCTCGGTCAGCTCGCCAATTAGCACGAGGTCGACGAGATCCTTGACCCGGGTGCTCTCCCGCTGGTCTCGTCCGAAGGCGCCGGTGTAGGCGTGGAACTTCTCGGCAACGTGCTGCTCGAGCGAGATGACCGGCAGCTGCAGCGCTGCGACGTCGGCGAACTCCAGCGAGTTCGCGCCGAAAAGCGGCTCCGCCTGAATTGGCGCCGCTTCGCTGAACGCGACATCCACTGGGAACTGCTCGAACCGGCGACCATCGAGGTCGGCGCGAACCGTGTAGCGGACGGCATGGAATCCGGTGGCAGCGTCAAGTGCCGGCGTGCGGCGAACCTCAAAGACGAAGAAGTCGCCGAGGTCGATGTGGGTGGCGGCCTCCAGATGCTCGGTTGCGGCTTCCTCGTCGTCGGCTCGCCCGAGGTCGATGTCCTTCGTCGTTCGGGCGCGAAGCCCAAGGCGTAGCTCCAGTGCAAACGCGCCCTTGAGAGCCCAGCCACTCGACTCCGAGGTCGCGAGCCTGGCGAGGAAGCGCTCGAAGGCCACGTGCTTGCGCAGGCGCAGCAGCGCGACGCCGGTCGCCTCGGCTTCGTTCTTCAAGCGTTGCTCGAGCGCGGTGCGGAACGCGTTTGCCGTTTCGTATCTCATGGGCTATCCATCCTTCTCCGCGGCGCGGCGGATGAGATCGGCGACGCGACCTCCGCGCCGATCGGCTCGGAGGAGAAGCGAACGACGGGTCGTCAGGCCCTCGTACAGCGCCTGGCGCACAGCCATCTCGATCTGCTCGGGAGCCGTTCCGGCGGTGGCCGCGTCGAGGATCGACCGGACCGGGTCGGTGACGCGGATGCCTTCGCGGGAGACGACTTCGGACGGCTCAAGGGGCTTCGTAGTCGTGTGCAGGGTCACCCCCGGGAGCCGCCTGAGCCCACGGTCGTCGCGATCGACCAGAAGATGGACGCTGTTCGGGATCACGTCCGAAAGTTCGTGAAGGTCGAGTGCGCTCTCGTGGGAGACGACGGCTCGCTCGGCCCCGACGGCGAGCCACTTCGCCCGCACGTCCTCGTGGGGGGAGTCCGGGTAGCCGCGCAGCCGGTACAGGCCACGGCGAATGTGCTCGTATCTCCCGGAGCGAACGTGGTGGGCGAGCAGCTGCGGGCTGAAGCCGGCTTCGCTCGCCTGCCGCGAAGTGAAGTAGCCGTCCTGGCCGTAGGAGACTTGGTTTAGGGCGACCGCGTCAGGGGACTGGATGTCAGACATAGATAAAGCATAGCTATATCTAGCTATGACACTGGTAGGCGTCGGTCATTTCCAACCGCCCTGCGCAAATTTCGGGCACTTCTCGCCAGGAGTGCCCGACTCCCTGCATATCGCCGCATATCCCTGCGTATCTGCTGCGAAATGCCCGTGCGCCGAGTGGTCGCGGAGTAACGGCTAATTCCCTGCTAATCGCAGACTTCTGAGACTACCGCTCCGATTTCGCCTCGTTGGATCGCACCCAGGAGGTCGCCGGTTCGAATCCGGCTAGCTCCATCGCTTGAACATGGCGCTGGGGGGCGCACGCCTTCAGAATGCGCTCAGCAGCTCGACGTCGTCCCCGTCGGCGAGGGCGCGAATGCCGGCGTCGAAGGTAACGAGACGCATGCCGGACCGGCGGGCGAGAGTGAGCAGATGCGCGTCGGTCACCTGGCGATAGCCCGAGACCTCGGGCACATCGGAGTCAATGATCGAGACTTCATCGACGAGAAATTGATGGCCATCGAGGTCGCGGAGTGCGGTGAGGACGCCGCGGGCGGCACCGATCCCGATCGCGCTTGGCAGAGCCTTGGGGTTGGATGAGACGCGGACGAAGCCGCTCTCGGTGATCGGACAGGTCGCCCACCCCTTCGGCCCCTCGGCGGCGAACCACTGGCGCATCGCCGCATGGTGGACGTGGGAGTCCCAGGCCAAAGCGACGAGGGCGTTTACGTCAAGCAGGGCCACTACGGGCCGTCAGTCTTCTTCGAGGCCGCGACGAACCATCTCCGGGGTGATCGGCGGCGTTCCCTCGGGAACGCGTATCACCGGCAGACCGCCGGCGACCTCGACCCGGGCCGGGGTCAGGCCACGCCGGGCGAGTTCGGAGATAACAGCGCCCAGGGAGCGGTGCTCCCCAGAGGCCAGCTCACGAGCGGCAGCAGCCACATCGTCGTCGATGTTCAGCGTGGTTCGCATTCGTAGTGATGCTATCGCATCAGCGCATCATCCTCGGGAACCGAGGGTCTGCGGCGCGGAGCATGTCGCCAGAAGCGGACGACCACAGCCGAGAGACCGCTCGCCTTCCTCGCCCGCCGGGTCAACGCGGCATCTCCGGCCGGCAAGAAGACGAGGTGGGCCAGGTCGGCGCAGCCCAGGCACAGCGGTCCTTTGTCCCGTCGGGGATGGTGGCCCAACTTGGCAGCACCACGCCGGTTCGCTCCGTACCCTCGAGCCGCATGCTGGGGAAGCTGTCGCAGATGCTCGACAAGGCCGTCGCGGGATTCGCGTCGACGCCCTCCTACGAGCGCGGCCTCGCCTATCTCGAGACGATGCGGGAGCTGTACGCGGAGTGCGGTCGTCCGGAGGATTTCGACGCCTACGTCGAGGAGGTCCGCACCACCCACAAGCCCAAGCGCAACTTGATGAAGCTGATGACCGCGCTCGACCCGGTAAAATCGACATCGTGACCGATCGCGCTCAGATCGCCGCCAGCGTTGCTGGGTCGTTACGCCTGGAGGGACTCGAGCCCACCGGACCGGTTCGTGAGCTCGCCGACCTATGGGTCCGGGGAGACGCCACTGACGCCGACCTGCGCGAGGCCGCGCGTCGCCTGCTTGCCCGCGAGCCGCTCGAGGGGTTGATCGCCGCCGTGGCGACGAACGGTGCGGCGCGACACGTGTGAGCGACGACCCGTACGTCTACCCCGGCACCGAAGTCCTACGAAACATGCCGGGCATCCGCAATGCCGACGAGCTCCAGAGGTTCGAAGCACACCTGACGTTCCTGAACGGCCTGCAACTCCTCCACGAGCCGATCGCCGGCGAGTACGACCTCGCACATCTTCGAGCCTTCCACCAGTATCTGCTATCGGCTCGACTGGCAGCTCGTCGACCCGCAGGCCAACGCCGACGCCTCGATTGTCACCATGCAGGGTGACGAGGCGCCGATGCGGAACCTGCTGGACGAGATCGCCAAGCCGATCGGCTAGGCCGCAGGGAGGATGCCGGGAGGTCAAGAGAGGGGAGGCAAGAAGGACGAGACCGCCTCGACACGGGGCACGCCCTGCGCCGTGGGACTGGTCGAGGTCACCGATGGGCAACTCGGCGAACGACACCGCTGGCTGATCCGGCCGCCGGTCTTTGAGTTCTCGCCGTTCGATGTCGCGCTGCACGGGATCGGGCCGGAGATGTGCTGCGACGCGCCCACCTGGGCAGAGAGCCTCGAACAGATCCTGGCGGTAGTGGCAAACCGGCCGCTCGTCGCGCACAACGCGGGGCTTTCGATCTCGGCGTGGTCCGCGATGCCTGCGAGCTTTGCGAGCTTGAGTGGCCGCAACTCGAGTATGCCTGCACCCTGGTGGTCGGCCGGCGCGTGTGGCCGGGGCTCGCGACCTACAGCCTTCCGTTCCTTGCCGCGCACCAGCAGGGCGAGCAAGGACGAGAGCGTCGCTCGGGGCTTGTCCGCGATCGACGCCACCAGCCGTTCGCGCTGGTTGAGCGCGACGACGTCCGCCGGGATCCCGTGGGATCCCGGCGGAGGCCGCCTGCCGCTGAGCCGGGCGCTCGCGTCCACTACGTCCGGGTAGCGGCGCCCGTTCGGCGCTCAGCTCAGCCGTTGACCCGGATGTTCACCGGCTGTTCTGCTTCATCCGCGCCGACGACGGTCGTTGTGCCGACCATGGTGCCGTCGGTGCGCGTCCCTTTGCCGTTGAATTTGCAGAAGAGGCCGTCTTTGGTCACCTCGTAGGTCAGGCCGCTGATTTCCGGCGTGACCTCGATCGCACCGTGGCCTTCAACACTGGTGTTTTCGTAGCCGACCGTGCTGAGCCCGGTCTGCGCCGGGATCTCGATCGCGCAGAAAGCGGCCGTAATGGTTATCGCTTCCCCTTCGGGGCATTCGATCCGCGCTTCGTGGTTGAGCGTCCCCTGATACATCACCGTGCACCCGTTGGCATCGACGGTCGCATTCAGGTAACTGAACGCTTCGCACCCGGAGTAGGAAGGAGCGAGCACCAGCGGCTCCCACTCTTCTGACAGCGAGCCGGTCGACGCGACTTCGCATTCAACAGCACCGGCTTCGGTGCCGAAGACTTCACCCATCCCTTGGCTGCCGCTCAGCTCAACCGGGTAGGTTTCGGCCTCGAAGATCGAGTCGTAGACCCCTTCTCTCAGCGAGAGGTCCTGGGCCTCTTCTCCGCTGTTCTCAGCGCTCAGCGTCCAACTGCCCAGCAGCTTCCCGCTTGCTAACGTTTTGTTGTTGTACCCGCTGCAAAAGGACGGGCCGGTGGAGTAGGTGAGCGATTCGGTCAGCGAGGTCATCTTCACCGTGCTCGGGCTCCCCGCGACGGTTTCATATTCAGCCTCTAGGCCGCCTTGCGCCGGGATCGAGATCTGACAGAACCCGACCTGGACGGTCATCGGGCCGCAGCCCTCGGGGCCGATCGCGTAGGTCTCCCAGTAGGGGTTGGGTTCGACCTGGCATTCGTTGGCTTCGATCTCGTGCCAAGAGCTGAACGACTGGCACTCGCCGCTGAAGTCCGCGGCGAAGCTCTGCGCCTGGCCTTCGATGCTGCCGGCCAGGCTCGTGTCGCAGTCGACCGCGCCCACAACCGTTCCCAGGACCTGATATTCGCCGGTCTCGCCGCTGAGCGAGGCCGGGTACTCCTGCGCTTTGAGCTTCGCCGGTGTCGCCGATGCCACTCCGGCGAACGCGGTCAAGCTGAGGACGGCGGCAAAAGCCGCGCCCAGGATGCTTGCCTTTTGCACTCTGTGTTTCATCTGGGTAACCTCCAGTTACCTGACGGGGGAGACCCCGCCGGGTCATGGCGTCGGGGTTTTCAGGATTGCCTTTTCTGGGCCCCGGCGCCTCTTGATATTGGACGAGACACTCTCACCTCATTGTCACGGTGTCAATTGCCAGGAGCGGCTTAACCGGATCGTTCAACAAGCGCCGGCGAGTAACGCCGCGGTGTAGGAAAGCGGTGTGAGGGCTGCGTGTGGGGTCGGGCGGCTGGCGCGGAAGTCATGACGTCCCCGATCGGGACGCCCTCACGAGGCTTTTCGCGCAGGGCGAAGCGAGGGATGTGGCAAGTGGTCAAATGAGGTGAAGGGGCGCGGCCGAGGAGCCGTGCCGCAGGTCAACCGGCCGGCGCCGGCAGCGCGCGCAGCCGTGCGAAGGCGGCGGCGAGCTCTTCGGCCCAGGGCCAGCGGCGCTCCAGGCGCAGGGTGGCGCGGCGGGCGTGGAAGGCGAGGCGCCCGGCGGTGTGCAGGGCGCAGTAACGCAACCGCTTGGGCTCGAGGCCCGAAAGCTCGCCGCGCAGGAGCAGCATGTCCGCCCAGGCGACCAGCGCCCCGGCGATCAGCACCAACTCCATCCAGACCGCGTTCATCTGGAAGTCCGCGAAGGGGAGCAGCTCCAGCCCCATCTGCTTGGCACAGCGAATGCGGTCCTCGCAGCGGGCGCGGGCGCGGTGATCGCGCTCCAGATCGACGGCATCGCCCACAGTCCAGACTCCACGCCGTTTCCTCGACGCAATTCCTGGCGCGTGGCAGCGGACGCAGGAGGGGCTGGCGCAAGCAACGCGCGGCGAGGGGACGTCGCTCGACGAGCTGGCCTGAGTGGCGCAGGTATTCGTCACCCCGCAGGCGCTGCGGGACGTTGACGAGGCGATCTCGGCCCTCAACCCATCAGATCGGGTCTACGTCGTCGCGATGCACGATGGTCGCGCTGCGACGTCGGCGACGGCAGCGCTCAAAATGCCCCTGAGCGAGAATGCCGCCGATGCCTGACCAACTGCCGATCCTGCTCTTCGCCACTCCGGCCGAGCTCGAGGCCTGGCTGGAGGAGAGCCACGCCGAGTCCCCGGGGCTCTGGCTGAAGATCGCCAAGAAGGGGACCGAGCCACCGAGCGTCACCTATGCCGAGGCACTGGAGCTGGCGCTCTGCTTCGGCTGGATCGACAGCCAGAAGCGCGGCCTCGACGAGCGCCACTTCCTGCAGCGGTTCACGCCGCGCCGTCCCGGCGGCCGCTGGTCGAAGATCAACCGCGGGAAGGCCGAAGCACTGCTCGCAGCCGGCGCGATGCGGCCGGCGGGGCTGGCCGAGGTGGAAGCGGCCAAAGCCGACGGTCGCTGGGAGGCCGCCTACGAGGGCCAGCGCACGGCGTAGGCGCCCGTCTAACTCACGGACTCTGGCGCGTCGAGATAGCCGAGATGACGGCATTGCCGAAGTAGGTCGTCCACATAACCATGAGCATCGGCCGCGGCGGCGTCCAGGTCGCCGCCCGGCTCGCCATCGAACTCGGCGGCCCGAAGCGGGCCATGACTCTCCGGCAAGCCGAAATCCGAGGCGAGCTTGAGCAGTGCCTCACCCACGATCCCGGGGTCGGTCTCGATGTGGGGTCCGAGCCGCTCGACAATGTCGGCGATGCCTCCCGGCCAGCGGCGTAGGACGTAGACGAGGTCGAAAGCGTCCTCGGTCGCCATATTCCGTCCCGGGGATGGGCGGCAAGAGGAAGTCGATGGTGACCTTCAAGGATCCAAGTTTCCAACGCTGCGGGGTGGGATTGCCGTTGCTGTTCTGGTCGGGTCCGAAGCCCTCTTGGCGGAGGCGCTCGCTGAGCTCGGCGTACTGCTCGTCGTCGAACAGGGCGATCGCGAGACCTATGTCCAGGTCGTTCGTTCCGGGATGACCGGCTTCGGTTTCAGGGTCGGGACCATGCCATCCGTTCGGCACGCAGATGGTCGGCTGCTTCCTTCGATCGTTCGGGCAGGCTCAGCAGGTCGAGGTAGGCCTGCACTGGCGCGACGCACGGGAGTCCGTCGAACTTCTCCCCGCCGGCGAAGACGCCATCGTCGTCAGGTCCAAGGAGCTGGACATTCGCGCCTTTCTCGCCGAGGCGCATCTCCGTCTCTTCGGCGACCAGATGCGGATCGCCCTCCACATAAACACTGGTGAGACGGAAGCGGGCGAAATGCGACATCGTCCAGGCCGCCGGCAGTCCGGTAAATGCATGGACGACGTTCGCGTCGACTAGTCGCCCCTCGAGCACCCGGGAAACCTGTATCCCATCGCCGCTCAGATGCCCGAAGACCCTCTGGTGTCGGTCGAAGCGATAGTCCTGCGCCCATGCGTCGAGGAGAAGGCCCGGGTCGCGCGGCCGCAGGTCCCGCTCGTGGCGTTGGAGCAGGGCCTCATCGTCGAGCCTCCTGACGATCCGCGAAACGTTCCCGTCGTCGAGGCCGGTGGCTTCCGCCAGATCCTTCTGGCGCCACCACCGGGCGGGGTCAAGTAGGAGGGTTCTCGTGATGCGGGCGCTCTTGGAGGCAAAGGGAGATGATGGTCGACCGGCGGCGCGCATCCGATCGGGCTGCCCCTGAACTCGAACGAGGAGACCCTCCTCGCGGATATGGGCGTTGCCGGCGAGATCCAACCAATTGAGCCCTCGGCGGTCTGCCGTCTCGGCTCCGGCCTGAGACATAAAAGGGACGACGAGAATCGGGATGAAGCCCTCGTCCTCAAGATGTTCGAGTTGGGCCGCGGCGCGGTCAACCTGGCCTGGACGACTCGAGTTCTTTATCTCAATCGCCCAACGTCGGCCCCGCGTGTCACCGGCCAACACATCGCTCCCCCGGTCGTGTCGCTTCTCGTCTTGGTAGAGGTCGACCTGTTCCTCGTCGAGCACATCTGCGAGCAAGGACGGCAGGAGTCGGAAAGCTTCCCTCTCGATCGTTCGGGCGTTGTTCTGCATAAATAACCCCACCTGTTGTTCTCGGCAGGAGGACTATTTTGCACAGGTCAGGTTGACGACGAACGCTAGGTCGTCGTCGGGCGCAGGCGCGTCTTTTCGACCCGGGCGAGCTTGCGTTTTAGGCGCTGGAGCTGTTTCTCCTGGGCCGGCGAGCGGTCGAAGCGGGGGTGGGCGATGTTCTCGGTCTCTTCGGGGTCGGTCTTCAGGTCGTACATCTCCCACTGCGGCCGCTTCGGGTTTTCCTTCGCCACGTCGTAGTACTTCGCCAGCTTCCAGCGCCCTTCGCGGATGCTGACTATGTGGTTTGGGGGTTTCGGGTAGGGCGGGCTCTTCTGCCCCGACTGGTAGTCGTCGTAGGTGAAGACGACGTAGTTCTGGGTCGACTTGTCCTTGCCCGGCCGCAGCACCAGCGAGGAGTAGTCGACGCCCTGCCAGTTGGCCCGCGCCGAGCCCGGCGCCTTCGCCAGGCTCGCCAGCGTCGGCAGGAAGTCGACGTGGGAGACCATCGCGTCGGTGCTCAGCGGCCGCGGGTAGAGGCGCGGGTTGGAGTAGACCAGCGGGACCCGGATCGCCTCCTCGTAGAAGTTGAAGTTCTTCTGCCGCATCCCCCCGTGGGTCAGCCCCATCTCACCGTGGTCGGCGGTCCGCACGATCAGCGTGTCGTCGAGCAGGCCGGTCTCTTCGAGCTTGTCGAGGACGTTGACCACGTAGCTGTCGGAGGAGCGCATCAGGTTGCCGTAGAAGTTCAGGTAGCGGCGTTTTTCGGCTTCGCTGCTGGGCTTCCCGGTCAGGTTGAAGATCTTCAGGAACTCCTCCTGGGCGGTCGGCTTGGTCTTCAGGCTTTCGCCGTTGGTCGCCGGGACGCCGATCTCGCCCTCCAGCCAGGTAGCGTCGTAGCCGGCTTCTTCGAAGGTCCGGCTCGGGTAGAAGAGGACGTCGTGGGGGTTGACCAGGGAGATCACCATGAAGAACGGCTGCTCCTGGGCGGCGTTGGAGCTGAGGTACTGCAGCGCCCCTTCGTCCGCGCCTTCGCCCTGGGAGTCGATGAAGCGGCCGTCGTTGTCGACATAGCCGCCGCCGGCCTCGGGGACCGTCTGGTTGGCGCCCGCGTCCGGCGGGTTCCAGCGGTCGAAACCGTACTTTTCGAGGTCCGCCGGGACCGCGTGTTCTTTTTCGGCCGGCTTCGAGCAGTGCCACTTGCCCTTGTAGATGACGTTGTAGCCGGCGGCCCTCATCACCGTGGCGAGGTTCGGCAGCGCCGGGGGCGGCGGCAGCTCGACCTGCGCTTCGTATTCGGGGTAGGGCATGTCTTCCTCGAGCGTGTACTTGACCCCGTGCTGGGCGGGGAAGAAGCCGCTCATCAGGGTCGAGCGCGCCGGCGAGCACATGCAGGCGTTGGTGAAGGCGCGTTCGAAGCTGATCCCGTGCCGGCGCAGCCGCCGCATCCCCGGCAGGTTCCGGCGCAGCCACGTGGCCGGGAAGTGCTGGATCGCCCGTTCCTGGTCGGTGAGGATCAGCAGGACGTTCATCCCGGCGACGCTGCGGCCGGCGCCCTTGCCCTTGGCGCCGAGCGCCTCCGCCCCGCTCTGCGCCAGCAGCGCGGCCGCCGCCGCTCCCGCCCCGGTGCCGAGCAGCTGCTTGCGGGTGAGGCCCGCCTCGCGGCGCTCCGAATCGGTCATCTCTTCCTCCTGAAGACGTTGACGGCATTGCTGGCGAAGGAGGTCGAGTAGACGGAGCGGCCGTCGGGGCTGACCGCGATCGAACTGACGCCGCGCAGCGCCCGCCCGGTGCCGCAGCCCGGGACCCGGCGCGCCGCCAGGCAGCCGGCGCGGCCCGCCTTCTGCGCGAGGAAGCCCGATTCGCGGTCGCGGTCGAGGACGTCGATCGCGCCGCTCTTGAACGCGGCGAGGTAGACGCTGGAGCCGTCGGGGCTGACCGCGACCCCCTCGGGGGCGATCATCTCGCGGCCGAACGAGCAGCCGACGGAGCGCAGGTAGACCATGCAGGCGTGGGTGCCGGGCTTCTGCGTGAGCAGGCCGGCGGCGGAGCGGCCGAACGAGGTGACCGAGTTGCTGAACAGCGAGGTGACGTAGACGTCGCGCCCGGCCGGCGCGATCGCGACCGCGTTGGCGCCGCTCAGCTGCACCCCGGTCGTGCAGCCGGCGAGCGGGATGTCGACGATGCAGCCGCTGCCGTCGCCCGGCTGGGAGAGGGCGCCCGTCGCCGGTTCGCGGACCAGCTCGGCGACCGAGCTGGAGAGCGCACCGGCGACGTAGACGTTGGCGCCGTCGGGGCTGACCGCGAGGCCCTCCGGCGCGCCGAGGGCGACGGCCGGCGCGCAGCCTTCGATCGCTTCGGCGATGCAGCCACTCGCATCGCTCGCCTGGTAGAGGACGCCGTTCCGCGCCCGCTGGAAGATCGCGACGGCGTTGCCGAAGAAGGAGCCGGCGTAGACGTTGGCGCCGTCGGGGCTGACGGCGACGACGTCAGGCGCGACCAGGGCGCGGCCGGCGGAGCAGCCCGGGATCGGGACGCCGGAGAAGCAGCCGCTGCCCGGCGGCAGCTGAGTCAGCGCGCCGGTCGAGGTGTTGCGACGGAAGGCGGTGACGGAGTTGGCCGCGCGCGAGGTCGCGTAGAGGAAGCGGCCACCGGGGCTGAGCGCGACCGAGTTCGGGCCGTCCAGCCCGAGCGCCCGACCGCAGCCGTTGCTCGCTTTCGCCGCGACGCAGCCGCCCGTGCCGGCGGGCTGGGTCAGCGCCCCGGTCTTGCGGTTGCGGGTGAAGATCGCGATCGCGTCGCTGCGCGAGGAGGCGACGTAGACGTTGCGGCCGTCTTCGCTGACCGCGATCGCCCGCGAGCCCATGAACGGGCCGGCGCCCGCGAGCGCGCGGGCGGTCCCGCAGCTGCCGGCGCTGACCGAGCGGTCGACGAGGCAGCCGCGCTCGCCTGGCAGCTGGGCCAGGCGCCCGCTCGCCGCGGCCGCGGTCCGCCCCGGCTTCGGGGCCTTCGCGCCGAGTGCGCCGCCGGGCAGGAGCAACGCCAGCAGCGCGGGAAGCAGGACGACCGCCGCAAACGCTGATGGGCGCGCGCCCGGGTAACTCAACACAGTCACTGTACGCCGCATCAAGGACAGCCGCGAGGGACGCGGCCGGCCCGGCGCTCAGTGGGTCGCCGTCAGCTGGCCGGAGAGGGTCTGGTGGAGCTCGCCGCTGCGCTCGTTCAGGCCGGTGATCGTGAGCTCGACGTCGTGGCGGCGGTAGTGGCCTTCGATCGCGTCGAGGGCGGCGATCGCCGAGGCGTCCCAGAGGTGGGCGCGGGAGAAGTCGATCATCACCCTGGGCGGGTCGCCGGCGTAGTCGAAGGCCTCGATCAGCTCCTGGTCGGAGGCGAAGAAGACCTCGCCGTGGACCGAGTAGAGGCAGCTCGTGCCGTCCGGGTCGACGACGCGGTCGACCTCGACCAGGTGGGCGACGCGGCGGGCGAAGACCGCCATCGCGGTCAGCACGCCGGCGGCGACGCCGATCGCCAGGTTGTGGGTGGCGACCGTGCCGGCGACGGTGACGAGCATGATCACCGTCTCCCCGCGCGGCATCCGGCGCAGCGTCGCGGGCGCGACCGAGTGCCAGTCGAAGGTGGAGACCGCGACCAGGATCATCACCGCGACCAGCGCCGCCATCGGGATCACCGCGACGACGCCACCGAGCCCGACCACGAGGACGAGCAGGAAGGCGCCGGCGGAGAAGGTCGAGAGCCGCGTCCGCGCGCCGCTGGTGCGCACGTTGATCATCGTCTGGCCGATCATCGCGCAGCCGGCCATGCCGCCGAACAGCCCGGTGACGACGTTGGCGATCCCCTGCCCGCGCGACTCGCGGTCCTTGTCGGAGCCGGTCTCGGTGATGTCGTCGACCAGCTTCGCCGTCATCAGCGACTCGAGCAGGCCGACCGCGGCCAGGGTCAGCGAGTAGGGGGCGACGATCGCCAGCGTCTGCAGCGAGAGCGGCACGGCGGGGATCCCGAGCACTGGCAGCGAGTCGGGCAGGCTGCCCTCGTCGCCGACGGTCGGCACGCCGATCCCGGCGATCAGGCAGGCGCCGGTCAGCAGGATGATCGCGACCAGCGGCGCCGGCACCGCCGTCGTCACCCGCGGCAGCAGGTACATGACCGCGAGCCCGACGGCGACGAGCGCGTAGACGGCGAAGCCGCCGTCGGTCAGGTGGGGAAGCTGGGCGAGCAGGATCAGGATCGCCAGCGCGTTGACGAAGCCGGTCATCACCGAGCGGGGCACGAAGCGCATCAGCTTGGCGACGCCGAGCGAGCCCAGCGTCACCTGGATCGCGCCGGCGAGGATCGTCGCCGCCAGCAGGTACTCGACCCCGTGGTCGGCGACGAGGCTGACGACGACCAGCGCCATCGCCCCGGTCGCCGCCGAGATCATCGCCGGGCGGCCGCCGGTGAAGGCGATCGCGACCGCCATCGTGAACGAGGCGAAGAGGCCGACCCGGGGATCGACCCCGGCGATGATCGAGAACGAGATCGCCTCGGGGATCAGAGCCAGCGCCACGACCAGCCCCGCGAGCAACTCGACGCGCAGGACTCCGGCAGCGGGAAGCCGCAGGCGAGCGGGTGTCGAGGCGAGGAAGTTCGGCATCGGGACCAACGCGAGACAACGGCGTTCGGCCCCGTCCAGCGAGACGAAACCTTACAGGGCGGGCGACGGCCCCTGTGTGACGCCGGCCGCATACCGGGACCTCGTCACCTACGGTCGAAGGTCCTCCCGATCAGGGGCCCTCGCCCTCCGGCGCGTAGCGGTGGTGGAGCATCAGGGCGTTGCCGTCGGGGTCGGCGAAGAAGGCCATGTGGCAGACGCCGGTGTCCATCGTGTCCGCCTGGAACTGGACGCCGTGGGACTCGAGCTGGGCGCGGGCGGCCTCGAGGTCGTCGACGCGCAGGGCGATCGGGGTCGCGTGCGGGGAGAACTCGATGCCGAAGGCGTCGGTCTGCATCAGCGCGATCGTCAGGTTGCCGGTCTCGAACTCGCCCGCGGGCATTTCGCCCCAGCGCTTGGCGAACGGCAGGCCGAGCACCTCGCCGTAGAACTTGGCGGCAGCCTCGTAGTCACGCGTGGGGAGGGCGACGAAATCGGTGTGGCTCACGAGCCGCGTGTCGGTGGGCATCGAATCTCCTTCTCCATCGCATTGTCGGTGGGGTCGGCCCTCAGTCTCGCAGGCGCCGAGCACGCCATACTGCTCGGTCGATGCCGCGCATAGTGCCGCCTCGAGCCGCGAAACAGTCGTTCGTCTCGCTCTTCTCGACCGTGCCGCCGCTGCTTGCCGCGGATGCGGCGCGGCGGGCGCTGCGGGCGCCGCGAGGCGAGCGCACCGGATGGGCGCTGGCCGCGGCGGTCCATGCCCTGCCCGGCATCTACTTCGCCAACGGCTTCCTGCGGCCAAAAGCGCGGACCAACCCCGACCTGGTCGGGCTGCAACTCCTCACGGCGGCCGGAGCGCTCGCCGTCGGCGCGACCCTCCCGGACGACGTTCGCTTCGTCGAGCACGGGCGCGGCCCGATCACCGCGGCCGACCTGCGCGGACGGCCGACCGTGCTGCTCTTCTACCGCGGCAATTGGTGCCCGCTCTGCATGACGCAGGTCGGCGAGATCGCCGCCCGCTGGCGCGAGATCGAGTCGCTGGGCGCGCAGGTGGCGCTGGTCAGCCCGCAGGACGAACGCCACACGCGGGCGCTCGCGCGGCGTCACGAGGTCGCCTTCCGCTACCTGCGCGACGACGGGCTCGCAGCGGCGCGGCGGCTGGGCATCGCCAACCCGGACGGCACGCCGGCCGGGATGGTCGGCTACGAGAGCGACACGGTCCTGCCGACCCTGGTCGTCACCGACGCCGACGGCCGCATCGTCTACGCCGACCAAACCGACAACTACCGGGTGCGGCCGGCGCCCGAGACCGTGCTCGCCGCGCTCCGCGCGGCCGACCTTGGCGCGGCCAGGGTGGATGGCGCCCCTGCCTAAAGGAGCGGCCTCCTGCTGCCGATCAGCGGGGCATGCCTAAGCCTCGGAAGTCCCTGCGCCGGAAGTCTCGACCGATCCTGGTCATCGTCGCCGCGCTCGCCGCGCTCGCATTTCCGGCCGCGGCGCAGGCGGTGAAGGTCGAAATCGACAACCAGAGCGGCAAGGAAGTCTGGTTCACCGCGGTCAGCGCAAAGCCCGGCTATGACGTGACCGGGGCCGACAACGGGGTGCCGAAGAAGCTCAGCGAGCTCGATCCGCCGGTGCTGGACGTCGGCTTCATCGAAGCCGGCCGGATCTACATCTCCTTCGGGGCGCCGGTGACCGAGTTCGACGCCGAGACGCTGACCCGCTACGGCTGGATCGAGCTGAACGAGAAGCATCTCGACGGCGACGTCGCCAACCTCACCGCGGTCGACCAGTTCGGGATCGGCATGCAGCTCGACAACTACTCCGGCGGCGAGCAGGTGGAAAGCCTCGGCTCGGCCTACGCGGACACGATCTTCGCCGCCCTGCAGGCGATCCCCGGCGGCCCCGCGGCGACCGTGCGCAACGGCAGCGAAATCGTCCGCGTGCTCTCGCCGACGCACGCCGCCTACCCCGACCTCGGCGAATACGTGCGCTCGATGGCGGGCAAGACGATCCAGTTGCACAGCACCTTCTCCGGCCCCGGCAAAGGTGAACTCACCACCTCCGCCTACTCGGGCACGTTCGCGGCCGACGGCTCGATCGTCCTCAACGGGACCAGCGAAGGCCCGCAGCCCGCCCCGACCGAAATAACGATGGACGGCCCCGGGCTGATCGAAGACATCTACACCGGCGCCAACACGAACAACGACCTCGAAGGCGCGATCCGCCACGACGTGCTGGTCGGCTTCATGGCCGGCTATTGGGACGGCCGCTACGGCAACGACGCGATCGGCTTCTGCCAGGAGAAATACCGTAAGACCGACGTCACGCAGCCCTACTGCGAAACCGGCTTCAACCAGCCCGCCTTCGCCGCCGCTCGCCTCGCTCCCTCGCCGTTTCCCACCTACGAGCAGTACGCCGGGGTGATCGACGAATACGCCGACATGTACGGCAACCCCTACAGCGACGGCGCCTCCGGCAAGGTGACGATCCCGGTCAACAAGAGCGGCGACAAGGAGATCGACACGCTGAAGCTGACGATCATGCCCGACTCCGCTCCCCCTCCCGCCTCGGGAGGCTCGAGCCCGGCGCCGACGCCACCGGCGCCCGCCGCGGCGAAGGTCGGCATCCACACCAAGCTGCTCAAGCACACCAAGCTTCGTCGCGGCAAGCTGCGCGTCGCCCGCGTCGCCTGCTCGGCCCCCTGCGGCCGGGTCCGCGCCATCGTCCGCGTCGGCAAGCGCGTCGTCGCCCGCTCCTTCGTCAAACGGGCCGGGCGCAAGCGCCTCGTCGTCGCCCGCCTGACCAAGCCCGGCCGCAGGCTGCTGCGCCACCGGCGCAAGCTCAAGGCCAGGCTCGACCTCTGGGTCGCCCCCCGCGGCCAGCGCCCCACCCACCGCCGCAGCAAGCTCCTGATCCGCCGCGGCTAGGCGGTCAGCAACTCTGCGGCTTGTCCACGGGCGCGTAGTACCAGCACTCGGAGTGGTATGGCGTGCGATGCATGAGGAAGTTGACCGACATGTCGTCGAGCTTGCCGAGCGTGGCCACGCCGATGCCGGGCTTGGCCGACCGCTTGAAGTTGAACAGGCCGCCGTACAGCGCGCCGGTGTCGCCGTCGGTGAAGTCGCTCGTCGCTCCGTCGCCGGGCAGCGTGGCGACGAACTGGGCGTTGTAGGTGGTGAAGCCCAGGGCCTGCACTTTGACCGGGGTGAAGAGCTCCGCGGCGAAGCCGGCTTCGAGCAGCGCTTCCAGGCTGCTTTCGGCGATCAGGTCGTTGAGCGCGTTGGCGGGCGCGGGGCGCCAGATCCGCGAGCCGAGCGTGCTCGGCGCCCGTGGCCCGAGCGTGCGCGGCGGCTTGAGCGAGCCATCGCCGGCGATCCAGCCGTCGCTGTAGTGGAAGTTCCCGGCCTGCGCCATTTCCCAGGCCGTGGCGCCGTGAGTCGAGTGCAGATCTATGTAGTAGGGCGTCGGCAGCACGAACCCGTCGTACTTGCCGTCGAGGATCGTGTTCGCGGCGATCTGCGTCTGCCACATCAACCCCGTGTCGGTGTCGATCACGTTCGTGCCGGCCAGCAGCCTCGGCACCTCTGCGGGCAACGGGCTCGTCGCTTCGGTGATCGACCTGAGTTCGGTTTCGAGGTTGACCGCCGGGGTGTCCTGTTCGGGGGAGGTCAGGTAGGCGCCGACCAGCGAGACCAGCAGGCTCAGCTGCGCCAGGTAGTAGTCGGAGGCTTCGATCGCTTCCCGGCTTGCGGCCTGCTTGAAGTAGCGGACGCCGAGCACGCCTTCGCGCGAGGCCCACTCGATCAGGCCGTCGTCGCCGATCGCCCGCGCCAGCGAGTGGGCCTGGGAGAAATCGGTGAGTCCGTGCACCTTCAGCTTTTCGACCAGGCCGGTGCTGCCCAGGTAGAGATCTTCCACCGATTCGCACTGGGCGGCGATCGGTTCGCCGGGGTCGGCTTCGCAGACCTCCTTCACCGTTTTCGCCTGTGGGCAGTTTTCGGTGCCGTTCGGGCAGCTGATCTGCGAGCCGAGGTTGGCGATCGCTTCCCAGCTCGCGCTCAGCACTTCGATCTCGCCCATCAGGTCGTCCTGGTCGCTCTTCAGCTCCGCGTAGGTCCCCGACGCCCCTTCCTTGCGGGCGGCCGCGACCTCGCTGTCGAGTTTGCTCAGCTGCGTGGAGACGTAGTGCATGTCGGCGAGCAGCTCGTCCATTTTCTTGCCCAGTTCTTCGACCTTGGCGTCGAGCGGGCTGGTGCCCGAGAGGGCCAACACCGTGTTGACGATGCCGAGCGCGCCGCTGACGCCGCCGATCGCCCCGAACAGGCCCCGGTAGGCGCCGAGCTTGCTGCTCAGTTCGGCCAGCGCGCCGAGCGACTCGGCTTCGGCGACCGAGGCCCGTGCCGCGCCGCGGCGGCCTCCGCCCCGGCGGGTGGCGAACGAGCGGCCCTTGCCGCCGCGCCTGCCGATCGTGCGCGCGAGGGCGCGGCTGTAGCGATCGAGCCCGCCGGCGCGCCGCGCCCGCGCCATGTAGCGGCGACCGTCGAAGTAGACCGTGCTGCGCAGGCCGGCCCCGATCCCGTGACCGCGCGGCAACCGGAGGAAGGCGCGCACGCGGTTGCGCACGCGCCGTTCGGAGAGCCGCGGGTGCTGGGCCTTGTAGTAGAAGGCGAGCGTGGTCGCCGGGTTGGCATAGACGGTCTGGCCGGAGTAGCCGCCGACGCGCGTGCGCAGGGCGCCGCGCACGCGGCGGACGCGGTGGCCGCCGCGCAGCCTGCCGCCGCTGACGTGAACCGAGAAGCGCCGCGGCGTCCGCCGCAGCCGCACGACAGCGATGCCGCGCGCCCCGGTCCGCGCTCTGCCGATCGTCCGGCCGCGCGAGCGGACCTGGACCAGCGCCCCGTGCGGCCGGCCGAGCTCGCGGCCGCCGCCCGTCGTCGCCCAGACCACGACGTTCCCCTTGCCCGGCCGCTTCGCCGCCGCATCGGCGGCGCCGGGGGATCCGAGCGCCTGACCGGCGCTGAGCAGAGCCCAGAGCGCGACCCCCGCCGCAATCGCGCCCATTCCGCGGTTCGCCCCCAGCATCGCGCAGCAGCGTACCGATTGGGTCAGCGCGACTAGAGCGTAAACAGAGCTTGGGCGTGAAGAGCAGCCCGCGTGGGCATGACGCGCCCCTCGTCCTCGCGGCACAAGAGCCCGGCCCCGTCCAGGCAGCGGAGTGCGCGCTCTATCTCGCGTTCTTCACCGCGTTCCCCAGACATCAGCCGAACCAATTCGGCTGATTCCAGATGCCTAGGGTGAAGCTCGATGACCTGATTGAGCACAGCAAGTTCGACCTGCCGGGGATCGAGCGCCATCGTCGCTCAGCGGGCTTTCCTGGCAGACGCCTTCCTATTCTCTTCAGGACTGCGGGCTGAGAGAAAGCTCGCCAGGAACACGGTCGCCGAGATCGCCTCCCACCCGTCCCCGTTCATCTCCCCCATCCGCCGGCTTGCGGCAGATTGCAACTCCTGCACCGACCCCAGGAACTCGCGGGCCAGCCGGCCGAACTCCTCGACGCCCGGCTCGTCGAGAACCAGCGGGGTCAGGCTCAACTCACCCGGCGAGGCGTCGAAGATGCCGGCGCCGATCGAGTCCCGAGCATCGTCAAAGAACTCCTGCAGGATGCCCAGAGAAACCGTCTTCCTGATCGCGGGCGGAAGGTTGGTCCACGCATCCGGCGGGATCAGCGTCGGCACCGTGGCCTCGTAGAAATGCTCAACGGCACCCCGACGAGGTTCGGTGCGCACCAGCGTGATCAAACTGCATTTCGAAAGAACAGAGACGTGGTAGCTGACCTGGCTCAGTCCTTCGTCCAACTGCCTCGAGATTTCCTTCGGGCTCGCCTCCCTTTCGCAGAAGACCGCGAAAATCTTGACCCTCTCCTCATTGGACAGAGCCTGCATCTGCCTGTAGTTCAGCAGCGGCCGGAGCGGGCGCTTGCGGCTTCTTTTGGGGGCATCTTTCCCAGTCGTCGTCTTTCGTTTCGCCGCCTTTCCTGCGGTGGTCTTCTTGTCTCGGGACTTTCGAGCCATTGGGTCTGCCTCCGTCTCTTCTCAGGTACGTCTAAGCGTTTGACAGCCGACGCTAAGGAGCCATCCCGATAAAGCGAAGCGACGAGGACAAAGCGGCCAATCTAGATGCTTTGCTCGAAAAGTCTTGTGTCCCTTGTCAGTCAGGGTGGGACGGCCTGCGACAAGAGCGCAGACCGCCCTCCCGGTTGCAGTGGGGCTAGGACCCCTTGGTGATCGAGCGATCCGGGATCGTGCTCGCAGTCCTTGAGAGCTGCATCAGTTCACCTCCTTTGACTAATGCGCAAACTAAACTGAGCATTTAACCGGGCTTAGGCGTAAACAAGCGAAGTTCTCGCTAACTGCTCAGAAATTTCGCCGACAAATCGGCTAGCCTGGTGCGCTCAAACTCACCATGGAGGGGGAACGTGGCCGTAGAAAGTCGAGAAGCCGAGGCGTCTCTCAACGAGAAGTTCTCACTGGTGATCTCCCATGAGATCACGGTCAAAGCGATGATCCTCATCGCCGATGACATGCGCAGCCCGAAAGAAGTCGGCGAACGCCTGAACATCTCCTCCTCAAAGGCGAGCCATCACCTGAAGAAGCTGGAGCGGCTGGGCGTTGCCGAGCTCGTCGAGGAACGAGAAGTCGGAGGGACGATCGAGCACTTCTACCGGGCGGTAATCCGGCCGATCGTCAGCGACGCAGAGTGGGAGAAGCTGGACCTCGTCGAACGACAGCTCTACTCGGCCTGGATCGTCCAGCTGATCCTCGCCGACGCGGCGACGTCCTTCGACGCGGAACTCTTCGACGCCTATCCCAACCGGCACCTGAGCCGGTCACCGTTGCTGGTCGACAGAGAGGGCCTCGGCGAAGTCGCCGCGGCGCAGACGAGGGCAATGCACGAGTCCTTCGACGCGGTGACCCGGTCGGCAGAGCGCCGATTGAAGACCGGCGAGGAGGGGATCAACGTCCTTTCGGCGATGATGTGCTTCCCGGTACCCGAGCCGAGCGAAGGGCCAAGGCTCCGGTCCCAGCGGGACTAGGAGCGAGGCTGCTCACCAGCCAATCTGACGAGCTCGAGCACGTCGACATTGATCGCCGTCGCCAGGCTGACGAGCGCGATCCAGGTCGGGTTCTGCTTGCCGCCCTCTATCCGCGAGACCGAGACGGTATGCAGTTCGGCCTCGGCGGCCAGCGCTTCGATGCTGAGCCCACGCTGTTCGCGAAGGATTCGGATTGCGGCTCCAAGTTGAGTGAGGCTCGGCTGCGGCACGGGGGCAGACCAGCCTCCCGCTGCCGCTTTGCTTAGGCCATAACATATATGTTAGGTTGCCAATCTCCAAGATCGGCGGGAGACGCCGGGTGGGGAGCAATGGACAAGCGGCTTGATCGGTCTCTAGGAACTGAGCTGGGCGCGGTCTCTTGCAATCGTCAACGGTCGCGCCCTGGTCGCTTCACCTCCCATGAGCGGCCAGGGCGCGAGCCTTCGCCGGCGGAGGTGGATTGAGCTTGATGCAGCTGGAGACAGTCGTTCGTCACGACGGCCGCCTGAACATCCTCTGCTGCCTCGTTGACAACGGCGACCAGTCCATCCCCCAGCTTGCAGCTCGGACGGGAGACTCCAGGCAAGCCGTTCACTATTGGGTCAGGGTGCTCGAGAACTTCGATCTGGTGAAGCAAGTGAGGGAAGAGGGCCGGCAGCGCATCTTCTCAGCATCGCTCGACGGGCATCCCCAATGGGTGCGCGAAGCGGTGGAGGAGCATCGCCCGCGAACGGTGTAGTTGCGGGCGAGCCCGGTACATCCAACACCGGGGTCGCGCGCCGTCAGCCGCTCAGCTCCGCCAGCTTGCCGAGCGCCGGGCGGACGTTCTCGACGAAGCGCTGCAGCGACTGCTGGACCTCGGGCTCGCCGGCGTGGGCCGCGAGGCCGCTCATCGCGTTGAGGCGGGTGCTGCCGAGCCAGGCGGCGATGTCGGGCTCCTGGGTCCAGCCGTAGTCGGCGTTCATCGCGGTCAGCGTGCATCGCGCCCAGTCGAGGTCGGTGTCGGGGTAGGGGTTGGGCGGGCAGAGGCGGTTCTTCTCCGCGTCGTCGTCGCGGTTGGCCTCGACGAAGCCGATCGTCGCCGCGGCGAAGCCGGGCAGGCCGAGGCGGATCGCCTGCACGGTGATGCGGTCGCCGTCGAAGACCGGCAGCGGCGGCTTCGTCGGCAGGCCGGGGGCGGCGCAGTGGATATAGAGGCTCCCGGCGGCGGTCGGCGCCTCGCCCTGGTCGAAGACGATCCGGTCGCGCTCGATGCGGCGCACGCGGCCGAGCCGATCGATGTTCTCGATCTGGCGCAGCTGCTCGACCTCCCACTCGCTGATCGTCGCGCCCTTGTGCATCGTCGGGCGCACGCCGGAGTCGACCCGCCGTATCTGCTCGGACCCCTCGAGCCGCTCGAACAGGTCCTCGGCGGAGCTCGCCGCGGCGGCCGACTCCATCTGCCGCGCGACCCCCTCCATCAGCTCACCGACGAGCTCGCCCGGCTGGGCGTACGCGCGGTTGAGCAGCCACGCCTCGCGCGGCTTGATCCAGCGGATCGCCTCCGGGTCGACCCCGTTCTCGAGCAGCCAGAGGCAGGTGTCGATGCCGGTCTTGCCGGCGCCGACGACGACGTAGCGGTCCGGGTGCTCGGCCAGGCCGGCGAGCTCGCCGGGGGTGATGCAGTCGACGCCGGGCGCGAGCTCGAAGCGGGGCGGGTGCTCGGCCGGGATCGCGTGCGGCAGGTAGGCGGCGTCGACGAGGCGCTTGCGGATCGAGACCTCGAACGCCTCGCCGCTCAGCCGCGAGACGAAGCGCCCGTTGCCGACGTGGTCGCACTGGGGGAAGAAGCGGACCTGGCCCGACTCGATCAGGCGCTCGCGCATCACCCGGTCGTAGTAGCCGCAGATCTCGGCGGCGCCGGCGCGCTCGTACCAGCCGGCCTCGGGGCCGGTCTGCTGCCGCGCCTCCCCACCGAGCGGCATCGAGTTGACCCCGTAGTAGCGGGAGGGCTGGTGCAGGCGGACGAAGGGGTAGGCCTCGAGCCAGTGGCCGCCGGGGGCGTGGCGGCGGTCGACCATCACGATGTCGGCATCGGTCTGCGTGACCAGCTCGTCGGCGAAGGCCATGCCGAGCGCGCCGCACCCGACGACCAGGTAATCCGCTTGCAGCGAAGTGGTGGACGTGGATCGCTCGCTCACGCGGGCTCAGCGTAGCGCGCGATGGTTGACCTCCCCGGGGCAAGGGGATAGCGTCGCTCTCGTGGAAATGGACCGTCTTGCGCGCGGGAGGTCGCATCGATGGCTGGCCGGCCTGGTGACCGGCGGCGTCCTCCTGGCCCTCTGTCTCGGCTTCGTGCCTGCGGCCGACGCGATCACCCGCCAGCAGGCCGAGCGGATCGCGCTGCGAGCGCTGAAGCCGCCGAAGCAGGGCCTCGGCAAGCGCTTCACGGTCTCGATCTTCGGCCTGCCCAAGCCGCTCGGGCGGCGCGCCTTCGTGCTCGAGGGCGGCGCCCGAGGCCCGCTCAAACGCTCCAGCCCTCCGCTCGCGGTGCGCGGGGTCAAGCGCCTTGGCCGCCCGCAGTGGCTGTTCTGGCGCGACTCCATGTACGGGGCGCGGTTCTCGCACCCGTCGGTGCTGCTGCTGGTCGACCACCGCAGCGGCAGGGTGACGAAGCGCCGGCGAATGCGCTGGTGGCCGCTGGTCAACGGGCGCAAGCCCGCCTTTCTGCGCAGCGAGGCCGGCTACCTCTCGCGGCGCTTCCGGATCTACTCGGACCTCGATTTCGCGCGGCGGCGGCGCGGGGCGGCCTCGCGCGCGGCGCCCGCCGACCCGCTCGGGCCCGCGAGCACGAGCAAAGCCCCGCCGGGCGCCTTCGCCAAGGACTGCCTGCTCAGCCTCCACAACCGCGAAGAGGAAGCCTTCGAACGCGACGTCAAAGCGGTCGAGGAAGTCGCAGAAGATGCGGGGATCCGCACGTTCAGGGTCGAAGGCCGCGCGGGCGGCGTCCCGACCGGCTCAGACCTGCGCCAGGCGACCGCCAAAGTCGTCGCCGAAGGCTGCAAGGACGTGGTCCTCTACATCAGTGCCCACGGCGGCGAAGACGGCTCGGTGCTGATCGGCGAAAAGTTCGCGGGCCTGAGGAAAGGCGCCAACGGCAAGCTGAAGGCCTTCTTCCGGCCCTCGATCGTCAGCGGCGCCGAAATCACCCGGGCGATCGCCGACCAGGTGCTCGAAGCGACCTTCAAGGTCAAGGTCGACACCTGCTACTCGGGGCTGCAACTCGGGCTGGCGAACCTGCCCAACGTGCTGATCGTCGAGACCGCCTCGGCCGCCGACGAGCCCGCCTGGAGCTACCTGGGGGGAGCGTTTCAGCTCGGTGGCGACCGCAAGCCCTACTACGTCCGCAACAGGAGCAACCCGCGCAGGCTGGGCGAGTTCACGAATCGCAACGTGGTCGGCCTGCAGCGCTTCTTCGAAAGGCCGGAGGAGATCCAGCACGGGCTGCAGCAGGCCCAGCTGCAGAACACCTCGCTGCTCGCCTGGGCCCTCTCGCGCGCCTTCGCGCTCGGCGAAAACGCCGACTTCGCGGCCACCCTCGGCTGGACCGACCCACAGCTGAAGACGAGCTTTCAGCCCTCGCCGCCGAACTGAGCGGGTGACCGGCTTGCGTCGATCGCCGCCGCGTAGACGCCGTGCCGGGTGTGCGAGGGGGGCGGGATCTCGACCCCGTAGGCCTGCTCCATCGCCTGCGCCAGCGCCCGCTTGAAGGTGCGGCCGTGCCACGCGTGGGCCTCGGCGGCGCGGCCGACGTGGAGGTGGGTCAGCTCGTGCAGCAGGGTCTCGAGGACGTCCCCCGGCCCAATCCCCGGATAGGCGGTGACCTGGAGCCGGAACTCGGCCGGGACCGCGAAGCCGAGTTTGTTCGGGCGCTTGCTCGCCCGCCGCACCTTGAGCTGCGGCCGCTGCGTCGCCAGCGGGCCGGCGGCGAAGACCGGCAGGCCGCGCAGCCGCTCGAGCTCGCGGTCGAGCGCCACCCCGGCGACCAGGTAGTAGGAGGCCGGCCGGCGCGGCGGCAGCGGCGTGCTCGGCCAGGGCGCCGCCGCACGCTGCGGCCGCTTCTTCGGCCTGCGCCTGAGGAATCCGATCGCCATCGCGGGAAGTCTTCAGCATCGCGACGACGGGCCTATCCTGCCTGCATGGCAGCGGATGCAGACCAGAGCGCCGCGGCCGACTTCGCCCGCCGCTTCGCCGAGTACTGGACGGCGCCGACGCCCGAGGGGCTGGCGACCGTGCTGGCGCCGGACGTGCGCCTGGTCGGGCCGATGCTGCCGGTCACGCACACCCTGGCGCAGGGCCAGCAGGCCTTCGCCGACCTGCTCGAGCTGATCCCCGACCTGAGCGGCGAGGTGCACCGCTGGGGCGCGACCGAGGACGGTGTGCTGATCGAGTTCACGCTCAGCGGCAACGCCGGCGGCGGCCCGATCTCCTGGCACGCGGTCGACCGCTTCGTGCTCGGCGAGGACGGCCTCGCGACCGAACGGGTCAACTACTTCGACTCGACCCCGGTCGCGCTCACCGTCGCCCGCCGTCCCCGCACCTGGCCCGGCTTCATCCGCACCCAGATCCGCCAGCTGCGCCGCTGAGCGCACGCATCCGACATTGACCACACCAGAGGTGGGTCAATATCGGATGCGCAGGCCGCGGCGCGCTTGCGCGAGGCGGGTGGAGGCCTGCTGCCAGCGGCGCTGGACCTGGGCTTCGATCGCTTCGAACTCGCAGGAGCTGTCGGCCAGGCACTCGCCCCACTCGTTGGCGGCGTCGACGTAGAGGTTGAGCGAGGCCTCAGCCGGGGCGGCGACGCGGGCGAGGCAGACGAGGCCGAGGCGGTCGGCGTCGGCGCCCGCGTAGGTCTCGCTGACGCCTTCGACCGCGCCGAGGTAGCGCTCGTAGTCGAGCCCGACCGCGACCGCGTTGGCCAGCGATTCGATCGCGTCGAGGAACTCGCCGAGCGTGGCGCCGCAGCGCTTCGCCGCCGCCGCGGGCCGGGCGGGCTCGGCGCCGCTCGCCGGCGTGGCGCCCTGCACTCCCGCCGGGGCGGCGGTCGTCGTCGCGCCGCCGCCGGCCGTCGCCGTCTCGTCCTCCCCGCAGGCGGGCAGAGCCAGCGCCAGGGCGACGATCGCAATGAGTACCGCCGCGTGCCCGGAGCGCATCGCCGTAGTGTAGAAATGGCCGGATGCCGGGGCCGCGCAAGCTCGATTTGCTGGCTGCGCAGGCGGCGCTCCTCGCCCTGGCCCTGCTCTCCCCGGCGCCCGCCGCGGCGGCGAGCGGCAACGGCGGCGTGCTCGTCGTCGGCGACAGCATCGAGGAGCTGACGATCCCCTACCTACAGCGCTACCTGCCCGGCGTGCGGCTGACCACCAACGCGGTCGGCGGCTACAACAGCTACCAGATCTTCGACCTCTTCCAGGAGTCCTACGACCCCTCGCACGCGGTGATCGTCTTCGGCGCCGGCACCAACGACAACCCGGCCTATCCGGAGATCCTCGCCGGCAACCTGAACGCGGTCGCGGCGCGGGTCGGCGACCGCTGCATGGTCGTGCCGACGGTCTACGGCTTCACCGTCGACGGGGTCGACAACAGCGGCAAGAACGCCGTCGTGCGTTCCTTCGCCGCCTCCCGGCCGGGCACGCAGGTGCCCGACTGGCACCGCGTCGCGGCCGCCCGCAAGGACCTGATGCAGGCCGACGACCTGCACCCGACCGCGGCCGGCGCCGAGTACCGGGCGCGGCTGATCGCGAACGGGATCAAGGGCTGCCTCGCCCACTCGCAGGCCCCCGCCGGCGAACCGCAGCTCGAGTCCGCCCCGGAGCTGCCCCGCGCGCGCCGCTTCGCCCGCCGCCAGGCTGCGGTGAGCAGCGCGATCGCGACCTCGCTCGGCGAGGCCGTGGCGATGCAGCTCGCCGCCGACGCGCCGTTGCTGGGGGCGGCGCTTGCAATGGTTTCCGCCTATGCCTAGACCGGTAAAGCGCGGGCAAGGGCGCTACATGCCGGGCCTCGACGGCCTGCGGGCGATCGCCGTGCTCGGCGTGATCGTCTACCACCTCAACTTCGGCTGGGCCGAAGGCGGGCTGCTCGGGGTCGGCGTCTTCTTCACCCTCAGCGGCTACCTGATCACCGACATCCTGCTCAACCAGGCGAGCAAGGGCGGGATCCGGCTGAAGTCGTTCTGGCTCGCCCGCGCCCGCCGCCTCCTGCCCGGCCTCTTCCTGATGCTGATCGTGGTGATGGCCTGGGTGACGCTGATCGGGCCGCACCAGCCGCCCGACTTCCGCAGCGCCGCGCTCAGCGCCGCCGCCTACTTCAACAACTGGTGGCTGATCCTCCACGACGTCTCCTACTTCGAGCGCTTCGCGCCGCCTTCGCCGCTCAACCACCTCTGGTCGCTCTCGGTCGAGGAGCAGTTCTACATCGTCTGGCCCTTCCTGCTGATGGCGGGGCTGCGCTTCGTCCCCGACAGCGTGCGCGCCACCGGCACCCGGCCGCGGCTCGCCCTGGTCACGGTCGGCGCGGCGCTCTGCTCGGGGATCCTGATGGCGATCCTCTACAGCCCCTCGCTCGACCCCTCGCGCGTCTACTACGGCACCGACACGCGCGCGCTCGAGCTGCTCGCCGGCGCGGCGCTGGCGATGCTCTGGCCGAGCCGCCGCCTGCACGCCCGGATCGCCCCGCAGGCGCGGCGCACGATCGAGGTCGCCGGCGTCGCCGGCCTGCTCGCGATCTTCCTGATGTTCTGGCGCGCCGACGAGTTCTCGCCCTTCCTCTACCGCGGCGGCTTCGCCCTGCTCGCGCTGGCCTCGGTGCTCGCCGTCGCCTCGCTCGCCCACCCGGCCTCGCGGCTCGGCCCGATCGTCGGCTGCCGGCCGATGCGCTGGATCGGCGAACGCTCCTACGGGATCTACCTCTGGACGCTGCCGATCATCGTCCTGACCACGCCCGACACGGCGCAGAGCGCCGACCTGGCCCGGGCGACCCTCCAGGTCGCCGCGATCATGGGCGCCACCGAGCTCTCCTGGCGCTACGTCGAGAACCCGATCCGCCACGGCGCCCTCGGCCGCCTCTGGGCCCGCTGGCGCGCCGGCGAGCTGCGGCCCGAGCGGCTGACCGGCCGCGGCTGGGCAATCGCGGGCGGCAGCGCCGCGGTCGCCGCGGTCGCGCTCGCCGGCCTCGCCGGCGTCGGCGTCTCGCACGAGGAGCAGGCGATCGGCTCGGAAACCGTCGCCAAGACCGTGAAGGCGAAGAAGAAAGCGGCCGGCCCGCTCGCCACCTCCTGCGAAGGCGTCGTCCACATCGGCGACTCGACCTCGGAGGGGCTCGTCTCCGAAGAGTTCCTGCCGCCCGACGAGCTGATCAGCTCGCAGTACACCCGGGTCGGCGCGACCACCCAGCACCTCGAGGTCTCCGGCGCGCGCTCGATCTACGAGAACTTCGAAGGGCTGCCGAACGCGCAGGAAGTCGCCGAAGCGTGGAAGAACGAAGGCTTCGAGGGCTGCTGGGTGCTGGCGATGGGGACCAACGAGGCGGCCAACGTCGCCGCCGGCTCCTCCTTCACCTACGACGACCGGATCGACAGCATGATGGGGACGATCGGCGAGGAACCGGTGCTCTGGGTCAACGTCAAGTCGATCGTCGACGGCGGGCCGTACTCGGCCAAGAACATGGAGGAGTGGGACCAGGCGCTGTTCGAAGCCTGCGACCGCTGGCCGCACATGCGGATCTACGACTGGGCCTCCGACGTGCGCGAGCCCTGGTTCATCCCCGACGGGATCCACTTCACCTCGGAGGGCTACGCGGCGCGCGGGCGGCTGATCGCCGACGCCCTGCTGACCGCCTTCCCGAACGACAGGCCGCTGGCGATGGCCGACCGCGACGACTGCCTGATCTCGCCCGCCCCGCTCAGCGGCTCTTCTTGAAGTAGGCCCAGCGGTCGTAGAGGCCGAGCGCGGCGGCGAGCGTGTCGCCGCGGATCGTCGTCCGCCCACCGGTGCCGATCAGCTGCGCGTAGTCGATCCGGGGCGAGTCGCCGCGCTTGGTCACCCTGATCCCGCGCAGACGGCCCTTGAGGTAGGCGCCGAGGCGCGCGTTCATCTGCGCCTGGCTGAAGCGGAAGCTCCAGCGATGCTGCGGCGAGTAGTGGTCGTAGGGGTCGGCGACGCTGCGCAGGTAGGGCACGTCGGGGGCGCCGAGGAAGCCCGACTCGGTGCGCCCGCCGGAGGCGGAGAAGTAGGTCGTCTGGGCGACCTCGCCGCCGTAGGTCGCGACCTGGTTGCGGGTCGCGCGCACGGCGCGGTTGGTGCGCTCGCTCTCGATCCCGGCGCCGCCGTAGACCTGGGTGCGGGTGTCGGCGTAGAGGTCGAAGCCGTTGCCGCCGACGTCGGTCGAGAGCGCGATCGAGCGGGCCGCGACCGCGAACGCCTTCAGCGTCGCCAGCGGCCATTCCGGCGGCACCTCGGCGGGCAGCGAGCCGCGCGCGTAGGCGTTGACGTCGAGCCGGTTGATCACGTTGAGCGAGCCGGCGGCGGACTCGGTCGGCACCGCCTCGAGCGCGCCGCGGTAGGCCCCGACCCCGGCGATCCGCAGCGTGCGGCGGGCCTCGGCGTGCAGGCGGGCGCCGCAGCGGGCGAGCAGGCGACCCGAGCTGGAGAGCAGCCGCACCGAGGCGCCGCGGCGGCGGGCGCGGTAGGCGCGGCCCGGGTCGAGCCTGCGGCCACAGGCGACCCTGGCGCCGCTGAAGAGGATGTCGGTCGGGCTGATCGCCAGCAGCACCGTCACCTGCGGCGCCCGCCGCAGCGTCTTCAGCCCGATCCCGCGGTAGTAGTGGGAGAGGATTCGCCGGTAGCCGGCGCCGTGGCGGCCGAAGCCATATGCGCCGTAGGCGCTCATCCCGACCCCGTGGCCGTAGCCGCCGCCCTTCACCGTCCAGGTGACGGCGCCCTGGGAGACAGCCGCCGCCGGCCCCGCGGCGAAGGCGAAGAGGGCGAGCGACAGCACTGCGATCCGCGCTCTCGTCATCGGCGCCGAGGTTAGCGGCGGGTAGCGGGCGCCCTTGAGGCCGGGCGGACCTGGCCGATAGCGTTCACGCCCATGCTCAGGGACCGTGCCATCCGGCGAGACCGCAGTTACCCGCGAAATAGGCGGATAACTGCAGTCTCGATCGCGCTCGCCGGCCTGTTCGCGCTGCTGCCGGGGACCGCGGGTGCGGAGACGGCGCCGATGCAGATCGAGGTCGGCAAGGTCCGGCTAGGGCAACAGATCGGCGGCCGGGGGGCGCTGCTGATCCCGGTGCGCTACCCGATCGCGCTGCGCGGCCAGCGGGTCGAGCTGCGGGTGACGCTGGGCGGGCGCGGCGGCAGGCTGAACCGGGTCTGGACCGTGCGCACCCGCACCCACGGCGGCGCCCTGCGCTCGCCCGATCGCCGCCGCCGCTTCGTCTTCGTGCACGGGATCCGGCTCGACCGCGAGCTGACCCGGCTGGTCCGGGCCGGCGCCCGGGTCGAGGTCGTCGCCAACGAGGCGCTCGACATCGACCGCGACGGCAGGGCCGAGCTCGCCGGCGGCGATCGCAGGCTGCAACGACTGCCCCGCGGCTACCCGCGCCAGCTCTGCGCCGACGTGCCGCGGCTGCGCGTCCGGCCCGGCAGGACGCTGCGGGCGCGGCTGCCCCGCTGCGGCGGCAGGGTGCGCTGGCGGGTTGTCCGCGGCGACCTGCACGGCCGCGCCCGGATCCGCAACGGCCGGCTCGTCTACCGGCCCTGGGCGCGCTTCCGCGGCACCGAGTCGATCGAGCTGCGAGCACGGGCGCGCGGCGCCGGGCGGTCGGCGGCGAAGGGCGCGCTCGTCACCCCGGTGCAGGTCGTCGTCGCCCGCGGCGCCGGCACCTCGGTGCGGGCGATCGGCGACTCGGTCACCGCCGGCTTCGGCTACTACGCCAGCGGCGCGCCGATGCCGTTCACGAGCCTGCTCTCCTGCAAGCCGGGGAAGGTCTACGACGACGCCTGCTCCTCCAACTCCGCCGTGACCAGTAACGAAGCCACCGCGGTCGAATACGCGCCCGACTACGGCCTCGCCAACAACGTCTCCTGGGTCGCCCAGTGGGCCAACGAGCATGGCATCGGCAACTTCGCCAACTTCGCGGTGACCGGCACCGAACCGTCTGACTGGATCGCCGGCGGCCAGTTCCACTCGACCACCAAGCGGGTGATCGAGGAGGACCCCGACTACATCGTGATGACGATGGGGGCCAATCCGCTGCTCTCCGACATGCTGTTCGGGATCGACAACATGGGCTGCGCGATCTGGTCCGACATCGCCGGCAAGTACCGCGAGTGCATCGAAGAAGCCTTCGCCGGAGTCCACCTCGACGAGAACCTGAAGGAGCTCTACGCGGAATTGGTCAACGGCACGAGCTCGACGATCTACCTGATGCAGTACCACCTCTCGGTGCCCTCCTCGGCGCTTGCCTACAGCGCTACCCAGATCGCGATGCTGGGCGCCCTGCTGAACGAACGGATCGCCGCCGTCGCGGCCGAAGTGAGCACGACGCGGCTGCTGCCGATCGCGCCGCCGCACTTCAACGTCGGCATCGACATATCGCCGGTCTACTCATCGACCTACACCTGCTCCAGCCTCGGCTACCTGGTCGACGGCCGCAGCGTCCAGTCCGATCCGACCCAGGACGAGCTGCGCGTCCTCCACCCGCTCTCCTTCTGCCCCGGCCCCACCGAGGGCCCGCCCTGGGTGATCAGCGGCGACACCGGCATCCACCCCAGCGTCGCCGGCTACGCCCAGATGGCCGCGCAGCTGCCGCCCCCGCGCTGAGCACCGGCGTCGAGCGCATCGCCAGTCGGCTACATGCTCGACAGGACGATTCCGAGCATGGCGATCAGCGTCGTCGCGAACACCGAGAAGTAGCGCCGCTGCCAGCGCTCGAAGCGATCCTCGAAGCGCTCGAGTTGTTCGCTCGTCTCTTTTCTGGACGAGACCATCTCGCTGCGGATCGCGCCGAGCTCGGCCTCGACCCGATCGAAGCGGCGATCGACCCGATCGAATCGCCGGTCGACTTCCGTGAACTGCCGGTCCACGTGGTCGAAGCGTTCGTCGATCCGGTCGAAGCGCTCGTCCAGCCTGTCGTCTGTCCAGTCCGCCCTCATCGTCTTCATGATTGTACTCAGACAGAAAAATTCATGCACGTGGCGCGCGGTTCGTAAATCTTCGGCGGCACCTTTGTAAAAAGAGTGCGCAACCGGCGACCGGCGCGCCCGGCTGCGGACGATCGGCCGAGCGATCCGTTTCGGTCGCGAGCCGCGTGGGTAAACTGGCTCACATGACTGCAGCCGGAGCAATTTTCGTGATCGCGGTCGGGGCGATCCTGCGTTACGCCACCGACATCCACATCGAAGGCGTCAGCCTCGACACGGTCGGGCTGATCCTGATGATCGCCGGGGCCGCCGGGCTGCTGATCGGCCTCTGGCAGTTCGCGGCAATGCGGCGGAGCCGCGAACGGCCCGCGGAGGCGCCGGTCGAAGAACGGCGCGAAGTCCGCGAGCCGCCACGCTACTAGCTCAGGTCTTCCGCTCCATCTCGGCGGCCTCGTCGGCCTTCCTGTCCGCCTGCTCGCGGGCGCGGTCGCGTTCCTCCTTCTTCTCGCCCTTCTTCTCCTCGTTGCGGCCTTCGCGGCGCAGCGACGGATCGTCGGCGAGGTCGCCGGCGGCCTGCTTGGCGCGACCGGTGAGCTTGTCGAGGATGCCCATTTTCATCTTCCTTCCTTCGATTTCGTCTGGACCCGACTGGTACCCCCGGGCCAGGCCGCGAAACGCCTCGGTCGCGATCGCCGCGGCCATTGCGCTGCTCGCGCCGCTTTTGCTTGGCGGCTGCGGGGCGGGCGACGAAGCCGCGCCGGCAACCGCCCGCGACGCGGTCCGCTGCGAGGACGGGGCGACGCCGCGACGGGCGGCCCGCTGCCTGCCGGCCGACTTCCCGGCCTGGCAATTCGAATCGCTGCGGCCCGCCCCGCCAGGCCTGTTCACGGTCAGCCTGCGCGCCTCGGGGCGGGCGCGCTCCTGGGTGATCGTGTTCGACCAGAGCGGCGAGCCGCGCTGGTGGCTCAGCCCGGACACGCGAGCGCTCTGGGCGCAGGTCCTCACCGACGGCACGATCGCCTGGGCGCGCTCCTTCGGCGACGGCTACGGGCTCGATCCGCGCATGGCGCACGAGGTGCGCACGCAGGACGGCCGGCTGCTGCGGCTGGTCAAGACGCGGGGCACGATCGTCGACGGCCACGAGTTCGCCGAGCTCGACGGCGGCAACGTCCTGGTCGACGCCTACGCGCCCGAAACGGCCGACCTGCGCCGCTTCGGGGGGCCGGCCGAGGCGGCGGTCGTCTCGGCCGAGATCCAGGAGCTCGACCGGCAGGGGCGGGTGCGCTGGCGCTGGAGCTCACGCGGGCGGATCGGCCTCGACGAGACCGGCCGCTGGTGGCGCAACGTGCTCTCCAACCCGCGGCGGCGACTGCAGGGGCTGGCCTCCTTCGACCCCGTCCACATCAACTCGATCGAGCCGCGCGGCAGCGACGAAGTCGTAATCTCGACCCGCCACACCGACGCCGTCTACGGGATCCGCCGCGACAGCGGCGAGATCGCCTGGAAGCTGGGCGGCAGCCGCACGCTCGAGTCGCTGCGGGTCGTCGGCGACCCGGCGCGGAAGCTGCTCGGCGGCCAGCACGATGCGCGGATCTCGGCCGCCGGCCTGCTCAGCGTCTACGACAACGGCAAGGACCGGCCGCGGCGGCCGCGGGTCGTCTTCTACGAGCTCGACCTGGAGCGTCGCGTCGCCCTCTACCGCGGCCAGCTCAACGACGACGGGGTGACGACCAGTCACTGCTGCGGCTCGGCGCGGCAGCTGCCCGACGGCGGCTGGCTGGTCAGCTGGGGCGACAACCGGCTGGTGACGCGATTCGACCGCGAGGGCCGCACGCTGTTCCGGTTGCGGCTGGCCGCGCCGACCTTCCGCGCCGTCCCGGTCCCGCCCGGCGCCGCCACCGCGGCCGGGCTCGGTCGCGGCCTGGCGCGGATGGCCGCCCGCCGGTGATCCGGCTTTCCCCTGCTACGGTGCAGGTGTCGGGTTCGCCTAAGGGTCACCCGAGAGGTTCCGTTTCCTCCGTGCGCTTCATCTGCGTCTAGGGGTCGCTGGATCTCCCCTACACGCTCAAAAGGAGCTCACCACACATGTCATTCGCCGACCTCGGCGTATCCAACGATGTCGCGAGCGCGCTTGCGCAGCGCGGCATCAACCAACCCTTTCCCGTGCAGAAGATGGTCATCCGCGACGCGCTCGCCGGCCACGACCTGCTCGTCCAGTCCCCGACCGGCTCCGGCAAGACGCTCGCCTTCGGCGTGCCGCTCGTCGACCGGGTCGAGCCCGACCCGAACCGCCTCTCCGCCCTCGTCCTCGCGCCGACGCGCGAGCTGGCGAGCCAGATCGTCGACGAGCTCGGCTCGATCTCGGCGGCGCGCGGGCTGAAGGTCGCCGCCGTCTACGGCGGCGTCGGCTTCGGGCCGCAGAGCGCCGCGGCGAAGCGCGCCGACGTCGTCGTCGCCACCCCCGGCCGGCTCGAGGACCTGCTCGCGCGCGGCACGATCTCGCTCGAGCGGGTCGGCGTGCTCGTCCTCGACGAGGCCGACCGCATGCTCGACATGGGCTTCAAGCCCGCCGTCGACCGGATCGTCGCGCAGACCCCGGCGCAGCGCCAGACCCTGTTCTTCTCGGCGACGCTGGAGGGCGCGACCGGCAAGGTCGCCGCCGCCTACACCAACGGCGCCCGCCGTCACACCCACGCCGCCGACGAGCGCAAGAAGGCCGACATCGAGCACCGCTTCCTCCACGTCGAGTCGCAGAGCGCCAAGCTCGACCACCTGGTCGAGCAGCTGCGCGGCGAGCGCGGCGGCCGCACGCTGGTCTTCGTCCGCACCAAGCACGGCGCCGACCGCCTGGTCAAGCGCCTGCGCAAGCACCGGGTCGAGGCCGCGGCGATGCACGGCGACAAAAGCCAGGGCCAGCGCGAACGCGCCCTCGCCCGCTTCGAGGCGGGCGACGTCGAGGCGCTGATCGCGACCGACGTCGCCGCCCGCGGGATCGACGTCGACGGGATCACCCAGGTGGTCAACTTCGACATCCCCGGCGACCGCGACGCCTACGTGCACAGGGTCGGCCGCACCGGCCGCGCCGGGCGCCGCGGCACCGGCGTCAGCTTCGTCCTCGCCGACCAGGCGGGCGAAGTGCGCAAGATGGCCGTCGCGCTCGGCCTCGTAAGCGAGTTCGACGGCGAGCGCGGCGATCGACCCGTGGCCGAGCCCCGGCCGCAGCAGCGGCAGGGGCAGGGGCGCTCGCGCCGCCGCCGCCGGCGCTAGGCCGTCCCGTCGGCATGCGGAGGGTGGTGGTTCCGCCAGGGCCACCACCTTTGGTCGAGTATCCTTTAGCGCCTAGTGGCCCCCGTCACCTTCATCACGCTCGGCCCGACCGGCACCTGCCATGAGCGGGCGGTCGAGCGCTACGCCGAGTTCCAGGGGATCGAGGACTACGGGATCGAGCTGATCGTCGACTTCTTCGACGGGCTGGAGATGCTGCGCGAGACGCCGGGCGCCTTCCTCGTCCAGTGCAGCGCCCACCCGCTGGTGCACGAGATCACCGAGAAGTACTGGACCGAGGTCTGGGTCGTCGACACCTTCATCTTCCCGACCAAGCATCTGGTGCTGCTCAGCCGCAAGGGGGTCGAGCGGCCGCGCTCGCTCGGGATCGTGCCGGCGACCAAGGGCTACGTCGACCTCTCCGGCTGGGACGAGGTGATCGACGTGGCCTCGAAGCCGCTCGTCGCCGAAGGCCTGATGCGCGGCGATTACGACTCGGGCCTGACCCACATGGAGCACGTGACCGAGCACGCCGACGAGCTGCGACTCGACCTCGACATCGGCGAAATCGACACGACCTGGGTCGTCTACGGCCGCGAGAAGCGCTTCCGCGGCGAGCTGATCGGCATCCCCTCGGCCGAGCTCTACGCCCCAGCGCTGGCGTAGGCTGCGGGCGTGAAGATCGCAGTCGTGGGTGGGACCGGCGTCCTCGGCGCCCCGATCGTCGCCGGTCTGGCGGCGCGGGGCGACGATGTGCTGATCCTCAGCCGCACGCCGCCGCGCAAGCCGCCCGCGGGGACCGCACACCACAGCGTCGACCTGACCGACGGCGCCGGGCTCGACGCGGCGCTGGCGGGGATCGAGGTGGTGGTCGACGCCTCGAACTCGAGCCCGCGCGACGCCGGGCCGGTCCTGGTCGAGGGCACGCGGCGGCTGCTCGACGCCGCAGCACAGGCCGGCGTGCGGCACTACGCCGGGATCTCGATCGTCGGCTGCGAGCGCGTGCCGACCGCCTACTACAAGGTCAAGGTCGAACAGGAGGAGCTGATCGCCGCCGGCGCGGTGCCCTGGAGCCTGTTGCGCGCGACCCAGTTCCACGAGCTGCTCGACTGGGCCTTCGGCCAGGCGGCGCGGCTGCGCCTGCGGCCGACCGGCAAGGCCCGCCTGCAGCCGGTCGCGAGCGCGGTCGCTGCGGCGCGCCTGGCCGCGGTCGCCCACGAGCAGCCCGGCGGGCGCCTGGCGGAGATCGCCGGGCCCGAAGTGCGCACGCTGAGCGAGCTGAGCCGGGCCTGGGCGCGGGCGCGGAGCCGCCGGTTGCTGCCAGCCCGCCTGCCCTCGCTCGGCAAGATCGGCCGCCCGGCGGGAGAAGGCGCGCTCTGCAATCCCGATGCCGCAGCCGGCGGGCCGAGCTTCGAGCGGTGGCTGGCCGAGCGATGAGCGCTGCGGAGACCAGGTCGCCGAACGCCGCCCGGGCGGCGCTGGCGCTCCTCGCGATCTCCGCGGCTACGATCGGGCTGACGGCGACGCTGGCGCCGCAGGCCTTCTACGACGACTTCCCCTTCCTGCGCCACTGGGTCGATCTGCTTCCCCCCTATAACGAGCACCTGATCACCGACGTCGGCGGGCTCTACCTCGGCTTCACCGTGCTCTTCGCCTGGGCCGCCTGGACTCTGCAGCCGACCCTGGTCCGCGCCGTCTGCTCAGCCTGGCTGCTGACCGCCGCGCTGCACCTGCTCTTCCACGCCACCCACCTGGAGGGCTTCGAGACCGGCGACGCGATAGCCCAGATCGCCTCCCTCGCCCTGCTGCTGGTCCCGCCCCCCGTCGCGATCTGGGCAGTCGGGGCGCGTTAGTTACGCATAGCGTCACCAACGCGCCCCGAGCTCAGGCGAGAAGCGCCGCGGCTGCCGCGGCCTGCTCGTGCTCGAAGGCCGAAGCCATGCGGTCGACCTCGGCGGCGCCGATGCCCGCGGCGGCAGCCACCGCACGCCACTCGCTCGTCGCCGCGCTCACCTCGGCGAGTATCTGACGGGGCTCCTCTCCACTGAGGCGGAAGTACTCCGCCACGTCGAGCAACAGGTCGAGTCGGGCAGCGTCGGACTCGTAGTCGATCGCGGTGCTGAGGTGCTTCGGGCCCCTTCCCGGCACGGGGTTGAGATCGAACGCGGGCGAGAGCGACCAGCCGGCGCTGCTGGCGCGCAGAAAGCCGTGGTTGCGCAGGTGGTCATCGGTGTTGGAGATCAACACCGTGAGGGCGATGCGGCGCCACAGCTGCGTCAGCTCCGCGGCGGTGTCCGCCGAGTGGGTTTCGATCGCCTCGGCGATGTCCAGATAGCCGCCCGTGTCCCCGTCGGTCGCTTCGAGCATCGTCATCGCGCTGACATAGCCGAGGCGGATCTCCCGCTCGCGATCAAAGCGCTCGACGATCAACACCGCCTTGCCGTCGATCTCATGAAGTCCCGTCCTGGGAACCACCACCCCCGCTCTACGGGCGAGCTCGAGCGCCACGTACTCCCAGCGCATCACCTCCCAGTCGTCGGCGGGGCTGGGGAACTTGGCGATCGAAACGCGCCCGTGGCTGTCGATGACGTGAGCCTTCGGGCGGGCGCCGCCCAGCGAGCTGCCGCCGCGAAGCAACCTGCGCAGCTGCTCCTCGGTCGCTTCGTCGCGCTCCGCGCTCTCGGCGTCCGCGAGCAGCTCGGGTAGGAGCAGCAGATCGGGGACGCCATCCTGCTCGTCGGTCAACCAGACACCAAGCTCGGGATCGCGGAAGCGCAACGCGCCTTGACGCAGGTCGTCGCGAACCCCGAGCAGGTAGTCGGACTCGCCGAAGCTCCGCTCGGTCGTCTTCTCGCGATCGGCGCGGCGGCGCTCCTCACGCTGGATCAGCCTGCGGCCCCAGCGATCGGGTGCGCAATCCGAGAAGGCCCCGAACATCGCACGGCCGGCGGGCGTCTGCTGGGCGCCGCCGAGCAGGGGCAGCGCCGGATCCAGCTCGTACGCACGGTCGTCGGCGAGATACTCGGATGAGTAGCTGAAGGTCGCCAACTCCCTGTTACGCCGGCGATGTGGCCAGAGGCGTCCCGCGAGCAGGTCTTCGCCCCCGATCTGCACCACCACCTCAACCTCAGTCATCGTCCTTCCCTCCCAGGCTGCGAGGACGGATGCGACGCGGCAAGCGCTCCTCGGAGCGCAGCCGGCCGATATCGCTCGCGTAGGGGTCGAGGGCAGCGGAGAGACTCGAAAGAATCCCAAGGCCGCGGAGGATGCGCATCAGGTTCTCGGTGCTGACGCCGCTATCGCCGCGCTCGAGTCGGGTAACCGTGTCGCGGGAGACGCCCGCCCGGTCTGCGAGCTGAGCCTGGGTCAGACCGCGCAGGCGGCGCCAGACCGCGACATCGTCGGCCAACTCGCGAAGCGCACGGCGCACGGCCGGAGGAACTCTCCCTTCTCTATCTCCTTTAGCAGGCATATATAAGGCATATTAGTTCTTATCGCCTGAAATAACCAGCCGTATCAGCTTGCTGCAAGCGGCGCAGCAGCGACGCGGTAGAGCTCCCACTCGTCGGGGACGCCCTTGAGCTCGTGGCGGCCGGCGGGGGCGAACTCGACGCCCGAGCCGGCGGCGAGGTCGCGCACGGTGCGCGATGCGAGCACCTCTCCACCGTCAGCCAGAGCGGAGACGCGGGCGGCTACGTGTACGGCGATGCCGCCGACGTCGTCGCCGATCAGCTCGACCTCGCCGGTGTGCAGGCCGGCCCGCACCGCGACCCCCAGCGCCGGCATCGCGCCGGCGATCGCCCGCGCGCACTCGGCCGCGCGGGTCGGGCCGTCGAAGGTGGCGAGGAAGCCGTCGCCGGTGGTCTTGATCTCACGCCCGCCGTAGCGCTCGAGCTGCTCGCGGGTCAGCTGCTGGTGGCGCTCGAGCAGCTCGCGCCAGCGCGCGTCGCCGAGCTCGGTCGCCAGCCGGGTCGAGTCGACGATGTCGGTAAAGAGGACCGTCGCCAGCACCCGCTGGGCGACCGGCGCCGGTCGCACCCCGGTGAGGAACTCCTCGATCGCTGCCAGCGGGGCCTCGCTCTCGCCGACCCAGGGGAAGTGGTCCTCGCCCTCGAACTCGAGGTAGCGGGCGCCCTCGATCTGCTCGGCGAGCCACTGCGCGGCGCGGTAGTTGACCGCATGGTCGCCGTGGCGGTGCATGACCAGGGTCGGCGCCTGGATCAGCGCCAGCGCGCCGCGCACGTCGGTGTCGATGAACATCTCGAACAGCTGCTGGAGCCGCATCGGGCTCGCCGCCTGGCGCTCGAAGCGGGCCTGGAACTCGCGCGCCTGCGCGTTGCTCGCCATGCTCGGCGCGAAGATGTCGATCGTCGCGCCCTGGCCCCACATCGGCCCGACCAGCTCCTCCTGGGCTTCCTCGACCGCCTCGCGCTCGGGTGCCCAGGGGTAGTCCTCGGCCCAGGTCGAGCGGGCCATCGCGCCCCAGAGGACCAGCGCCGAGACCCGCTCCGGGTAGGTCGCGGCGAAGAGCATGCTCATCGTCGACCCCTCCGACATGCCGATCAGCGCCGCCCGCTCGGAGCCGGCGGCGTCCATCACCGCGCGCAGGTCGTCCATCCGCTCCTCCAGGTTCGGCGCCCCCACCGCGGGGTCCGATAGGCCGACGCCGCGGCGGTCGAAGAGGATCACGCGGGCGAAGGCGCCGAGGCGACGGACGAAGGCCGCCTGCAGCTGGTTCTCCCAGAGCAGATCGAGGTGGGAGACGAAGGGCGAGGCGACGACGACGTCGATCTCCCCCTCGCCTACCACCTGGTAGGCGATGCTGACCTCGCCGCTGCGCGCGTACCTGGTCTCGGGGGCCATGACGGCTCCCAGCCTACGCCGCTCGCCGAGCGACGTCGCGCGAGAGCGCTAGGCGCTTGCCTCCGCCACCGCGGCCTGGTCGGGCATCGGTTCGGAGCGCAGCACGAAGACAGCGATGCCGATCAGCAGCAGCGGCGGCAGCAGGCCGGCCTGGGAGAAACCGAGGTCGTCCTGGATCGAGGGCAGCGCCACGTTGACGATCGTGATGTCGAGAACGATCATCAGCATCCCCGCGCAGAGGACGTAGAGAGCCAGCCAGCGGTTGTGAGATTGCTCAGCCACCGGCCGAGCACCCTAGCGAGAGCTGCTCGGACCGAACCCCGCCTAGAGCGCTGCGAGGCATCTAGCCGTCGCGGCGGCGGCCGGTAAGCCAGCTGGGCAGCTCTGGGAGCTGGTCCCCGCGCATGCCTGCAGCTCCTCCCCCCACCATCATGATCAGAGCCCAGACTGCGACCTTCAATTCTGGGTTGACACCCAGCGCGTTGAAGAGGGCCGTGACTCCCAGGACCGCTACAAACGTCACCGCGAGTATGACGACAGGAACATTCATATCTTCAGAATAGTACTTCGAGTAGAAGCGCCGCAGCCCCAAGGGCCAGTCCAAGGAAAAACCGACTGCTGTGGTCGAATCGATGTCGGACTCGGGAAGCCGGACGAGCACTGCCCCGTAGTGAGTGATCCCACCCATCAGGCCACTGAAGCCGAGAAGGACCGCAGCCGATGTGGACGCGACTTCTGCGATCACGGCAATCGATGGTTCGTGGGCCAGCAACCAATGCATGCTTCGACGGTAGAAGCCCCAGACGCGCGTGTGGTGCGCTGAAAGTCACGGAACCGAAAAATCTTTGCGGTGAACTGGCTGCGATCCGCGGCGGCCGAAGCTGTGGCCGGCGGGGGCGACCTCGGTCATCTCGGTGCGGCGCAGCTCGGTCACCTCGCTGACGAGCACGTTGATCGTCCCTTCGCGGCGCTCGAGGCGGCCCTTGGCGCGGAGGAGGGGCGAGGTGCGGACCTCGGCCCGGTGGCGCTCGTAGACCGGTGGCGGCACGATCAGGTTGACCGTGCCGCACTCGTCTTCGAGCAACATGAAGACGATCCCCTTGGCGGTCTCGGGCCGCTGGCGGGCGACGACCATCCCCGCCACCTCGACGATCGCCCCGTCGTCGATCCGCTCGAGCTCGTCGCTGCGTGCCGGCCCGGGATCGAGCTCGCCGCGCATCAGCGCCAGCGGGTGCTCGCCCAGCGTCATCCCGGTCATCCCGTAGTCGGCGATCGCCTCCCCCCAGGCCCCCAGCGGCTCCAGCTCGGGCGCCGCCGGCGTCTCCAGCGGCAGCGCCATCTGCGTCCCCTCTCCGGCGGCGCGCCGCCCCGTCGCCGCCGTCCCCGCGTCCCAAAGCGCCCCCCGCCGGTCCCCCTCCCCAGACGTGCCTCTAGTTGAGTACCCATAAGGGCCGCCAACTTGAGGCACGTCACCTTGGAGCCCGTCGAGGGCGCCCGCCCAGGCTAGGCGCTCGAGGGCGTCGCGGCCGGCGCCGGCGCGCGAGGCGAGGTCGGCGAGGTCGCGGTAGGGCCCGCCGCGATCGCGCTCGGCGACCAGCGCCCGCATCTCCTCCTCGCGCGCGCCCTTCACATACCCCAGCCCAACCCGCACCACCAGCCCACCCCGCACCTCCGGGGGTGTCTCGACGTGGCAGAGGACGCGGCTGCGGTTGGCGTCGGGTGGGGCGAGGCGGATGCCGCGGCGCTGGGCCTCGTGGGCGAGCGCGTCGGGTGGGTAGAAGCCCATCGGCTGCTCGTTGAGCAGCGCGCAGAGGAACTCCGGCGCGTAGTGGATCCGCAGCCAGGCCGACTGGTAGGCGAGCAGGCCGAAGGCGACCGAGTGCGCCTTGGGGAAGCCGAACCCGGAGAAGCCCTGGATCTGCCCCCAGACCCGCTCTGCGGTCGCCAGCGGCACCCGGTTGCCGACCGCGCCGACGAGGAAGCGGTCGTGGTGCTCCTCGATCGCCGCCTCGGAGCGCTTGCGGCTCATCGCCCGCCGCAGCCCCTCGGCCTCGGCCGAGCTGAACCCGGCCAGCGCCATCGCCACCTCGATCACCTGCTCCTGGTAGACGATCGTGCCCAGCGTCTCGCGCAGCACCGGCTCCAGCAGCGGGTGCTCGTAGGGGACCGCGAAGCCGGGGTCCTCGCGCAACCGCTTGCGCCTCTCTATATAGGGGTGGACGGCGCCGCCCTGGATCGGGCCGGGCCGGACCAGCGCCACCTGCACGGTCAGGTCGTCGAGGTTCCGCGGCCGGGTGCGCGGCAGCATCTGCATCTGCGCGCGGCTCTCGATCTGGAAGACGCCGGTCGTCTCCGCGGCGCGGATCGATTCGTAGGTCTCGGCGTCGTCGAGCGCGATCCGCGAGAGGTCGAGCCGCTCGCCGCGCGCCCGGCCGACCTCCTCGACGCAGCGCTCGACCGCGGAGAGCATCCCCAGCCCGAGCAGGTCGATCTTGAGCAGGCCGGCGTCGGCGCAGGAGTCCTTGTCCCACTGGACGATCTGCCGCCCCGCCATCGCCGCCGGCACGACCGGGCAGACGTCGATCAGCGGCTGGGTCGAGATCACCATCCCGCCCGGGTGCTGGGAGACGTGGCGGGGCAGGCCCATCGCCTCGGCGGTCAGCCCGATCAGCACCTGCCAGCCGCGCGAGCGGGCGCGCTCGGCGCCGATCGCAGCGACGACATCGCGCTCGATCTCGCCGCTGCGCTCGTGGAAGCCGACCGTCTTCGCGACCCGCTCGATCTCGGCCGGCGGCAGCGCCAGCGCCTTGCCGAGGTCGCGCACGGCGCCGCGCGGGCGGTAGGTGGGGAAGGCGGCGACCAGGGCCGAGCGGCCGGCGCCGTAGCGGGCGTGCACGCGCGGGATCAGCAGCTCGCGGATGTCGCGCGGGAAGTCGAGGTCGATGTCGGGCATCGCCTCGGCTTCGTCGTTGAGGAAGCGGCCGGCGAAGAGCCCCGCCTTTACCGGGTCGACGTGCGAGAGCCCGGTCAGGTAGCAGACGATCGAGCTGACGCTGGAGCCGCGGCCGCGCCCCGGCGGCAGGACAGATCGCGCCGACTCGGGGCCGCGCACCTCGAGCGCCACTTCGCGGGCGAGCTCGAGCAGGTCGCGGTGGAGCAGGAAGAAGCCGGCGAGGCCGAGCTTGCCGATCGTCGCCAGCTCGGTCTCGAGCCGCGCCTCGGCCTCGGCCCGGTGGGGCGAGCCGGCGTAGCGCTCGCCGAGGCGCGCCTCGCAGGCTCCTTTCAGCTTGCTGTCGGCGGCCGGGTCTTCGGAGCCGGGGTAGCGGTAGCCGAGCTGCTCGGTCAGGTCGAAGCGCAGCTGTTCGGCGAGGCGCAGGGTCTCGGCGACCGCCGCGGGGTGCTCGGCGAAGCGCTTCGCCATCCCCTCCGGCGAGGCCAGCGCCGAGGAGGAGTTGCCGCGCCGTTGCGGCTCGCTCGCCTCCAGCGTCGTGCCGAGCCGAGTGGCGACGAGGGCGTCCTGCAGGGGGGTCCGGCGGCGCGAGTGCGAGTGCACGTTGCCGGTGGCGACGCAGGGCACGCCGAGCCGCTCGGCGAGGCCGGCGAGCCAGCGGTTGCGCGCCCGGTCGCGGCGCCAGTAGGGACGCTGCAGCTCGACCCGGAAGCGGTCGCGGCCGAAGGTCCCGAGCAGGCGGTCGGCAACCGCTGTCGCGCCGCGCAAGTCCCCCCGCTCCCACGCCCCGGCCACCGCGCCGCTCCCTGCGCAACCCGACAAGCACACCAGCCCGCTGGCGTGCTCTTCGAGTTGTTGCAGCTCCACCAATGGCTGCCGGGCCACCCGACTCGCACTGTCACGGGTATGTGCATGAGCTTCGGTCAGCAGCTGACAAAGATTGCGATAGCCCGCTGCGCTTTCGACCAAGAGCGTGAGATGAGTGTTTTCTCCCGCGGGTGGCGTGAGGTTGGGGTCCTCGCCCGCAGCTTGCGAGGACGAGGATCCCCATCCTCGCGACAGGACCCGCGGGCCGACAGCCACGGTCAACTCCGCCCCAGTTATGGCCCGCACCCCGAAGCCCTTGCAGGCGTGGGCGAACTCCATCGAGCCCCAGATCCCGTCGTGGTCGGTGAGGGCGAAGGCCGGGTAGCCGCGCTCGGCCGCCGCGCCGGCGAGCTCGGTCGGCGTCGAGGCCCCGTCAAGGAAGGAGAAGGCCGAGTGCGCGTGCAGCTCTATGTAAGGGGCGGCGGCCACGGCATCGACTCAGGCACGCTGCCGGTGCCAGCGCCCGCGGCTGTCGCGGAAGACGACCGTGTCGCGCCCGTCGATCAGGACCAGCTCGAAGTAGTGGCGCCAGAGCCGCCGCAGCGTCCACCAGCGATCCTCGACCAGCCACTCCTCGCGCACCGTGACGACCTCCGCCCCCTCGACCGCGGTCGGGATGCCTTCGTCGTCGACCTCGACCGCGACCCGCCGCGGGGCGTAGAGGCGACGGATCCCCGGCGTCACGGCGACGGCACGGGATACGGCGTCAGCAGCGTGCGGCGCTCGGGGACGCGCGAGGCGGAGTCGACCGGGAGGACCTTGAGCAGCGCGTCGGCGCCCTGGGCGGTGCGGACCTCGCGCAGGGCGGTGGCGAGGCGGTGGCGGCGCGACTCGTCGCCGCGCAGCGCCAGCTCGATCTGCTCGGCGGCGCGGTCGCCGAGCCCGACCGCGCGCAGCGAGAGCGTCGCGGCGGGCGCCGGCAGCTGCTCCAGGCGGGGCAGGAGCACGGCGCGCAGGGCCCGGCTCGACGCGGTCGGCCGGCCGAGTCCCTGCGCGACGCTCCAGCTGCCGCCGTCACCCAACAGCGCACCGAGGCGAAGTCCCAGCAACGATCGCCCCTTGCGCTGCGGTGCGGCGAGCAGTCGATCGACCAGCAGCTCGAGCGCGCGCTCCAACTGGCTGCCGGCCGTGCCCTCGGGCAGGTCGATCTCCTCGACCAGCTCCTCCCAGGCGCCGTGGACGGTGAGGGCGAGCAGCTCCTCCTCACCGCGCGCGATCCGCAGCGCCAGCGTCCCGGCCGGACCGAAACGGTCGGCGACACTGCCGGGCGAGAGCCTCCCGAGCTCCCCCAGCGTGCCGATCCCCAACCGCCGCAGCGTCTCGACCAGGTTGGCGGCCTCGCGCTCCGGCAGCCCCAGCCGACCGGTCAGGGCGGCAACTGGGAGATCGGAGACGAGAGCCGTCATACGAACATATGTTCGTATACGCGCCCGACGGAAGCAACCTACGAAAGGTTTCCTTCTGCGAACCACTATGTTTGCTTTGAATTACTTGCGCTAATAGCGCCGGCATGAGAAGGTGCGCCTGCCCAGGAGGCCTCCTGGCACATCTCCGACCACTACCCGCTCTGGGTCGAGTTCGGGATGTAGGGGCGCCTCAGAAGATCTCGGCGGCGGTGATTGCGAGCACGTCGTCGGCGTTGTCGACCCGCTCGCGGGCGCAGACGGCGTAGCGGGGCTCGGCGGCGAGCCGCGGCAGCGCCGCCGACTTGCGCTCGAGGTCCACGCGCAGGCGCGCCGCGTTGACGCGTTTGGACCACTTCGCCTCGCCGAGCAGGACCGCCTCGCGCGAGCGCCCGGCGAGCGCCACGGCGTCGATCTCGGTTGGATCCGCGGCGCTGGTCCAGTAGGGGCCGACCGCGACGATCTCCTCGCCGAGCTCGCCGGTCGCGGCGATCCGGCGCAGGTGGTCGCGAAAGGCCACCTCCCAGGGGAGTCCCATGTGATCGTCGAGCGAGCGCAACAGCACCGGCAGGATGCTCTGCCCCAGCCCGCGCTCGATCTCCGGCCGGTAGCGGTCGAGCACCCCGAGCCAGAAGGCGAGGAAGTTGTCGGCCATCCGGTAGATGCGCCGGCGCGTGCCGCGCGGGCTCTCGGTGACCGGCACGATGCGCTCGACCAGGCGCAGGGCGACGAGCCGGTCGAGCGTCCGGCCCGGATCCGCGCGCACCGCGTCCTCGATCTCGTTGAAGCGGGTGCGGCCGTTGGCGATCGCGTAGAGGACGAGGCGGGCCAGCTCGCCGCCCTCGCCCTCGGTGGCGAGCACGAGCTGGCCCTCGGTCAGCAGCTGCCCCCCGGGGGTGCAGGCGAGGCGCGCCAGGTTCACCCGCGTGCTCGCGCTCTGGTCCCACCAGCGCAGATAGAGCGGCATGCCGCCGACGAGCCCCCAGACCAGGGCGCGCTGCGGGGGGGACAGCGACGGCAGCATCTCAGCCGCCTCGTGCGGCCTGAACGGGTGGAGGAGCAGCGACACGTCTAGCCGGCCGTAGAGCGGCGCTCGCTCCTCCTGCATCGCCTCCATCGTCCGCACCGCGGAGCCGCAGAGCAGCAGCTTCAGCTTCGTCCGCGTGCGCAGCCGGTCCCAGGCCGCACGGATCAGGTTCGGCAGCTCGGGCGAGGTCTCGATCAGGGCCGGGAACTCGTCGAGGACGAGCAGCAGCGGCCGGTCGGCGGCCGCCAGCGCCAGCGTCTCGAGGGCGTCGTCCCAGTTGGCGAACGGGCGGGCCTCGAGGTCGCGGACGCCGCCTGAGAGCAGCGGCGCCGCGGCGCGGGCGAGCGCGGTCAGCTCGGCGGCGGCGGGACGGCCGCCGCCGGTGTGGAAGACGGCGGGACGGCCCTCGGAGAAGTGCTCGACCAGCGCCGTCTTGCCGACCCGGCGGCGACCCCAGACGACGCCGACCGAGGCCTCCCTGCGCTTCCACCAGGCCTCGAGCTGCTCAATCTCGGCGACACGATTGACGAACATGATGAAAGAGCTTACCGACATGAGCGGTCGGCGACGTCGGATGTCGGCGACGTTGCATGTCTCCTACCGGCGTTGCCGCGATGTACGCTGCGGCCCATGAGCCGCCCCGACTCCTGCGCCGAGCTGCTGGCGGCGCATTTCGCAGCGGGGCGGCACCTGGCGGTGGGGCTGGACACGGACCCGGGGCGGATCCCGGAGTCGGTCGCTCCGGACGGCTCGCCGGCTGAGCGGGTGCTCGAGTTCAACCGCGCGATCGTCGCTGCGACCGCCGAGGTCGCGGCCGCCTACAAGCCCAACGCGGCCTTCTACGAGGCGCTGGGCGCGGACGGGCACCGGGCGCTGGCCGGGACGATCGCGGCGATCCGCGAGCTCGCCCCTGAAGCTGCGGCGATCCTCGACGCGAAGCGGGCCGACATCGGCTCGACCAACGCCGGCTACGTCGTCGCCGCCTTCGACGAGCTCGGCGCCGACGCGATCACCGTCCACCCCTACCTCGGCCGCGAGGCGCTCGCGCCCTTCCTCGAGCGGGCCGAAAAGCTCGTCTTCGTCCTCGCCCGCACCTCCAACCCCGGCGCCGGCGAGCTGCAGGACATCGAGGACGGCGAGGGCGTGCCGCTCTACCGCCGCGTCGCCCGCGCCGTCGCCCGCGACTGGAACGGGGCCGCCAACTGCGGCCTCGTCGTCGGCGCCACCTACCCCGAGGAGATGGCCGCGATCCGTGCCGACGTCCCTCCCTCGATGCCGATCCTGATCCCCGGCATCGGCGCCCAGGGCGGCGACCTCGCCGCCACCGTCGCCGCCAACCGCGAGGCCGGCAGCGACGCCTACCTGATCGCCGCCTCGCGCTCGCTGATCTACGCCTCAGACGGGGAGGACTTCGCCGAAGCCGCCCGCACCGCCACCGAGGCCCTGGACGCCGAGATCAGACGTGCCGGTGCGTAGAGGTCCATATAGACGCCGCAGCACCGGCACGTCGGCCGGGGCGGGTCAGCCTTTGGCGATGTCCGCGGCCTCGGCGCTGCCGAGGTAGGGGGTCAGCGTGAACTCGACCAGATCGGGGAGCAGGTCCTCGAGCTCTTCGGTCTTGCCGGCGATGATCCGGCGTGAGATCAGCGAGACCATGCCGCCGACCAGCGCTTCCTCGGTCGTCGGCGAGAGGCGCGAGAGCACCTCCGGCGGGCGCCCCTCGCGGCCCTCCTGGAAGTAGGGGACGAAGCTCTGGATCGCGGCGTCGTAGCGCTCGACCACGGCGGGACCGGCGACCAGCGCCTCGACCATGCAGAGCCGGGCGAGGTTGGGCTCGGCGGCGAGGAACTGCAGCATCGCCTCGATCCCGGCGCGGACCGCATGCGCCCAGTCGTCCTCCTCCTCGAAGGCGGCCGAGACGCGCTCGCGCAGCTCCTTCATCACCGTGTCGTAGGCGGCGACGAAGCACTCGTCCTTGCTCGAGAAGTGCTCGTAGAAGGTGCGCCGGGAGACCGCGGCGGCGCGGGTGATGTGGGCGATCGTCGTGCCCGAGTAGCCGTTCTCGGCGATCGCCTCGGCAATTCCGGCGATCAGCCGCTCTCGCTGGTTATGGGTGACAAACTCGCGCGGCAGGCCGTGGCGGCCGGGGGGCAGGCGCGCCAGCTCCGGCGGGTAGTCCTCGGCGCTGCCCTCGGGGCTCTTCGTCTTGCCGGCGTCTTTCTTGCGTGCCACGCCGCGAGCATAGCCGTCCGGCGCGGCGGATTCACGGCTCAACTCAGACATAGCTGCCTCGATACCCAAATACGGCATCACCGCCGCCGACATCAGCTGCGGCACCAGCTCCGGCAGCTGCTCGGCCTCGCCGCGCACGACCCGCGAGTAGATCTGGCCGTAGGCGGACCCGGCCAGCGCCTCGGCGGTGGTGTGCGGGACGGCTTCGGGGTCCTCCATCTCCTGACGGCCGGCGTCGATCAGCGAGGCGATCACCCGCATCGTCATGTCGCGGCGAGCACGGGCCGCATCGCCGGCGGCCAGCACCTCGACCCCGAAGGTCGCGCGGCTGGGGTCGTGACGCAGGCCCTCGATCACCTCGTAGGCGACCGCGCGCAGGCGGTCGGTCCACCCCTCACGGCTCTCGTAGGCGCGCACCATCGTCTCCAGGCACTCTTCGTTGAGGTCCTGCCAGGCGGAGAGGAAGAGGTCGTACTTGCCGCGGAAGTGACGATCGAAGGCGTGGCGGTCGAGCTCAGCGCGCTCCAGCACGAGCTCGATCGTCGTTTCGCCGTAGCCGCGTTCGGCGGCAATCTCGATCAGCGCCGCGACGATCCGGGCGCGCTCGGAGCTGCCGGTGCGATCGCGAGTCTCGGTGTCGAGCACTAGGGCATGGGACCGCCGATCCCCGCCCTGGCTACTTCTTGCCGTTGCTCGGTTTGGCCGGCGCTTCGGCGGCCGTGCGCTTCGCGGCCTCGGCGCCGACGTAAGGCGTGAGCGCGAACTCGACCAGCTCGGGGAGGAGCTGCTCGATCTCCTCCACCTGCCCCATCACGATGCGCTGGTAGATGATCCAGAAGACCCCGCCGACGATCGTCTCCTCGAGTGTCGCCGGCAGGCTCTCGCCCTTGGCCGCGACCTTGCGGCCCATGCGGAAGAGCGGCACGAAGGCCTGGATCGAGCGTTCGTAGCGGTCGACCGCTGCCGGGCCCGCCGAGAGCGCCTCGACGATGCAGGTGCGGGCCAGCGCCGGCTCGGTGGCGACGTAGTGCAGGAAGGCGCCGAGCCCGGCATTTACCCGGGCGGGCCAGCTGTCGACCCGGCTGGCGGCATCGACGACGCGCTGCAGCGCCTCCCTGACCGCGTACTCGGAGGCGGCGAGGAAGCAGTCTTCCTTGGAGGAGAAGTTCTCGTAGAAGGTGTTGCGCGCGATCCCGGCCCGCCGCACGATGTCGGCCACCGTGACGGCCCGGTAGCCCTTGTCCACCGTCTCCTCCGCGAGCGCCGCGATGATCCGGGCGCGCTGGTGACGGGTGATGAACTCGCGCGGCAGAGGATGCCTTCCGGGGGGCATCCTGGTTGCCGGGGTCGTACGCTCAGCCACACCGCTGAGGCTACTCCGGGGCCGTCGAGATTCAAGCTGGACGGATGAACGATATACCGCTACAGTACCTGACGCCAGACAACCTGTTCCCTAGATCACGAGGAAGGGGTAGCAATGGGGAAGCAGGCCGTAACCAAGGTCCAGGCAGGGGCTGAGGGAACCGGCAACGCCGAGGAAGCGGAAGCGCTTCCAAACGCCCCCAGGCTCGAGCTAGTGAATTCGCCAAAGCGCGAAAAGATTCTCGAGGGAATGCTCGAGGCGGTCGGCGCCGAGGGCTACGAGGCCGCCTCCGTACGCACGGTTCTCGCTCGCACCGGGCTCTACAGGCAGGCCTTCTACGACAACTTCGCCGACAAGGACGCCTGCTACCTCGCGGCGCTCTCGATGGGGATCGAGCGGCTCGAGGCGATCGCGCTCAGGGCGGCGGCTAGCGAGGAGAGCTGGCGCGGCAAGCTCCGGGCCGGCCTCGGCGCACTGCTAGACCGTTTCGACGAGGAGCCCGACTTCGGCCGCGGGGTCGTCGTCGAGGTGCACGCGGCCGGCCCGGAGGCGCTCGCGAGGCGCGCCGAAGCGATGAAAAAGGCGGCCGATTTCATCGATCTGGCGAGGCTCGAAGCGGGCGAGGGCGAGGCGCCCCCGCAGATAGCCCCGGAGGGGATCGTCGCCGGCATCCACGCGATCGTCCATTCTCGGCTCTCCACCGGGGCTACCGACGGTTTCCGCGAGCTGCTGCCGGAGTTCATGTACTTCGCCGTGCTGCCCTACTTCGGGACCGAGGCGGCAAGCGCCGAGATGCAGGCCGCGCGGGCCTAGCCGCGGCGGTTGGACAGCCTGCCGGTCCTGCCCTAAATTGAGTGGCGATGGAAACCCCCCAATTGCCTCGGGCTTACGCGGTTCGCTCAGAGCGCGAGCGCCTGCTGGAGGCGATGGTGAAGACGGCGGCGGCGAAGGGCTACGAGGCGACCACCGTCGACGACGTGGTCGAGTTCGCCGGCGTCTCGCGCGAGACCTTCGACGAGATGTTCGCGGGCAAGGAGGAGTGCTTCCTCGAGGCCTACGACGCGGTCTTCGACGTGCTCGTCGCCCATGTGACCGCCGCCTTCGAGGCGGCCGACGACGAGTCCTGGCCGGAGCAGATCGCCGCCGGCCTGGGGGCGCTGGTCGAGCTGCTGGCGATGGAGGCCGACATCGCCCGCCTGGCGATGGTCGAGGTGACCGCCGCTGGCGACGACGCGCGCGAGCGCTACCGGGCGATGCTGACCCGCTTCACCCCCTTCCTCGAGAAGGGCCGCACCTACTCGGGCCAGGGCGAGGCGCTGCCGGCCGACACCGCCCGCTTCGCCGTCGGCGGCGCCACCTCGATGATCTTCGACGAGGTCCGCGCCGGCCGCGGGCCGGAGCTGAAGCGGATCCTGCCCGATCTCGTCTTCGCCGTGCTGATGCCCTACCTCGGCCCGGAAGCGGCCGAAGACGAGATGCGTCGCGTCACCCGCGAGAGCTAGTCCGGGAACTCGCCGTGGCGGCCCTCGCCGCCGGCGAAGCGGGCCGCGCCTTCGACCGCGATCTCGAGCACCCGGTTGCCGAGCTCGGCCTCGAGCGCGAGGCCCTCGGCGAGCGGCTTGCCGAAGCCCTCGAGCGCGCCGCGGCGGTCGGCGAGCATCGTCTCCTGCGGGAAGCTCGCGATCTTCTCGGCCAGCTCGAGCGCCCGCTCGAGGTGCTTGCCGGGCTCGACCAACTCGTTGACGAGGCCGATCCGGTGCGCCTCCTCGGCGTCCACGGGGCGGCCGGTGAGGATCAGCTCCAGGGCGCGGCCCATGCCGATCGTGCGCGGCAGGCGCTGGGTGCCGCCGTCGAGCAGCGGCACTCCCCAGCGGCGCTCGAAGAGGCCGAAGGTCGTCTGCGGCGTGGCGATCCGCATGTCGCACCAGAGCGCCAGCTCGACGCCGCCGGCCAGGCACCAGCCGTCGACCGCGGCGATCGCCGGCTTCGACGGGGTCAGCCGGGTCGGGCCCATCGGCCCGTCCGGATTGGCGACGTCGAGGTTCATCGCCTTCAGGTCGGCGCCGGCGCAGAAGGCCTCGCCGCCGGCGCCGGTGAGCACGAGCACGCGGGCGCCCCCGTCGGCCTCGAAGTCCCTCAACCCCTGGCGGAATGCCCCCGCCGCCGCGGCGTCGATCGCGTTGCGCCGCTCGGAGCGGTCGATCGTCAGCAGCGCCGCCGGGCCGACGCGCTCGTAGCGAAGTTCGTCGCTCATCATGCGGAGGGTATGGGAGCGGCGGGCTAGTTGCCGGCGACTCACGGGCGGGCCAGGCAACGCCGGCTCCCAGGTGCGCCCCGGTGCGCGGGACCAACGAGGGCAGGCTCTCAGTGGTCGCGCTGAACGTACGGGGGGAGTCAGACAGAACGGCCGCGTCGGCCGCCGGGCCAGGCGCACGAAAACGCGACCGGGGGTAGCGCCTAAAGCCTGCCTCGCGCGTAGCCTGCGCGCGTAGAAGCTCTCTGCGCCACCTTCAAGACGGTGTCCCGCTGGCTTCGCGGTTCCTGTCCTTCCCAGTCGCAGGATCAACTTAGCTCGCGACCCCGGCGGCGTCCAGGGGGCGGCGGGAAGCTATCCCGCAAAGTCCGGGTAAATCGGCGGACGGCGGCCGTCTGGCGGTGACTGTACGTTCGCCGGCGGGATGAACGAGGGTCTGGAGGCCTCGCGCAAGCGGGCCAAGCGCAACGTCGTTTTGACGGCGGCGATCGCCGGGCTGGGCGGGCTGCTGTTCGGCTACGACACCGGCGTCATCGCCGGCGCGCTGCTCTTCATCCGCGAGGACTTCGGGCTCGGCAGCTTCGGCCAGGGGCTGATCGTCGCCGCGGTGCCGATCGGCGCCGTCGCCGGCGCCGCGCTGGCCGGGCCGGTCGGCGACGGCTGGGGCCGGCGGCGGGCGATCCTGCTCGCCGCCGTCGTCTTCATCGCCGGGGCGCTGGGCAGCTCGGCGGCGCCGGACGCGACGGTCCTCTTCATCGCCCGCTTGGTGGTCGGCGTCGCGATCGGGATCGCCTCGGCCAACGCCCCCGTCTACATCTCCGAGATCGCGCCACCGGAGAGCCGCGGCCGCCTGGTCACCTTCTTCCAGCTCTCGATCACGGTCGGGCTGCTGATCGCCTACCTGGTCGCGCTCGCCTTCGACCACAGCGAAGCCTGGCGCTGGATGCTCGGGCTCGGCTGCGTGCCGGCGCTGGTGCTCGCCCTCGGCATGCTGCGGATGCCGCAGAGCCCGCGCTGGCTGGTGATGCGCGGCGAGGACTACGAGGCGCGCGCCGCCCTGGTCAAGATCCGCGTCGACGAACCGCAGGCGATCGACCGCGAGCTGGCCGAGATCCACGACGAGATCGGCACCGAGCCGGGCAGCTGGGGCGAGCTGCTGGCGCCGGCCGTGCGGGCGGCGCTGCTGGTCGGCGTCGGGCTCGCCGTGCTGCAGCAGGTGACCGGGATCAACACGGTCATCTACTACGCGCCGACGATCGTCGAATACACCGGCGTCGACTCCTCCGGCGCCTCGATCCTCGCCGCGGTCGGCGTCGGCGTGGTCAACGTCGCGATGACGGTCGTCGCCCTGCGGCTGCTCGACCGCGCCGGGCGCCGCGCCCTGCTGATGGTCGGCGTCGGCGGGATGACGCTGGCGCTGCTGGCGCTCGGCGCCGCCTTCGAGGGCGGCGGGCAGAGCACCCTCTCCTCGGCCGTCGCGATCGGCAGCCTGATGGTCTTCGTCGCCTCCTTCGCGGTCAGCCTCGGGCCGATCTTCTGGCTGCTCAACTCCGAGATCTACCCGCTCGGCGTGCGCAGCAAGGCGGCCGGGATCGGCACGATGGCCAACTGGATCGCCAACGTCGGCGTCTCGCTCACCTTCCTGCTGCTGATCGATGCGATCGGCCGCAGCGGCACGTTCTGGCTCTACGGCGCGATCGGCGCGCTCACCCTGGTGTTCTGCTGGAAGCTGGTCCCGGAAACCAAAGGCAAGCACCTGGAGGAGATCCAGGCGATCTTCCGGGCACGGGCCGAAGGCCGCCGGACGTAAGCATCGGCGCAGCCTGGTTACGCTGCGCGGATGCGAATCGACGAGATACTTCAATCCAAGCGGCCGGTCTTCTCGGTCGAGCTCTTCCCGCCCAAGACCGAGGAGGGCAAGGAGGAGCTGCTCGCCACCGCGCGCTCGCTGCGCGAGCTCGAGCCCGACTTCGTCTCGGTCACCTACGGAGCCGGCGGCTCGACCCGCGACGGCACGGTCGAGATCACGCGTGAGCTCAAGGGCCTCGGCCTGGAGACGATGGCCCACCTGAGCTGCGTCGGCGAGACCAGGGAGGGGCTGGCGGCGACGCTCGACCGCATCGCCGCGGAGGGGATCGAGAACGTCTTCGCCCTGCGCGGCGACCCGCCGCGGGGCCAGCCGGACTTCGTCCAGCCCGAGGGCGGGCTGGGCAGTGCCGCCGAGCTCGCCGAGTTCATCGGCTCGCGCTGGGACTTCAACGTCGGCGGCGCCTGCTTCCCCGAGGTCCACCCCGAGGCCCCCGACCTCGAGACCGACCTCGACTACCTGAAGACCAAGGTCGACTCCGGCGCCTCGTTCCTGATCACGCAGCTCTTCTTCGACAACCAGGTCTACTTCGACTTCGTCGCCGCGGCGCGCGAGAAGGGGATCGACGTGCCGATCGTCGCCGGCGTGATCCCGGTTGCGGGCTTCGCCCAGACGAAGCGGATCTGCGAGCTCTGCGACGCCTCGATCCCGCCGCGCCTGGAAGCGGCCTTCGCCGCCTGCGAGGGCGACCCCGAGGCCGAGTTCGAGCTCGGCGTCGCCTACGCCGCCCAGCAGTGCGCCGAGCTGCTGATCGCGGGCGCGCCGGGGATCCACTTCTACGCGCTCAACCGGGCCCCGGCGACCCGCGCGATCCTAGGTGCGCTACAAACTGCGAGACCATGGGAACGCTGACCTATCAGGGACACCAGATCGGCTACGACGAGTACGGCGCGGGCGAGCGCCCGATCGTCCTCGTCCACGGCCTGCTGATGAACCGCCGCATGTTCGAGCGGCTGGGCCCGGCGCTCGCCGAGCGCGGCAACCGGGTGATCTGCGTCGACCTGCTCGGCCACGGCGGCTCCGACCAGCCGGCCGACCTGCGGCTCTACTCGATGCCGCTCTTCGCCGAACAGATCGTCGCCCTGCTCGACCACCTGGGACTGGAGCGGGCGGTGATCGGCGGCACCTCGCTCGGCGCCAACGTCGGGATCGAGCTGGCGGTGCGCCACCCCGACCGGGTCGAGGGCCTGTTCATCGAGATGCCGGTGCTCGACAACGCGCTGGCCGCGGTCGCGGCGATCTTCGCCCCGGTGCTGCTCGGGCTGCGCGTCGGCAGGCCGGCGGTCGAGCTCAGCTCGCGGCTCGCCTCGCTGGTCCCGCGGACCAACTTCCTGCTCGACATCGGGCTCGACTGGGCGCGGCGGCGGCCGGGCCCGTCGATCGCGGTGCTCGAGGGGCTGCTGCTCGGCGAGACCGCGCCGGGACGCGAGCAGCGCCGGTTGATCGACCGGCCGGCGCTCGTGATCGGCCATCCCGGCGATCCGCTGCACCCGTTCAGCGACTCGGGGATGCTGATCGAGGAGCTGCCGCAGGCGCGCATGGTCGAGGCGAGCTCGATCCTCGAGTGGCGGATCAAGCCGCAGCGACTGAACGACGAGCTGGCGGACTTCCTCGATGAGGTCTGGGAGCCGGCGGGCACACCCGCCCCCGGCAGCAACGGCAACGGTCGCAGCGCCGCAGCTGTGGCAGGATAGGGAGTGCGAAATGGCTAATCGCAGGGACGAAGAGAGGGAGCGGCTGCGCCAGGCGCGGCAGCAGCGCGAGACCGGCGAGAACCGCTCGGAGAAACTGCGCACGTTCGCCGTCTACGGCTTCGCCGGCCTGTTCGGACTGATCGTCGTCGCCGGGATCGTCGCCGTGATCGCCTCCTCGGGAGGCGGCGACAGTGGCGCGGCCCAGATCAACCAGGCGAGCGGCTCGACCAACGGCTTCGACCCGGACCAGCGCGAGGGCACCGCGCCGGCCGCAGTCGAGGTGACGGACCTGCAGGAAGCAGCGAAACAGGCGGGCTGCACGCTGCGGCTCGAGTTGAAAAACGAGGGCAAGGAACACCTGCCGCCGACGGCCGAAACGCCCGACTACAAAACCAGCCCGCCGACCTCGGGCAACCACGCCACCTCGCCCTACCAGCAGGCCGACGGCGCCTACAGCGAGATGCCGGACGAAATCTTCATGGTCCACTCGCTCGAGCACGGGCGGATGCAGATCCAGTACAGCCCCGACCTGCCGGAGGAGGATCAGCTGGCGCTGAAGGGTCTCTACGAAACGATGTACGGCGGGACGCTCTTCTTCCCCAACGAGAACATGGACTACGAGGTCGCGGCGGCGACCTGGACCAACCTGCTCGGCTGCCCCGAATACAAAGGCGAGATCACGCTCGACGCGATCCGGGCCTTCGGCAAAGAGACCTGGGGCAAATACGGCGGCGAGCCGGTCAACGCGTTCAGCCTCAAAGGCCCGACGCCTGTGGAACCCGCTCCAGCCAGCTAGCCCGGCCTGCGGTAGGCGGGGAAGAAGTCGCCTGACTCGCGGCCGGCCGAGAGACGGTCGTAGGCCGTGCGGTCGCAGACGATCTCCGAGACCTTCCAGGCCTGCTCGCGGTTGGCGAAGCCGCGCTTGAACTCCTCCAGGGCGTCGCCGCGGGAGATGCCGCCGCCGAGGTTGAGCGGCAGCCCCCACTCCCTCGCCAGCTCGACCAGCGCGGCGGCGACGTTCTTCATCGGCGAGTCGCGCAACCAGGCGTCGGCGCTGCCGCTCAGGTAGTAGTGCAGGAAGCCGTCGCTGCGAACCGCGATCGAGGCGGCGGCGACGGCCCCGCCCGGGGCGTGGGCGAGCGCGAGCCAGGCGGCGGGCGAGGCGAGGATGCGGTCGAAGTAGGCGGCGCCGAAGAAGTAGCGGTCGGCGGCGCCGGCGCGCCGCATCGTCTGCTCGTAGGCGGCGAGGAAGCCGGCGCGCTGCTCGGCGCTGCTCTCGCGGCCGGCGACGATCTCGACCTCGTAGCCGGCGCGGCGGTTCTTGTTGATCCGGTTGCGGTCGCTGCCGCGGCTCTTCGCCGGCAGCGCCGGGTCGGCGATCTGGACGACGTTGCGCTCCGCGGCGCCCGCCAGCGGCAGCGGCTCGGCGAGCGTGTGGCGGAGGAAGACCGAGGCGAGCCCCGTCGCCGACCAGTCGACCTGCACCGGGTCGATCGCCGCTGTGGACTTTGACCGTGCTCTGTCCCCCACAAAGTCCACTTCGCGAACGATGCCCGGGTAGCCGTAGGGGGAGATCGCGTCGCGGGCATCGCTGCCGGGGATCTCGCGGACGATCAGGGGGGCGAGCAGCGCGGCGTCGCCGGCCTCGATCCGCAGCGTGTGGGTGACTCCCTCGGCGTCGAGGAAGGGGTGGCTGCGGAAGAAGTCCTCGCCCTCCGCCGCGACGCCGCGGTCGGCGAGCAGCTCGGCCGTGGCGCTCACGGCAGGAGATCCGCGGCGGCGGCGCGGAACTCGTCGGGCAGCACGCCCCAGACCTCGCAGTCGTCGACCCCGTCGGGGCGGTTGAGGTGGCCGCGCATCGTCCCCTCGTACACCCAGCCGAGACTGCTGACGGTCTTCTTCGCGATCTCGTTGCGGGCCGGGATGCGGCCGTAGACGCGGTGGGCGCCGAACTCGTCGAAGGCCCTGGCGATCGTCAGCGCCTCGGCGCGGCGGCCGACGCCCTTGCCGCGCACGTCGTCGCCGATCAGCGCGCCCAGCTCCGGCGCCGTCTGGCGGAAGAGCCCGTAGAGGGCGGTGAAGCCGACCGGCTGCTCGTAGCCCGTGACCACGATCGCGTACTTGCGGTCCTCCTCCGGGCCGTCGATCGCCCGCCCGACCCAGGCCTCGGCCTGCTCGGGCGAGAAGCTCTCGCGCCGCTCCATCAGCGACTTCGTCGCCTCGGAGTTGTTGAACCAGCGGTGCACGGCCGCGGCGTCGCCGGGCTCGAACGGGCGCAGGCTGACCTCGGGTAGCTCGCTCACAGCCCGAACCCTAGTCGGGCGCGAGGCCGTGGCCGGTGACGAGCAGCCAGGCGGTCTGGGCGAGGATGCGCAGATCGAGGGCGAGGCTGCGGCGGTCGACGTACTCGACGTCGAGCTCGATCCGCTGCTCCCAGGGGATGCCGGCGCGGCCCTGGACCTGGGCCCAGCCGGTGAGGCCGGGCTTGACCTCGTGGCGGCGGTGCTGGCGCGGCGTGTAGTCGACCACCTGGGCAGGGATGGTCGGGCGCGGGCCGACGATCGCCATCTCGCCGCGGAGGACGTTGACCAGGTTGGGGATCTCGTCGAGCGAGGTGCGGCGCAGCAGGCGGCCGGCGGCGGTGACGCGGGGGTCGTCGCGGGCGACGACCGTGCCGACCCCGACCGGGTCGGAGCCCTGCTCCATCGTGCGCAGCTTGAGCAGCTCGAACTCGCGGCCGTCGAGGCCGACGCGGCGCTGCCGGTAGACGACCGGGCCGCGACTGCCCAGCTTGATCGCGACCGCGGCGATCAGCAGGACCGGCGAGAGCACCACCAGTGCGAGCGTGGCGATCAGGATGTCGAGAATTCGTGGCATTGATGAATTACCAGGTGGCGATGTGACCAAGCAGATCAAGGACGCAGGGAGCGTGGCGTGCTCTGCACGCGAGCGACCGAGGACGCCGAGATGCGCCGGTCACATCGTCACCTGGTCCCTTCTGCCTTGTCCCAGGTGCCAGGGGCGCCGTGGCGCAGCCGGTCCCAGAGCCCGAGCGCGATCGAGGCGGTGGTCGAGACGTAGTAACGGGCGAGCCGGAACGGCAGCGCCGGCAGCGCCAAGCCGAGCAGCGCGGCGAGCAGGAGGAGGAGCTGCGCGGCCAGGGTCACGGTGTAGACCCACCCGTGGCCGAGCAGGGCGACGTTGGCCGCGAGCACGAGCAGGTGCAGGAGCGGCGTCGCGTAGCGCAGCAGCCGGTGCGAGAAGAGCTCGAGCGCGTAGAGCGACGGGTAGCCGCGCGGGCGCAGCATCCCTTCGCCGGCGACGATGTCCCAGAGCCCGACCATCATCCGCCGCTTGCGGGCCAGCTCGCCGCCCAGCGTCGGCACCATCTTCTCCTCGGCGGCGGCCCAGGGGACGTAGAGCGAGCGCCGGCCGCGCTTGGCGAGCTGGAAGGGCAGCGAGAGATCGTGGCTGCCGGCCGGCCCCAGCGGCAGGTAAGCGTCGCGGCGCACAGCGTAGATCGCGCCGTTGCCGGCGGTGACCCCGGCGAGGCCGGACTCGAGCTCGCGCACCCGCATCTCGAAGCGCCAGTAGGCGCCCTCGACGTTGTCGCCCCCGGGGTCGAGGAAGCGGACCTGGCCGCAGGCGTAGCCGACGGCGGGGTCGGCGAAGGGCTCGACCAGGTGGCGCAGGGCGTCGGGCGCCCAGGCGCTGTTGGCGTCGGAGAAGGCGAGGATCTCGCCCGAGGCGCGCTCAGCGGCAGCGTTCTGGGCGGCGAGCTTGCCGCCGCGCGGCAGCTCGAGCACGAGGTCGGCGCCGGCCTCGCGCGCCCGCTCGGCGGTGGCGTCGGTCGAGCCGTCGGAGGCGACGATCAGCTCGAGCCGCTCGCGCGGCCACTCGAGCGCGAGCGCGTCGGCGACCTTGGCCGCGATCACGTCCTCCTCGTCGAAGGCGGCGACGATCAGGGAGACGCGCGGCGGCTCCTCCCAGGTGCGCGGGCTGAGCGTGGGCCGGCGACGCAGCGCGACGAGGACGCGGAGCAGCAGCGGGTAGCCCAGGTGCGTGTAGACAATCGCGGCTGCGCAGATCCAGAAGAGGAGGGCGACGGCGATCATCCGCGGTGCTCCAACAGCTCGCGGTAGAGCGCCAGCGTCTGCCGCGCCGCCTCGTCCCAGGAGTAGGCGCCGGCGGCCGTGCGCGCGGCGACGGCGGCGAGCTCGGCCCGCGCTGCCTCGTCCCCGATCAGCTCGGCCAGCTCCGCCGCAAGCGCGCGCGGGTCCTCGGGCGGGACGAGCCGGGCGGCGCCCAGTTCGGCGACCTCGGGGAAGCCGCCGACTGCGGAGAGGACCATCGGCTTGCCGAAGGCGAGCGCCGCGTAGAGCACGCCGGAGTGCTCGGCGTCGCGGTAGGGCAGGACGACGATGTCGGCGGCGCGCATCAGCGCCGGGATCTCGGCGTCCTCGACGAAGCGGGGGAGGAAGCGGGCGCGGCCCGGGGCTTCGGCCGCGAGGGACTCGAGTGGGGCGATGTCCATGCGCGGATTGCCGGCGATCCAGAGCTCGGCGCCCTTCAGCTCGCGGAAGGCGTGCAGCAGAGTGTCGATCCCCTTGTATGGGCGCAGCAGGCCGAAGAAGAGGATCACCGGGCCCTCGGCGCCCTCGAGCTCGGGGGGCAGCGGCTTCTCCTCGTCGAGCCGGGTGAGGTAGTCGAAAGCGCCGTGATGGATCGTGCGCACGCGGTCGCGGTCGAGGCCGACGACGTCGCGGAGCCGCTGCGCGCCGTGCTCGGAGTGGGCGACGACGGCATCCATCGCGCCGAAGGAGCGGCGGGCGGCGGCGAGCTGGCGGCGGCTCGGCCGCGGCGGCAGCACGTAGTGCGCGGTCATCACCCGGGGGCGGAGAAGCGGCAGCAGCGCCGCGTCGAGGCCGGGCACGGTCAGCCACTGGTAGTGGATCACGTCGGCGTCGGCCTCACGGCGGAGGCGCAGCATGTCGGGCACGTGCTCGGCCAGCTTGAAGGCGCGGCGGCCGCGGGCCTCGAGGCCGCGGGCGGCGCTGCGGCGGTAGAAGCACTCGCGCACGTGGTAGCCCTCGGCCGCGGGCACGGGCCCGTAGAGGAAGCGGCTGGTCAGCAGCTCGACCTCGGCGCCGCCGCGCGCCAGCGCCGCGGCGAGCGCGCGGTCGTACGGAGGGGTGAAGGCCGAGGCGTCGACCTGCTGCACGCGGAGCGGGTCCTGCATAGCGGGCGATTATCGTGCTCGCCGTGGCCCCCGCGCTCTCCTACTGCGTCGTGAACACGAACGGCCGCGGCGATCTGCTCGTCTGCCTCGACGCGATCGAGCGCACGCACCCGGCTGGAGTCGAGGCCGAGATCCTCGTCCTCGACAACGCCTCCGAGGACGGCTCCGCCACCGCGGTCGAAGCCTGGGATCGCGCGCGCGGCGAGCGGCGCGCCGGCGAGCTGCGCCTGACCGCGCTCGAGCGTCGCACCGGCAAGGCCGAGAACGACTCAACCCTGCTGCGCGAGGCGCGCGGCGATTACTGCCTGCTGCTCAACGAGGACTCTGAGCTGCAGCCGGGCGCAGCGGCGGCGCTGATCGCGGCGCTCGACGCCGATCCGCAGGCGGCTGCGGCGGGAGCGCAGCTGCTCGACTCGGAGGGCAAGCCGGTGCCGTGCGCCTGGCGCTTCCCCGGCGTCGCCACGGCGCTGGCCGGGGCGGTCTTCCTGCACCGCCTGCTGACCGTGCAGAGCAAGGGCGGCGCGACGCGCCGGGTCGATTGGGCGCAATCGAGCGCCCTGATCGTGCGCCGCGAGGCCGCAGCTGCGGTCGACTACCTCGACCCCACCTTCTTCGTCTACTACGACGAGTGCGACTTCTGCAAGCGCCTCGCCGACGCGGGTCGGCACACGCTCTACGTCCCCGCCGCCGAGGCGGTCCACCACGACCAGCTCTCCACCGACCTCGCCGCCGGCCTGCCCCGGATAGTCGAATTCCACCGCAATCGCGACCTCTACATGCGCAAGCACCATGGCGCGGCCGCAGCGCTGGCCGTCCGCCTGCTCACCGCCTGGCCCTACGCCCTACGAGCGCTGGCCGCCGTCGTCACCCCCAACCGCTCCCCGAGCATCATGTGGGCCCACGCCCGCCAGGCGCCACTCCCCCGCCGAGGCCAGAGCCTCCGCGACCGCATTGAGAGTTGAGAGTGAAGTTCGGACTGCAATGCAGACCCAACCTCACACGCAAGCTGCTCAGCGACTGTCCTCGTCCATGATCTCGGCCTCGTAGGCCTCGGGGAGGGCGCCGTCGACGGCGGGGGGGCGCTGGGTCGCGGCGCGGTAGCGCTCTAGCAGGGCGCCGGGGTGGCGCAGTTGGGCGAGCCAGCCGCGCTCCTCGGCGGTGAAGAAGCCGCTGAGCAGGAGGATCGCCGGATAGGCGAGCCAGAGGACGACGCGACCCGCCAGGCCGGCAAAGCCGTCGGTCGGCAGCAGCAGCTCGCCGAGCCCGACCAGCGCGGCGCTGACCAGGACGATGCGGGCGAGGCGGCTCCATTCGTAGGGCACCGGGAAGAGGCGCTGGGTGAACCCGTACATCAGCGCGACCACGACGAGGTAGGAGGCGACGAGGGCGAGGCCGGCGCCGACGATTCCCAGCGGTGGCACGAGGATCAGGTTGAGCGCGACGTTGACCGCGAGCGCCGCCCCGGTCGCCGGGAAGTTGAACTCGGTGCGGCCGGTGCGGCCGAGGATCACCAGCAGGACCATGTAGAGGGCGTAGAGGGTGACCGCGGTCGAGATCAGGCCGACCGCTTCGTAGGACTGGAAGAATTCGGGCGCGGCCAGGGCGCGGGCGATCCAGCGCGCCAGCAGCCACATGCCGGTGACGATGAAGGCGCAGCCGGCGAGGAACCAGGTGACGACGACGGCATAGGCGCGGCGCGCCTCGTCGTCATCGCGGATCGAGTAGGCGAGCGGCGGCCAGGCGAGTTGGAAGCCGCGGACGATCACGTTGACCGCCTGCGCGAACTTGACCGCGAGCGAGTAGAGGCCGGCCTCGGCGGCGCCGAGGCTGCGCAGGATGATGATCCGGTCGACGAAGTTGAGCCCGTAGAGCGAGAGCTCGGCCGGCATCGTCGGCAGGCCGAAGCGCAGCATGCGGCGCAGCAGCGGGCGCTCGAAGCGCAGCGAGAGCCGCCGCCAGTGGACGACGACGAGGCCGAGGACGAAGGCGGCGCCGCTGACGTAGCTGCCGAGCAGCAGGCCGCGCGCGCCCTCGCCGGCGGCGACGACGAGGACGACGGTGAGCGCGATCGCCGCGATCACGTTGCCGACGGTGACGAGGAAGAAGGCGCGGGCGCGCTCTTCGAGCCGGAACAGGGTCAGCAGGAACTCGTGCAGGGTCGCGACCCAGAGGCCGGCGATCGCGATCCGGACCAGGTCGGGCGCGGGGCGGTTGAGCAGCGCCTCGGAGATCGGCTCGGCGAAGGGCAGGGCGACGAGCGCCGCGGCGGTGCCGAACCAGAACAGCGCCGCGAACGAGGTCGCGACGACCCGCCCCGGATCCTCGCCGGCCTTGTAGTAGAAGCGCAGCACCGCCTCGATCACGCCGAAGCGGATCACGATGCTGGCGGCGACCACGGCGGCGAAGAGGACCTCGGCGTAGCCGTAGTCGGTGGTGGTCAGGTAGCGCGTGTAGAGCGGCAGCAGCGCGACCGCGATCAGCTTCGAGAAGATGCTCGCCGCGGTGTAGGCGGCGCCGGTCGTCGCGAGGCGGCGGAGGTAGCCCGACACGCGTTGAGCCTAGTCGCGCGTTCGCTGTTTGTCGGCCACAGCCCGAGAAAAGGCGAACGCGGTCGGGCCGGAGCCCGCGAGCGAGGCGCCGACCGCCAGCAGCACCCAGGCGATCGGGTCCTCGTAGAAGGCTGCGTAGGCGAACGTGTGGACGAGCAGGGCGACGAAGGCGGCTAGGACTGCGGCTCGGGCTATGAGCGGTGGGGAGTCACCGGGGGTGTCCAATCGAGTGCTGGGATTTTCGCCGGGCGCGTCGCGACTCTCGCTGACGTTCCGCGGCGAAAATCGGGACGCCGCACTCGATTGGACACCCCCGGCACCTCCCAGCGAGCCCAGGCCCGCGCTCATGGTCCAGAGGGCCACAGCGATTAGAGCTGCGTAGGAGGCGAGGCCGATCAGGCCTTGCTCGGCTGCGACGGTTATCGGCTCGGTGTGGGAGACGGCCACGGGGGTCTTCTTCGTGGCCACCTGCTCGCGGTAGGCGCGGGGGAAGCTGCCGGCGCCGTAGCCCCAGAGGGGCCGCTTGGCGAAGAGGTCGGTGCCGCCCGAGATCAGATTGGTCCTGCCGCCGGTGTCCACGTTCAGCCGGTCCGGGCTGAGCTTGGCGACGCCGCCGGCGAAGATCACGATGACCACGGCGAGCACGGCGCCGGCACCGACAGCCGCGAGCGTCCACCGCCAGCTCCAGCGGATCGCCGCGAGGACCGCGAGACCCACCAGCAGCGCGATGAAGCTCGACTGGGAGAACGTCGGCACCAGCCCCAGCCAAAGCACCGCCACCAGCCCCGTGAGCAACGCAAGCTTTCTCCGCTCGCTGACCCAAAGCAGCACGGTCATCGCGATGACGATGACCAGCGCCAGATACCTGCCGTAGATGTTGGGATCCCAGAAGATCGAGTTGACGCGGAAGTAGGTGTGAAACTCGTTCGACCTGATCACCTGGTCGTTCCAGAACAGCTCGCGGGTCGCGTACTCGACGAACCCGACCAGCACGAACGCCAGCGCCTCAACGGCGACGACGAGCAGCACGTACCGGAGCAGCTTCCGGTCCCACTCGACGTCCCGCAGCAGCGCGTAGACCAGGGAGAAGGGCACGAAGAAGAAGCAGACGTTCTGGAGGCTCTTCGAGAAGTCGGGCGAGTACAGCGTCTGCAGCGCGTAGAGCATCACCACCCCGGCGAGCACCCAGGGCAAGAGCCCCGCGACGTTGGATGACCGGGACCCCCGACCCCCCCACTCTCGGAGCGCAGTCGACAGGACGCCTGCGGCGATCACGAGGTAGAGGGGGACGAGCAGGTTGGCGGTGTCGCCACCGGACTCCAGCGGGACGCGGAAGGGGAGAGCGGCGACGATCGCGAGGGGAAGCAGGACCCGCCAGCGGTGGAAGACCGCTGCGAGGGCTACCGCCGCCAGCACGCCGGCGGCGACGAGGCCGGCGAGGCGCAGGGTGTCGTCGCGCAAATCGACGATCTGCGCGGAGTGCCACTGGTCGCCGGCGATCAGGAGCGGGAAGAGGACGAGCGCCAGCAGCATCGCGGCGGCGCGGAGGCGGCCGGGGGCGAGCAGGATCGCGGCGGCTGCCGCTGCTGCGGCGATCACGACTCCGGCCGCGGAGAGGATCAACGCAGGCACCCCGCCCGGGGGTTGCGCGGAGCGCGGTGCAGGCGCATGACACCGCCGGGGACGAGGGTGCGGTCTTCACCGCGCAGTTTGACCCGCAGCTTGTAGCGCCCGGGCGGGGCGATGCCGTCCTCGCGCATGTGGCCGTCCCAGTAGAAAGTGTGGAAGCGGTAGCGCTTGAGGAAGGTGTCGCGCGCGAGGGTGAGGATCAGCCTCCCTCCCGGCCTCACCACCTGCACGTCGCCGCGGTCGGAGACGGTCGTGCGGAAGCGGATGCGGATGCGGTCGTAGCGGCAGTCGTCGTTCGGGGTGAAGGCGCGGACCGGCTCCGACTCCGGGTGCAGGCGCGGCACGGCGGCGAAGCTGACCCGGTCGAGCACCAGCGGGTCGCGCTTGAGCCGCTGCGACCAGGCGAAGGCGGCGATCGTGGCGAGGACGAGCAGGGCGAAGACGATCGCGGCGGCGCTAGCCCGCCGTCGAGGCATTGTCCTCGCCGATCACGATCGCGACCGGGGCGCCGGCGGCGAGCGAGGCGATCTCCGCGTTCATCGGCTGCACCCTGGAGATGTCGAGGGAGTCGGCCACGCGCTGCGCGGCGCGGCCGTCGCCCTGGTCGAACATGACGACGCTCTCGCTGAAGCTGGAGCGGCTGTTGGTCACCGCGCCGAGCTGGTAGCCGCGGCGCTCGACCATGTCGCCGAAGGTGCCGGCGAGGCCTTCGACCGCGGTGCCGTTGAGCACCGTCACCTCGACTTCGCTGGGCTTGACCGCCTTCGAGGCGCGCTTGCTCTGCTTGCCGCCGCCCTTGCCCCCGGCTTCGTCGCCGCCGCCACCGAGCACGGCGAAGGCGACGCCGCCGGCGACGAGGACGAGCACGGCGAAGATCGCGATCAGGTAGCGCGGTTCGCCCAACCGCGAGGCGAGCCCGGCGCCGCGGCTGCCGTCGCCGGTCTCACGGCGCTCGCGACGCGACTCACGCTGGCCGGCGGCGCGGCGCTCGGCTTCGCGCGCCTCCTCCAGCTTGCGCATCTCCTCGGCCCGCTCCGCCGCCGCCGCCGAGGTCGCCTCTTTGCGCTCGGTGTCGCGCTCCGGCGCCGACCCCGCCCACTCGCGCAGGCGGCGGATGTCGCGGCCCTGGGTGAACGACAGCAGGGCGAGGACGGCCAGCCCCAGAAACGCGACCAGGCCAGCGAAAGCCCCTATTTCCTTAATCAACTCCACAGGCCGCAGCAGGATATGGGCAGAGCCGGTCCGGCGAGTGTCTCGGCGTCTGAGGCCAAGCCAGGGAGCGACGGGCGAACGGCCGGGTAGCAGCGCTACCCGGCCGGAGGACGGTGCTCTATGGCGCCGGCATCAGGCGCCGAGACACCGTCGGTGATCAGCCCGACCACGCGCTCGGCCAGGTTGGCCTCGTCACCGGCCATCACCAGGTGCTCGAGCGAGTTCAGCGTCGCCTCGACCCACTCCGGGTCCAGCGGCGCCTCGCGCACCGCGCGGTGGATCCGCTTCGCCGCCGTCGGCTGCAGCTCCTCGCCGCCGCCGAAGAGCTCCTCGTGCAGCTTCTCCCCCGGGCGCGGGTGGGTGAACTCGACCGCGATCTCGGCCCCGGGCTCGTAGCCCGCGAGCCGGATCATGTTGTTGGCGAGGTCGACGATCTTCACCGGCTCGCCCATGTCGAGGACGAAGACCTCGCCGCGCCCCGCGCCGATGTCGCCGGCGCGGATCACCAGCTGCACCGCCTCGGGGATCGTCATGAAGTAGCGCGTCATCTCGGGGTGGGTGACGGTGACCGGCCCGCCGCGCTCGATCTGGCCGCGGAAGATCGGCACGACGCTGCCCGAGGAGGCGAGCACGTTGCCGAAGCGGACGCTGGCGAAGCGGGTGCCGGGGTGCTTGTGGCCCGCGGTCTCGACGATCCACTCGGCCATCGCCTTGGAGGCGCCCATCACCGTCTTCGGGTTGACCGCCTTGTCGGTCGAGACGAGGACGAAGCGCTCGACTTCGGAGGCGGCCGCCGTCTCGGCCGTGATCCGGGTAGCGATCGCGTTGTTGCGCACGGCCTCCAGCGGGTTGGACTCCATCAGCGGCACGTGCTTGTAGGCGGCGGCGTGGAAGACGACGCTCGGCTTGAAGCGCTGCATCGTCTCCAGCATCCGGTGCGGCTCCTTGCAGTCGCCGAGCACCGCCTCGACGTTGGAGAAGTGGCGCTCGTCGATCATCTCGCGCTCGATCTCGAAGAGGTTGTCCTCGGCGTGGTCGAGCATCACCAGCAGGCGCGGCCCGACGCGGGCGATCTGGCGGCAGAGCTCGGAGCCGATCGAGCCGCCGGCGCCGGTGACGAGGACGATGCGGTCGCGCAGGTAGGCGCCGACGCGGTCGAGCTCGACCACGATCGGGTCGCGGCCGAGCACGTCCTCGACCTGGACCTCGCGCAGCTGCTTGCTCAGCTGCACGCCGCCGCGCAGCAGCTCGAACACGGTCGGCAGGGTGCGCACGCGGATCTCACGCTCACGGCAGGCGGCGACGACGCTCCCGCGCAGGGTCCCCGGCGCCGAGGGGATCGCGATCACGACCTCGTCCGGTTCGGTCTCATCGAGGATCTGCTCGATCTGCGCCGTCGTCCCGAGCACCTTGAGGCCGAGCATCCGCATCCCGCGTTTGCGTGCGTCGTCATCGACGAAGCCGATCGCGGTCGCGCCGAGGTTCGGGTTGAGGTGCATCTCGCGCACGACCATCTGCCCGCCCGAGCCGGCGCCGACGACGAGCACCTCGTGCTTGGGCAGCCGGTGGCCGTGGGTCGGGCGCTCGACGATCAGCCGCACGGCGAGGCGGGCGCCGGCGATCAGGAAGAGCGTCAGCATGAAGTCCATCACCGCAACCGAGCGCGGCAGGCCGTACTCGAAGGGCTGGATCACGGTGAAGACGACGACCAGCAGGGCGCCGGCGACGGCGACGGCGCGGACGATCGCGAGGAAGTCGCGACCGCTGACGTAGCGCCACCACTTTTGGTACAGGCCGAAGGCGGCGAAGACGGCGACCTTGCCGACGACGACGAAGCCGACCGCCTCGAGGAAGAGCGTCCAGTAGCGGTCCGGCAGGCCTTCGTCGAGGAAGCGCAGGCGGAACGCCAGGTAGAAGGCGAGCGCGACGAGGGCCGCGTCGGCCGCCATCTGCAGCACCCGGTTGCGGTACACGGGGTGGTTCAACCGACGGATCACTTCCGGGCGAGTTTAGATGCTGTTCGCGCCGATCCCTAGAATGCCCGCTTCCCGCATGCTCCTGCTCGCCAGCGTCACCGACTTCTTCCTCGACCCGATCGTCAACGCCGGGACCGATTTCATCGGCTCCACCGGCCTGCCCGCGATCTTCATCCTGATGGCGCTCGAGTCCGCCTGCCTGCCGGTGCCGAGCGAGGCGATCATGCTCTTCGCCGGCTCCAGCGTCGCCGCCGGCGACCTCTCGCTGTTCGGCGTCGTCGCCGCCGGCGTGCTCGGCAACCTGGTCGGCTCCTGGGCCGCCTACGCGATCGGCTACTTCGCTCGACTCGACCTGCTCGAGAAAAACCGCCTCGTCCACGTCCCGCCCAAGTACCTGAAATGGGCCGACGACTGGTTCGAGCGCTACGGCGACGCGACGGTCTTCTTCACCCGCATGCTGCCGATCATCCGCACCTTCATCTCGCTGCCGGCCGGGATCGCGAAGATGCCGTTCTGGCGCTTCACCGTGCTGACCCTGCTCGGCTGCATCCCCTGGGTGCTGATGCTGGCCCTGGTCGGCCAGGCGGTGGGCGAGAACTGGGAGGAGTGGCGCGGCCACCTGCACTACCTCGACTACGCAGTCGTCGTCGTCGCGATCGCCGGCGGGATCTACTGGCTGATCCGGCGCCGGCGCGGCAACGGCACCGCCCCGGAGACGCCCTGAGCGACGCCATCCCCGCCTCGCGGGCGGTGGCGCTGGGCTTCGTCCAGGGGCCGGCGGAGCTGCTGCCGGTCTCCTCTTCGGCCCACATCGTGCTGCTGCCCTGGCTGGCCGGCTGGGAGTGGGAGAAGCTCGACCCGGAGGTCCGCAAGAGCTTCGAGGTGGCGCTGCACGGCGGCGCGGCGGCGGCTCTGTTGATCGGCCAGCGGCGCGAGATCGTCGCCGAGCTGCGCTCCTTCGACGCCCACCGGGCGCTGCTGCTCGGCCTTTCCTTCCTGCCCGCGGCGATCGTCGGCTACACGCTGGAGCGGCCGATCGAGCGCCGGCTGGGCGGGCCGAAGGCGACCGCGATCGGGCTGCTCGCGGGGGCCGCGGCGATGGCGCTCGCCGACACCCGCCCGCAGCAGCGCGGCGAGGGCGAGGCGACCGCGGCCGACGGGCTGGCGCTCGGCGTCGCCCAGGCGGCGGCGCTCGCGCCCGGCGTCTCGCGCAACGGCGTCACCCTGGCCGCGGCGCGCTGGCGCGGCTTCTCGCGCAACCAGGCCAACCTGCTCTCGCGCACGATCGCGCTACCGATCATCGTCGGCGCCACGGCGCTGAAGGCCGAGCGCCTGCGCCGCCGCGGCACCTCCCCCGACCTGCGCCGCTCGATGGCGATCGGCGTCGCCGCCTCCTTCGCCTCGACCCTCGCCTCCCAGCGCCTGATCGACCTGGTCGAGCGCGACCGCGCGTTGTGGCCGTACGCGGCGTATAGGGCGGGACTGGCGGGCCTCGTGCTGGCCAAACTCCATCGCGGGCGACGAACTCCCAATTTTGGAGAAACTGGGAGTTAATTGGGAGTTTGTGCTACAACTCCCAGACTTGGAGAAACTGGGAGTTAATTGGGAGTTGGCATGTTCGTAGCGGAAGCGCCGTCGATAGAGGAGCTGCTGGCGAAGCTGGATGCGGATGCCGTCGTCGATGCGATCGGCGGGCCGCTGAGCGAACAGACCGACGGCCGCTACCTCCACTGGGACAAGCTCCGTCGCCTTCAACCGCCCGACTCGCTCGACAGCGAGCAATGGTGGCTGCGGGTCAAGCTCGCGCGCAAAGGAGAGCTGCGCGAGCTCCCGCTCGCCGATCCCGACGGCCGGCCGTTCAGCTACGGCCTGCTGGACAGCATGCTGCGGCATCTGCACTACATCGACCAGCGCTGCGGCGGTGAGATCGGTGTGGACGAGGTCGTCACCTCGGAGCGTCACGCCGAGCGGAGGTTCCTGGTCAACTCGTTGATGGAGGAGGCGATTCGCTCGAGCCAGCTCGAGGGCGCGACGACCTCCCGGGTCGTCGCCAAGGAGATGCTCAGGAGCGGCCGGGCGCCGGTGGATCGCAGCGAGCGGATGATCGTCAACAACTTCCGCGCGCTGGAATTCATGCGCGACGAGATGACAGGGCCCCTCAGCCCCGACCTGATCCTCGATCTTCATCGCGTCGTGACCGAGGGAACGCTCGACGATCCCTCGGCCGCGGGTCGGCTGCAACGTCCCGGCGAGCCGCGGGTCGCCGTCTTCGATCGCGACGGTGGGCAGCCGATCCACAGGCCGCCGCCGGCCGAGCAGCTGCCGAGGCGGATGGAGCTCCTCTGCGACTTCGCCAACCAGGGCGACGCAGAGGAGCCGTTCATCCATCCGGTCATACGGGCGATCCTGCTGCACTTCTGGCTCGCCTACGACCACCCGTTCGAGGATGGCAACGGCCGGACGGCGAGGATCCTCTTCTTCTGGCTGATGCGGGTGCGTGGCTACTGGCTGGCGGAGTACCTGTCGATCTCGCGGCTGCTCCGCAACGCCCCCGCCCAGTACGCCAAGGCCTTCGTCGAAACCGAGACCGATGGCGGCGACACGACCTACTTCCTGATCCATCAGCTGGACTTGATCGCGCGGGCGATCGCGGATCTCCACGCCTACCTGGAACGTAAGACCGCCGAGGTGAGAGGCGTCGAGGCGCTGCTGCGCGGAACCGCCTACCTGAACGGACGGCAGCTGGCGCTGCTGACCGATGCCGTCCGCGACCCCGAGGCCTCCTACTCGGTCGAGAGCCACGCGACCAGTCATCGCGTCGCAGATGAGACGGCACGAACCGACCTGCTCGATCTCGTCCAGCGAAAGCTGCTCGTGCAGCGGCGCAGGGGTCGCAAGCACATCTTCGAACCGGCGCCGGACCTACCGACGCGCCTGAAAGAATCGTCTGCGTGAGTGACGCGGACGCCTACGCGCAGGCCGGGGTCGACCAGGGGGCGGCGGACTCCGCGGTCGCCGGGCTGGTGCGGGCGCTGAGCGCGATCGAGCTCGGCCGGCCCTCGCGGCAGGTGCCGCTGCCGGGCCACTACGCCAGCGTGATCAAGCTCGACGAGCGGCTCGGGATCGCGCTCTCGACCGACGGGGTCGGCACCAAGCTGCTGCTCGCCGAGCAGCTCGGGCGCTTCGACACGGTCGGGATCGACTGCGTCGCGATGAACGTCAACGACGTGATCTGCGTCGGCGCCGAGCCGCTGGCGATGCTCGACTACATCGCGATCGAGCGCGCCGACCCGGAGGTCTGCGAGCAGATCGGGATCGGGCTCGCGCGTGGAGCGGAGCTGGCCGGGGTCGAGATCCCCGGCGGCGAGCTCGCCCAGCTCGGCGACATGGTGCGCGGCTTCGACATCGCCGGCGCCTGCTTCGGCACGGTCGCGCTCGACGCGATCGTCGACGGCTCCGCCGTGCGGCCCGGCGACGCGATCGTCGGCCTTCCCTCCTCCGGCATCCACTCCAACGGCTACACCCTGGCCCGCTCGGCGCTCGACGGCCTGGCGCTCGACGAGGACCCGGAGGGACGGCTCGGCCGCCCGCTCGGCGACGTCCTGCTCGAGCCGACCGAGATTTACGTCAAGCCGGTGCTCGAGCTGCTGCGCTCCGAGGTCGACGTGCACGGCCTCGCCCACATCACCTCCGGCGGCCTGAAGAACCTCGACCGCCTGGCGGCCGAGGTCGCCTACGAGATCGACGACCCCCTCCCCGTCCCGCCGATCTTCGAGCTGATCCAGGAGCGTGCCGGCGTCTCCAATGAGGAGATGCACGAGGTCTTCAACATGGGCTGCGGCTTCTGCTGCGTGGTCGCGGCGGAGGACGAGGCGGCTGCCCTTGACCTGCTGCGCGGTCACTACCCGCTTGCGCAGCGGATCGGCGGAGCCGTCGAAAGTCGCGCCAACTAGACTCTAGGAGACTAGACACTAGTTAAGTAGTGTCTAGTTTGGTAGCCTTTCCTTGATGGAGTTCATCGGTCGAGATGCCGAAATGGCCGCCCTGCAGGCTGAGCTCGCGCAGGTCGAGGAAGGCCGCGGGCGCTTCGCCTGGGTGCGGGGGCGCAGAAGAGTGGGCAAGTCGCGGCTCGTACAGGAGTTCTGCGATCGCTCGGACGCCCCCTATGCGTTCTTTCAGGCCCAGCGGCGCGGCGAGCGCAAATCGATCGCGCTGTTCGCGGACGCCGTCGCCCGCTCGACCTTGCCCGCCGCCCCGGTCTTCGCCGGGGCCTCATTCGACTCCTGGCCGATCGCGATCAGGGCGGCGGCGCAGGGCATCGACCCCACTCGGCCGGCGATCCTCGTGATCGACGAGCTCCCCTACCTGGCCGAGCTCGACCCCGGATTCTCGGCCGACCTTCAGCATGCCTGGGATCGGGTGCTCGAGAAAGCGCCGCTGCTGCTGATCTGCGTCGGCTCCGACGTGCGGATGATGGAGACCCTGCTCGGCGCGCGGGCGCCCCTGTTCGGACGACCGACGTTGAGCATGCGCGTGGACCCTCTCGATCCATCCGAGGTAGCCGATCTCACCGCCGCCCCGGACGCCGCCGCGACCTTCGACCGCTACCTGATCGTCGGCGGCTTCCCGCAGCTGGCGTCTTCTTGGCGAGAGGGAGTCGGGAAAGAGGCGTTCCTGCGCGAGGGGCTCGCCCACGACCAGGCCCCGCTCGCCGCGACGGCACAGCAGATCATGCTCTCCGAGTTCCCCCGCGAGCTGCAGGCGAGGGACGTAATCGAAGCGATCGGCCACGGTGAAAGCGCCTACAGCCGGATCCGCGCGCGCAGCGGCGTCAAAGGGAACACGCTCAACGATGCGCTCGAGATGCTGGTGGAGCAGAAGCTCCTGGTCGCCAGAGAGCTTCCCTACGCCGTTCCACCCGGCAGGAAGGCGCCCCGGTACACCGTCGCCGACCCCTACCTGCGCTTCTGGCTGCGCTTCGTCGGCCCCCACCTCGATGAGCTCTCGCGCGGCAGATCCGACCTGGTCATCGAGCGGATCGAACGAGATTGGGCCGTCTACCGCGGCCGGGCGATCGAGCCGCTGGTGCGCGCCGCGCTCGAGCGGCTGATTCTCGACCCCGCCATCGGCGGGCAGGTCGG
>Ga0210063_1000006_pt1 | contig 216102 bp, 221 predicted proteins | sample Muzzi_PWA_D1_FD_185529 | JGI IMG/M metagenome (GOLD analysis project Ga0210063, IMG submission 185529) | Wetland microbial communities from San Francisco Bay, California, USA, that impact long-term carbon sequestration - Muzzi_PWA_D1 (SPAdes) | ecosystem: Environmental > Aquatic > Marine >... | reverse complement strand
CGCTGGAACTCCGGCCAGTCGCGTGGGTAGTCCCGCCCTGCTCGGGGCCGATCCTCTTCCCGCCCGCCTTCGTGTGGCTTCTCCACTGCGTTTCGAGTCTACTGGAGCGAAGCAGATACCCCGCACATATGTTCGTGTCTCGCCGGATCGACAGTCGTTCATGCGCAGCCGTCATGGAGCAGATCGACGGCGACCTGAACGACTATGAGATCAGCAAGGCAACGGGCGTCAGTCGCAGCACGGTGCAGCGCTGGCGCGCGCGGGGCTGTCCGGGTCGCACGCTCAATCCGGTCCCCTCCGACTGGTTTCCCTCGAATCGACATAGCTATAGCTACCTCTTGGGGGTCTACCTCGGCGACGGATACCTAAGCAAGGCCACGGGGTCGCCGGTCCTCGAGATCTCGCTCGATGCTCTCTATCCGGGGATCGCAAGGGAGTGCTCAGAGGCGATCTCGAGAGTTGCTCAGGTCGAGCCCAGGCTGCGCAAGGTGGACGGCAGCCGCTCCATACGGATAACCGCAGGGAGCAGAATCTGGCCCGTCGCATTTCCCCAGCATGGCCCAGGCAAGAAGCATCATCGCGTTATCGCTCTGGCCGCTTGGCAGCAAGGAATCGTCGCATCGCTCCCAAAGCCTTTTCTGCGTGGCCTCATCCACTCGGATGGCTCGCGCTCGATCAACCGCTTCTCGGTTTCTCTGGCCAGTGGGACTCGTGAATACGCGTATCCACGCTACTTCTTCACGAATCTCTCAGCCGAAATACGCGACTTGTTCTGCGAGGCCTGCGAGCGCGTTGACGTCCGATGGACACAATCGAGCTTCAAGAACATCTCGGTTGCCGACCGGCACAGCGTTGCGATCCTCGACACCTTCGTCGGGCCGAAGTTCTGATGCGGGCGGAGGGACTTGAACCCCCACGGGCCGAAGCCCACCAGGACCTAAACCTGGCGCGTATACCAAATTCCGCCACGCCCGCTAGCTGCTTAACGCGCGGCCAATGCCGCATCGTCGCTCATAGATTCTATGATCGTCGGCGTGGCGGTAGGAGAGGTAACGCCGGGCTACGAGCTCTGGCACCCGAATCGGGAGAAGGCCGACGTGGTCACGACCAAATTCGTGATCGCATTTCTGATGCTCGCAACCGCCGTGATCGCCGGCCTGATCACGATCGGCGGCTTCTCTCTTCTGAGCGGCGGCGGGGGCATGGGGCTCGTCTGCCTGATCTTCGCCTTCCTCTACGCCCTCTTCGCCTTTCTCGTCGCGCGCTGGAGCCGCGGCATCCTCCCGGTCGCCGCCTCGCTCTCGACGATCCTGGCGATCTTCTGCGCGGTCGGCGCCAACAGCTGGTTCGCCCGCGACAAGGCGGGCTTCGAGGAGGCGCTGATCCCGGTCTCCCTGATCGGCCTGCTGGTCGTGATCCTGCTGCTGGTCCAGATCGTCCTCGTCGTCGCCTGCTTCTACGGCTTCAGCCAGGACTGGCACGTCGAGGAGGAGCGCCCACTCGGCTCCGGCGAGGACTACGGCGCCGGCGCCCCACCGAGCCCAGACGCCCCCCAGCCCGCCTAGACTCCTGACACCGCCTGCGGCGGTGTCCAAACTGGCAAAGGAGGCGGTCTCAAAAGCCGCTGCCCGCAAGGGCTTGTGGGTTCGAGTCCCACCCGCCGCACTAGACTCCGGCCGGGATGCGGGTGCACCACCTCAACTGCGGGTCGTTCTGCCCTCATGGGCGGCGGCTGATCAATGGCGACGGTGGGGTCCGCGACAAGGCGGAGATCGTCTGCCACTGCCTCGCGATCGAGACCGGCGACGGGCTGCTCCTGGTCGACACCGGCTTCGGGCTCGAGGACGCGCGCAACCCGGCCCAGCTCGGCGGCGCCTTCCGCACGATGATGAGCCCGCGGCCCAAGGAGGAGACGACGGCGCTGCGCCAGCTCGAGGCGCTCGGCTTCGCCGCCGCCGACGTGCGCCAGATCGTCACCACCCACCTCGACCTCGACCACGCCGGCGGCCTGCCCGACTTCCCCGCGGCCGAGGTCCACGTGCTCTCGGCCGAGCTCGACGCCGCCCTCCACCCCGCGCTCCGCGACAGGCTGCGCTACATCGGCGGCGCCCACTGGAAGCACGACCCGCGCTGGGTCCGCCACGAGGGCGGCGGCGACGAGTGGTTCGGCTTCGAGGGCATCCGGCTCCTGCCGGGCGCCGATGCCGAGGTGCTGCTGATCCCGCTGCTCGGCCACTCGCGCGGCCACACCGGCGTCGCGATCCGCGACGGCGACAGCTGGCTGCTGCACTGCGGCGACTCCTACTTCAACCATGGCGAGATGCAGACCCCGCCCAGCTGCCCGCCGGTGCTGCGCTTCTTCCAGAACATGACGGCCTCCGACAACAAGGCGCGGAAGGCCAACCAGGAGCGCCTGCGCGAGCTCGCCGCCCGCCACGGCGACGAGGTGACCCTGTTCTGCGCCCACGACCCGCACGAGCTCAAGCGCGAGCAGGCCAGGACGGGCGCGGCCTCCGCTACCGGGTGAGCGCGGCGCCGCCGGAGAAGCTCTGGGAGCCCCCGGCCGAGCTGGTCGAGCGGGCGCGGATGACCGAGTACATGCGCTGGCTCGCGGCCGAGCGCGGGATCGAGCTCGACGGCTACGACGAGCTCTGGCGCTGGTCGGTCGACGACCTCGAGGGCTTCTGGTCCTCGATCTGGGACTTCTTCGGCGTGCGCGCCGACGGCGGCTATGACCGCGTCCTCGGCAGCCGCGAGATGCCGGGCGCCGAGTGGTTCGCCGGCAGCCGGCTCAACTACGCCGAGCACGTCTTCGCCGGCAAGGACGACGCCGAGGCCGCGATCCTGCACGCCTCCGAGCTGCGCGAGCTCGCCGAGCTGAGCTGGGGCGAGCTGCGCGCCCAGGTCGCCGCCGTCGCCGCCGGCCTGCGCGAGCTCGGGGTCGAGCGCGGCGACCGCGTCGTCGCCTACATGCCGAACGTGCCCGAGGCGATCGTCGCCTTCCTCGCCACCGCCTCGCTCGGCGCGGTCTGGTCGAGCTGCTCGCCCGACTTCGGCCCCGGCAGCGTGATCGACCGCTTCGCCCAGATCGAGCCCAAGGTGCTCTTCGCGGTCGACGGCTACCGCTACGGCGGCAAGGACTTCGACCGCCGCGAGGTGCTGGCCGAGCTGCAGGCGGCGATGCCGACCCTGCGGCGCACGGTCGTCGTCCCCTACCTCGACCCCGCACCCGACCTCACCGGCCTGCGCGACGCGACCCGCTGGGAGGAGCTGCTCGCCGCCGGCGAGGGCGCCGCGCTCGAGTTCGAGCGCGTGCCCTTCGAGCACCCGCTCTGGGTCCTCTACTCCTCCGGCACCACCGGGCTGCCGAAGGCGATCGTGCAGGGGCAGGGCGGGATCCTGCTCGAGCACCTGAAGAAGCTCAACCTGCACGTCGACGCGCACCCCGGCGACCGCCTCTTCTGGTTCACGACGACCGGCTGGATGATGTGGAACTTCCTCGTCTCCGGGCTGCTCACGCGGGCCGCGATCGTGCTCTACGACGGCAGCCCCGGACACCCCGATATGGGCGTGCTCTGGGACCTCGCCGAGCGCGCCGGGGTGACGATGTTCGGCACCAGCGCCTCCTACGTCGCCGCCTGCATGAAGGACGGGGTCGAGCCGGGCGCGGGCCGCGACCTGAGCCGCCTGCAGGCGGTCGGCTCGACCGGCTCGCCGCTCTCGCCCGAGGGCTTCGACTGGGTCTACGAGCACGTCGGCGCCGACACCTGGCTGTTCTCGACCAGCGGCGGCACCGACCTCTGCACCGCGTTCGTCGGCGGCACCCCGCTGCTGCCCGTCTACCGCGGCGAGCTGCAGGCGCGGGCGCTGGGCGCCGCGATCGAGGCCTGGGACGAGGACGGCAAGCCGGTGATCGACGAAGTCGGCGAGCTCGTCGTCACCGAGCCGATGCCCTCGATGCCAGTGCGCTTCTGGAACGACCCCGGCGACCGCCGCTACCGCCGCAGCTACTTCGAGCACTACCCCGGCGTCTGGCGCCACGGCGACTGGATCGAGATCACCTCGCGCGGCACCGCGATCATCTACGGCCGCTCCGACTCGACGATCAACCGCTCCGGCATCCGTATGGGCACGAGCGAGATCTACCGCGCCGTGCTCGCCGTCGAGGCGATCGTCGACGCAATGGTCGTCGACATCCCCAGGCCCGGCACCGAGGGCTGGATGCCGCTCTTCGTCGTCCTGCGCGAGGGCGCCGAGCTCGACGACGAGCTGCGCCGCGAGATCGCCCGCCGCGTGCGCGAGCAGTGCTCGCCGCGCCACGTCCCCGACGAGGTCTACGCGATCGCCGCGGTCCCGCGCACGCTCAGCGGCAAGGCGCTCGAGGTGCCGGTCAAGCGGATCCTGATGGGCACCCCGCCCGAGCGGGCGGCCAGCCGCGACTCGCTCGCCAACCCCGAGGCCCTCGACTGGTTCACGGAGTTCGCCGCCTCAACGTGAGCGCGCCGAGCGCCAGCAGCAGCAGCGTCGCGCCGGCGATCACGGCCGCGTCGAGCGTCCCGCGCGAGCCCAGCGAGCCTTCCGTGGTGACGCTCTCCAGCGCCTCGAAGGCGTAGGTCAGCGGCATCGTGTCGGAGACGATCTGCAGCACGCCGATCATCTCGCTGCGGGCGACGAAGAGGCCGCAGAGCAGCAGCTGCGGGAAGACGAAGGCCGGCATGAACTGGACCGCCTGGAACTCGGTGCGGGCGAAGGCGCTGACGAAGAGGCCGAGCGACATCCCCAGCAGCGCGTTGCCGACCGCGAGCGCGACGACGGCGGCAGTCGGGCCGGCCGTGTCGAGGCCGAGGACGCCGAAGGCGAAGGCGCCGGTCAGGCCCGCCTGCACGACGGCGACGACGGCGAAGGCGATCCCGTAGCCGAAGAGCAGATCGAGCTTCGCCAGCGGCATCGACATCAGCCGCTCGAGCGTGCCCGTCGTGCGCTCGCGCAGCATCGTGATCGAAGTGACGACGAACATCGTCGTGAACGGGAAGAGGCCGACCAAGGGGCCGCCGATGTGCTGGAAGGTCTCGGGCTGCTGGTGGTAGGCGCCCTTGAGCAGGGCGAGCAGGAAGGGCGGCACGCCGAGCAGCAGGACGATCGTGCGCGGGTCGCGCCGCAGCTGGGTCAGCACCCGCAGCGCCGTCGCCCAGGTGACGCGCGCGCTCAAGCCGCCGCCTCGCTCTGCTCGATCAGCGCCAGGAAAGCCTGGTCGAGCTGCGCGCACCCGGTGCGCGCCCGCAGCGCCGCCGGCGATTCGGTCGCGAGCAGCTCGCCCTCGCGCATCAGCAGCAGCTCGTCGCAGTGCTCGGCCTCCTCCATCACATGGCTGGAGACCAGCAGCGTCGTGCCGGCGGAGGCGAGATCGCGGAAGGCGCCCCAGAGGTCGCGGCGCAGCACCGGGTCAAGCCCGACCGTCGGCTCGTCCAGCACCAGCAGGTCGGGCTCGCCGAGCAGCGCCGTCGCCAGCGAGACCCGGGCGCTCTGCCCGCCGGAGAGGCTGGCGACGACCTGGTCGGCCTGCTCCTCCAACGCCACGGTCTCGATCGCCGCGCCGATCCGCTCCTCCGGGGCGTCGAGCACGCGGGCGAAATAGCGCAGGTTCTCGCGCACGCTGAGATCGCGGTAGACCGAGGGCGCCTGGGTCACGTAGCCGACCCGGGCGCGCAGCGGCGACGATCCGGCCGCCGCGCCGAGCACCTCGACCCGGCCCGCCTCGACCTTCTGCACGCCGACGATCGCCCGCATCAGCGTCGTCTTGCCGCAGCCGCTCGGCCCGAGCAGGCCGGTGACCGAGCCGGCCGCAACGTCGAACGAGAGCCCGTGCAACACCACCCGCCCTCCACGCCGCACCCGCAGTTCTTGAACGGCAACCGCAGCCATCGCTGGTCAGGCCGGCGTCACCGGGTTGCGGCGCTCGGCGAAGCGGCGGTCCTTGCTCGTCGCGGCGGCGAAGCGGCGGATCAGCTCGGTGCGCAGGTTCTCGGGCTCGATCACCGCGTCGACGACCAGCTCCGAGGCGAGGTGGAGGATGTCGATGTCAGCCCCGTATTCCTCGCGTTTGCGCTCGACGAACTCGGCCCGCTCGGCCTCGTCGTCGATCTTCTGGATCTGGTTGAAGAAGACGGCGTTGATCGCCGCCTCCGGCCCCATCACCGCGATCGAGGCGCTGGGCAGGGCGATGCAGCAGTCGGGCTCAAAGGCCGGCCCGGCCATCGCGTAGAGGCCGGCGCCGTAGGCCTTGCGCACGATCACCGAGAGCTTGGGCACGGTCGCCTCGGAGACGGCGCTGATCATCTTCGCCCCGTGGCGGATGATCCCCTGGCGCTCGACCGCGGTGCCGATCATGAAGCCGGGCACGTCGGCGAGGAAGAGCAGCGGCACGTTGAAGGCGTTGCAGGTCTGGATGAAGCGCGCCGCCTTGTCGGCCGAGTCGACGAAGAGCACTCCGCCCTTCTGCCGCGGCTGGTTGGCGACGACGCCGACGACTTGGCCGTCGAGCCGGCCGTAGCCGACGATCAGCTCTTTCGCCCAGCGCTTGTGCACTTCGAGGAAGGAGTCGGCGTCGAGCAGCGTGTCGAGCAGCTCGCGCATGTCGAACGGCCGGTTCTCGTCGGCCGGGACGATCTCGGCGATCGCCGCGTCCGATGCGGGCGCCGCCGCCGCGGCGGCCGGCGGCCCTTCCCGCCAGTTGGCGGGCATGTAGGAGAGGTAGCGCTTCGCGAGGTCGATCGCCTCCTCGTCGCTCTTGACCAGGAAGTGGCCGCAGCCGGAGACGCCGGTGTGCATCTTCGCCCCGCCCATCTCCTCCAGCGTCACCTTCTCGCCGATCACCATCTCCGCCATCCGCGGCGAGCCCAGGTACATCGAGGCGTTGCCCTCGCGCATGATCACGACATCGCAGAAGGCGGGAATGTAGGCGCCGCCGGCGGCGCTGGGGCCGAACAGCAGGCAGACCTGCGGCACCTGGCCGGAGAGCCGCACCTCATTGTGGAAGATCCGCCCGGCGCCGCGGCGGCCGGGGAACATCTGCACCTGGTCGGTGATCCGCGCCCCGGCCGAGTCGACCAGGTAGACCATCGGCAGCTGCAGGCTCAGCGCCCGCTCCTGGATCCGGAGGATCTTCTCGACCGTCTTCGGCCCCCACGAGCCCGCCTTCACGGTCGGGTCGTTGGCCATCAGCGCGACGCGGCGGCCGTCGATCGTCGCCAGCCCGGTGACGACGCCGTCGGCGCCGAGCCCCTCCTCGTTCCAGTTGGCGAGCAGCGCCTCCTCGGCGAAGGAGCCCTCGTCGACGAGGCGGGCGACGCGATCGCGCACCGGCAGCTTGCCCTGCTCAGCGGTCTTCTCGTGGTGGCGCTGCGGGCCACCCGCGAGCGCCGCCTCCAGTGCCTGCGCGAACTCGTTCACGGAGGCAGCCTATTCGGCTGCCTGGCTGCCGAGCCAGTCCACCGGGCCCGCGGTGAGCACGTGCGCGCCGAGCGGCCGGCCGAGGACCGCCTGCGCGGCGCGCGCGGCCTCGATCAGGCGCGGCAGCTCGACCCCCGTCTCGACCCCCATCTCGTGCAGCATCGAGACCACGTCCTCGCTGGCGACGTTGCCGGTCGCGCCGGCCGGCACCGGACAGCCGCCGAGCTCGCCGAAGCTCGACTCGAACGACTCGACGCCCTGCTCGAGCGCCGCCAGCACGTTGGCGAGGCCCTGGCCGCGGGTGTTGTGGAAGTGCGCGGTCAGCTCGACATCGCCGAGCCGCTCGCCGGCGGCGGCGAAGAACTCGCCGGCCTGGCGCGGGTTGGCCATCCCGGTCGTGTCGCCGAAGCCGATCTCGGCGCAGCCCGCGGCGGCGAGCCGCTCGGCGATCGCGAAGACGCGATCGCACGGCACCTCACCCTCGTAGGGGCAGCCGAAAGAGGTCGAGATCACGCCCTCGCAGCGCAGCCCCGCCTCGCGCGCGCTCGCCAGGGTCCGCTCCAGCCCGGCCAGCGAGTCCTCGATCGAACGGTTGACGTTCCTGCCGTTGTGGGTCTCCGAGGCGGAGACGAAGACGCTGATCTCGTCGAAGCGCTCGCGCTGCGCCAGCGCCCGCTCGAGCCCGCGCTCGTTCGGGATCAGGACCGAGAAGGCGACGCCTTCGCGCCGCTGCACCGATTCCAGCACCTGCTCGGCGTCGGCCAGCTGCGGGATCACGTCGGGGCGGACGAACGAGGTCACCTCGATCCGCCGCAGCCCGCTGGCCGAGAGCATGTCGATCAGCCGCACCTTGTCCGCCGTCGCGATCGTCTCCGGCTCGTTCTGAAAGCCGTCGCGAGGTCCGACCTCACGGATGCGCACGCTGCTGGGCAACTCGGCCATGGCGGGAGATTAGGCGCATCCGACATTCACCACACCAGAGGTGGGTCAATGTCGGATGCGCCTCAGGCCGGCCTCGGATACGCGTCGGCATAGACTCCCGCGCCGGATGACCGACGAACCGATCCCGATCCTCGGCGGCACCGGCGCCCTCGGCGCAGGCCTGGCCCGGCGCTGGGCGCAGGCCGGGCGCTCCGTGGTGCTGGGCTCGCGCTCGACCGAGCGAGCCGAGGAGGCGGCGGCGAAGCTGCGCGAGGCGGTCCCCGGCGCCGCGGTCGAGGGCCTCGTCAACGAGGAGGCGGCGGGACGGGCCGAGGTCGTCTTCCTCACCGTCCCCTTCCGCGCCCAGTCGGAGAACCTCAACAACCTGCGCGAGGCGCTGCGGCCGGGCCAGATCCTGGTCGACTGCACGGTGCCGCTCGCCGCCGCGGTCAGCGGCAAGGCGACCCGCAGCCTCGGCGTCTGGCAGGGCTCGGCCGCGCAGCAGGCGCAGGAGATGGTCCCCGAGGGCGTCACCGTGGTCGCCGCGCTGCACACGGTAGGCGCGCCCAGCCTCGCCGACCCGGAGACCGAGCTCGACGAGGACGTATTGCTCTGCGGCGACCGCAAGGCCGACAAGGCCCGCGTCGCCCGCCTGATCGAGCTGATCCCCGGCCTGCGCCCGGTCAATGCCGGGCCGCTGGAGACGGCGCGGATCGTCGAGCAGCTGACGCCGCTGCTGATCTCGGTCAATGTCCGCTACAAGACCCACGCCGGAATCAAGCTGACCGGGCTTCCGGACGGCGACCACTGGGAGTGAGGTCGTGAGGGTCGCCCTGCTCGCCGGCGGCACCGGGGGCGCCAAGCTCGCCGCCGGGATGCAGGAGGAGATCGGCGCCGAGCTGTCGGTGATCGCCAACACCGGCGACGACATCGAGCTGCTCGGCGTCCACGTCTCGCCCGACCCGGACCTGATCACCTACTGGCTCAGCGGCGAAATCGACACCGAGCGCGGCTGGGGGATTCGCGACGACAGCTTCACCGTCTTCGAGCGCCTCTCGCGGCTCGGCGCGCCGGACTGGTTCAGCCTCTCCGACCGCGACCTCGCCGCCTGCCTCTACCGCCGCCAGTTCCTCGACGAGGGCGGCACGCAGACGGCGGCGCAGGAGCAGATCGCGCGCGGGCTCGGCGTCGCCGCGCGAGTGCTGCCGATGAGCGAGGCCCGGGTGCGGACCAAGGTGCTGACCACCGCCGGCAGGCGCGACCTGCAGGAGTACCTGATCGTCGACGGCGGCGCCGCCGAGGTGCAGGGGGTCGAGCTGGAGGGCATCGCCGAGGCGGCGCCGACGCCCGAGGCGCTGGCCGCGATCGCCGCCGCCGAGGCGATCGTGATCGGCCCCTCGAACCCGGTGATCAGCATCGGGCCGATCCTCGCCCTGCCCGGCATGCGCGAGGCGATCGCCGCCTCGCCGGCGCCGAAGATCGCGGTCAGCCCGTTCGTCGCCGGCGCGGTCGTCAAGGGCCCGACCGAGCGCTTCATGGCGGCGCTCGGCCGGCCCTCGACCGCGAGCGGCGTCGCCTCGCTCTACGCCGGCCTGATCGACGCGATGATCGCCGACGAGGGCGACCCCGACCCACCGCCGCAGGAGCCGCCGACCCTGGTCGCGCCGACGCTGATGGAGGGCGCCGCCGGGCGCGCCCGCCTGGCCCGGATCGCACTCGACTACGCCGAGGAGCTGCGCAGCGCGTGAGGGCCACCGCGATCCTCCCCGTGAAGCGCTTCGACGCGGCCAAGCAGCGGCTCGCCGGGGGCGTCGACGAGGAGCGGCGGACGGCGCTCGTCGCGGCGATGCTCGCCGACACCTTGGAGGCGATCGCCGCGGCGCGCTCGATCGAGCGCACGATCCTGGTCAGCGGCGACCCCCGGGCCCAGGAGCTCGCCGCCGCCGCGGGCGTCGAGGTGCTGCCCGACCCCGCCGACGAGGGCCACGTGATCGCCGCCGAGGCCGGGCTCGCACGGGCCGAGGCCGACGGCGCCGAGTGCGTCGCGCTGCTGCCGGGCGACTGCCCGCTGCTCGACCCGCGCGAGCTCGACCGGCTGCTGACCGGGATCCCGCCGAGCTACGTCGCGATCGTCCCCGACCGCCACGGCAGCGGCACCAACGCGCTGGTGCTGGCGCCGCCCGCGGCGATCCGTCCCGCCTTCGGCGAGGGCAGTTGCGAGCGCCATATCGCCGCGGCCCGCGAGGCCGGCGTGCCCTACGCGGTCGAGGAGCTGCCCTCGCTGGCGCTCGACCTCGACACGCCGGCCGACGTGATCGCGCTGACCCGGGCGCTCGCCGAGGGGCCGAAGCGCGCCCGGCGGACCGCGCGGGCGCTCGGGATATGACCGAGCTGCGGGTTTCCGGCGTCGGGGGGATGCCGGAGATCGCCGAGGGCGCCGAGATCGGCGCCGAGATCGCCGCCCGCGCCGAGCCGAGCGATGGCGACGTCGTCGTCGTCTCGCAGAAGATCGTCTCCAAGGCCGAGGGACGGGTGCGCCGCCTGGCCACGGTCGAGCCGGGGCCGGAGGCCGAGCGGCTCGCCGCCGAGCTGGACAAGGAGCCGGCCCTGGTCGAGCTGATCCTGGCCGAGAGCCGCACGGTGCTGCGTGCCGAGCGCGGCGTGCTGATCGCCGAGACCGCGCACGGCTTCGTCTGCGCCAACGCCGGCATCGACACCTCCAACATGGCCGAGGCGGGGACGGTCGCCCTGCTGCCGGTGGACCCGGACGCGTCCGCACGGCGGATCCGCGGCGAGATCCGGGCGGCGACCGGCGCCGGCCCGGCCGTGATCGTCGCCGACAGCTTCGGCCGCGCCTGGCGGCTGGGCCAGGTCGAGGTCGCGATCGGCTGCGCCGGGCTCGCCCCGCTTGACGACTGGCGCGGCCGTGCCGACGCCGGCGGCCGTGAGCTGGAGGCGACCGTGATCGCGATCGCCGACGAGGCCGCCGCGGCCGCCGACCTGGTCCGCGACAAGGCGAGCCGCGTCCCCGTCGCAATCGTCCGCGGCCTCGACCGCCACGTCAGCGCCGCGGACGGCCCCGGCGCCGCAGCCCTCCGCCGCCCCCCCGGCGAGGACCTCTTCCGCTGACGTGCCTCAAGTTTGCGGCCCATAGTGGCCTCAAACTTGAGGCACCTCCGTCAGGCCAGGGCCGGCTCCTCTGGCGGGTAGGTCTCGAGGATCTCGTAGAGGGTCGTGCGCTGGGCCGGATCGCGACCGGCTGCTCGGGCGGCGTCGATCAGCTGCTCGGGCTCCAGCCGCACGCCGTGCTGGGAGCCGGCCATACGCGAGATGTTCTCCTCCATCAACGTCCCGCCGAGGTCGTTGACGCCCCAGCGCAGCGCCTCGGTCGCCGCCCCGAGGCCCATCTTCACCCAGCTCGCCTGCAGGTTGGGGATCGTCCTGCCAAGCGCCAGGCGGAAGGCGGCGGTGTGCTTGAGGTTCTCCTCGGCGGAGATCTCCTCGATCCCGTGGGTGCGCCCCAGCATCGTGTTGAAGGGGATGAAGCTGAGCGGCACGAACTCGGTGATCCCGCCGGTGCGCTCCTGCAGCGCCCGCACGACGCGCATGTGGCGGGCCAGCTCGCGCGGCTCCTCGATGTGGCCGAACATCACGGTCGAGGTCGAGCGCAGCCCGGCCCGGTGTGAGGCTTCGACGATCTCGACCCAGCGGTCGGCGGGCAGCTTGTTGGGCGAGATCCGCTGGCGGACACCATCGTCGAGCACCTCCGCGGCCGTGCCCGGGGTCGAGCCGAGGCCGCAGTCGAGCAGGTATTCGAAGACCGCCTCCGGCGCCCTGCCCGAGCCCTCGCACATGTAGTGGACCTCCATCGGCGAGTAGGCGTGCAGGTGCAGCTGCGGCGCCGTCTCCCTCGCCAGCCGCAGCCACTTGCCGTACTCCTCGAGGGTCAGGTCGGGGTGGATGCCGCCCTGCATGCAGATCTCGGTCGCGCCGAACTCGACCGCTTCGCCGATCCGCGCGGCGAACTCCTCCTCGCTGACCTCGTACGCGTCGGGCGAGCGCTTGCCCTGGCCGAAGCCGCAGAAGGCGCAGCCGACGACGCAGATGTTGGTGAAGTTGATGTTCCGGTTGACGACGAACGTCGCCGTGTCCCCGACGAGCTCCGCCCGCAGCTCGTCCGCCGCGATCCGCATCTCCTCGATCACCTCGGGCCGCGTCTCGGCGAAAAGCGCCGTCAGCTCATCCTCGCTCAACTCCTCGCCCTCGCGACCCTTCCCGATCGCGCGAGGCGCCAGCTGCGAGTCGATCGTCTCCCCGTTGCGCCGCCCCGATCCCCGGCGCGGGATGAAGCTCCAGTACTTGAGCTTGATCACGTCGAGGACCCCCTGCTCCATCCACTCGGAGTCCATGTACTGCGGGTAGACGCACAACCGCTCCGTCAGCGCATAGCCCTTCGGCGCCAGCCCCTTGCGCACCTCGTGCGGGCTCGGGAACGGCTCCTCGGGCGAGATGTGGTCCCCGTTAGCTGACAGCCCTCCGAGGTCCGTCGCACCCGCCTCCACGAGCTCCGCCCACGCGTCGGACAGATTCGGCGGCACCTGAACCCCGACCTCGGGCATCAGGCGCTTGCACTCCCGGATCAGGCGCTTGATGTCCTCGACCCCCACGGGCGTCGCCCACGATGGAAGGTCCAGCTCGGCCGACCGCGAGCCCCGATCGCCGCTCCAGCGCTCGCGGGAGGCCTGATCGGCGATGTCCGCTACTTCCTGGCCGTAGTAGCGGGGGTGCGGGACGAAGTTCTGCAGGATGACCTCCTGGAGGTGGCCGTACTCGCGGTGCAGGTCGGCCAGCGCTTCCAGGGACTCGACCTGCTCCTCTTGGGTCTCGCCGATGCCAACGAGGATCCCCGACGTGAAGGGGATCTTCAGTTCGCCGGCAGCTTGAATCGTCGCCAGGCGCTTGGCCGGGTGCTTGGTCGGCGAGCCCGCGTGGACCGTGTCCATCAGGCGCTCCGAGGACGACTCCAGCATCAGGCCCTGGGATGCCGTGACCTCGCGCAGGCGGGCCAGGTCCTCGTGGCTGAGGACGCCGATGTTCGTGTGGGGCAGGATGCCGCGCTCGAGCGCGCGTTCGCAGCTCCAGACGACGTAGGACGTGAAGTCATCGTGGCCCCACTCCGCAAGCCTGGCGGCGACCTCTGGGTTGACCTCCGGCCGCTCGCCGGTGAGGACCAACAGCTCCTTCGCGTTCCGCCGCTCCGCCTCATCCAGCTTCTTCTCGACGACCTCCGGCGAGTGGATATGGGCTTTGCGGGTCGCAAACGCGCAGTACTTGCAGTAGCACTGGCACGTGCGCGACAGCGAGAGGGTGTAGTTCCGCGAGAAGGTGATCCGGCGCACGGACTAGAGCCTAGAGCTAGCGCGGGCACGCCGCCGCCGGGCCGCTGTGGGCCCGGCGGGGCGAAGGATCAGAGGGCGGGTGCGCTCAGGCGGTGCTGCCGGCGCCGGGCTTCGGCGCGGCCGGAGCCTTGACCTTCTCCGGCGGTTCGGTCGGCGAGGCGCCGCCCGGCTCGAGCACGAACTTGTAGACCGCGGCCGCGAGCAGCGAGCCGACGATCGGGCCGAGCAGGTAGGGCCAGACGCCGCCCCAGTCGTTGCCGACCAGGGCCGGGCCGAACCAGCGGGCCGGGTTGAAGGAGCCGCCGGTCAGCGGGCCGCCGACCATGACGATGAAGCCGAGCGTGGTGCCGATCGCCAGCGGCGCCCAGTCCTTGACGCTCTTCTTCGAGTAGACCGCGGCGAGGATCACGAGGACGAGGCAGAAGGTGCCGATTCCCTCGACGATCATGCCCTGGAAGTTGCCGCCGAGCAGGCCGCTGACCTGGGCTGCGCCGTAGCTCGTCGCGCGACCCTCGTCGAGCAGCAGGCCCTTGGCCAGCAGCGCGCCGAGCACGCCGCCGGAGAGCTGGGCGAGCATGTAGATCACGGCGTCGACCGGGGCGATCCGCTTGATCGCCGCCGCGGCGAGCGTCACCGCGGGGTTGAAGTGGCCGCCGCTGACCACGCCGAACATCACGATCAGCCCGAACAGGAGGAAGGCGTGGACGAGGCCGATCACGGCGAAGTCGGAGCCGAACTGAGCCTGATTGCCGGTGGCCAGGAAGAGCACCACCACGCTGACGATGAAAAACACAAGCAGGAAAGTGCCGATCAGCTCGGCGAGATATGCCGCGATTCCTCGTTGCTGCACTGGTTACGCCTCCTCTAGTCCCATTCCCAAACTTTTCGAGGCGGGAGTCTAACCGGAATCACGATCGAATAGTTTTCCCTGTCGAATGAGACGAGCTGCCGCGCTGCTGGCGGCCGTCCTGCTGCTCGCCGTCATCGGCGGCTGTGGCGAGGACGGCGCGGAACCGGGCGCGCCGCAAGGCGTGACGCTCGTGCTCGATTTCGTCCCCAACGCGGCCCACTCAGGCATCTACGCCGCGCAGCGCCAGGGCTACTACGACGAGCGCGGAATCGAGCTGACGATCCGCCGTCCGGGCGAATCGACCGACGCGCCGAAGCTGCTCGCCGCGGGCCGGGTCGAGTTCGCCGTGCTCGACATCCACGACCTCGGCATCGCCCGCGAGCGCGGGCTCGACCTGGTCGGGGTCGCGCCGGTCGTGCAGCGCCCGCTGGCGGCGATCCTCGCCCGTGCCGACGGCCCGGTGCGCCGCCCCCGCGACCTCGAGGGGCGCACGGTCGGGGTCACCGGTCTGCCCTCCGACGACGCGGTGGTCGACTCGGAGGTCAGCGCCGACGGCGGCGACCCGGCGGCGGTCGAGCGGGTGACGATCGGCTTCGGCGCCGTCTCCTCGCTCGCCGCCGGCAGAGTCGACGCCGCGACCGGGTTCTGGAACGCCGAGGGCGTGGCGCTGCGCCGCCAGGGCACTCCGATCCGGGTCTTCAAGGTGAGCCGCTACGGCGCTCCCCCCTACCCCGAGCTGGTCCTGACGACCTCGCGCGAGACGATCGAGCGCGACCCGCAGCTGGTCGACGCGATCGTCGCGGCAACCGCGCGCGGGTACGAGCTCGCCTTCGAGCGCCCCGGCCTGGCCCTCGACGACCTGCTCGCAGAAGCGCCCGGCCTCGAGCGGGCCGACCAGGCGGCGCAGCTGCGAGCTCTGCGGCCCGACCTGCACCCGGCCCCGTTCGACCGCGAGGTGCTGGAGGAATGGGCGGCCTGGGACCTCGAGCACGGCCTGCTGCAGCGGCCGCTGGACGTCGCCGCCGCTTTCCGGCTGACTCGCTGACGGGGTACGCTGCCGGAGATGGGCCTGGCCGCCGATTTCAAGCAGGTGCTCGACGCATTGCCGTCGGACTGGACCGACCTCGAGGTCGACCTGCGGGTCGCGGACGAGAGCCGCTACGTCGACGCCGCCGTCGCCCTCAGCCAGGTCAACGCGCAGGCCTACTCGCAGGCCGAGTGGGACTGGCGGCTGCTGGTCGCGAAGAGCTTCGGCCACGCCGCCGCGGCCGAGAGCGTGCTCGGCGTGCTCGGGAAGCTCGACGCCGACGGCGTCGTCGGCGAGATGCAGGTGCGCGAGGTGCGCGAGGGCCGCTCCGAGGTCGTGCAGATGTGGGGCCGGCCGGAGAGCGTGCGCGAGGAGTTCCGCCAGCGCCGCGCGATCTAGTGGCCCGCGTCGCCGCCGTCGCCACGGACCTCCTGCTGGGCAGCAAGGTCGAGGCGACGCTCCGCGCCGCCGGCCACGAGGTGACGCTCTCCCCCGCGCTGGCGGAGGCGCCGCTGGGCGAGATCGACCTGATCGTCGCCGACCTCGACTGCGAGAGCCCCGAGGCCCTGGTCGGAGTGGGCGTGCCGGTGCTCGGCTACTACTCCCACGTCGATGCCGAGGCCAAGCGCGCCGCCGACGCCGCCGGCGTCGACCTCGCGGTGCCGCGCTCGCGCATGGCGCGCGAGCTGCCGCAACTAGTCGCCGGCCTGCTCGACCGGTAGCCCGCCCTCCCCCTCGGGCAGCTCCAGGTCCGGGCCCGGGATCGGCGTGCCGTGGGGGTCGTGGCTGGGCTCGCCGAGCTTGGCCGCGATCAGCGCCTCGAGCTCCTCGGAGATGTGGTGCTCGAGCACCTCGGCCTCGGCGTGGACCTTGTCGTCGGGCATGCCCAGCGCCTCGGAGAGGTAGGCCTCGATCAGGCGGTGGTGGCGAATCACCTCCAGCGCCACCTTCTCGCCGGCCTTGGTCAGCGTCACCCCCTTGTAGGGGACGAGCGCGACCAGGCCCATCTCGTCGAGCCGCTTCAGCATCGCCGTCGCGGTGCCGGGTGCGACGCCGAGCCGCTCCGCCACCTCGCCGTTCAGCACCGGCCCCTGGCGATCGCGCGAGAGCGCGTAGATCGCCTTCGCGTAGTCCTCGATCGCCTCCGTCTTCGGCGACCGGCCCGGGTCTCCGCCGACCGCGGCCATCAGACGCTGATCAGCAGCCCGGTCACGTAGAGGGCAGCGATGCCGGCGATCATCCCGGCGACCGAGAGCGGGTGCAGGTAGCGGCCGTCACCGTCGCGCATCGAGGGGGCGATCTGGACGATCACGCGGGCGATCGCGCCGACGCCGACGCCGAACAGGAGCGCCGCCAGGCTGGGGTCGAAGGCGGCGGCGCCGATCCAGGCGCCGAGCACGGCCGGGGCGCCGGCGAGCAGGCCGAGCCCGACGAGTTGGGCGAGCCGCGGGCGCGTGGCCGCAGCCGTCCCGCCCCCGCCGCCACGCAGCGGCGCGACGATCGCCAGGCCCTCGGTCGTGTTGTGGAGCGCGAAGCCGACGACGAGGAAGGCGCCCAGCGCCAGCGCCCCGCCGGCGTAGGCGGAGCCGATCGCGAGGCCCTCGCCGAGGTTGTGCAGGCCGATCCCGAGCGCGACGAGCAGCGCCAGGTAGAGCCCGCCCGCGGCGACCCCACCGCCCTGCGCCCGCTCGCCGCGGCGCCGCAGCCAGGTGTCGACCGCGGCCAGCAGCAGGTAGGCGATCAGCGCCCCGGCGAAGACCAGGGCGGTGCCACCGAAGGCGGCGGGCGCCCCGGCGGCGATCTCCAGCCCCTCGAGCCCGGCGTCGATCGCGAGGAAGGCGAGCAGGCCGACGGTGAAGGCGATCAGGGCGCCGATCCAGCGCGCGTCGATACGACGCACGAAGGGCAGCCAGAGCATCCCGAGCGCGACCGGGATCACGCCGACGTAGATCCCCAGCAGCGCCATCAGGCCGTAGAAGTCGAGGTCGGCGGCGGGCGTTTCCGCCGCGACCGGGATCGCGGCGTCGACCGTGCCGCCGGAGGAGGTGAGGACGAAGATCTCGTAGGCCTCGCCCTCGATCCAGGGGTAGGAGATGCGCAGCACGGTCGAGCCGAGCCGGGCGATCTCGCGGCCGCCGTCGGCGCTGAAGGCGGTGAAGCCGTCGTTGACGGCGACCTGGGCGACCTCGACCGGGTCGGGCCCGTCGTTGCGCAGGGTGAGCTCGATCTCACCCGGCCGCAGCTGCGTGCGCTCGATGGTCAGCTCCTCGACCGGCGGGCCGCTGCGCTCGCCTAGGCCGGGGCCGCCGAGCAGGGCGAAGGCGCCGATCGCCGCCGCGATCAGCGCCAGCGGGATCACGCCCAGGGCCCAGGCCGGCAGCCCGCCGCCGGGCCGCTCCGCCTGCGCGGACGCCTCCATCAGGAGATCCCCCCGGCGCCGCCCCATGGCAGCTTGCAGTAGAGCGCCGCCGCCTCGGCGCTGCTCAGCTTCGAGGGATCGCCGACGCGGAAGAACCCGGTCCAGCCGAGCTCGGCGAACTCGCTGACGTGGGCGTGGAACATGTAGTCGCCGTCGAAGGGGAACTTCATCTCGAGGATCGAGCGCTGGCCCTGGCCCTGGATGATCGTGTCGGTGTACTCGCTCGGCTCCAGCGACGTCCCGGTGGGGTAGTTCTGGAAGAAGTTGGCGTGGACGTGGAAGGAGTTGAGCGGGTCGTACTCGAGCGCGTTGACGAGGTAGATGCGGACCAGCTCGTCGCGCTTCACCCGGACCGGGTCGTTGATGTAGTGGAAGCCGACCGTGTTGACCGCGTAGATCTCGTTGCCGAGGTCGAAGTTGGTGTCGAAGCCGTTCATCACCATCACCATCTCGTCGGCTTCGGGACGGCCCTGCTTGGGATCGACGATGAAGGCGCCGTAGAGGCCGCGGGCGATGTGAGCGGCGAGCGGGGCGACGTGGCAGTGATAGAGATGGAGGCCGAAGGGCGTGGCGTCGAACTCGTAGGCGAAGCGCTCCCCCGGTTCGATCTGGCCGCCACCCTGGCGCTCGCCGATCCCGGGCATGCCGTCCATCAGCGCCGGGTGGATGCCGTGGAAGTGCATCGTGTGCGGGTGCTCGGAGGAGTTGACGAAGTTGACCCGCAGCTTCTCGCCCTCGCGGGCGCGCAGGGTCGGGCCGGGGACGCGGCCGTTGTAGGTCCAGGCCTCGTACTTGACCCCCGGCGCGACTTCGATCTCCTTGTCCTGGGCGACGATCGTCCATTCGCGCAGCAGCCGGCCGCTGGCCAGGCGTCGCGTCTTGCCCCAGTCGAAGTCGCGCAGCAGCTCGGTCGGTTCGAAGCCGTTGGCGCGATGGTCGACGCTGCGGCCGGGGGCGAAGGTGGCGTGGGGAAAGCCGTGATCGCTGTGGCCGGCGGCGGCGCCGTTGCCCGCTGCGGTGTCGGCCAGCGCGGTCTCGCCGCCGAGCCCGCCGCGCGAGAGCGCGTTGAGCCCGGCCACTGCCGGCACCGCGGCGGCGGCGCCGAGCAGACCGCGGCGGCTGATTCTCCGGTTGCCCATCGGGCGAGATTTTGACACATCTAAATTCAAATTTCTATGCGTCAAAATCTGCCCGCCCCGCGACGCTCCTAGAATCGACCGCATGTCCGATGCGCTCGCACTCGAGCTCGACGCCCAGTACCGCCAGCTGCACGAGGAATGCGGCCTGCTCGACCGCTCCGCGCGCGGCAAGCTGATCGTCAGCGGCGCCGAGGCGGCCGAGTACCTGCAGGGGCAGCTGACCAGCGACGTCGAGGCGCTCGCCCCCGGCGAGGGCCAGTACGCGGCGCTGCTCGACCGCAAGGGCCACATGCAGGCCGACATGCGGGTGCTGCGCACGTCGCCCGAAGAGCTCTGGATCGACACCGAGCCGGAGGCGCTGGAGGCGGCCCGGCGCCACCTCGAGATGTACAAGATCGGCCGCGAAGTCGCGATCGCCGACGCCACCGCCGAGCGGGCGATGCTCTCGCTGATCGGGCCGCGCAGCGCCGAGCTGGCCGGCACGGCGCCGCTGCCCGAGCACGCGAGCGAAGCGACGACGATCGCCGGCGTCGAGTGCCTCGCCGTCGGCGCCGCTAGCGGCATCGACATGATCGCCAAGGCGGCCGATGGGGAGCGCCTGCGCGAGGCGCTGCTCGACGCGGGCGCGGCTGCGGTCGGCCCCGAGGCGGCGGAGATCCTGCGGATCGAAGCGGGCACGCCGCGCTTCGGCGCCGAGATGGGACCGGAGACGATGCCCGCCGAGGCCGGCATCGTCGAGCGCGCGATCAGCTTCACCAAGGGCTGCTACATCGGCCAGGAGCCGGTCGCCCGACTGCACTACAAGGGCCGCCCCAACCGCCACCTGCGCGGGCTCGAGCTGAGCGCCCCGGCGGCGCCCGGGACGAGCCTGCGACTGGGCGAGAAGGAGGTCGGCAGGGTCGGCGGCGCCTGCGTCTCCCCCGCCCGCGGCCCGATCGCGCTGGCGATCGTCCGCCGCGAGGCCGAGCCGGGCGCCGAGCTGTCCGTAGGTGAAGATGGCGTTACGGCTCGCGTAGTCGACCTGCCGTTCGGCTAGATTCCGCAGCGATGGGGAGCAGAAGGGTGAGCCCAGGGGCGATGCTTGCCGTCGCGCTGAGCGCGGTGGCGCTGCTCGCAACCGGCTGCGGCGCCGAGTCGCACGTCAACGACCCACGCCCGCAGCCGCCGACGCGGGTCAGCGTCGCGATCAACGAAGACGAGGTCCTCGTGCAGCCGCGCCGGATCGCGCTCGGCCCCGAACCGACCCAGCAGCTGCCGCAGAACCAGAACGTGCGCCAAACCCCGGTGCGGTCGAAGCAGCCGCTCAACGTCGTCCTCGTCGCAACCAACCTGACCGGCCGCGACTCGAGGCTGCAGATCCGCGGCCGCGGCAAGAAGTTCAGCTCACGCCCGCTCTACCGCAACGCCAACGTAACCCTGCAGGCGATCCTCCCCGCCGGCGTCTACGAGGTCAGCGCCGAGAACCTCCCCGGCGCCGAGCCGGCCCGCCTAGTCGTAGGCCCCTACCGCTCCTCCTCCGAGAACGACGTCCTGCTGCCGTAGCTCGCACCAAGCTGTCTGTCAGCTAGAATACCTCGCCCGTGCTAATCTCACGGTGGTTGTCAACCGTGCGCGGGGTGGTTCCCGCATCAGCAGCGCTCGACCCGCCCCGGCGGGTCGTCTGCTTTCTGGGGCTTTTTCTCGCAGAGGCCACCCAAGCCGTTCCGTCCGGTCCAATTCTCATTCTGGTACGGCCTCGACTGGGGCAATTGCTAATAGCGCACCGCGCCCTCGCTGGTCCGTTGATGGATCCGGCGTAAGGCGGGGAAGCGCCAGAAAGGGAACAAAAATGAGCGGAATCGCAATCGCGATCCTTGTGATCGCATTGATCGGAGTTGGCTGGATCCTCCTGCGAACGCGGGAGTCGAACGCGCGCCTCGCCGAGGCCACCCGCAGGTCGGAAGACGAAACGAGCGAAGCCAAGCAAGAACGCGACGATCTGCGCGAGTTTGGCGAAACGCTGAAAGAGGTCGAGTCCGCATTCGTCCAGTACAAGGCCCGCGAGGACGCGCGCGACTCCAAGGTCGGTGAAATCCTGGCGGGGGTGCGGGAAAAAAGCGACCGGGTCGTCGAGCGGGTGGATGGCCTTGTCGGTCGTTGGGCCAATCCGAAGCAGCGAGGACAGCTGAGCGAGGAGTGGCTCGTCGCCGCCCTGCGGCAGATGGGGCTGAGAGACAGCGTCCACTTCGAGACGCAGAAGCGGGTCGCGATCGATTCGGCGCGCGGACAGAAAGACGGCGTCGTCGACGTCTACCTCTTGCTGCCGAACTCGCAGGGAGTCGCACTTGATGCCAAGTTCCCCTGGGTCCGCCTCCTGGGAGAGGTCTTGGATGATGGAGGAGAAGAGGCACGCGAGTTCGCCCTCCGCAAGTTGAGGGACTCGCTGCGCTCACACATCAAGGACGTCGGAGGACGCGAGTACCGCAGCACCCGCGACGTATCCATCCGGCACGTGCTGGTCGTCGTACCCGACTGGCAGACGCTGGAGCTGGTGCGCACGGCAGATCCCAAGATCGCCGAATACGCCGCGGAGCACGGCGTCGGAATTCTCCCGGCCGACGGTCTCTTCGAGATGGCAAACGCCCTTGCGGAGGTGCATCGCGAGGAGGGTTGGGGCGAGCGGATCGGCGAGCTGTTCACGCCCCAGCACGCTGACCGGATGTTCGCCGCGTGCATCGACCTACTCGACCGCATGGAAACGGTGGCCAAGCGCTACAACAGCCTTGGCGAGTCGCTGTCCAGCGTCGTCAAGGCGTTCGGGCCCAACGGCCTGGTCGGGCGCGATGTCCTCGACCCTGCCGCCCGAGCCGCCGAGAAGGTCCCCAAGGAGCTCGGCGCAGAGGTTCAAGAGCTCGACCCCACCAAGGCTCGCAAACACGCAGAGCGGTTAGAAGAGAAGCGGCCTGCAGCCGATGAACCCGAGGCGGAGGCCGCATAGCACCTCGGGCCTGGGCCGTCTGAAAAGCACCCAGCCGGTTGCGTGTGAGCTTGGGGTCCCTATGCGACCCAAAGCTCACACGCAACGTGATCGGGGTCTCATCTAGGATTGCGCCCCGCCCCGCAAACGACCCCACGAAGGAGCAGGTTTGGCCGTCGATACGAGCGCAGTCGCGAATTTGGATGTGGAGCCCGGGACGCTGCCGGAGACGATGGCGGCGTGGGTGATCCGCCAGGAGCGCGAGGGGGAGCCGAACGACGCCTTCCAGCTCGAGCAGATCGAGGTGCCGAAGCCCGGCGCCTTCGAGGTGATCGTCCGCGTGATGGCCGCCGGGGTCAACTTCAACAACGTCTGGGCGGCGCTGGGCCAGCCGGTCTCGGTCTTCGGCTACGGCGACCACCCCGAGTACGGCCACCACATCGGCGGCTCCGACGCCTCGGGGATCGTCTGGGCGGTCGGCGAGGGCGTCACCCGCTGGAAGCCCGGCGATGAGGTCGTCGTCCACTGCAACCAGGCCTCCTACGAGGACGTCGAGGTGCACGGGCTCGACCCGCTCGCCGCGCCGAGCCAGCAGATCTGGGGCTACGAGACGACCTGGGGCTCCTTCGCCCAGTTCACCAAAGTGCAGGCGCAGCAGCTGCTGCCCCGCCCCCAGAACCTCTCCTGGGTCGACTCCTCCTCCTACGGACTGACCTACTTCACCGCCTACCGGATGCTGATCGACCAGTGCAAGCTGCAGCCCGGCCACAACGTGCTGATCTGGGGCGCCGCCGGCGGCCTCGGCGTCTTCGCGATCCAGCTCTGCAAAGCGGCCGGCGCCAACGCTGTCGGCGTCGTCTCCTCCGACGACAAGGGCGAGCTGGTCAAGCAGCTGGGCGCGGTCGACTACATCAACCGCAAGGAGTTCGGCGAGATGATGCGGACGCCGGAGAACCTCGCCGACAAGGCGGCCGACAAGGAGCGCTTCAAGGCCTCGCGCGGCTTCGCCAAGCGGGTCAAGGAGATCCTCGGCGACGCCCCCGACATCGTCTTCGAGCACGTCGGCCAGGCGACCTTCCCGACCTCCGTGTTCACCGTCAAGCCGTTCGGCAAAGTCGTGATCTGCGGCGCCACCTCGGGCTACCAGCTCGACTTCGACGTGCGCTACCTGTGGATGAAGCAGAAGCAGATCATCGGCTCCCACTTCGCCAACGCCTACGAGTGCATGCGCGCCAACCAGCTGATGGCCGAGGGCAAGGTGCGGCCGGTGATCTGGAAGACGATGCCCTTCGACGGGGTCGCCGAGGCGCACCAGCTGCTGCACGAAAACAAGCACCTCGGCAAGATCTCGATCCTGGTCGGGGCCGAGTCCGAGGAGGACGGCAAGAACGAAGACGGCGCCGGCGCGATCCGGGCCGAGGTGGGAGCGTAGAGATGGCTGAGGTCTGCACGCTGGACTGGCACGTCGCGCCGTTCAAGGCCGACAAGTGGCTCGACGTCTGGCAGGGGGCGGCGGCGCGGATGCCCGCCTTCGGCGCCAAGAGCTGGTCGCTGACCCGCTCGATCGACGACCCGCTCTCCTTCCAGCAGACCTCGGTCTGGGAGAGCCGCAGCGACTTCGAGCGCTACTGGTTCTCGGAGGAGATCGAGACCGCGCGGGCGGCCGTCATCGACATGCACGACATCCCGATCCTGCCCACCTGGCACACCCTGGTCGCCGCCGAGTAGGCGGCCCGACCGGGCTCAGCCGCGCTCGAGCGGGGCCATGGTCAGCCCGGCGGAGCTGAGCTGCTCCCAGTAGTGCTCGGCGGGCTCGCGGGCGCCGCTCCAGACGATCGCCTGGCCGCTGTTGTGGATCGTCTCGGCGATCTCGTGGCCCTTGGTGACGGTTACCCCCGGCAGCACGCGGGCGAGGGTCTCGGCGACGTGCTCGAAGGTGTTGTGGTTGTCGTTGCAGACGATCACCCGCCAGTTGCCGCCCAGCCCCGAGTCGGGACCGGCCTCGCGCGGCTTCTCGATCGTCGTCGACATCGACACCATTACACCATTATGTGCAGAAATGCGTTAGATCGCTGATCTAATAGGGGCTGGGGACGCGGACGACCACGTCGTCGAAGCTGCCGAGGGTGCCCTTGGCGTTGCCCGCTGCGCCCAGGCCGAAGCCGGAGGTGCGACCCTGCAGCTGGCCGGCGGCGCTGTCGGAAACGTCGACGACGAGCTGTTTGCCGACGAAGGCGAGGATGCGGCACTTGCCCTTTTCGGGGCCCTTGGTGACGTTGAAGGCGCGCAGGCGCAGCACGTTGGCCTGGTTCACGCCCTTCGCCCGCACGCCGCGCTCGACGTGCATGTACTCGATCTTGCCGTCGGTGGTGACGCGGCGCAGCTGCACCTTGCGCTGCAGCGGGAAGAGCAGCAGCTGGTAGCGCGCCCCGGCGCCGCCGGCCCTCAGGTTGAGCGTCAGGAAGGCGCGGCGCTGGACCGCTTTCGGCGTGCCCTGCAACAGGCGGCCGGTCGCCGCGATTTCGAGGTCGCGCCCGATCACCGGCGTGCGGTAGGCGCATTCCTTGGTCCGCTTGCCGACGTAGATGCGGAAGGCCTGCTCGGAGCCGCCGCTCTTGCAGCGCGCGCCGCTGAGCTTGACGATCTGGCCGCGCAGGCCGGCCGACTCCATATTGCTGCGGTAGACGCCGATAACGGCCGCGCTCGCGCCTGCCGCCAGCGCGAGCGCCGCCAGCAGGCCGGTCGAAATGACTGCAATCCGTGCCTTCATCGTTCCGCAGCCTAAACACGAATGCGGGCGAAAGATGCGCAGCGTGACCGATGAACGCCGTCTTTCCCTCCCGGCCAAATAAGATCCAGGGGATGTCCGAGCACAGACTGCCCGAGCGCGACCGCCCGTGGGTGATGCGCACCTACGCCGGTCACTCCGACGCGCGCCGCTCGAACGAGCTCTACAGGAAGAACCTCGAAAAGGGCCAGACCGGGCTCTCGGTCGCCTTCGACCTGCCGACCCAGACCGGCTACGACCCCGACCACGTGCTCGCCCGCGGCGAGGTCGGCAAGGTCGGCGTCGCGGTCGCCCACAAGGGCGACATGCTGCAGCTGCTCGACGGCATCCCGCTCGACCAGATGAACACCTCGATGACGATCAACGCCACCGCGGCCTGGCTGCTCGGCCTCTACGTCACGGTCGCCGAGGAGAACGGCGTCGGGCGCTCCGAGCTGACCGGGACGACCCAGAACGACATCATCAAGGAGTACCTCTCGCGCGGCACCTACGCCTTCCCGCCCGAGCCCTCGATGCGGCTGATCGCCGACATGGTCGCCTTCACCGTCAACGAGGTGCCGCGCTGGAACCCGACCAACATCTGCAGCTACCACCTGCAGGAGGCCGGCGCGACGCCGGTGCAGGAGATCGCCTACGCGCTCTCGACCGGGATCGCCGTGCTCGACGAAGTCAAGGCCCGCGGCCAGGTCGCCGACGAGGACTTCCCCAAGGTCTTCGGCCGCATCTCCTTCTTCGTCAACGCCGGCATCCGCCTGGTCGAGGAGGTCGCCAAGCTGCGCACGATGGGCGCCCTGTGGAATGAGATCGGGCGCGAGCGCTACGGCGTGACCGACGAGAAGATGCTGCGCTTCCGCTACGGCGTGCAGGTCAACTCGCTCGGCCTGACCGAGGCGCAGCCGGAGAACAACATCCAGCGGATCGTGCTCGAGGCGCTCGCGGTGACGCTCTCCCGCGACGCCCGCGCCCGCGCGATCCAGCTGCCCGCCTGGAACGAGGCGATGGGCCTGCCCCGCCCCTGGGACCAGCAGTGGAGCCTGCGCATCCAGCAGGTGCTCGCCAACGAGACCGACCTGCTCGAGTACCCCGACCTGTTCGAGGGCTCGGTTGTGATGGACGGCCTGGTCGCGGAGCTGAGCGAGGGCGCCCGCGCCGAGATGGCCGTGGTCGAGGAGCACGGCGGCGCCGTCGCCGCCGTCCCCTACATGAAGTCGCGCCTGGTCGAGTCGCACCGCGAGCGGGTCGCCCGGATCGAGAGCGGCGAGCTCAAGGTCGTCGGCCAGAACAGCTTCACCGAGAGCGAGGACTCCCCGCTCACCGCGGGCGCCGACGGCGGCATCCTCACCCCCGACCCCGAGGTCGAGCGCGAACGGATCGAGGCGCTGGAGCGCTGGAAGGCCGAGCGCGACGGGGACGCGGTGCGGGCGGCGCTGGAGGAGCTTGGGCGCGTCGCCGCCGACAACGACGCCAACGTGATGCCGGCGACGATCGCCGCGGCCAAGGCCGGGGCGACGACCGGCGAGTGGTCGGCGGTGCTGCGCGAGGCGTTCGGCGCCTACCGCGCCCCGACCGGCGTCGACGGCGCCGCCCCGCCCGGGCACGCCGACGAGCTGGCGGCGATCCGCGGCCGCGTCGACGAGGTCTCCGAGCGGATCGGCCACCGGATCAAGATCCTCGTCGGCAAGCCCGGCCTCGACGGGCACTCCAACGGCTCCGAGCAGATCGCCCTGCGTGCCCGCGACGCCGGCATGGAGGTGATCTACCAGGGGATCCGCCTGACGCCCGAGGAGATCGCCGAGTCGGCGCTGCAGGAGGATGTCGACGTGATCGGGCTCTCGATCCTCTCCGGCTCCCACCTGGAGCTGGTGCCCGAGGTCGTGCGCAGGCTGCGCTCCGAGGGCGTCGAGGCCCCGGTCGTCGCCGGCGGCATCATCCCCCCCGCCGACGCAGAGCGACTGCGGAAGGCCGGCGTCGACGGCGTCTACACGCCCAAGGACTTCGACATCAACAAGATCATGAGCGAGATCGCCAGCCTGGTCGAGCAACGGGCCGGCACCGGCGCCGCAGCCTGAGCGCCGTCCAGTCGGGGCCTAAGCGCGCCATGCGGCGAGCAGCTCCTCCGGGCCCAGCTCGATGTCGAGCTCATTCGTCGCGAAGCCGGACCGGGACACGCCGACGAGGCGCGTCGACTCGCCGGCCCCCGGCACCTGCGGCCGGGCCGCGATCAGCGCAGCGAGGTCCCGGCGATCGAACGGCTGTCGCTCGCGCCACTTGACCGAGCCGACGAAGTCAATCGCCCCGCCCCGATCCAGGTCCCGCCCTCCGACGAGGTCGACCTCGACGCGGCCGTCGCGAGTCCAGTACCCACCGACGAACAGCGCCTCGCCGAAGTCCGGGCCCGGCAGGCGCCGTTCGATCGCCGACCGCACCAGCGGCTCGATCGCCCGGCCGCGGTAGGAATCCCAGGAAGCGCGGATCCGCTCGACGACCAGATCGCCGCGTCCGCGCTCTATCAGCTCCAGATTGGGCCCGATGAAGCGCAACCAGAAGCGCAGGTATGGGTCGGCGACGAGGTAGCGGGGAGGGCTGCCGCGCCCGCGCGAGGAGTAGGGGGTCTGCCTCAGCACCATGCGCTTCTCCTGCAGGGCCTTCAACGCGCGGACGAGGGACGTGTGCTCCACGCCCGAGCGCCGCTCGATCGTGGAGTAGGCCCGCTCACCAGCTCCAATCGCAGCCAGCACGCGGCGCTCCTGCATCTCCCCCGGCAGCTCCGCGTTGACGCTGCGCTCTCCGATTACGGCCAGCGGACTGGTCGGGTCGGCGAGCTCTCGCGAGAGGAAGGGCCAGATTCCCTCGCGGCGGCGAGGCAGCGAGGCCAGGCGGGGAAAGCCGCCGATCACCAGATATGCGTCGAGCGCCGCAGGGGCGTCGAGACCGAGCAGCTCGCCGAGCTCAGCCGGGGTCAGCGGTGGGACCACAATCTCCCTGAGGCGTCCGTACAGCGGACGCCCATGCTCTCCAAGCGCCTCCATCGTCGACAGATCGGAGCCGACCAGGACCAGCAGCACGTGCGCTCTGGAGAGAAGCCGGTCCCAAGCCTTCTGCAAGGTGCCCTCGATCGCCGGTTCGGATTCGATCAGGTAGGGAAGCTCGTCGATCACGAGAACCAGCGGGCTGTCGGCGGTGGCGTCGCGGGCGAGCAGCGCCAGCGCGGCGTCCCAGGACCCGAGCGAGCCGGAGCGGGCGATCTCCGCCGCCGGCGCATCCGAGGCGGCGATCTCCGACTCATCAGGGTCCTTAACTCCGAGTTGTCCGGGTCCTTAACTCCGAATTATCCGGATCACGGTGGTAGCCTTTGGCGGAGTGGCGCTCATTCCTCGCAACATCGAGCCCGAGGTCCGCGACATCCTCGCGGCCAGTCGCGCAGCGGCCGTTCTCGGCCCACGCCAAGCCGGAAAGAGCACGCTCGCGGAAGAGCTCCAACGGGCCGGCGTCGTGCCCCACTACTACAGCCTGGACGACGGGGAGACGCGCAAAGCGGCGCTTGGAGACCCCGACGGCTTCGTCGCCGACATCGAGAAGCCCGCCGTGATCGACGAGGTTCAGCGGGCGCCCGGCCTGCTGTTGGCGATCAAGCAGGTGCTCGACTCCTCCGACGCACGCGGCCAGTTCCTGATCACCGGCTCTGCGAACGTCCTCGCTTCCCGCGCCGTCGCCGACGCGCTTCCCGGTCGCGTCGAGTACGTGAAGCTCTGGCCGCTCTCCCAGGGGGAGATCGAGGGCAAGAGGGACGCATTCATCGACCGCGTCCTGGCAGCAGATCCTCCAAGGCTGAGCGGTGAGCCCAAGGGACGGGCCGCCCATGCCCAGCGCGTCGTCCGGGGAGGGTTTCCGGACGCCTTCCGGCGCACCGATCGGCAGCGGGGGCGTTACTTCGACTCCTACGTGCAGGCGGTCGTCAGTCGCGACCTCGCGAGTGTTGGGCGCCTGCGGGTCGATCCCGAGCTCCTTGCTCGACTACTCGGCCTCCTCGCGGCCCGCTCCGGCGCATTGACAGCGTCCAGTCGACTCGCCGGCAAGCTCGAAGTCGATGGCAAGACGGTCAAGGCCCACACGGCGATGCTCGAAGAGCTCTTCCTCGTGAGACGGCTTCGGCCCTGGTCGCGCAACATCGGCTCGCGCCACGTCAAAACGCCCAAGCTCTTCCTCACCGATACCGGACTGCTGTCGGGGATGTTGGGCATCGACGCGAGCCGATTCTCGGCCGTCGACCAAGGAGAGCTCGCCGGCATGCTCTTGGAGACTTTCGTAACGATGGAGTTAGCCAAGCAACAGACGTGGGCCGAGGCTCGCGCCGAGCTCTTCTTCTACAGGGACGCCCAGCAGCGAGAGGTGGATATCGTCATCGAATCCGCTGCCGGGGACGTAGCCGGTGTGGAGGTCAAGTCCACCGCCTCGGTTGGCAGGTCCGACAGCCTCGGCCTCCGCTTCCTGCGCGACAAGCTAGGCGCCCGCTTCAAGGCCGGCGTCGTGCTCTACACGGGGTCGAACACGCTCCAGCTCGACGATCGGGTCTGGGCCGTGCCACTTGCCGGGCTTTGGGACTGACGATAGCCGCCGCAGTCCAAGCGGCCTTCGCGTAGCGCCGATCCGGGCGGCGCGCCACAATGACGGCATGAACGAGATGAACGGGGACCGCTCGGCCTGGCTGCGCTGCTACCGCTGCTGGTCCCAGAACCTCGAGATCCAGCTGCACTACGACGCGATCCGCAGGATCGACCCCGAGACCGGCATCCCCGCCGAAGGGATCGACGAAGTCCAGGAAGCCGCGGTGCAGTGCCTCGCCTGCATGCACGACCAGCCGCACCTGACGTTCCAGGACGACCGCGTCGTGCCGATCGAGGACCGCTGGGAGCGGATGGTCGCCGGCACCCCCTGGGTCGCCTCCTGCACGGTCACCGTCGACCAGGACCGGATCGAGAGCTGCGCCGGGCCGGAAGCAGCCGAGCTGCTCGCCTACGGCGCCTTCGGCGAGTCCGGCGTGCGCGAGTTCTTCGCCCACGTGCGCTTCCACAAGCACGAGGAGGAGCGGATCGTCGTCCACATGCTGGTCGAGCTCTACGCCCGCTCTGCGGAGGAGGCGACCGAGGTGCTCGAAAACGCCGCCCACGGCCAGCTCGAGATCACCTCGCTGGCCGAGGAGTCGCGCCCGCCGGCGCACGCGTCGGACGAGGCGCATTGAGGAGACACGGACGCCGGGGCCGAAACGTCAAAGGCCGTGCGAGCCTAAACTTTCCGCCCGCGGCAACCGAAGGTCTCCACATGGAAAAACGCGCAGTCATCCTCGCCGGCGGCAAAGGCTCGCGCCTCAGCCCATACACGACGGTGATTCCCAAGCCGTTGCTGCCGATCGGCGACCGCGCGATCCTCGAGTTGGTCGTCAGCCAGCTTCGCGACCTCGGCTTCACCGACATCACGCTCGCCGTGGGCTACCTGGCGCACCTGGTCCGGGCGGTGATGGGCAATGGTGACCGGCACGGCGTCCGCATCAGCTACCAAGAGGAGCGCGAGCCGCTCGGCACGGTCGGCCCGCTGGCGATGACCGAGGGCCTGGACAGGACCTTCCTCGTGATGAACGGCGACGTGCTGACCACGCTCAACTACGCCGAGTTGATGCGGGCCCACGAGCAGGCGGGGAACGTCCTCACGATCGCGTCGCACCGCCGCATCGTCCGCACCGAATACGGCGTCCTGCACCTCGACGGCGAAGCCGGTCAGACCAAGCTAGTCGCGGGCTTCGAGGAGAAGCCGGAGATGCCGTTCACCGTCAGCATGGGCGTCTACGTGTTGGAGCCCCGCGCGCTCGACTTCATCGAACCGAACGTGCCGCTCGACCTTCCGGACCTCCTCGATCGCCTGCTCGAGGCCGGACTGCCGGTCGGCTCATACCTGTACGACGGCTACTGGCTCGACATCGGACGCCACGACGACTACGAGCGCGCGGTCGCCGAATTCAAGGAGAAAAGATCCGACTTCGAGCACGGCTCAGACGACCCGGTCGTGGAGGCGGCGGTGCGGCAAGAGGTCTTCGCCGATGATGGCTGACGGACGGGAAGCGGCGGCCGAAACCCCACCGCTCGTACCGCTCTTCGACCTTGACCTCAGCGACGCGGAGATCGCCGCCGCCGAGGCGGCCCTGCGCTCCGGCTGGCTCACGATGGGCCCGCGCACGGAGTCGTTCGAGCGCGGCTTCGCGGAGCACCTGGGTTGCAAGCACGCGATCGCCCTTTCGAGCTGCACGGCGGCGCTGCACCTCGCCTACCTCGCGGCCGGCGTCGGCCCCGGCGACGAGGTGATCGTCCCCGCGATCACCTTCGTCGCCACCGCGAATGCGGTCCGCTACTGCGGCGCGACGCCGGTCTTCGCCGAGATCCGCGGGCAGCACGACCTGGGCATCGACCCCGACGACCTCGAGCAACGCATCACCGCCGCGACCAAGGCCGTCTGCGCGGTGCACTACGCCGGCTACCCGGCGGACCTCGAGCGGATCGGGGCGATCTGCGAGGAGCGCGGCATCGCCCTGATCGAGGATGCCGCCCACGCGCCGGACTCGACCCCGGTCGGCTCGGACCGCAAGCTCGGCACCCTCGGCCTCGCCGGGGCGTTCAGCTTCTTCTCCAACAAGGTCCTCTCCTGCGGCGAGGGGGGCCTGCTGGCCACCGATGACGACGATGTGGCCGCGTTTGCGAAGAGCCACCGCTCGCACGCGATGACGACCGGAACCTGGGACCGCCACCGCGGACACGCCGCAAGCTACGACGTCGTCGGGCTCGGCTTCAACTACCGGATCGACGAGCCGCGCGCCGCCCTGCTCGAGGCCCGGCTGGGCGGCCTCGAGGAGGACATCGCCCGCCGCCGCGAGCACGTACGCGCCTACCGCGAGGCGCTCTCGGCGCTCGACGGGATCGAAGTGCCCTATCGCGACGAGGACGTGGCCGTCTCCTCCTGCTACACGATGCCGACTCTTGTCGAGGATCCGGGGTTGCGCGATCCGCTGCGCGAGTCGATGGCCGAGCGGGGAATCCAGACCAGCGTCCTGTACCCGGCGGTCCACGAGTTTACGGCCTACGCGCCGGCACAGAGCGAATCATTGCCACGCAGCGAGCGTGCAGCGCGCAGTCAGCTCACGCTTCCGCTCTTCCCGACGCTGCGTGTGGAGGACCGCGAGCGGGTGGTCGAATCGGTTGCAACCGGGCTCGCCGAGCTCGAAAGATCGGAGGCAGCGAGATGAGCTCGACCAGCGAGGGGTCCGAAGCGCGGGCCGAGGCGGCGCAACCACCGATCGACGTGGTCGTCCCGGCCTTCAACGAGGAGTCCTACATCGACGAGTGCATCGACCAGATCTGCGCCCAGGACTACCCGGCTGAGCTGATCCGCATCTGGATCGTCGACTCCGGATCGAGCGACGAAACCGCGGCCCGGGTCATCGAGCGGGCCGAGACCGAGCCCCGGCTGCACCTGGTGCCGAGCCCGAAGCGCCTCAACGCCGCGCAGGCGGTGAACCTCGGTGCCGCCGCCGGCGAGGCCGGGCTGATCGCCCGGGTCGACGCCCACACCTACCTCTATCCCGACTACCTGACGCGCGCGGTCGAGGCGCTGGCCGCCGCCGGACCCGACGTCGTCTGCGTCGGCGGCCAGCCCGAGCAGGTCAGCGACACCCGCTTCGGGCGGGCGGTCGCGCTCGCGCGCGGGTCGAAGGCCGGTGTCGGCGCGAGCATCTATACCGACCGCAGCGAGCGCGCCTACGTCGACACCGTGCAGGCGGGCGTCTACCGCCGGTCGGCCTTTGACGGCATCGGCGGCTTCAACACCGAGCTCCTCGTCGGCGAGGACGAGGAGCTCAACTGGCGCCTGCGACAGCGGGGAGACCGCATCCTGCTCGACACCCGCGTGCGCTTCAAATACACGACCCGCTCGACCTGGCGGGCGCTCTTCCGCCAGTACCGCAACTACGGCGAGTCGCGGATTCATGTCGTCCGCGCCCACCCCGAGTTCCTGCGGCCTTACCACGTCGCTCCCGCGGCCCTCGTCGGCGCGTTCGGCCTGCTCCTGCTCGCCGCCCCACTGAGCAGGACCGCACGGCGGCTGCTGGTCGGGCTCACCCTGTCCTACGGGGCGGTGGTACTGGCAAGCGGGATGGCCGAGGCGCGCCGCTCCGAGCCCGGACTCGGGCCCCGCGTCGCGGCGGCGATCGTCGCCCTCCACATGGGCTACGGCGCCGGCATGCTGGGCGGCGTCTGGGGACGGGTCCTCGCCCGCCTCGGGCTGCGCGACTCGGCCGTTCGCATCCCCTAGAGGGCCACTGGCGGGCGGCCCCACTACACTCGCGCAGAGCATGGCGACCAGCGGCTCAGCCTCCGCCCCCTCGCTCCAGGCTCGTGCCGCCCTGGAACTTCCCTCTCTCCCCCCCCGGGCGATCGCCGCCGGCACGGTGCTCCTCGCCTGCCTGGCCGGCGCCTTGATCGCCGTCGCCCCGGCGAAAGGGCTGGCCCTCGTGCTGGTCGCCTGCTACGTGCCGGTCGTTCTGCTCAATCTCCCGGTCGGTCTGGCGCTCTGGCTGCCGACCACCTTCCTCACCGGGGTCGAAGGGATCGACACGGCCTCGCAGGCCGGCGCCGTCCTGATCGCCTTCGCCTGGCTCGGGAATCTCCGACGGCAGCGGCATGCGACGGCGCCACAGGTCGTCTGGCAGCAGTGGCTGCTGGCCCTGTTCGCGATCTGGCTGACGCTCTCGATCGCCTGGTCGGCAGATACCGGCGAGGCCCTCTCGGCGCTGATGCCGTGGGTCGTCGCGGCCGTGCTCTTCGTCATCGTCGTGACCAGCGAGCTCGACGAACGAGGCATCCGGGCGCTGCTGGGCGCCTACGTCGTCGGCGTCCTGCTCTCGATCTCCGTCGGCCTGCTCGACGGCCTGCAGCCGCAGAGCGAAGCGACGACGCTTGCCTTCCAGGAGGGCCGCCTCCAGGGGGGCTCTGGCGATCCCAACTACCTGGCGGCCAGCATCGTGCCGGCGCTCGCCCTCGCGACCGGCCTCGTCGCCACGGCGCGCCGCCCCGGCTCGCAGCTGGCGTTCGGCGCAGCGATCCCGCTGCTCGTCGTCGGCCTCGTCGCAACCGAGTCGCGGGGCGGCATGCTGGCGGCGATCGTCGCGATGGCGCTTGCCGTAGCCGTCGCTAAGCGCGGGCGCATCTGGGTCGTCGCACTCCTGACCGCGATCGTCGCGGTGGCGGCATTCTGGTTCGCTGCTACGCCGAGCGCCTTCGAACGGGTCACCGACACGGCGAACCAAGGCAATGGCCGGGGCAGCCTCTGGAAGGTCGCGGGCGAGATCAGCGTCGACCATCCGGTGATCGGCGTCGGGCTCGGCAACTTCCAGGTCGAGGCGCCCGAATACGTGCGCGGCAACGGCGAGCTCGAACGGGTTTCGTTCATCGCCGAGCGGGCGCACGTCGTGCACAACGTCTACCTGCAGATCCTCGCCGAGACCGGGATCGTCGGCCTCGGCCTGCTGCTCGGCGCGATCGCGATGTCGATCTCCGCCGCAACCGCGGCGGCACGAAGGTTCGAACGGATCGGGAATCTCCCGATGGCGACGCTCGCGCGCGCGAGCGTCGTTGCGGTAGCCGCCGGCCTGACCGCGTCGCTCTTCATCTCCAACGGATCCGACCTCCAACTCTGGGTGTTGCTCGCGATCGGGCCGGCGATGCTGGCGTTCGCAGCGAGGGGCGACGGCTCACCGGCACGCGAGGCGCGCCCGTCCTAAACCGACTCGCCGCCGCGGATATGGCGGCCGAGCTCGACGATCTCGCGCGGACGGGGGATCAGATCTCCCAGTCCGCGACCGAACGCGCGCAAAAAGATCGCCGCGACGGCCAGGCCGCCCACCGAGTAGGCGGCGGTCGAGGCGACCGCGGCGCCGAGCCCGCCGTGGGCGGGAATCAGCAGGAAGTCGAAGCCGAGCGTCGCCGCGAACGCCAGCCCGATCGCCGCCGTCTCGAGCATCGGCTTACGCTGAGCGGTGAGGGCGTTGCCGAGCAGCTTCAGGGCGGCGACGCCGAATGAGCCGAGCGCGAGGACGCGGAGCATGTCGACCGAGCCGCGGAAAGACTCACCGAAGACGGCCGTGCAGAGAACGGGCGCCAAGGCGATCATTCCGATCGCGAGCACGCCGGTCACCGCCATCGTCGCCCGGAAGACCCGCGTCGCGCGGGGCCCCGCCTGCTCGTGCGAGTCGCGGGCGAGGTCGGGGCGCTGCACCATCGCCATCGCCGTGGGCAGGAAGAAGAGCACCTCCGACCAGGCCACGGCGACGCTGTAGAGGCCGACCTGGCGAGGACCGGCGATGACGCCGAGAATCCACTGGTCGATCCGGTAGTTGCCGACCAGCATCACCCGCCCGACGTGCGCCTTGACCCCGAAGCCGAGCACCTCGCGGGCCAGCCGCGCGTCGGGCCGGCCGAAGCCGCCGTGCGATCGGGCCAGCACCCAAGCCAGAACCACCGTGGTCAGGAACTGCCCGGCGATCCATGACGACAGGGCGAGTCCGACCGTGAGCGCCCCGGCGAGCGCAAGTGAGCCGTTGACCAGGACGTTGGTGAGCGGCGTCAGCAGCCAAGCCAGGTTGGAGGCGCGAAACCCGTACTGGGCGAGCACGAGCTGCTGTAGGTAGACCTGGAGGATCAGCATCGGGACGGCCGCCAGCGCCAGGGCGAAGAGCGGCCCTGCCACGCCACCCAGAAGCGCCGGAAAGAGAGCCGCAAGCCCCCCCAACGTTCCCGCGGACAGCACTCCCGCGATCAGCGCGATCGCAATCGAGGTGCCCGCCAGCGAGGGCGAGCGGTGCGGATGGCGAGCCGCGAGGTTGGCGTTGGACTGCTGCACGCCCATGCTGGCGAGCTGCCCAGCCAGAAAGGCGACCGTGGTCAGCAGCGCCACTTCGCCACGGCCATCCACGCCGAGCGTCCTCGCCGTGATCAACACGCTGACGAAGGACAGCACGGCGACGCCGACGTTCGTGCCGAAGGTCCACAGCGCCGACCGGGCAAAGGCCGGCCTATGGGAGGGGCCGCCGCCCGATGGCGCGCTCGTCTCGGTCGCTGCCATCGACGGCAATCTAGCTGGCCTGCGGCCAGCCGGAACGGAACTTAGGATGCCGCCATGCGTGTTGCGGCCTACTGCGATCTGGCGTACTGGCGGGATCGGGCGGGAGTCTCGTCGGATGAGTCGTTCCTGATCTTCATGACCCGCGTGGCCCGCCATCTGGACGCGGTCACGCTGGTCGGCCGGCTCGACCCCGAGCCCGGTAGAAAGGCATACGGCATCCCACCCGAGATCGCCTTTCTCCCCCTCCCCCACTACCGGTCCCTCGCCAGCCCGGCAAGCGCCGCCGGAGGCATGGCCCGCTCGCTGTGGGCGTTCTGGTCGCTGCTCGGCGAAACGGACGCCGTCTGGCTGCTCGGTCCGCACCCGCTCTCGATCGCCTTTGCGCTGATGGCGGCGGCACGGCGGCGGCGCGTCGTGCTGGGCACGCGCCAGGACATGCCCGCGCACATGCGCAGCCGTCACCCGAGGCGCTTCGACATTCGGCTCGCCACCGGTGTGCTCGAGGGAATCTGGCGACTCCTCGCGAAGCGCTTCCCGATGATCGTCGTCGGCCCCGACCTGGCCCGCCGCTACTCCGGCCGCGAGGTCGTGCCGATCGTGATCCCGCTGGTCGAGCAGGCGGACGTGGTCGACATGGAGGCCGCCGCCGCGCGGCCCTACGACGGCGCCGAGCTGAACATCCTCAGCGTCGGCCGGATCGAGCCCGAGAAGAACCCGCTGATGCTGGTCGACGTGCTCGCGCAGCTGCGCGAGAGCGACCCGCGCTGGCGGCTGACCGTCTGCGGAGAGGGCTCGATGCTCGCCGCGCTGCGCGAGCGCGCCGCCGAGCGCGGCTTGGACGAGCAGGTCGAGCTGCGCGGCTTCGTCGCGCTCGACGAGGGTCTGCGCGAGCTCTACCGCGACAGCCACGCGTTCCTCCACCTCTCGTTCACCGAGGGCGTCCCCCAGGTCCTCTTCGAGGCCTTCGCCGCCGGCCTGCCGATCGTCGCGACCGGTGTCGGCGGCGTCCCCGAGATCGCCGCCGAGGCGGCCCTGCTGGTGCCGCCCGGCGATCGCGACGCCGCCGCCGGCGCGCTGCGGCGGATCGCCGCCGAGGGGGCGCTCCGCCGCCGGCTGATCGACGGCGGCGCTGAGAAGCTGCAGCGCTACTCGCTCGACGCCGAGGCAACCGCGGTCGCCCGCCTGCTCGCCGGATGACGCCGGGCGCGCCCCCACCGAACGCGCTGCTGCAGCGCCACGCCTGGCTCTGGGACGCGCTGCCGGCCGACTGCGCCGAGGTCGCCTGCGAGGGCGACCCGGCGCTGCGCGCATACCTCGACGAGTGCGGCCTGGGCGCGCCCGAGGGCGCAGGCCCCCCGGTTCTGGCGATCGAAACGCCGGCGGGCGGCGGCGCGGCCGGGCGGCGGCTCGCGGCCGTCTCGCCGCAGGTCGAGTTCGTCGCCGTGGCGGTCGGCGGCGGCGCCCCCGGCACGCCCCGCCAGCTGCCGGCGATCGCTCGCGCCGCGCAGCTCGCGGCATCGCCGCTGACGACGCTGCGCTCGGCGCTCACGGCGCTGCGGGCCAAGCGCCGGCTGCGCCGCGGCCGACCGCTCACCGCGCTCGCCCCGACCGGCGATCGCTCGCGCAAGCACGGGCTCGGCCGCGGCGGCTGGGCGACGCGACGCCGGGTCCCGGCCGGCTGGGTGCTGACCGCCTCCTCGCGGCCGCGGCGGAGCTTCGTCGGGGCGGCGATCGCCCGGGCGGAGGCGGAACTGGGCACGCCGCTGCGCCGCCGCTGCGCCGAGGTGTACGAGAGCGGCAAGCTGCAGCTCGAGCTGAGCGCCGCGGGCGGCGAGCGCTACCTGCTGCGCCTCGGCGCGGGACCGGCCAGGGCCTCGCTCGCCGACTCGATCGAGGCCGTCGAGGCGATCGCCGCGCCGCCGGCGGAGCCCGGGATCGTCGACCGGATCGTCCTCCCGGTGGCCGGCGGCGAGTGCGGCCCGGTGCTCTTCTCGCTCGAGCCGTCGATCGACGGCAGGCCGCCGGACCGGGTCGGCGGCGCTCTCGGCGAGGACGCCTTCGCCTTCCTCGTCGGCCTGCGGCGCAGCGAGGCCGCGGCGCTGCGGCCAGCGACGATCGGCGAGCAGGCCGACCGCCTGCTCCCGTTCCTCTCCGCGCCGGAAAAAGCCGGGCTGGGAAGGATCGCCGCGCGCGTCGAGGGGACCGTGTCGGGGCTGCGCGGCGGCATCGGCCACGGCGACTTCTGGCGTGAGAACCTGCTCTGCGCGGGAGGGCGGCTGCGCGCCGTGATCGACTGGGAGTGGGCGGTCGCGGATGCGCTGCCGCTGCTCGACCTGTTCGACTTCCTCGCGCTGTCGGGCCGGCAGCGATCGCAGCCGACCCCGGGAGTGCGGTTCACGGGTTGGCTCTGGCCAGAGCTCTCGGCCGGGCGGGTCGACCCGTCGATCGCGCGCTACTGCGAGGCGACCGGAACGCCCGGCGAGAGCGAGGCGCTGCAGGCGCTGGCAGTCGCCTACTGGCTCGACCGCGCCAGTCGCGAGCTGCAGCCCTGGTGGGACCGCCTACAGCGCGAGGGGTGGATCGAGCGCAACGTGCGCGAGCCACTCGCCCTGCTGCTCGCGGCCGGCTGGTGAGTCAACCGGCCAGGCCGGAGACGAGCCGCCGGCCGGGGCCGGTCGAGGCGAGCAGCGCCGCGCCGCGCACCGCCAGACGGGCGGTGGCGGCCCCGCTCAGGGCCGCGGTCTCGACCACCTCGGTCGAGTCCGTGAAGCGCGACTTGTAGGTCTCGCCGCCGCGCAGGAAGCGGTACTCGTCCATGCCGTCCTCGAAGGCCGCGCGGATCGTCTGGGCGAGCAGGACCATGCCGACCTTGCTGCGTTCCCACTCGGGGTCGCGCCCGGCCTGGTAGAAGCTCTCGACGCCGGCGTAGCGGAAGCCGTACCAGGCGCCGATCGGGCGCTCGCCGGCCAGGGCCAGCCAGAGGCGCAGCCAGCCGCGCTCCAGCGCGACCGCGGCGAACTCGCGGTGGAACGCCTCGAGCGCGCCGTCGAAGGCCTGCGAGCCGTCCCCCCAGCGCGCCTCGTGCAGCTCGACCAGGGCGTCGAAGCCGGTCTGTAGCAGCTCGGAGGTGTCGCAGAGCCGGTACTCGAGGCCGTGCTCGCGGACCAGCTTGCGCTCGGCGCGCCGCACCTGGGAGCGGAAGTTCGAGCTCCTGCCGGCCAGGTACTCCTCCCAGTCGCGGCCACGCAGGTCGAGTACCGGGCTCGGCTCGCGGTGCAGCACGCGAGCGCCGAGCGCCTCGACCCAGCCCTCGCGCCGGTCGAGGCGCTCGAGCACGGCGAGCCGCGGGACCCCGCGCTCGCCGAGCGCCCCGGCGAGCGCGGTCGCGACCGCCGCCCGGTCCTCGGCCGCGCATACCGGCCCGAGCTGGTCGGCCGGCCCGTGACCGACCAGCCGCGCGATCCGCAGCGGCCCCCGCCGGCCGGTCGCCAGCGGCAGGATCGCGGCCAGCTCGCCGTCGGGGCGGCGCAGCCCGAGCAGCGCCGGGGCCTCGCCGGCGCCGAAGTGGCGTAGCCAGACGTCGCTCCACTCCCACGAGGAGAAGACGTTGCGACCGGCGAGCGCCAGATGGGACCACTCGGCCCGCAACCGATCGAGGCCGTCGAGCCACTCGCAGGTCAGATCGACTGACGTGGCGCCCGGCACCGCGGGTACGATAGCTGCCGGAGGGTGACGCCAGGAGGCTCGGACCCTCCAGGCCCGATGAAGGATCTCCTCATTCTCTGCTACCACGCGGTCAGCGATCGCTGGCAGGGCAGCCTGTCCGTCTCGCCCGCCTGCCTGGAGCGCCAGATCGGGCTGATCCTGGCGCGCGGCTACCGCGGCGCGACCTTCTCGGAGGCGCTGCGCGGGCCGCGCCCGCAGAAGACGCTCGTCGTCAGCTTCGACGACGCCTACGCCTCGACGCTGCTCGCGGCGCCGGTGCTCGCGCGGCTCGGCGTGCCCGGGACCGTGTTCGTGCCCACCGGCTTCGTCGACAACCCCGGCCCGATGAGCTGGCCGGGGATCGACTGCTGGCTGGGCTCCGAGCACGAGGCCGAACTCACCTGCATGACCTGGGACGAGCTGGCGGGGCTCGCCGAGCGGGGCTGGGAGGTGGGGGCCCATTCGATTTCCCACCCCGACCTGACCGAGCTCGGCGACGCCGAGCTCGAGCGCGAGCTGACCGCCCCCCGCGAGCTGCTGGGCGATCGCCTGGACAGGCCCTGCGAGGCGATCGCCTATCCCTACGGGCTCTGCGACACCAGGGTGGTCGGGGCGGCAGCGCGCAGCGGCTACGGCGCCGGCGCGACCTTGACCAGGTGGCCCCACGCCCCGCACCCGCTCGCCTGGCCGCGGGTGGGCGCCTACGAATCGCGCGAGTGGTCGTTCCGGCTCAAGACGCTGGCCGGGCTGCGCCGGCCGATCGGCCTGCTGCACGGGAACCCGGGCGGGGGCGGCGCCACCTCGGGGTAGGCGCTTAGGGCCTATCCCTCAGGCGCAGGCGCCCTGCGCCACGCAGGGGTCGACCACGCGCAGGTGCCGCTGCCAGTCGATCCCGCCGGCGACATCGAAGTAGTAGCGGCCGTCCGAGGACTGCCTCACCCCGGCCTGCTTGGCGAAGCGGGCCAGCCTGTCTTCGGCGCCGAAGCTGGTGTAGGTGGAGCCCGACTCGAAGACGAGGTTCCACGGCGTGCTCCCGGTCGTGTCGCCGACGTACATCCCGTACTCGGCCATCGCGCGCAGGATCGTCTTCTTCCACGCGGGGACCGAAAGGGCATCGATCTGGGCCGCCGACATCGCGAGCTGGAAGCGCATCCCCTCGGCGGGCGCGTTGCCGGAACTCGAGCACTTCGCCCCCAGCCCCCCCGCCGGGAAGACCTTCTGCCCGGAGTCGCAGCGGACCATGATGAAGAGCGCGTGGTCGATCCGGCCGCGCTCCATCTCGCCGGCGCGGATCACCCCGGCCGTCAGGCCGAAGTGAGCAGCGGTCGCGTCTGAGCCGAGCCCGTCGCCGTCGATCCGGGTCCGCCCGCCCCAACGGAAGTAGACATCGCCACCGCCCTGCGGCAACGTGCGTATGCCCGAGTCGCCGCAACCCTCGTAGCAGTACTTGTAGAGGTCGTACTCCCAGCCCGAGGCCTGGTCGACGACCGCCATGTGCGCATCTCCGCCGGCAGCCGCCCGCGCCTGCTGGGGGATGCGTATCCGGTGGCCCTCGATCTCGCAGGTCCCCCAGCTTTCCGTGCAGTGGAGGGTGAAGACGGGGTCGCTGGGCTTCGAGTAGTAGATCGGGTGGTCCCAGTCCGAGGAGGTGTCGGCGATCCCGGCGCGGAGGTCGGCGGGCTCGCCCCAGCCGGTGAGGGTGTCGACGATCGCGGCCGAGTTTGCGTGAATTCGGGGGGTCGCGGGGATCCGGCTGTTGAACGGCGAGGCGTCGCCGAACGGTCGCCAGCAGCCGTTCGGCCAGTTGTTCGCGTCGAAGCTGCCAAAGCCCTCGCTCACGCCGGCTTCGGCACAGTCGGAGTCCCCGCCAGAGGCCTCCCCGCCGTCGGGGGCTTCTTCTTCGGAAGGCTGGGCGCCTTCCTCGGGGGGCTCGGCGCCTTCCTCGGGGGGCTCGTTGCTCTCCTCGGGGGGCTCGTTGCCCTTGCCGTGCTTCTCAGCCTTCTTCTCAACGGCCTGACCCGGCGAGCCGCTGGAGCAACCACACTCGCCCGATCGGCCGACCGACACCACCAGCTTGGCGCGCCGCGCCGTTCGACGCGCCTGGCGCCTGGCCGCCCCGCGGACGCGCAGCCTGAGGAACCCCCGCCGCGCCGCAAGCCGCAACCGAGAGACGCGAATCTGGCGGCGCAAGGACAGCTTCAGCCTGCCCCTGGCAGAACCGCTCCTAGCCGCCGCGGCATGTCCGCCCTTGCGGCCGCGACGGCCGGGGCCATCGGCGGCTACCCAGGCCGCACGGACCCGCGAGGCGTCGAGGCCCCGCAGCTTGAACACGGCAACCCCACGCGATTCCCCGGAGGCCGAGATCACGCGGAGAGGCGGCTTGCCGATAGCCGGCGAGGCAGGCAGGCCGAAGGCGAGCAGAAGAGCCAGCGTCACAAGAACCTGAAATGCGGGGGAAACCTTCATCGAGGGGGGTATCGGACGGCGTCGTCGCCACAAGCCATCCGTCGGGTAATTTGGACAAACGTTGGACGCAGGAGACGAGCCGCCGTTCAAGTGCGCGTCCCGCGCCGCCGAGACTGAGAGCGCCGCTTCCCGTTCTAGACTGCAACCCCCGTTGACCCCCGCGACCGAGAGCCCCGCCCCCAGCCACCCGCAACAGGGAGCTATGGGTCCGTACCTACGCGCGATCGGCGCCCACCGGGTCCTGGTGATCGCCACCCTTTTCGCCGCGATCCTCGTCAGCGTGATCTGGCTCGCGGCGCGGCCAGCCCACTACGAAGCGTCGGCCAGCCTGCTCGTCACGCCCCTGCCACAGGAAGACGAGACGTTCTTGGGCCTGCAGCTGATCCGCGACTCGGGCGATCCGACTCGAACCGTCCAAACGGCGGCCACGCTGGTCGATTCGCCGGCCACCGCCGGACGCGCCGCCGAGGAACTCGGCTCCGAATGGAGCGTCAGCAAGGTTCAGGACGCCGTCTCGGTCAATCCCGAAGGGGAAAGCAACGTCCTCGCGGTCACCGCGACCGCCGGCGAGCCAGGGGAAGCCGCCCGCGTCGCAAACGTCTTTGCCCGCTCAGCGCTGGGCGCGCGGGCTGAAGTCCTCGCCGATCAGGCCGAAAAGGAGATCGCCCGGCTCAACGCCGGTCTGGAAGAAGGCCCGAACGGCGCCGGCGCGACGGCGATCGAAGAACGGATCGACCAGCTGGAAAGCCTGACCTCGGCAGGCGACCCGACGCTGACCCTGTCCCAGAAGGCGATCCGGCCGGACTCGACCGCGGACACGCCCGCTCCGATCATCCTCCTGCTCGCGGCGATCGCCGGCCTCGCGCTGGGCTCGGGTGGAGCGCTGGCGCTCGAGCTGACCCGCCGCCAGCTGCGCGACGAGGACGAGATGCAGTCGCTCTACCCGCTGCCCGTCCTCGCCCGCACACCGATCCTCAAGGGCAAGGACGCGAGCGGCTGGTCGGCGGGGAGCTGGCACATGCCGCCGGCCATCTGGGAGGCGTGCAGGGCGCTCCTGATCCAGCTGGACGTTCTGCGCACGAATACCGACCGAGCGCCCGTGTTCCTCTTCACGAGCGCCTCGGCCGGCGACGGCAAGACGACCAGCGCGATCAACTTCGCGCTGGCCGCGGTCAGCGGCGGCCAATCGGTCGCCCTGCTCGACTTCGACCTGCGGAAACCCGACGTCGCGGAGGTGCTCCGGATCACCAGGCGGGCCTCGGCGACAGATCTGCTCGCGGCGGACGCCTCGACCTCCGACCTGCTTCAAGAGCAGCCGGCGGTTCCCGGCCTGTCGGTGCTGGGCGTCGAGGCCGGCGCCGACAACGTGAGACATGTCGAGGAATTGCTGCGACGCCTTCCCCGGCTGATCGACGAAGCGCGCGAGTCGTTCGACATGGTTGTCATCGACAGCCCACCGCTCGGGGAGATCAGCGACGCCCTACACCTCGTCGACCTCGTCGACGCGGTTCTCTTTGTGACCAGGCCCGGGCAGACGATGCGAGTCGACTTCGAAGCAGCCCGCGACCTGCTGGAGCGAACCGAGCACGCGCCCGCGGGGCTGGTCGTAATCGGCGAGCCACGCGCGCGTGGCTCCGCCTATTACGACTACGCCAGCGCGGAGCGACCGCTCTTCGCCCGTCGCGACGACGCCAGCCAGCTGTAGTCGCTCAAGCGCCAGAGGGCTCCCCCGACTCGACGAGGCGAGCCGGGAAAACCCCCTGGACAGCTAAAAAGACAGCCCTAGCCCAACCGGCCCGGGCGCGCAGTCCTGCGTAGTGCGAGGCCGGCGCCAAAGAGCGCGATCCCAACCACGGCGATGATGCCCATCTGTAGACCGGTGAAGGGAAGCACGCTGCCGGTCGACGCTTCCGAGACCTCCGCGCCGGTGGCGTTGGGGGCTGCCGACTGCGAGCTTTCCGTACCGCTCGGATCGGTTTCTCCACCCCCGGAGCCGACCTGGCCGGCCGCGCCGCCGTAGGCATCCGAGGTTGGCGTTTCGGCCGCCTGGACCGGGGCCGCGAGAACGGCAACAGTCACACAGAGGGACGCTGCAACAACTGCAAAGCGCTTGAATCTCACGGTTTTCATTCCTTGGGCTAGGTTCCGATTTGCTAGTGGAGTTTAGCGCGGTGACCTGGCAAAGCGAGCGGAGGACTGGTTTGCAAGCTCTTTATTAACGGCCGCAACATCGATCATCCGTCCAGCGGCGATCAGCCGGCCGAAGCGGGCGAGGACCGGATCGGTGGCGCTTAACGCGCGCGCTAACGCGATTTGCCGCATCGCCACGCCATCGCGGCCGCGTTCGGCCGCTAACAAGGCAAGCTGGAAGTGCGCGTACCAGTTGTCCTCGACTGAGACGGCGTCTCTCAGCGCACGCCGCGCACGAGCGTCCTCTCCCACGCCGATCGCGATCTGCGCTTCGGTGAGCAGCGGCTTCAGAGAGTGCGGATTGAGCGAGTGAGCGCGGTGCAGATCGCTGAACGCCGCGGAGACATCGCTGGAGGCGACGGCTTCCGCCCGATCCACGTATCTGAGCGAGAGCCAAGGCGGGATGAGCGAGACGAGCGCCGCGACGAACGCGAGCGAGGCAAGGATCGAGCCCCACCTACCCACGCGGGGCGAATCGGCGTTGCCCCGACCGGCGCCCACCGACAACGCGACCAGCGGCAGCGCCAGCGCGGGCGAGGCCACCGCGGGAAGCTCCTCGAGCCAATCGAAGCTGGCGTGCGTGAACACGTAAGCGGTAACGGCGACCGTTGCCGCCAAGGGCCATGCCGGCGCCCCCGCGGACCGCCTGCGCACGATCACGGCGAGCGCGATCACGGCGCCCAGGAATCCGACGAGCAGCAAACCCCCGACCAGGCCCTCCTCCCCCAGAACTCGCAGGTAGACGTTATGGGCGAAGCGGGAGTGCTTGGGGCTCTCCCTCCTCGCCGTGTACTCGTGCTCGAAGCTTCCCGTTCCCGCACCGACGATCGGGGACTCAGCGAAGAGATCGAGCGAGACGCGCCAGTAGTCGGGTCGCTCGTAGGGATCGAGGTTGGTCGCGCGGTTTCTCTCCGGGGACGAGTAGTCGTCGGACGTGATCGTCGAGACCTCGTCCCTCAGGTGACTGGCGACGGAGCCAGCGCTGCCCGCGAGGACGACAACCCCAGCGAAGAGGAGCGCCACACCCACGACCAGGGCCAAGCGGCGGGCGGCGCGCTGCAGTTTCAACCGCCGTCGAAGTCCGATTTCACCGACTGCCACAAGGGCGCCCAACGCCGCGGCAGCGAGCACCGACAGCGCGATCCGGGCGGCGGCGGCATCGAGCGCCTGGCCCAGTGATCCACCGGCGTTGCCGATCTCGTAGACATCGAGGATTGACGCCATGGCGATACCCACCGCAACAACCATCGCGAGCAGGCGGGCCAGCGCCTGCGGACGGTCCGGAGCGAGGGCCAGGAAGGCGGCGAGCCCGACGGCCCCGCCGACGAACGAGCCACGGCTTTGAGACAGCAGCGCGAAATCGACCAACAGGGTGGCCAAGGCCAGGAAGAGCCCGCTGGAGGCGATCGACGCGCCGCGCCTCGAGGCGAGCATCAGGGCCGGAAATGCGGCGCTCATGAAGAGGGCGGCGTTGCCGTTCGCGTAGCCAACCGGGTCCTGGTAGCGCAGCTCGAACAGGTAAGCGCTGAAATCGCTGGCGTTGACAGCCCCGACCAAGCTGACGCACGCGATGGCCGAAAGCCCGACGACCCAGGCGCCGAGAAAAAGGTCGACGCGCCGTGCGGTCCAGGGCAGCAGGGCGAGAATCCACGCACAGCACAGGTAGAGGAGCAGCTTGTTGGCCGCATCCCAGGCGGTTCCTGGAGAAGCCGACCAGGTCGTCGCGGCAAAGCTCCACACGACCAGTCCCGCGAAAAGAAAGAGTGGGATGCGAACCTCGCGCCGGCCGGGAATCAACCGGCCCGTCGCAAATGCGGTCACCGCCAGCACGGCGACGGCGACGATCGCCGACGGATACCAAGCCGACGGGAAATAACCACCTTGGCGCTCAGCCCAGTAGAGCCACAGACCGAGGACAACGGCAGCCGGCAGCATAACCAGGTGTCCGTAGTCCCGCCAGATAGAAACTCGAGTGGTCAAGCCTAAAGTCCCGGGAACGAATCTCCGATAGCGTCTCTGTGGCCACCTCTAGACAACGCCGGTATCATCGCGGGTTCAAGCACCCCGGCGAACTCCGCTCAAGCGATGCTCCGGATACCCCTTTTGAGCCCGCGAGCGACCCAGGCCCCACTAGGGCCGCGCCCGCGGATTCCGAGAAGCGAGTCGAACCGATAGCGCCACCACGTTTGATGACAGTAACGGCTACCCCCTCCAAGGACATCGAAGCAAACGCGGCACGCGGAATGCATATGGCCCCCGACACGCAGGTCGAGGTGCTCGCGCCCCTGCGGCGCCAGCGGTCCAAGAGGCGGCGATTCGCACACGGGCTCGACCGTGCCGCCAAGCGCACTCTCGACATTGTCGTGGCCGGCACTCTGCTGCTGCTGCTGCTTCCCTTGATTCTCGTCATCATCGCGTTGATACGCCTCGATTCGCCGGGGCCGGTGCTCTTCCGCTGCGAGCGCATCGGTTACCGCCACAGGCGGCTACGGATGATCAAGTTCCGCAAGATGTTCGACGGCGCAAGCGGCGACGCGCTGACGACCGACGAAGACGCCCGCTTCACCCGGATGGGGCGCTGGCTCGCCGACATGAAGCTCGATGAGCTCCCACAGCTCTGGCATGTCGTTCGCGGCGAGATGAGCCTGGTTGGCCCGCGACCAGAGGACAGCTCCTTCGTGGAGCGCCACGCAGCCGCGTACGACCGGATCCTTACCGTCAGACCGGGGATGACCGGGCTCTCGCAGTTGGCATTCGCGGATGAGGGGAAGGTCCTCGACGACGACGATCCGATCGGTCACTACCTCAACCGGCTGCTGCCCCAGAAGGTCTGGATGGATCAGATGTACGCAACGGAGGCGACGGTGTGGACCGACCTGAGAATCCTTTTCTGGACCGCCGCCGCCGTGCTCATGAGGCGTGATGTCGCGGTGCACCGCGACAGCGGCAAGATGAACCTGCGCCGACGGTGAGCGCCGCAACAGGCAGGGTTTGTGCTGTCCGCGTCAGTTCGTCTTGCGCGGCACAAGCACCAGCCTCTTGAACTCGGCGACGAGCACGCCATCCTGGTTCAAGACCCGCGTGTGAACCTTGACCACCCCGCGGTCGGGCTTGGACTTGGACGGCTTGACGTCGAGCACCTCGGTCTCACAGAAGAGGGTGTCGCCGTGGAAGACCGGGTTGGGATGACTGAGCTCTTCGGTCGCGAGGTTGGCGATCGCCTTGCCGGAGATGTCGGAGACCGACATGCCGAGCGCCAGCGAGTAGACCAGCGGGCCGACGACGACGTTGCGACCCTGCTGCGACTTCCCCGCGTAGACGTCGTTGAGGTGCAGCGGGTGGTGGTTCATCGTGATCAGGCAGAAGAGGTGGTCGTCGGACTCGGTCACCGTCTTGGCCGGCCAGTGCTTGTAGACGGCGCCGACCTCGAACTCCTCTAGGTAGCGGCCGTAGCTGTGCGCGCCGGACGCCTCGCGCTCGGCCTGGTCGGTGGTCAGCTCATAGGTCTTCTCGCTCATCGGCTCGGGGGTCTCCTTGGGAAGTTGGACGGCGCGGGATGCTATCTGCGCGCGTTCTCAGTGCGCTTTTCTCAGCCGCGCCCGCTGCTCTTGCTTCTCGACCACCTGGGCGACGAGCTTCTTCACGTTGGAGTCGCCCGTGGCCTTGATGTGGCCGGTCTCGACCGCCTTGCGGTAGCTCTTCAGCGTGCCCTTCTCGGCGAGCTGGTTGAACTCGGCGCGGTCGATCTCGACCAGGATGCGCTCGTCGCGCCGCAGGTCCTTGCTGATCTGCGGTCCCGGCAGCTCTACCCGGTAGAGCTGGATGTCACCGCGGCCTTTGAGCTCCAGCCCGAAGACCAGTTTCAGGTTCTGCAGCGCCGGGACTTCCGACTGGAAGCGCGTGACCGCAGTGCGGATCTGCTCGGCGGTGGATGCCATGCCGCTAGATCTTGTGCCTCTGCAGGAGCTTCTTGCCGATCACCATGCGCTGGATCTCCGAGGTGCCCTCGCCGATCAGCAGCAGCGGCGCGTCGCGGTAGAGGCGCTCGATCTCGTACTCCTTCGAGTAGCCATAGCCGCCGTGGATGCGGAAGCACTCCTCGACGCACTCCTTGCCGGTCTCGGAGGCGAGCAGCTTCGCCATCCCCGCCTCGAGGTCGGAGCGCTCGCCAGCGTCCTTGAGCCGCGCCGCCTTGCGGGTGACGAGCCGCGCCGCCTCGATCTTGGTCGCCATGTCGGCGAGCTTGAACTGGATCGCCTGGTGCTGGGCGATCGGCTTGCCGAAGGTCTTGCGCTCTTGGCTGTAGCGCAGCGCCAGCTCGAGCGCCCGCTGGGCGATGCCGACGCCGCGCGCGGCGACGTTGACGCGGCCGACCTCGAGCGCGTCCATCATCTGCACGAAGCCCTGGCCGACGCCCTCCTCGCCGCCGCCGAGCACGCGCTCGGGCGGGCAGCGGTAGCCGTCGTAGACGAGCTCGGTCGACTCGACCCCCTTGTAGCCCATCTTCTTGATCTTCGGCGGCACGGTCAGGCCAGCGTAGTCGCCCTCGTTGACTTCCTTCCAGGGCTCCTTCTCGGTGATGAAGCAGGTCATTCCCTTGTAGGCGGGCTCAGCCTTGGGGTCGGTCTTCATCAAGACGAAGACGACCGAGGAGCCGAGCCCGTTGGTGACCCACATCTTCTGGCCGTTGAGCTCCCAGCTGCCGTCCTCGCCGAGCTTCGCGCTGGACTTGATCCCCTGCACGTCGGAGCCGACCTCGGGCTCCGAGAGCGAGAAGGCGGCGCGGATCTCGCCGGTCGCCATCTTCGGCAGGAAGTAGTCCTTCTGCTCCTCGGTGCCGAACTTCATCAGCAGGTAGGAGCCGATGAAGTGCGTGTTGACGACGCCGGAGATCGAGATCCAGCCGCGCGAGAGCTCTTCGACGATCATCGCGTAGGTCGTCAGGTCGAGCCCCATCCCGCCGTAGGCCTCGGGGATCGTCACCCCGAACAGGCCGAGCTCCTTCATCTGCTCGACGATCGGCTCCGGGAAGGAGTCCTCGTGGTCGTAGTGCTCGGCGTTGGGGATGATCTGCTCGTCAGCGAACTGGCGGACCATCTCGGTGATGTCGCGCTGAATGTCGGTCTGCTCGGTGTAAGCGGCGGTCTCTACGGCCATGGCTCCTGATCCGGTCGGTAGCTGGAAGGGAGCCGAAGGATATCGGCGCACGCGCGGGCAGCGTCCGGGCGGCGTCAACCCCCGCCTCGTCAACCCCTGCCTCATACATACGTCCAGAGGCCCATGGGGGCCGCAGGGCCTGCTCGTCAACCGCCGACAAAGCTGACATGCCCCGGTCGACCTGCCTCTCGCTTGCGCTCGTCGCGTTCGTCGCGCTCATCGCCGCAGCGCCCGCAGCCGGCGCCGGGCTCGCGCAGCAACGCATCGCTCCCCGCGGGGAGCCCGCCCCAAGCCGGAGCGGAATGCTCGCGCCCCGCTCGGCCTGTCCTGGGCAGAGCGCCTCGGCGTCGATCGTGGCGCAACGGCGCGCAATGCGCTGCATGACCGACTTTGCCCGCCGCCGGACCAGCCTCCGCCGCCTTGCCGAGGTGCCCAAGCTGGACCGCTCCGCCGACGGCAAGGCCGTCGACATCATCCGCTGCGACAGCTTCAGCCACTTCGCCTGCGGGCGCGACTTCACCTATTGGATGCGCCGCTCCGGCTACCTCACGGCACGCTGCTGGCGCGCGGGAGAGAACCTCGCCTGGGGTGTCGGCAATGCCGGCTCGGCGCGCTCCATCTTCCGCGCCTGGCTGCACTCCCCCGGCCACCGGCGCAACATCCTCGCCGGCCAGTTCGACCAGCTCGGCGTCAGTCTGCGGATCGGCGACCTCGACGGCCGCGACGGGGCTCACGTCTGGACCCAGCATTTCGGCTCGCACTGCTAGTTGCGGTCGCGGCTTCTCTCCGCCCGCACCGATATCTTGTGCAGGTGAGCGGACGCGAGCAACGCAGGTTTCTCGTCACCGGCGCCGGCGGCTTCATCGGCGCCCATGTCGTCTCCGCGCTGGTTCACGCTGGCGCCAGCGTGCGTGCTCTCCTCCGCTACAACTCGCGCAACGACCGCGGCGCGCTTGACTGGCTCGAGCCGGAAGAAACCGCCGAGGTCGAGGTGCTGCTGGGGGATCTGCGCGACGCCGAGTCGGTGCGCAAGCCGATGGAAGGGATCGACGTCGTCCTCCACCTCGGCGCCCAGATCGCGATCCCGTACTCCTATCTCAACCCGCGTGACTTCCTCGAGACCAACGTGCTCGGCTCACTCAACGTCGCCCAGGCGGCACTCGACGCCGGGGTGGAGCGGGTCGTCCATACCTCAACCAGCGAGGTCTACGGCAGCGCCCAGACCCCGATGATCACCGAGCGGCATCCGCTGGAAGCGCAATCGCCGTATGCCGCGAGCAAGATCGGCGCGGACCAACTGATGGACAGCTTCCATCAGAGCTTTGACCTGCCCGTGACCGTGCTGAGGCCTTTCAACACCTATGGGCCGTTCCAATCCGCGCGCGCGGTAATCCCGACGATCGTCTCGCAGGCGCTCGCGGGGGGCACGCTGCGACTCGGCTCGCTGCATCCGCGCCGCGATCTCACCTTCGTCGCCGACACCGTGGCAGGGTTTCTCGCTGCGGCGAGCGCCCCGGAAGCAGTCGGCCGCACGGTCCAACTGGGCACGGGCGAGGATCACTCGGTCGGCGAAGTGGTCGAGATCGTGGGCGAGCTGGTCGGCCGCGAGCTCGACGTGGAGGTCGACGACGAACGCGTGCGGCCGGAGAAAAGCGAGGTTCAGCGCCTGACGTCGGAACCGCGCCTCGCCCGCGAGCTGCTCGGATGGACGCCACGCGCCAGCCTGCGCGACGGGCTCGCCAAGACGATCGAGTGGATCGACTCCAACCGCGGGCGCTACCGGCTCGACGAATACGTGCGCTGAGCTCTGCCGGCCGGCCTGGGCGGCCGCATCCTGGGTCGCCCGCGTTGGGGGCGTGGGACACTTACAACGATGCACCGCCTGCTCCGCATCCTCTCGGTGACGCTGATCACCGCTGGCCTGATCCTGCTCGCCGACATCGGCGTCACCCTGCTCTATCAGGAGCCGATCTCCGCGGTCCAGGCCTCGATCAAGCAACGCCAGGCCGAGAGCGAACTGGAGGAGGCCGAAGCCCGCTACGGGGCCGCCGTCGCGCAGCGCAAGCTGGCGAGGCGCGCTCGCGAACGGCGCATCGCGTCGCTCGCTGCCCGCTTCGGCCGCCAGGCCGAGCAGGGTGAAGCGATCGGCCGCATCGGCGCCGAGGAGATCGGCCTCGACACCGTCGTCGTGCAAGGGACCGATACCGCCAGCTTGCGGATCGGCCCCGGCCACTTCCCGGAAACGACCCTCCCCGGCCAGGACGGAACTGTCGGCATCGCCGGCCATCGAACCACCTACGGAGCGCCGTTCCGCCACGTCGACTCCTTCGACCCGGGTGACCGGATCGTGCTCGAGATGCCGTACGCGACCTTCCTCTACAGGGTGCAGAAGACCGAGATCGTCGATCCCCACGACGTCGGCGTGGTCCGCGACGTCGGCTACGAGCGCCTCGTCCTGACGTCCTGCCACCCCCTCTACAGCGCCGCGCAGCGCTTCATCGTCTACGCGCGGATGATCAGGGAGAAGCTCGGTCCCCCGACCGGGTCCTAGGCTCCGCCCCGCCCGAAGACCGGCTCTGGGTCGAGACCTCGGAGGCGTCGCGTTCGCTGCCGACGACGGTTACGAGAACGTAGGCGACTGCGATCCCGAGGAGCACGCCGAGAACGACCCCGATAGCCAGCTCCAGGCGCTTCCCGGTCATCTCCTAGAGGGCCTGCCTGCCGATCGGTGTCCGCTGCAGGCGGCGGAGGCGTTCGGCGACCCGGTCGGCGCGGGCGCTGAAGTCACTCATGTCGTCGGTGCGGGCGGGCTCGAACGGGCGTGGCGCCGGCATGCCCGTCGAAGTTGACCGCATGCGGATCGGCGCCGAGGTGGCGATCGCGGCGCTGGCGCGCTCCGCCAGCTCAGCCGCGCGCTTTGCCTGCTCGGCGGCGTCAAGCGCTGCGGCGCCGACCGTCATCACCGCGGCCTCGGAGGCGCGGGCGGTCGCCATCGCCTCGTCGATCCGTTCGACCAGCTCGCCGAGCAGTGGCGGGCGGGAGCGCTCGGGCAGGGCCCAGCTCTCGGCGGTCTGCGCGTTCGCGTCGCCCATCCCTCCATGTACGGCGGCGAGCGGCCAATCCCTGCGAGGCGTCCTCGCCGCCGTCACCTCTGGCAGGATCGCGGCCGTGAAAGCACTCGTCACCGGCGGCGCCGGCTTCATCGGCTCCAACCTCGTCGACGCGCTGGTCGAGCGGGGCGACGAGGTGACTGTCGTCGACGACCTCTCGACCGGGCGGCGCTCGAACCTCGACGGCGCCCTGGCGGCGGGCGCAGAGCTGGCCGAGCTCGACATCCGCGACGCGGAGGCGCTTGCCGAACGGCTCGCCGCCGCCCCGCCCGACGTCGTCTTCCACCTCGCCGCGCAGATCGACGTGCGCCGTTCGCTCGCCGACCCGGCCTTCGACGCCGCCGTCAACATCGGCGGCACCGCAAACCTGCTCGAGGCGATGCGCAGGGCGGGCTCGCGCCGGATCGTCTTCGTCTCCACCGGCGGCGCGATCTACGGCGAGGGCGAGGGCAAGCCGCTTCCGCTCGGCGAGGACGCCCCGATCGAACCGTTCTCGGCCTACGGCCAGAGCAAGTACGCCGCCGAGGGCTACCTGGCGCTCTACGAACGGCTCTACGGCGTCTCCGGCATCAGCCTGCGGCTCGGCAACGTCTACGGGCCGCGCCAGGACCCGCTCGGCGAGGCGGGCGTGATCGCGATCTTCTGCGGCAAGCTGCGCGCCGGCGAACAGCCGCTCGTCTACGGCGACGGCCGCCAGACCCGCGACTACGTCTACGTCGGCGACATCGTGAAAGCGGCCCTGACGGCGGCCGAATCGGAGGCCGGCGGACCGTTCAACATCGGCGCCGGGATCGAGACCGGCGTGCTCGAGCTCGCCGCCCTGCTCGCCGAGATCGGCGGCGCCGAGGGCTTCGAGCCGGAGTTCGCGCCGGCCCGCGAGGGCGAGGTGCTGCGGATCGCGCTCGACGCGAGCCGGGCGGAACGGGAGCTCGGCTGGCGCGCCGAGACGAGCGTCGCCGACGGCCTGCGTCGCACGCTCGACTCGATATAGGGTCCCGCCCGATGAGAAATCCAAGAGACTTCTTCCAGCCCCTCGCGATCGGCGCCCCCGAGCCGCTGCGCGAGATCCCCGTCACCCCGTCGCGGATGATCCACTTCCTCGACTTCTCGAACGAGAAGATGGTCGCCAAGGCCGCCGCGATCGCCGAGAAGACCGACATCCTGCTCGGCAACCTCGAGGACGCGATCCCGGTCGACCGCAAGGAGGCCGCCCGTGCCGGCCTGGTCAAGGCTGCGACCGAGTCCGACTTCGGCCAGACGGCGCTCTGGACCCGGGTCAACTCGCTCGAGAGCCCCTGGGTGCTCGACGACCTGACCACCCTCGTCGGCGAGATCGGCGACAAGCTCGAGGTCGTGATGGTGCCCAAGGTCGAGGGCCCGTGGGACATCGACTACGTCGACCGCCTGCTCGCCCAGCTCGAGGCCAAGGCCGGGCTCGACCGGCCGATCCTCGTGCACGCGATCCTCGAGACGGCGCAGGGCGTCGTCAACGTCGAGGAGATCGCCGCCGCCAGCCCGCGCATGCAGGGCATGAGCTTCGGCCCGGCCGACCTCGCCGCCTCGCGGCGGATGAAGACGACCCGGGTCGGTGGCGGCCACCCGGGCTACCGCTCGATGGAGGACCCGGCCGACCCGGAGAACCCGGAGGCCGGCGACCGCGTCACGGCCCAGCAGGACCCCTGGCACTACTCGATCGCGCGCATGGTCGATGCCTGCGCGGCGACCGGGATCCTGCCCTTCTACGGCCCCTTCGGCGACATCAAGGACACGGCCGGCTGCGAGACCCAGTTCCGTGCCGCCTTCCTGCTCGGCTGCGTCGGCGCCTGGTCGCTGCACCCGGTCCAGATCGAGATCGCGAAGAAGGTCTTCAGCCCGCCGCCGGACGAGGTCAGGTTCGCCAAGAAAGTGCTCGAGGCGATCCCCGACGGCCGCGGCGTGCACATGATCGACGGCAAGATGCAGGACGACGCCACCTGGAAGCAGTGCAAGGTGATGGTCGAGCTGGCCGAGATGCTGGCCGCGAAGGACCCGGAGCTGGCCGAGGCCTACGGGCTGTAGGTCGGGCGCCGAGGGCGCCCGGGGCCGCCCAGGGGCGCCCCGGGATCAGCCCAGGCGCTGCTCGAGCGCCGTCAACTGCTCTCGCAGCTGCGCCGGCAGTCGGTCGCCGAAGCGCTCGAGGTGCTCCCTGAGCTGAGGCAGCTGCTGCTTGAACAGCTCGGCGTCGACTGAGAGCAGCTCCTGCATCTGCTCCTCGCTGAGGTCGAGGCCGTCGATCTCGATCTCGCCCTCGGCCGGAACCAGCCCGATCGGCGTCTCGACCGCCTCGGCCTCGCCGTCGCAGCGCCGGAAGACCCACTCGAGCACGCGGCTGTTCTCTCCGAAGCCCGGCCAGATGAACTTGCCGTCCTCGTCCTTGCGGAACCAGTTGACGTAGAAGATCCTCGGCAGCTCGGCGCCCTCGCGCCCGCCCAGCTCCAGCCAGTGGCCGAAGTAGTCGGCCATGTTGTAACCGCAGAAGGGCAGCATCGCCATCGGGTCGAAGCGCAGCTCGCCGACCTTGCCGGCCGCGGCCGCGGTCTTCTCCGAGGACATCGTCGCGCCGAGGAAGACGCCGTGCTCCCAGTCGAAGGCCTCGTGCACGAGCGGCACAGTGGTCGCACGGCGGCCGCCGAAGAGGAAGGCGTCGATCGGCACGCCGGCCGGGTCCTCCCACTCGGGGGCGATGCTCGGGCACTGCGACGCGGGGGTGGTGAAGCGGGCGTTGGGGTGGGCCGCCGGCTTGTCGGAGTCCGGCGTCCAATCGTTGCCGTGCCAGTCGATCGCGTGCGCCGGCGGCTCGCCTGTCATCCCCTCCCACCAGATGTCGCCGTCGTCGGTCTTGGCGCAGTTGGTGAAGATGGTGTTGCGCTCGATCGTGTCCATCGCGTTGGGGTTGGTCTTGTGCCCGGTCCCGGGCGCGACGCCGAAGAAGCCGGCCTCGGGGTTGACCGCGTAGAGCCGGCCGTCGTCGCCGAACTTCATCCAGGCGATGTCGTCGCCGACCGTCTCGACCTTCCAGTCCGCGAGGCTCGGGATCAGCATCGCCAGGTTGGTCTTGCCGCAGGCCGAGGGGAAGGCGCCGGTCACGTACTTGACCTTGCCCTCGGGCGAGGTCAGTTTGAGGATCAGCATGTGCTCGGCCATCCAGCCCTCGTCGTGGGCCATCGCCGAGGCGATCCGCAGCGCGAAGCACTTCTTGCCGAGCAGCGCGTTGCCGCCGTAGCCGGAGCCGTAGGACCAGATCTCGCGCGTCTCCGGGTAGTGGACGATGTACTTGTTGTCGGCGTTGCAGGGCCAGGCGACGTCTTCCTGGCCTTCGGCGAGCGGCATCCCGACCGAGTGCACGCAGGGGACGAACTCGCCGTCGGCGCCGAGCACGTCGAGCGCGCCCTTGCCCATCCGGGTCATGATCCGCATGTTGGTCGCGACGTAGGCCGAGTCGGTCAGCTGTACGCCGATGTGGGCGATTGGCGAGCCCAGCGGGCCCATCGAGAAGGGAACGACGTACATCGTGCGGCCCTTCATGCAGCCGCTGAAGAGGGGCTTGAGGGTGCCGCGCATCTCCTCGGGGTCGCACCAATTGTTGTTCGGGCCGGCGTCGGCCTCCTGCTCGGTGCAGATGTAGGTGCGGTCCTCGACCCGGGCGACATCGGCGGGATCCGAGAGGGCGAGATAGGAGTTCGGCCGCTTGGCGTCGGAGAGACGCTCGAAGGTGCCGGCGTCGATCAGCGTCTGCGCGAGCTGATCGTACTCCTCGGCGGAGCCGTCGCACCAATGGATGGCGTCGGGCTGGGTCAGGGCGGCGATCTCCCCGACCCAGTCGAGGAGCTTTGCGTGGGTGGTCGGCGCGTCGGCCGTCGTCATCTGGCTCATCGACGGGACTTTACTTGGACCGGCAGCGGGCGGCTGTGGCGGTGATCGGCGCCTCCGCTCAGCCGCGTCGCGAGGCCAGATCGAGCGTGTAGGTGGCTGCATTGGAGTGGCCGCCAGACGCGTCCCCCCGGGCGACGCCGACGCCGAAGTCCCGGAACCCGCGGTCGAGGATGTTGCTCCTGTGGCCGGGGCTGCCCATCCAGCTCCGCACGATGGCGGCGGGAGACCCGTTGCTGCGCCCGCGGCCGGCGCCGATGTTCTCCGCCAGGCGGTAGAAGCGGGCCCGGGCCAGATAGCCGCTGTTGGCGATCCTCGCGGTCGGCGTGCTGCCCCCGCTCCCGTAATGGGAAAGGCGCCCGGCCCGCACCATGTCACGGGAATGGGCGGTGGCCGAGCGTCGCAGAGCCTCGCTGTATTTGAGCGGGGCGATGCCGCGCCGCTCGCGCGCGAGGTTGACGAGGCAGAGGACGGAGGTGCGCAGCTGGTGATCGGTCGCCTTCCGCGGCGCTTGCCAGTGCCTGCCGCAGCGCGCGTCGGCGCTTGCGGCTCCGACAAGCAAGGCCATCAAAATCGCCATGGTCGTCGCCAGGGCCCCTAATCCGCGCTTGCTGTTTCGTAGGGTCATCCGTCCATGCTCCGGTCCACCGGCTCCAGCCCGGTGACTTCGACGTCGGCATCCTCGTTGCGGATCTTGAGCGTCACCGTTTCGCGCTTGCCGCCGGCCAGGCTCACCAAGCAGTCGAAGCTCACGCCCTGCTCGACCTCGACCCCGGACGGGCAGTCGACCGAGGCGACCTTCTTGCCCAGCGAGTCCTCGAGGTTCTGTTCGATCGCGTCCTCGGTCTTGACGTCGTCGATCACCGTTTCGCCGCAGCCGGCCACGCCGAGAAGCACGGCAAGCAGCACTGCCGCCGCGACCCCGTGCCTCGAAGCCCCCATCTGTCTCACTCGCGAGAAGATCTGGCGCGCAAGTATTCCAATGCCATCGGGCAGATGCGCGGCGAGTCCCGGGGGGTGCCGAATTCGCGTCGGACGGTTCGATCTAGACTCCCGCCGATGAAGATCGGGATCGTCGGACTGGGGTACGTCGGGCTGCCGCTTGCTGTCTCCTTTGCCGAAGCCGGCTGCGCTGTGCTCGGCCTCGAGGTCGATCCGGACAAGGTCGAGGCTCTCAATACCGGCCGCAGCTACATCGAGGACATCCCCGACGCGACGCTCGCCCCGCTGAGCGGACGCCTGCAGGCGACGACGGAGGTCGCCGAGCTGGGCGAGTGCGAGGCGGTCGTGATCTGCGTGCCGACGCCGCTGACCGACTCGCGCGAACCCGACCTGACCTACCTGAACGAAGCGGCGGCGGCGTTGGCCGGAGTGCTGCGCGAGAGCCAGCTCGTCGTGCTCGAGTCGACCACCTACCCCGGGACCACCCGCGAGCGCCTGGCGCCGATCCTCGAGCGCTCCGGGCTCGAGGCCGGCAGCGGCTTCCACCTCGCCTTCTCGCCGGAGCGGATCGACCCGGGCCGCACCGACTACACCGTGCGCAGCACGCCGAAGCTGGTCGGCGGCCTGACGCCGGCGTGCGCTGAGCGGGCGCGGCAGCTCTACGAGCTCGTCTGCGAGCAGGTCGTCGTGCTCTCGACGCCGGAGGCGGCGGAGCTGGCGAAGCTGCTCGAGAACATCTTCCGCTCGGTCAACATCGCCCTCGTCAACGAGCTCTCGCAGCTCTGCGAGAGGCTCGGGATCGACGTCTGGGAGGTGATCGAGGCGGCCGCGACCAAGCCGTTCGGCTTCATGCGCTTCGACCCGGGGCCGGGGATGGGCGGGCACTGCCTGCCGGTCGATCCCTTCTACCTGGCTTTCAAGGCGCGCGAACACGACTTCTACCCCGAGTTCATCGAGCTCGCGGGCAAGGTCAACCGCTCCCAGCCCGCCTACTGCGTCGACCGCATCGCCCGCGCCCTGAACGAAGACGAAAAGGCGGTCAAGGGCTCGCGCGTGCTGTTGCTCGGGGTCTCCTACAAGGCCGGCGTCGGCGACATCCGCGAGTCGCCGGCGCTGGAGATCGTCTCCCTGCTGCGCGAGCGCGGCGCCGAGGTCGTCTATCACGACGCCTTCGCCCCCGAGCTGGCCGAGCTCGGGCTGCGCTCGGTCGAGCTGGACGAGGGCCTCGCCGCCGCCGACCTGGCGGCGGTCGTCACCGCCCACCCGGGAATCGACTACGCCGACGTGGTCGAGCGGGCCCCGCTGACGATCGACTTCCGCGGCGTCACGCGCGAGATCGAGTCGCCGAAGCTGACGCGCCTCTGAGCGCCTCCGGCGCGGGAGTGATCCTGCGAAAGCACGCCTGGGCGGGGCGATCCGTGCCTGCGTAGACGGATGTACGGGGTCAAATGGTCTGGGGACCCTTGACACTCCGATTAGGTATTGCCAGGGTTCCGCGCCGCGAGGAGGCGTCGACCTGACCCGGCCGTAGCTGGTCGCCTGGCCGTCAGCGAGCCCAGTGGCGAAACCGACCTCCGTCCCCCGATACACCAACCCAGGAGGCACGATGAAGAAATTGCTGCTGTGCATTGGCATGGTGCTTGTGCTGGCGATTCCGGCCGGCTCCGCGAGCGCCGCGACGGCGGTTCCGGGCCACACCGGCAAGGACCGGATCGACAGCGACGAAAACGGCATCCCCGACAAAGGCGTCAAGGTCAACGGCCACTACACCTCGGTCTACGCCTACGACGCCGCGGGTGACTACTACTGGGACCTCGGCGACGGCCGTGTCCAGGGAACCGTCGGCTCAGTCGAGGCGCTCGACCAGGAAACCCTGACCGTCTGCGACTACGTCGTCAACTACCGCGGCACCTTCGAAAACGACCCCTTCCAGGACTCGGGCGTGATCTTCAATCACATCCGCTGCCACGGGCACGACGGCGACGCCGTCTACCAGTACCAGATCGTCCACGAATCGGACCCGCGTTACCGCGGCAATCCCGACTGGAGTGAGTGGGGCACCTGGGAGTACCACGTGCTGACCGAATCGGGCGCCGGCAACGCCGTCCGTCCGCGCAGCCACGTCGGCTGACCGCCGTCTTCCGATAGGTCAGACGCCACCGGCCCGCGCGCGGCGCGGACCGGTGGCGTCCAGCTGGGCACCGGGGCGCAGCGCCCGCAGTGCCGCCTCGGCCTTGAGCAGAATCTCCTCGTACTCGGCCTCGGGGTCCGACTGGGCGACGATCGCCCCACCGGCGCCGACGGTCGCCGTGCCGCCGTCGAGCACGATCGCGCGTATCGCGACGCTGAGGTCGCAGCCGCCGCCGAGCCCGAGGTAGCCGATCGCGCCCGAGTAGACGCCGCGCGGGCCGCCCTCGAGCCGGTCGAGGATCCGCATCGTGCGCAGCTTCGGCGCGCCGGTCATCGAGCCCGGCGGGAAGCAGGCGCGAATGCAGTCGAGCGGGGAGCACTCCTCGCCGAGCAGGCCGCGCACGGTGGTGACCAGCTGGTGCACGGTCTCGTAGCTCTCGACGCCGATCAGCACCGGGACGTGGACGGTGCCCGCCTCGCAGACAGAGCCGAGGTCGTTGCGCAGCAGGTCGGCGATCATCAGGTTCTCGGCGCGGTTCTTCTCGTCGCCGCGCAGGCGCTCGGCGAGCCGGACGTCCTCGGCCGGGGTCGCGCCGCGCCGGCTCGTCCCCTTGATCGGCTTCGCCTCGACCCAGCGGTCGCGGCCGATGCGCAGGAAGCGCTCCGGCGAGGAGCTGAGCACGGCGGTCTCGCCAAGGCGGACGAAGGACGAGAACGGCGCCGGGTTGACCCGGCGCAGGCGCCGGTAGAGCTCGAGCGGCTCCACCCCGCCGGGATCGGCGACGACGCTGTTGGTCAGGCAGACCTCATAGCTCTCCCCCTCGCCCAACAGCCGCCTGCACTCCGCGATCTCCTCGAGGTAACGCTCGCGCGAGCGCGCGAGCGTGGGCGCACCCCCCGCTAACTGCCCGCCGACGGGACGATCAGCGAACCCGGAGTTCGCTGATCGTCCCGTCGGCGGATCTGGCAGGGCTTCGAGCCGCAGTGCCGTCGCCGTCAGCCAGTCCTCGGCCTCTCGCTCTCCACCAGACTCGGCCAGGGCCAGCAGGTACGTGTGTCCCGCGCTGTGATCGAAGACGAGCATGCGGCCTGCGAACACGAAGGCTGCGTCGGGCAGCGACGACTCATGCGCCGCATCCCCCCCACACTCTCCCTTCAGCTCGTAGCCAAACCAGCCCGCAAACCCGCAATCGAACTCAAACGGCAACTCCGGTCCCTCGGGCCGGGGGCGCGCGAGCTCCCCGGCCAGGTACTCAAAGATCGATTCGCCCTGGACCTCGACCTCTCCGCCTCGCTCAACGCACACCTCTCCGGTGGTCACGTCGTATGTGACCTTCGCCCCCAACGGCCCACCGTCGTCGCCCATGAAAGAGAACCGAGCAGCGCCATCCGTCCGACTGCTGTCCAACCAGAAAGCGTTCGCGCTCTCCCCATACAAGCTCGTGAACGCCAGCTCGGCGTCGATCGGCTTATCGAGCGTCTTCACGATCAGTTTCTGGGGAGGGGCGACGGGGACACCCCCGAACGGACGGATACTCAGAGCGGGCGAAGCCCGCGAGTTCGGGCGGGGGTGTCCCCGTCGCCCCTCCCCCCGACTCAGGTCCCCGAAGTTCTGGATCAGCTGCCGCCCGTACTCGGCACAGACAGACTCAGGATGAAACTGGACCCCCCAGAGCGGGCGATGAAAGTGTTCGAGCGCCATCAGGACTCCGTCGCTTGTCCAGGCGATCCCCCGTAGGTCGTCAGGTAGCGGCTGCTCTACGCAGAGCGAGTGGTAGCGAACGGCCTGGAACTCCGTCGGAATGCCGGCGAAGAGCGGCGAGTCGTCGTGCAATACGGCGCTGAGGCGGCCGTGCACGGGCTCGGGGGCGGGAACGATCGCCGCCCCGTGCAGAGCGCCGATGCCCTGGTGCCCGATGCAGACGCCGAGCAGCGGGACCTTCGCCCGGCGGATCGCGTCGGCGCAGACGCCGAAGTCGCCGGTCCGCTCGGGCCGCCCGGGACCGGGGGAGATCACGACGTTGTCGAAATCGCGCTCCGAGAGCTCCGTCCAGCCCGCCTCGTCGTTGCGGACTACGAGCGGCTCCTCGCCGTTCACCTCCGCCAGCAGCTGGAAGAGGTTGTAGGTGAAGGAGTCGTAGTTGTCGATCAGCAGCGTCTTCAACGATCGCCTCGCGCGGGGCGGATCGGTGAGGTTGCCACAATGGCCGCGCGATGCCCGTCGAGATGCCGAAAACCCAGCCCCGGGCATGGCGCGCGGACGTGAGCCAGGGAGTCTTCGAGACCTTGCTCGTCCTCGACGGCGCCCCGGTCGAGCTCGACGCCCACCTCGCCCGCCTCCACGCCAGCCTCAGCGTCCTCTTTCCCGACCACCCCCCGCCCTCGCTGGACGTGCCTCAAGTTAGGTACCCATATGGGCCGTCAAGTGAAGGCACGTCCTCGGGTGCGCTGCGGATTGCGGTGGCGCCTGCTGCGCTTGGGGGTCTGGAGGCGCGGGTCGAGCTCCGGCCGGTGACTGGTCACTTTGCCACCGAAAACGGGGGCAAAGTGACCAGTCGCGCCATCTCGTTGCGCAGCCTGCGCGTGCCCGGCGGGCTCGGGGAGCACAAGTGGGTGGACCGCTCGCTGCTCGACGAGGCGCAGGCCGGGCTGCCGGGCGATGCGCTGCCACTGATCGTCGATTCCGACGGCGCCGTGCTCGAGGCCTCGCGGGCCAACCTCTTCGCGGTCCGCGACGGCGCCCTGCACACACCGCCGCTCGACGGCCGCATCCTGCCCGGCATCACCCGCGCACGCCTGATCGAGCGCGCCGCTGCAGTCGCCATCCCCGTTCACGAGCGGGCGCTGGGCCGCGACGACCTGCTCGCAGCCGACGAGGTCTTCCTCACCGGCTCGGTGCGCGGAATCGAGCCCGCCACCTCGCTCGACGGGATCGCGCTCGGGGACGAGCGCCGGGTCTCCGACGCTCTTAGATAAGGTCCCGCGCCGCGTATGCGCTTCTACGAGTACGAGGCACGCAGGATCGTCGAGCTGGCGGGGATTCCCGTCACCAAGTACGGCTTCTGCAAAACCGCCGATGAGGCGCGCAAGGCCGCCGAGGAGATCGGCGGCCCGACCGTGATCAAGTCGCAGGTGCTGAGCGGCGGCCGGATGAAGGCCGGCGGGGTCAAGTTCGCCGACACGCCGGAGGAGGCCGCCGGGCACGCCGAGACGATCCTGCAGCTGGAGATCAACGGCAACATGCCGCGCGGCGTCCTCGTCGACCCGAAAGCCGAGGTCAAGCAGGAGTACTACGCGAGCGTCGTCTGGGACGGCACCGCGAAGCGGCCGCTGATGCTGTTCAGCGACATGGGCGGGATCGACATCGAGGAGGTCGCCGAGCAGCACCCCGACCACGTCGGCCGCGGCCACCTCTCCAACCTCTTCCCGATCGCCGACTTCGAGGCCAAGCAGGCGATCGCCGCGACCGGCGTCACCGGCAAGCAGCTGCAGCGCGCAACGCCGATCCTCGCCCGCCTCGCCCGCCTCTTCCGCGACAACGACATGACCCTGGCCGAGATCAACCCGCTGGCCGAGCTCACCGACGGCAGCTTCGTCGCCCTCGACGCCCACATGGAGATGGAGAACGAGGCGGTCGGGCGGCAGAAGGGCCTCTTGCGCAAGGCCCTGGAGATCGCCGAGGACGACACCCGCGAGCCCTACGAGCCCTCCGCCTTCGAGCGCAACGTCGCCGCGATCGACGCCGCCGACCACCGCGGCGTGATCCAGGGCAAGGACCACGGCTTCGAGGGCAACCTCGGGCTGGTGATCGGCGCCGGCGGTGGCTCGCTGACGCTGACCGACGCGGTCCGCAGCCAGGGCGGCAAGCCGGCCAACTACTCGGAGATCGGCGGCAACCCCTCGGTCGCCAAGGCCTGTGGCCTGGCCAAGGAGGTGCTGGAAAAGGACGGCGTCGAGAAGATCGCCGTGATGATGTCGATCGTCTCCAACACCCGGGTCGACATCGTCGCCCGCGGCACGATCAAGGCCTGCCTCGAGCTCGGCAAGGACCCCGGCGAGACGATCGCGATCTTCCGCATCCCCGGGGCCTGGGAGGACGAGGGCTTCAAGATCCTCGACAAGTACGGGGTCGAGTACTGCGACCGCTCGGTCTCGATGTGGGAGGCCGCCGGGCGCGCCGTCTCGAAGATCCAGGGGGCCGCCGCATGAGCATCCTGCTGAACGAGCAGACGACCTTCATCGTGCAGGGAATCACCGGGCGCGAGGCAGTCAACCTGACCCGGGAGTGCCTCGACTACGGCTCCAAGGTCGTCGGCGGCGTCACCCCCGGCCGCAAGGGTCGCGAGGTGCACGGCGTTCCGGTCTTCGACACGGTCGAGCAGGCGGTCGAGCACCACGGCGGGCCGATCGACGGCTCCGTGATCACCGTCCCCCCCGCCTTCACCAAGGACGCCGCGCTGGAGGCGATCGAGAACGGGATCAAGCTGATCGTGATCGTCACCGAGCGGATCCCGCGCCGCGACGTCGCCCAGATGGTCGAGCTGGCCGAGATGCGCGGGGCGCGGATCATCGGCCCCAACTGCCTCGGCCTGATCGTGCCCGGGGTCTGCAAGATGGGCGGCATCGGCGGCCCCGCCAAGGACGCGGCCAAGGCCTACGCCCCCGGCCCGGTCGGCGTGATGAGCCGCTCCGGCGGGATGACGACGGAGATCTCCTCCTCGCTGACCCAGGCCGGCCTCGGCGTCTCGACCGCGGTCTCGATCGGCGGCGACGCGATCATCGGCTCGACCTACGCTGAGCTGATGCCCTACTTCGAGGCCGACGAGCAGACGCAGGCGATCGTGATCTACACCGAGCCGGGCGGCCGCATGGAGGCGCAGCTCTCCGAGTGGGTCGCCGAGAACGACAGCCGCCTGCCGATCGTCGCCTTCATGGCCGGCAAGTTCATGGACGACGAGGAGATGAAGGGGATGAGCTTCGGCCACGCCGGCACGATCGTCGAGGGCAAGGAGGACACCGCGACCGAGAAGATCGCCCGCCTCGAAGCGGCCGGGATCCGCGTGGTCGAGCGGATCGACCAGATCCCCGACGCGGTCAAGGAGAAGCTCGAGGTTCCCGCCTGATGGCCGAGACGCTGAACAAGGTCTTCATCGACGTCGAGGTCGACGCCTCGATCGCCGGCGACGCCGAGCTCGCCCGCAAGCTCGAGGAAGTCTGCCCCGTAGACATCTTCTCGGCCGGCGACTCAGGGGTCGAGGTCGTCGTCGCTAACCTCGACGAGTGCGTCCTCTGCAACCTCTGCGTCGACGCCGCCCCCGACGGCGCGGTCAGCGTCGTCAAGCTCTACGAGCGCTAGCGCTCTTCCCCGTCGCGGCGGTGCTTGCCTTCGGGCTCTCCGCGGTGGCCGCGGCGACCACCGAGCCGGCGCAGCGGCCGCTGCCGCGGGTCGCGTTGATCGTGCTCGAGAACCACGAGTACGGCGAGGTCATCGGCGGCGGGGAAGCGCCTTTTCTCAATCGCCTGGCGCGGCGCGGGGCGCTCGCCACCCGCTACTTCGGCATCGCCCATCCCTCACTGCCCAACTACCTCGCCCTGCTCGGCGGCTCGACCTTCGGGATCGACGAGAACTGTACGGCCTGCGCCGCGCGGGGCGACAACCTCGCCGCCCAGCTCTCGCGCGCCGGGATCCCGTGGCGGGCCTACTTCCAGGGCCTTCCCTCGCCCTGCTTCCGCGGCGCGGAGCGCGGCCGTTACGTGAAGCGGCACAACCCGTTCATGTACTTCCCGTCGATCGCCGAGAACGAGGGGCGCTGTCGCAACGTGGTCCCCTTCGGACGCCTCGACGCGGACCTGCACCGCGGCTCGCTGCCGGTCTTCTCGTGGATCGGCCCCGACCTCTGCGATGGCGCCCACGACTGCGGCCTGCGGACGGCCGACCGGCTGCTCTCCCGGCTCGTCCCCCGGATCGTCCGCCGGCTCGGCCCCGGGGGCCTGCTCGTCGTCACCTTCGATGAGGGGGCCAGCAGGCTCGGCTGCTGCGGCCGGCCCGGCGGCGGCCGGGTCGCCACCGTGCTCGCCGGCTCCGCGGCGCGGCAGGGCTTTAGGCTGCGCCGCCCGCTGGACCACTACTCGCTGCTGGCGACGATCGAGCGCCGGCTCGGCCTGCCGCGCCTGCGCCACGCCCGCGGCGTCGCGACGCTGGAGCGGGCCCTGCGCGGCTGAGGCGACCGCGCCCGTGATGTGCGACCGGTCACACTGATCTTGACATCGATCCGTGTTCCGATTACGTTTACATCGATCCATGTAGCGGGTAATCGCTACTGCGGCGGGAGGCCTTCGGCCCCTGCACGCCCTGTCTCGCACTCCAAATCGAAAGGCATCGACGTTGACTGACAGTCCCCGTCGTGTCGCCATCGTCGGCGGCAACAGAATCCCCTTTGCGCGCTCCAACTCGGTCTACTCGCGCGCCTCCAACCAGGACATGCTCACGACCGCACTCGACGGCCTGGTCGAGCGCTACTCGCTCGGCGGCGAGGCGCTGGGCGAGGTCGCCGGCGGCGCCGTGCTCAAGCACTCGCGCGACCGTGACCTGACCCGCGAGAGCGTGCTCGGCACCCGGCTCGCGCCCGAGACCCCGGCCTACGACGTGCAGCAGGCCTGCGGCACCGGGCTGGAGACGACGATCCTGGTCGCCAACAAGATCGCCCTCGGCCAGATCGACGCCGGCGTCGCCTGCGGCGTCGACACCACCTCCGACGCGCCGATCGGCGTCAACGAGGACCTGCGCGAGGTAATGCTCGACGCCAACCGCGAGAAGTCGACGGCCGGCCGGCTGAAGCTGCTGGCGCGGCTGCGCCCCGGCCACGTCGTGCCCTCGATCCCGCGCAACGAGGAGCCGCGCACCGGGCTCTCGATGGGCGAGCACTGCGCGATCATGGCCTCCGAGTGGGGCATCGAGCGCGAGCAGCAGGACGAGCTCGCCGTCGCCAGCCACCACAACCTCGCCGCCGCCTACGAGCGCGGCTTCATGGACGACCTCGTCAGCCCCTACCTCGGGCTCGAGCGCGACCAGAACCTGCGCCCAGACTCCTCGCTCGAGAAGCTGGCCAAGCTCGGCCCGGTCTTCGGCGGCGAGCACGGGACGATGACCGCCGCCAACTCGACCCCGCTCTCCGACGGCGCCTCGGCGGTGCTGCTCGCCAGCGAGGAGTGGGCGCGCGAGCGCGAGCTGCCGATCCTCGCCTACTTCGCCGACGGCCAGACCGCCGCGATCGACCATGTGCACAAGCGCGAGGGCCTCTTGATGGCGCCCGCCTACGCGATGCCGCGGATGCTCGACCGCAACGGCCTCGGCCTCGGCGACTTCGACCTCTACGAGATCCACGAGGCCTTCGCCGCCCAGGTGCTCTGCACGCTGAGCGCCTGGGAGGACGAGCGCTTCTGCCGCGACCGGCTCGGCCGCGACGAGCCACTAGGCCCGATCGACCCCGAGAAGCTCAACGTCAACGGCGGCTCGCTCGCCGCCGGCCACCCGTTCGCCGCGACCGGCGGGCGGATCGTCGCCTCGCTGGCCAAGCAGCTGCACGAGCGCGGCTCGGGCCGCGGCGCGATCAGCATCTGCGCCGCCGCCGGCCAGGGCGTCGTCGCGATCCTCGAAGCCCCAGGAAAGGACGGAAAGTGAGCGACCTCTACACGCAGCTCGTCAACTCGCCGCCCGGCCGGCTGATCGCCCCGCGCGTCGGCCTGCCCCGGCCGACCGAGCTCAAGCGCCACGAGGCCGGCGCCGGCGAGGCGCCCGCCTCCGTGCTCGCCGGGGCCGCCCCGGGCGGCCGCCTGGAGAAGCAGCTGGAGCGGGTCATCGGCGAGCTCGGCTCGCCGCGGCCGGAGCGCTCCGACAGCCCGGTCGGGGCGCTGGTCTTCGACGCCAGCGGGATCTCCGACTCGACCGAGCTGGTCGAGCTGCAGCGCTTCTTCCACCCGAACGTGAGGCGGGTCGAGCGCTCGGGCCGCATCGTCGTCCTGGGCACGCCGCCGGCCGGGCTGCCGCCGCGGGCGGCGACTGCGCAGCGGGCGCTGGAGGGCTTCACCCGCTCGCTGGCAAAGGAGGCCGGTCGCGGCATCGCCGTGCAGCTCGTCTACGTCGCCGAGGGCGCCGAGGGCGAGATCGACTCGACCCTGCGCTTCCTGCTCTCTCCCCGCTCCGCCTACGTCTCCGGCCAGGTGATCCGCGTCGGCGCTGCCGTCGCGGAGGCGCCGAGGGTCGAATGGAAGCAGCCGCTCGACGGCGTGCGGGCGCTGGTCACCGGCGCCTCGCGCGGGATCGGCGAGGCGATCGCGACGACCCTGCACCGCGACGGCGCCGAGCTCGTCCTGCTCGACGTGCCCGCCCTCGCCGCCGACCTGCAGAAGGTCGCCGGGCGGCTGGAGGCGGGGACGATCGAGCTCGACATCACCGACGCCGACGCGCCGGCGGCGATCGCCGAGCGGCTCGGCGAGGGTGTCGACGTCGTCGTCCACAACGCCGGCGTCACTCGCGACCGCACGATCGCGAAGATGCCCGAGGACCGCTGGAGCTCGCTGATGGAGATCAACCTCTCCAGCGAGGAGCGGATAAACGACGAGCTGCTGCACCGCGACCTGCTGCGCGGCAACGGCCGCATCGTCTGCGTCTCCTCGATGAGCGGCATCGCCGGCAACTCCGGCCAGACCAACTACGCGACCTCGAAGGCGGGCGTGATCGGCATGGTCGAGGCGCTCGCCCCCGAGCTGGCCGAGCGCGGCGCGACGATCAACGCCGTCGCCCCCGGCTTCATCGAGACCCAGATGACCGACGCGATGCCGATCGCGATCCGCGAAGCCGGCCGCCGCATGAACAGCATGTCGCAGGGCGGGCAGCCGGTCGACGTCGCCGAGACGATCGCCTGGTTCGCCAGCCCGGCCTCAGTCGGGGTCAATGGCAACGTCGTCCGCGTCTGCGGCCAGAGCCTGTTGGGGGCCTGACGGTGGCGACGCGCACGCTCGACAGCTCGCCGTCGATCCTGCCGCTGTACGCCCGCGCCGCGGCGCCGCTGATCCCCGGCGCCTCGCGGCTGCCCTTCGTGCCCGGCGGCGGCGGCGAGATCCCCGAGGACGAGCTGGTGCTGGAGGGTGTGCGCAGCGACTCCGACGCGGTCGCCGCCTACGCGCGCGTCTGCGGCTTCTCCCTGCGCGACCACCTGCCCCCCACCTACCCGCACGTGCTCGCCTTCCCGCTGCACATGGCGACGATGGCCGGCGGCGGCTTCCCCTTCGGCGCGGTCGGCCTCGTCCACGTCGAGAACCGGATCGAACAGCACCGCCGGATCGGCCTCGGCGAGGAGTTGACGCTCGTCGTCCGCCCCACCCCCCTGCAGCCCCACCGCAGCGGCCGGACCTTCAGCCTGATCACCGAGGCCAGCGCCGGCGACGAGCTCGTCTGGCAGTCGGAGAGCACGATGCTCCGCCGCGGCCCCACCCCGAGCGAGTTCGCTGTTAGTGGCGCTGAGCCCGACAAAGGGCGAACGCAGGGGGATGGAGAGGGTGGCGAGGACGGAAGCGACGAGGGCGCCGGCTTGACCCCGAGCGCGACCTGGCGGCTCGGGGGCGACCTGGGGCGGCGGTATGCGGCCGTGTCGGGGGACCGGAATCCGATCCACATGCACTCGCTGACGGCGAAGCCGCTCGGCTTCCCGAGCGCGATCGCGCACGGGATGTGGACCAAGGCGCGCTGCCTGGCGGCGCTGGAGAGCCGCCTGCCCGACGCCTTCACGGTCGAGGTCGGCTTCCGCAAGCCGATCCGGCTGCCCGGCCGGGTCGAGTTCCTCAGCGACTCCGGTAGCGAGGAGATCAACTTCGCCGTACGCGACGCAAAGCAGCAGATACCCCATCTCGACGGGAGGACCGGCAAGTGAACGGAAACGGCAACAGCAGCGTGGCCGAGCGCAGCATGGGCGTCGGCCTGCGAGCCCTGAACTGGCTCGCGGGCTCCGACCTGCTCGATCGGATCCGCGTCCGCAAGCAGGTCGAGCGCGCGCTCTTCCAGGGCACCAAGGGCGGCTTCCGCACTGCGACGGCCGCCGGGCGCACCTTCAAGGCCGCGCAGAAGCTGGGCAAACCGGCGCGCCAGGCCGCGGGCAAGCCGCGCGCCCTGTTCGACGTCACCCCCGACGAGGAGCAGCAGATGTTCCAGGAGGCCGTGCGCGACTTCGCCGCGGACAAGGTCCGCCCCGCCGCCCAGGAGTCCGACAGCGAGCGCAAGATCGCGCCGGAGCTGCTCGCCCAGGCGAACGAGCTCGGCGTCAACATGCTCGGTATCCCCGAGGAGCTCGGCGGCGTCATGCACGAGCAGGCGGCGACGACCACCGCCCTGGTCGGCGAGGCGCTCGCCCACGGCGACATGGGGATCGCCTACGCGGTGCTCGCCCCCGGCGCGGTCGCGACCGCGATCGGCCACTGGGGCACGGCCGAGCAGGAGGCCACCTACCTGCCGGCCTTCAGCGGCGAGGACCTGCCCGCCGCCGCCCTGGCGCTGCTCGAGCCGCGCCCGCTCTTCGACCCGCTGAAGCCGGAGACGGCGGCGCGCCGCGACGGCGAGGACTGGGTGCTGAGCGGCGCCAAGTCGCTCGTCGCCCGCGCCACCGAGTGCGAGCTGTTCGTCGTCGCCGCCGACGCCGAGGGCATCGGCCCGGCGCTGTTCGTGATCGAGTCCGGCCAGGACGGCCTCTCGGTCCAGGACGAGCCGGCGATGGGGCTGCGCCCCGCCGCCACCGGCCGCCTGCTGCTCGACGACGTGCGGCTGCCCGGCACGGCGCTGCTCGGCGAGGGCAAGCGCGAGGACTACGTCGAGTGCGTGCAGCGCGCCCGCATCGCCTGGGCGGCGCTGGCCACCGGCGCGGCGCAGGCGGTGCTCGACTACGTCATCCCCTACGTCAACGAACGGACCGCTTTCGGCGAACCGGTCTCCAACCGTCAGGCGGTCGCCTTCGGCGTCGCCGACATCGGGATCGAGACGGGCGGCATGCGGCTCACCACCTACCGCGCCGCCAGCCGCGCCGACCAGGGCCAGGACTTCGGCCGCGAGGCCGCCCTGGCGCGCAAGCTCGCTGCCGCCAAGGGGATGGAGATCGGCTCCGAAGGAGTGCAGCTGCTCGGCGGCCACGGCTTCGTCAAGGAGCACCCGGTCGAGCGCTGGTACAGGGACCTACGTGCGGCGGGCGTCATGGAGGGCGCCCTGCTCGTCTAGGCCCGGCCTGGCGAGAGAAAGGCAAGACGATGATCAATCTCGAGATACCGAAGAAGTTCAAGCCGCTGGCAAGCCAGGCCAACCAGGTCGCGAACGAGGTCTTCAGGCCGATATCGCGCAAGTACGACGAGGCCGAGCACGCCTACCCGAAAGAGCTCGACATGCTCGCCTCGCTGATCGACGGGATGAACGAGGGCTCCGACATGGGCGGCGCCGGCGCCGCCGGCGTGCGCCGCGAGTCGAGCGAGGACGGCGACGCCAACCGCAACGGCTCCAACCTCTCGACCGTGCTCGGCATCGTCGAGCTCTGCTGGGGCGACGTCGGCCTGCTGCTCTCGATGCCGCGCCAGGGCCTCGGCAACTCGGCGATCGCCTCAGTCGCGACCGAGGAGCAGCTCGAGCACTACGGCGGCAAGTGGGCGGCGATGGCGATCACCGAGCCCGAGGCGGGCTCGGACTCGGCCGCGATCCGCACCACGGCCGAGCTCGACGGCGAGGAGTACGTGCTCAACGGCGAGAAGATCTTCGTCACCTCCGGCGACCGCGCCGACCTGATCGTCGTCTGGGCCTCGCTCGACCCGTCCAAGGGCCGCGCCGCGATCAAGTCGTTCATCGTCGAGCGCGACAACCCGGGCCTGAAGCTCGACCGGCTCGAGCACAAGCTCGGGATCCGCGCCTCGGACACGGCCAACTTCATCCTGCAGGACTGCCGGGTGCCGAAAGACGCGCTGCTCGGCGACCCCGAGGTCAAGGAGAAGGGCTTCGCCGGGGTGATGGAAACGTTCGACAACACGCGGCCGCTGGTCGCCGCGATGGCCGTCGGGGTGACGCGCGCGGCGCTGGAGCGGGCGCGCGAGTGCCTGAGCGAAGCGGGCGTCGAGATCGACTACGCCGTGCCGGCGCTGTCGCAGCCGGCCGCCGTCGCGCGCTACCTGGAGATGGAGGCCGACTTCGAGGCCGCCCGCCTGCTCACCCTGCACGCCGCCTGGATGGCCGACAACGGCAAGCCCAACTCGCTGCAGGCCTCGATGGCGAAGGCGAAGGCGGGGCGCACCTGCGTCGACGTCACGCTCGGCTGCGTCGAGCTCTGCGGCGCGGTCGGCTACGGCGAGGACGAGCTGCTCGAGAAGTGGGCGCGCGACTCGAAGATCCTCGACATCTTCGAGGGCACGCAGCAGATCCAGCTGCTGATCGTCGCCCGCCAGCTGCTCGGCAAGAGCTCCTCGGAACTGCGTTAGGCGGCGACTGCCCGGGCGGCGAAGGCGAGGGTTTCCTCGCGCAGCCGCTCGGGCAGGACGATCGTCTCGCGCAGCCGCTCGAAGGCGGCGGGCTCGCCCTCGAGCTCGACGCCCGCCGGGCCGGGCTCGCCGGTGACCAGGGAGACGAGGATCGCGGCCGGCTCGCCGGCGAGGACGAGGTCGGGGTCCTCGACGGCGCCGCGGCGCGCAGCGACCCAGCCGTCCTCGATCTGCAGTTGGAAATCGAGCTCGCCGCTGCGCAGGCCGACCGTCATCCGCAGCTCCGGCGGCGGCTGCACGATCAGGCGCACGGCGCTGGCGAGCGAGCTGGCCGGCAGGTCGGCCACTTCCTCGGCGCGCTCGAAGTGCATGCCCCAACGGCCCAGCTCGAGCATCGTCGGCTCGAGCGCCCGGCCGATCTCGGTCAGCTCGTAGGCGGAGCCGCTGGCCGGCGGATCGAGCGGGCGGCGACGGACGATCTCGTGCCGCTCGAGGTCGCGCAGGCGCCTGGTCAGGACGTCGGTCGGGGCGCCGCCGACGTTGACGACGAGGTCGGAGAAGCGCTGCGGCCCGAGCGAGAGCTCGCGCACGATCAGCAGCGACCAGCGCTCGCCGATCCGGTCGAGCGCGCCCGCGAGGCTGCACGACTGGTCGTATTCACGTCTCCCCATCGACACGATGGTACCGATCGTAGCAAGCTTAATTTGGTTTTCAAAGTGAGTGCTTTGAAACCTGGTACGGTCCCCGCCGGTGAACCGCGCCGCCGACCTCACCTGGAAGCATCCCAAGCTCGTCCTCGCCCTCGTCGCCGCCGTCGTTCTCTTCGCGGCCGCGATCGGCAAAGACGTCGAGAGCCACCTGCAGGCCGCCGGCTTCACCGACAGCGCCTCCGAGAGCGAGCGCGCCGGTGAGCTGCTGCGCGATGGGCTCGGCTACTTCCCGAACCCGGCGATCGTCTTCGTCGTCCGCAACCCCGGCGGCGGCAAGCTCGACACGAGCAGCCCCGCGGTGCGCCGCGAGGTCGCCCGGCTGAGCCGCGAGCTTGGCCAGGTCCAGTACGTCGGCCGAGTCGTCAATCCGCTGCGCGACCGCCGCGCCGGCGCCAAGCTCCTCGCCCGCGACGGCGAATCGGTCGCGATCGCCGCCTACCTCTCGACCACCGACCTCGAGGAGGCCGGTGGCTACGCCGCCGAAGACGGCGCCGAGGTCGCCGCGACCAGCACGCTCGACGTCGGCGTGGGCGGCTTCGCCCCCGGCTTCAACGAGACCAACGACCAGACCCGCAAGGACCTGACCAAGGCCGAGCTGATCGCCTTCCCGATCCTCGCCCTGCTGCTGCTCTTCGTCTTCCGCGGCGTGGTCGCCGCCGCGATCCCCCTGCTGCTGGGCGTGATCTCGATCATCGGCACGCTGCTCGTGCTGCGCGTGATGTCGGGGTTCGTCGACACCTCGCTGTTCGCGCTCAACATCGCCACCGGGCTCAGCCTCGGCCTGGCGGTCGACTACGCCCTGCTGATGGTCTCGCGCTACCGCGAGGAGATCGGCGCCGGCGGTGCGTCGCGGGAGGCGCACCGCCGCACCGTTCTCACCGCCGGTCGCACCGCAGTGTTCTCGGGCCTGACGGTCGCCGCGGCGATGGCGGCGCTGGTCGTAATGCCGCAGCGCTTCCTCTACTCGATGGCGGTCGCCGGCGCTTCGGTCGCGGTGCTCTCCGCGCTGATGGCGATCCTCGTCGTGCCCTCGCTACTGGCCCTGCTCGGGCCGCGCATCGACGCGCTCTCGATCCGACGCGGGCCGGCGGTGTCCGACACCTCCGACGGGTGGTACCGCCTCGCCCGCGGCGTCATGCGCCGCCCGGTCGCCGTCGCGCTCGCCAGCACGGCGCTGTTGCTCGCCGCCTCCGCGCCGCTGCTGTGGACGACCCTGACCGGCCCCAGCGCCGAGGCCGTGCCGCCCGACCAGCCCTCGGCCAAGGCATACGACTACCTCGAAGCGCACTACCCGCGCGATGTCACCGAGGCGGTGACGGTGACCGTCGACGGCCCGGCCGGGCCCGCCCAGCTGGCCGGCTTCCGGCGCCAGATCGAGGCGGTCGCAGGCGTCGACGGCGGCGCCCCGTTCGCCCCTGCCGGCGACGGCGTCGCCTTTGCCAACTTCGCCCTCGCCGGCCCGGCGCTCGATCCCGCGACCCAGGACGTCGTGCACCGGATCCGCGACCTCGACCCGCCCGGCGCCTCGGCGCTGCTCGTCTCCGGCAACACCGCCGCCTTCATCGACCAGAAGCAGAGCCTGGTCGACCACGCGCCGCTGGTCGTCGCGATCGTCGTCTTCACCACGCTGGTCATCCTCTTCCTGCTCACCGGCTCGGTCCTGCTGCCGATCAAGACCCTGGTGATGAACTCGCTCACGCTCGGCGCGACGCTGGGCATCCTCGTGCTCGCCTTCCAGGCGGGCTGGCTCGACTGGCCGCTCGCCTACACCGGGCCGGCGGCGATCGAGGTGACCAGCCTGGTCTTCCTCTTCGCCGTGATCTTCGGCCTCGCGACCGACTACGCGGTGCTGGTGATGGCGCGGATCAAAGAGCGCTACGACCTCGGCGACAGCAACGAGGAGGCGGTGGCGACCGGGATCGGCCGCACCGGCCGCGTGATCACCGCCGCGGCGCTGGCGATCGCGATCGTCTTCCTCGCCTTCAGCGTCAGCAGCGTCTTCTTCGTCAAACAGATCGCGATCGGGATGGCCTTCGGGGTGATGCTCGACGCGACCGTCGTCCGCGCCCTGCTCGTGCCCTCGCTGATGCGCCTCTTCGGCGAGTGGAACTGGTGGGCGCCGAAGCCGCTGCGCCGGATCCAGCGACGCTGGGGCATCTCCGAGGCCGAGCCGCCGAGCCCGGACCCGGCGACCGAAGCGACCTGACAGCGCTTGCGGCAGACTGCCGCGCGTGAACTTCATCGAGGACGTGATGGAGCGCTCCCCCGCCTCGCGGCCGGGGATCGTCGCTATCGACGCCGAGGGCAACCGGCGCGACTGGCACTTCGGCGAGCTGATCGCGCGCTCGGCCGGGCTCTCCGGCGCCTTCGCCGCGCGCGGCGTGAGGCGCGGCGACGTCGTGATGACCCTGCTCGGCAACCGGGTCGAGTGGGCGCTGACCCTGCTCGCCTGCTGGCGCATGGGCGCCGTCGCCCTGCCCTGCACGCCGCAGCTGCGCCGCCACGACCTCGAGCTGCGCGCGAGCGCCGCGGCGCCGACGCTCTGCGTCGGCGAGGACGAGCTGCTCGGCGAGCTGCCCGACGGGGTGCCGGCGATGACCCTCGACGAGGTCGCCGCGACCCTCGACGAGGACCGGCCGCAGGAGACGCCGGCGGCGATCGAGCCGATGAGCCCCGAGGACCCGGCGCTGATCGTCTTCACCTCGGGCACGACCGGCGAGCCGCGCGGCGTCGTCCACGCCTACCGCTACCTGGCCGGGCAGCACGCCCAGGCCGAGCACTGGCTCGGCTCGCGCCCCGGCGAGCTGGTCTGGTGCACGACCGCGCCGGGCTGGTCGAAGTCGGCCCGCAACGTCTTCCTCGCCCCCTGGCTGACCGGCGCCACGGCGACGATCCACGCCGGCCGCTTCGACCCGGCGGAGCGGCTCGAGACGATCGAGGCGCTCGGCGTCAACGTGCTCTGCCAGGCGCCGACCGAGTACCGCATGCTGGCCAAGCGGGCGACGCTGCGGCCGCTGCCGGCGCTGCGCCGCATGGTCTCGGCCGGCGAGGCGCTGGAGGCGGAGACGATCGCCGCCTTCGAGCGGGCGACCGGGCTGCAGCCCGCCGACGGCTACGGCCAGACCGAGACCGGGCACATCAGCGGCAACCTCGAAGGCGAACCGGTGCGGCCCGGCTCGATGGGCAAGCCGCTGCCTGGGATCGACGTGCGCGTGGTCGAGGGCGAGCTGCAGCTGCGCGCCTCCTCCTCCCCCACCTTCTTCTCGCGCTACCTCGACGGCGAGCGCTTCGAGGGCGAGTGGTGGCCGACCGGCGACCTCGTCCGCGAGGAGGACGACGGCCACCTCTTCTTCGAGGGCCGCAGCGACGACGTGATCGTCTCCTCCGGTTACCGGATCGGCCCGGTCGAGGTCGAGTCGGCGCTGCTCGCCCACCCGGCGGTCGCCGAGGTCGCCGCCGTCGCCGCACCCGACCCCGAGCGCGGCGCAGTCGTGCGCGCGATCGTCGTGCCGCGCGAGCGCGAGCCAAGCGAGGAGCTGGCGCGCGAGCTGCAGGAGCACTGCAAGCGCGAGACCGCCCCCTACAAGTTCCCCCGCATCGTCGAGTTCGCCGCCGCGCTGCCGAAGACGAGCAGCGGCAAGATCCGGCGCGCCGAGCTGCGCGACTGACGGGTCAGGCGGCCTCGGCGAATGCCTCGTCTAGGCCGACCGGCCGGCCCAGGTGGTAGCCCTGGGCCATATCGACGCCGTACTCGCGCAGCAGCTCGATCGTGCGATCGTCCTGGACGTACTCGGCGATCGTCGTCTTGCCCAGCCCGCGGGCGATCTGCACGATCGCCTTGACGGTGAGCTGATCGGCGTCGCTGCGCGGCATGTCGCGCACGAAGGCGCCGTCGATCTTGATCATGTCGAAGGGGATCGTCTTCAGGTAGTGGAAGGGGCTGAAGCCGGCGCCGTAGTCGTCGATCGCGACCTGGCAGCCGAAGTCGGTCAGCCGGTCGGCGAAGCCCGAGGCGGCCTCGTAGTCGTAGACGTTGGCGGTCTCGGTGATCTCGAAGGTGCAGAGCGAGGGGTCGGCGCCGCCTTCGTCGAGGCGCCGTTCGATGAAGTCGAGCACCGAGACGTCGGTCAGCGAGGCGCCTGAGAGGTTGACGTGCAGCGAGAGCGGCTTGCCCTCGCGCTCGGCGAGCAGCTCCAGTGCCCGGCCGACGACCCAGCGGTCGAGCTCCTGGACCATGCCGGAGCGCTCGGCCGCCTCGATGAAGTCGGCGGCGGGCAGCAGTTCGCCGCCCTCGCCTGTCATCCGCAGCAGCAGCTCGTAGCGCTCGACCGCGCCGTCGGAGGCGAGGCTGTGGATCGGCTGCGTGTGCAGGCTCAGCCGGTCGTCGGTGAGCGCGTCGCGGATCCGCGAGGCGGTGGTCTGGCGGCGCTTGAGCCCGCGCTGCGGCTCGCTCGGGTCGCGGAAGAGGGCGATCTGGTTGCGGCCGCCCTCCTTCGCCCGGTACATCGCCTGGTCGGCGGCCGCGAGCACCGCCTCGGCGCCGCCCTTGCCGCCGCCGAACATCGTGATCCCGACGCTGATCGTGATTCCCTCCATCTGCGGCGTCGGGCGCACGCTCTCGGCGACCTGGGCGCGCAGGTCTTCGCCCAGCTGCAGCGCGCCCTCGGTGTCGGTCTGCTGCATCAGCACGGCGAACTCGTCGCCGGAGAGGCGGGCGACGATGTCGGTGCCGCGCACGCGCTCGCGCATCACCTCTGCGACCTGGCGGATCAGGTTGTCGCCGGTGTGGTGACCGAGCGTGTCGTTGACCGTCTTGAGGCCGTCGATGTCGACGATCATCACCGCGCCCTGGCCGCCGTAGCGAGCGCTGAAGGAGACGTGCTGGTCGAGCTCGGCGCGGAAGCGGCGGCGGTCGAGCAGCCCGGTCAGCGAGTCATGGTCGGCGAGATAGCGCAGCTCGGTCTCGGTCCGCTCCGCCTTTTCCAGGGCGGCCAGGACGACCGCGCGGTCGTTGTCCTCCAGCTTCGAGAGCACCGCTTCGATCGCGGGCTCGCTCTGTGCGGAGGATCGCTCTTCAGTCACTTAAGGAATGTAGAAGTATCGAAGCGCGGTTTTGCGTGCGATATGCCCGCAAACCCGCACTGGGTCCTAGTTTCGGCTATCCCCACCACCCAATAGTTGGCCTGCTCGGGTGCGGGGGTAGTGTGGAGGCATGGCCAACCGCTTGGCGCAGGAGACCAGCCCGTACCTCCTCCAGCACCGCGACAACCCGGTCGACTGGTACCCGTGGGGCGCGGAGGCACAGCAGCGGGCGCGCGAGCTCGACCGGCCGCTCCTGCTCTCGGTCGGCTACTCGGCCTGCCACTGGTGCCACGTGATGGAGCGCGAGTCCTTCGAGGACGCCGCGACCGCCGCCTACATGAACGAGCACTTCGTCAACGTCAAGGTCGACCGCGAGGAGCGGCCCGACGTCGACGCCCTCTACATGGAGGCGGTGCAGGCGATCAGCGGCCAGGGCGGCTGGCCGATGACGGTCTTCTGCGATCCCGACGGCGTGCCGTTCTACGGCGGCACCTACTTCCCGCCCGACGAGAGCCGCGGCATGCCGAGCTTCCGGATGGTGATGGAAGCGGTGCTCGACGCCTTCGAGAACCGCCGCGACGAGCTGCGCGAGCGTGCCCCGGAGACGCGCCGGCGCCTCGGCGCGATCGGCGCGATCGAGCCCTCCGGCGAGGAACCCGATCGCGAGCTGCTCGACGGGGTGACGGCGGCCCTGGTCGAAAACGCCGACACGCAGCGCGGCGGCTTCGGCGGCGCGCCCAAGTTCCCGCCCGCCTCGGCGCTGGAGCTGCTGCTCGCCCGGGGCGTGCACGAGCCGGTCGAACGCACGCTCGACGCGATGATGGCCGGCGGCATCCACGACCAGATCGGCGGCGGCTTCGCCCGCTACTCGGTCGACGCCGCCTGGCTCGTCCCCCACTTCGAGAAGATGCTCTACGACAACGCGCAGCTGGCGCTCGCCTACCTGCACGGCTGGCAGGCGCTCGGCCACGAGCGCTACCGGCGGGTCTGCGAGCGCACGCTCGACTGGGCGCTGGCGGAGATGCGCGGCCCCGAGGGCGCCTTCTACTCCGCGCTCGACGCCGACTCCGAGGGCGAGGAGGGCCGCTTCTACGTCTGGACGCCGGAGCAGATCGAGTCCGTGCTCGGCGACCATGCCGCCGAGGTCATCGAGCTCTACGGCGTCACCGCGGCGGGCAACTTCGAGGGCGCCAACATCCTCCACCTCGCCGGCGGCGCCACCGCGGCGGAGCCCGCCGGCCTCGCCGAGGCGCAGCGGGCGCTGTACGAGGCGCGCGCCGAACGGACGTGGCCGGGGCTCGACGACAAGCGCCTGACCTCCTGGAACGCGCTGATGCTCGCCGCCCTGGCCGAGGCCGGCGCGGCGCTCGGCCGCCCCGACTACCTCGACGCCGCCCGCGCCTGCGCCGAGTTCGTGCTGGACCGGATGCGCGACCCCGAGTTCGCTGTTGGTCGGGATGAGGCCGACAAACAGCGACCGCGCCGGCTGCTGCGCACCTACAAGGACGGCGAAGCGCGGCTCAACGCCTACCTGGAGGACCACGCCTTCCTGCTCGAGGCGCTGCTGACGCTCTACGAAGCGACCTTCGAGCGGCGCTGGTTCGACCAGGCGCGGGCGCTGGCGGAGACGACGATCGCCCGCTTCGGCGACAGCGAGCGCGGCGGCTTCTACTCGACCTCCGACGACCACGAGCAGCTGATCGCGCGGCGCAAGGAGATCGGCGACCACCCGATCCCCTCCGGCAACTCCGCTGCTGCGCTCGGCCTGCTGCGGTTGGAGGCGCTGACGGGAGAGCGCCGCTACGGCGAGTGGGCCGACGGCGTGCTGCGGCTGTTCGCCAAGGCCGCCCCGCGCCAGCCAGGCGCCTTCGCCCACCTGCTGCGGGCACTCGACTTCCGCCTGGCGACGACGAAGGAGGTCGCCCTGATCGGCGAGGACACGAGCGAGCTGGCCGCGGCCGTCCGCGCCGGCCACCGCCCGCACCTCGTCCTCGCCGGCGGCCCGCCCGGCAGCGACGCCCCTCCCCTGCTCGCGGACCGCCCCGCGGTCGACGGCAAGCCGGCCGCCTACGTCTGCGAGGGCTTCGCCTGCAAGGCGCCTGTGACCGATTCGGCACAACTGACGGCGCTGCTCTGAGTAGGATGCCGCGCGTGCGCGGCTCGCTCTTCACCCTCGCCTCAGGCTCAAAGGCCAAGTGGGCCGTGTTCGCCGTCTGGTTCCTGGCGATCTTCGTCGCCGCCGGGCCGGCCGAACTGCCGACCAAGTTCGAAGAGGCAGAAAACAACGAGTCCTCCTCCTACCTGCCGGGCGACGCCGAATCGACCGCGGCGCTGGAAGCGACCGAAACGCTGCAGGGCGGCGAACTGGCGCCCGCGGTGGTCGTCTACCGCCGCGAAGCGGGCCTGACCGCCGCCGACAAGCGCTACATCGACGCAAGCATGGCCGAACTGGACGAAGCGGGCGAAGAGTTCCCCGGCATCGTCGCGACCGAAAACGGGGCGTTCAGCGGGCCGATCCTCTCCAAGGACGGCAAGGCGGCGATCGTGACCGCGAGCATCGACGCCGAAGGCGAGGGCGAACGGATCCTCGACCCGGTCGAGGCCTGGCGCGAAGTGCTCGACGACCCGCCCCCGGGGCTGCAGGCGAAGGTGACCGGCGGCGCCGGCTTCTCCGCCGACGCGATCGAAGTCTTCGAAAACATCAACGGCACGCTGGTCCTCGCCGCGCTCAGCCTCGTGATCTTCCTGCTGATCGTGATCTACCGCTCGCCGATGTTCTTCTTCATCCCGCTGATCGCGGTGATCTTCGCCGAGCTGCTCTCGCGCTCGATCGGGTACGGGGTCTCCGAGCTCGGGGTGACGATCAACGGGCAGTCGAGCTCGATCATGTCGGTGCTCGTGCTCGGCGCCGGGACCGACTATGCGCTGCTGCTCGTCGCCCGCTACCGCGAGGAGTTGCACAACACCGAGGACAAGCACGCAGCGATGCGCACGGCGCTGGCCTCGGCCGGGCCGGCGATCTTCGCCTCGGCGGCGACCGTGATCGCGGCGCTGCTCTGCCTCACCCTGGCCAAGGTCAACGGCACCGCCGGCCTCGGCCCGATCGCGGCGATCGGGATCGCCTGCGCGGCGCTCTCGATGTTGACCCTGCTGCCGGCGCTGCTGACGATCTTCGGCCGCCGCGCCTTCTGGCCCTTCGTCCCGCACACCGAGGAGACCGCGCCGGCTGCCGCCGAAGTATCCGCCTGGTCGCGGCGCAACATCGTTGACGGCAACGCGGGGCTCGCCCTGCTCTGGGTAGTCCTCGCGGCGCTGTTCGTCGCGCTCCCGCCCGTCCTCCTCTTCGTCCTGCTCAACGCACTGCTGCGCCGGCTCAGCGGCCGCCGCATCCCATCGCTGCTCGGCATCACTCTCGACCGCTGGGTCTTCACCCCCTACGAGATCCGCCGCCACCGGCTCGAGCACACCGCCGACGCCACGCACGGCTTCTGGAAGCGGGTCGGCGACCGCGTCGCCCGCGGCCCGCAGCGGGTGATGGTCGGCTCGCTGGCCGTCCTGCTGGTCCTCTGCGGCGGCTTCGCCTTCTTCTCCACCGACCTGACCGCCGAAGACAGCTATACGACCGAAGTCGAATCGGTCGAAGGCCAGAAGCTGCTCAGCAAGAGCTTCCCCAACGGGACCACGGCGCTGACCGACATCGTCGTGCCGCAGCCCTCCGAAGTGCCCGCCGTGCGCGAATCGGTCGCCGCGGTCGGCGGTGTCGAGGCCGTGTCCGGGCCGGTCGAGGAGGGCGCGCCGGGCACGCTGGTGCAGGCGACGCTGGGGATCGAACCGTATTCGACCGAGGCCTTCGACCTGGTCGAACCGATCCGCGACGCGACCCACGAAGCCTCGCCCGAGGCGCTGGTCGGCGGGCCGACCGCGATCGAATTCGATGTCCGCGACGCGGCCGGCCGCGACTCGCTGGTGATCCCGCCGATCGTGCTCGTCGTCGTGCTGCTGATCCTGATCGGGCTGCTGCGGGCGCTGATCGCGCCGCTGGTCCTGGTCGGCACCGTGATCCTCAGCTTCCTCGCTGCGCTCGGCGTCGGCTACTTCGTCTTCGACGTGATCTTCGGCTTCCCCGGCTCGGACCCCTCGCTGCCGCTCTTCGCCTTCGTCTTCCTCGTCGCGCTCGGGGTCGACTACAACATCTTCCTGATCGCCCGTGCGCGTGAGGAGACGATCGCCCACGGCTCCCGCCAGGGGATCCTGCGCGCGCTCGCCGTCACCGGCGCGGTCATCACCAGCGCCGGCATCGTCCTCGCCGGCACCTTCTCGGTGCTCGCCTCGCTGCCGCTGGTCTTCCTCACCGAGATCGGCTTCGTGGTCGCCTTCGGCGTCCTCCTCGACACCTTCCTGGTCCGCAGCATCCTCGTCCCCGCGATAGCCCTGACCCTCGGGGACAAGTTCTGGTGGCCGTCGGCGCTGGCGAAGCCCTCAGAGAACCGGTAGGAAGTTCTCGATCTCGTAAGGCGTCACTTGGACGCGGTACTCGTCCCATTCCTGCCGCTTGATCTCGATGAAGCGGCGGAAGGTGTGCTCGCCCAGCGTGCGCAGAACCAGCTCCGAGTCGGCGGCGATGTCGATCGCCTCGCCGAGCGTCTCCGGCAGCTGCTCGATCCCGCGCTGCGAGCGCTCCTCGGGCGAGAGGTGGTAGAGGTTCTGCTCCATCGGCTCGGGCAGCTCGTAGCCCTTCTCGATCCCCTCGAGGCCGGCCTGCAGCATGCCGGCGAAGCACAAGTAGGGGTTGGCGGCGGGATCGGGACAGCGCAGCTCGGCCCGCGTTGCCGCCTCCTTGCCGGGGTGGTAGAGCGGCACCCGGATCAGCGCCGAGCGGTTGCGGCGCGACCAGGCGAGGTAGACCGGCGCCTCGAAGCCGGGCACAAGCCGCTTGTAGGAGTTGACCCACTGGGCGAAGAGCGGTGAGATCTCACGCGCGTGGCGCAGCTGGCCGGCGATGAAGGCCTTCGCCGTGGCCGAGAGGTAGTAGGGGTCGTCGGCGTCGAAGAAGGCGTTCTTGCCGTCTTTGGTCAGCGACTGGTGGACGTGCATGCCGGAACCGTTCTCGCCGAACAGCGGCTTCGGCATGAAGGTCGCGTGCCAGCCGTATTTCATCGCGTACTCCTTGACCACGATGCGGTAGGTCATGCAGTCGTCCGACATCTGCAGCGCGTCCTTGTAGCGCATGTCGACCTCGTGCTGGGAGGGCCCGACCTCGTGGTGGGTGTACTCGACGTGGATGCCCATCTTCTCCAGCGCCAGCACGGTGTCGCGGCGCACGTCGGAGCCGGCGTCGAGCGTGGTCAGGTCGAAGTAGCCGCCCTCGTCGAGCACCTCCGGCACGCCGCCCTCGGGCTTGGCCGAGCGGAAGTAGAAGAACTCGAGCTCGGGGCCGATGTTGTAGGCGTCGAAGCCGAGCTCCTCGGCCCGCTTCAGCGCCCGCCGCATGATCCAGCGCGGGTCGCCCTCGTAGGGGTCGCCGCCGGGCACGCGCACGTCGCAGAACATGCGCGCGACCGCGTTCTCGCCTTCGGGCCGCCAGGGGATCAGGGCGAAGGTCGAGGGATCGGGCATCGCGATCATGTCCGACTCCTCGATCGGGTTGAAGCCGGTGATCGAGGAGCCGTCGAAGCCCATGCCGCCCTCGAGCGCGTCCTCGAGTTCGGAGGAGTTGATCGAGAAGCTCTTCAGCTGGCCGAGCACGTCGGTGAACCAGAGCCGGATGAAGCGGACGTCGTGCTCCTTGACGATCTCGGCCACATCGGCGGCACTCCTCGGCTGGTCTGCCATCTCCGGGTCTCCTTCAGCGGTTTGGGCGCGGTGAGGGGCAAAGATAGGCGAACTGAACCGAGGAGGTGCATATCGACGTATTACGGGTATGTGACGTACGCCGCAGAGCGGTTGCGGCAGCGTCCGGATCGCGCTATAACTTACTTCTCGTAAGTTAATGGCTCAAAGTAAAGTAAAGGCCACATAAAGGCTCTGTGAAGCGGAATCCGGCAGATCGAGCCAAAGGCGGGATGCAAGTGACGGTAAAAACGGCAGTAAGCAGATTCCAGATCCACGACGAGCTGACGGCTCCCGATGAGAGCGCCCCTCTGATCAAGAGCATCCAGGCCGCTGGCGGTGCGGTGAACAAGTTCGTCGGCGTGCTCGCCGGCGCTCCCGCCGTCCTGCGCGCCTACACGCGGATGCGTTCGGAGCTGCGCGGTGGCGTGCTCCCCCTCGCCACGCGCGAAAGGATCGCGCTGGCGGTCGCCGAGCACCGCCACGACGAGTACTCGATCGCCCAGCACGCCAAGTCGGCGCGGCGCGCCGGCCTCGGGCTGGACGAGGTCTCGCGGGCGCGCAGCTTCAGCTCCGGCGACGAGAAGGAGGCGGCGCTGCTCGAGTACCTGCAGGCGACGCTCGACCCCGAGGGCGCTCCTCCCCACCACCTGCACGAGGAGGCGCGTGAGATCGGCTGGAGCGACGAGGAGATCCTCGAGGCGGTCGGCCAGCTGGCGCTGAACGAGTTCCAGAGCCTGATCGCGAGCGCGGCGGCGCTGCCCAAAGACCAGGCGACGCCCGAAGTCCTCCCCTCCGCCGCCTAGTTCAAGACCACGGTTGCCGTGTACAGCAGCCTTGCGGTGCTGTAGCGGCAGCCGTAGGTCGCGCGGGTGTTGCGGCGCTGGTGGGCCGTGCCCTGGCGGACGTCGGTGGTGTTGGTGCACCTGCCCGGCTCGCGACTGGCGCGCCAGGCGTTCTTGGCGCTGAGGTCCTGGGCGAAGGCGGGGGCCCAGGTCGGGATCGTGAGCCCGACGATGTCGCCCTTGCGCACGCGCAGGTTGGCGCCGAATTTGACCGTCTGGCCGAGGAAGGGGCTGAGCACCTGGACCGAGCTCTGGCTGCGCAGGTTGTAGCGCGGCGGCTTGCTGCCGGCGATGCGGCGCAGGATCGCCAGCCGCGCCTCGGGCGGGGTGCCGAAGAAGCCGTTGAAGAAGGAGCGCTGGCGGTTGGTCGGCTGGGCCAGGGTCAGCGTCCAGGCCTTGACCTTGCCGTTGCCGGGCACGCGGAAGGGCAGGCGCGACTGGTTGGTGCTGACCTGGAAGCCGGTGACGCTGCCGACCGCCTGGCAGGGCAGCTCGGGGCAGGAGGGGTCGGGGCTGTTCGCGGTGCTGCCGAGGACGACCGTGGTGCGCGACGTGGTCGCGGCCCCGGCGGCCACGACCACCGCGGCGAGCAGGCAGACGGTGGCCGCTGCGATCAGGAAAGACCTCGACATTGCCCGTGCTCCTCTCATAGAAAAAGTCCTGCTAGAGCGGTAAATACTAGCCGCCGGCCAGGCTCTCAGCGGGAGCTGCGGCGCTTCGCCCGCAGCTTGCGGGCGAACTTGCGCGAGAGGGCGAAGCCGACGTGGTCGCGGCCGACGCGCTCGAAGCGCAGGATGCGGGCCGCGGCCAGGGTCAGGTCCCAGTCGTTGCCGTGGCTGTAGGGGCCGCGGTCGATGACCCGGGTGACGACCTGGCGGCCGCGGTAGACGAACTTGACCGGGGTGCCGCAGGGGAGGTTGCGGTGGGCGACGCCGAGCAGGCCGGGGCGAAGCTTCTGGCCGCAGGCGGTGCTGCGGCCGTAGAGGCCGGGGCCGTACCAGGTGGCGCCGGCCCAGCGCAGCGACGTGAAGGCCAGGCCGCCGCCCGGCTGGGCGCCGTTCGACGCGGTGGTCCCGGCGCCGCCGGTCGCCGCCTGGGCCGCGCCGGGCGCGCAGGCGAGCAGCGCGGCGATCGCGAACAGGGCCGCAGACGATCGATATTTCCGCCAGGGGCGGTCGGTTCCAGTCTTCACATTGCTCTTTCGTGCGCTTACGGGGTTAGCTGACGGGCTCGCGCTGAAAGAGCTGCGCTACGCGGCAGATGCCGGCGATTCGCCCCAACTTTTGGGTCCCCCGCTCCCCGCGGTATGTGGCGGAGATTCAGCGGAAGTCAGCGGCAGGTTAGCAAACGCTAAGACAGGAAACCGTGACGAGGTTGTTGAGATGGCCCCCTCCCGAGGGAGGGGGCCATCCGCAGCGGGCCTGTAAGCCGGATCCTGTCGGGAGCGACCATCTATCTCGCCGCGACCGCAGTCGCGACGGGGCCGCCGGAGCGGCCCTGCGGCCTACCTGGACCTCGCCGGGCAGGGTCGACGATCCTGTTTGGCCTTGCACCGGGCGGGGTTTGCCTGGCCGCCGCGTCACCGCGGCGCCGGTGCGCTCTTACCGCACCATTTCACCTTTGCCTGTTCGCAGCTCACGTGTGGCTGCGCCATCGGCCGTATGTTTCTGTGGCACTTTCCCGCGGGTTTCCCCGGGTGGGCGTTACCCACCGCCTCGCCCTATGGTGTCCGGACTTTCCTCGAAGGGTTTTCTCTCCCCCCGCGGTCGCTCGGCCCGCATGGGGAATGGTAAACCCCAGCGAGCCGCCCGCAAAGCGGCGCAGCTTGCTTTTCGGCGGCTCTACCAGGGATGATCCGTACCATGCCGGTTGCGGTCGTCACGGGGGCGGGGAGCGGGCTCGGCCGCGCGATCGCGCTAGATCTCGCCAGCCGTGGCTACCTGGTCCAGGCGACCGACCTCGACGCGGGCGCCGCGGCGGCGACCGCGGCTGAGATCGGCGCCGGCGCAACCGCCTCCGAGCTCGACGTGACCGACCAGGAGGCCTGCCGTGCGACCGCGGCGGCAGCCGCCACCCGCGGCGGCGGGCTCGACCTCTGGGTCAACAACGCCGGCGTGCTCGCGACCGGGCCCTCCTGGCGGCAGAGCGAGGACACCCGCAGGTCGATGCTCGACGTCAACGCCCTGGGCACGATGAACGGCACGATCGCGGCGCTGGAGCGGATGGTCCCGGCCGGCCGCGGCCACGTGATCAACGTGATCTCGCTGGCGGGGCTGGTCGCGGCGCCGGGCGAGGTCAACTACTCGGCCAGCAAGCACGCGGCGATCGCCTTCACCCTGGGCACGCTCTTCGACCTGCGCCGCGAAGGCGTCGGCGGGGTCGAGCTCTCGGCGCTCTGCCCGGACGGCATCTGGACGCCGATGCTCGCCGACAAGCTCGACGACCCAGAGGCCGCCGGCTCGTTCTCGGGCCGGCTGCTCACCCCGGACGAGGTCGCGACCGCCACCGGCAAGCTGGCCGAACGCCCGCGACCGCTGCTCGTGCTGCCGCGCTGGCGCGGGCCGATGCTGCGTTTCTTCGACCTCTTCCCCAGGCTGGCGCTGCGCCTGCTGCCGCTGGTGATGCGCGACGCGCGCCGGCGCCAACGGCGCTACAAGAAGCTCATCGAGTCCGGCCGCTGGCCCTGATCAGACCTTGCGAACGACGCCGATCACCTTGCCGAGGATCGTCACCTCGGCGCTGCGGATCGGCTCCATCGTCTCGTTCTCCGGCTGCAGGCGGACGTGGTCGGACTCGCGGAAGAAGCGCTTGACCGTCGCCTCCTCGCCGATCATCGCGACGACGATCTCGCCGTCGGCGGCGTCGTCGGCCGGGCGGACGACGACGTAGTCGCCGCCGAAGATTCCCGCCCCGACCATGCTTTCGCCGCGCACGCGGAGCACGTAGTCGCCTTCCTCGCCGCCGATCACGTCGGGGATCTCGATGTACTCCTCGATGTTCTCCTCGGCGAGGATCGGGGCGCCGGCGGCAACGTGGCCGATCAGCGGCAGCCCCCCCTGCTCGGGCAGGATCGTCTTCTTCGCCTTGTCGAGGAGCAGCTCGATCGCCCGCGGTTTCGAGGGATCGCGGCGCAGCAGACCGATCTTCTCGAGGTTGGCGAGATGGGCGTGCACGGTCGAGGAGGAATGCAGGCCGACGGCTTTGCCGATCTCGCGCACGGTCGGCGGGTAGCCGGTTTTGTCGGCATAGCGGCGGATGAAGTCGAAGATCTCCTTCTGCCTCTTGGTCAGGTCAAGGTCCACCAAGCGAGCCTCCTAAATCGACGGTGCAGCGCACACAGACAGTTCGAACATCTGTTCGCAGAGTACCGCCACGCCCGGACGCACGCAAGCCGCAAACCCGCCCGCAGCACCGCTCCCAGCCACGCGCAGCCCCCTCCGGCCCCGAACATCTAGAATCGACCGCCCTCGAGCGGCTGTGGCGGAACTGGTAGACGCGCAAGGTTGAGGGCCTTGTGCCCCTAACGGGGCGTGATGGTTCGACTCCATTCAGCCGCATTGCAAAGCCCCTGGAAGTCAGGGGTTTTGCTTTGTAGAGCGACTTCATCGGGAATACCGCGTCGGTGCTCGTGCGCCAGTCAGACGCCGCTCAGACATTTACGGGCGCCTGCGCTGCCGGTCCGAGTCGGCCATCGCGGACCGGATAGCTCGATCCAGCATCGACGTGATTTGGCGGGCGCGCTCCTCGCCCGCCTGCATGAGGACAGCGGCGCTGAACGGCTGGGCAAAGCAGAGACATGCCACGACGACGAGCCCAACGAGGCGTGGCATGAAGCGGCGAGCGACTCCCAGGGCTTCCAGTGTCTCCATCGCCTAAACGTAGGAGCTGGACCCGCGGCAAACGGTGCGACTCGGGTCAGGCAGCCCTCTGCGCCGAGGACATGTACGCGTCGACGAGGGCGCGGGCCTGGTCGCGGGTGCCGGGCATCAGGTGGCCATAGCGCGAGAACGTCTCCTCGATCGTGGCGGAGCATGTCGCGGCGGAAGTGCACCGTGCAGCGCTGCCACGGGCAGGCCAGCACGCGGGCGATCGCCGCCTTGAGGCCCTGGTGTTCGTCAGAGATGCAGAGCCGCACGCCCTCGAGCCCCCGCTCGCGCAGCGAGCGCAGGAAGGCGACCCAGAAAGCCTCGGTCTCGGTCTCGCCGATGTCCAGGCCGATCACCTCTCTTCGCCCGCTCTCGTGCACCGAGTAGGCGATCACCAGCGCCTTCGGGTAGACGTGGCCGCGGTCTCTGACCTTGACCACCTTGGCGTCGAGCCACAGGTAGGGATGGGCGCCCTCAAGCGGGCGGCTGCGGAACGCCTCGACCTGCTCGTCCAGCGCCTGGCAGAGCGCCGAGACGCGGTCCTTGCTCATCCCGCTGATCCCCAGTTGGGAGACCAGGCGGTCGACCTTGCGCGTGGAGACGCCGTTGACGTAGGCCTCCATGACCACGGCGACGATCGCCTGCTCGCTTCGCTTGCGCGGCTCCAGGAAGGAGGGGAAGTAGGCCTCGCCACTGCGCTTGCGGGGGATCTGCAGCTCGATCTCCCCGACCTGGGTCTCCCAGCCCCGCGGGCGGTAGCCGTTGCGGTGTGTCGATCGCTCGAGCGAGACCTCGCCGCGGGCGGCGCCGATCTCAGCGGCGATCTCGGTCTCCATCAGCTGCGCGGCGACCGTCGCCACGGCCTCGCGCAGGAAGTCGACGTGCTCGTCGATCAGGGTCTTGGCGACGACCTCGGGGGTCGTCATGCTCTGCCTCTCGGCCATCGTGGTGTCCTTTCGTCGATTGGGTTGGTCCTCAACCGACGAGTCTGGGGCCCGCGGTGGCCGGAACTTCGTTCCGGCCCCTACGCGCTCGTTACACCACTTCTACCGACGTGACCGCTCCTCCGCCATTTCCGCCTGGCTCAGTTGGCATCGGCCGGCGTTCGTCCTCTTGGCCTCGCCGCCAGCACCCCGGCCCCCCTCATGGGAGTGAAAGGGGGCCGGGGTGATCGCGGCGTCGACACCCTCCCGGTCTGGGTACGTAGGCGGTAGTCGACATTCTCCACGTTAGAGCATAAATGCACTAACGTCGCGGGCGTCTGGCGGGAAGGCTGCCCCTGGCAATGCCACCCGTCCGCCGCGTGAAACCGAGATCGCCCGATCACGCCGCCCTGGGCAGTGCGATCCAGGCGCTGCGCGAGGAGGCCGGGTTGACCCAGGAGGATGTGGCCACGCGCATCCGACGCGACTCCCCGGCGGTGGGCAACCTGGAGCGCGGCACAGCGAATCCGACGTACGAGTCGCTCCTGGCCCTGGCGGCCGGCCTCGACGCCGAGCTGAGCGAGCTGTTCGGGCGGGCCGAGGAGATTCGCCGCGGGGAGAGCAGCTGAGGGCTCACAGTGGGCCAGGGCACTCATTGCGTCAGCAGTTCATGCGCGTTGACCGCCGCGTGGGTCAGTTCCACGAGGTCTCCGTTGCGGCGGACGAGGCCCGAGCAGCGCAGCCCGGCCAGCGCGTCCTCAAAGGCGATCCGCCCGCAACTGCTCCCCAGCGACAGCACCAGCTCGTCGGCTGTCAGCCGATCCGGGTGCAGATCCGCAAGGTGTTCGAGCACGGAGCCTTCCAGCGTGGCCAGCCTGTCTGCCGGTGTCTTCTCGCCGCCCCGGGGCCACGGCTCAGACATCAGCCACGCCCCGGTCTCTCCGGTCGGTCCTTGCCGCTGTCGAGCGCTGTCAGGCGATAGGGAAGGCCGAAGACATCGCGGCGTGCAAGCGGGTCCATGCCAGCGGGGTAGGGCCTGACCACGCCGAGCCTGGCAAGAGCGCGCAGGTGGTGCGCCGCCTCCCACATTGTGAGGTCCTGGCCGTCGAACAGATCGACCAGGAGGACCGGCGAGAGCGGCTCACCGATCCAGCGAAACGCTTCGAGCATCGGCACCCGGGACGGATGCTCGGCCTTCTCGGGCATCGCTGCCCAAAACTGCTCGAACGCGTGCTCGCTTTCTGACATACAGCGAAGGCTAAGCGCCGCCATATCTCTCTATCAATTCACATGGCGAGTCCAACCCCCGGGACCCCCGGCGCGAAGCGTCGCCCAGGAGAAGGGCCGAGCCTCGGCCACAACGCCGATGCCCGACCCCATTTTCGGTTCGGCTCAGCCGAGCTTGCTGACCGAGAGCACCGGCGCGGCCATGGGGCATTTCGCGATCTTCACGTCCCTCACCTCCCATTGTTGCATCTTTACACAGAATATTTTGAGCAATAGGACGTAAAGATGCATTTCGGTAATGCGACGGTTTCATCTAGATATGCGAGTAGACTTTTGTGCTCAGACAGAGGCGAGCGATAGAGGGGCCTGGCATGGCGGCACGTTTGGCGGTTGGATTCGATGCGCGAGAGCGACTACGCCGTCTCGCGGTGGTCTTTGCCGTTGAACTGCGGCTGAAGATCGTCGCCGAGCTCTACATGCGCGAGATGAGTGCACAGCAGTTCTACAGGGAGTTCGGCGGCGGCTCGCTGAGCCGCGTGAGCCAGAACTTCACTCGCCTGGCCAAAGAGGGGTGGCTGCGCTTTCTCTACAGCAAGGGTCCCGGCGGCACGCGTCACGGCGGGATCGAGCACTTCTATCGGGCTTCCGAACCCGCCTATTTCGACGCCGAGAGTTGGGAGCTACTGCCCTATTCCGTGCGCTGCACGGCGAGCTTGAACCTATTCAGACAGATAGCTCCGCGTTTGCGTCGAGATCTCGAATCATCGAGAACGGAGGGATCCGACTTCAAGCGGGAGCTGACGGTCGAGCCGATCACATTGGATGAGATCGGTTGGCATCGAGCTATCCAGGCCGTCAGCGCGCAGTTCGCACGTCTCTACGAGGAACAGGAGGACGCCCGTCGTCGCTCGCTGCACAGCGGAGAGGAGTTGTTCCGCGCCGACGTGCTACTGGCGGTGTTCCAGGCACCAACCAGCTCGGCCTCAGCAGTGGCCAATGATCTCTTGATCGAATCGCCCCGCGAACCGCTGGCGCCCTTCGCCGAACGACTGGCTCCGATCCTTGCCGACGAGGTACGCCGGGACATCGTCTCTCGGCTGAACGCGACTGAGTTGAGCGTCACGCGGTTCCATCGCGAGCTTGGCGGCACAAGCAAGTCGGGGATCAGTCGACGCTTCAAGGGACTGGAGGCCGGCGGGTGGGTGCTGAAGGACAGGCGAAAGCAACGACGGGGGGCTACCGAGCAGTTCTACCGGGCAACCAAGCCGGCGATCAAGGGATACGAACCGTGGGCCGATCCGATCGCCCTGCTGAGAGAGACTCACGAGTGGGAGACCTTCGAATACTTCTGCGAACAAGTGGGAGAGGCGATGCGCTTTGGGACGTTCGACGCGATGGCCAACGGATTTCTCAGCTGGTCGATGCTCAGGTTCGACCGGCAGGGCTGGGAGAACGCCTTGGGCGGCATCGAGTCGCTCGCGAAGGAGATCGGCCAGGAGGAGCAGCGCGCAAAGAAGCGCATGGCGAAGACCGGTGAGACCCCGATCAAGGCGACGATCGCGGTCGCGGGGTTCGAAGCTCCGAGCGAGTTGGTCAAGGCGTTTTAGTCGCAACGCCCCAGACGCAACCTGCTCGATTCGCTCTGTAGGCTGCTTTCGAGGCGCATGAATAGGCTGAAGAAGACCCATTCGCTCATCGCCCTCGCCCTGGTTGCGGGCATCGCCCTCGGCGCGCTGCTGCCGAGCGCCTTCGGCAACGGCGAGGCCACGCCGACGGCGATCCGCAACGCGCTTGCACAGACCGGCAAGGTGGAGGGCGCGCCGGGGCGGGAGCTGGTCCTCAGCCGGGTCGTCGTCGAGCCCGGCGCCAAGCTCGCCACCCACCGCCACCTCGGCAGCCAGGTCGCCCGCGTGCAGTCAGGCGTGCTGCGCTACACGGTGCGCCGCGGAGCCGTGGCGGTGCGCCGTGGCGAGTCCGATCGCAATCCCCAGGTCGTGCGCCGGATCAGGGCCGGGCAGACCGGCTCCCTGCGCAGCGGCGAGTGGATCGTCGAGCAGCCCTCCGACATCCACGAAGCCGCCAACCGGACCTCGCGACCGGTGGTCATCTACCTCGCGACCCTGCTGAAGAAGAGCGCGCCCGCGGCCACGCCGGTCACGCTCGCGCCGGGCTCCTAGCCCTCACCGGCTGAGGATTCCCATGCATTCAGTTTCGCGATAAACGCAGCGGGTAGGCGAAGTGCAGGCGGGCGCTGGTCGAAATCCGATCGCACCGCACCGCTGTACCTACACCGCTAGGAAAGGGAGACATGAGACGAGCCATGAACACGTGGCCGAAGCCGCATGCCACCAAACGCCCGCTGATGATCGTCGTCGCCGCGATCGGCCTTCTCGTCGCCGGCCTCGGCACGACCGCGCTGGCAGGCAAGGGCAAGAACCGCCCGATCAAGCCGGTGCCGCGCTCCGACAAGGGGGCGACCAGGCTGGCCCAGGCGATCTTCGAGGGCAACGGCCGCAAGCTGGTGCGGGCGAAGTTCGTCGCCGTGCCGCCGGGGCGCGACCCCGTGGCCATCTCGCGCCGGAGCCTTTCCGGCTTCCCGCGCAAGGGCAAGTCCTTCGCGATCCTCTCGACCGGCTGCGCGCACTACGCCCGCTTCAAGAACTTCGGCGGGGCGACCGGCTGCGCGGACGGCGGCGTGAAGACGCGCGGCGCGCGTGACGTGACGATCTGGCGGATCCGCGTGAAGGTGCCGCGAGGCGCGAACTGCCTCTCCTTCCGCTTCAAGTTCCTCTCCGAGGAGTTCCCCGAGTTCGTCGGCTCGCCCTACAACGACGCGTTCATCGCCGAGCTCGACCACTCACCGCAGTGGACCGCCTCCGACAACCAGACCCCGTCGATCGAAGCGCCGGACAGCTTCGCGACGACCCGCAACGGCCAGGACATCATCAGCGTCAACGCCACCGGTGTCGCCAAGGTCTCGCGGGCAGCCGCGCGCGGCACGACCTACGACGCCGCGACCGGCAAGCTGCGCGCCTCGACCCCGGTCACGCCCGGCAAGCACCTGCTCTACCTCTCCCTGTTCGACCAGGGGGATCGCCAGTGGGACTCGGCCGTCTTCATCGACCGCCTGCTGGTCCGCCGAGCCAACCGGTGCCAGTCGGGCCTGGTAGGCAGCAAGTAGGCATTCGCGGAGCTCAGCCGCCGGGGTTGCGACCCCGGCGGCGCTCCTCGAGCGCCGCCCGCAGCGCGGGGAGCGCGGCCAGGTCCTTCGGCCGCTCCAGCTCTTCCTTCGAGGCGATCACCTCGGCGATCGTGATCGCGCGCACGGTCAGATCGCCGATCGAGAGCTCGACCGTGGCGACGTCCTCCAGGCCACCGATCGCCGCTGCCAGAGGCACGACGTCCAGCGGACCGGCCTCGGTCTCGAAGCGCTGCGCATCCCACCCGAGGAATTCGGCTCGACGAGGGCACGCAACAGGCGCTCGGGGTCGAGATCGGTCATCCGGCCTCCCCTTCTGCGGCCAATCGATGCAGGCGGGAGTAGCGACGCAACGCCCGCAATCGCTCCAGCGGAGTCAGGTCGAGAAGGATCCGGGCCAGTTCGAGATCGTGCTACTCGGGCGCCGCCTCGGCGCTGATGCGCAGCTGCTTGCCGCAGGCGACAGCCACCCGTTCGAGCGTCTCCCAGGAAGGCGTTGCGTGGCCCTGCTCGTAGCGGGCCACCGCCGACTGCGACGTGCCGGCCAGCTGCGCGAGGCGGCGTTGCGAGAGGCCGGCCGAAAGCCGCATTTCGCGCACCAGGGCGGCGGGAGAGCTCATGCCCAAATGATACCTGATCAGGTATCAGGCGCAATAATCCGCGGTCAGGCCTTCTCCACTTCGATCCGGCCGCTGTCGGCGGCGGCTTGCAGGGCCTCGTAATCGCGTTCGCTCTGGTCGGCGTAGGTTGCGGCGAAGGCGGCGATCGCGCGGTCGAATGCCTCGCCCTTGCCGAGGTAGGCGGCGATCGCGATCCGGTCGCCGCCGCGGGCGTGGGCATGGGCCAGGGTCATCCCGCAGATCTCGGCGTAGGCGGTCAGCCCGCGGGCGTCCATCGACTCGACCCGGGCCGAGGCCTTCCAGTCCCAGAGCTGGCGCACGTAGTAGTCGTGGCTCTCGCCGTCGACCCCCTGCGCCCGCACCCAACCGAGCATGATGTCGCTCGTCGCCTGCATCAGCCGCTGCCCGTGGACGACGCGCTCGCCCTGCTCGGCGAACTCGCTCGGCGCCGCGTAGGGCTCGAGCACCGAGGGCTGCGCCTCCTTGATCTGCAGGAACAGCGGGTCGCTGCTGTCGCGGCCCAGCATCAGCGCGATCCAGGCGCGGGTGCCGACGCTGCCGACGCCGACGACCTTGAAGGCCGCGTCGACCAGGCGGTAGCCGTCGAGCAGCTTGCGCCGCTCGACCGGCAGCGAGTCGCGGTAGGCGTCGATCACCCCGCGCACCAGCGCCTCCACGTCCGCCCCACCCGCCTCCTCGGCGAGCTCGCCGATCGGCACGATCAGCGGCGGGTCGCTGACGATCCGCAGCCTGCCGTCGACCTCCTCGGTCAGCTTGGCGAAGGCGCGGTTGCTGTCCTTGGCCCGCGCCTTGGCGACGTTGCGGGCAAAGGCCTTGCGCTGCCTGGCGCCGACCGCGACCGCCCAGCGCTCGGCGATCTCGTCGGTGTCGAGCTGCAGGTACCAGGACTCGAGGTTGCCCATCCGCGCCAGCGCCCGCATCGTCTCGCGGTAGGAGCGCGCCGCCGTGCGCACGATGCGCCGGCACTCGTCCTCGTCGAGGCCGCGGTCGCGCCCGGCCAGCGAGAAGCTCGCCGCGAGCCGCTTGACGTCCCACTCCCAGGGCCCGGGCAGGGTCTCGTCGAAGTCGTTGAGGTCGAAGACGAGGCGCCGCTCGGGCGAGGCGAAGCCGCCGAAGTTGGAGAGGTGGGCGTCACCGCAGAGCTGCGTCTCGAAGCCCGAGCGCGGCGTCGCGGCGAGGTCGGCGGCCATCACCGCGGCGCCGCCGCGGTAGAAGGTGAAGGGCGAGGCGAGCATGCGCCCGTAGCGCAGCGGCACCAGCCGGCCGACCCGCGAGGCGGCCTGGCGCTCGAGCAGCTCGACCGGGTCGGCGCGATCGGCGGCCGGCGCCCACTCGCCGTGGCTCGAGCGCGGCGCGCCGGCGCGGGCCGCCTTGCCCGCGGCGGCTCGGTCGGCGGGCGTGGCGTGGGCAGGCGGCGCCTTGGTCATAACTGGTCGAGGCGCTGAGTCGGCAGCCGCCTGCTGGTCCAGAAGGCGGCGATGACGAGGAAGCCTGCGAAGAGGAAGGCGGTCTTGAGCGCGGTCAGCTGCGCCTCTTCGTAGTTCTCGACCAGGGCGTCGACGGTGCCCGAGTCGAGCCCCTCCGCCTCCGCCCCGGCCCTCACTTCCGAGGAGGCGACGAAGCTGCCGCCGGAGCTGAGCCGGACCTCGACCTGTTCGCTGACCCCGCGCGAGATCGCCGGGTCGTCGCCGATGTTGTCGGTGAAGGCGCCGATCAGGCCGCTGATCACGATCGCGCCGAGCAGCGCCGTGCCCAGCGAGGAGCCGAGCTGCTGGGCGGTGGTCTGCAGGCCGCCGGCCTCGCTGCGATCGTCGTCGCCGACCGCGGACTGGACGACGTTGCCGAGCTGGGAGACGATCAGGCCCATGCCGAGGCCGAGCACGCCGGTGGCGAGGAAGAAGGCGCCGCTGTCGAGCTCCGGCTCGATCGTGCCCAGCAACAGCCCGACCGCGAGCAGCACGACCGCGAGCCCGATGCGGACCAGGATGCGGGGCGGGAAGCGTTTTGCCAGCGCCGAGCCGACGATCGCGGCGAAGAAGAGGCCGGCCGAGGCGGGCAGCATCTGCACGCCGGTTTCGAGCGCGTCGAGGCCCTGGACGATCTGCAGGTAGAGCGGGATCGTGAAGAAGATCCCCATCAGGATCAGGTTCTGGGCGAGCAGCATGCCGACGCCGCCGCGCAGGGCGCGGATGCGCAGCAGGCCGAGGTGGACGAGCGGCGGCAGCTCGCGGCCTTCGCGGTGCCGCTCCCAGGCGCTGAAGCCGGCCAGGACCAGCACGCCGGCGGCGACGACGAACGGGGTCAGCGAGAAGCCGAACGGCTCCAGCGGCGAGTCGCGCGGCGCCAGCCAGCCCCAGTTGCTCGCCTGCAGCACGCCGAAGACGATCAGCGCCAGGCCCGAGGCGGAGAGCACGCCGCCGACCCAGTCGAGCCGCGGCGCCGCGCCCTCGCGCGGCGGCTCGTGGATCGCCCGCGTGCCGGCGAGGATGCCGAGCGCGACGATGACCTCGCCGACGAAGACGTAGCGCCAGCTGAAGTCGGTCGTCAGCCAGCCGCCGAGGATCGGGCCGACGGCGATCCCGGCCCCGGCGACGCCGCCGAGCACGCCGTAGGCGAGCGCCCGCTCGGAGCCGCCGTAGTTACTGGCGACGAGGGCGAAGAGGGCCGGCAGGACCAGCGCGGCGCCGATCCCCTCGAGGATCGACCAGCCGAGCACCAGGCTGGGCACGCTCCATGAGGCGGCGGTCAGGGCCGAGCCGGCGCCGTAGATCACGAGGCCGACCGCGAAGGCGCGGCGGCGGCCGAAGATGTCGCCGAGCTTGCCGCCGGTCAGCATCAGGCCCGCCATCACCAGCGCGTAGAGTGCGATCACGGCCTGGATCGTGGTCACGGTCGTGTCGAAGTCTTCGACCAGCTGCGAGATCGCGACGTTCATCACGGCCTGGTCGAGGACCATCAGGAACTGCGCGGTCGCCAGCACGGCGAGGACTCCCCACTTGGCCATGTCGGCAAGAGGATATGCCCCAGTTCGGGCCTCTCCGAAGAAACCTGCTCGGCCTCACCCGGCAGCTCGAAGCCACCGGGTGAGCCCGCCCGCCGTCAGGCGGCCTGGGCGTTGAGACTGAACTGGACCTCGCCGTCGGCGACCCGGGCATCGAGCTGCTTGTCGTCGAGCAGCTCGGCCGCGGTCGGCTCGAGCCGGACCTCGACGTCGTCGCCCTCGACGACCTGGTCCTCGGGCGGCGCGTCGTCGACGATCGAGACCGCGAGCCCGCTCTCGGCCTCCGGCGACTGCTGGGCGCTGATCCGGAAGGAAGCGCCGTCGGGCACGCCCTCGGAAGCGAGAATGCCGCGGATCGCCTCTTCTGCCTGGCTGCTGAGTTCAAGCATGCTTGCTCCTCCTCTGGTTGGCGGAACCATCGGGCTACCCAGCAAGATCGGCCGAAAACATCAGGCGCCGCCAGCTGGGTCAGGCGGCGTCGAGAAACCGGACGTCGGCGCCGCACATCTCATACACGGGCTTGGCGCGGCGGTCGAGGCTGACCAACGTCGCCCCGGCGTCGCGCGCCGTCATCGCGATCAGGGCGTCATAGACGATCACCGACGAGTCCGAGTCCGGTCCAGTTCTTCCCGAACCTCCTCGACGCTGGTGGGCTTCGGAAGTCCCAAGTCTGCGGCGAGGATGCCGTGTGGGCCTCGCCGCAGCGTTACCCGCCGATATGCAGGCGTGAGCGTGAGCCGTTCCCCGTCGAGCTCTATCTCGACCTCGTCGCCTCCGTACAGGTGCAGCGCATCGCGCAGGCTTTTCGGCACGACAATACGCCCGGAACTGTCCACGGTAGCTTTCATCCCGCCGACCGTACCAGGAAACGTTTTGAGTTAGTTGCGGCCCAATGCCTCGTCGATGAAGGGGCCGAGTAGCTCGCCGGTCTGGGCGGCGGTGGCCTCGGGGGTGCCGGCCGGGGCGGTGATGTGGCTGATCGCGAGGCGGACGAGCGACTCGGCCAGCAGGCGGGCCTTCGGCGAGGGCGCCTGCGGCCAGCCGGATTCGATCGTCGCGGTCAGGCGCGCGGTCGCCCACTGCACGACCGGCATGCCCTGGGTGGTCACGAACGGCAGCAGGCCGGCAGTGCCGTCGTCGCTGAGCAGGATGCGGACCAGCGGGTCGTCCCCCGCCGTGCGCAGGAAGGTCTCCAGCGCGGCGCCGATCGCGGCGCGCGGGTCGTCGAGGTGCTCGCGCACGGCGGCGTCGACCGCGTCGAGGAAGCGTTCGCCCTCGTGGATGACCAGCGCCTGGGCGAACTCGTCGCGGCTGCCGAACTCCTTGTAGAGGGTCTGCCGGCTGACCCCGGCCGCGGCGGCGATGTCGGCCATCGTGATCTCCGACCAGGGCCGCTGCTGGACCTCGTCGCGGCCGGCGGCGATCAGCGTCTCGCGCAGCAGCCGCCGGGCCGCCTGGGGATAGGGGGTGCGCGCCTCCACGGCGCCCGCCATCGTCTCAACGGGCGCGGTCACTCGCCCTCGGCGACCGGCTCGAAGTCGACCTTGTCGCGCACGCCGCAGTCGGGGCAGTGCCACTCGTCGGGCACCTCGCTCCACGCCGTCCCCGCCGGGAAGCCCTCGCGCGGGTGGCCGGCCGCCTCGTCGTAGACGTAGCCGCAGCTGGGGCAGCGGAAGGCGCTCACGCTCCCGCTCCCCCGTAGCGGGCGAGCAGCTTGCGCCGCTTGCGCGGCTGGATGTTGGCCTGGCCGAGGTCGCCCTCGTAGTGCTCGACCAGGCGGCGGTCCATCACCCGGCGCCAGACCGGCGGGATCCAGGCGAGCACGATCATCCCCGCGTAGCCGGTCGGCAGCTGCGGCGCTTCGTCGACGTGGCGCAGCGCCTGGTAGCGGCGGGTCGGGTTGGCGTGGTGATCGCTGTGGCGCTGCAGGTGGTAGAGCAGCACGTTGGAGGCGACGTTGTTGCTGTTCCAGCTGTGCTCGGGCAGGCAGCGCTCGTAGCGGCCGTCCTCTTTCTTCTGGCGCTTCAGGCCGTAGTGCTCGAGGTAGTTGACGACCTCGAGCAGCGAGAAGCCGAGCACCGCCTGCGCCAGCAGGTAGGGCAGCACGACCCAGCCGAAGACGACCGTCAGCAGGGCGAAGAGGCCGACGGTCATCGCCCAGGCCTGGACGATGTCGTTGTGGATCGAGAAGGCCGAGTGGCCGACCCGCTGCAGCCGCGTCCGCTCCAGTCCCCAGGCGGAGCTGAGGCTGCCGGAGACCGTGCGCGGCAGGAACGCCCAGAAGCTCTCCCCCAGGCGGGCGCTGGCCGGGTCCTCGGGGGTGGCGACGCGGACGTGGTGGCCACGGTTGTGCTCGATGAAGAAGTGGCCGTAGCCGCTCTGGGCCAGGGCGACCTTGCTCAGCCACTTCTCCAGGTCGGCGCGCTTGTGGCCGAGCTCGTGCGCGGTGTTGATCGCGATCCCGCTGACCATCGCCATCGTCAGCGCGAGCCCGATGCTGTCGACGGTCGAGAGCCCGCCGTAGGCCCAGAGCCAGCAGGCGAAGACGAGCCCCGCGTACTGGACCGGGATGAAGACGTAGGTGCACCAGCGGTAGTAGCGGTCCTGTTCGAGCCACTTGATCACGCTGTCGGGCGGGTTCTCGGCGTCCATGCCGATCGCGATGTCGAGCAGGGGGAAGAGGACGAAGACCAGGAACGGGCCGTAGAACCAAAAGACCCCGAGGCCGGTCAGCGCCACCAGCCCCGCCGCAAGGAACGGCAACAGCGGCACGATCAGCCCCAGCAGCCAGGCGTAGCGCTTCGGGTCCGACCAGGCCGCCGAGTTCAGATCGACGTCGTCGGCGTGGTGGTGATGGTGGTGCTCGTGTGCGGCAGCCTCCATGGGCGCCTCCTCCTTGTCAGATAACCAGAAACTGTCCGTGCGGTTGACACCGTAGCCTAATTTGTCAACTGACGCAACACGAACCTCTGTTCTGTCTAGGACATCATGCAGCGCGCCGGGTCGCTACCATCCCGCCCGTGTACACGTTCCTCGCAGTCGTCCAGGCGCTGATCGCCGGAGTCCTGATCTTCCTGATCCTCCTGCACTCGGGCAAAGACGCCGGGCTCTCCGGCGCCTTCGGCATCGGTGGCGGTGGCAGCTCGTTCGGCGGCGGCTCGATGGTCGAGCGCAACCTCGACCGCGCGACGATCTTCTTCGCGGTCCTCTTCGCCGTCAACACCCTGGTGCTGCTCAAGCTTTGAGGATCTCGACGGCCTCTCGGCGCAGTTCGGCGTCGAGCAGGGCGAAGTCCTCGTCGGAGAGCTTGCCGGCGGCGTGGTCGAGCTCGGCGTCGCGGATCTCGCGGTACTTGGCTTCCTTCAGCGCCTCCAGCTCGGTGGCGGCGACCGGCTGACGGCGGGCACTGCGGGCCGGCCAGACGGCGATCAGGGCGCCGCTGAGCGCGATCAGGCCGCCGATCCAGATCCAGGTGACGAGCGGGTCGACGATCACGCGGAAGGTGGCGGTCGCCCCGTCGTCGAGGTAGCTGCGCGCCAGTCGCTCCGCGGTCGCCGCCTGCAAGCCCTCGATCTGGGCCAGCGCCGCCGGACGCAGGCTCGGGTTGACGGCGGCGGCGCGCATCAGCCGTGAGACGGCGCGGCACTGCGCGGGCGTCCCCGGCGCTCCCGACACGCAGGCGCTGAAGCCGCGATCGGCGGCGCGCACCCGCGCGCGCAGCGCCGTGATGTTGGGCTGCACCGCGGTCCAGAGGTCGCTGCCGGCACCGGCGTCGAGCCCGACCTCGCTGGTCGCCTCGCCGTCGAAGTAGCTGCTCAGCGTCCCGCCCTCCGCCCCGGTCGGGCGGAAGTAGCGCCGTTCGGTCTCGAGCGCGACCCGCTTGCCGTCCTGCTCGACCCCGAGCACGGCGCCGAGCCCGATCGCGTTCTCGTCGACACTCACCGTCGGCCGCTCGTAGGTGACGGTGCGGCCGTCGACGACGGCGCTCTCGCCCGGCGCCAGTCGCAGGTCGCGGTTGGTCTGGAAGCTGGAGGAGGCGGCGATCCCGACCAGCAGGACGGCGATCCCGATGTGGACGATGTAGCCGCCGTAGCGGCGCCGGTTGCGGCTGACGATCGCGACCAGCGCCGCCGGCAGCGAGCCGCCGCTCAGCGAGCGCCGGGCGGCGGCGCCGCGCCAGAACTCCTGCGTCAGGCCGGTCAGGGCGAAGGCGGCGAAGGCGAACAGGGCCAGCGCCCAGAGGCTGTCGGCGGCGTCGGTGAAGAGGGCGAGGCCGACGGCGACCGCGGCGGCGACGATCGCCGGCACGCGGAAGACCCGCTTCGCTTGCGCCCAGCTGATCCGCCGCCAGGCGAGCAGCGGCCCGATCCCGGTGAAGAGGACGAGCAGGATCGCCAACGGCGTGGTGTAGCGGTCGAACCAGGGCGCCGCCAGCGAGGCGCGCTCACCGGTGAACAGTTCCGAGATCAGCGGGAAGAAGGTGCCCCAGAAGATCATCGCCGTGAGCGCCACCAGCAGCAGGTTGTTGACCAGGAAGACCGACTCGCGCGAGGCCAGCGAGTCGATCCGCTTGGGCGAGCGCAGGTCGTCGAGGCGAGAGACGATCAGCGCGGTCGAGCCGATCAGGACGACCGCGATCAGGCCGAGGATGTAGGGGCCGACGGTGCTGTCGCCGAAGGCGTGGATCGACTCGAGCACGCCGGAGCGGACGAGGAAGGTGCCGAGCAGCGCCAGCGTGAAGGTGGCGACGATCAGGCAGGCGTTCCAGACTTTCAGCATGCCGCGCTTCTCCTGGACCATGATCGAGTGCAGGAAGGCGGTGCCGATCAGCCACGGCATCAGCGCCGCGTTCTCGACCGGGTCCCAGGCCCAGTAGCCGCCCCAGCCGAGCTCGGTGTAAGACCAGCGGGCGCCGAGCAGCAGGCCGAAGCCGAGGAAGGCCCAGGCGATCAGGGCGAAGCGGCGGGTCGAGCGGATCCAGCTGGCGTCGAGGCGGCGGGCGATCAGGGCGCCGATCGCGAAGGCGAAGGGGACGGTGAAGGCGACGTACCCCGAGTAGAGCATCGGCGGGTGGATCATCATGCTCGGGTGCTGCAGCAGCGGGTTGAGCCCGACCCCGTCGGCCGGCGCCGGGCTGAGCCCGGCGAAGGGGTTGACGCCGCCGGCGAACAGCATCAGGCCGGTGAAGAAGGCGGCGACCGCGGCCATCACCGCAGTCGCGTAGGGGACGATCTCGCGCAGCTTGCCGCGCGTCGCGTAGAGCGCCAGCGAGGCGGCGATCGAGAGCACCCAGGCCCAGAGCAGCAGCGAGCCCTCCTGGCTCGACCACATCGCGGACAGCTTGTAGAAGGTCGGCGTCCCGATCGAGGAGTGCTGCTGGACGATGCTGAGCGAGAAGTCGTCGCCGGCGAAGGCGAGCTCGATCAGGACGACGCAGAGGGTCAGCAGCGCGCAGAGCCCGTAGACCGCCCAGCGCGAGACGTCGACCCAGCGGCCCTTGCCGTCGCGCCCGATCAGCGCCGCCACCGCAGCGGCGACCGCGGTGAAGAAGGCCAGCGCCAGGGCGGCGCTGCCCAGGCTAGCCGTCATCCGTGGGCGAGCTCTCGGTGGTGAACTTCGACGGGCACTTGGTGACCAGCGTGTCGCGCTCGCCGACGAAGACGCCTTGCTCGACGTTGCCGGTGAGGATGATCTCGCGCCCGCCGCGGAACGGGTCGGGCACGGCGCCGCTGTAGGTGACCGGGATGCTCTTACTCGCGTCGTCGCGGTCGGCGACGCGGAAGCGCATGCCCTCCTCCCCGCGCTTGACCGAGCCGACGACGACCCGGCCGGTCAGCTGGACGCTCGACCCGGGCGTCGCGGCGAGCAGCTGCGAAGGCTCCCGCGCCTCGGTCGAGGCGCTGAACGAGGTGTAGACGAGGCCGACGGCGAGCAGCACGGCGACGCTGAGCGCGACGACCAGCCGGATCTTTCGCTTGCGGGCGGGATCCATCAGCGAAGGATTATCGCAACCCCGCCGCCTCTGAGCGGGGAGCCGGGAACGCGGCGCCGGAACATCTCAGGCACTTGAAGGAAAACAGCGGGTGAAGAGGCTGCGCTTGCCGAAATCCGCTGTGGCGAGCTTGTAGTTCCAGCTCTTGACGAAGACATCTACGTACGCAGTCAGGCCGGCGTGGATGGAGCCGTCGGCATCAATGCAAGCTTCGCCATTCCGGATCTCTGCGTCGGCGGTGACCTTGGGTCCCATCTCGCCCTCGATGCCGACGCGACCGGCCACCGAGACCCCGACGTTCAAGCCGAGGAACAACTCGGCTTGTGCGTTGCCATGAGACGGAAGAACGTTCACAGAGCCAAGGTTGGGGTAGATGTCGTGAAAGGGCCTACTGCGGCCGCGCTTGCGTTGGACTCCGACCCTCAGCCCGGGCTCCCAACCGAACCCGGTCTCGATTTTCCCGGTCGCGCCGGCGCTGAACGCCGGCTTCAGGGTGACGACCACGGGCGTGCTCGCGATCGGTATGTCGATCTGGTCTTTTCCGACGTACTTGCACGAGGCATCCGCGGTGACCTCGAGCCCGACATCGAACCGCGCGGTGCCGGCCAACTGGAAGAGGAGCTCACGGCGACGAATGTTCAGCTCGAACCGCGGCCTCAACCCTGAGAAATCGGGGTCCACGTCGAACCGGGAGTCGCGAGACCCCGTACAGCGGAACTCACGACTCAGAACGGAGGATGCGCTGGCGTCCAGTTCATCGAGCTCCGCGTTCCTCAACCGAATGTCGAGCTTGGCGTATGCCTGGTCCAGCGCGGCCGGACGGACCGTCACCTTGACCGCGCCGCTCCGATGTCGTCCGGCAGTGCTGACGATCCCGAGGACACCGTCGAATTTCTCGGTTGCAGCGATCACGAACGGCTTGCCGACATCCGGTATTTCAGTTCCGCCCCGGAGGAAGACCGAGCGCCGGCCGTCGGGGTCACCCCTCACCGCAAGCACGTTCTGTGGAGCCGCGCGATCCGTAGTTGGACGCAGCACCTTTGCCGCCGCGCTTCCCGCAGCATGCGCGCCGGGGGGATGAAACGACGCAGAGGCCAACAGCGCGAGCGCTGCTAGAAGTAGGGTTCGAAACAGTGAAGACTTGGGGGCTCGCAAGATGATCGACAACTATGACACTTATCCAGTTCTTTTGATTACCGGCGCGAGCAGCGGCATCGGTGCCGCGACGGCGCGGGCTGCAGCCGGCACGTACCGGCTCGTGCTGGCGGCGCGGCGGCTGGAGCCGCTGGAGGAGTTGGTCGAGGAGCTCGGCGGCGCCGAGCGCGCGACCGCCGTGCGCTGCGACGTCACCGAGTGGGATCAGGTCGAGGCGATGCGCGACGCGGCGCTGGAGCGGTTCGGGCGCATCGACGCCGTCTTCGCCAACGCCGGCTTCGGCGCCTCGCGTGGCTTCCTCGAGGAGTCGCCCGAGCACTGGCGCTCGATGGTGCTGACCAACGTCTACGGGGTGGCGCTGACGATCCGCGCCACCCTCCCCCACCTGCTCGAGCGCGGCGACGGCCACTTCATCGTCACCAGCTCGGTCGCCGGCCGCCGCGTCCTACCCGGCTCGCTCTACTCGGCGACGAAGTGGGCGGCGACCGCGATCGGCGAGGCGCTGCGCGCCGAACTGCGCCAGATGCACGAGAACGACGGGATCAAGGTGACGCTGATCGAGCCCGGCATGGTCGACACGCCCTTCTTCGACAACAGCCCCGGCGAGTGGGCGCTGCGCGACGAGGACATCGCCCGCGCCGTCACCTACGCCCTCGGCGAGCCCGCCGGGGTCGACGTCAACGAGATCCTGATCCGGCCGACTCGGCAGCCGACCTGAGCAGCAGGCGCACCGCCCGCCAGTAGCCGCGCAGCAGCAGGCGGACGGGGGCCGAGCGGGCGATCGGTGGGATGAACGGGGAGTCGAGGTCGGGGGTCAGCCAGGAGGCAAGCTCGGCGGTGCTGACCGTGCGGGTCGCCTGGATCTGGCGGCGCTCGCGCAGCAGGCGCGGCAGCCAGGCGAGCGCTTCCAGGTGGGCCGCGAGCTTCTGGCGGCCCCAGCCGCCTCTGACCGCGACCGCGTAAAGGGCCACTTCGGTCGCCAGCAGTGCCGGCGCGAGCAGGATCAGTAGCGAGGCCGGATAGGCGCGGAGCAGGAAGGCGTGGCGGTTGCGCTCGAGCCAGCGCCACTTGTGCTCGCGGGCACCGAACTCGTAGTCGTGGTCGACCACGGCCGCCGGCTCGATCCCGAGCGCGCCGCCGGCCAGTCGCAGCCGCAGCGAGAGGTCGACATCCTCGTGGTAGAGGAAGAAGTCCTCGGGAAAGCCGCCGACCTGTTCCCAGGTGCGGCGCGGGATCGCCAGGCAGGCGCCGGAGAGGGCGGTCACCTCGCCCGCCGCGGGCGCTGTGGCGAGCGGCTGGCCGTGTCCCCCCGCCCAGACGATGCCGGTGAAGTGGACCGGGTTGCCGGCCGAGTTGATCGTCGTCCCGTCGCCGTTGGCGACCAGCGCCTGCCAGGCCGCCCAGCCACGCTCCTGCAGCCAGGGGCGCCTGATCGCCTCGCCGAAGCCCGAACGCGGCGCCGCGTCGGGATTGAGGATCACGAGCAGGTCGCCGCGCGCCTGTGCGGCGCCCTCGTTGCAGCCGCCAGCGAAGCCCGCGTTGCGGCCGCTGCGCACGACGCGGGCGGCCGGCGCCAGTTCGGCGACGGCCGCCGCCGTGCCGTCGGTGGAGTCGTTGTCGACGACGATCAGCTCGTCACCGTCGCCCAGCTCGGGCAGCAGCGCAGGCAGCGTCCGCCCGAGCTCCTCGCGGCTGTTCCAGGTGACGATCAGGACCGAAAGCGTCGGGCGCACCGACGCGGGAGGCTAGATGGTTGACTCCACGGTCGCGTGCGACTGGGGGCGTGCGTGGCCAAGCAGATCAAGGACGCAGGGTGCAGCCCTTGCTGGTTGCAAGGGCAAACCCGAGGACGCAGAGATGCGCAGCGCCACGCGCGTCATCCAGGCGTGCGGGTTCGTGGAGTCAACCATCTAATTGCCCCCGCGCCGGCGGTGCTTGCCGCGCTTGCGCTTCTGCCCGCAGGGGGTGCGCAGGCGCGGGCGCAGGTTGCGCTTCTTGCCGTTCTGTCCCTTGAAGCGGACGATCGCGCGCTGGCCGCGGCGCCCCTTCTTGCCCTTCTTCTGCCGGCACTGGTTGCGTGAGTTGACCAGCAGCCCATTGCGGCCGCCGCGCAGGGTGAGGATGAACTTCGAGACCGGCACGTCGGGGACGATGTCGAAGATGTTGCGGATCCGGCCGCGGACGCTGTCGGTGCGGCTGGAGAGCTCGACGTCGACCTGCCCGCGCAGGGAGGAGACGAGGTCCGGCAGCGGGTTGTCCGAGGAGCGCAGGTAGACCGGGCCCTGCAGCGGCTTGTCGAGCAGCGGGCTGAACGCGCGGGCGTAGCCGTAGATCGACTTCCGCGGGCACTTGCCGGCGGCGTACTGGACCCGGGTGCAAACCTTCGAGAGGTTGGCCTGGTCGAGGATCAGCGAGGGCGGCAGGATCGTCGCCGCGCGGGCCATGTTGGCGTCGCCCTTGCGCGGGATCAGCACGGCGCGCAGTTTCGGGTTCTTGCCGCGCTTGGCGGCGCCGAAGAGGCGCAGGAATAGCTTCGGCCTGAAGCCGAGCTTCTCGCAACCCGCCGCCTTGAACGGGGCCGAGACCGGGGCCGAGGAGAAGGCTCCCGGGTCGAGCGGGTTGGAGCCGCCGCCGAGCAAGGAGCCGGCGAAGGCGAACGGCGAGCAGTTGGTCGGGTTGAGCGAGAAGTCGGGCCGGTCGAGCCTGACCGCGACCGAGCGCAGGTCGAGCGTGGCGCCGCCGTAGACGTGCGGGATCGGGTCCGACACCGCCCGCACCTGGGTCGTGCGCGGATCGACGAACAGCGCCACCCTCACCACGACCGTGCCGAGATCGAACGGCCCGGCCGTGGCGGGGGTGATCACTGCCAGGGAGAGCGGGGCGCCCTTGTAGGGCCCGGCGAGGAAGACCTTGCCGCCGATCGAGATCGGCGAGGGGCCGCTGCCGGCGGCGACCTGGGCGCTACCGAGGTAGCTCGACCCCGGACAGCTGGAGCTCGCGGCCTCCTCGGCGCCGCTGCGGGCGCCGGCCGCGTCGAGCGAGGCCTGGGGGCAGTAGCTGACGCCCTTCAGCTTCGCCGTCAGCCCCGGCGGCAGCGCCACGTCGACGCCTTTCAGCTCCTGGTTGCCGTCGGCGCGGGCGATCTCCATGTGCAGCGGGCTGTAAGCAGCGGCCCCGGGCGAGTCGGTGCCGGTGTCGAAGCCCAGATCGAAGGGCCGCTCGCCGAGCGTGCCCGCGCAGGCGCCGCCGCCGGGTGCGTTGCTCAGGCCGAAGGCCGACGAGGCGGAGACGCTCGTGTCGCCCGAGGGCCCGCCTTCGGCGCCCGGAGGGACCAGGCCCTGGGCGCTCGACCACGGGGTCATCTCGGTGCCGGTCGTGTTCGGGCCGCAGGTCGGCGGGCTGGTCAGCGTCGCCGTCGAACCGCCGTCGAGCTTGATCCGGAACGACTCGAAGGGCACCTGGGGCAGGCCGGGCAGGTTGACACTGCCGAGCTCGCCATCGTCGAAGGTAGTCGTCACCCGGCCGGTCTGCGGATCGGCGCTGACCTTGCCGAGCAGGCGGGCGTCAATCCCGTAGCGATCGGACGTGGCGTTGACGAAGATCCGGTACAGGTCGCCCGATGCGGGATCGCGGCTGAGCTGCTGGCCGACATAGACCGGTCCGCTGAGCGAGCCGTCGGGCAGCGGCGGGGTATCGATCTCGACCGTGCCGACACGCGAGGCGCCTGGACATGCCACCGGGTTGCGGGTTCCCTTGCCGAACTGCGCGTCGCTGCAGGTCTCGAGGCCATTTGCCGCCGACGGGTTCAATCCCATGCCCTCAGGCAGGGTGACCCGGGCGCTGCGCGTGTGCGAGGTGCCCTGGTTGCCGCCGCCTTTGACCTCGGGCAGATCGACGGTCACCGTCGCGCCGGCCGGCGCGTCGGTCTGGCTCGTCCCGGGATCGACATCGATCGACGGGTCGTAGGGAATCGAGCCGCAGTCTTTCGGCGAGGTGCCGGGTGGGATCCTCGACTCGAGTGGGGGCTCGGCGTCGGCCGGAAACTCGTAGCCCGCCGATTCCTCTTCTGCGATTGAACTTGCCAACAGCCACGTCGAGTAGACGCCCCTGAAGGGAGACGCAGAGGTCGCTTCCCCGAGGCACGTGGTCGGCGTGGTGATGAACGTCCCGTCGCCGGACCTGCCATCAAAGACCAGCCGGTTTTTGAGGATCAGTTCACCGATGAGCGGCACTTCCGGCACGTCGATCGTGAACCCCTCGTGGAAGTCATCCTCCCAGCTGACGTCGGCCTTCAGGTAGATGTTGTTGCCACCCAGGTTGAAGCCGAACCGCGCCGGCTCTCCGAAGGGCGGCTCGATGTTGTAGACGGTCTCGGAGAGCGGTACCGGCGAAGGCTCGCCGAGCGCCGACCCCGTGACGAAGCTCGTGCCGACTGCCGCCCCCGGGCACTCGGAGGCCGGGTTCGATTCGAACTCCGCCTGCGTGCACTGTTCGGTCGCCTGCGGGTTGACCGTGAGCCCGGGCGGCAGATCGACCCGCACGTGCTTGAGCGCGCCGATCGGTTCTTCGCTACCGACCAGGCCCGGTTCGTGTTTGACGATGAACTGCGTGAAGCCCACCGGCGGGTGTCCGGCGGCGGTTTCGAAGAACTGGGCGCTGGGGCTGTCGACGTCGCAGGTGGGCGTGTCGAAGTTGCACGTCCCGGCCTGCCAGCCGCTGCCAGGCTGCGGATCGTCCGGATCGGAGGGGGCGATGATGTCGCTCGTTTTCGCGCCCGCCGTCGGGGCCAGGAATGCGGCCCCCAGAGCCATCAGCGCCACTACGCACAGGGCCCTCTTCTTCCATCCCCCGCTCATCTGCCTCTCCCTTCCTCGAACCATTGTCGAGGCATATTACCCGATTTTGATGATGTGCGTTAGTATTTTTTGGTATTCCCTAGTCAACGAAAGTGAGGTCGCAATGAATTGGGAACGCCTGGCTCGTGCGAATACCCACCCACTCCGCGTCTCAATCCTGGAAGTGCTCGGCATCGACGGCGGACGAACGCTCTCGCCGAAGGACCTCAGCCTCGAGCTGCGGGCGCCGCTGAGCACTGTCAACTACCACGTCACCGAGCTGCGCGAATCGGACCTGGTCAAGGTGGTCGACGAACAGCAGGTCCGCGGCGCAATCGAGCACTTCTACCGCGCCGTCGACACCGACCCGAGCAAGAACGGCTCACGGCGAGGGCGCAGCCGACACAAGGCAACGCCGTAGCGGTAGACGCCGGGGGCGCGTGACTTGAGGAGCCAGCTTGGCGCCTCAACCCCAGGACACCACGCGGGCGGCGACCCCCACCAGCCAATATAGAATATATTACATATCCCGCTTTAGGAGCAGCCAGGTGGAGTGAGAGGCGATGGCCACCAAGTTCGACGACTACATCCGAGAGGTTGAGGAGAAGGCGAAGGCTGGGGGGCCGGAGGCCGTCGCGCGCTGGGAGGCGTTCAACGCCCACTTCTCGATGGCGCGGGAAGTCCGCGATCTGCGCAAGGCGCGCAAGCTGACGCAGACGCAGCTGGCGGCAGCCTCGGGAGTCAACCAGGGCGAGATCTCGCGAATCGAGCGGGGCCAGACCAACCCGACCGCCTACACGCTTGCGGCGCTCCTGGCTCCGCTCGGTGCCCATCTCGGAGTGATCCGAGACGACCAGCGAGACCTGGCCGGCGCGTAGTCGGCGGGCCGGGCTGGCCTGCTGGCAGAGCGGTGAAAGAAGCGGACGACGGGGGTCGAACCCGCGACCTCGAGCTTGGGAAGCTCGCGCTCTACCAACTGAGCTACGTCCGCAGCGAACTTCCACCCTATCGGCCGAAAAGCGGTCGCTTCGCCAAGCCCTGCATCTGGTACCCGCCAGCGGGTACACTCGCTTTGTGGCCACACAGCGCAAGCAACGCAATGACCGTGTACAGGTCCCCCGCGACCCCGCCTTGGATCGCGCGATCAGGCGCGGTCGCGCCGCGATGGGTCCCTCGACGCCGACTTCGAAGGTCGTACGGGAGCTGGCACTGCGTGGCGCGGAGGCCTTCGAGGGCGACGAGGCCGCCGAGAGGAAAGCCATCGACTTCGCGCTCAGCGTCGCCGACGGCACTTCGGGTCTTGACCTCGAGGGCCTGCGAAGCGCCCGCGAGCGCGCCTGGGGCCGGTGAGCTGGCCGCAGGGCCCGTGGGTGGCCGACACCTCTGCCTGGGCGCGCGCCGGCGCCAAAGAGGTCGCGCCGCGCTGGCGGGAGGTGGTGAAGGCCGGTGAGCTGGTCGCCTGCGCGCCGGTGACAATGGAGATGATCTTCGACGCACCCGACCGCGACACCGTCGAGCGCGTCGCGGTCGCGATGGCGGGCTTTCGCCAGGCGCCGGTCAGCCGCTCGGTCACCGACGCCGCGACCTGGGCGATGCGCGAGCTGGCCCAGCGCGGCGCCGCCGGCGCCCACCGGGTCCGGGTCCCCGACGCACTCGTCGCCGCAGCGGCGGCGGAGCGGGGATTCGGGGTGCTGCATTACGACCATCACTTCGACACCCTCGCGACCGTGCTCGCCTTCACCAGCCAATGGGTCGCGCCGGCCGGCTCGATCGACTGAAGGCGCCTATTCGGCGGCGGCGAGGAAGGCGCGCAGGTCCTTCATCAGCAGGACCAGGTGAAGGGGGTCGGTCGGCGACTCTTCGAATCCGAAGCGCTTGTACCAGCGGCTCGCCTGCTCGTGCTTCGCGTGGATCAGCATCACCCGGACGCCAAGCTCGTCGGCGACCTCACGGGCACGCAGCATCGCGTCCTGCAGCAGCGATCGACCGAGCCCCTTGCCCTGATGCGCCATATCGACCGCCAAGCGGGCGAGCAGCACCGCCGGCACCGGGCGCCCCCTGGGCTGGCCCTTGAGCGCTCGCCCACTCGCATCCTCGGGTTGCAGCTGGGCTGCGGCAAGCGCGTAATAGCCGACGACCCGGTGGCCGTCGGTGGTGACGAAAACCCGCGCTGTATCGGCCGTCTGCGCTCCCAGCGCGTGCTCGGCCAGCCAGCGGTCGAGCTCGGGCTCGCCGCAGGCGAAGCTCGCCCGATCGTGCGCGCGCTCAAGCGGTTCGGGGCGGAGGTAAGCCACAGAGGGAAGGCATCACTCGAAGACGCTGGGCCGCGAAAAGAGCTCCCTCAATCCCGCCGGCACACGGGGCGGTCGGTCGAGGATCTCGACGAAGCGATCCCAGCGAGCGTCGTCCAGCGCGAAGACCCTGCGGTCGGCGAGAATCCTCTCGGCCTCCAGAACCGCAGCCGAGCGGACGAACTCGCTCAGGTCCCGGTCCGACTCATCGGCAGCCTTGCGCACGACGACGTCGTCGTCGGAGGCAACGCGGAGGTTCCATCGCGACTCTCTCGCTTCCGGGCTCATGACCACATTGTACAGACAATGTGCACCCTCTCCTCCCCTCTAATGTTCGCGGGCCGTGAGCACCCGTTCCTTTCTCGCCTTCCTCGCCGTCTGCGCTGTCGTCGGCCTGCTCGGCTTTGGGCTGCTGAGCAAGGGCGAGGCGACGGTCGCAGTCGGCGATCCGGTTCCCGACCGGGAGCTGCCGGTGCTCGGCGGCCAGGGCGAGGGCTCGATCGCTGACTACCGCGGTCGCTGGGTGCTGGTCAACCTCTGGGCGTCGTGGTGTGGCCCGTGCCGCGAAGAGGCGCCGGAGCTGGAGCAGCTCGCGCAGCGCCACCGCGACCGCCTGACCGTGCTCGGTATCAACGTGCAGGACAACAGCGACGACGCGCTCGCCTTCCTGCGCGAGTTCGAAGTCGCCTACCCGCAGCTGCGCTCCGTCGGCAGCGAGCGCAGCGAGGCGTTCGGCGCAACCGGGGTGCCGGAGAACTTCCTCGTCGATCCGCGCGGCCGCGTGGCGCTGGTCATCTCGGGCCCGGTCAACCGCGAGTACCTCGACGCCGCTGTCGTGCCGCTGATCGAAGGCAAGGGATGAGCCGTCTCGTCGCGGTCCTCGTCGCGCTGCTGGCGCTGCTTGCCGCTCCCGCCCTCGCGGCCCCGCAGGCCAGCATCACCGACCTCGAAGACGAGGTGATGTGCCCGGTCTGCGGCACCCTGCTGGAGCTGGCCGAATCGCCGCAGGCGCAGCGCCAGCGGGCGCTGATCCGGCGGCAGATCGCCGCAGGCAGGGACAAGCAGGAGATCAAGGACGCGCTCGTGCGCCAGTACGGCGACGAGGTGCTGGCGCTCCCCGGCGACTCGGGCTTCGATCTCACCGCCTACCTGGTGCCGGCGATCGCCTTCGTCGTCGCGCTGCTGGCGCTGGGGCTCGGGGTGCGGCGCTGGCGCGGCGCCGGCGGCGACCCGCCACGGCCGGGCGCCGGCCCGCCGCGGGGCGAGGATGCCGAGCGCCTCGACGCCGATCTCGCCCGCTACGACCTTTGAGGAGTGCCCGGTGGTCGAGGTTTGACCCGGTATCCGGGTCAAACCTCGACCACCCCCCGAAGGGCTCAGTGCTGAATCACCAGCCCTGCCACGGGCAGCGAGAGCTTGCGCGGCTCGCTCGCGCCGAGACAGGCGAGCGCCGTGTCGGCGCGCGGGGTGAGCAGGCTGAGCGAGCCCCACTCGCTCAGCCGCGGGCCGTCGATCACGAGCAGCTCGTAGGCGTCGCGCAGTCCCGCCAGCGCCTGGACGAAGCGCTCGCTGGAGAACAGCCGCGGCGCTTCCGCCGAGGGCCTGCCGGCGACGACGCAGACGAGTGGCTCTGTCGCCGCGGCCGAGCCCGGTCCGGCGAGGGCCACAGGCTTGAGCACCGCCTCGACATCCGCGGCCCCGTCGACGTACTCGTGCAGGCCGGGCGCGTTTCCCAGCCCGAGCGCGTCGGCCAGCCCCGGATCGGCCAGGTTGCACTCGAGCAGCGCCGTGCGGGTCCCACCCGCGGCAGCCGCGGCGGCAAGCCCGGCGGCGGCATGACGCGGATGCGCTCCGGTGCCCGTCATCAGCACGCTGCGAGCGGCGCCGAGCTTGGCGAGCAGGCCGCCGAAGGCCTCGAGGTCGGAGCGGCGCAGCGAGCCTGTGCGCAGGTCGGCCGAGGACCGCGACGGGATCTCCGCCAGCACCTCCACCGCTACATCTGCTCGGGGGCGGAGATGCCGAGCAGGCCGAGCGCGGCGGCGATCGTGCGCTGAGCGAGCCGGCTGAGGCCGAGGCGCGAGCGCTCGACCCCCTCGCCCTCGGCCCCGATCACCTGGCAGTCGCGGTAGAAGGCGTGGAAGTCGGCGGCGACGGCGGTCGAGTAGGCGCAGATCCGGTGCGGGGTGCGGCGGGCGGCCGCCTCGCGCACCTCGTCGGGGAATTCGAGCAGCCGCTTGACCAGGTCGCGCTCGGCCGCGGCCAGTGGGGTCCCCGGCGTCGGCGCCCCCGCCTCTCCCCCCTCGCCGCCGGCCTTGCGCAGGATGCTGGCGATCCGCGCGTGCGCGTACTGCACGTAGTAGACGGGGTTGTCGCTGGACTCGCGCCGGGCCAGCTCGAGGTCGAGGTCGACCGTCGTGTCGTGGCTGCGCCAGAGCATGAACCAGCGCGCCGCGTCGACCCCGATGTCGTCGATCAGCTCGTCGAGCGAGACGAAGTCGCCGCTGCGCTTCGACATCTGCGCGCGCTCGCCCGATTCGACGATGTGGACGAGCCGCATGATCAGCGCCTCGAGCACGTCGGGGTCGCTGCCGAGCGCGGCGATCGCTGCGCGCAGCCGCGGCGCGTAGCCGTGGTGATCGGCGCCGAGCACGTTGAGCAGGCGCCCGAAGCCGCGCCCGAGCTTGTCGCGGTGGTAGGCGACGTCGGCGGCGAGGTAGGTCGGCTCGCCGTCGCCCCTGACCAGGACGCGGTCCTTGTCGTCGCCGAACTCGGTGCTGCGCAGCCAGAGCGCGCCGTCGGTCTTGTAGGTGTGGCCGCGCCGCTCGAGCTCGGCCAGCGCGGCGTCGACCTCGCCGCCGGCGTAGAGGCCGCGCTCGGAGAACCAGTTGTCGAAGTGGACCCCGAAGCGGTCGAGGGTCGAGCGCACGCCCTCGAGGATCAGCTCGATGCCGCGGCGCCCGATCGCGCCGCCGTCGCCCGGGTCGATGCCCTCGCCGCGCAGGCGCTCGGCCAGCTCGGCGATGTACTCGCCTTCGTAGCCGCCCTCGGGCACCGGGTCGCCGGTCATCGCGGCGGAGATCGAGGCGGCGAAGCGCTGCACCTGGCCGCCGGCGTCGTTGACGTAGTACTCGCTCTCGACCTCGTGCCCGATCGCCTTCAGCAGGCGGACGAGGCTGTCGCCGTAGGCGGCGTGGCGGCCGCCGCCGACGTGCAGCGGCCCGGTCGGGTTGGCGGAGACGTACTCGACCAGGATCCGCTGCGGGTCCTCGGTCGGCGCCGGCCCGAGGCTCTCGCCGGCCTCGCCCAGCCGCGCCATCGCCCGCCGGTACCACTCGTCGGAGAGGAAGAGGTTGACGAAGCCGGGGCCGGCGACCTCAACCCGGTCGAGGCTGCCCTCGGCGCCCAGCTCGGCCTCGAGCTCGGCGCCGAGCCGGGCGGCCACGTCGCGCGGCGCTTCGCCCAGCGGCGCCGCCAGGAGCATTGCTGCGTTGGAGCTGTAGTCGCCCAACTCTGCCTTCGGCGGGCGGTCCAGCGTCGGCGCGGGCCCGGTCGGCTCGCCGTCGCGCAGGGCCAGCGCCGCCCGCTGCACGGCGGCCCGCAACTCGGCGACTGAGTCCGTTGCACTCACGGTCGCATCGTATGTATCGGGACCCCGCCCGAGTACGCTGGCCGCCGTGCGCGTTGCGGCGATCACCGACATCCATGCCAACCTGCCGGCCCTCGAGGCGGTGCTCGCGGCGATCGACGAGACCGGGGTCGAGGAGATCTGGTGCCTCGGCGACACGCTCGGCTACGGCGCCGAGCCCGACGAGTGCACCGACCTCGTGCGCGAGCGCTGCGCGATCGGGCTCGTCGGCAACCACGACCTCGCCGTGCTCGGCGCGCTCGATATCGCCGCCTTCTCCGAGGCCGCAGCGGAGGCCGTGGCCTGGACGCGCGAGAACGTCGCCGAGCGCACGCTCGCGCACCTGCGTGAGCTAGAGCCCGCCGGCGAGCGCGAGGGCGTCAGCCTCTTCCACGCCTCGCCGCGCGACCCGATCTGGGAGTACGTGCTCTCGGCCGAACAGGCCGACGCCTGCTTCGACGCGCAGACGACGAAGATCGCGCTGATCGGCCACTCGCACGTCTCGCTCTACTTCAACCGCCCGACCGCCGAGGAAGCCGACGACGACGTGCGCGGCGCCCAGTCAGACGACGGCGTCGAGCTCGACCTCAGCGCGCGCGCCTGGCTGATCAACCCCGGCAGCGTCGGCCAACCGCGCGACGGCGATCCCCGCGCCGCCTGGCTCGAGCTCGACACCGACGGGCTGAGCGCCCGATTTCACCGTGTCTCCTACGACGTCGAGCGGGCCGCGGCGTCGATCTCGGCGGCCGGGCTGCCGCGCCGCCTCGGCGACCGCCTCCTCGTCGGCTCATGACGCTCAGGTGCAGGGAAATATCGCCCCGGAGGCCGTTCTCTAGACTCGGCCGGATGCCTCGCCTGCCGCGACTGTCGCTCGTCCTCGTGCTCGCCGTCGCCTGCGCGTCGGCGCTCGCCGCCTGCGGCGAGGAGGACGCGCAGCTGCTGCCCGGCGAGACCGCGCGCGAGATCACCGCCAACCTCGAAAGCGTCCAGCAGCTCGCCGCCGAAGGCGACTGCGTCGGCGCCGAAAGCGCCGCCGAACAGGTCGGCGAACAGATCGCGGCGCTGGAAGAAGTCGACCCGAAGCTGAAGCAGGCGCTCGAACAGGGGGCCGCGCGGCTGGAGGAAGTGATCGCGGGCTGCGAAGAACCCGACGAAGCGATCGCGCCGGCGACGATCCCGGACGAAGAAGAGGAAGACGAAGAAAAAGAGCCGCGCGACAAACAGAAGAAAGATCGGGGGCCGGACGAAGAAGAGGAACCCGACACGCCCACCGAATCGCCGGATCCTCCGCCCCAGTCCAACGGCGAAGGCAAAGGCCAGGAAAAAGGCAACGGTCCCCCTCCGGCCGAAGAAGAAGGCGGCGAAGAGCCGTCCGGCGGAGTCAGTCCTGGCGCGCCCGCAGGGGAAGGGGAATAGTGGAGGCGGGAACCCTCTCCGGCCGCTACGAGCTCGGCGACCGCCTCGGCTCGGGCGGGATGTCGAACGTCTACCGCGCGACCGACCTGATCCTCGAGCGCACGGTCGCGGTCAAGATCCTCGCCGAGCACCTCTCCGACGACGAGCGCTTCGTCGCCCGCTTCCGCCGCGAGGCGCTTGCCGTCGCGAAGCTGATCCACCCCAACATCGTCCAGGTCTACGACACCGGCATCGACGAGGCGCGCCACTTCATCGTCATGGAGTACGTCGAGGGCCGCTCGGGGGCCCAGATCCTGCAGCGCCAGGGCCCGTTCGCCGCGGAGACCGCGGCCGAGGCCGGGATCCAGGCCTGCGCCGGGCTCGACTACGCCCACCGGCGCGGGATCATCCACCGCGACGTCAAGCCGGGCAACCTGATGGTCGTCGGCGGCCCGGTCGGGGGCGGCCCGATGACGGTCAAGCTGACCGACTTCGGCATCGCCCGGGCGCTCGCGCAGACCCGCATCACCCAGGTCGGCTCGGTGGTCGGCACCGCCGCCTACCTGGCCCCGGAGCAGGTGCGCGGCGAGGAGGCGACCCCGGCGACCGACGTCTACGCGCTCGGCGTCGTCCTCTACCAGTTCCTCACCGGCCGCCTGCCCTACGAGGGCTCGAGCCTGGCCGAGCTGGCGGTGCGCCAGCAGAACGAGCGGCCGCTGCCGCCGAGCACCTACAACGGCGACGTGCCGGAGCCCCTCGGCGGCGCCGTGCTGCGAGCGCTGGAGGGCGACCCGGCGCGGCGCTACGCCAGCGCCGACGAGCTCGCCGGCGGCCTGCAGCTGGCCCTCCAGGGCGAGGACGTGACCCTGCCGCTGGAGGAGGGCGAGAGCGCGACCGCCGTGCTCGGCGGCGAGGAGGCGACCCGGCGCCTCGACCAGACCGACCAGACCGAGCTGCGCCCATCCTCGCCGAGCCGGCGGCCGGTCGCCCGCGCGCCGCAGCACGAGCCCGTCGCGCCAGTCGCCGCGCCGCATGCGGCGCCGGCAAAGCGCAGCGCCTTCTCGCGCTTCGCCCGCTTCGTGCTCGCCGCCGTCGCCCTGGTCCTGATCGCCGGCGCCGTCGCCGCCGCGGTGATCCTCGCCACCGACCAGGCAACTGGCGTCAAGGCGACCGAAGTGGCGGGCGACTCGGTCGACCGCGTGGTCGAAGAGTTCAAGGAACTGGTTCAGAAGAACACGGAATAGCCCGCCGCGTACTCGCGCAGCCGCCCGGCGGCGATCGCCTCGCGGGCGCCGTCGACGAGCCGGCGCATGAAGGTCAGGTTGTGCAGGCAGAGCAGGCGGACGGCGGTCATCTCCTCGGCCCGCGAGAGGTAGCTGAGGTAGTCGCGGTCGTGGTTGCGGCAGGCAGGGCAGGGGCACTCCGGTTCGATCGGCTCGCGGCTGCCCTCCTGGCCCGCCTTGCGCAGGTCGAGCCGGTAGCGGCGCTCCGGGTCGGCGACGAGCGCGGTGCCGTGGCGGGCGAGGCGGGTCGGGATCGCGCAGTCGAAGACGTCGAGGCCGAGCGCGATCCCGGTCAGCAGGTCGTCGACGTCGCCGATCCCGAGCAGGTGCTTCGGCGCCTCCTCGGGCAGCAGCGGCGCGGTCAGCCCGAGCACGCCGCGCATCTCCTCCTTGTCGCGGCCGAGCGTGCCGCCGATCGCGATCCCGTCGACTCCGGCGGCGGAGACGGCCTGCGCCGACTCGCGCCGCAGCTCCTCGTGCACGCCGCCCTGGACGATCCCGAACACGGCCTGGCACTCGGGGCCGTGCTCGCCGTGCCAGGCCAGGCAGCGGTCGAGCCAGCGATGCGTGCGCTCCATCGAGCGCGCGGTGTACTCGCGATCGGCGTGGTAGGGCGTGCACTCGTCGAAGACCAGGGTGATGTCGGAGCCGAGCTTCGCCTGCACCTGCATAGAGACCTCGGGCGAGATGAACAGCTCGCGCCCGTCGCGGTAGGACTTGAAGCGCACGCCCTCCTCGTCGATCGAGACGACCGAGCCGTGGTCTCCCCCCGGCCGCCCCTTGCCCTTGACCTCGTCGGCGACCCCGCCGTGGGCGAGCGAGAAGACCTGGAACCCGCCGGAGTCGGTGATCAGCGCCCGCTCCCAGCCCATGAACCCGTGCAGCCCGCCCGCAGCGGCGATCCGGTCCGGTCCCGGCGAGACGAACAGGTGGTACGTGTTGCCGAGGATCAGCTCGTAGCCGAGCTCCGCCACCTCCCGCGACTCGAGGCTGCGCACCGTCCCCTTCGTCGCCAGCGGAATGAACGCCGGCGTCCGAATCTCCCCGTGCGGCGTGCGCAGCACCCCGGCCCGCGCCGCCCCATCCCGCGCCTCGATCTCGAAGCTCAACCTCTTCGCGGCGTGTCTCATGCCGAATGGACTATTGACCACCGAATACGGGGGTCAACCGTTCACTCGGCGATTAGGGAGCGGCCGGTCATCGCCTCGGGCTGGGGGATGCCGAGGAGCTGGAGGGCGGTCGGGGCGACGTCGGCGAGGATGCCGCCGCTGCGCAGGTCGAGGCCCTCGGCGGTGACGATCAGGGGGACGGGGTTGAGCGAGTGGGCGGTGTTGGGCGAGCCGTCGGGCTCGAGCATGTGGTCGCAGTTGCCGTGGTCGGCGGTGACGATGCAAGCGCCGCCGCTGCGCTCGACCGCGGCGACGACGTCGGCGAGACAGCCGTCGACCTCCTCGACCGCGTCGACCGCGGCCGGGATCACGCCGGTGTGTCCGACCATGTCGGGGTTGGCGAAGTTGATGATCGCGAAGCGGTGGTCCCCCTCCGACCAGTGGGAGACGAAGGTCTCGGCGGCGGCGCGAGCGCTCATCTCGGGCTTGTGGTCGTAGGTCGGCACGTCGCGGGGCGAGTCGACGAGGAAGTGCTCCTCCCCCTCCCACTCCTCCTCACGGCCGCCGTTGAAGAAGTAGGTGACGTGGGCGTACTTCTCGGTCTCGGCGACGTGCAGCTGCCGTCCGCCGGCCTCCGAGATGACCTCGGCCAGCGTCGTCTGCGGCCGCGCCTCGGGGAAGGCGACCGGGTAGTCCCAGCCCTTGCGGTAGGAGGTCATCGTGCTCAGGTCGAGCAGCGGCCCGTCGCTGCGCGAGAACTCGTCGAAGTGCGGGTCGGCGAGGGCGCGGCTCATCTGGCGGGCGCGGTCGGGGCGGAAGTTGACGAAGAAGGCGACATCGCCGGCGGCGACGCCGTCGTAGTCGCCGATCACCGTCGGCTTGACGAACTCGTCGCTCTCCTCGCGCCCGTAGGCCGACTCGATCGCCTCGTCGGCGCTCGCCGCCCGCAAGCCGCTGGCGTGGACGATCGCGTCGTAGGCGAGCTTCGTCCGCTCCCAGCGGGTGTCGCGGTCCATCGCGTAGTAGCGGCCGCTGACGGTGGCGATCCGGCCCGCCTGGCGCAGCCAGCGCTCGAGCTCGCCGAGGTAGCCGCGGCCGCCGTGGGGCAGCGTGTCGCGGCCATCGGTGAAGGCGTGGAAGACGACATCGGGGACGCCCTCCTGCGAGGCGAGCTCGATCGTCGCCTCGATGTGCTCCCAGCCCGAGTGCACGCCGCCGTCGGAGACGAGCCCGAGCAGGTGCAGGCGACCGCGCGGGCTGCGCCGGGCGCGGTCGCAGGCGGCCAGCAGCGCCTCGTTGTCGAAGAAGCTGCCGTCGGCGATCGCGTCGTCGATCCGGGCCAGGTCCTGCTTGACGATCGCGCCGGCGCCGAGGTTGAGGTGGCCGACCTCGGAGTTGCCCATCTGCCCGTCGGGCAGGCCGACGTCGCGGCCCTGGGCCGACAGCTCGGTGTGGGGACAGGTCTCCCAGAGGCGATCGAAGACCGGCGTGTCGGCGAGCGAGATCGCGTTGCCCGGGCCGGCCGGCGCCAGCCCCCAGCCATCGAGGATGACGAGCGCCAGCGAGGGGACAGTCATGGCGCGTTTCCCGTCCACTGCACAGGAAAGTCGCCAAGCGCGGCGGTCATGCGGCCTCGACGATCGCGGCAAAGTCGTCGGGGTCCAGCGCGGCCCCGCCGACGAGGGCGCCGTCGATGTCGGGCTGGGCGAGCAGCTCGGCGGCGTTGGCCGGCTTGACCGAGCCGCCGTAGAGGATCCGCACCGCGTCGCCGGAGCCGCGCTCGCGCAGCACGTCGCGGATGAAGGCGCAGGCGTCCTGGGCCTGCTCCGGGGTGGCGGTGCGGCCGGTGCCGATCGCCCAGATCGGCTCGTAGGCGATCACCACGTCGTGCAGGCGGATCGACTCGACCGCGGCGAGGTCGGCCTGCAGCTGGCGCTCGAGCACACCCTTGGTCTGTTCGGCGTCGCGCGCCTCCTCGCTCTCGCCGACGCAGAGGATCGGCTCGAGCCCGGCCGCGAGCGCCGCCGGGACCTTGCGCGCCAGCGCCTCGTCAGTCTCGCCGAAGTGCTGGCGGCGCTCGGAGTGGCCGAGCACGACCGCCTCGACGTCGAGCTCGGCCAGCATCGGCGCCGAGACCTCGCCGGTGAAGGCGCCGGCCTCCTCCTCGTGCATGTTCTGGGCGGCGACCTTGACCGCGGTGCCGTAGCGGCGCTCGACCACGGCGGTCAGCGCCGTGAACGGCGGGCAGATCACGACGTCGTGCTGGGTCGCGGCGATCCGCGGCAGCAGCGCGTCGACGAAGGCCGTCGCCTCGGCGACCGTCTTGTGCATCTTCCAGTTGGCGGCGAGGTACGGCGTGCGCTCAGGCATCGCGTAGAGCCTCCACTCCGGGCAGCTTCTTTCCCTCCAACAGCTCCAAGGACGCTCCTCCTCCGGTCGAGACCCAGTCCACTTTCTCAGCAAGGCCAAACTGCTGCAGCGCGGCGACCGAGTCGCCGCCGCCGACCACCGTCGTCGCCGGGCTCGCGGCGACCGCCTCGGCGACCGCTTTCGTCCCGGCGGCGAACGGCGGCAGCTCGAAGGCGCCCATCGGGCCGTTCCAGAGCACCGTTCCGGCGGCGCCGATCGCCTCGGCGTAGGCGGCGGCGCTCGCCGGGCCGATGTCGAGCCCCATCCAGCCGTCGGGCACGACGATGCCCTCGCCGGCTTTGACCTCGGTATCGGCGTCGAACTCGCGGCCGAGCACGAGGTCGGTCGGCAGGTCGAGCTCGCAGTCGGATTCGCGCGCCCGGTCGAGCGCCTCGGCCGCCAGCTGCACGCCCTCCTCCTCAACCAGCGAGTCGCCGGTCGGGCTGCCCTGCGAGCGGAAGAAGCTGAAGCACATCGCGCCGCCGATCAGGATCCTGTCGGCGAGCTCGAGGAAGCGGTCGATCACGCCGACCTTGTCGCTCACCTTGGCCCCGCCGAGGACGACGACCAGGGGCCGCTCGGGCGACTCGACGACCTTGCCCAGCTCCCCGATCTCCTGCTCCAGCAGCAGCCCCGCGTAGCCGGGCAGGCGGTGGGCAACTCCCTCGGTGCTGGCGTGGGCGCGGTGCGCGGCGCCGAAGGCGTCGTTGGCGTAGAGCTCGGCGAGACGGCCGAGCGACTCGGCGAGCGCGCCGTCGTTCTCGGTCTCGCCCGGCTCGAAGCGGACGTTCTCGAGCAGCAGCACGTCGCCCGGACTCAGATCCGCAGCCATTGCCTCGACCTCCTCGCCCACCACCGCGGGCGCCTGCCGGACCTCGCACCCGAGCAGCTCGGCGAGGCGCTCGCCGACCGGCCGCATCGAGAGCTCCGGCCTGACCTCGCCCTTCGGCCGGCCGAGGTGGGAGACGAGCACCAGCGCGGCGCCGCGCTCGCGCAGCAGCTCGATCGTCGGCAGCGCCGCGCGGATCCGCGTGTCGTCGGCGACGCGGCCGCCGTCGAGCGGCACGTTGAAGTCGACGCGGACGAGGACCCGCCTGCCGGCGACCTCGGCCTCGCGGACGCTCTCCTTGGCGAAGCTCACGGCGCGCTCCGCACCGTGCTCAGAGGACCTTGCCCGCCAGCTCCACGCAGCGGTTCGAGTAGCCCCACTCGTTGTCGTACCAGGAGACCACCTTGATCATCTTGCCGTCGCCGATCGCCATCGTCTGGCCGGCGTCGAAGATCGAGGAGTGCGGGTCGCCGACGATGTCGGTCGAGACGATCTCGTCCTCGGTGTAGCTGAGGATGCCCTTCAGCGGGCCCTCGGCGGCCTGCTTGACGGCGGCGTTGACCGTTTCGGGGTCGGTCGGCTGCGAGGGGGTGAAGACGAGGTCGACGACCGAGCCGGTTGCGACCGGCGCCCGCATCGCGAACCCGTTCAGCTTGCCGTTCAGCTCCGGCAGCACGAGGCCGACGGCCTTGGCGGCGCCGGTCGTCGTCGGGATCAGGTTGAGCGCCGCGGCGCGCGCCCGGCGCAGGTCCTTGTGCGGCATGTCCTGCAGGCGCTGGTCGGCGGTGTAGGCGTGGATCGTCGTCATCAGCCCCTGCTCGATCCCGAACGCCTCGTGCAGCACCTTCGCCACCGGCGCCAGGCAGTTGGTCGTGCAGGAGGCGTTGGAGATGATGTCGTGGCTCGCGGGGTCGTACTCGCTCTCGAAGTTGACCCCGAGCGCGACCGTAATGTCGGGCTCCTTGGCCGGCGCCGAGATGATCACCTTCTTGGCTCCCGCCTCGAGGTGCTTGCCGGCGTCGGCGCGGGCCGTGAACAGGCCGGTCGACTCGATCACGACGTCGGCGCCGAGCTCACCCCAGGGCAGGGCCGCGGGATCGCGCTCGGAGAGCACCTTGAGCTGCTTGCCGTCGATGCTCAGCGAGCCCTCGCCCGCGACGACCTCGCCCGGGAAGCGGCCGAGGATCGAGTCGTACTTGAGCAGGTGGGCGAGCGTGCCGGTGTCGGTGATGTCGTTGACCCCGACGAACTCGAGGTCGGCGCCCGCCGCGTGGGCGGCGCGGAAGAGATTGCGCCCGATGCGGCCGAAGCCGTTGATGCCGACCTTTACAGCCATGAAGTCATTTCCTCCTGGTGTCTTTGCCTGATTGCCCGAGGCTAGCCGCTGCCGACCGTGACCTCGATTTCATACCCGTCCGGGTCCTGCAGGAACGCCGAGTAGGAGCCGGAGCCGTAGGAGCTGCGCTCGCCCGGCTCGCCGACGCCGTTGCCGCCCTTCGCCACGCCCTGTTCCCAGGCCGCCTTGACGGCGACGATCCCCTTCCCCGAGAAGCTGAGCAGGCCGAAGCCGGGCTTGGGATCGTGATGGGCGGAGATGAAGAAGACCGGCTTGGCGATGCCCCAGCCGACCGTCTCGTCCTGCTCGAAGTGACGCCGCCAGCCCAGCGGCGCGAGCAGCGCGTCGTAGAAGGACGCGCTCCGCTCGAGGTCGGAGACCTCCAAGAGAACGTGGTGCAACATCGGGCCGCGGAGGCTATACGTGCGACCGCCCCGCGGTCGGCTCGTCACTCGCCGCGCGGGGACCAGCGGAAGAAGCGGACCGCCAGCAGCAGGCCGCCGACGCCCCAGATCGCGACGACCGCGAGGTGGTCCCAGGCGATCGTCTGCGCGCTGCCGAGCACGTAGGCGTCGAAGAAGGACTGGAAGAAGGGCCGGATCGGGAAGTGGTTGGCGAAGTCGATAACGCCCGAGGGCAGCTCGTCGTCGGGGATGAAGACGCCGGAGAGGAAGTAGAGCGGCAGCAGGATCACGTTGGCGATCGGCGCCGCGGCGTCCTGGCTCGGGATCGCCGCAGTCAGGGCGATGCCGAGGCAGCAGAAGGAGGCGGCGCCGACGACGAGCACGACGAACAGCTCCGGCGCCCGCTCCCAGGGGATCGGCACCCCGTAGAGCAGCTTGCCAAGCAGCGCGACCAGGGCCAGCATCAGCGCCGCGACGACGATCGAGTTGCCGACCCGGCCGGCGATGAAGACCCAGGCGGGCATCGGCGTGCCGCGGGCGCGCTTGAGCCGGCCCTCCTCGCGGGCGATGACCAGCGACATCGCCAGCGTCTGCATCGTCGCCGAGACCACGGCGAGGGTGATGATCGCCGGCACGTAGTAGGTGGTGATCTCGATCCCGCCGGCGACGTCGATCGTCTGGTCGCCGAAGACGGTGGCGAAGATCAGCAGCAGGACGATCGGGAAGAGCACGGTGAAGAAGACCGCGGCGGGATTGCGCCAGAAGATCTTCTGGTCGTAGCGCAGCTGGTGCCAGACCATGCTCATCGTGACTCGGTCAGCTCCAGGTAGACGTCCTCGAGGCTGGGGTGGCTGACCTCGAGCGCCTCGAGCTCGCGTCCCTCCGCCAGCGCCTGGCCGGTCAGCTCGTTCAGCGTCCGCACCGGGGTCGTCGTCTCCAACGCGACCTCGCGGCCGTTCTCGCGGTAGCTGATCCGCACCGGGCGGCTCTCGCGGTCGCCGAGGCTCTCGGGGGTGCCGCGGGCGACGATCTCGCCGCCGGCGATGATCGCGACCCGGTCGGCCAGCCGCTGCGCCTCGTCCATGTAGTGGGTGGTGAGGAAGACCGTCTTGCCGAGCTCGCGCAGGCCGGCGATCACGTCCCAGGCGCTGCGCCGCGCCTCGGGGTCGAAGCCGGTGGTCGGCTCGTCGAGGAAGAGCAGCTCGGGGTCGCCGACCAGCGCCATGCCGACGTCGAGCCGGCGCCGCTGGCCGCCGGAGAGCCGCCCGGCGCGCTCGCCCGCCTTGCCGGCCAGCCCGATCGCCTCGATCACCTCGTCGACCGGGCGCGGCGCGCGGTAGTAGCCCGCGTACAGCGCCAGCGACTCGGTGACGGTCAGGTAGGGCTCGAGGTTGCCGCTCTGCAGCACGATCCCGATCCGCTCGCGCCACTCGCGGCCGGCCCGCTCGGGATCCTCGCCGAGCACGCTGAGCTCGCCCCCGTCGCGCTTGCGGTAGCCCTCGAGGATCTCGACCGTGGTCGTCTTGCCGGCCCCGTTGGGGCCGAGGAAGGCGAAGACCTCGCCGCGGCGCACGTCGAGATCGACGCCGCGCACCGCCTCGACCTCGCCATAGCTCTTGCGCAGGCCGCGGATGGAGATGACGGGATCGTCCAAAGCCGGGCGATTCTATGGCTGACGCCGTCAGTCGAGGTCGCGGTGCTTCATTTTCACTACGACGCCCTCGCGGCCGTCGAGCGAGCGGCGGATGCGGTCGGCGACGGTGACCGAGCGGTGCCTGCCGCCGGTGCAGCCGACGGCGATCGTCAGGTGGCTCTTGCCCTCGGCGACGTAGGCCGGGACGAGGAACTCGAGCAGCGGCAGCAGGCGGCCGTAGAACTCGCCCGCCTGCGTGCCGGACTCGACGTAGGCGCGCACCTCCTCGTCGAGCCCCGTCTGCGGGCGCAGCTCGTCGACGTAGTGCGGGTTGGGCAGGAAGCGCACGTCGAGGGTGAGGTCGGCGTCGCGCGGCGGGCCGTTCTTGAAGCCGAAGGTGAGCAGCGTCAGCGCCAGCTTGCCGCCGTCCTCGCCGCCGAGCATCTCCTCGGCGATCCGCCGCCGCAGCTGGCCGCCGGTCAGCTCGCTCGTGTCCATGACGACGTCGGCGCGGTTGCGCAGCGGCGCCAGCAGCTCGCGCTCGGCTCGGATCCCGTCGACGATCCGGCCCTCGGGCGCCATCGGGTGGCGACGGCGGGTCTCCTTGTAGCGGTGCAGCAGCGAGTCCTCGTCGGCCTCGAGGAAGAGCAGCTTCGGCCGCAGCCCGTCGCGGTCGAGCTCCTCGAGCACCTGGTTGAGGTCCTCGAAGTACTCGCCGCCGCGCACGTCGGAGACGACCGCGGCGCGCTCGACGCCGCTGCCCTCGTGGCGGAAGAGCTCACCGAGGCTGCCGATCATCCGCGGCGGCAGGTTGTCGACGCAGAAGTAACCGCCGTCCTCGAAGGCGGCGATCGCTTCCGACTTGCCGGCGCCGGAGTGGCCGGTGATCAGGACCAGATCGACCTCGGTGGACACGCCTACCCGATCCGGTGCAGCTGCTCGTGGATCTCGCGGGCGAGCTTGCCCGGCACGCCGGGGACCGACTCGAGCTCCTCGCGGCTGGCAGCGAGGAAGCGCTCGGGCGTGCCGAAGTGCTGCAGGAAGGCACGCTTGCGGGCGGGGCCGACGCCCCTGAGGTCGTCGAGCACCGAGGCCGTCATCGCCCGGTCGCGGCGGCCGCGGTGGTGCTCGATCGCGAAGCGGTGCGCCTCGTCGCGGACCCGCTGCAGCAGCTTCGAGGCCTCCGAGTCCGCGGCCAGCTCGACTGGCCGCGGCCGGTCCGGGACGAAGACCTCCTCCTCGCGCTTGGCCAGCGAGACGACGGTGACGCCGCGCTCGACGAAGGGGCCGAGCGCCGCCATCGCCGCGCCGAGCTGCCCCTTGCCGCCGTCGATCACGACCAGCGAGGGCAGCGCCGCGAAGCTCGCGTCGCGCTTGCCGTCGTGTGGGGAGAGGTCGACCTGGTCGAGGTGGCGGCTGACGCGACGTTCGAGCACCTCCTGCATGGAAGCGAAGTCGTCGGACCCGTTCGGGCGCGCGCCGCGCACCTTGAAGCGGCGGTAGTCGGCCTTCTTCGTCGCGCCGCCCTCGAAGACGACCATCGAGGCGACCGTGTGCTCGCCGCCGAGGTTGGAGATGTCGAAGCCCTCGATCCGGATCGGCAGCTCCTCCATCGCCAGCGCCTCGCGCAGATCGGCGAGCGAGTCGACCCGGCGCTGGCGCCGGTGCTCGCGCCGCAACCGGTCCTGGTCGAGGGCGAGGCGGGCGTTGCGCTCGGCCAGCTCGCGCAGGCGGCGCTTGTCGCCGCGCTCGGCGACCCGCACCTCGACCGGCGAGCCGCGCCGCTCGCCCAGCGCCGCCGCCAGCAGCCCGGCGCGCTCGCGCAGGTCGGGCCCGACGACGATCGTGCGCGGCATCGACGGCGAGGCCGAGTAGTACTGGCCGATGAACTCCTCGGCGACCTCGGCCGGGTCGCGTTCGGCCTGGTTGTCGAGGTAGAAGCTCTGGCGCTGGGCGAGGATCCCGTCGCGCACCTGGAAGACCTGGGCGTTGGCGTCGGGGCCCTCGGCGGCGACGCCGATCAGGTCGGCGGTGCCGACCGAGCCGCCGGCGACGCGCTGGCGCTCGAACAGCGAGCGGATCGCCGCCAGCCGGTCGCGGTGGACCGCCGCGCGCTCGAACTCGTGCGCGCCGGCGGCCTCCTCCATCTTCGCCTGCTCGTCGGCCTCGACCCGCCGGTAGCGCCCGGAGAGGAAGTCGACGATCGCGTCGATGTTGCGCCGGTACTCCTGCTTGCCGATGTAGCCGACGCAGGGCGCCCCGCAGCGCTTGATGTAGTAGTCGAGGCAGGGGCTGCCGGAGCGGCGGCCGGGCTCGGCGCCCTCGCAGGTACGGAACTGGAACAGCTTGCCGAGCAGGTCGAGCGTCTCGCGCAGCCGCTTGGCGCTGGAGAAGGGGCCGAAGTAGGCGCGGCCGGGGCGGTGCTTCTCGCGGGTGAAGTAGACCCGCGGGTAGTCCTCGTCGAGGCTGACGCAGACGTAGGGGTAGGACTTGTCGTCGCGCAGGCGGATGTTGAAGCGCGGCCGGTGGCGCTTGATGAAGCTCTGCTCGGTCAGCAGCGCCTCGGCCTCGGTCGAGGTGACGACGAAGTCGATCCGCTCGACCCGCGAGGTCAGCCGCGGCTCGCCGCCGCTGAAGTGCGAGCCGACGCGCTTGCGGATCGAGAGCGCCTTGCCGACGTAGAGCAGCTCGTCGCCGCGTCCGTAGAAGAGGTAGACGCCGGGGGCGTCGGGTAGCTCGGTGATCCTGCCGTCCACGCTTTAAGGGTAGGCTGCGGGCCGCATGAACCCGCCTGAGCTGAACACGCTGAGGATCGAGGTCGACGGTGAGATCGGCACGATGACCCTCGACCGGCCCGATGCCTTCAACGCGATGAGCCCGGAGATGATCGCCGAGCTCGGCACCGCCTTCGCCTGGCTCGCCGACCAGGCGCCGCTGCGTGCGCTGATCGTCACCGGCGCCGGACCGGCCTTCTGCTCCGGCGGCGACGTCAACTGGTTCAAGATGGGGGTCGAGGACGACTCGATCGACCTGCCCGCCAACGTGCGCCGCGGCGCCGAGGCGCTGCACACCGCGATCGTCGACCTGCGCCGCATCCCCTACCCGGTGATCGCCGCGCTCAACGGCCCGGCGGCCGGGGCGGGCTTCTCGCTGGCGCTGGCCTGCGACATCCGGATCGCCTCCGAGAAGACCTTCCTCGCCCCCGCCTACGGCCGCATCGGCGCCTCGCCCGACGGCGGCATGACCTACTTCCTGCCGCGCGTGGTCGGGCCGAGCCGGGCGCTGGAGATCCTGCTCGAGGACCCGAACATGACCGCGGCCGAGGCGCTCGAGGAGGGCCTGGTCTCGGAGGTCGTCGCCCCGGACGAGCTGACCGGCGCGGCGCAGGCGAAGGCCGAGAAGCTGGCGAAGATGGCGCCGCACTACGTGAAGATGGCCAAACGGCTCTGCGGCGTCAGCATCGAGAACAGCATCACCGAGCACCTGCAGCTGGAGCGCCACGGGATCGCCGACAGCATGGCGACCGAGGACCTGCGCGAGGGCGCGATCGCCTTCTTCAGCGGCGAGACGCCCGAGTTCAAGGGCCGCTGAGCCAAAGCTCGGCCCGCCTCGTAACTGGTTACAGTTTCTCCGACCGTTCCCCAGGGTTCCCCAGGAAAGGATCCAGTTCGATGAAGAAGCTCGCCGCACTGCTCGTCCTCGCACTTGCCGCGTTCGCCCTCGTCGCCTGCGGTGGCGACGACGACTCGGACACGACCGCCGCGACCACCGACGCCGACAACGGCGCCGCAGCCGAAGGCGGCGAAGAAGCCGGCGCCGGCGGGGGTGGCGGCTCGACCGTCGACTTCGAAGCCGACCCGAACGGCGAACTCGCCTACACCAGCGACTCGGCAACCGCCGAAGGCGGCGAAGTGACGATCGACTTCACCAATCCGCAGAGCCTCACCCACGATGTCGTGATCGAAGACGAAGGCGGCGAAGACGTCGGCGGAACCGAAGTGATCGGCGAGGGCGAAACCTCGGAAACGGTCAACCTGAAACCGGGCAAATACACCTTCTACTGCTCAGTCCCCGGCCATAGAGAAGCCGGCATGGAAGGCACGCTAACCGTCGAATAGATGTGTGAGGGGCGCCCGCTGCTACCCAGCGGGCGCCATGACCCGAGTGACCGAGTCACCCACGAAGCAGGGCTTCTCGTTGCCCTCGACCTCGAGGGTGAAGCGGGTGATGACCTCGTGCCAGCCGCCGCCCTTCTCCTCGACCGAGGCGACCTCGGCCCTGGCGCGGACCCTGGCGTCGACCGGTACGGGGGCTGGGAAGCGGATCTTGTTCCAGCCGTAGTTGACGCCGAGGGCGAAGCCGGTCGAGGAGATCAGCTCCTTGCGGAAGCCGTCGACGAGCGAGAGCGTCAGGTTGCCGTGGGCGATCGTCGTGCCGAAGGGGCTCTCGCTCTTCGCTTTCTCGACGTCGACGTGGATCCACTGGTCGTCGCCGGAGAGCTCTGCGAAGGTGTCGATGTCGGCCTGCGTGACCGTGCGCCACTCGCTCGGCCCAATCTCCTGGCCGAGCAGGCCCTGCATCCCCTCGACCCCGTTTACCTCGACGGTTGCCATCCCGAGGGAGTCTAAGCCCATTTCGACTCGGTCGGGTGGGCGAGCTGAAGACCTGGCACGCGCTCGAAGTGGGCGATGTTCCGGGTCACGAGAGTCGTGCCGGCCTCGAGGCAGATGCCGGCCTGCATCGCATCCCTGACATCGATCGCGGCGCCCTTCCGGCGCAACTCGGCGAGCAGCGCTCCGCCCCGCAGCCCAGCCCTGCGCGTCAACATCAACAGCGGGACCGACAGCAGGGTGTGAACCGGGCGCGGGTTCTCGACGTAGGAGCGGCCAAGAGCCAACTCGAAGGCCGTGACCGCGGTCACCCGGTAGCGGGGACCGTGAATCAGCGCCCCAACCAACTCGCGACCGGGTCCGGCGCCGCGCAGGTAGTCGATCAGGACGTCGGAATCGAGGACCGGTCCTCCGGCCAACTCGCCCACGCCTCCTCCCGTGCCCGCTCCCACTCCTCAACGTCGCTCGCGCTCCAGGAGCCCTCGACCTCCTCCAGCGCGGCGCTGAGGGCCCTGGCGTCCCCGGCGAAGAACTGCTCGAGCGCCTCCTCGACTATCGCCGAGAAGCCCCTCATTCCCCTTTCAGCGGCCCTCGCACGGAGGCGCGTGTAGGTGCGATCGCTTAGCTCGACAGTCGTTCGCATGGTGAAATGCAGGTTAGCATTTGAATGCATCAACTCTGCCATCACGCCACCAGCCTGACCTCGAAGCTCGGGACGGCGAGGGCGCCGGCGCCGCCGAGCAGGGCGAGGATGCGGCTCACGTAGGCCTGGGTCTCGGGGTAGTCGGGGATGCACTGGCACGGTTCGACCGCGCCGGGGCCGGCGTTGTAGGCGGCGAGGGCGAGGGTCGGGTCGCCGAACTGGCGCAGCAGGTCCGACATCAGGTGGGCCTGGGCGTCGATCGCTTCGACCGGGTCGTAGGGGTCGCGCAGGCCGTAGCTCGCCGCCGTCGCGGGCATGAACTGGGCGATGCCCTGCGCCCCGGCGGGCGAGCCCGCGTAGGGGTCGAAGTTCGACTCGGCCAGCAGCTGCGCGGCGAGCAGGGCGGCGGAGACGTTCCAGCGCAGCGCGGCGCGCGAGATCGGCGCGCGGAAGCGGTCGGGGACGAAGGAGGGCAGGGCGGTGCCGGCGAGGGCGCCGTCTCCCCCGCCGGCGCCGACCGAGTTACCCGCGTCAGAGCAGGGCTCGGGGCCGGCCTCGAAGCCGAAATGCCAGGCCTCCCAGGAATAACGCTGGACGAAGCCGAAGCGGGAGGCGTTGGCCGCGAGCCAGCCGTAGGCGGTTTCCGGCCCGAGGTCGAGCTCGGTCGCGCAGCGGTGCAGCGACCTGCCGGGCGGCGCCACCCAGGTCGGGTCCGGGTGCGCGGCGAAGAGCGCCGCCTGTTCGGCGTCGGAGCGGAAGCCCGAGTTGACGACGAGCGAGAGGCCCGCCGCCGAGGCGGCAGCCGCCATGCGGTCGAAGGCGGCGCCGACATCGGGCCGCATCGGCTTCCCGGTGCGGTAGACGAGCGGTCCGCTGTAGCCGCCACCGCTCGCGATCGAAGGGCTCGAGCCGCCCGCAGGGGCCGCGGACGGCGCCGCAGCTTCGGCGACGGCGGAGGCCTCGACCCGGTGCCGGTCGACGCTGCCGCGGACGGCGGCCCTGACCCGCACCGGCGCAAAGGAGGCGAGGTCGGGGAACGAGACGCGCAGCCGCGCCCGCGTCACCTCGTTCCCGGCCGCCACGTCGATCGCCGCCGCCCGCGCCCGCATCAGGTAGCTCGCCTTGTCGATGTGGGCCGGGTTCGGCGCCCCGTTCGCCAGCACCGGCGGCGCCAGCAAACGCGGCAGGTCGTCGCGCATCGAGCGCGCAGCCGAGATCGCCGCCAGGTCGGCCGCCCGCTGCGCCCGCCCCTTGCCGGTCACCGCCCCGGCGATCGCGACCAGCGCCAGCGCCGCGACGATCAGCGCCAGCGACGCCCCGAGCGCCAGCACCAGCGCCTGCCCCTGCTCCCCTCTCCGCCTTTCCATGCGCCGACCCTGGCGGGCGTCGACGCGCGTGTGGCGCGCTCAAACGAAAAGTTGTGTGACGGCTTCCGCTCGGCCTACGCGCTGACGTCGACTATCTCGATCAGCTGCTCGAGCCCGCGCAGATCCTTGGGGTTGAGCGTGCACAGCGGAACCTCGTGGGCAAGGGCGGTTGCGGCGATCAGCAGATCGATGGCCCGCGCGCCTCGCGGCTTGCGACCAATCTTTTCGACCGCCCCGCAGACAGGGCCGTATGCACGCGCGCAACGGGTGTCAAACGGAAGGGCCTCGACACTCGCTTCCACCTGACCCAGATGAGTGAGGCGACGAGCCTTCTCGAGGTCATCAGCGGCGACGCCGGGGCCGCGAGCCAACTCGGCGACAGCCAGCGTCGAGGTAGCGAGGTTAGGCGGAAGGCGGGCGAGATCCGACTTCTTCAAGCCAGCCAAGATCGATGTGTCGATCAGTGTGCGCTGCCCACTCGTACCAATCTTTTGGATAAGGATCGATGGTGGCGTCGAGGTCGGCTCGGAACTTGTCGTAGTCGATGCCTGGGCCTCTGGCAAGGGCCCTCCGAAGCTCGTCCACGAGGTCGAGCTCGGAATCGGCCTGCCGGGGCGCATCTTCAACGGCCCTCAAGTGCTTTTTCGGCTGCTCGTTCATCTGGCGTTCCATACCCTCCATTGTAGCGATCCTGAAATATGTTGTCTTCGCAACTAGAAGGCCCGCCTATGAGGCTCGCCTTGACCGCCAGGCCAGTCCACGCCGTTTCCATGCGCCGACCCTGGCGGGCGCTGACGCGCGTGTGGCGCGCTCAAACGAAAAGTTGTGTGACGGCTTTCGCTCGGCCTACGCGCTGACGTCGACTATCTCAATCAGGTGCGCGGCGTGGGATCCTGGTCGACGTACCTGTCGATGTCGGCCCTGAACTGCTCGTAATCGATGTGGGGAGCGCCCTCGAAGAGGGCGACGAACTCCTCGCGAGAAATGAACTTGCGCTTAGGCCTCTTGACCGGGCGCAGTTCACCGACTGGAACCCCATTGCGAGTGACGATGAAGCCTCGCCCCGGTCCAACGCCCGCATGATCTCGCCGCTCATGTTGCGCAGTTCCCGCTGGCTCAGTCGCTGCATTATGTTGTCTACATTAACACGCCTGCGACATCAGGCGGCGAGCAGTCGTGCGTGCAGGCCGGTCGGGAAGACCCAGCCCGGGACCGGCAGGGCGCCCAGCAGGGCCAACCTCGAGATCACGGGATTGGGCGGCTGCTTGAGCACCGCCACTCGCAGGCCGCGGTCCATCAGGTCGCGGGCCGCCAGCGCTAGGAGGGAGCGGTCTTGGGTCAGGTCGGCGCGCAGCAGGGCGGCTGTCGGTCGGATGCGGGGCTCCTTCAGGACCAGGCGCAGCTGACCGGGCGGCAGGTGGACGATCGCGGCCGACTCGCGGGCCAGGGGCAGGGCGGCGGCGATCCGCTCGATGCCGTCCTCGTCCGCCGGGAGCCCCAGCCGGCAGATCGACCCGCGCGAGGCGACCGCGGCGTCCGGCATGTGGGCGGAGAGGCGCCGCTCGAGGGTACGGGCGCCCGCCGTCGCGATCAGCGACGGCCGCGGCGCGCGGCCCTCATCGAGGTCGATCAGCAGCGCAGCGCGGTCGGGCTCGGAGGCGGCGCAGGCGAGCGCGGCTGCGGCCGGCCTCGATCCGCTTGCCTTCCCCACCCCGGCGACCAGAACCACCGGCCCGCCGGAACGCGGCGCCGTCCACCCCTCGCCGGGGCGTGCGCCGCTCATTTGGCCCTCACGGCGGCTGAGGAGGCGACGGCGAGCCGGTCGGCGAGCGCGGGCAGCGGCGACGGCGGTCGCAGGCGCACGCGCACGCGCCCACCCCGGATCGTCACCTCGACCTCGTCCTCGGCCCAGGCCGGGAGCGCGTCGCGAGCGGCGGCCTTCGCCGGCCTGCCGGTCGCCAGCGCCAGCGCCCCGGCCTCGGCCGCGCCGTCGGCAAGCGTCAGCGCGTAGCCGACAGCAAACAGCTGCAGGGCGAGCAGGCCGGCCAGCAGCAACGCGGGGAGCGCGGCGACGAGCTCGACCGTGCTCTGCCCGTCCTCGCTAGCCACCGTCCGACTCCAGCGCCGCCCGCGCCCCGACCGTGAGGCGCGGCATCCCGGGCACGAGCCTCGGCACAAGGACCCGCACGGAGACCGCGTCGCCCTCCCCCACCTCCGCCCCGCCCCGCATCGCCGCCGGCAACGCCCGCCGCGCCACTGCCTCCGAATCCCCGCCGACCAGCGCCGCCCTCGCTCCGGCCCGCGCCGCCACGCCCGCCGACCAGGCCGCGTACCCGGTGCTGCCGAGCTGCGCCGCGACCAGGACCGCCAGCAGCAGAAACGGGATCGCGCCGACCAGCTCGACCGACGCGGTCCCGTCCTCCCTGCGGCTGCTGCTGGCGATCCGGCGCGGCACGGTGCGACCGTTCCAGGCCGCGACGCGCGTGTGGCGCGCTCAAACGAAAAGTTGTGTGACGGCTCTGCGCCGAATCAGCGCATCAGTAGCTGTTCGCCTCGACCCAGACTTTCCAGATCGCCGCCACCGAGGCGCCGAGCAGGACGATCCAGGCGAGCGTGCCGCCGCCACTGGCGAACATCTCGTCGTTGCCGGCGATCAGCAGCGCGATCAGGCCCAGCGCCCCGTAGAGGATCGCCCGCCGGCTGTCGCGCAGCGCCGCCAGGGTCAGCTCGTTCTGGCGGCTGAGCCTGAACAGCGTCCACGAGATCGCCGCCAGGAAGCCCATCGTGATCGCGGTCAGGATCGTCTCGGCAGCATTGCCGCCGGCCGGCACGAAGGCGACGACGACCGCCAGCGCCATCACGATCGCCACGTTCCGGAACGGCTTCATGGTGCCAATCCTACGGCTACTTGCTGGTCATCACGACCATGCCGACGACCACCGCGGCAACGGTCCCCGTCAGCGCCAGCAGCCCGAACGCCGCCGCGACCGCGGCTGCGGCCGGACGGCCGCTGCGGTTGAGGTCGACGAAGCGGGCGCCGCCCCAGATCGCGACCGAGAAGATCGCGGTCACGCCGACCCCGGCGACGACCGAGGCGATCACCGTCTTCACCAGGTCGCCGGTCTGCACGATCGTCGCCATCGCCCGCTCCTACCCCGCCGGGACCGGCGTGCCCTGTTGGGTGCGGCGGACGAAGATCGCGGCGACGGCGGCAAGCGAGACCAGGGTGACGACGACGGGACCGAGCGCGCCGCCGCCGAACAGATCCGTGACGCCGTAGGCGAGGGCGCCGATTGCAGCGGCCGCCGGCAGCGTCAACAGCCAGGCGACGACGATGTTGCCGGCGACGCCCCAGCGCACGGCGGAGAGCCGCTTGCCGGCGCCCGCCCCCATCACACCGCCGTTGATCACGTGCGTGGTCGAGAGCGGGAAGCCGAAGTGGGTCGAGGCGAGGATCACGCTCGCGCCGGCGCCCTGCGCCGAGAAGCCCTGCGCCGCGTCCATCTTGATGATCCGGCTGCCGGTCGTGCGGATGATCCGCCAGCCGCCGCTGTAGGTGCCGAGCGCGATTGCCGTCGCGGCCGAGACGATCACCCAGAACGGCGGGTCGGCGCCGGACGCGAGCGTGCCGTTGGCGATCAACGCCAGGGTGATGATCCCCATCGTCTTCTGCGCGTCGTTGGTGCCATGGGCGAGCGCGAGCAGGCCGCCGGAGACGATCTGGCCGTAGCGGAAGCCGCGCGTGACCGGGCCCGGCCGCTGGCGGCCGACGATCCGGTAGGCGATGCCGATGCCGACGCCGGCGACGAGGAAGGCGACGACCGGCGCGACGACAGCCGGGATCAGCACCTTGCCGATCAGCCCTTCGGTCAGCACGGCGTCGAAGCCGACCGCCGCCACGGCGGAGCCGACGACGCCGCCGATCAGCGCGTGCGAGGAGCTCGAGGGCAGCGCCTGCCACCAGGTGATCAGGTTCCAGGCGATCGCCCCGATCAGGCCGGCGAAGACAATCGTCGGGGTGATCACGCCGGCGTCGACGACGTCGTTGGCGACGGTCGCGGCCACCGAGATCGAGATGAACGCGCCGGCGAAGTTGAGCAGCGCCGCGATCAGCACCGCCAGCTGCGGCGGCAGCGCCCCAGTCGAGATCGAGGTGGCGACGACGTTCGCCGTGTCGTGGAAGCCGTTGGTGAAGTCGAACGCCAGGGCCGTCCCGACGACGATGATGAGAATCAGCTCCGAGCTCACGAATTCTTGATGACTATGCCCTCGATAATTTGGGCCGCGGTCTCGGTCGCGTCGATCGCGTTCTCGAGCACCGCGAACATGTCCTTCCAGCGGATCACGATCATCGGGTCGATCCCGTTGGAGAAGAGCGAGGCGACGGCGTCGCGCGAGATCCGGTCACCCTCGTTCTCGAGCCGGTGGATCTCGATCCAGTATTTGTCGAGCCCCTTGAGCCCACGCAGATGATCGAGCCCCGCGGCGAGCTGCTCGCAGGAGCTGACCAGGACCTTGGTCAGCGCCTGTGCCTGCGCCATCGGCGCTTCGATCTGGTAGAGCCCGAGCAGGTCGGCGGCTTCCTCGGCGTAGTCGACGATGTCGTCCATCTGCGTCGCCAGGCCGTAGATGTCCTCGCGGTCGATCGGCGTGACGAAGGTCGAGTTGAGCCGTTTGACGATGTCGTGCGTGATCCGGTCGCCCTCGTGCTCGGCCTTGACGATCTCACGCAGGAGGTCGCCGGGCTCGGGCCAGGCGCCCATCATCTCGTCGAGCAGGCGCGCGGCGCGGACGTTGTTCTGGCCGGCCTCGATGAAGAGGTCGAAGAAGGCGCTGTCGCGAGGCATGAGCGAGAGCCGGACCATCCCCGGCATCCTATGCGTCAGCCGGGCGCCGCGACGAAGTGTTCCGCGGTAGTTGCGGAGTGGCTTTCGCGCAGCTCGAGCTGGACGCTGCGCCGCTCGCCCTCGGGCGGGCTGAGCCGGGTCCAGACCCCGTCGGTGTCGAGCTCCCAGGCGTTGGCGTTGTCGGCGAAACAGCGCTCGAGCACGTCGAGCAGCTCCGCTTTGAGGCGCTCGTCCTCGATCGGCGCGACCAGCTCGACGCGGCTGTCGAGGTTGCGCGGCATCAGGTCGGCCGAGCCGGTCAGCACCCGCGTCTGCTCGCCGCGGCGGAAGGCGTAGATCCGCGAGTGCTCGAGGAAGCGGCCGACGATCGAGACGACGCGGATGTTCTCCGAGACCCCCGGCACGCCGGGCCGCAGGCAGCAGACGCCGCGCACGTTGAGGTCGACCCGCACCCCCGCTCGCGAGGCCTCGTACAGCGCCTGGATGCAGCCGGCGTCGACCAGCGCGTTCATCTTCAGCTCGATCCGCGCCTCTTCGCCGGCCTGGTGCGCGGCGACCGTCGCCTCGATCTCCTCGACGATGCGGTCGCGCATCGTCGTCGGCGAGACCAGCACCTTGCGGTACTCGGCCGGGCGGCCGTAGCCGGTGAGGAAGTTGAACATCTCGGCGACGTCGGCGCCGACCTCCGGATCGGCGGTGAAGAGGCCGAAGTCGGTGTAGAGACGGGCCGTGGTCGGGTTGTAGTTGCCGGTGCCGATGTGGACGTACTCGCGCACGCGGTCGCCCTCGCGGCGGGCGACGAGGATCGCCTTCACGTGCGTCTTCAGCCCGGGGATGCCGTAGACGACGTGGACGCCGGCCTCCTCCATCGACTTCGCCCAGTGGATGTTGGCCTCCTCGTCGAAGCGCGCTTTCAGCTCGACCATGCAGACCGCCTGCTTGCCGCGTTCGGAGGCGCGGATCAGCGCCGGCACCAGCGGCGAGTCGTCGCTGGTCCGGTAGACCGTCTGCTTGATCGCGAGCACGTCGGGGTCGGCGACCGCCTGGACGACGAAGCGCTCGACCGAGCTGGCGAAGGAGTCGTAGGGGTGGTGGACGAGGATGTCGCCGCGGCGGATCGCCGCGAACATGTCGGCCGGCTCGTCCTCCTCGCCCTGCAGGCTCGGCTGCGTGACCGGCGACCAGGGCTCGTAGCGCAGCTCCGGGTGGGCGCCGGCGGCGTCGACCACGTCGCCGAGGTCGGCGAGGTCGATCAACCCGTCGACGTCGTAGACCTCGCGGTCTTCGAGCTTCAGCGCGTCGACCAGTTGTTCGCGCATCTTCGCGTTCATCCCGGCCGCGACCTCGAGCCGCACGACCTCGCCGAAGCGGCGGCGGCGCAGCTCGTCCTGGACCGCCTGCAGCAGGTCGTCGGCCTCGTCGGAGATCGTGAAGTCGGCGTCGCGGGTGACGCGGAAGTAACCGTGGTCGATGACCTCGGCGCCGGGGAAGAGCGCGTCGAGGTTGGCCGCGATCGCCTCCTCGAGGGGGACGAAGACCTCGCCCCGCTCGCCGATCCGCAGGAAGCGGCCGAGCAGCTCCTTCGGCACCTTGACCCGGGCGATGATCTCGGTGCCGCTGTCGGGGTCGCGCAGCAGCACGCCGAGGCTGAGCGAGAGGTTGGAGATGTAGGGGAAGGGCCGGCCGAGCCCGACGACGAGCGGCGTCAGCGCCGGGAAGACCTGCTCGTGGAAGCGGGTGTCGATTTCACGGCGCTGCTCGTCGCTCGCCGTCTGCAACGAGACGAGGCGGATGCCGTGCTCCTCCAGTGCCGGGCGCAGGGCGCCGTTGAAGACCGTGTGCAGGCGGGCGTCGAGCTCCAGCACGCGCGCCTGGATCGCGTCGATCTGCTCGCTGGGCGCGAGGTCATCGGGCCCGCGGGCGTCGATCCCGGCGTCGAGCTGGTCGAACAGGCCGGCGACCCGGACCATGAAGAACTCGTCGAGGTTGTTGGCGTAGATCGCGCAGAAGCGAACCCGCTCCAGCAGCGGCACCTCGGCGTCTTCGGCCAGCTCGAGCACGCGCTGGTTGAAGTCGAGCCAGGAGAGCTCGCGGTTGAAGTAGAGGGCCGGATCGTCGATCGGCCAATCGTACTGGCGCACCCGCTCGATCCTCCCCGACCCAGCCGCCCGGGACGTGCCTCAAGTTGAGTACCCATAGTGGCCTCCAACTCGAGGCACGTCACCGATCCTGTGATGCAATAGAAAAATGGCTAACTTACGACTGTAGCGTTGATTTGCAATTCAGTTAATACCTGATGCTAAAGTCTTTCCTCAAATATGACGTTTATACGTTGAAATCCAATTCTGTGGCCGAGAAAAATCTCAAGCCAGCGATGCTCCCCGACCACCTCGTTGGGGAAGGTCGCTACTGGGTGACCACCGAGGAGGCGAGTGCCCTGCTTGGCCGGGACAAGCGCACCGCGTATCCACGCCTGGCCGAATTGGAGCAGAGCGGAAAGCTGTTCTCCCCTGCGCAAGGCTTCTATGTCGTCATTCCGCCCGAGTACCGGAGTTGGGGCACTGTGCCCGCCGACTGGTTCATAGACCCGATGATGCGCCATCTGGGCCGGGCGTACTACGTCGCCTTCTTGTCGGCAGCGGCACGTCACGGCGCCGCCCACCAGGCGCCGCAATCGTTTCAGGTGCTTGTCGATCGCCAGCTCGAGGATCGTGAGATCGGCAGGGTGCGGCTTCATTTCGTCAAGAGCCTTGGGGTGGCCGATGCCGATTGCCTGTCGATGAACTCCCACACGGGCTCCTATCTCGTCTCGACGCCCGAGATGACCTTGGTGGACATCGCCTGGCGCCCGCGCGAGGGCGGCGGGCTGAGCAACGTCGCAACCGTGCTCAAGGACATCGGCGCCCTCGATGGCGAGCGGCTGGCCCGGCTTGCGACCCTGCGGGGACGGGCGACGATACGGCGGCTGGGCTGGTTGCTGGAGAGCTTCCGGGGGGACGTCGATGCCTTCTGGCTGCAGCAGCTCGCGCGGCCGACAGAGGGCGCTCCGGCTCTACTTGCCCCCGGCAACAGCCCTCGGGGGCCCGTCGATCCTCGCTGGGGCGTGCGAATCAACGGCATCGTGGAGCCGGATTGATCCCTGCGGCGAACATCACGGCGTGGCGAAGACACGCTCCCTGGCCGGAAGACAACCAGGTCGAGCAGGACCTGATCCTCTCACGCCTGATGATCGAAATCGCAAACGACGACCTCCTCGGCGGCGAGCTCGCGATGCGCGGCGGAACCTGCCTTCACAAGCTGCACCTGCCATCGCCCCTTCGCTACTCGGAAGACCTCGATTACGTTCGGCGCACCCGGTCAGGGATCAAGGGCCATCTCCAGGCACTTCGAGATGTCGCCGATCGGATCGGCCTCGAGGAGCACGGGACGGAACAGAAAGGGCAGATGGTTCACGCACGTTTCGACACCACGCCGACCTCCGGCCCCGGCGTCATCGGAGTCAAGATCGAGATCAACATCGCCGAGATCGATTCCTGCTTCCCCCGGACCGGGGTTCCGCTGAGCGTCGACTCTCCCTGGTGGCTGGGCAGCGCAACGATTCCCACCTTCTCCATCGAGGAGCTGATGGGGACCAAGCTTCGCGCCCTGTACCAGCGCAGCAAGGGGCGCGATCTCTTTGACCTGTGGCAGGTGCTGAGCACCTGCCAGCCGGATGACGCCTCGATCCTCACGGCCTTTCACCACTACATGAGAGGCGACGCGTTCAGCTTCCCCGAACTTGCCCTCAACCTGAGCGGGAAGCTCGAAAGGCCCGACTTCCTCGACGATCTGTCGCGCCTCGTCACGAAACTGCCCAGCGCCTACGATCCGGTGGTCGCCGCGAATATGGTGATGGAACGCCTCGGCCCCGGCCTGCGGAATGCGCCCGAAGGGTCCGAGATCGACGGCGGCGCCTGGCGCCGGTGAGCCCGGCGGCGTAAGTCGACTTCAGGCGGCGAGGCGCTCGGGCGAGGAGCCGTTGGCGCTGCCGTTGAGCTGGTCGAGCACGACGCCCTCGCGCAGGCCACCCTTGCCGATCTGCAGCGGCTGGCCGAGCAACTCGGAGAGCTTCTCGAGCAGCAGCACGCCGGTGGCGAGGATGCGCACGCGGCGCGGATCGAGCTCGAAGCGGCGAGCGACGTCGGCGGCCGGGTCGCCGCAGAGCACGCGGATGCCGCGCTCGAGCGTCTCGTATTCGAGCACCGCACCGACCAGCCGGCGCAGCGAGGTGGCGCTGCCGCCGACGGCGACGGCCTGGGCCGGCGGCTCGATCTCGACCCCGGCGAAGAGATCCTCGATGCGGTCGCGGATCTTGCGGATCTCCGCCGGCGAGGGCGGGTCGGAGGCGATCAGCTCGTCGGCGAGCAGGCCGGAGCCGACCCGCCAGGAGCGGACCTCGCTGACGCCGCCCGGCACGGTGCCGAGGATGACCTCGGTCGAGCCGCCGCCGACGTCGACGACGCCGATCCGGCCGTCGACCGGGTGGCCGAGGGTCTTGGTCGCGCCAAGAAACGAGAGCCTCCCCTCCTCCTGCTCGCTGAGAATGTCGACCGGCACGCCCGCCTCGGCCTCGATCGCGCTCGCCACGGCGGCGCCGTTGCTCGCCTCGCGGATCGCCGCGGTCGCGACGGCGCGGATCGTCTCCGCGCCGAGCTCGCGCGCCAGCCGCACCTGCGTGGCGACGACACCGGCGACCTCCTCGGCCTTCTCGGCCGGGATCTCGCCCGAGTCGGCGACGGCCTTGTTGATCCGCGTGTAGGCCCGCTGCTCCATCGCCTTCTTCAACTGCCCATCCCGCGGCTCAGCCACGAGCAGCCGCGTGGTATTGGACCCGATATCTATCGCCGCACAGAGCATCCGGAATCGGCCCCCATGTTCCCAGGCTCGTCGGATTCCAAGCGCGGCCGCGCGCCTACGCGTCCGGATGAGACGCGTCCTCGAACTCCTGAAAGAGCCCGGTGACGACGAAGGCGACCTGCTCGCCGATATCGACGGCGTTGTCGCCGATCCGCTCGATCGCGCGCGCCGCCAGCAGCATCGTCATCGCCCACTCGCGCCGGTCGGGGTCGTCGCCGATCTCCAGCGCCAGGCCGAAGCACTCGCGGTTGAGGTTGTCGACGACGTCGTCCTGGCGGACCAGGTCGCGCGCCATCTCGACGTTGCGCTCCTCGAAGGCCCGCTTCGACTGGCTGATCAGCGTCCTGGCCTGCTTGCCCATGGTCAGGATCAGCCGGATCATCTCCTCGTCGGCCGGCGGCTCGTTGCCGGTCAGCGGGATCATCTTGCAGATGTTCACGCACTGGTCGCCCATCCGCTCGACGTTCTTGAGGATGTGCAGCAGGGCGGAGATCAGCCGCAGGTCGGTCGCCACCGGCGACTGCGTCGCCAGCAGCGTGATCAGCGCCTGGTGCACCTCGAGGTAGCGGCCGTCGATGCGGTCGTCGTCGGCGATCACCAGCTGCGCCAGCTCGACGTCCTGCTGCTCGACCACTTCCAGGGTGCGGCCGAGCGCGGCGCTGGCGAGGTCGAGCCCGCCGAGGCCGCTGGCCTCGAGCTGCTCGAGTTCCTGCCCGTAGTGGATCCTGGTTTCCTCGACCATGGGGCGCCCTATCCGACTTTGCCGGAGACGTAGTCCTCGGTCCGGCTGTCGGCCGGGTTGGTGAAGATCTTCTCGGTCTCGTCGTACTCGACCAGCCGGCCCCAGCGGTTGTCCTCGTCGGCGTCGAGCTCGACCATCAGGAAGGCCGTGCGGTCGGAGACGCGCGCTGCCTGCTGCATGTTGTGGGTCACGATCACGATCGAGAACTGCTTCTTCAGCTCGATCATCAGATCCTCGATCTTGCCGGTCGAGATCGGGTCCAGCGCCGAGCAGGGCTCGTCCATCAGGATCGTGTCGGGCTGCACGGCGATGCAGCGGGCGATGCAGAGCCGCTGCTGCTGGCCGCCGGAGAGGCCGAAGGCGTTCGCGTCGAGGCGGTCCTTCGCCTCGTCCCAGAGGGCGGCGCCTTTGAGCGCGTTCTCGACCGTCTCGTCGAGGTTCTCCTTGCGGCCGAGGATGCGCGGGCCGAAGGCGATGTTGTCGTAGATCGACTTCGGGAAGGGATTCGGCTTCTGGAAGACCATGCCGATCATCTTGCGCGCCTGGACCGGGTCGACCTTCGATCCGTAGAGGTCCTCGCCGTGGTAGAGCAGGCTGCCCTCGACCTCGGCGCCGGGGATCAGGTCGTTCATCCGGTTGAGGCAGCGCAGCAGCGTGCTCTTGCCGCAGCCGGAGGGGCCGATCAGCGCGGTGACGTCGTTGCGGTGGACGTCCATCGAGATCTCTTTGACGGCCGGCACACCGCTGTAGCGGACCCCGACACCCTTCAGTTCGAAGACCTTCTCGCGCTTGCCGGCCATGTGCTGCTGGAACTGGTCCGGCCGCACCGCGATGCCCGCCCGTGCGGCGGCGTCCTCGCGGCTCTGGCGGCCGGTTTCGGCTTTGCTCTCGTCGCGCGCCATCTGCTTGCTCACTCTATTCCCCCTACCATTTCTGCTCGTAACGATTTCGTAGCCAGATCGCGAACGAGTTCATCGCCAGCAGCACGACGAGCATCACGATCACACCCGCGGCGGCGAGCTCCTGGAACGCCTCCTGGGGCCGCGTCGCGTACTGGAAGATCTGCACCGGCAGCGCCGCGTAGCCGTCTTCGGAGAACGGCGTCGGGTCGAAGGTGACGAAGACCGTGGCCCCGACCAGCAGCAACGGCGCCGCCTCGCCCAGCGCCCGCGAGACCGAGAGGATCACCCCGGTGACGATCCCTGGGATCGCCGCCGGCAGCACCTGGCTGCGGATCGTCTGCCACTGGGTCGCGCCGAGTGCCAGCGAGCCTTCGCGAATCGAGGAGGGCACGGCGCGGATCGCCTCGCGGCCGGCGATGATCACGACCGGCAGCACGAGCAGCGCCAGGGTCATCGAGCCGGCGGCGAGGATGAAGCCGAGGTCGAGCGGGCCGCGGACGATGAAGGCGAGGCCGAGGATTCCGTAGATGATCGAGGGCACCGCGGCGAGGTTCTGGATGTTGACCTCGATCACCCGGTTCCACCACTTCGTGTTGTCGGCGTACTCCTCGAGGTAGATCGCGGCGCCGACTCCGATCGGGACGATGAAGAGGATCACGCCCGCGATCAGCTCGAGCGAGCCGATGATCGCGGGCCGGAAGCCGGCCTTCTCCGGGTTGATCGTCGAGGGCCCGTTGGTGAAGAGGTCGGGGCTGAGCGCCGGGGCGCCCTTGATGAAGGCCTGGGTGAGCAGGGCGACGAGCCCGGCGAGGGCGATCAGGATCGCCAGCAGCAGCATTCCTGCGAAGGCGGCGTTGAGGATCACGTCGCGGCGCGGCTGGGCCTTCAGCGTCGCGGCCACGGTCGCGCGGGCGCCCGCCACCGCGAGGCGGCTGCGCTCGCTCTGGACGCCGCCGGCCCCCGTCACTCGTAGACCTCACGAAAGCGGCGGACGAGGCTGATGCTGATCAGGTTCATGATCAGGGTCATCACGAAGAGCACCGTGCCGACCGCGAAGACCGCCTGATAGTCGAGCGAGCCGGTCGAGATGTCGCCGGTCGCGGTCGTCGCGATGTAGGCGGTCATCGCCTGGATCGATTCGACCGGGTTGAAGGTCAGGTTCGGGTTCGAGCCGGCGGCGAGGACGACGATCATCGTCTCGCCGACCGCGCGCGAGATCGCCAGCACGATCGAGGCGACGATGCCCGAGAGCGCGGCGGGGAGGACGACCCTCGTCGCCACCTCCATCCTGGTCGCGCCCATCGCGTAGGCACCCTCGCGCAGCCCGCTCGGCACGGCCGACATCGCGTCCTCGGAGATCGAGGCGATGATCGGCACGATCATCAGGCCGACGCCGAGGCCGGCGGCCAGCGCCATGAACGGTTTCTCGGCCCCGCCGAGGAGCTCGCCGGGCCAGAAGCGCTGGATGATGTCGGGCAGGATGAACGTGGCGGCGAAGAAGCCGATCGCCACCGTGGGGATGCCGGCGAGGATCTCGAGGACCGGCTTGATCGTCCTGCGCACCCGCGGCGTCGCGTACTCGCTCAGGTAGATCGCCCCGCCGAGCCCGACCGGGATCGCGAACAGCATCGCCCAGAGGGTGACGTTGAGCGTGCCGACGACGATCGCCAGCACGCCGAAGCTGGGCGGCTCGAACTGCGGGCTCCAGTCGGTGCCGAAGAGGAACTCGCCGATCGAGACGACCCCGAAGAAATCGATCGTCGGCCCGACCAGGGCGAAGACGATCGCGGTCGTCGTCAGGACCGAGATGATGCCGCAGAGGGCGAGCAGGCCCTGGATGGCCTTCTCGCCGTAGCGCGGCCCCGGAGCCTGGAGCCGCGAGAGGGGCGAGCCCTCCGCGGCTCCGGCTGCGTCGGCTCCGGTGCTCACGCTCACGACGGAATCCGCCGTCTGCCTATTCGGTCAGTTTCGCGGTCGCGTCCCTGGACGCTTCCAGCTGTTCTTCGGTCAGCGGGATGTAGCCGACCGATTCGGCGATGTTGTTGACGTTGTCGAGGTAGTAGTCGACGAACGCCTTGACCGCATCCTCTTCGAGCGCCTCGCCGCTCGGGTAGATGAAGAGCGGCCGGCTGAGCGGCACGTATTCGTCGTTCTGGGCGGTTTCCGCCGACGGGGAGACGCAGCCTTTGCCGCCGTCGACTTCAAGCGCCTTCAGGTTGCCTTCGTTTTCCTGGTAGAAGGAGAAGCCGAAGTAGCCGATCCCGCCGGGGGCGCCGCTGACGCCGGTGACGGTGGCGTTGTCGTCCTCGCCCACGTTGTTGTAGTCCTTGCGCGAAGCGCCCTCCTCACCGTTGATTTCCTCGGTGAAGTAGTCGAACGTGCCGGAGTCGGTGCCCGGGCCGAAGAGCTGCAGGTCCTCGCTGAATTCCTCTTCGAGGCCGGGAATCTCGCTCCAGTTGGAGAGCTCAGACCCGGGGCCCCAGACCGCTTTCAGCTGGTCGGTGGTCAGGCAGCTGACCGGGTTCTCCGGGTTGATCACGACGGTCATCGCGTCGGTCGCGACGCGGACCTCCTCGAACTCGATCCCACCCTTTTTGCAGGCTTCTTCCTCGTCGGGCTCGATTGCGCGGGAGGCGTCGGAGATCGAGGTCTCGCCGGCGCAGAACTTCTCGAAGCCGCCGCCGGTGCCGGAGGTGCCGACGGTCACCCTCACGCCCGAGTTCTCCGATTCGAATTCCTCGGCGATCGCCTCTGAGAGGGGCGCCACGGTGCTCGACCCGTCGATCCGGATCGTGCCCGAGAGGTCACCGCCACCGCCACCGCTCGATTCGTCGTCGTCTCCACAGGCCGCCACTCCAAATGCCAGGACGGACGCTGAGGCGAAGATCATGAGCCATCTAGAGCTGGTCACTCTGTCTCCTTCTCGTTTTTTTCAACTCCGGCTGCCGGCTGCGGGCCGGCACTCGGGCCAGACTCTCAGCGACCCAGGAGCAGCTTGTTACCCGCCTGTATCGGAGATGTGAAAGAGCTGTGAAGAGCGCTTTCGGGCTCGGCGGGCTCGGGGTCGAAGCGGTAGCCGACGCCGAAGTGGGTGTGGATGTAGCTCCAGCCGGGTGAGAGCTTCTCCAGCTTCTGGCGCAGCTTGCGGATGAAGACGTCGACCGAGCGGTCGCCGTGGGCCATCGCGTAGCCCCAGACCCGCTGGTAGATCGCCTCGCGCTCGAGCACCTGGCCGGGCGAGTCGGAGAGCAGCTGCAGCAGCTCGAACTCGCGCCTGGTCAGGTCGAGGCTGATTTCGCCGACGAAGGCCTGGAAGCGGTCGGAGCGGATCGCCAGCTCGCCGGCGACGACCGGGCCGGCTTCCGCCTGCGGGCGAGCGCGGCGGCGGCGGCGCGAGACCGCTTCGAGCCGGGCGATCGCCTCTTCGGGGTGGCACGGCTTGGTGATCCAGTCGTCGACGCCGAGGCGCAGGCCGCGGACCCGCTGGGCCACGGTCGAGCGACCGCTGCAGACGACGACGCCGAGGTCGGGGAGCATCCCGCAGATCCGCTCGAGGTAGCCCCAGGCTTCCTCGCCGAGCACCGCCGGGTCGACCAGCAGCGCGTTCAGCTTCATCGCCACCAGCTCCTCGGGCGGGATCGCGCCGGCCAGCGTGCGCTGCTGCCAGCCGGCGGCCTCGGTGCGCTTGGCCAGGACGGTGACGAAGCCGCTGTCGTCGTCGATGACAGCGAGCCTGATGGTCTGCTGTGAGTTCACCGGCGGCGCGATTGTATTCACACCCGCGGGCGTAGTAGCCGATGTTGCAGCTTTTTCCCCACAGGGGTGGGGACAAGGCTGCTCAAAAGGTGGCGGGACGCAGGCCGGTGGCGATGATCAGGAGGATTGCCGCGCCGGCCGCGTAGCGGTAGTAGACGAAGGGGGCGTAGGACATCGTGCGGACCAGGCGCAGCAGGAAGGCGATCGCGAGGTAGCCGGAGACCGCGGCGGCGATCGTGCCGACGATCATCGGGCCGGCGACGCCCTCGGGCAGGCCGTCGCTGACCGCACCAGCGGCCGAGAAGATCGTCGCCCCGAAGACGATCGGGATCAGCATCAGGAAGGAGAAGCGGGCGGCGGCGTCGCGGTCGAGCCCGAGGTAGCGGGCGGCGGTGATCGTGATCCCCGAGCGCGAGGTGCCGGGCGCCAGCGCCAGCACCTGGGCGAGGCCGATGTAGAAGCCGTCCTTGATCGTCGAGCCGTCGAGCGATTTGCGCTGCGGCAGGCGATCGGCGTAGAGCAGCAGCGCGCCGAAGAAGATCAGCTGCAGGGCGATCATCCAGGGCTCGCCGAGATGGTCGGATATGAAATCGGCGCCAAGGCCGCCGGCAATCACGGCGGGGATCGTGCCGACCGCGATCGCGACCGAGAGGCGCTGGTCGGGGGTTTCGATCCCGCGCCGCGCCACCGCCTCGAGAAAGCCGCGGGTCAAGGCGACGACCTCGCGCCGGAAGTAGGCGATCGCGGCGACCAGCGTGCCGGCATGCAGGGCGACGTCGAAGGTCTTGTTGAAGTCCTGGTTTTCGAGCAGGAAGGTGTAGTCCTGCAGCCAGGGGACGATGATCAGGTGCCCCGAGGAGGAGATCGGCAGGAACTCGGTCAGCCCCTGGACGATGCCGAGGAGCAGTGCCTCTAGCTCAGACATTGGCGGCGCATCCTATGAGCACCGGCCGGTTCGGTAGATTCCCCGGCGTGAAGCAGCCCCCGCGCCGCAGCCGAATCGCCGCCGCCCTGCTGGCGGCGCTGACGATGCTGCTGCTCGCGGCCCCGGCTGCCCTTGCCGAGAACGGCGAGGGCCTGGCGGGGCGGGTCACCGACAAGACCGTGACCTTCTTCTGCTTCGGCGTGATCGCCTTCTTTGCGCTCCTGGTAATCGTGCTCTCGCTGATCCAAGGCCGGCTCGAGAAGCGCAAGGAAATGCGCAAGCAGACGCTGGATCGTTTGACCTAGTCGAGCCGGAAGCCCGAGAGCAGGCGCTTCTCGGTCTCGCCCTCGATCTTTGCGGCGACTTCCACCTGGCCCTCCAGCGGCGTGTCGCGGATCTTGGTCGCCAGCAGGTCGTCGACCTGGAAGATCCCGGCCGAGTTGTTGAGCTCGATCTCGATCCGCACCGGCCGCTCCTCGCCGGCCTCGATCCGGACCTCGTCGATCGCCGCGGCCGAGATCGAGTGGATCCCCTCCTGACCGGCCTCGAGCGGGATCCGGGTGCGGCCCTGGGCCATGTCGAGCGCGTCGGCGACGCGGACGACACCGGCCTCCAGCGTGTAGGGCTCGCCGCGGCGGCGATGGCCGATGATCGCGTGCAGGATCTCGGAGGCGACGATTGTCCGCTTCGGCTCCTTGTAGGAGTCGGCGAGCAGGCGCTCGAGCGCGCCGGCGGCGAGGAAGAGGCTGTACTCCTCGTGGTCGGCGCGGTGGATCGACATGCCGACGTCGTGCAGCAGCGCGCCGCCGGCGACGACGACCTCGGCGTCGCGCGGCGACATGCCGTGGTCGGCGACGACCGCGGGCTCGGCGCCCGCCTTGACCAGCAGGCGCAGCAGCCGCAGGGCGATGTTGAGCACGATCTGGGTGTGCACCCAGGAGTGGTCGGACATGCCCAGCCGTTCGGCGTGGACCTGGGCCATGTACCACCAGGCCCGCACCTGCTCGTCGGCGTTGACCGCCTCGAGGAAGCCCTCGAGCTTGCGGTTGCCGCGGGTCGGCGCCCGCACCTTGGCCTCGGCGATCGCCTCGGCCGGCGGCTTGCGACTCGGCCCGCTCGCGTCGGGCGCGGGGACTGCCTCCTCGCTCATCGGCTCATCGTAGGAGGGGGGTCGGGCGTCCCCCCTCCCACCCCGCCGGTCAGCCGCAGACCGGCCAGGGGCTCGAGCCGGACTGGGCGTAGAGCAGCGCCGCCCGGTAGTCCTGCTCGTCCTCGGGCGCCGCGGCGGGGTCGCCGCTGCCGCCCACCGAGGCCCAGGTGCTGTAGCTGAACTGGTACTTGCCGCGGTAGCTGCCGTCGGAGCTGACGATCGTCGGGCTGCCGCCGGACTCGCAGGAGGCGATCGACTCGAGCGTCGCCATCGAGACGCCGCCGGGGAGCGTGGCGAAGGCTTCCTCGCGTTCGCGCTGCAGCCTGGCGCGGCGGGCGCGGCGGGCGGCGCGGACGCGCTGCTTGTGGACCACGATCGCGCGATGGAATCGCTTCACCGGGCCGTTGAGCGTGGCGACGGCGGGCTCGGCGGGTGCGAGCGCGGCGCGATCCTCCGCGTCGTCCCCGGCCGGAGCCGCGAGGGCGACCGCCGGCAGAGCCAGGGCGAGCGCGAGAAGCGGGAGCAGATATGCGTGCTTGGAATATGTGCGTTTTGTGAGCAAGCGCGGGACCGTGGCGGGATTCCGGCCGCCGCAGGGTGATCGGCCGCACATTGCTCACATTCGCGTGGCGATTGGCACGAGCCCAGGCGTGCATTTCGCGGCCCAGGGCCACCGGCTGAACGCGATCGTGCGCGCCGAGGCGCGATCATCCGTGCATCGACGCCCCGCTCCAGACCTCGCGCCTGCTGCTCGCCTGCCCCGACCAGCCGGGCCTGATCGCCGCCGTCAGCGGCTTCCTCGCCGACGCCGGGCGCAACATCGTCGACGCCGACCAGCACTCGAGCGGCGAGGGGCGCTTCTTCATGCGGATGGCCTTCGACCAGGCGCCGGAGGACGAGCGCGAGGCGCTCTACCGCCGCTTCGAGGAGGAGATCGCGGCGCCGCTGCGGATGGAGCACCGCTTCGCCGAGTCGGACGAGCGCAAGCGGGTGGCGATCATGGTCTCGCGCGAAGACCACTGCCTCTCCGACCTGCTCTGGCGCTGGCGCAGCGGCGAGCTCGACGCCGATGTCGTCGCCGTCGTCTCCAACCACGCCGATCACGCCGAGCAGGTCGCCGCGGTCGGCCTCCCCTTCCACCACGTGCCGGTCGCTCCCGGCGAGCGTGAGGCGGCCGAGCAGCGGGTGCTGGAGCTGCTCGGCGGCGAGCTCGACCTGCTCGTCCTCGCCCGCTACATGCAGGTCCTCTCGGCGGGCTTCCTGGCCGAGCTGGACGCGCCGGCGATCAACATCCACCACAGCTTCCTGCCCGCCTTCGTCGGCGCCGACCCCTACGCGCGCGCCCACGAGCGCGGCGTCAAGCTGATCGGCGCCACCGCGCACTACGTCACCGAGGAGCTCGACGCGGGGCCGATCATCGACCAGGACGTGACCCGGGTCAGCCACCGCGACGAGATCGCCGACCTGATCGGGATCGGGCGCGATGTTGAGCGCCTCGTCCTCGCCCGCGCCGTCAAGGCCCACCTCGACGACCGCGTCCTGCTCGACGGCGCAAGGACGATCGTCTTCTAAATCCTGGCTGGCCAGCCAGGATTGTATGGTGGGTGGGATGGAGCAGGCGACGATCCCACGTCCGCGCGCAGCCGCTCCCGCCCGCGCGCTGCCTCCCGGCCCGCGCGGGCCGGGAATCGTCCAGGGACTGCACTACGCCCGCGACCCGCACGGCTTCCTCGATCGCCTACGGCGCCGCTACGGCGACATCTTCGCGATCTCGTTCCCGATCGTCGGGCGCATCGTCTACGTCGCCGACCCGGCCCTGGTCAAAGAGATCTTCACCGGCCCGCCCGAGCAGATGCACGCCGGCGAGGCCAACGCGACGGTGCTCGAGCCGGCGCTCGGCCCCAACTCCGTCCTCACCCTCGACGAGGCGCCGCACATGCGCCAGCGCAAGCTGCTGCTGCCGCCCTTCCACGGCGAGCAGGTCCGCGCCTACGGCGAGCTGATCCGGGAGACGACGGAGCGCGAGATGCGGAGCTGGCCGGTCGGCGAGCCGTTCGCGCTGCGGCCGCACACGCAGCGGATCACCCTGGCGGTGATCCTGCGCGCCGTCTTCGGCGTCGACGACGAGGCCCGCCTCGCCCGCGCCGAGCGCCTGATCGACACCTTCACCAAGCGGGTCGACCTGGTCACCCACCTGCCGTTCCTGCAGCGCGACCTCGGTCGCTGGAGCCCCTGGAGCCGCTTCCTCCGCGCCCGTGCCGACCTCGACGCCTTCATCTACGAGGAGATCGCCCTGCGCCGTTCCCGGCAGGCGGACGACGGCGAGGCCAGCGACGTGCTCTCGCTGCTGCTGCGCGCCCGCGACGATGAGGGCCGGCCGATGAGCGACGAGGAACTGCGCGACGAGCTGGTCACCGTGCTCGCCGCCGGTCACGAGACCACCGCCACCGGGCTCGCCTGGGCGATCGAGCGGCTGCTGCGCAACCCGGGCGTGCTCGCCAGGCTGCGCGACTCGCTCGCCGCCGGCGACGACGCCTACCTCGAGGCGACGATCAAGGAGACGCTGCGCTCGCGGCCGGTGATCGTCGACGTCGCCCGCAAGCTCAACCGGCCGATCGAGATCGGCGGCTACGCGCTGCCCGCCGGCGACTTCCTCTTCCCCGCCGTCGCCGCCCTGCACTACCGCGAGGACCTCTTCCCCGATCCGCACGAGTTCCGCCCCGAGCGCTTCCTCGAGGGCAGGGCCGACAACTACGCCTGGATCCCGTTCGGCGGCGGCGTGCGCCGCTGCATCGGCGCCTCCTTCGCAGAATTCGAGATGAAGATCGTCCTGCGCGAGTTCCTCCAGCGGGCCGAGCTGAGCGCCCCCGACCCCGAGCCCGAAGGGGCCAAGATCCGCAACATCACGGTGGTTCCGGCCAAGGGCTGCCGGGTCAGGCTCGACCGGCCTCTGCGCTGACTGCGGCTTCCGCCTCCTCCCACTGCGCGTAGAGCTCGGCGACCGCGCCCTTCGCCGCGGCGTGGCGCTCTTCCGCCCGCTTGGCGCGGCCGGGGCTCGACCAGGCCCCGGGGTCGGCCAGCTCCTCCTCCAGCTCGCGCAGCTCGGCCTCGGCCCGCTCGATCTGCTCGGCCAGCCGCCCGGCTTTGCGCGCCGCTTTCTTCGCCGCCCGCCCGGCGTTGCGCCCGTCGGCCGAGGCGGGCCGGGGCTTCTCCGCCTGCGCCGCCGCCTCGGTCGCGGCCTCGCGTTCGTCGCGCTCACGCTGGTAGACGGCCCAGCCGCTTTCGTGCGAGCGCAGCTCGCCGCCCTCGCAGACGAGGGTGCGGCTACCGACCGCCTCGAGCAGCGCCCGGTCGTGGGAGACGAGCACGATCGCCCCCTCGAAGGCGAGCAGCGCGTCCTCGAGCGCCTCGCGGCTCTCGATGTCGAGGTGGTTGGTCGGCTCGTCGAGGATCAGCACGTTGGCGCCGGAGGCGACGAGGATCGCCAGCGAGAGCCGCCGCTGCTCGCCGCCGGAGATCTCGCTCAGCTGCTTCTCGACGTCGCCGCCGGAGAAGAGGAAGTTGCCGAGCAGGTCGCGCGCCTTCTGCCCGCTCAGGCCGGTCTGGCGCTGGGCCGCGTCGAGCACGGTCCCCTCCCCCGACGCCGTGTCGGCGTGCTGGGAGAGGTAGCCGATCTTGACGTTGTGGCCGGTCCGCACCGAGCCGGCAGCAGGCTCGGTGCGCGCGGAGAGAACCTCGATCAGGGTCGTCTTGCCCGCCCCGTTGGGACCGACGAGGACGACGTGCTCGCCGCGTTCGACTTCGAGCCGCGCGTCCGCCAGCAGCGTCCGTCCGGGCACCTCGATCCGCCCGCCGACCAGTTTCAGCACGACCCGCCCGGGGCGCTCGGGCTGGATGAAGGAGAAGCGCAGGCTGCGGCGGTCGCGCTGCTCGGCCTCGACCCCATCGCGCTTGATCTTGTCGATCTGCTTCACCCGCGACTGCGCCTGGCGCGCCTTGGTCGCCTTGTAGCGAAAGCGCTCGACGAAGCGCTCCATGCGGGCGATCTCGGCTTCCTGGCGCTCGATCGCCTTGCCGCGGGCGATCTCACGCGCCGCCTGCTCCTTGCGCCAGGCGTGCCAGGGGCCGGCGAAGAAGCGCGCCCGCTGCGCCTCCAGCTCCAGCACCGAGGTGCCGACCGCCTCGAGGAACCAGCGGTCGTGGGCGACGAGGACGACGGCCGCGTCGAGGTCCTGCAGGTAGCGCTCCAGCCACTCCAGCGAGGGGATGTCGAGGTGGTTGGTCGGCTCGTCGAGCAGCAGCAAATCGGGGCGGGTGGCGAGCGCCCGCGCCAGCGAGGCGCGGGTCAGCTCGCCGCCGGAGAAGGTCGAGAGCGGGCGCTCGGACTCCTCGCCGCCGAAGCCGAGCCCGCGCAGCACGGCGAGCACGCCGTCGCGCCAGCGGTAGCCGCCGCCGTGCTCGAGCCGCTGCTGCGCGGCGGCGTAGGCGGCCAGCGTCTCCTCGCCGGTGTCGCCACCCGACATCGCCGCCTCGAGCCGTTCCAGCTCGGCCTCGGTCTCGATCATCTCGGCGCGGCCGGAGAAGACGTAGGAGCCCAGCGAGACCGCTGTCTCGCGCGGCGGGCGCTGGTCGTGCAGGGCGACGCGGGCGCCTTTCTGCAGGACGAGGCCACCGCGGTCCGGCTTGCGCTCGCCTGCAAGCAGGCGCAGCAGGGTCGACTTGCCGGCCCCGTTGCGCCCGGAGAGCGTCATCCGCTCGCGCGGCTCGAGCTTGAACGAGACCCCCTCGAAGAGCAGCTTGCCGCCGACGTGGACGTCAAGGCTGGTTGCAGTAGCGATCGCCATTACGCCCAATGCAAGCAGGCCGGGGGCCCAGCCGTAATCACGCTTATGATCATGGGATGGACGTAATGAAAAGGTTTCTGCGGTATCCGTATAGCGGCCTGGTCGTCAGCACGGTGTCGTCGACCATGATTGGCATTGCCGTGTTCGTCTTCGGGGCGCCGCCAATCATCCTGATGCCGGTGACCTTGATCGTCGGGACGATTCATTTCCAACTGAAGTCCCGCGTAACCCATCGGTTCGATCGCCCCCGCGGCTAGTTGCCGAAGTGCTTCGAGGCGATCTGGTCAATCGTGCCCTTGGTGCGCACGGTGGTCGGGCCGAGGGCGGACTCGATCGCCTTCCAGTCCAGATCCGATTCGGAGATGCCGCCAGCCGGCAGCCAGTAGAGCTCACGGCCGGCGATCGTCAGGCGGTCGTCGTCCGTGGAGAGCGCCAGCGCCTTCTTCGCCGCCGATGCGCTCGGCTTCTTCCTCAGCAGGGCGACCTGCAGTTTGCCCTTCGAGGCCTCCACCTGCTTCGACGAGAAGGGCTCCTGGCCGGCAATCGCGAGCAGCTCCTTCGCCGAGCGCAGGAAGACCGGAACCTCGTACGCGAGCGCCTGCGCGAGACCCGCTTCGAGCTCCGCGGTCAGGTCACCGGACCGCCCCGCCTCGGCGAAGACGACGTTGCCACTCGTCCGGAAGGTCGCGACGCCCTCGCAGCCGAGCGCCTCGAAGTGGCTGCGCAGCTCCTCGTTCTTGAGCCTGCGATTGCCGAGGTTCATGCCCCGCAGGAAGGCGACGTAACGGTCCATCAGTGGAGGCGCCGGGATTCGAACCCGGGTCTCTGGTCGTAGCGCGAAGGCATCTACAGGTTTAGCCGGCGCTTGAATCTCGTCTCCCGGGGTCCGCGCCGGCGGGCACTACGGGAGACAGAGCCCTCTGAAATGTTCCCTGGCGAACGGGGCGATCCGCCCGGGTAAGCCCGCAATTTGAAGCCGGTGCCCCTCTCCGCGGGCGGGAGAGGGCCGACTCTCACTCACCTAGATCTAACTAGGCAGCGAGGGCGAACTCATGGTCCGCACGTATTGGTTGGTGCCGGTGTTTTACGAGGCCTCCGGCAACCTCGACCTGCGACCGTTCGCACGGACCGACCAGATCGAAGCCTGTCGCCCCCATGCTATGTGCATTCGATTGTACGCTGCCGGGTAGGCAAGCGCGAATGGCAGAGCGAGAATTCGATGCGATCGTGATCGGGGCGGGGGCTCCGGGCGAGGTCTGCGCCGGCCGCCTCGCCGACGGCGGCCTCTCGGTCGCGATCGTCGAGCCGCACCTGGTCGGCGGCGAGTGCTCCTACTACGCCTGCATGCCCTCGAAGGCGCTGCTGCGCCCGGGCGAGCTGCTCGCCGAGGCGCGCCGCGTGCCCGGCGTCAACGCCGCCGTCACGGGAGAGCTCGACCCGCAGGCCGTGCTCGACCGGCGCGACGAGGTGATCCACGATCTCGACGACTCGACGATGGAGCCCTGGCTGGAAGAAAAAGGGATCGAGCTCTTCCGCGGCGAGGGGCGACTCGACGGCAAGCGCCGCGTCGCCGTCGGCGAGCAGACCCTGACCGCGCGCAGGGCGGTCGTCGTCGCCACCGGCAGTGGCGCCGCGATGCCGCCGATCGACGGCCTCGACTCGGTGCGCGCCTGGAACAACCGCGACGCGACGACCTCGAAGCGGATCCCGGCGAGCATGGTCGTGCTCGGCGGCGGCCCGGTCGGCTCGGAGCTCTCCCAGGCCTGGTCGACACTGGGCACGAAGGTCACCCTGGTCGAGGGCGAGGGGCAGCTGCTACCCCGCGAGGAGCCCTTCGCCGGCGAGCAGGTCGCCGACTCGCTGCGTGAGAGCTACGGAGTCGACGTGCGCACCGGCGTGCTCGCCGAGCGGGTCTCCCCGGCCGGCGACGGGGTCGCGGTCGAGCTCGACGACGGCACCAGCGTCGAAGCCGAGGAGCTGCTGGTCGCGATCGGCCGCACCCCCCGGACCGGGGGCATTGGCCTCGACTCGGCCGGGGTCGAAGCCGGCGAGCACGGCTTCCTCGAGACCGACGACGCGCTGCGGGTCGGCGGCCGCGAGTGGCTCTACGCCGTCGGCGACGTCAACGGCCGCGCGCTCTTCACCCACATGGGCAAGTACCAGGCCTGGGTCGCCGCGGAAAACCTCCTCGGCCACCCGACCGAGGCGACCGCCGAAGGCGATGCCCTCCCCCGCGTCACCTTCACCGACCCCCAGGTAGCCGCGGTCGGCAGGACCCTCGCCCAGGCCGAAGCGGCCGGCATCGACGCACAGGCCATCGACGTGCCCACCGACGGCACCGCCGGCGCCAGCTTCTACGGCAAGGACACCGGCGGCACGACCCGCCTCGTGATCGACCGCAACCGGGAGACCATCGTCGGCGCCACCTTCACCGGCTTCGAGACCGCCGACTTCCTCCACGCCGCGACGATCGCCCTGGTCGGCGAGATCCCCCTGCCTCAACTCCGCCACGCGGTGGTGGCCTACCCCACGCGAAGCGAGATCTGGCTCAAGCTGCTCGAGGCCTACGGCCTCTAGCTAAACCCGCGCGCGGCGCTTCAGGTCTTCGGCGAACTCGCGCGGCAGCCCCGGGATCTCGTCCAGTTCGTCGATCGACTGGAACCGCCCGACCCGCTCGCGATGCGCGAGCAGTCGGGTCGCCTGGGTGACCGAGAGGCCCTGGGCGCGCAGCTGCTCGAAGCTGACGTTGTTGAGTTCGATCGTCTCGCCCGACGGCTGCTGCTGGGCAGCGGGCGGCGAGGGGGAAGGCGGCGGCGGGCCTGGCTCGGGCTGCGGTTGCGGCGGAGTGGGTGGCGGGCCTGGCTGCGGCTCCGGGGCCGGCGGCGGCGGCTCGGGCGCGGGCGGGGCCGGCGCGGGCTGCGGATCGGGCGCGGGGGGAGGCGGCGCCGGTGCCGGCGGCTGCGGTGACTCGCTCTGCACCGAGCCGAGCACGGACTGCTCCGCCTCCATCGCTTTGCGCTCGGCCTCGCGGGCGCGTTCCTCCGCCTGGGCGACGCTTTCCTCGATCTCGCGCAGGCGCTGCTGGCGCGCCTCCTCCTCGGCCTTCAGCTTCGATAGGCGCTCGGCCTCGGCAGCGCGGCGTTCCGCTGCCTTGGTCCGCTCCTCGATCTGGCGCAGCCGCTCCTGTGCCTCGGCGAGCGAGCGCTCCTGGGCTTCGCGCTCCTGCTGCAAGCGTTGCTCTGCAGTCTGCATGTCCGGCGGCGACGCGGCGGGCTGCTGCTGGGGCGGCGACGGCGGCGAAACGGCGCCCATGCTCTGGGTCGTCTGGCCGGCCTCGGCCTGGGCGCGGCGCGCCTCGGCCTCGCGCTGCAACCGCTCGGCCTCCTCGATGCGGCGATCGGCCTCGGCCCTGATCCGCTCCTCCTCGCGCTGGATTTCGGCGACCTTGTCCTGCACGCGCTGTTCGGCCGTCGCCGGGTCATAGGCGGGCGGGACCGGCGCCGGGGCAGGCGGCGGTGGCGGAGTCGTGGCGGCGGCCTGCGCCGGGGTCGCGCCCGGCGGCGTGGGCGGAATCGGCGGCGGTGGGATCGGTGGGGGCGGCACGGTCGCCTGCGGGACAGGCGCAGCCTGCGGCGGCTGCGCCGCGCCCGGCGGCTGCTGCGGCGGCGCGGATCCCTGCTGCTGCGCGCCGGCGGCGTTCTGCTGCTCGAAGAGTGCCCGCTCCTGCGCGGCGCGCGCGCTCGCCAGCTCGCGCTCGGCCTTCTCGGCTTCCTTCTTCGCCTTGCGCGAAGAGCGCCGCCCGCCCTTCGGCTTGTGGCGCTTTTCGGCCCGCTTCTTGGCGCGTTCCTCGCGGCGTTGCTTGGCCACTTCCTGACGGTGCTTGCGCTGGTCGCCGCGGGCGGCCTGCTGCTGAGCGCGGGCCTGCTTGCGCTTCTCCTTCGCGCTCAAAGGCTGTCCGGGGGGCGGCGGTGGCGGCGCCGCGGCGGACGATTGTGCCGGCTGCACGCCCTGCGCGGGCGGCGGAGGCGGCGCTCCGGCCTGCCCCTTCTGGGCGGTCCTGTCCTTGCTGCGCCGCTGCACGACGCTGATCGCCAGCAGCAGCACGAGGACCGCAACCACCAGCCCGGCGACGAAGTACTCGACGTTGTCACTGACGAAATCAGCCATACGCCCTCCTCATACCACGCGAAGCTACCTCATCCTGCCCTTGAATTCGCGCTCAACCTCGCGGCGCACGTCGCGATCCGCGATCTCACGGCGCCGATCGCGCCCCTCCTTGCCCCGCGCCAGGGCCAGCTCGACCTTCGCCCGCGCGCCCTTGAAGTAGATCCTGGTCGGGATCAGGGTCAGGCCGCGCTCGGCCGTCTTGCCGATCAGGCGCTCGATCTCGGCCCGGTGCAGGAGCAGCTTGCGCGGCCGCTCCGGCTCGTGGTTCTCGCGGCTCGCCGGCTCGTACGGAGGGATGTGCAGGTTGCGCAGCCACACTTCGCCGTCGTCGATCACCGCGTAGGCGTCGGTCATCTGCGCCTTGCCGGTGCGCAGCGACTTGACCTCGGAGCCGCGCAGGACCATCCCCGCCTCGATCTTCTCGATCCACTCGAATTTGTGCCGGGCGCGGCGGTTGGTGGCGACATCGCCGGAGGCCGGCTCGCGTTTCTTCTTCGCCTTTTTGGCCACCTCAGTCCTCCACCGGCTGCAGGTCGGTCCGCCCCCGCGTCGCTTCGACGCCGCTCACCCGGACGGATACCGGATCGCCGAGCCGCAGCTTGCGCTTCGAGTCGGCGCCGACCAGGGCGGTCTCGCTGCTGTCGATATCGAAGCGCTCGGCGCCGCCGATCGTGCGCGCGGGCAGGAAGCCTTCGTAGACGTCGCCCAGCTCGCCGCCGAAGGCGACGAAGGCGCCCGCCGGTATCAGCCCCGCGACCTCGCCCTCGAACTCGACCTCGGGCCCGCGCTCGCGCAGCTCGCGCTCAAGCAGGAAGGCGGCGCAGATGTCGTCGGCGCGGCGCTCGACCCGCATCGAGTCGCGCTCGCGCTCGCTGCAGTGGGCGGCGGCCTGGCGCGCTTCGGCGGCGCTCGGTGCCGGCTCGCCCTCGCCCAGCGCCGCCAGCAGCGCGCGGTGGGCGATCAGGTCGGGATAGCGCCGGATCGGCGAAGTGAAGTGGCAGTAGGCGGGGCTGCCGAGGCCGGCGTGGCCGCTGTTGCGCTCGCTGTAGGCGGCTTGCTTGAGGGAACGGAGCACGAGCGATGTATACGCGGCGCGGCCGTGCCCGCGTCGCCTCGCCTCGCGCGCGACCAGGCGACTCGCCTCCGCCGCCAGCTCGGCCGCCTCGCGCGGCGCCGGCGTCCCGCGTAGCGGCGGCGTCGGGATCCCGAGCTCGCCCAGCTGGGCGATCAGCCGCTCGACCGAGGCCGGGTCGGGCTGGGCGTGCACGCGGTAGATCGCCGGCACGCGCTTGCGCTCGAGCAGCTGCGCCACCTGCTCGTTGGCAAGGATCATCAACCGCTCGATCAGGCTGTGCGCCTCGGTCTGGGCGACGCCGCGGGCGGCGGTGACCTCGCCGCCGGCGTCGAAGCTGAACTCCGGCTCGAAGGACTCGACGTCGAGGCCGGTCGCGCCGCGCCGCTCGCCCAGCGCCGCGGCCGCCGCGCGGGCGGCGGCGAGCGGTTCGGCGATCTCGGCCGGCGGCTCGGCGCGCCCGGCGAAGATCAGGTCGAGCCGGTCGTAGTCGAGCCGCGCGTCGGAGCGGATGCGGCTGCGGTAGAAGCTCGCGCCGCGCGCCCTCCCGGCGCCGTCGAGCTCGATCTCGGCCGTCACCGCCAGACGCTCGACCCCGGGCGCGAGGCTGCAGGCCTCCGAGCTCAGCGCGTGCGGCAACATCGGCTCGACCGCGCCCGGCGCGTAGGTGCTGTTGGCCCGCTGCCGCGCCTCGCGGTCCAGCGGCGAGCCCGGCGGGACGTGGGCGGCGACGTCGGCGATGTGGATCCAGAGCCGCAGCGCATCGCCCTCGCGCTGGGCCGAGACCGCGTCGTCGAAGTCGCGCGCGGTCGCCGGGTCGACGGTGAAGGTCGCCAGCGCGGTCAGGTCGCGCCGCTGCGAGCTGCGCGACTCTGCGCCGCCGGCCGCGCGCCCTGCCTCCTGCTCCAGCTTCGCCGAGAACCCCCGCCCGCCCAGCTCCTCGCGCATCAGCCCCGCGACCGCCTCGGCGGCTGTCTTCGGCTCGGCCCGCCGGCGGCCGCGGCCGCGCGCCCGCTGCCGCGCCCGGTGCTTGCGCCAGTCCCCCTGCGGAGTCACTGCGCCGCGAGCACGCCGAGCGCCCGGTCGACCGCCTCGTCGCGCTGAGTCCCGGGCCGGTCGCTGACCTTGACGTCGGGCTGGATCCCGGCGCCGGCGAGGTTCGTCCCGTCCGGGGTGAAGTACTCGCCGACAGTCAGCTTCAGCGCGCCGCCGTTGGAGAGGTCGACCTCCTGCTGGAAGACGCCCTTGCCGAAGGAGCGGGTGCCGACGATCTTCGCGCCGGCGTCGTCGTGCAGCGCCGCGGCGAGGATCTCCGCCGCCGAGGCGGTGCCGCGGTCGATCAGGACGACGGTCGGCAGCGCCGGCAGGTTGCCGCCCGCGGCCTCGTAGGTCGTGTCGCCCTGGGTCCGCGACTCGGTCGTCACCACGGTCTCTCCCTCGGGCAGGAAGACGCTCGCGCTCAGCACGGCCTCTTCGAGCAGGCCGCCGCCGTTGTGGCGCAGGTCGAGCACGAGGCCCGTCGCGCCGCGCTTCTGCAGCCCGCGCACCGCCTGCCGCAGCGCCCCGTGGGCGCCTTCGCTGAAGGCGGAGAGGCGCACGTAGCCGAGCTTCGTCCCCTTCGCCCGCTTCATTTCGCTGTCGACCACGGGCACCGCGATCTCGGCCCGGGTCAGCCGCACCCGCCGCGGCCTGCCGCCCTTGCGGCCGCGCACGCCGAGCGTCACCTCGGTCCCTTCCGGGCCCTTGATCAGCGCCGTCGCCGCGTTGATCTCGAGGCCGGCGATCGAGCGGCCGTCGACGGCGACGATCGTCTCGCCGACCTCGATCCCCGCTCCTTCGGCCGGCGAGCGCTCGAAGACCTCGGCCACCCGCAGGCCGTCCTCGGCCGAGTTGACGCTGAGGCCGACGCCGGAGAAGCGGCCCTCGATTTCCTCGTTGAAGCGCTCGAGCTGATCGGCCGAGAAGTAATCGGAGAAGCGGTCGCGGTTGCGCCGGCGCAGGCCACGCACCATGCCCCGCAGCGAGGAGTCGGTGAGCTCGCCGGGCGGCGTCTCGCGGTAGTAGTTGTCCTCGATCAGTTCGCTCGCTTCGGCCGTCAGCCCGGCGGAGTCGTCGACGAGGACGTCGCGCAGCGGCGGCGGCAGCTTCGCCGGGTGGCCGCCGAGCCAGGCGCCGGCCGCGAGCATCAGGAGCAGGGCGGCCAGCAGGCCCACCGTCCGCGCGGCGCTCACCTGAGGATCAGACCTTGAGGAAGCGGCGCAGGGTGACGCCGGAGCCGATCGCCGAGACGATCACCGCGGCGGCGAAGAGGATCGCGACCAGGGCCGGGAAGGAGAGCGTCGTGCTGTTCTGCGCGGCGAGGAAGCCGATGCTGTCGCTCAGCGGGTCGACGATCGTGAGCTTGCCCAGCCACAGGATAAGTATGGCCACCAGGCCGCCGGCGAAGCCGACGACGACGCCCTCGATCATGAACGGCCAGCGGATGAACCAGCGCGTCGCGCCGACCAGGCGCATCACCTCGACCTCGCGGCGGCGGGTGTAGATCGAGAGCCGGATCGTGTTGCCGACCAGCATCAGCGAGGCGACGATCAGCAGCGCCGTGATCACGGTCAGGACGATCTTCAGCGCGCTCGTCACCTGCTCGATCTTCTGCGAGTCTTCCTGGCGGTCGAAGACCTCCTGGACGATCGGCGAGATCGGCTGCGGCTTGCCGTTCGGGCCCGGCGGGGTGACCGCGGCGCGCACCGCGTCGAGGTTGGCCGCGTCGTCGGCCTTGACCTGGAAGTTGGCCGGCAGCGGGTTCGACTTGAGCTGGGTCAGCAGTTCGCCGCTCTTCTCCTTGCCCAGGTCCTCGCGCAGTTCGGCCAGCGCCTCGCCCTTGGTGATGAAGTTGACCGACTCGACGTTGGGTATCTCGCGCAGCTCGCGGTCGAGCGCGCCGATTTCGGCGCGGGTCGCATCGTCGTAGATCGCGACGCGGAACTCGAGGCTGTCGCGCACCTGGTCGCTCTTCGCCTGGGTCGTCTGGAAGACCGGGATCAGGACGCCGAGCAGGATCACGGTGACGACGGTGGTCACGACCGCGGCCATGCTCGGGGCGCCGTTGCGGCGCAGCGCACGGAAGGCCTCCTGGGTGAAGAAGAGCAGGCGCGACATCTAGAAGAGCGACTCGTTGGCGTGGCCGTTGGTCTGCCCCTCGGGGCCGACCCCCATCTCGGCCCGCATGCGCAGCCCGAACTCCGAGGTCGACTCCTCGGTGTAGCCGCCGCTGACCTCGTCGCGGACGACGCGGCCCTCGTAGAGCTCGATCACGCGGCGGCGCATGTTGTCGACCATCTCGCGGTCGTGGGTGACGACGACGACGGTCGTGCCGGTCTTGTTGATCCGGTAGAGCAGCTGCATCACGCCGATCGAGGTGACCGGGTCGAGGTTGCCGCTGGGCTCGTCGGCGAGCAGCAGCGGCGGGTGGTTGACGAAGGCGCGGGCGATCGAGACGCGCTGCTGCTCGCCGCCGGAGAGCTCGTCGGGATAGCTGCCCAGCTTGGTCGAGAGGCCGACCAGGCGCAGGATCTCCGGCACCTGGCGGCGGATTTCGCCGCGGTGGGCGCCGAGCACCTGCAGCGCGTAGGCGACGTTGTCGAAGACGGTGCGGTCGGGCAACAACTTGAAGTCCTGGAAGACGGTGCCGATGTTGCGCCGCAGCTGCGGGATTTTCTTCTCCGGCATCGCGCCGATGTCGCGGCCGGCGATGCGGACGCTGCCGTCGGTCACGCCGAGCTCGCGGATCAGCATCTTGATCAGCGTCGACTTGCCGCAGCCGGTCGGGCCGACGAGGAAGACGAACTCGCCGCGGTCGACCGCAAGCGAGACCCGGTCGAGCGCCATGTGGCCGCCCGGGTAGACCTTGGTCACGTCGCGCAGCTCGATGATCGGCGCGCCGCCCTTGCGGTTGCGGGGCGCCGGCGCCGGGTCGCTGCCCTTGCTCTTCTTCTTTCTGCCCATGGCCATGGTCGCGACGGTCCTTCTGCGACGGGATGGTGACTCCTGCGCACCGATTCACGCGCAACACCCCGCCCAGAGGATGACGAGCAAAAGACTAGCGAATTGTCTGCGTTCGCTTACATTTGCCGGGGCCGGCACCTTTTCGTCCGGGGGCTCGATTAGGAATGGCGCATGCCTTCCGAACCGAATAACCCTGCCCCGGCCGATCGGCGACCCGTCCGGCTCGTCGTCGGCGACGACCTGAACCGGCGCCGGCTGACCGTCTTCTTCCGCCTCTTGATGGCGCTGCCGCACCTGGTCTGGCTCGCGCTCTGGTCGATCGCGGCGCTGTTCGCCGCGATCGCGAACTGGATCGTGGCCCTCCTCCGGGGCAGCCCGGCGGAGCCGATGCACGGGTTCCTCGTGCGCTTCGTCCGCTACGCGACCCACGTCTACGCCTACATCAGCCTCGCCGCCGAGCCGTTCCCCCGCTTCAGCGGGCAGCCGGGCTACCCGGTCGACCTCGAGATCGACCCGCCCGCGCGACAGAACCGCTGGACGATCTTCTTTCGCCTCCTCCTCGCGATCCCGGCCCTGCTGCTGCTCGCCATCCTCACCAACTCCAACTTCGAAGAATCGGAGGCCGGCTTCGCCACCGGCGCCGGCCTGCTGAGCATCGCCGCGTTCTTCGGCTGGTTCTACTCGCTCGCCCGCGGCGAGATGGCGCGCGGTCTGCGCGACGCCGTGGCCTGGGTCATCTCTTACGGAGCGCAGGCCTGGGCCTACCTGCTGATCCTCACCGACCGCTACCCCTCGATCGACCCGTTGACCGCGATCGGTCCGCTGCCGCTGCGCGACGACCCGGTCCAGCTCGACGCCGGCGGCGACGATCTGCGGCGCAGCCGTCTCACCGTCTTCTTCCGCCTGCCGCTTGCGATCCCCCACCTGGTCTGGCTCACCCTCTGGGGCGTCGCCGTCTTCTTCGCCGTGATCGCCAACTGGTTCGCGACCCTCTTCACCGCGACCTCGCCGCGGGGGCTGCACCGCTTCATCTCCGCCTACCTGCGCTACCAGCTGCACGTGATGGCCTATCTCTATCTGGTCGGCAACCCGTTCCCGGGCTTCGTCGGCGAGCCCGGCTCCTACCCGATCGAGCTGCGCATCGCCGAACGCGCCCGCCAGAACCGCTGGACCGTCTTCTTCCGCCTGCTGCTGGCGATCCCGGCCTTCCTGCTCGCGGGCGCATACGGATCGATGGTCGCCGTCGTCGCCCTCTTCGGCTGGTTCGTCTCGCTGTTCACGGGGCGGATGCCGGAAGGCCTGCGCAATGCGGGCGCCCAGGCGCTGCGCTACATGTCGCAAACTCACGGCTATCTCGTTCTGGTCACCGGCGCCTACCCGTACAGCGGACCGTGCCTGGCGCCGACGCAGACGCCTGCACCGCCCGCGGCGGCCGTTCCGCCGCCGGATGCGCGGTAGGAGCTCCTGGGCCGCAGCTGCGGCTCTGCTCGCGGGCGTCGTCCTGTGGGCCTGGGCCGCGCACGCGCTCTGGCAGACCACCGTCCCTTCGTCGCTCGAGCTGCCGCAGATCGATGCGGGCGACTTCTTCGGCGCGGGTTTTCTCGAGCGCAGCGCCTCCTACGAGCGCTTCCTCGCGATCCTCGGCCTGCTCGGTTGGATCGCGCTGGTCGCCGTGCTCGCCCTCTACGCGCGCCGCGGGCACGTGCTGATGCGCGAGTCGGCGGCCGGCCGGATCGGCACCGGCACGATGCTCGGCATGCTCGGCTTCGCGCTCGTCTGGCTTGTCGAGGTTCCCTTCGGCCTGGCGGCGCTCTGGTGGCAGCGCCGCCACGACGTCGCCGATCAGGACTACTTCTCGTGGCTGGTCGGAAGCTTCCTCGGCCTCGGCGGCGAGTTCGTCTTCCTCACCGCTGGGCTGGCGATCATGATGGCGCTCGCGGGAGCGCTGCGGCACTGGTGGTGGCTCGCCGCGGCGCCCGCCTTCGCCGCGCTCGGCCTGCTCTTCGTCTTCATCAGCCCCTACCTCGTTCCCGACACCGAGCCGCTGCGCAATCAACGCCTGCTCGGCGACGTGCGGGCGATCGCGCGAGCCGAGGGCCTCGATGACGTGCGGCTGCGCGTTCAGGACGTCGATCGCTTCACCGACGCGCCCAACGCCCAGGCGGCCGGCTTCGGCCCGTCGCGCACGGCGATCCTCTGGAACACCCTGCTCGACGAAGACTTCAGCCGCGCCGAGCTGCGCTCCGTGCTCGCCCACGAGCTCGCCCACCTCGCCCGCGACCACCCGCTGAAGGGGATCGGCTGGACGGCGCTCTTCCTGATCCCGGCGCTGGCGCTGACCGCCCTGCTGACCCGCTCGCGCGGCGGCCTCGCCCGCCCCGAGGCGGTGCCCGTCGCCCTGCTCGTCCTCGTCGTGCTCAGCCTGCTGGCGACGCCGCTGTTCAATGCCGTCTCGCGCCGCGCCGAGGTCGAGGCCGACTGGGCGGCGTTGAACGCGACCCGCGACCCCGCCGCGCAGCGCTCGCTGCTGCGCCGCCTCGCGGTCGACAGCCTCACCTCGCCGGATCCCCCCGCCTGGACCGTCCCCCTCTACGGCACCCATCCGTCGATAGTCGACCGGATCGCGATGGCCGACGCCTGGGAAGAGGCTCGCTAGAGCGCGGCGGCAAGCGATAGTCGCCGGCGAATGCTCATGGATCGGCCGCAAGTGCCCCAAGCGCCGCGAGCCCGGGCTCGACGGCGGCGCGGAAGCGCTCTTCGGCAGCCGTCACATCGGCATCCCTAGCCTGACCGGGGGGAACGCGCGCGGGGTTCAGCGCCACCCGGCCGACCCATTCCTTGATGTCGGGCTCGGCGCTGAAGGCAAATGACGCACGGCCCCCGAGCGCCTGCATCAGCGCCCAATCGGTGGGCGTGTTCGAGAGCGGCGACGGGAGACAGACCCGGTTCTTCTCGGCATCGTCTTCGCGGGTGGCCTCCACATACCCGATCAGCGCCGCCGCCAGGCAGGGGAAGCCCGCCCGGACCGGCTGAATCGTGATCGCCTCCTCGCCCCAGATCGGAACCAGCGGCGGGTACTGGAGCCCGGCTGCGGCGCAGTGGACGATCACCGCGTCCCGGTCGATCGCGGCATCGCGATCTTCAAGTTCGATTCGCCCGGGCTCTACACCGCGGATGTGACCGCCCCGCACCACCCGCTCGATGCTGCGCAACAGGTCGAGCTCCCAGCGGGCAAGGGTCGGGGTCTTCGCCATGGTCGGCATCGCCGAGGGATCGATGCGGAGCATCGCTCCGGCCGCCTCCATTCGCAGGAAGAGGTCGTCTGGCGACGAGGCCTCGCATGCCGCCTCCAGCATGCCGGCGGCCATGCCGACGAACACGGCGGGGTCGGGCTGGACGACCGCGCGGTTGAACATCCACGGCTCGCGGGGGCGGACCCAGCAGATCGAGTCCGGGTCGACGCCGCTTTCGAGCAGCCAGACGCAGGCGTCGGTCGCCGTCTTCCCCGATCCGACGACGACGAACTCCCCGGGCGCGGTCTCCAGGCTCGGCAGCGCGCTGACCGGCAGCACCCGGACCCCTTCGGCGACGCCGAACGGCGGCGCGGTGGTCGCGGGGATCTCCGGGGCGAGGTAGCGGGCGTCGACGATCCTGCAGTCCGGCCCGGCCTTATAGCGCTCTCCGGTCAAGCGGGAGACGAACGAGCCTTCGCCCGTGTACTCGCAGCTCGGGTGGAACTCCACCCGGCCCGAGGGCAGCAGTTGCTCGCCCAGCACCCGCTGGTAGTAGGCGCAGATCTCCGCAGCGCCGGCCCGCTCATGCAGGCCGGCCTCCGGGCCTTCGCTCTGGATCGATCCGGAGCCCAACACGGTCGAGGCGACGCCGTAGAACGACGACGCCTGATGCAGCCGCACGAACGGGTACGCATCGAGCCAGTGGCCACCCGGCCCGTGGCGGCGATCGACCAGGGCGACCCGGACGTCCGCATGATCGATCAGGGCGTCGGCAAATGCCATACCCGACGCACCCGCTCCGACTACCAGGTAGTCAGCCTCAAGCGCCCGTGACATCGCAGCCATTCAACCACCCCTGAGAAGCGAGAGCGATCAGTCGAGATCGAACGCGGCCGCGATCGCTTCGCTGAGCGCCGGCTCTTGACTGTCGAGCAGGACGCCGATCCGCTCACCCACGGCGTCGGCGGGAATCGTGGTGATGCTGTCGCAGCTGACGACCGAGGGCTCAGCCAGGCCGTTCGCGGCATCGACGTCCACCTCACTGGAGAGCCCGCGGATGGTCGTGGTGATCGGCGCGACGGTCACCGTCCTGAGATGCGGCCGTACGAGCTCACGCGTCAGAACCAACACGGGCCGCGCCTTGTCGAGCCGCGCGACGTGGATCGCCCGCATCAGGCCAGGTCGTGCGGCAGGCCCGCCGCGTGCTCGGCGAGCCCTGCGAGCTCTGGGTCAGGGCCGGTGCGGGCGAGGATCCGCGCATCGCGTTCCGCGAGCGCCCGCCGACGCTCGCGCTCGAGCGCCCGGGTTACGACAGCCGCCCTGCTGCGCTCGGTGCCGGTGTCGACGATCTCGTCAACGAACTCGACAAGGGCGTCTGGGAGACGCACCGCGATCTGCTTGCTCATCCCAAAATGGTAGCAAAGCGGTACCACGACTGAGTCGGGCTTAAGCCGCGGCGGCGGCTGCGGCGACGATTGCGTCGGCGTCGATGCCGGCGGCGCGCAGGAGGTCCTCGGGGGGGCCGCTGGTCGGGCGTACGGTGACCGCGAGGCGGGTCAGCGGGGCGCCGGCGCCGGCTTCAGCGAGGACGCCGGCGACGGTCTCGCCGATGCCGCCCTCGGCCCAGTGGTCCTCGACCGTGATCAGCGCCTTGGTCTCCGCCGCCGCCTTGAGGATCGCGTCGGCGTCGACCGGCTTGACCGAGTAGAGGTCGATCACCCGGGCGGTCACGCCCTGTTCGGCGAGCTGCTCGGCGGCGTCGAGCGATTCGTGCAGGGTGATCCCGGCGGCGATCAGGGTGACGTCGTCGGCCTCGGAGGAGCGCACGGTGCGGCTGCCGCCGATCGCGAAGCTCTCGCCGGGCTCGTAGATCGTCGGCGTCGCGCCGCGGGTCGTGCGCATGTAGCTGATCCCGTGGTGCTCGCGCATCGCGTCGAGCAGGGCGACCGCCTGGTTGGCGTCGCTCGGGTAGAGCACGACGCTGCCGAAGACGGCGCGCAGCGAGGCGATGTCTTCCAGCGCCATCTGCGAGGGCCCGTCGGGGCCGATCGAGACGCCGACGTGGGAGCCGCAGAGCTTCAGGTCGGCTTCGGAGATCGCCGCCATGCGGACGAAGTCGTAGGCGCGGCTGAGGAAGGCGCCGAAGGATGAGGCGAAGGGCTTCCAGCCGCGCGTCTGCAGTCCGACGCCGGCGGCGACCATCTGCTGCTCGGCGATGTACATCTCGAAGAAGCGGTCCGGGTGCTTGGCGGCGAAGCGTTCGGCGTAGGTCGAGTTGCCGACCTCGCCGTCGAGCGCGACGACCTTCTCGTCGATCGAGCCGAGCCAGGCGAGGGCGTCGCCGTAGGCGCCGCGCGTCGCGACCTTCTCCCCCAGCTCGTAGCTCGGCCGCTCGACCGCGGCGGTCGCGATCTCGTAGCTGTGCTCCGCCGGCGGCGCCTGCACCTCGACCCGCTGCGAGCGCTCGCCGCCGAGCTCGGCGACTGCGGCCTCGGGGTCGGCGAGCGGCTTGCCGTGCTGGCCGTCCTTGTCCTCGACCGCGGCGACGCCCGAGCCCTTCTTGGTGCGGGCGAAGATCGCGGCGGGCTTGCCCGCCGACAGCGCCCGCGCGTAGGCGGCGTCGATCGCCTCGAGGTCGTGGCCGTCGATCTCCTGCACGTCCCAGCCGCAGGCGGCGGTGCGGGCGGCCCAGGAGGCGGTTTCCCACTCGTGCATCGTCGGCCCGCGCTGGCCCAGCCGGTTGACGTCGACGATCGCGATCATGTTGTCGAGCCCGGCCTGGCCGGCGTGCTCGAAGGCCTCCCACATCGAGCCCTCGGCGAGCTCGGAGTCGCCGCAGAGCACCCAGACCCGGAAGTCGGCGTTCTCCAGCCGCTTGCCGGCGAGCGCGATCCCGACCGAGATCGGCAGCCCCTGGCCGAGCGAGCCGGTGGCGACGTCGACCCAGGGGATTTCCGGCGTCGGGTGGCCCTGCAGGCGCGAGCCGAACTCGCGGAAGCTGAGCAGCTCCTCGTCGTCGATCGCCCCGGCCATCTTGTAGAGGCCGTAGAGCAGCGGCGAGGCGTGGCCCTTGGAGAAGACGAGGTGGTCGTTGGCGCGGTTCTCGGGGGCGTCGAAGTCGTAGCGCAGGTAGCGGCTCAGCAGCACCGCCATCAGGTCGGCGGCCGACATCGAGGAGGTCGGGTGGCCCGACCCGGCGGCGGCCGCCGAGCGCACCGAGTCGACGCGCAGCTGCTGCGCCAGCTCGTGCAGCTGCTCGCGATCGATCGTCCCCTCCGAGGTCGCCTGCTCCATGGCCCTGACTTTATCTGGCGCTAGCCGATCGCGACCATGCGCTCGATCGGCACCCGCGCCCGCGCGGCGATCTCGGCCGGGACGCTGACCTCGAACTTCATCTCGCGCAGCCCGTCGCGCAGCTTCGGCAGCGTGATCATCTTCATGTACTTGCAGTAGGCCATCCGGTTGGCCTCGATCAGGCTCGCTTCCGGCGCGGCCATCTGCAACGGGTGCAGCATCCCGTTCTCGGTCGCGACGATGTACTCGCCGTCGGGTCGCCCCTGGACGTGGTCGAGCATCTGCCCGGTCGAGAGCATGTGCACGCCCTCCTTCTCGACTTCGCCGGCGGCGACGAACTCCATCACCTGGGTGACGCAGCCACACTCGGGATGGACGAGGAACTCGGCGTCGGGATGGGCGGCGCGCTGGGCCTTGATGTCGTCGGGGCGGATCCCGGCGTGGACGTGGCACTCGCCCGGCCAGACGTGCATCGAGTGGCCGGTCTGGCGCTCGACGTAGGCGCCCAGCCACATGTCGGGCCCGAAGAGGATCTCCGTGTCCGGCCCGTGCTCGCGCAGGATGTGCTCGACCACCTTGACCGCGTTGGAGGAGGTGCAGCAGTAGTCGGTCTCGGCCTTCACCTCGGCCGAGGTGTTGACGTACATGACGACGACCGCGTCGGGGCCGTGGCGGCGCTTCCACTCGCGCAGCTCCTCGGCCGTGATCGAGTCGGCGAGCGAGCAGCCGGCGTCGGGGTCGGGGATCAGCACCGTCTTCTGCGGCGAGAGGATCGCCGCCGTCTCGGCCATGAAGTGGACGCCGCAAAAGGCGATGGTCGAGGCGCCGGACGCGGCCGCCTGGCGCGAGAGGCCGAGCGAGTCGCCGGTGTAGTCGGCGACGTCCTGGACCTCGGGCACCTGGTAGTTGTGGGCGAGGATCACGGCGTCGCGCTCGCGCGCCAGCTCGCGCACCTCGCGCGACATCTCCTCGACCTCCTCCGGGCTGAGGTCGAGCATCGGGACCGGCTCGTTGATCGTCGGCAGCTCTCTCATTTCAGTTGCCTCGGAGGCCCCTCGAAGGGCCTCGCTGGTCGTATGTTCGCTGGCATGGCCTAGGCCTCAGTCCAGTCGAATGACTTCCCCTGGAAGTCTACTCTCTCGGCATGCCCGAGCTGCCGGAGGTTGAGATCGCGACGCGCCGGCTCGACGCGGCGCTGCGGGGCGCCACGGTCGAATCGGCGCTGGCGCCGGGGATGAACGTGATGAAGACCTTCGACCCGCCGCTGGAGCAGCTGGCGGGGCGGCCGATCTCCGGCGTGCGGCGGGTCGGCAAGATGCCGGTGGTCGAGCTCGGCGAGCTGGCGCTGCTGATCCACCTGATGTCCGCCGGTCGGCTGCGGGTCTTCGACAAGCGCGCCTCGCCAAAAGACCGCGCCTCGCGGGTGCTGATCCGGCTCGAGGGCGGGCGCGAGTTGCGCCTGCGCGAGTTCGGCACCAGGCAGCGTGCCTGGGCGAAGCTGCTCCCGGCCGCCGCGGTGGACGAGGACGAGGCGGTCGCGACCCTCGGCCCGGAGGCGTGGCCGGCGCCGCCGCTCGAGGCCTTCGCCGCGGCGATCGACCAGCCCCGCCACCTGCACCCGCTGCTGCGCCACCAGCGCGACATCGCCGGCATCGGCCGCTCCTGGGTCGACGAGATCCTCTGGGAGGCGCGGCTCTCGCCGTTCAAGCAGGGCTCCGAGCTGAGCGACGACGAGGTCGAGCGCCTCCACGCCGCCCTGCACGTGCTCGGCGACGCGATCGACCACTACGAGGGGTCGATCGGCGCCGAGCTTCCCGACAAGGTCCCGATGCCGCTCCGGGTCCACCGGCGCGAGGGCGAGCCCTGCCCCCGCTGCGGCACGCAGATCGAGGCCGTCTACTTCGCCGAGCACCAGACCAACTACTGCCCCGAGGAGCAGACCGGCGGCCGCGTGCTCAAGGACCGCCGCCTCTCGCGTCTGCTTAAGTGATGGATATGCGCAGACCCCTGCTCGTGGCTCTGGTGCTGATCGTCTCGCTTGTCTTCGCGAGCCCGGCGATGGCGGCGACGACCGTGAAGCTCGGCGACAACTTCTTCGCCCCGTCCAGCAAGACGGTCCGCAGCGGCGCCAAGGTGCGCTTCCAGTGGATCGGCAACCGCACGCACAACGTCAAGAAGCGGCGCGGCCCCGGCAGCGGGTTCAAATCGCGGACGACCAGCAGCCGCGGCGTCAACTTCGCCAAGAAGTTCCGCCAGCGCGGCACCTACAAGCTGATCTGCACGATCCACCCGGAAACGATGCGCCTGACCCTGCGCGTGCGCTGAGCGACTGGCGCGTTTCCGGTCCATTGGACGGGAAACGCGCCAAGCGATATATCAGGCCGGCTCGAGCAGCAGGCTGAAGTCGAGCGCCGGGGCCGAGTGGGTGAGAGCGCCGACGGAGATGAACTCGACCCCGGTGGCGGCGACCGCGGCGACGTTCTCCAGCGTGATCCCGCCGGAGGCCTCCAGCGGCGGCCCGTCGGGGCCGCGCTCGGCGTCGCGCAGGGCCACCGCTTCGCGCAGCTCCTCCGGCGTCATGTTGTCGAGCAGCAGGCGGTCGGCTCCGGCGCCGAGCGCGTAGGCGGCCTCTTCGACGTCGCGACACTCGATCTCGACCGGCAGCTCCGGCTGCGCGCCGCGCGCCCCGTAGATCGCCTTGGCCACGCTTCCCGCCAGCGCGATGTGGTTCTCCTTGATCAGGATCGCGTCGTAGAGCCCGATCCGGTGGTTCACGCCGCCGCCCGCTGCCACCGCCGCCTTCTCCAGCTCACGCAGCCCCGGCGTCGTCTTGCGCGTATCGAGGATCCGCGCCCCGGTCCCGGCCACCGCCTCCACGTAGCGCGCCGTCAGCGTCGCGATCCCCGAAAGATGCCCGAGAAAGTTCAGCGCCGTCCGCTCCGCCGCCAGCACCCCCCGCGCCGGCCCACTGGCCAAGACGACCTCGGCAGGCACCCCATCCCGCCACTGCCCCTCGACCACAAGATTGTCGACGTCCTCCACCCCACACCGCCGAAAAGCCTCCCCCACCAACTCAAACCCAAAAGCAACCCCAGCCTCCTTCTGCACAATCCGAGCCCTAGCCCGCGCATCAGCGGGAACCGTGGCCTCCGACGTCACATCCCCAGCCCCGAGGTCCTCGGCAAGCGCCCGCTCTACCAGGCTCCCCATTTCAAGTAGATATGTCAATTTGCAGGGCTTTTTAGCCAGGTGTTGCAAGTCTTATCGCGTGTAGTTGCAAGTAGAAGATAAGTAGGGGCAGCCTACTTGCCCAGCTGTTCGCAGTTTGTTGCATATAGGCCGACAAACAGCGAACGCATCGCGGAGAGGGACGGGTGACCCTCCGCCGGAAACTCAGGAACCACGCTCCGCACCCTGAACCCGGTCCCAGCTGCGCGACGGTTTCAGGCGGAGGGCCACCCGGCCCGTCTCACGTTCTGAGGACTGGGGGCGTTTAATCCCATGAGTGACCGCGCTGCCGCCTTTCCAAACCCTCCTCGACACCCACGCCGAAGACGTGATGGCCGTCCTGCGCGGCGCCGTCGGCAGGGCCGACGCCGAGGACTGCTTCCAGGAGACCTTCTTGGCCGCCCTGCGCGGCTACCCGAGGCTGAGCGACGACGGCAACCTGCGCGGCTGGCTGCTGACGATCGCCCACCGCAAGGCGATCGACCACCACCGCGCCAACGGCCGCCGGCCGCTGCCGGTCGCCGAGCCCGAGGAGCTCGCCGGGACCAGCGCCGAGCCCGAGCTCGACGAGGGGGTCTGGGCGCTGGTCGGGGCGCTGCCGCCGAAGCAGCGCGCCGCGGTCGCGCTGCGCTACGCCTGCGACCTCCCCCACGCCGAGATCGCCGCCGCGCTCGACTGCTCGCCGGCGGCGGCGCGGCGCAGCCTGCACGAGGGAATCAAACGCCTGCGAAAGGAGCTGGCATGAAGGCCGAGCTGAAGCGACTTGCCGATCGCGCCGCCACCGAGGGGCTGCTCGACGTCGCCTACGCGAACGTCGACTCCCCCTTCGGGCCGATCCTGCTGGCGAGCACGCCGCGCGGGCTGGTCAAGCTCAGCCTGCCCAACTACGACGCCGACGAGGCCCTGGGGCAGCTGGCCGGGCAGATCTCGCCGCGGGTGCTCGAGGCGCCCGCCAGGCTCGACGACGCCCGCCGCCAGCTCGACCTCTACTTCGAGGGGCGCCTGCACGAGTTCGACCTGGCGCTCGACTGGCAGCTGAGCAAGGGCTTCCGCCGCCGCGCCCTGCGCGCGATCGACCGCATCCCCTACGGCCGCACCCGCAGCTACACCGAGATCGCCCGCAGCGCCGGCAACGAGCGCGCCGTGCGCGCCGCCGGCACCGCCTGCGGCGCCAACCCAATCCCGATCGTCGTCCCCTGTCACCGGGTGCTGCGCAGCGGCGGCGCGCTCGGCGGCTACGGCGGCGGCCTGCCGATGAAGCAGGCGCTGCTGGAGATGGAGGGGGTGCTCGAGCAGCGGCGGTAGAACTCTCTGGCTCTGCGTCTTCGTCCTACCGCTGATCGTCGCCGCCGCCCTGGACTCGCCAGGACGCTGAGCAAGAGGCAACCCAGACGGTCGTCGTCCACATCAAGGCGCCGTCCTGTGCGAAGCCGACGATCAGCGCGACCAGAGTTCGCTGAGACCGAGGACAAAGAGGCCGGTGCCGGGGGTGTCCGGGCGGGCGCGGCGTCCTCTTTTTCGCCCCATTCGCAACCTCGGACGGCCGCATCCGTTCCTGGCGAAAAACCCAGCGGCCGGCCGGACACCCCCGGCGGCGGCCCCCGCCTACCGGTCCGAAGAAGCTGCCGTCTTGTTCAGGTAGTCGCGAATAAAGTCGTCTAGATCGCCGTCGAGCACGCGCTGGGCGTCGCCCGCCTCGTAGCCCGTGCGGTGGTCCTTGACCCGCTGGTCGGGGTGCAGGAAGTAGCTGCGGATCTGTGAGCCCCAGGCGACTTCCTTGACCTCGCCCCGCTCCTGTGCCAGCTCCTCGGCCCGTTTGCGCTCCTCGAGCTCGAGCAGCTTCGAGCGCAGCAGCTGCATCGCCACCGCCTTGTTCTGGGTCTGCGAGCGCTCGTTCTGGCACTGGACGACGACCCCGGTCGGTTCGTGCGTGATCCGCACCGCGGAGTCGGTCTTGTTGACGTGCTGCCCGCCGGCCCCGGAGGCGCGGTAGGTGTCGATGCGCAGGTCGGTCTCGTCGATCTCGACCTCGACCCCGGCGTCGACCAGCGGACCGACGTCGACCTGGGCGAAGCTCGTGTGGCGCCGCGCCGAGGAGTCGAACGGTGAGATCCGCACCAGGCGATGGACGCCGCGCTCGGCGGCGAAGAGCCCGTAGGCGTTCTCACCGCGGGCGAGGAAGGTCGCCGACTTGAGCCCGGCCTCCTCCCCCGCCGAGGCCTCCTTCATCTCGACCTGAAAGCCGCGCATCTCGGCCCAGCGCAGGTACATGCGCAGCAGCATCTCGGCCCAGTCCTGGGAGTCGGTGCCGCCGGCGCCGGCGTGGACGCTGACGACCGCGTCGCCGGCGTCGTAGGCGCCGCTGAACAGGCGCGCCTCTTCCAGCGCCGCCAGCCGCCGTTCGACCGAGGCCAGCTGGCTCGTCAGCTCGGCCGCCATCTCCTCGTCCTCGCCCGCCAGCTCGGCCAGCTCGTCGAGGTCGCCGGCCTCGGATTCGAGCTGCTCGAAGGTCTCCAGCTTGCGCTGCGCGCGCGCGTGCGCGGCCGAGGTGCGCGCCGCCGCCTCCTGGTCGTCCCAGAAGCCTGGCTTGCCCATCTCCGCCTCGAGGCGGTCCGCTTCGTCCCTCAGCGAAGCCGGGTCAAAGGTAGTCCGCGAGCAGCTTCAACTGCTCGCGGATCTCGGCGAGCCGCGCCGGTACCGATTCGGTCTGGGCGGGCTCGGCCATCAGCGCAGCTTACCCAGTGCCTCGGCACGGTCCTCGTAGGGGCGCCAGCTACGGATCAGGCGGCCGTCGAGCTCGAAGAGCCAGGCCATCTCGTCCTCCCCCGCCGCCGAGCCGTCCTCGTCCCAGCGCCAGACCCGGCGGATCAGCGCCACCGCCATGTCGGTGTCCTCGTGCAGCTCCTCCAGCTCGACCGTCTGCTGCACCCCGCCGGGCGCCCGCGTCGCCCACATCCGGGCCGCATCGCGGCCCTTCCGCAGGCCCCTCATCGAGTGCAGCTCAACCTCGGGGTCGAGGACCGCGGCGAACGCATCGAGATCGCGCTCGTTGAAGGCGCGGATGAACTCGCGGACGGGGTCGTGGCTCACGGCGCGCCGGCTAGGCGCCGTGACACTTCTTGAACTTTTTCCCTGACCCGCACCAGCAGGGGTCGTTGCGGCCGATGTCTTTCTCGCGCTCGTCCTTGACCACCGTCTCGATCGCCTCCGCCGGCGGGGCGCCGTTGCCGCCGCCGGGGCCGGTGCCGCCTTCGGTCACCGCGACCCCGCCGCCGCCGCCCGCGGCGACTTCCGCCAGGGCGGAGGGCTGCGCGTCCGGCGTGCCGCCGGAGTAGTCGAGCGCGGCCGGGCCGCCGCCGTTGCCGGCGAAGGCGCCGTCGCGGAGCTGCGAGGGGTCGACTTCGATCTCGGCGTTGAAGACGAGCTTGCTGAATTCCTCCCAGATCGAGTGCATCAGCTCCTCGAACATCGCAAAGCCTTCGTTTTTGTAGGCGACGAGCGGGTCGATCTGGGCGAAGCCGCGCAGGTGGATGCCCTCGCGCAGATAATCCATGTCGTAGAGGTGCTCGCGCCAGCGGTTGTCGATCGTCTGCAGCAGGATCGAGCGCTCCAGGTAGCGCATCAGCTCCTCGCCGAGCTCGGTCTCGCGATCGTCGTAGGCGCTCATCGCGTCTTCGTCGAGCGCGTCTTTGAGCTTCTCGCGGTCGACCGTCTCCGGCGCCATCGAGCCGACCTCGATCCCGATCGGCCAGATCTGGCGCAGCTGCTGGTCCATCTCCGGGATGTCCCACTCGTCGAGCTCGTCGCCCGGCGTGTACTCGTCGACCAGCCGCTCGATCACGCCCTCGAGCTCGTCGCGGGCGATGTCGGACATGTCGCGCCCTTCGAGGATCTGGCGGCGGTATTTGTAGACGATCCGCCGCTGCTCGTTCATCACGTCGTCGTACTCGAGCACGCGTTTGCGGATCAGGAAGTTCTGTTCCTCGACCTTCTTCTGCGCGCCCTCGACGGTTTTCGAGAGCATTTTCGCCTCCAGCGGCATCTCCTCGCCCTCCTCGTCGACCGGGCCGAGCCGGTCGAGGATTTTGAAGATGCGATCGCCGGCGAAGAGCCGGATCACGTCGTCTTCGGCGGAGAGGAAGAAGCGCGTCTCGCCCGGGTCGCCCTGGCGGCCGGAGCGGCCGCGCAACTGGTTGTCGATGCGCCGCGATTCGTGCCGCTCGGTGCCGCAGATGTAGAGGCCGCCGCGCTCGCGCACCTCGTCGGCCTCGGCCTTGCACTGCGGCTCGAGCTCGGCGACCTTCGCCTCGAAGGCCTCCTCGTAACCCTCGTCGTCCGGGCCGAGCCCCTGCTTCTTCAGCTCTTTGTGCGCCATGTGCTCGGGGTCGCCGCCGAGCTTGATGTCGACGCCGCGGCCGGCCATGTTGGTCGCGATCATCACCGCGCCCCGGCGCCCGGCTTCGGCGATCCGCTCGCCCTCTTTCTCAGCGTGCTCGGGCTTGGCGTTGAGCACCGCGTGCTCGATCCCGCGCCGGGTCAACTCGCTGGAGATCATCTCCGAAACCTCGACCGAGACCGTGCCGACGAGGATCGGCTGGCCCTTTTCGTGACGGGCGACGATCTCCTCGAGCACCGCCTTCCACTTGCCGTCCTTGGTTTTGAAGATCTGGTCGTTGAGGTCGGCGCGGACCATCGGCCGGTTGGTCGGGATCTCGACCACGGGCACTTTGTAGATCTTCATGAACTCGGTCGCCTCGGTCAGCGCCGTGCCGGTCATCCCGGAGAGCTTGTCGTAGAGGCGGAAGAAGTTCTGCAGGGTGATCGTCGCCAGGGTCTGGTTCTCCTCGCCGATCGCGACGCCCTCCTTCGCCTCGACCGCCTGGTGCAGGCCCTCCGACCAGCGCCGCCCCTCGAGGATGCGGCCGGTGAACTCGTCGATGATCATCACCTCGCCCTCGACCACGGCGTAGTCCTTGTCCTTCTTGTAGAGCGACTCCGCCTTCAGCGCCTGGCCGAGGTGGTTGACGAGGCTGCCGTGCTCGCTGACGTAGAGGTTGTCGACGCCGAGGAACTCCTCGGCTTTCTTCACCCCGCGCTCGGTCGGCGAGACGGTCTTGTGTTTTTCGTCGTATTCGTAGTCGTGGTCGGCCTTCGAGGTGTCCTTCGATTCGCCCAGCGATTTGAGCCGGTCCTTCGAGGGCACGCCCGTCATCTGCCGCGCCAGACGAGCGAACTGGTAGTAGATCTGCGCCGCTTCTTCGGGCGCGCCGGAGATGATCAGCGGCGTCCGCGCCTCGTCGATCAGGATGTTGTCGACCTCGTCGACGATCGCGAAGTTGTAGTCGCGCTGCACGCAGTGCTCGAGCGCATCGGCCATGTTGTCGCGCAGGTAGTCGAAGCCGAACTCCGAGTTGGTGCCGTAGACCGCGTCGCAGGCGTACTTCTGCTGCCGCGCCTCGTGGTCGTCGGCGTCCTGGATCGCGGCAACGGTGACGCCGAGCGCCTCGTAGACCGGCGTCATCCATTCCGCGTCGCGGCGGGCGAGGTAGTCGTTGACGGTGACGACGTGGACGCTCTTGCCGCCGAGCGAGTTGAGGAAGACGGCGAGCGTCGCGGTCAGGGTCTTGCCCTCGCCGGTCTTCATCTCGGCGATCGCGCCGTCGTGCAGCGCCATGCCGCCGACAAGCTGCACGTCGAAGTGGCGCTGGCCGATCGCCCGCTTCGCCGCCTCGCGGGTCAGGGCGAAGGCTTCGGGCAGCAGATCGTCGAGCGACTCGCCCCCCTTGGCGCGCTCGCGCAATGTGTCGGCCTCGGCCCGGATCTCCTCGTCGGAGAGCAGTTCCATCTCAGGCTCGATCGCACTGATCTTCTGCGCCCGCTTCTCATAGGCCTTGAACTTCCGCCCCTCCCCCACGCGCAGCGCGCGCGTAACCATGTCCCTAGCGTTAGCCATCGCTCAAGGGTAGCTACCCCACGCTAGAGGACCGGGTGTCCCTCCGGCGGAGACTCAGGACAGACGATCGAACCCTGACAGGCAATCCAGCTGCGCGACGGTCTCAGCCGGAGGGACACCCGGTCCTCCCGCTGCGCGACGGCCTCCGGCGGAGGGGCACCCGACCCTCTACTGGGTGGCCGGTCTCCCGCGCATCTGGTTGACCAGCTTCCGCGTCCGACTGCGCTTGCGCCGCTTCTCCCGATGCTTCTTGACCTGCCGACGGATGTCCTCGGCCAGTTCGTGCACCGTGTGCATCATCTCGGGCGAGGCCTCCTTGGCGTGCAGGGTCACGCCCTTGAGCCGCAGCGTCGCCTCGGCGACCTGGCTGTCGGCGATCGCCGGGTTGCGCTCCTCCCAGATCGTCACGTCGAGGGTGGCCAACTCGGAGACCTGTTTGCCGACTCGACGGAATCTCTTCAGGACGTGCTCCCGAAGCTCCTCGTCAACCTCGACGTTGCGCCCGCGCACCTCGATCCGCATCTCTGGCCTCCTCAGTTTTGGGGTCCTTCGATGCTACGCCGGTACCCGCCTCGAGGCAAGGGGAACTTCTACGGATATTGCGCCGATCAGAGCCTGCGGCTGAAGGTGATCGCCACGACCCGCACGCTGCCCGCCTGGCGCAGCGCCGCCGCGCAGGCCGAGAGTGTCGCGCCGGTGGTCAGCACGTCGTCGATCAGCAGGACACTGCGCGGGATCTCGCCCTTCGCCCGGATCAGCGGTGGGTGGCCGATGCGCTCGGCGCGGCGTCTGCCGACCTGGCGGCCGCCGCCGCGGCGCGCCAGGCAGGCCGCGAGCGGCAGCTCGGTCCGCCGTGCCAGCGCCGCCGCGATCTCGGCGGCAGGGTCGAAGCCGCGGGCGAGCGAGCGCAGCGGCGCGGTCGGCACGGGGACGATCGCGCCGCTGAGGATCGCCGCCGGCGCCAGCCACTGGATCCTGTCGGCCATCAGCTCGGCGACCGGCAGCAGGCGGCGGAACTTGAGCGCGGCGACGAGGTCGCGGGCGACGCCCTCGTGCGAGGCCGAGGACCAGGCCCGGTCGAGCCCGGGCGCCCCGCCGCCGGCGATCGGATCGGCGCCGGCCAGGCGGCGCGAGCAGCGCGTGCAGAGCGAGGCTTCGGGGCGGCAGTTGCGACCGCAGGTCGCACATAGTGGCGGCACGAGGCCGGCGGCGAGGGCGTGGAGCAGCTGCTTCACGCGCCGATCGTCGGCGCCGGTGGCGCGCGTGTGGCGCGCTAGATGTCAAATATCGTCACGGCTTCGTGCCGTGCGCCGCGATGCCGCCGATCAGGATCGATTCGGCGGGCAGCTCGGTCCCTTCGAGCAGGATCGAGTCGCGGACGATCGCCCCGTCGCCGATCCGGCAGCCGTCGCTGACGATCGCCGGGCCCTCGAGCCGCACGCCGGCGCCGATCTCGACGCCCTCGCCGACGAGGACCGGCGCGGCGGTCTCGGCATCGCCGAGCGCGCTCGCCGCGCGCACGCCCTCGCTCACCTCGGGCGCCCCGGGCTCGACCGCGACGGCGCCGTGCAGCGCGTCGAGGTTGCCGTCGCGGAGCTCGTCGAGGTTGCCGATGTCGTTCCAGTAGGCGTCGATCTCGTGCGAGTAGAAGGGCACGTCGGCGTCGAGCAGGGCCGGGAAGACGTCCTTGGCCCAGTCGGCGAACTCGGGCGGGTCGTCGGGACCGGCGTCTTTGCTGGCGCCGGGCGCCGGGAAGTGGTCGAAGACCTCGGCGCGGAACATGTAGATGCAGGTGTTGGCGAGGTCGGAGAGCGCCTCGGCCGGGTCGGGCTTCTCCTGGAAGCCCTGGATGCGGCCGTCCTCGCCGGCGATCACGACGCCGAACTGGTCGGTGTCCGCGACCCGCTTGGTCGCCATCGTGACCAGCCCCTCGTGGGACTGGTGGAACTCGCGCATCGCGCCGAAGTCGATGTCGGTGAGCGCGTCGCCGGCGACGACGAGGAACGAGTCGCCGAGGAAGCCGGCGGCGTTGCGCACGCCGCCGGCGGTGCCCAGCAGCTGCTGCTCGAAGCTGTAGGTGAGCTCGAGCCCGAAGTCCGAGCCGTCGCCGAAGTGGCCTTCGATCGTCTCCGGGAACCAGTGCAGGTTGGCGATCGCCTCGCCGAAGCCGTGCTTGACCAGGAGCCGCACGGTGTGCTCCATCACCGGCCGGTTGAGCACCGGCGCCATCGGCTTCGGCAGCGCGTAGGTGATCGGTCGCAGCCGGGTGCCGAGCCCGGCTGCGAGGACCATCGCCTTCATCGAGTCAGGCGCTCCGGCCGATCAGTAGCGGTAGTGATCGGGCTTGTAGGGGCCCTCGACCGGAATCCCCAGGTAGGCGGCCTGCTCCTCGGAGAGCTCGGTCAGCTCGACGCTGAGCGCCGCGAGGTGCAGTCGCGCGACCTTCTCGTCGAGATGCTTGGCCAGCACCGTGACCTCCTTGGCCGTGAACCCGTCGGGCTGGCCGTAGAGCTCGATCTGGGCGATCACCTGGTTGGTGAACGAGTTCGACATCACGAAGCTCGGGTGCCCGGTCGCGTTGCCGAGATTGAGCAGCCGGCCCTCGGAGAGCAGCACGATCGAGTGGCCGTCGGAGAAGCGCCACTCGTCGACCTGCGGCTTGATGTTCACCCGCTCGGCCGATGAGCCTTCGAGCCCGGCGACGTCGATCTCGTTGTCGAAGTGGCCGATGTTGCCGACGATCGCGTTGTGCTTCATCCGCGCCATGTGGTCGGCGGTGATGATGTCCTTGTTGCCGGTGGCGGTGATGAAGATGTCGGCGGTGCCGACGACGTCCTCGAGCGTCCGCACCTCGTAGCCCTCCATCGCCGCCTGCAGGGCGCAGATCGGGTCGATCTCGGTGACGATCACGCGGGCGCCCTGGCCGCGCAGCGACTCGGCGCAGCCCTTGCCGACGTCGCCGTAGCCGCAGATCACGGCGACCTTGCCGCCGATCATCACGTCGGTGGCGCGGTTGATCCCGTCGATCAGCGAGTGGCGACAGCCGTAGAGGTTGTCGAACTTCGACTTGGTGACCGAGTCGTTGACGTTGATCGCGGGGAAGAGCAGATCGCCGGTCTCGGCCAGCTGGTAGAGCCGGTGCACGCCGGTGGTCGTCTCCTCGGTGACCCCCTTGATCCCCGCGGCCATCCGCGTCCAGCGCTGCGGGTCCTGCTCGAGCGAGCGCTGCAACGTCTCGAGCACGACGCGGAACTCCTCCGAGTCGGCCGAGGCCGGGTCGGGCACGGCGCCCGCCTTCTCGAACTCGACGCCCTTGTGGACGAGCAGGGTCGCGTCGCCGCCGTCGTCGAGGATCATGTTCGGGCCCTCGCCGTCGGGCCAGAGCAGGGCCTGCTCGGTGCACCACCAGTACTCCTCGAGGGTCTCGCCTTTCCAGGCGAAGACGGGGACGCCGGTGGCGGCGATCGCGGCCGCGGCGTGGTCCTGGGTGGAGAAGATGTTGCAGCTGGCCCAGCGGACCTCGGCGCCGAGCGCGGTCAGAGTCTCGATCAGCACGGCGGTCTGCACGGTCATGTGCAGCGAGCCGGTGATCCGCGCTCCCTTCAGCGGCTGCTCGTCGGCGAACTCCTCGCGGGTCTGCATCAGACCCGGCATCTCTACCTCGGCGAGGCCGATCTCCTTGCGCCCGAAATCGGCAAGCTCGATGTCGGCGACTTTGTAATCAGCGGTGGCGGTGGCGGTTGCCATCGATTCCTTTCGTCTTGGTCGGTCAGGCTCAAGGATAGGAGAAATCCGATGTCAAGCCTGAACCGAAGGGGTGCTCAGAACAGCTGGCCTCGCGCGTAGGCCTCGTCGGCCTTTGGTTCCGCGATCCTCGCCTCGCCCTGCAATTCGCTTAGTTGCTGCGTAGAGATCAAGCCATCGGTGAGCGAGCTCATGACCACGTATGGCTGCATCATCGGGTCGGAAAACCGATACGAGTAGGAGCGTTCTTTGCCCTCTCGCATGAGAACGCTCCCTCGATCCGGGTCGAGGAACTCCTTCATATGCCGGGAGAAGGCGGGAATGTCCAGCCGCCGTCCAGCAACCACCTCAAGTGGATCTCGAATCTGGCCCGAGGTGAAATAGCCGAGGCTGTTCTTCGGAGCGATCGCGCAGGCCAAGAGAACCTCCCTGTAGAGATTTCCCGGCTGGGAGCTTCGAATCGCCTTTACGTAGTCGCTTTGGATGGTGTGGCCGTCAACCGCTTGGGGAATCGACGCTTCGACATCGGCCAACGTCACAAGATCGCGATCAGCTTCTGCGTCTTCGAGATCTCGGGGGTCACGTTCGCTCGTGAAGGGCGACAGTTAACGCCTCAAGGCTGCTAATTGAGCTGGATTCGCCGTATTGTCGCCGAGATACGGCTCAGGGCAACTCGAGGGCGGCCTTGAACGTGTCGATTGCCTCGATCGGCAGTGGATCGACGCCGCGGGCCTCGGCGAGCTCGAGCGAGACGAGGTCGCCGAGCATCACCGCCCACAGCACCCGCTCGGTGGGCGTGCCGCCGGGGCACTGCACGCGCACGACCGGGGCGCCACCGGCCTCGATCGCCTCCGCGGTCAACTCGAAGCGGCGCTCGTCGTGCGAATCCTGCGCCGCGTCTTCGAGCAGGAGCGCGGCGAGCTCGGCCCCGCCCGCGCTCCAGCCGCAGATCTCGTTGTGATCGGCCTCGGGCAGCTCGGAGAAGAAGGCGGGCAGCTTCGCGTTCTCGTTCGCCTGCGTCTTCCAGCGGCGCGCAGCGGCCACGGTCGGCCCGGCGCCGTAGAGGACCGGTGCGCGACCGTCGAGCCCGGCGGCGACCGTGGCGGCGCGCTCGCGCAGGTCGTCGCGCTGCTGCTCGAGGAAGACGGCGGCGTCCTCGAGCTCGGCGGCGATCCGGGGTGCGACCCCGGCCCGGGCCGCGACCTCCGCGGCGCAGACGGTCATGTAGGCGACGGCCGTGCGCGGCGCCGGCAGCAGGCCGGGCAGCCCGATCACCGGGTCGCCGGCGGCGCGTGCGGCTTCGACCAGGGCGCCGCCGGTGCTGGCGACGATGCGCCGGGCGCCGAGCGCCTCGGCGGCGGTGAAGCACGAGCGCGTCTCCTCGGTCCCGCCCGAGTAGCTCGAGCAGAGCACGGTCCACTCCGCGCTCGCCCAGCTCGGTAGCCCGGCCGCGCGCACGGTCAGCATCGGCCGCGCGAGGCGCTCGCCGAGGATCGCCCCGGCGAGGTCGCCGCCGATCGCCGAGCCGCCGACGCCGCAGATCAACAGGCCGGCGGATTCGCGCTGCTCGAGGCGCGCCGATTCGACGCGCCAGAGCGCGTCGCGCAGGTGGTCGGGTATCGCGAGGACGTCGTCGAGCATCGTCAGGAGGGGATTCTTTCGCCCTCGGCGGCCACCGCACCTTCAACCGCCGCGTCGGGCGCGACGGCGACGCCGGGTGAGAGGATCGAGCCGCTGACGCGGGCGCCGGCGCCGACCGTGCAGCCGTCGAGCAGGACCGAGTCGCGCAGCACCGCCTCCGGTCCGATCCGGCAGCCGCGCCCGACGACCGCGTGCGGACCGATCGTGGCCCCGGCGTCGACCTCCGCGCCGGCGGCGACCAGCACGCCGGGAGCGGTCGGCTCGACCCGGGTCTCGACCCGCCGCTCGAGGATGTCCCAACTCGCCTGCAGGTAGCGCTCCGGGGTGCCGATGTCGACCCAGTAGCCGTCGAGGCGGTGGCTGCGCAGGCCCTCGCCGACCAGCCGCGGAAACACCTCGCGCTCGATCGAGACGTTCCTGCCGGCCGGGATCAGGTCGAGCACCCGGCGCTCCAGCACGTACATCCCGGCGTTGACCTCGCCCGGCGCCGGCTCGCCGGTCTTCTCCAGGAACTCCAGCACCTCGCCGTGCTCGTCGCTGCGGACCAGCCCGAAGGCGGCCGCGTCCTCGACCGGGTGCAGGCCGATCGTCGCCGCCGCCCCCGTGCCCTCGTGCGCGCGCAGCAGCGCGCCCAGGTCGAGATCGGTGAGCACGTCGCCGTTGAGGGCGAGGAAGCGCTCGTCGAGCTCTTCGCCGAGCTGGTCGGCGGCGAAGCGGATCGCGCCCGCGGTGCCCAGTGGCTCGGGCTCGGTGACGTAGCGGATCCCCACCCCGGCCCGCTCCTCCTCTCCGGCCAGCGCCTCGCGCAGGACGGCGGGCAGAAAGCCGCAGGCGAGCACGACCTCGCTCACGCCGTGCCCCGCCAGCCACTCGATCATGTGGGCGAGAAAGGGCCGGTCGACCAGCGTCAGCGCCGGCTTCGGCACCGAGTCGGTGAGCGGCCGGAGGCGGGTCCCCTCGCCGCCGACCAAGACAATTGCCTGCATGCCTACTCGGCGGTCGCCGCGGATGGCGCCGAGGCCGTTGCCCGGCCGATGCCCTCGTACTCGAATCCCGCGGCCGTCAGCGCCTCGGCGTCGAGGAAGTTGCGGCCGTCGATCAGCAGCGGCTGCGCCATCCGGCCCGCAGCCTCGGCCCAGTCGAGGTCGGCGAACTCGGGCCACTCGGTGACGAGCACCGCCGCGTCGGCGCCGTCGAGCGCGGCGAGCGCTGAGTCGCGGAGCTCGACCCCGTCGAGCAGGTCCCGCGCCGCCTCGGCCGCGACCGGGTCGTAGGCGGAGACGGTCGCGCCTTCGCCCTGCAGCCGCGCCGCCAGCACCAGGCTCGATGCCTCGCGCATGTCGTCGGTCTGCGGCTTGAAGGCGAGCCCGAGCAGGGCCACCCGCTTGCCGACCAGCGAGCCGAGGCGGCCGAGCAGCTTCTGAACCACCCGGCGCTTCTGCAGCTCGTTGACCTCGATCACCGCATTGAGCAGTTGGAAGTGGTAGCCGGTGTTGCCGGCGAGCATCTTCAGCGCGGTGACATCCTTGGGGAAGCAGTTGTGCATGACCAGTCCCCCACTCGAGGCGACCGTCTGTGAGCCCGGCACCTCAAGCGAATAGACAGGGGTGCTCACACGTTCCTTGGCGACTCCCGCCACGCGGACCCACACCATGTCCGAGCTCCCGAAGCGACGGTATCCGCTGGGGGCGGTCCGCTTGGTTTGCCGGGCGATCGTGTCCAGCACCCACCCTCGCTGCGCTGCGGGGACGAGCCGAATCGCTCGCTCGACCTGATCGGCGCCGCTCACGCGAAGCCAGTTGGTCTCCTTGGTCGACATCGCGGTGCTCCCCCGCCGCCAGGAGCAGACCACGCCGAGCTCTCCCAACAGACGCGCTGCTCCGTCTGCCAGCAGATCGCTGATCGTGCCGAACTCGAGGCAGACACTCGGACCCTGGTTGATCAACGACCACGATCCATCGCCCTCCCAGAGCCCGGAGAGGAAGGCCCACTTGCGCTCCCGCGTCTGCTCCCAGAGCAGATCGGGGACGCATTGCTCGTAGCTGTTGCGGCCGAAGCCGACCAAGCCGGTCCACCACTCAGCCAGAATCCGCGACGACACCTGGACGCAGCGAGAGGTGGACGCCGAGAAGACACGCGCCTTGACTCCCTGATCTTCCCAATAGCGAGCCACCTCCTGCGCCAGATGCTCCTCTTTGGTCGGGTGGAAAGACCAGGTGATGCGCTGACGCTCCGCGCCCGCACGGCCTTGGTCTCTCGCCACGTGGCCCTCGGCTGCGTAGAGGCCGGCTACTCGCCAGAAGGCGTCGTCGAGCGCGAGCCGCTCAGGAACGTAGGTGCCGTTGCGCGCGGTGCCGAGCATGGCGCCGTGCAGATCCATTTCCGCGGCGCTTGCCTCGGACAGCCTCAGCGCGCCGCTGCGCGCGATGTCGCCCATGCGCTGGGCGTGTCCGCGCGGATGGGCGAGGATCGCGGTGCGCTCGGATGCCGGCCGTGCCCGCAGCGCCTCGACCTCGCGGCGCTGGGGACGGACGATGACCTGCTCAACGGGTATCGCGTCCTCGACGGCCCCTAGCGCGGGGTAGGCCAGAGGGGCGAAGCCGGTTTCCGCTCCGCCGGCCAGAGGAAGCCAATCGGCGTCGGTCACGTCACCGGCCGCGATGGTCGTCGCGATCTCGTCGTCTTTGCCGTCACCCACGATCACCGGGTGATCGGCGGTGACCCGCACCCGCCTACCCATCTTGGTGCGGATCTCGACCATCTCACCGTCGAAATCCCGCTTCGTCAGCACTGAGGCCTGCATCCACTCCGGCTTGCCCTCTCCCGGCATCCAAGACCAGACGTAGAGGCTCTCGGGCTCGTTCGCCTGACCGTCGGTTGCGGCCTCATCCCCGCCGGCAAGCTCCCACAACTCCTCAAAGGACACCAGCCTCGCCTTGCCGTGATGACGGACGAGCAGGGTCTCCCGCCCGTCGAAGCAGGAGCCGCCGTAGCCGATCCCGGCACGCAGGAAGGATGAGCCGATGCGCTGGTCAAGGCCCATGCCGCGGGCGACCTCGGCGACGTCGGCGTCGACCTCCTCGCAGACGTTGGCGATCTCGTTGACGAAGGAGATCTTGGTCGCGAGGAAGGCGTTGGAGGCGAGCTTGATCATCTCGGCGCTGGCGACGTCGGTGCGCACCGCCTCGCCGCCGAGCGGCTCGTACAGACCGGCGACCGCATCCCCCGCCGCCTCGTCGCCGGAGTCGGCGCCGATCACGACCCGGTCGGGGTGCATGAAGTCCTCGACCGCGGTCCCCTCCTTGAGGAACTCGGGGCAGGAGACGTAGGCGAGCCCCGGCCGGTCGCGGCGGATCGCCGCGCCGGTGCCGGCCGGCACCGTGCTCTTCATGATCAGCACCTGGTCGCCGCCCTCGGGCAGCTCCTCGACCACGGCGCGGACGCGCGAGAGGTCGGCGTCGCCAGAGTGCGTCGGCGGCGTGTCGACGCAGACGAAGATCAGCCGCGCCCGCCCCAGCAGCTCGCTCATCTCGGTCGTGAAGGTGAGGCGCTCGGAGTTGCGGGCGAGCAGCTCGTCGAGCCCGGGCTCGTGGATCGTCGTCTCGCCGCGCGAGAGCGAGGCGACCTTCTCGGCGACGATGTCGCGGGCGACGACCGGATGGCCGAGCTCGGCGAAGCAGGAGGCGGTGACCAGGCCGACCCAGCCGACCCCGATCACGCCGATCGTCTCTTTGCCCTCACTCACAGTGCCGCTCTCCGTTTCCTCGGCTTCTTGTTCGGGATCTTCACCCGAGCCGAGCGGGCGATTCCGATCATCTGATCGCTGGTCAGCACGCGCAGCAGGCTATTCGCGATCCAGTAGGTGTTGTCGCCACGGTGCCAGGCGACCAGCCGCACGCGGTCGCCGTCGAGGAAGATCTCGTACTCGCGGCCACGGATCGTCTGCTTGATGCTGGGCGCGTCGAGGATCGGCGGGTCGCTCCAGCCCTGGATCCCCTGCACGCCGAAGTAGTGCGTCCCGTCGGGTAGATCGAGCTCGAGCACCATGCGATAGGCGCCGTGACGGTTGCCGTCGGTGTCCTTGAAGTGGTAGACGCGCGGATCCTGGATGTGCAGGAAGGGGTTGCTTTCCTCGTAGGCCGCGCCCGAGGGCAGGCGGCTGGGATAGAAGACCGGGAAGCCGCCGCTGACCTTGCGCGCGACGATCTTCGCCTCCTCTTCGCCGGCTTCCAGCGCCGGCACCAGGCCGTCGCTCCCGGGCGGCTTGGTCTTCAGCTTCGGCTTCTTCTTTTTCTTCTTCTTGGCCTTCGCCTTCTTCTTGCCCTTCTTCTTGTTCGATTCGGCCTTGTCGAGCGAGCCGCGCGGGCCGCCGCTTGCTTCGATTCCCTGGAAGCGGTCGACCGCTTCGGCGATCGCGGTCGAGTTCGCGTAGACGAAGCTCGGCCCCAGTTCGGCCGGGAAGTCGACCTCGTTGATTTCCGCGTTGCGCGAGGCGACGAACAGTTTCAGCACCTCCAGCATCGCCTCCTTGTCGCTGATGTCGGAGGTCGTGTATTCGGTGAAGATCTCGATCAGGTCGTTGCGGCCCAGCACCAGGTCGGCGATCGGCACCCGCTGACGGGCGGCGCTGAGGAAGTCCTGCTGGCGGGCGGCGCGGACAATGTCGGTGTCGGTGTGGCGGTAGCGCACGTACTCGAGCGCCCGCTTGCCGCACATCAGCTGGTAGCCGGGCTGGACGTTGATCTCCGAATACTGTTCGGACGCCGGCACGCCGACGTTGGAGTGGTAGTAGCGGCGGTCGACGTCGACGTAGACGCAGCCGATCGCGTAGACGGCGCGGACGAAGCCGAGGAAGTCGACGTTGACGACGTGGTTGATCGGCAGCCCGGTCAGTTCCTTGACCACCTGCAGGGTCAGCTTCGGCCCGCCGTAGGCGTAGGAGGAGGAGAACTTCTCCGTGCCGACACCGGGGATCTCGACCTTGAGGTCGCGCGGGATCGACATCAGCGCGATCGCGTTGTTGTCGGGGTCGAGGCGGAGCAGCATCGTCGTGTCGGAGCGACCCGCTTCTTCCTCGTCTCCGGCGCGCTTGTCGGAGCCGAGGATGAGGATGTTCTGCGCTTCGCCGCCGGTGGTCTTCTGCAGGAAGCGGTCGACTTTGTTCTTCAGCACGTTGTTGTGCGCGAGCTCGTTGGCGATGCTTTCGATGTAGATCAGGCCGCTCGCCGAGACCGCGCCCGCGGTGACGAAGACGATCAGGAACGAGGCGAGCAGGAAGCGCCACCAGTAGCGCTTCGGCTGCGGCGGCGGCTCGAAGTCGCCCTGCGGCGGCGGCTTCTTGAACGGCTCCTCGATCACCGCGGCTCCCCGCTCAAGCGTCGAGCCGATCCGGGATCTCGTGCAAGAACGCTTCCAGCGCCTGCCGGTAGGCGATCAGCGAGGGCAGCGAGACCCACTCCGAGGGCCCGTGATGGCCTTCGCCGGTCGGCCCGAACTCGACCGCCGGCACCCCCACCCGCAGGAAGGAGACCGCGTCGGAGGCGCCGTCGCGGCCGACGCTCATCGGCTCGCCCTCGTGGTGGGCGGAGACCGCGTCGCGCAGGCCGCGGACGAAGGGCGAGTTGCGGTCGACGACGGCCGGCGGCCGCGTGAACAGGGTCTGCGCCTCGGCGTCGGGCAGGCCGTGAATCTGCTCGAGCACGGCGGCGGGATCCTGATCGGGCAGGTAGCGGATGTCGACGTCGATCGCGCATCGGTCTGGCACCTTGTTGAGCGCGTCGCCACCCAGGATCCTGCCGAGGTTGATCGAGGGGCGGTCGAACAGCTCAGAACTGTGCCGGGCAAACGGTAGCGACTCGATACTGCGGAAAACGTCGTGTGCCTTGAGCACGGCGTTGTCGCCCAGCCACGGAGTGGCCCCGTGGGCGGCGACGCCGCTGACCTCGAGCCGCAGCGCCAGCACCCCCTTCGCCTCGACCCCGATCTGCAGGTCGGTCGGCTCGCCGGTGATCGCGAAGTCGCCGACGAAGCCGCCGTCGACCAGCGCGTCGCTGCCACGCTCGGCCTCCTCCTCGGACTCCTCGTCGCCGACGATCCCAAGCCGCACCCGCACGCGCTCGGAGTCGCGCATCGCGGCGACCGTCGTCAGCATCGCCGCCAGCGCCCCCTTCATGTCATAGGCCCCACGCCCATACAGCCGCTCCCCCTCGATCCGCGGCTCGAACTGCCCGGCGCGCCCCGGCACCACATCCAGATGCCCGTGCAGCACCACCGTCGGCGCCCCCTCCGGCCCGACCTCGGCCTTCAGCACCGGCAACCCCCGCACCTCTTCGGTCTCAACCGAGATCCCCCGGGCTTCCAACCACCCCTCGACGAACCCGGCAGCTTCCAGCACCCCATCCGCCCGCGAGGACTCATAGGAGATCAACCGCTCAACAAGCCCCACCATCTCGTCGCTCATACGCAGCTCCCACTCAGCGCATCCGACATTGACCCCCCCAGAGTGTGGTCAATATCGGATACGCAGGGTCTGGGCGGACGGATCGATGCCCCCTCGGTGGAATGTCGCCGCAGGCGGCGATATGCAATCTGAAGGTCGCGCGGCCGCAGGCCGCGCTCAAACCCCGTCGCTAAGCGCGAAGCGCGTGCGACATCAATTCCACCGAGGGGGCATCGATCCGTCCCTCTCACCCCTGGGCAATCGCAAGAAACGCTTCGGCTCTGTCGCGGTCTTTCTTCGCCCGCCGCTGCTCGCCGCTGCCCTCCTCGGAGTCGGCGATGCGCTGCTCGGCGTCGGAGAGCTGCTCTTTGAGCGACGCGGAGTCGAGGTCCTCGGGCGCGATCGCCTCCTCGACCAGGAGCCGGGCATGGTTGCCGAAGACCTGCAGCCAGCCGTGCGCCTGGGCGTAGCGCTGGGTCTCGCTGCCGGACTTGTGCAGGCGCAACTCGGCCGGCTGCAGCGCCGCCAGCAGCGGCGCGTGGTTGGCGAGGATGCCGATCTCACCGCCCGCGGTGCGGGTCGAGACCTGGCTCACCTCGCCGCTGAAGACCTCACCCTCGGGGGTGAGGATCTCGACCTCGAATTTGCCCTCGCCGGCCAAAGGTCCCCTACGCCGCGGCCTTCGAGGCATTCTCGGTTACCTGGTCGATCGAGCCCTGCATGTAGAAGGCGCCCTCGGGCAGGTCGTCGTGCTCGCCGTCGAGGATCTCGCGGAAGCCGCGCACCGTCTCCGCGACCGGCACGTACTCGCCGGTGCGGCCGGTGAACTGCTCGGCGACGAAGAACGGCTGGCTGAGGAAGCGCTCGATCTTGCGCGCCCTGCTGACCGTCTGCTTGTCCTCGTCGGAGAGCTCGTCGATACCGAGGATCGCGATGATGTCCTGCAGCTCCTTGTAGCGCTGCAGCACCTCCTGCACGTCGGTCGCGGTGCGGTAGTGCTCCTCGCCGAGGATATCGGGCTTGAGGATCGTCGAGCTCGAGTCGAGCGGGTCAACCGCCGGGTAGATCCCTTTCTCGGAGATCGCCCGCGAGAGCGCCGTGGTCGCGTTGAGGTGGGCGAAGACCGAGGCCGGCGCCGGGTCGGTGTAGTCGTCGGCGGGCACGTAGACGGCCTGGATCGAGGTGACCGAGCCGCGCTCGGTCGAGGTGATCCGCTCCTGCAGCCCGCCCATCTCGGTCTCCAGCGTCGGCTGGTAGCCGACCGCGGAGGGCATCCGGCCGAGCAGGGCCGAGACCTCCGAGCCCGCCTGGACGAAGCGGAAGATGTTGTCGATGAACAACAGCACGTCCTGGCCACCCTGCTCGCGGTAGTACTCGGCCATCGTCAGGCCGGAGAGGGCGACGCGCAGGCGCGCGCCGGGCGGCTCGTTCATCTGACCGAAGACGAGCATCGTTTTGTCGATCACGCCCGACTCTTTCATCTCGAGCCAGAGGTCGTTGCCCTCGCGCGAGCGCTCACCGACGCCGACGAAGGCCGACAGGCCTTCGTGCTCCTCGGCGATCGAGCGGATCAGCTCCTGGATCAGCACGGTCTTGCCGACGCCGGCGCCGCCGAACAGCCCGACCTTGCCGCCCTTGGCGTAGGGCGCGAGCAGGTCGATGACCTTGATCCCCGTCTCGAGGATCTCCTGGGTCGGGGCGAGGTCGGAGGCCTTCGGCGCGGGGCGGTGGATCGGCCAGCGCTCCTCGGCCTGCACCGGGTCGCCCTGGTCGATCGGCTCGCCGAGCAGGTTGAAGATCCGGCCCAGGGTCGCGTCGCCGACCGGGACCGTGATCGGCCCGCCGGTGTCGATCACCTTGTCGCCGCGCTGCAGGCCGTCGGTGGCGTCCATCGCGACCGCGCGCACGCGGTCGTCGCCGAGGTGCTGCTGCACCTCGCAGACCAGCTCGGTCGCCTCGCGATCGTCGTCGCCGGCCATCTCGACCCGCAGCGCCGAGTAGATCTCCGGCAGCTGGTCGGAGAAGACCGCGTCGACGACGACGCCGGTCACCTGCTCGACTCGCCCTACGTTGCTTCCGTTCGTGTCAGCCATTTCTTCCTTTTCTCGCCTCTCCAAATCGAAGTCTTCTAGCCAAGCGCCTCGGCGCCGGCGACGACCTCCAGGATCTCCTGGGTGATCTCCGCCTGCCTGACCCGGTTCATCTCCAGCGTCAGGTCGTCCATCATCGTTTCCGCGTTCTCGGCCGCGTTGCGCATCGCCGTCATCCGCGCCCCCAGCTCGGAGGCGGCCGACTCGAGCAGCGCCCGGTAGACCGAGATGTTCACGTACTCGGGGATCAGCTGTGCCAGCAGCAGCTCCGCTTCCGGCTCGTACTCCCAAAGCGCTTTGCTGTGCGCCTTCTCGATCTCGCTCTCCTCGGCGTCGGCTTCCTCCTCCTCGACCCCGGCGCCGATCACGTCGGCCTGCTGCAGCGGCAGCAGCGTCTGCCGCCAGACGTGCTGGGTCAGCGGCGAGACGTAGCGGTTGTAGACGAGCTCGACCCGGTCGAGGTCCTCGTCGACGTAGCGCGAGGTCAGCTCCTCGCCGATTTCGCGCGCGTTGGCGAAGCCGGGGCGGTCGGTGAAGCCGGTGTACTCGGTGCGCACCTCCTGCTTGCGGAAGGTCAGCGCCGAGACGCCCTTGCGCCCGATCGCCGAGAAGGTGACCTCGGCCCCCTTCTCCTGCCACTCGTTGCGCAGCCGCAGCCCGTCGCGGATCACGTTGGTGTTGAAGGCGCCGGCGAGGCCGCGGTCGCCGGTGATCAGCACGACCCCGACCCGCTTCACGTCCTCGCGCTCGACCAGCACCGGCACGCGCGGGATCTCGCCCGCCTGTTCGGCGGCGCGCTTGGTCAGCTTGCGCATCCCCTGCGCGTACGGGCGCAGGTCCGCGATCCGCTGCTCGGCGCGGCGCAGCCGCGCGGCCGCGACCATCTCCATCGCCCGCGTGATCTTGTTGATGTTCTTGATCGACGCGATGCGGCTCTTGACGTCCTTCTGCGAGGCCATCAGGCGGTAGCGGTCTCCTTCTCCGCTTCCTCGCTGCGACTCGGCTTCTCGCGCTCCTCAGTCGACTTGACCCGGTCGGATTCGCCGGCCTCGAGCGGGTCGCCGTGCTCGTCGAAGTCGGGGCCGAAGTCGTCGACGAACTCGGCGATCGCCTTGCCCAGCTCCTCCTCGTCGGCTTCCTCGAGCTTGCCGGCGGAGGAGATCCGCTCGAGCAGCTCGGCCTGCTCGGAGCGCAGGCGGATGCGCAGGTCGCGCAGGAACTCGCCGATCCGCCCGGTTTTGATCCGGTCGAGGTAGCCGCCGGTGCCGGAGTAGATCGCCGCGACCTGGTCGGCCATCTCCAGCGGTTCGCGCTCTTTCTGTTTGAGCAGCTCGACCAGCCGTTCGCCGCGGTTCAGCGTTTTCTGCGTCTCCGGGTCGAGCTCGGAGCCGAACTGGGCGAAGGCCTCGAGGTCGCGGTACTGGGAGAGGTCGAGGCGCAGCTTGCCGGCGACCTTCTTCATCGCCTTGGTCTGCGCGTTGCCGCCCACCCGCGAGACCGAGATGCCGACGTTGATCGCCGGCCGCACGCCCGAGTTGAACAGGTCGGACTCGAGGAAGATCTGGCCGTCGGTGATCGAGATCACGTTGGTCGGGATGTAGGCGGAGACGTCGGAGGCCTGGGTCTCGATGATCGGCAGCGCCGTCAGCGAGCCGCCGCCGAGCTCGTCGTTGAGCTTGACCGCGCGCTCGAGCAGCCGCGAGTGCAGGTAGAAGACGTCGCCCGGGTAGGCCTCGCGACCCGGCGGGCGCCGCAGCAGCAGGGACATCTGGCGGTAGGCGTAGGCGTGTTTGGTCAGGTCGTCGTAGACGCAGAGCGCCGCCTTGCCTTCGTAGAGGAAGTGCTCGCCCATCGCGCAGCCCGCGTAGGGGGCGATGAACTTGATCGGGGCGGCCTCGTCGGCGGGGGCGGCGACGATGATCGTGTTCTCCATCGCGCCGTTCTCCTCCAGCACCTCCTTGAGCTGGACGACGGTCGACATCCGCTGGCCGATCGCGACGTAGATGCTGACCATGTCCTTGTCGCGGTTGTTGATGATCGTGTCGATCGCGATCGCCGTCTTGCCGGTCTGGCGGTCGCCGATGATCAGCTCTCGCTGGCCGCGGCCGATCGGGATCATCCCGTCGATCGACATCAGGCCGGTCTGCACCGGTTCGGTCACCGGCTGGCGCTGGACGACGCCGGGCGCTTTGAACTCGGCCGGGCGGGTTTGCGAGGTCGAGATCTCGCCCTTGTCGTCGAGCGGGCGGCCGAGCGGGTCGACCATGCGGCCGAGCAGCTCGGGGCCGACGGGGATCCGCAGCAGGTGGCCGGTGCGCTTGACCGTGTCGCCCTCGACGATCTTGTCCCACTCGCCGAAGAGCACGGCGCCGACGTTGTCGGCCTCGAGGTTGAGCGCCAGCCCGGTCACCCCGTGCGGCAGCTCGAGCATCTCCAGCGCCATGCAGCTGTCGAGCCCGTGGATGCGGGCGATGCCGTCGGCTACGGACAGCACGGTGCCGACCTCGGAAAGGTCGGCGCTGCCGGTGTCCATGCCCTCGATCCGCTCACGCAGAATCGATGCGATCTCGTCTGGCTTGATCTCCATGCGGTGCTCTCTGCCTCCTTACGCCGCCTGCGCGACGCTCTTTCGAAGTTTCTCCAGGCGGCTGCGGATGCTCGCGTCGAGCACCATGTTGCCGACCTGCAGGACGATGCCACCGAGGATCTCGCCGTCGACGCGGCTGGCCAGCTCGACCCGCTGGCCCGTCTGTCGCTCGATCTCCTCACCGATCTTGGCCACAACGGCCGGGTCAAGCTCGACCGCGCTGGTCACGGTCACGTCGATCCGCCTGTCCTCCTTCTTCCACAGCTGGTCGAACTCGCGGCGGATGCGGAAGACCTCGGTCGTCCGCTGCTTCTCGATCAGCAGCTCGAGGAAGTTGGTCAGCTCCGGGTCCGCGCCGACCACCGCGCGGCCCAGCCCCTCGGCCTTCTCGGCCGAGGAGAAGTGCGGGCTGAAGAGGAAGACCTGCAGCTCGCGGTCGTCCTCGACCGCGTCGGCGAACTGGCCGAGGCCGGCGCCGACAGTGTCGAGCTTGCCCTTCTGCTTCGCCACGTCGAAGAGCGCCTCGGCGTATACGCGCGCAGCCTCCATCAGTTCTGCGATCCCTCCGCGCCCGAGAGCGAGGTGAAGTCGACCTCGCTCAGCGCCTCCTCGACCAGGCGGCGCTGGTCGTCGTCGCTGAGGCTCTTGCGGGTCACCTTCTCGGTCGCCAGCACGGTCAGGTCGGCGACCTCCCGGCGGATCTGCTCCAGCGAGCGCCGCGTCTCGGCCTCGATGTCGCGCTTCGCCGCGGAGACCAGCTCGTCGCGTTTCTCCTTGCCGGCGCTGGTCGCCTCGGCTTCCGCGGTCTCCGCGGCCTTGCGGGCGCGGGCCATGATGTCGTCGGCCTGCTCGCGGGCCTCGGCCAGGCGGCCGCGGTACTCCTCGAGCAGCTCGTCGGACTCCCTGCGCTGCCTTTCGGCGGCCTCGATCGACTCGGCGATCGTCCTCGCCCGTTTGTCGAGCGCCTCCTGGATTTTCGGGAAGGCGAGCTTGGAGAGGACCCACATCGTGAAGAGGAAGAGGACGAGCGTCCAGATCATCAGGCCGACGCCCGGCGTGACCAGGAAGCTGCCGCCTTCCTCTTCCCCGCCCGCCGACTCCGCGGCGAGGACGAGAAAGCCCACTATGTCGTTGACCGGTAGATCCACGTTCGCGGCCTAGAGGAAGAAGGCGATCAGGCCGAAGATGAAGGTGTAGAAGGCGACCGCCTCGGTCAGCGCGAAGCCGAGCCAGCGGATGCTCTGCAGCTCGTCTTTCATCTCGGGCTGGCGGGCGACCGACTCGATCTCCTTGCCGAAGATGATGCCGATGCCGATTCCGGCGCCGATCGAGCCGAGCCCGGCGCCGACGCCGAGCGCGATCGCCCTGCCGGCGTCCACGACACCTTCGTCGGTGACCTCGGCAATCGGTAGGGACATGAGATCCATCGAGTCTGACTCCTTTTGTTAGTGGCTTGCGGAGACCGCTCCGCCGATGTAGATCGCGGTGAGGGTCGAGAAGATAAACGCCTGGAGCGTGGCGATCAGCCCGACCTCCAGCACGAAGAAGAAGAAGGCCAGGGGGAAGGTGAGCGCGCCCAGCGCGGCGATCCCGAGCAGCACGGCGAGCCCGCCGCCCATGAAGAGCAGCAGCAGGTGGCCGGCGAGGATGTTGGCGAAGAGCCGCACCGAGAGCGAGATCAGGCGGGCGAAATGGGAGATCGTCTCGATCACGAAGATGAACGCCTTCATCGCCGGGTTCATGTTCTCGAGCCCGGGCGGCAGCCAGCTCGCCAGGTAGCCGCCGACGCCCTGCGCGCGCACGCCTTCGACGTGGTAGGCGACCCAGACGACCAGGGTGAGGACGAGCGGGATCGAGATGTTCGCGGTCGCCGCGTAGAGCGCGAAGGCCGGCACCTCGATGCCGAAGATGTCGACCGGGTGCTCGGTGTTGATCGGCAGCGGCAGGAAGCCGATCATGTTCGAGAACCAGATGAAGAAGAAGAGCGCGGCGAGGAAGGGGAACCAGCGCGCCGCCGTCTTCGCGTCGAGGTTGTCGCCGGTGATTTTCGTTTTGGTCAGGTCGTAGGCGGCCTCGATCGCGGTCTGCACGCGGTTCGGCTTCTGCTCCATGCGGCCGGCGATCCAGGTCATCGTGCCGATCGTCAGCACGCTGGCGATCACCAGGTAGAGCACCGCCTTGTTGATGCTGAGGTCGATCCCGGCGATTTCGATCGGGACCCAGGCTTCGAGCAGGAACTCGTTCTGCGGCTGGAACGATTCGTCTTTGCCCGAGCTGCCGAAGACCAGCATCATCAGGATCGCGATCCCGAAGTAGACACCGAGCCCGATCAGGACTTTGGCCTTGGTGCTCAACCCGCCGCCGGCGCTCTCCACGGTCTCGCTCATGAGGCCCCCTGCGCTTCGCCGCGGTCGGCGTCGAACATGTGGGCGATACCGCCGCCGATGAAGGAGATGGTGAAGAGGACGGCGAGCAGGACCGCGGCGGCGAGGCCGGCGTCGCGCTCGACCACGCCGGCGAGCAGCGCCGCGGTGATCATCAGCCAGACGCGGCCGAGGGTGGTGCCGGCAACGAAGCCCATCGCCCGCTGGCGGTTGCCGGCGGCGAGCTCGGCCGCGACGCGGCGGCCGGCGAGCAGCTGGATCCCGCGCTGGGCGAGCCAGGCGACGGCGGCGAAGGCGTAGCCGAGCAGGGGCAGCCCTCCGATCGCGAACACGGCAAGGGCGGCGGCGAGCACCAGAAGATCGACATGCTTGGGAGGGGACATAAACCCGCTTCGAGGTCCCCTATCGAGGGGAGCCAGCGGACGATCGACTATATCCCAAAGGGCCGACGATCCGCTTTCTAGAGCGGGATCGTGAGCCTTGTCACAATCTCGCACAAAGTCATCGCGGCCGCTCGGCGATCGCTTCGAACTCCCCCGTCTCGGGGTCGACGACGCCGAGCTCCCCGGTCTCGGGGTCGACCCGGCCGAAGCGGCGCAGCTTGAGGATCTCGAGCACGTAGACGAGGTAGACGCTGGCGGCGAGCGCAGCCAGCCCGAAGGCGCCGATCACGGCGGCCCAGAGCGGGTCGAAGCTTCCATGGTCGTCGCTGTAGGGGACGAAGCGCAGGGCGAGCGCCAGCGCCGCCATCACAGCGGTCCAGCCGTAGAGGTAGACCAGCGTGCGGCGCTGCGAGAAGCCGATGTTCTCCATCCGGTGGTGGAAGTGCCAGCGGTCGGCCTTGTAGATCGGCCGCCCGTATTTAAGCCGCTTGGCGACGACGAAGCCGGTGTCGAGGATCGGCACGGTGAGCACGATCAGCGGCAGGAAGAGGGCGATCACGGCGTTGGTCTTGAGGGCGCCCTGGACGGCGACGACGCCGAGCAAGAAGCCGAGCAGGTTGGAGCCGGTGTCGCCCATGAAGGTGCTGGCCGGCGGGAAGCCGTGGCGGAGGAAGCCGAGCGAGGCGCCGGCGGTCAGCGCCGCGAGGATCCCGGCCGCGGTGCGGTCGAGCGAGAGCGCGATCACGGCGAGCGCGATGCCGGAGATCAGGCAGACGCCGGCGGCGAGGCCGTCGACGCCGTCGATCAGGTTGATCACGTTGATCATCGCGACGATGCCGAGCGTCGTGCCGACGTCGCCGAGGTCGATCGCGCCGCCGCCGGGCAGGCCAAGCAGCTCGACCGAGCCGGGGTTTAGCTGGCCGAGGAAGGGCACGGTGAAGCTGTCGACCGTGACCCCGGCCGCGACCGGGACGACCACCGCCGCGATCTGGCCGAGCAGCTTCGGCGCGGCGCCGAGCTCGTGGACGTCGTCGAGCATGCCGACCGTGGTGATCAGCGCCGCGCCGATCAGGATCGCCCGCGTCTCGCCGTCCCAGGGCAGCCAGACCAGCGCCGCGACGAGGACCGCGGCGAAGATCGCCAGCCCGCCCAGGCGCGGCGTCGGCGCGGCGTGCAGCGAGCGCTCGTCGTCGGGGAAGTCGATCGCGCCGATCCGCCGCGCGACGCGGTCCGTGAGCGGGACCAGCAGCAGCGCCAGGACCCCGGCGAGGAGGAAGGCGATCGCGGCTTCGACCGAAGCGGGCACGGTCCCAGGCTAGGTCGCGTAGCGGTCGAACCAGAGGGTGAAGGCGATCAGGCCCCAGAGCTGGCGGCTGAGGTCCTCTTGCCCCGAGCAGTGGCGGTCGAGCTGGGCGGTGACCGTCGCCGGGTCGAGCCAGCCCTGGCGGGTCAAGGTCTCGGCCGAGAGCGTTTCGCGGGCGAAGCCCTGCAGCGGCCCGCGCAGCCAGGCCGCGACGGGGACCGAGAAGCCCTGCTTGCGCCCGCGCAACACCTCCCTCGGCAGCAGCGGCGCCAGCGCCCGCCGCAGCAGCCGCTTCTTCGCCGCGCCGCGCACCTTCAGCGGCGTCGCCAGCCCGAGCGCCGCCGCCGCGACCTCGTTGTCGAGGAAGGGCACGCGCAGCTCCAGCGAGTGGGCCATGCTCGAGCGGTCGGTCTTGACCAGCAGGTCGTCGACCAGGTAGATGCCGAGGTCGACGTCCTGCAGGCGGGCGAGCTGCTCGGCGCCGGCGGTCTCGGCGTAGCGCTCGCGGTAGAGGTCGACCGGGTCCCAGCCGGGGTCGCGGGGGCCGAGCAGCTCGCCCTGCGACTCGCGCGAGAAGATCTCCTTCCAGGCGTGGTGGCGCTCCAGCGGCGGCAGGCCGACGCCGCGGGCGAAGCGCTTGGCTTTGTAGTCGAAGCTGACCTTGGCGTCGGAGCTGGGCAGCAGCTCGGCCAGCGGCGCCGCCAGCGCCGCAAGCCGGCCGACGCGGGCGGCGAGCAGGTCGGCGACATAGGTGTAGTAGCCGCCGAAGAGCTCGTCGGCGCCCTCGCCGGAGAGGGCGACCTTGACCTCGCCCGCGGCCAGCTCGGAGACGAGGTAGGTCGGCAGCGCCGAGGAGTCGCCGAAGGGCTCGTCGAAGGCCTCGACCAGCTTCGGGAAGAGCTCGACCGCGTCGGGCCGCAGGACGATCTCGTGGTGCTCGGTGCCGTAGCGCTCGGCGACGAGCCGGGCGCGGTCGAGCTCGTCGAAGCTCGCCTCCTCGAAGCCGACCGAGAAGGTCTTGACCGGGTCGCTCTGCTGGCCGGAGGCGAGCGCCGCCAGCCCGGCCGAATCGACCCCGCCGGAGAGCAGCACCCCGACCGGCACGTCGGCGACGAGGTGGGCGCGGACCGAGTCGCGCAGGGTCTCGCGCAGCTCGCCTGCCAGCGCCTCCTCGGGCCGCCGCCTGGCCTCCCCCTCCGCGACCGGCGCGGGACGCGCATAGCGGCGCATCGTCAGCTCGCCGTCGCCCCAGCGGGCGAGCGTCCCCGGCGGCAGCTTGCGCGCCCCGGCGAAGATCGTCAGCGGCGCCGGGATCGAGTTGAAGGCGAGGTAGGCGGCGACCGCGCACGGGTCGATCTCGCGCGAGAAGCCGGGCTGCTCGAGCAGCGCCTTGAGCTCGGAGGCGAAGGAGAGCGTGCCGTCGGCGAGGCGGTAGTAGAGCGGCTTGATCCCGAAGCGGTCGCGGGCGAGCAGCAGGCGGCGCTCGCGCGCGTCCCAGAGCGCGATCGCGAACATCCCGCGCAGGCGCTCGGCGAAGTCCTCGCCGTGCTGCTCGTAGAGATGGACGAGGACCTCGGTGTCGGAGTCGGTGCGGAAGCGGTGGCCGGCGCGCTCGAGCTCGTCCCGCAGCTCGCGGTAGTTGTAGATCTCGCCGTTCTGGACGACGACGACGCTGCCGTCCTCGTTGGCGATCGGCTGGTCGCCGCCCTCGAGGTCGATGATCGAGAGCCGCCGCATCGCCAGCGCGACGCCGTCGCCGTCGAAGACGCCGTCCGAGTCCGGCCCGCGGTGGACGAGCCGCGCGTTCATCCGCCGCGCCGCCTCGACGTCCGCCCCCGCCCCGGCCAGTCCACAGATCCCGCACATGGCCGCGCAGTCTCGCACTCAGCCAACCCGAATCAGACGTGCCTCAACTTCGCGGCCCTTATGGGTACTCAACTTGAGGCACGTCAGCCGGGGGCGGCGGGGCCGCGGCCCGCGACCTTGACCACGGTGGCGAAGAGGACGCTGACGTAGAGGCTGGCCGAGCGGTCGGCGATGTACTCCATGTCGTGGGCGAGCTTGTCGGCCCAGGACTCCTCGCGGGTCATCCGCGTCTGCGCGAAGCCGGTCACGCCGGGGCGGACGACGAGCCGCTGCCAGTACTGGGGGATCTCCCGGCAGAGCTCGGTGAAGAAGGCGGGCCGGATCGGCCGCGGGCCGACCACCGCCATGTCACCCTGCAGGACGTTCCACAGCTGCGGCACCTCGTCGAGGTGGATCTTGCGCAGGGCGCGCCCGATCAGCGTCACCTCTTCCTCGGTCCGCCGCGAGAGCTCCTCGCCCAGGTAGGGGCCGAGCCGCGACTCGGCGTCGGGCTTCAGCGTGCGGAACTTGTACATGCGGAAGAGCCGGCCGGCGCGGCCGACGCGGGCGCCATGGTAGAAGACCGGCCGCCCCGAGGTCAGCGCGATCGCCGCCGCGGTCAGCGCCAGCAGCGGCGAGAGCACGAGCAGGATCGCCGCCGAGATCAGCACATCGAGGGTGCGCAGGACGGCGTCGACCGGGCGCGACTCGCCTTCCCCGGCGAGGGCGATGAAGTGCTCCAGCTCGGCCTGGACGTCCTCGGGCAGGGCGAGGGAGTCAGCTCGGGATGTGGCTCGCCGCGCGATGGTCGGCTCCGACCGTACCTAGGATCGTTTCGACGAGCACAGCCGGGTCACGCCTTGTCGGCGTCGCCTCGGCGCCGCGCTTGCGCAGCTCGATCGCTCGCGGGTCGGTCAGCGGCCGCAGCCTGCCGGAGCGGATCAGCGCTTCGTCGACGCCGCCGAGCCGGCCGCCGTAGGTCGTGTAGACCGGCGTGCCGAGCGCCGCCGCCTCGCGGTTCATCGTGCCGCCGGCGGAGACGACGAGGTCGGCGAGCGCGACCAGGCTCTGCGCCTCGACCGCGCCGGGGGGCACGATCAGCGAGGGCAGCGCCAGGCTTTCGACCAGCTCGCGCTGGGCCTGCGTGCGTGGCAGGACGACCGCGTGCACGCCCTCGTCGCTGCCGAGCCGTTGCAGCACTTTCGGGAACAGCGGGTTCGACTTGCGGTGGTAGAGCGAGACGTCGGGCGGCGGGCGCACGATCACGACGACCCGGTCGGTGTCGACCGCGAGCCGCTGCAGGGACTCGCGGTCGGGCTCGAAGTCGTAGAGGTAGTACTCCTCCTTCAGCCCCGGGTAGGCGAAGAGCTTCTCCGGGCCGACGCCGAAGCGGCGCAGGCGCTCTGGCGGGACGGTCTCGGGGAACATCACCCGCCGCGCCAGGCGGCAGCCGATCCGGTGCTGGGTGACGGCGTACTCGTAGTCGTGCATGTTGGCCTCGGGCACGCCGAGCAGGCGGGCGGCGATCGCGAGGTCGTTGGAGCCGTGGGCGAGGGCGAGGTCGAAGGAGCGGCCGCGGCCGAAGCGCAGCATGCCGAGCGTGCGGGCGCCGAGCTGCTGCGCCTTGCGCAGCCGCGAGGCGCCGCCGTGGCTGCCGATCGGCGTGTGCTCCATCCCGTGCAGCTCGAGCAGCGCCTGCGTCTGCGCGTAGTCGCGCGAGGTGACCTCGACCGTGTGCCCCTGCGCCCGCAGCCGCTCGATGATCGGCCGCAGCACGAGGACGTGCGCGGGAGCGCTCATGTCCACCCATATGTTCAGCCGCTCAGACAGCTGCGGCGGCGAGCTCGGGGTAGAGCGGGTAGCGCTCCATCAGCGCGCGGGTGCGCTCGGCCAGGGCGGCCTGCTTGGCCTCGTAGTCGGAGCCAAGGGCGGTGGCGATCACGCTCGCGATCTCGCTCAGGTCGTCCTCGACCAGGCCGCGCGTGGTCAGCGCCGGGGTGCCGATGCGCAGGCCGGAGGGGTTCATCGGCGGTCGCTCGTCGAAGGGAATCGCGTTGCGGTTGACCGTGATCCCGACCGACTCCAGGCGCGCCTCGGCGGTCTTGCCGTCGAGCCCGCTCGGGGTCAGGTCGACGAGCACGAGGTGGACGTCGGTGCCGCCGGTGAGCACCGGCACGCCGCCCGCTTCGAGGCCCGCGGCGAAGGCCTGCGCGTTGGCGATCGTCTGCCGCTGGCGGGCGCGAAACTCCTCGCTCGCGGCGATCCGCAGCGCCACCGCCTTGGCGGCGATCGTGTGCATCAGCGGCCCGCCCTGCTGGCCGGGGAAGATCGCTTTGTCGATCGCGTTCGCGTGCTCCTCGCGGCTGAGGATCATCCCGCTGCGCGGCCCGCCGAGCGTCTTGTGGATCGTCGTCGTGACGACGTCGGCGTGCTCGACCGGGTTCGGGTGCTCGCCGGCGGCGACGAGCCCGGCGAAGTGCGCCATGTCGACCATCAGCTTGGCCCCGACCGCGTCGGCGATCGCGCGGAAGGCGGCGAAGTCGAGCTGGCGCGAGTAGGCCGACCAGCCGGCGACGATCAGCTTCGGCCGGTGCTCGTGGGCGAGCCGCTCGACCTCCTCCATGTCGACGCGCAGGTCTTCGCGGCCGACGTGGTAGGCGACGATCTCGTAGAGCTTGCCGGAGACGTTGATCTTCATCCCGTGCGTGAGGTGGCCGCCGTGGTCGAGCGCCAGGCCCATGATCGTGTCGCCCGGCTCGAGCAGCGCCATGTAGGCGGCGTTGTTGGCCTGCGCGCCGGCGTGCGGCTGGACGTTGGCATGCTCGGCGCCGAACAGCTCCTTGGCGCGGTCGATCGCCAGCTGCTCGCCGACGTCGACCTCCTCGCAGCCGCCGTAGTAGCGGCTGCCGGGGTAGCCCTCGGCGTACTTGTTGGTCAGCACCGAGCCGACCGCTTCGAGCACCGCCTGCGGGACGAAGTTCTCCGAGGCGATCATCTCCAGGGTCCCCTGCTGGCGCCGCAGCTCGGCGTCGAGGACCGCCGCGATCGCCGGGTCGACCTCGCTCAGTGGTGCGGCCTGAAGGTTTTCGGGTAGCTCGCTCACCGTGATCCGACGATACCAACGCACATGGATAGCCTGCCCGCCGTGAAGAGGCTCTCGACAGCGGCGCCCGCGGCCGTCGTCGTCGTTCTCGCCGCCCTCGCCGGGGCCGCCGGCGGCGCGACGGGCGGCGCGGGGCCCCAGCCCGATCCGCGCCGCGACGGCAACCCCTGCACCGGCCCGGGCTCCGGCGACCTGCTCTGCCCCGACCTCAGGGTCGGTCCCGCCGAAGGCCTCTACATCGAGCGCCGCGGGGGTGGCGGCGGTGGCGGCTACGACGAGGCGGGCGGGTACCACCGGCGTCGCGCCGCGGTCCGCCTGCACGCCGGCAACGACATCCGCTCACGCGGCCGCGGCCCGGTCGAGCTGCGCGGCCAACGCTACAAGCGCAACTGGATGCGCGCCAACCAGGCGATCCACCGCGCCGGCGGCCCCGGCGTGGAGGTCTTCCGCACCCAGATGCGGCTGCACTACTTCTTCGTCGGCCATCGCCTCGGGGGCTCCTACTGGAAAGTCCGCGACCCGTTGAGCATGGAGATCTGGTCGCTCGACGAGCGCCGCCGGCCGCTGCGCCGGGTGCGCAAGGGGCCGAAGGTCCACTACTGCTTCCGCGACCTCGAGCGCACGCGCCCCGGCGGACGCTCGCCCCGCAATCCCGTCTACCCCGCCTGCAGCCAGGATCCCTCGCTGCAGCGGACGACGATGGGCACGTCGGTCGGCTGGTCGGACATCTACCCCGCCGACTACGACCGCCAGTGGGTCGACGTGACCGGCCTGCGCGGCTGCTACGCCTTCGTCATGCAGGTCGACCCCGAGAACCACATCTACGAGTCCGACGAGGACAACAACCGCTCGGTCCGCATAGTCCGCCTACCGGGGCTCGAGGGCGCGCGCCGCTGCTGAGCGCGGCAGCCCGCCCTCGCGCAGGATCTCCCACTCGCCGCTGTCGTCGTAGGCGCTGAGGTCGACCACGGTCGAGGGCCGGCCGGTCAGCTCGCCGCCGTCGATCGCCAGGTCCACGGCGGCGACGATCTCGGCCGGGATCGCGTCGAAGCCGCCAGGCGCCGGCTCGCCGCTGAGGTTGGCCGACGTCTGGAAGAGCGGGCAGATCGCGCCCGCCAGCGGGCCCTCGATCAGGCGGACACCGAGCCGCTCCGGGTCGGCGCGGCAGGCGAACGGGTAGCGCCGCTCGCGGTTGGCGACGACCAGCGTCGCCGGCCCCGGCAAGAGCGCCGCGATCGCCTCGCGCGTCGGCTGCCCGAGCCCGCTCAGCAGCTCGCGCATCGCCAGCGCCGCGAAGTACATGACGGCGGAGGGCTTGCCGTCGTCGCGCCCCTTGATCCGGTGGATGCGCCCGATCGCCGCCGGGTCGAGCGGGTCGCAGGCGAGCCCGTAGAGCCCGTCGGCGGGGAAGACGACGACGCCCCCGTCCGCGATCGTCCGCTCCAGCGCGGCGCGCGCGGCGTCCGCCCCCTCGTTCGCGATCGAGACGACCTCGCTCATCGCCGCCATCTTGCAGCTTTTTCCCACCCATGGTGGGGAAAAAGCTGCAACATCACCGGGAGCCCCAGACGACGCGCGGGATGCCGGCCAGGTCGGGGCGGGTCTCGACCGTGGCGAAGCCGGCCTCGAAGAGCAGCTCGCTGACCGCGGGCGCCTGGCCGGCGCCGACCTCTAGCGCCAGGGCGGGCGCGGCCGCCGCCGCGAGCGGGATCGCAGCGCGGATCACATCGAGCCCGTCCGCGCCCGCGAGCAACGCCTCGCGCGGCTCCCACCGGGTCACCTCCGGCTCCAGCCCCGCCCACTCGGTCTCGGCGACGTAGGGCAGGTTGGCGACGATCAGGTCGAGCCGCGGCGGCTCGAGCGGCAGCATCGTCTCGTGGAAATCGACCCGGTCGGCGAGGCCGAGCCGCTCGGCGTTGGCGCGAGCGACTGCTAGCGCGGCGCCGGAGGTGTCGGTCGCCAGCAGCTCGCAGCCCGGCAGCTCGGCGGCGACCGCCAGCGCGATCGCGCCCGAGCCGGTGCCGACGTCGAGCAGGCGTCGCGGCCCCAGCTCCAGCGCCAGCTCGACCAGCAGCTCGGTCTCCGGCCGCGGGATCAGCACCCGCGAATCCACTCCGAGTTCGATCGAGCGGAAGCCTTTGCGGCCGAGGATGTAGGCGACCGGCTCGCGCCGCAGCCGCCGCCGCACCATCTCCCCGAACGCCCGCGCCGCCCCGGCCGGAACCCCCGCCTCCGGCTCCGCCGCCAGCTTCGCCCGCTCCCACCCGGTCGCCTCGGCCAGCAACAGCTCGGCATCCAGCCGCGGGTCTTCCACGCCGGCGGCCGCCAGGGCATCGACCGCGGAGGTCAGGGCTTCGCGAGCGCTGCTCTCAGGCAACAGCGGCGGCCTCGAGCCGTTGCCGCTTCTCCTCGGCGCTCAGCGCGTCGGTGAACTCGCCCAGCTCCCCGGCCAGGACGGCCTCGATGTTGTGGGTGGTCAGCTTGATCCGGTGGTCGGTGACGCGGCCCTGGGGGAAGTTGTAGGTGCGGACCTTCTCCGAGCGCTCGCCGCTGCCGACCTGCGCCTTGCGCTCAGCCGCGACCTTCGCCTGCTGCTCGGCCAGCTCGCGCTCGAGCAGCCGCGCGCGCAGCACCCGCATCGCCTTCTCGCGATTCTGCAGCTGCGACTTCTCGTCCTGCATCGAGACGACGATGCCGCTCGGCTTGTGCGTGATCCGCACCGCCGAGTCGGTCGTGTTGACCGACTGCCCGCCCGGCCCGGAGGAGCGGTAGACGTCGATCTGCAGGTCGTTCTGGTCGACCTCGACCTCGACCTCCTCCGCCTCGGGCAGCACCGCGATCGTCGCGGTCGAGGTGTGGATCCGCCCCTGCGACTCGGTCTCGGGCACGCGCTGCACGCGGTGCGTCCCGCCCTCGTACTTGAAGACGGAGTAGGCGGCGTCGCCCTTGATCGCGAAGGTGACCTCCTTGAAGCCGCCGGCGTCGGCCGCCGATTGCGAGAGCACCTCGGTCGCGAAGCCGCGCTCTTCGGCGTAGCGGGTGAGCATCTTGTAGAGGTCGCCGGCGAACAGCCCCGCCTCGTCCCCCCCGGTCCCGGCGCGGATCTCGACCAGCACGTTCTTATCGTCGTTGGGATCACGCTCGACCATCGCCAGCCGGATCTCCTCTTCCAGCTCGGCCAGTCGCCCCGGCGCCTCCTCGACGACCTTGCGCAGTTCTGCGTCCTCGCCCTCCTCGAGCAGCTCCCGCGCCCCGTCGAGATCGCCCTTCAGCATCCGGTACTCCCCCGCCAGCTCATGTGCGGGCTGCAATTCCCGGTACTCGCGCCCGACTTCGGCATAGCGCTGCCGGTCCGAGATCACCCCCGGATCCGACATCGCCCCCTCCAGCTCGGAGAAGCGGGTCTCTATCTGCTCGACCAGCGCATCGATCATGCGCTGAACGATAGGGGGCCGCGGCCGATCTACCCCTGCGGCCTGCAGGGAATGGCGCCCGCGCCCCTGATCGCAGTCTGAGCAGCCACCCCTGGAATGCGAGCTTCGTTTCTGAAGACTGAAAGCGGATTCGAAAACATGATCTGGCCTTTGGCTGGACAGCTCGAATAGAGCAGGCTCCTCTTCTTGCCGCGATGGACGAAGAATCGCCTCAGCTCAACCCGGACGCTGAGCAGGGACCCATAGCCATCGGCAATCTGCGGAACATGCACCGTCGCCTGCCAGCCCGGCCGATCGGCCTTGGTCCTCTTGACCAACACCCGCGAAACAATCGCTTCAGAGTCGAGGGCCGGGACAGATCCATGCACGAACAGCATGGTCGCCTCACCGCGCGAGCCTCCGTTGAACACCGTCAGCCCGCTCTCGACCGCTATCGGTGCATCTTCGGGGTACGCCAGCTCTGCCGTGGCGATGCCCGTACCGACGATCGAGCTGCGGCACGCACGGCGTGGGTCAGGCGACACGACCCGCCGATAACGACACGCGGGCAGCCCCCTGGTGCTGATCGCGATTCTCCGGTCCGCGGCAAGGACGAGCTTGCGCAGGGCCGACGGATGGGTTACGTCGCTGGTCTTGATCCTCGCAAACATTTCTAGGCCGACCGGCGCCCTCTCCTTTTCCGGAAGAGTCGACGGCGACAGCCGAGCACCGAGGCTGAAGTTGAGCACCGGGAGCGGCAACTTGGTGGTTGCAGCCGATGCATACGTGGCGCTGGCAATCACAGCGACCGACACAACCAGGGCAAGGCAAGTGAGACGGTTGGACCGGGAGGCCCGGTGCCCCTCCGCCGGAGGCTCATGGACAGGCAAGCCGAGCCCTTGCATGCGATTAGCTGCGCGACGGCCTCTGGCGGAGGGGCACCGGGCCTCCTCAGGCGACGATCTCGATCGGCGACTCGTCGTCGCTGGGCTGCTCCTCGGCGAGGACCTTCTCCAGGGCGGCGATCGCGACCGCGAGCTGCTCTTCGTCGGGCTCGCGGGTGGTCAGGTTCTGCAGCATCAGGCCCGGCCACATCACCGCCCGCACCCAGCGTTTGCGGCGGTTCTTGCCAGCCCATTTGATCACCTCGTAGGAGAGGCCGGCGATCAGCGGGATGCCGAGGATGCGCGAGGCCAGCAGCCAGTACCAGGCGGGCAGGCCGATCGGGGCGAAGACGAAGATCGCCAGCACCATCACGATCAGCAGGAAGCTGGTGCCGCAGCGCGGGTGCAGGCGCGAGTAGAGCTTCGCCCGCTGCGGGACGAGCTCGTCTTCGGCCTCGTAGCAGGAGATCGTCTTGTGCTCGGCGCCGTGGTACTCGAAGACGCGGCGCAGGTCGGGCAGGCGGCTGATCGCGACGATGTAGCCGATGAAGATCGCCGTGCGCAGGATCCCCTCGACCAGCCAGAAGAGGAAGGCGTTGCCGAGCTGGTCCTTGATCAGGCTGGTCAACCCGACCGGGACGACGAAGAAGAGCCCGATCGAGAGCGCCAGCGAGAAGGCGATCGTGAGGCCCCAGAGCCAGCCTCCGATCTCCTCCTTCTCGCCCTTCTCGTCCTCCTCCATCTGCGCGTTGGCGGAGATCGCCAGGGCGCGGAAGCCGATCTTCAGCGACTCGCCGAGGGCGACGACACCGCGCAGCACCGGGACCCGCCAGAGGCGGTGGCGCTTGGCCCAGGGCTTGAGCGGCTCGGAGCTGAGCTCGATCTGACCCTCGGGGTTGCGCACCGCGACCGCCCAGGTCGAGACGCCGCGCATCATCACTCCCTCGAGCACCGCCTGCCCGCCGACCGGCGCGTCGCGCTTGGCGACCAGGCCGCCGCCCGGCATGCGGAGAGGGTCCGCTCCGTTCGAGGAGACGGGCTCAGCCGGCGGAGAGCCTGTCTCCGCGCTCATCGTCTATTTCGAGGCCTTGGCGTGCTTGGCCGCGCGCCGCTGGAACCGCTCGACCCGGCCGCCGGTGTCGACGAGCTTCTGCTTGCCGGTGTAGAACGGGTGGCACTCCGAGCAGAGCTCGACGTGCAGATCGTCGACCGTCGCGCGGGTGTAGAACTGGTTGCCGCACGAGCAGTGCACGTGGGCGCGCTGGTACTCGGGGTGAATTCCTGCCTTCATTGCCACCAAGTCTAGAGAAGTGCGCAAGCGGTGCCGATACGACCATGTGACGCCTGCGCCGGCGACAAGCGCTTCTCCCGGATCGAAGGCGCTGCGCGCCCTGCTGGCGCTGGTGTTGTTCGGCGCCACGGGCCTGATCGTGCTGCACGACTGGCTCGGCTTCCTCGGCCCCGGCTTCGACCGGCTCGCCGGCGGCTACCTGTACGACGCGGTCGTCGTCGCGGCCGGGATCGCGCTGCTGCTGCGGGCGGAGATCGCCGACCGCGAGCGGGCCGCCTGGGCGCTGCTCGCCGTCGCAGTCCTCTGCTGGGCCGCGGGCGAGCTCTACTGGACCGCCTTCATCCTCGACGCGGCGGAACCGCCCTACCCCTCCCCCGCCGACGGCTTCTACCTCGCCTTCTACCCGCTCGCCTACATCGGCCTGGCGCTGCTCGTCCGCGCCCGCGCCGACGAGCTCGACTGGCGCCGCTGGACCGACGGCGCGATCGCCGCGCTCGGCACCGCCGCTCTCGGCGTCGCCTTCGTCTTCGACTTCGTCGCCGGCAACACGACCGAAGCCGGGCTGGAACTCGCGACCTCGCTGGCCTACCCGCTGGCGGACATCGGCCTGCTGGCCGCGATCGTCGGCATCATCGCGCTGACCGACTGGCGCCCGGGCCGGGTCTGGTCGCTGCTGCTCGTCGGGCTCGCCTTCACGGCGATCGCCGACATCGCCTACACCCTGCAGGAAGCGGGCGGCGCGGTCCCGCCGGGCAACTGGATCGACCCCTTCTACCTGATCTCGGCCGCGGCGCTCGGCGCGCTGCTCTGGCAGCCGGCGGCGGCGCCGATCCGCTCGCACGAGGGCGATGACCGCTGGCGCGAGCTGGTGATCCCGGCGCTCTTCGCGGTGGTCATGGTCGGGCTCTTCTCGATGCAGCTGCTCAGCGTGGCCAGCGGGCTCTCGGTCGTCCTCTGGACGGCGACGATGGTCGCCGTGATCGTCCGCCTGGCGCTGGGCACGCGCGAGAACCGCCGCCTGCTCGAGCAGGTTCGGACCGACCCGCTGACCGGCCTCGGCAACCGGGGCGGCATGCAGGTCGACCTGGCCGCCCTCTGGCAGAGGGTGAGCGAGGCCGAGCCGGCGGCGCTCTACCTCTTCGACCTCAACGGCTTCAAGCGCTACAACGACACCTTCGGCCACCCGGCGGGGGACGATCTGCTGAGCCGGCTCGGCCGCCGGCTGGATGCAGCGGTCAGGGCCGACGGCTCGGTCTACCGCGTCGGCGGCGACGAGTTCTGCGTCCTGCTCACCTGTCCGCCGGACCGCTTCGATGCTGTCGCCAAGGCCGCCGCCGAAGCGCTGACCGAAAGCGACCGCGGCGTCGAGGTCAGCTCCTCCTGGGGTCGGGCCGTGTTCCCGGCTGAGGCCGCGGACTCCGCCGCCGCGCTGCAGCTGGCCGACGTGCGCATGTACGCGCAGAAGGAGTCGCGTCGCACGACGCCGGTGCCCCTACCCGCGAGCGATGGCCCCGAGCAGGAAGTCGAGGATGCGTCCGACCTCGACCCGCATCGACTCGGGGTCCTCGGCTCGCGCGACTAGTATCGGACGCTATGCCCGAGTCAGACCAGCGCCGTGAGATCGACCTGTCCGCCGGGAGGATCCGCTATCGCGAGGCCGGCGAGGGCAAACCGGTCGTCTTCGTCCACGGTTATCTGGTCGACGGGCGCCTCTGGGGCGGCGTGGTCGACAACCTCTCCGACCGCTTTCGCTGCCTCGCCCCCGACTGGCCGATCGGCGCCCAGCAGATCGCGATGAACTCCGACGCCGACCTCTCCCCCTACGGCGTCGCGGCGACGATCGCCGACTTCCTCGAGCGGCTCGACCTCACCGACGTGACGATCGTCGGCAATGACTCCGGCGGGGCGATGTCGCAGGTGCTGGTCACCCGCCACCCGGAGCGGATCGGCCGCCTCGTGCTGACCAACTGCGACACCCACGACAACTTCCCGCCGGGGATCTTCCAGACGATGCCGCCGATCGCGAAACTGCCGGGCGGGATGACCGTGCTCTCCGTCCCCTTCCGCGTCGGCGCGCTCGCCCGCAGGGCGTTCAAGCCGTTCACCAAGACGCCGATCCCGGCCGACCTGGTCGCCTCCTGGATGCGGCCCGCGACCAGCGATCGGGCGATCTTCCGCGACCTGAAAAAGGTGACCGTCGGGATGAACAAGCGCTACACCGAAGAGGCGGCGGCGAAGCTGCGCGGCAGCGACCTGCCGCTGCTGCTCACCTGGGCGCCCGGCGACAAGTTCTTCCCGCTGAAGTACGCCGAAAGGCTGGCGGGCGAAGTCCCCAACTCGAAGCTCGTCCAGATCCCCGATGCGCGTACGTTCGTCCCGCTCGACCAGCCGCAGCGGCTGGCCGACGAGATCGCCGCCTTCGCCTCAGCTTCGTGACAGTTCGCGCAAACTGCGCGCTTTTTCGCTAATTGCACGTTTTTCGTCCGACGGGGGCGCGAGTGTTATGTGAACGCCCCCTACAGGACGGAGAGCCAGACATGGCCCAGGAGATCTTCGACCAGGATCGGCCGCGACGGAGGAGTGCGATGGCGAGGCGACTCGACGAAGCCTTTGCGGGCTGCGAGGAGTGGACCCTGGCCCCCGCCTCGCCGCGCCGGGCCGACGCCCTGGACATCGCCCCCTGGATGGCCCGGAAAGAGCGGCCCGAAGACCGCCTCCCCCGCGCCGCTTAGGTCTCTTGGTACAGAGGGCCGTCGCCGCCCTCGGGGAGGGTGAGGCGACCGCCCTTGGCGGTGATCGCGCCGCACTGGACGCAGTTCGAGGCCGTCACGTGCACGTCGACCTCGGCGGCGCCGTTCTCGAGCTGCTCGTCGGGGATCTCGTAGACCTGGGCCGGGCACATCGAGACCCACGTCTGGGCGATCTCGCGCGGCACCTTGGTCTGGATGCGGACGTGGTTGGGCGCGTCGTCGCGGGTCGCGTTGCCCGAGAGGAAGACCGAGTCGAGCTTGTTGAAGGTGACTTCGTTGTCGGGCTTCGGGTAGCGCTCCTCCGCCTTGCCGATCTGCATCGCCGGCTCGGCGTTGTCCTCGACCTTCATGTGGCCGGGCGGGAAGTTGCCTTTGCTCGCGACCAGCATGTTGGCGACGAGGCCGCCGCGGATCAGCCCCTTGCTCAGCGGCTGCTTCATGTTGCGCGACTTGTAGAGGTCCTTCTCGATCACCGAGCTGCGGATCGCCTCGTCGTAGGCGGAGAAGTTGACCGAGTCGATGTCGGCCTTGAGCGAATCGACGATCGCTTCCGCCGCGTACATGCCGGCGTGCATCGCGTAGTGGACGCCCGCGAGTTCGGCGATGTTGACCATCCCGGCGGCGTCGCCGGCGACCAGCATGCCAGGCACCGAGAAGCGCTTCGGCAGCGCCCAGTAGCCGCCTGAGGGGATCGTCTTCGCGCCCCAGCCGACCCGCTTGCCGCCCTCGATGATCTTGGCGATGAAGGGGTGCTGCTTGAAGCGCTGCAGCTCGTCGTGGACGGAGAAGGTCGCATCGGTGTAGTCGAGCCCGACGACGAGGCCGAAGCAGACCTTGTCCTCGCCCATCGGGTAGATGAAGCTGCCGCCGGCCTCCTTGTGCTTGGCGCCCCAACGCAGCGGCCAGCCGAGCGTGTGGATCACCCGGTCGAGCGGCTTCGGCACCTCCCAGATCTCCTTCACCCCGAGCTCCCAGGCCTGCGGGTCGGAGCCGTCGCGCATGTCGAAGTAGTCGTAGGCGGAGTAGGTGAGGTGGCCGATCGTGCCCTCGGCCAACACCGTCGCCTTGGCGACGACGTCGGAGCCGGGCTCGAAGTTGCCCAGCTCTTCGCCCTCCTTGCCGCGGCCGCGGTCCCCCGAGCGCACGCCCTTGACGATCCGGTCCTCGACCAGCAGCTTGTCGGCGGCGGTCTCGGCGAGGATGTAGACGCCGGCCTCTTCGGCTTTCTCGGCGAGGAAGCGGCCCAGTTTGGAGACCGACATCGTGTAGGTGCCCTCTTTGCGGAAGTTGGGCGGCGGCGGCTTCAGCGGGATCGCCGCCTTCGAGGTGAGGAAGTAGGTCGCGTCCTTGGTCACCTCCTGGTAGACCGAGGGCCAATCGCCCGGGTCCATATCCGGGAACAGCCGGGTCATCGCCGAGGGGTCGACGTTGGCGCCGGAGAGCAGGTGGGCGCCGGCGACTTTGCCCTTCTCGATCACCGCGACCGGGACTTCGCCCAGCTTCTCGGTCAGCTCCGGCTCGTGCTCGAGCAGCTGCATCAGTTTGTTGGCGCAGGCGAGGCCCGCCGGGCCGCCGCCGACGACCGCCACCCCGACCTCGATCCGGTCGTCGACCGGATCGGTCGGCGCCGCGATCACGTCGGCGGAGTCGAACGGGGGCGGATACTCGATCGGCTTCACGGCAGGCATCGCTTGCTCCTTACTGCGGCTGAGCCCGGGGCTCAGCCGCCCTTCTTCGCTTTGATCGCCTCGGTCAGCTTGGGGACGATCTTGTGCAGATCGCCGACCACGCCGAGATCGGAGAACTCGAAGATCGGCGCGTTCTGGTCCTTGTTGATCGCGAGGATGTTCTCCGAGCTCTGCATCCCGACCTTGTGCTGGATCGCGCCGGAGATGCCGGCCGCCAGGTAGAGCTTCGGCGCGACCGTCTTGCCGGTCTGGCCGATCTGGGCCGCGTAGGGGTACCAGCCGGCGTCGACGACCGCGCGGGTCGCGGCAACGGCGCCGCCCATCGACTCGGCCAGTTCCTCGCACTGCTTGAAGCCCTCGGCTGCGCCCAGCCCGCGGCCGCCGCCGACGAGGATCTCGGCGTCCTCGATGTTGACGTCGGCGCCACGCTGCTCGCCGCGCTGGACCATCTTCGCCTTGGTCGACCAGGGCGAGAGCTCGACATCGACGTCGATGACCTCGGCCGTGCCGCCGCTCTCCTTGGCGTCGAAGGCGTTGAGGCGGCCGATGATGATGCCGGGCTCGGAGACGTAGCCGACGTCGGCGATCTCGGAGTCCTGCAGGATCGGGCGCTCGGCGACGAGCTTGCCGTCCTGCACTTTGACCGCGGTCACCTCCATCGTCACACCGGCGCCCAGCCGCGCGGTCAGCCCGGCGCCGATCTCGAAGCCGAGCAGGCCGCCGCCGAAGAGGGCGTAGCTGAAGCCCTCGTCCTGGATGACCTTCGCCATCGCGTCGACGATCGGCTGCGCGAGGCCCTCGGGCACGCTCTTGGCCCGGTAGACCTTGGCCGCGCCCCAGTTGCCGAGCGAGGCGCAGGCGTCGTCGCCGATCTCGCCGACGACCAACGCAGCGGCCTCGCCGCCGACTTCGCCGGCCAGCTTCGCCGCCTCGGAGATCGCCCCGAGCGAGTTCTTGTTGAAGTTGCCCTCGTCGTCGTGGAGGGCGTAGGTCAGAATGCCTGCCATCTAGATCAGCTTCCTCTCGTCGAGCCAGGCGACGATCTTTTCGACCGTCTCGTTGGTGTCCTCGTCCTCGATGATCTCGCCGGCC